>Ga0255336_100018_pt1 | contig 416625 bp, 482 predicted proteins | sample MeOH1_35cm_T3_17_FD_189102 | JGI IMG/M metagenome (GOLD analysis project Ga0255336, IMG submission 189102) | Sandy soil microbial communities from University of British Columbia, Vancouver, Canada - MeOH1_35cm_T3_179 | ecosystem: Engineered > Artificial ecosystem > Sand microcosm > Unclassified...
TCCAAGGCGGCGGCCAGGGCCTTGGGATCGTCCTCGCTGCCACCTTCGGCGACGTCTTCACTTCGGATCCGTCGGATCAGGGTGTCATCCATACGGATCCACTCTCGTCCATCCTGACGACGGATGTCGACGGTATAATGTCCGCCATTGGCATTCTTGCCATGATGGTAGATGACCCCCGTGAGACGGTACTTGGGGAGTCCACCGTGTGCGGCAAATTTGTTTCGAATCTGAATCGGAAAGACTTCTTTGGGGATCTCAAGTTCCAAGGGATAGCCGACCCGTTTCCAGATTTTCTCGGCCCGTTTCGTCGCGTTGTCATAGTGAAAGCGCTTGAGATGGAGAATCAGCACAGGCGGCAATGTCTCGATGAAGACCTGCTTCGTGGCCGTCGCTTTCTGGCCCCGGGTGGTGTAAAAGTCGCCCTGCATGCTCTCGGGCCTGGTGAGGCCTTTGAGCGCATCGAGGATATTGTTTACCTGTGGGGAGCCAATGTCCAGCTGAAGCGGGGAATATGGTTCCAGCGTGACCGACAACTTATTCCCAGACACCTTGAGTTCTGATCGAAGCTTGCCACCGAATATGGTCATCACCGGCGATTCGGTGAGAATGGCTCCCGACGATCGTGTCACGGCCGGCCTCTGCTTATGGCCCACTTCCATCCAGCCATTCTCGTTGTCTGCCGGCTCCGACACGTTGGACACGCTCCCGACCGGTGTCGTCCGGCCAGAGCTAGCGGCGGTGCCCGATTTCATGGCACGAGCGCATTCTTCATGGAGCTCCTCGAGCAAGAAACCCAGGAACTCTTGGGCGTCCTGCTGGTGGCCTCTGCGCATCTCGCGGAATCGCGGCAGGTGCTTGATCGCCGAGTAAACGTACTCGGGGATAAAAGAGTCTCCGTACTTTTCGTAGTCTTCCGGCTTCAGCCGGAGCCGTAACTGCTCCACCGACGGCGCCGAGTCGATGACGGGATATTCTTGGAGGAATAAAATCCTGTACGACAATTAGATGGGCCGATCACACGGGCGAGCCATAACTCACATGGCATCAATTAAGGGTGTATCGCTTTTGAACGTATGCGCAGCTCTTCGGGCGACTTTAGCAAGAAAATCGTAAAATGGTGAACAGAAAACAAGAACTTGCAACACCTATTCAATTAGTCAGCGACTTTCGTACCCTTTACGGCTCACGTACCGAGTTCATATAACACATGTTTCCCGTGTTAACTAGGCCTCGGGGTTGCAAGAACGAAATTCTGGCCGGGGCATCTAACGAGGCGCCCATTTCATTGAGGACATCTGCCAGGGTTTCGCTCTTGCCCACTTCCACCCCGTTGGACGCTGAGATGGAAGCAGCGTTGGCGGCACTCGATTGCGTGTCGGGAGATCGGAAGAGATTGGCCCACGATTTGGGCTTTTCAGGCGGTGAGGCCGTTTTCGCCGTCTCTGGAGACGCGACAGGTAGTTGTCCTTCTGCCGAAGTCGTCGACAACGCCTTGTTTTCATCATCTGGCGTCGCGGTATTTTCGGCACCCTTTGATGGGGCAGACTGGGTCGAGTTAGGTGGTGCCTTCATCGTGCTGGTCGGGCTCTGAGGAAGAATGGGGACGGCGGGTATCACCGGGCCGGTGGGACGAACTTTGGGCTGCGTGGGTGTCTGTTGAAATTTGGCCAAAGGAATCGTCACCGTGGAGGACGGGGTGGTGGGTTGGGTCGAGACTGCATCTGAAGGAGCGTCGGACGGCAACGGCGTCGGCGTCTCTGTCGGAGGGGAATCCGCAGGAATCCCTTCAGTCTTGTCCGGCACATCCCCTTGAGGCGCTGCGGGAACCATCTCTTCGGTCACATTGTCCTCATTGGGAATGCCTGGGGCGAGTGGGTAGATAACAGGGACCGCCGCCAGCGCAGATCTCGCGATTCGTCTTCGTTGGCGGCGTGCACGGGGCGGGAAGGATTCGCCCTCGACGGATAACCAAGGAACCTTCACGAAACAGTCAGTTCAAAAACGGAAGAGCGTTCTTGCAGCACAGCACATACCGGCGGATAAAATCGTTCTCGCGGCGCCTCGGTGGTCGGGGTTTGTACCCTCGGGGCTGGCGGTGGCGGTGACGATGGCCGTGACGCATTCTCCTTCCTGGTATTGATAGTGGACGATGTGCTCAAGGGTGGTGACGGCGGTGTCTGGACTAAGGCGGCCGATGTCGTCGAGGTCGACGCTGAGGGATGGGGCGTGACCGTGGGTATCGGTGCCTGCACCAGTCGCGGGGACGGCTGTGGTTGAGATGACACAACCAGAGGCCCATGGTGTGATGGATATTGAGGAGGAGGTAGGGCAGGCTGTGGATAATATTGTGGCCGCGCTGAATGCATCGAATGCATGTGGTGTTGCTGGTACGTATACCAGTTGGGCGGATAATGCTGCTGGTATGGGGGCATCGCCGGCCCCATTTGCTGAGGATAATACGGTTGATAGCCCGGATGAGGTCTCAAGTGTGGATGTATTGGCGCATAGGAACCATCATGCCGCCTCGGGACGCCCTGCATGGGCATAGATTGCCCGTACGGCAGGTTCGTGGGTTGCATGTTGGCGACTCGTCAGGGTCTTGCTCGAAAGGACATGGTGAGACCTCGATTCGCGCTGAACGATCCTCGGCGGAGAGGTGACACGGATACACGACCTAGGGCACGTCCCTTGGAAAGGTCATGTTAATCCCTGTGAGGCGGAGAGGCGCGAGAAAAGGCCAGGCCCAATTTTCGAGTCACGTTCTCCAGGGGAAGCGCACAAAAAGTCAGCCGTCAGAAGAATACGATGTGCAACTCAGACAAGGTCGGTGTGGACAAGCGCCAGATCCGTCGACCGACGAGGAGAGTGCCGTCAAGCAAAGATGAGGGTGTCGATGAGAGAGTCGGATAGAACAGTATGGAGTCAGGAAACTCGTGCTTTTGCGCCGGCTGCGCTAACTCGGTGATTTGCTGTGAAGTGGAGCCAGTCATGACTCTGCTGTGCCTCATACCCTCATCCCACCGACGCCTCCCTCTACCAAGCCTGCCTTCTTCACCCACCTTCGCTTCGGCGATTGCGGTCGCCAGCTGACCACTTCGCGACCGCTTATCGACTGTTGTTGTATGCGTTTCGTCGAGGACTCGGGTCAACTTCACTGCTTGGCTGGAAGAGACGGACTGACCCAAACCACCGGTGGCGCGGGACCGTTCTAGCAATGTCATCCAGCGCCACCTCGACGCCGCCATCGAGCAAACTTCCTCCGCCTTCGAGCGGACCCAGCTATTCCCAGGCTCCCTCTTCGACCGGGCTTGACTCGTTCTCTCGACGAAACAACCACTGGGGTGGAGTTGGTGCTGGTTCTGTTACGCGTCACGTCTCGCAGCCGCGCAACAATCAAACACTGAGAAAGCAGCACAAGACCCCGAGACGACCACGGCTGGTCGATGAGGATGCCATGGCCGAGTCGGCGGCGATGAGATCGATCAACAGCCGCAAGGGCCAGACGTCCATCACGCACCTCATGAACTTTGCCCTCCCGCCTCGGCCCCATCAGCATCCGCATCCACATCACTGGGCCTACCATCGACATCAGCGACGCAATCCGACGTGGGGTCTCGGCTCGGGCTATCATGCAATCGACAAGGCCCGCTACGTCCACGCCAACTATCGCTTCATCGTCCGGCCAGATCGCGAATACCAGGCCCAGATGGTCGACGCAGATGTCCATCTGAGCTGGGATGCCGTTCTCCAAGTGCTGGCTTCCGAAGCCACGCAGTCCACCAGCTGTCCGATCTGCCTGTGCACACCCGTGGCTCCTCGAATGGCCAAATGCGGTCATATCTTTTGCCTTCCATGCCTCATCCGATACATGCACTCGACCGACGATTCCAATCCCGGGCCCGAGAAACGAGCACGATGGAAGAAATGTCCGATATGCGAAGACAGCATATACATTTCGGAGACGAGGCCCGTCCGGTTTTTCACCGGACAGGAAGCCAGCATGCTGCGGGAGGGGGGCGATGTCCTTCTCAAGCTGCTCAAGCGTGAACCAGGGACGGCATTGGCACTGCCACGCGATACGGCCGAGAGCTATGGCAAACACAATGACATTCCATGGTACCACGTGGCAGAGATGATGGATTACGCCCGATTTATGAAGGGGGGCGAGAATTATATGGCCGTTCAATATGATCAGGAGGTCGCGGAGCTGGAGGCGCAGGAAAAGGAAGATGAGATCATGTTTGGCGACGACAACACCTGGACGAAGAAGGCGATCCATGCGATTGAGGATGCCAAACAGAAGCTGTCCGGCCTGGGAAACCCCCCGGCCGAGCCCAAATCTCCCGCCGCCCAGAGCTCCGATGCCGTTCCGCCATCCTGGGAGACGACCGATGAGGAGAACGACCGACAACCAGGCACTTCGGGCCTGGCCGAGGCCGTCCAGTCGCTGGCCCTCAAGAGGCCCGCAGACCCAGCTAGGTCTGTCGGTTCCAAGCAGCCGGCCGCGGACGTTGCTCGTCCACCGTCTCACCCGTTTTACTTCTACCACGCCTTGCCCAACTTTTTCCTCTCGCCCCTGGACATTCGCATTTTGAAGGCCGCTTTTGGCGACTTCTCGGCCTTTCCTTCGACAATCCTCCCCCGGATAGAGCATATCTCCACAGGGCACGTCATCGATGATGATTTGCGGAAGCGAGCAAAGTACATGGCCCACTTACCTTATGGCTGCGAGGTCACTTTCCTCGAGTGTGATTGGACCGACATTATCAGCCCGGTCATCCTCGGACAGTTCGATGATGACATTATGAGGAGACGGAAGCGGAACCAAGAGAAGGAGGCTCGTGAAGAACGGGACCGACTACGCGCAGAGAGAGAAGAGGAGGAGAAGCGATGGGCTTCGACGAGGCGACGGCGACCGAGCCTGGTGGGGAAGAGCTTTTCCGAGTCCGATTTCCAGCCCCTGGTACATCCTGACGCCCAGCTGGGTTCATCGCCTGGAGATTCGACCATGGCGACGACGCCTCCTTGGGGAAATGCGAGGACACACTCCTCCTTTGCCACACTGGCCAGTCCAGGAACCAGTCCGGACGCGCCGAGGACTGTCTGGGGGACCGCAGCCGTTCCGCCCACGACCCCGCCTCTTGTGGCCGCGCCCGAGGAACCTTCGCCAGATGATGGATGGCTCCAGGGCTGGGAGAGGGATCTGCTGGATGAGCACGACGTCCTCTCCATGGTGGACGCGAGTATCAATGGCGACAGTATCAGATCTCGACCTGCCGGTGGCACCTCCAAGAAGGGAAAGAAGAAGAAAATCACGCTGATGACGACCAACAACCGGCGAGGCGCGTAACATATACTCCTATTTGACGTTTATGATTCAATGAACTTGTATATAGCATTTAGAGCTCCTCTGACCGGAGGCTTCGCAGCAATTGACGAGGACCGTCTACACACTGCCTTTGACCGTCATCAACGTGAATCCATCTCGAAGGGTACATTGTCAGAAAACGCGTAGAGTTCGCGAGGAACTCGACTTCATGACACAGTCCGCGCTTGGCACGAATTAGGAAAGGTGTTTTGAATTGCACCACGCGGATTTCGCGGGTCCAACGACTTTCCTTTGGCCTTGTGCGCCATTCCACTCCACTCCTTTTACAGTCACTCACTCACCCTTCATCGGTCACCCTGCTAGACCATGTCCCACACTCATTTACAATGACAATCACTCGAACTCAAGCGGGCAAAACGCCCAAGTATGTGCTGCCGCTGATCCTTTCTTGCGCTCTATGCTGATCGTCCTCCAGGAAAACACAACACCCGGGCTACGTCGAGACTCCGGGCACTTTCAGAAAATCGAGATCGCGGAAATCCGCCGTGGCGTCGGTGAGGAGCGAAGATTCGGACGCCCAAGAATCGTCGACAGGACCAGAGGACACGGTCCCTATATCGGTGAAGAGGGGGAGGAGGTCTACTCCACTGGTGGACGGTGCCAGAGACGGTGGTGCAGAGGACGATACCAATATGTCACGGGAACGGCCGGCGAACGGCCAGTTGAAGACCCGTCTCAACGGACATGCCGTATGCTCGAACCAAGTCGATGGCGGGAAAATCAGCCCAGATCCTAAAGTGGATTCCTCTGGCGAATTCGAATTTGGAGGCCCTCTGGGAGTGTCGGCTATCATGGTCGCTTTCCCACTCCTCATGTACTACATGTGGATCGGTGCAACGTATTACGACGGCAAATTTCCTTGGCCCAGAGAAGGTGAGACCTGGCGGGACTTCTTCATCGGCCTCGGGCGAATGGTGTATTATGGTGCTTACCCTTCGGTGCAAGCCTGGGTAATGTACTGGACTTTCTTTATTTTCGAAATGGCGTGTTATTGCCTGATGCCGGGAATATGGGCCAAGGGCAAGCCGCTGCCTCATGAAAACGGACTCAGGCTGGACTATTACTGTTCTGGAATGTGGTCTTGGTGGACAACCATCATTGTCGCCGCCAGCCTGCATCTCACCGGTCTCTTCAAGCTGTACGAGATCATTGACGAATTCGGGCCGATCATGTCTGTGGCGATCTTGTCCAGCTTCCTCATGTCCATCATTGCTTACGTCTCGGCCATCTATCGGGGAAAGCAACACCGCATGACGGGCCATCTCATTTACGACTTCTTCATGGGCGCCGAGCTCAACCCTCGGTTGTTCGGCATCCTCGACTTCAAAATGTTCTTCGAGGTTCGATTGCCGTGGTACATCCTCTTCTTGCTCACCCTCGGCACAGCCGCGCGACAGTACGAGCAATTTGGATACGTGTCGGCCGAAGTCGCATTCCTCCTCATGGCCCATTTCCTCTACGCCAATGCTTGCAGTAAAGGGGAGGAATGCATCATTCCCACCTGGGACATGTACTATGAGAAATGGGGGTTTATGCTCATTTTCTGGAACATGGCCGGCGTTCCCCTCAGCTACTGTCACTGCACTCTCTATCTGGCCAATCACGCTCCCAGCACCTATGCTTGGAACAAGTTTGCTCTCGCCGCTCTCTTCATTGCCTATCTCTTCATGTATTGGGTCTGGGACACGGCAAACAGTCAAAAGAACCGCTACAGGGCCCAAGAGCAAGGCAGTGCTGTTACCCGCAAAGCTTTCCCGCAGCTGCCCTGGCAGACTCTGAAGAATCCAAAGGTCATCAAGACGCCAAACGGCGGTACCATTCTGGCCGATGGGTGGTGTAAGTGAGTCACAGGAGTCATGGTGTTAACTGACTGTGATGTAGATGGCTATGCTCGCAAACTCCACTACACGTGCGATCTCTTCTTCGCGCTGTCTTGGGGTTTGATCACCGGGTTCCACTCACCCTTTCCCTGGTTCTACCCGTTCTTTTTTTCGTGTATGATTACCCACCGCACCAGACGGGACATCGAACGATGCAGGACGAGGTATGGCAAAGCGTGGGAGGAATACGAAAAACAAGTACCTTATCTCTTCATTCCAGTGCGTGCGCCTATATTCCCGTCTGCCGGACACTAATCGATATACAGTACGTTTTTTAAGACTCATCTTCGCCTTCACGGCACCTCTTTGAGCCCAGCATACGATTAAGAATCAGCAGTTGGCTGGCTCTTGAGCCGGTCGGGCCGAGCCTGCCGAAGATTTCGACTGGCATCGAGAGCGTAATCCACTATTTTCTGCTAGAGTTCAATGCTTGTCCTTTCATTTCCACCTTTTCCAAGCCAAGAGGGTATATGTCGAGGATTAAATTCTGTCCTGTCACACATCCTTTTATTGTCCCCCTCTTGTTCACTTCACTCGTCACTTGTGCTCTGCAAACTTGGACTTATGGGCGTTTGCATCATCTCCAACACCAAGACAGCGCCGGATCGTTGTGTCTGCACCTGTGTTGAGAAGATCCTGCCCATCACACCATGGCGTGGACCAAGCATCCTTTCTTCGGTGCTGACTCATTTCTGTTGCTCAGGCGTTTCCTTTATCAGTACACGCTGCTGTTCTTGGTCCGCCCGATACTTTGACTACCATTTTAACAATCGATCATCATTGGGATTATTCTTTTCATCCAAACCAGAGTCACTCTTGCCAGGAGCAAGTGTTCCTTCTGATTCCTGCCTTGGCGAGTTGATGAACAGAGAGCCGCATCTTACTCCTCAATTCTCACCTCCACCTTCGTAACGGTGACCAGCCAGACGGCAACCACCACAGACCGCAGAACGTTGATGCCGATCCTGTTGCCTCGCTCATACCGGCAGCCTCATCCATACTAGGGACGATCTGAACATCGCCAGCATCATGCGTACGATTCGTATCCAGGCCAGGTGCAGACCAGATCCGCAAACCACGCATCACCCACCCACACAAACAAGGTCCAGAACGACCTGGGATCCAGAACATATAACAAGACGGCAGAGTTTATCGATATGTGGCAACCCAGCACCAACGGAGACTGATGTGAGACCAGAGGTGACTGCTTTGCACAGCAGCTGTGTCTCAGTCGACAGTGGTAGTGCAAGCAGTGGCAGCTCTGACACGGTCACCATAGTTGACATGTCGTTGACGACAGACATCTACGACCCTCTCGCTGTGCTCACAACTTTAACGAGCTGGTCTCCCACCGTTCTCGCCACCATGCGTCGGGTGGAGAGGGCCGGGGAAGTCGACAGTTCAGATGAAGGAATCAGTCCATGTTCTATTCCAACGATCAGAACGCATCATGTCAGCTCGCTCATGGTGTTGGGGTCACCACTTTCAACTTCCATGAATACGCCTGGGAGCCTTAGACCTCCCTTCGGTTCAGGATTGTCAATGTCTTGGCCTTTCCCGCTTGCGACCTGCACTGTTTCTCATTCCCAAGTGGTGCCTGGTGCCAACAATGTGTGGTCGTCCTCTTCTCTAATATCAGGCCAGTCAGTCAATCTCACTGTCCCTGGTAGCCTTCTCACCGGAACGTTTCCTGTCATGTCAACGACCCTGCACTCATCCTCAACGGACACCGCAACCCCTACTGGCGCATCGACCCCGGCTCCCAATCATTCTTCCAGCAGGGTCGCAGCTATCGTCGTACCCTTGGTCTTGGGCCTACTCATGGCAAGCACGCTGGCTTCGTGCTGGTGGAGAAGCCGAAGACGTGAGAAAATGAGGCGAGACGGCGTGGAGGCAAAGGCTGTATGGCTCGTTCCGGAGTACGTGGATGGGATCAGAAAGAAGATGATGGAAATGGATGAGACGAAGGTTGGAATTCCAGACGGAGTGAGGGCGTCACTGTCTCAAGTTGACCTTTTCGTGGCAGCTGCTGACAGGAATGAGAAGACACTGGATGGATCAGGATCTGGGGTGCTAGGAGATGAGACAGAAGCCACCACCCACGGCAGCCAAGGTGCCCAAAGGAGGCCAGATGGCCGGATCGAGAGAATATAGTCGTTGTGATGGTGGGAGAGAGCGCGCAGACCTGGATTTACTTGAGATGAGACGGCGGGCAGAATTGCGGCAGGAGCGGTGGAAAGACTGTTCCGCACCGGTTGGGTCGGTGGATGGGACGGCACACTGGAATTTGCAACCCATGAATGCGAAAGCGCTCAATTGATAAGGTGGTGAGGGAGGTCTTCTTCCCTAAATGCCAAGACCACCCACTCTTCACTCTCATTGCAGTGTCTTCATCCCACATAAGCGCTTGCCCTCTGGCAATCCTACAACACCACCTCTCTCTTAGATTGAACAATCAAATTATCACCTCCGTTCATCAATCAAAACTCAAAAATAATCGTCCAAATGTCTAGGTCTAAATCCAATTCCTCTCGAAATGGCAATCCCGGTCACTTCTGTAGCAGGGCCAACAGGACTCAAGGGTTCTGGATATGCTACAGTTCTGCCACACGCCAGTCTTACAGCCTACGGCTAAACACCACATCAACTTGAGAGTGACCGTCGTACATCTGCCTTCACCTATTGCCTCTCTACTGAAGGGCTACTCACGGGCTAATCACATACAGCAAGGCGATCTCTCAGTCATTACAGATCATTTCATCATCCCATTTAAAGCTTAGCCAGGGTTCTGAGGACAGACCACCAGGCTACTTCGCGGGGGAAGGTTCGCTCGACGTACGAATAATGGCAGCCTAGACAGTCTGACCTTATAGCACGACGCAGGTTGAAGGGAAATCTGCCTCCAAATTTGGAGTGTTGTGCCGCCGCTTTTGGCGGCGGTCTTCCTCCCCACCTCTTGACATAGCTAGGTGCCAGATGTGGCCCTTTTCATCATTGGCAACGGAATCCTTGACTCCTTGACCGAATGATAACCTCGACCATACCGGCTCCAATAATGGCGTCTGTGGTACATATATGGAGGATTCCTCCCGCAGCAGTTTTTGGACCCTACCCGCACGACCGAGATAAATAACCAGCTTGACCTCTCTCTACTCGATCTGAATGGAGGTGACTGGGAGCCGAGAAAGGTGGAGCACCGTCCAGAAGAACGGCGGATTGTCGCAGGCCTGATTAAACTTGGAAGCGCTCAACAGTCCGCAAATGCTTTTCAAAATCCGGTGAATTTCAATGACTACATATGGTACAATGTATCTATCGGCCCAATAACTCAAGCATTTTCATACCGAACAGCCCATTCCTTCGTTGTTCGTATTATCATTCGTTCCGAGCTGTTGCTCTCCACTGAGTCTATATCGTCTCGATGTGGGTCACCTCCAGACGAAACCATCGTCACCCCTTCAATATTGCCGGTGTAAAGCTTAGATCGAGGTTGTGGACCGGTATTACCATCTTCAGAACGAGCAGTAGTCGTTGTTGTCTGACCACCGCATTTCTTGTCCGTACCGATGGAGTTGAGCATGTAGATCCCTTGTTCTCTGGGCCGAGATCCTGAGTATAGGCCGGAGCCGCCACCGCCGACGGTATTCACAATGGCACCCGTATGGAAAGGTCTCAGGAAGGGTTTGAGAGACGTGACGGAGGTGGAGATAATGGCGTATTCGAGAGCGCCTTCAGTCCAAATGTGGGGCAGGATACTTGTGACGGTTGGATTATGGTTTCTGCTAGGGGATAGGTAGAAGAGACGGATTGCAACAATAGGAATGAGTCTAAGCAGCTGGGTCAGTTTGCGAGACGGACTTGGGAGATGGGCGATATACAAGAGACGGCAGCCAAAGGCACTGAGGATCAACACTCTCTTCTGAATCTTCATCTGAAGGCTCCAGATGAGAGAGATAGAAAGTGCCCACAGCGCGACCTCAATGGCGAGCCCGGTCGCTTCAACCGCAATCCATCGGGAGTGCTGTGGAGAGTTAGGCTGAAGTAGATCCAGAGGCCACAGAAGCTGGATGAGACCTACCAGTGCCTCTGTACCATCCAACGTAGCCCAGGGACGTGCGATATTGGGACGCAAAGCGACGACGAGGGTTGAGACTGCAGTCCATACCCCTGATACCGCAACGAGAATATATGACATTCGGACTTGAGGGAGATGGCGGGTTAGATGTCTAACGAAGAAAGCCGTGGAAACTCTCGTCAGACCCACAGATACGATGTAGGAGAGTTGGCCTGTGAAGAGCGCCTGAGTGATACTTCTATTAGCAAGAAGTGTATCTTGTTTCCGAAGTCGTACCTTCTCCACACCGTCTATGCGCGCCTCCTCGATCTCGTGGAGTGGAAGTCCGTAGCCGCGATGTATGGCCCAGAAATTGGCTGCTACGTGCAGCACTGTGACAGCCTAAGAAGAGTCAGAGGTTGAAAAACTTCTTCTCCCAGTCAGAACGAGCTTACAAAAGCAGCCGAGACTGCAGTGTCAGCAGGGCCCCAACTCTGCTTCCTTCCCAGCGTCACCCATACTCGCACACCGACAGACAGCAACGCCCAGGCGAAGAACAATGCGGTTGCCGTGCTGAGCCATGGACCACGATTTTGAGACATACTTGGGAAGAAGGGATGCTAGACATTTTGGACTCTTCCGTGCCGGCGCAATAGTCATCTATAACACGCTCAGGAGATCGGCCAGGTACCATCTTGGCGGTCATGCCCAGAGACCAATCTACAGAGTACCGGAGCTGTCCAGACGTTAGCGCAACAAGGGGAAGGTCATGCCTGCCTGTGCAGCTCATAATCAAAAACGTCGCTTTCGTCGATCTGTTGCCTTTTCTGGCCAGGTCAAGAATCACATCATCCCCTAGCAAATTCGAGGTCCCCGTAGTAGGGCAAGCTGGATATAAGACCCATGTGTGGCTTTCACAACGTAACATCTTTTTGATAAGAGCAAAAAATGGCGACATTGGCTATGTATGCCAACCCCGCGGAACCTTTTAGCGTTTCCGGCGCATCTGCGGGTCCAGAGTTCAGCCTCGTACGGGCAATATGCACAGGACACCTGGTACATGCCAAAGATTAAAGCCACTGGAACCCCTGCTCGAAGGCTCGTCCCTGCGACGGACCGTAAGAACTGTTACAACGTGCCGTCTAACCCAGTCGCCATGCGTCTCGGCAAGGATGCGGCCCAGGCCGGAACGGAAAGGTCAAGGCTCGAGCATCCATAAGCTACACGGTTACAATGCCCAGCTTATGTGGCTTGGATGCTTTCAGGGACCCCAGCATTTTATCCACCGCCACCGATCGCAAGTACTTTGGTCTCTCATCTGCGCCTCTCAATCTGTCCTCCTCAAAAGCCCTGTTTACTTTGATATTTTCGCCCATTACCCCTTCGCACCCCTTTGCAGCATGGCATCTCAGATCTCACACCTACCTCCAGGCTACTCGGACGACGTGGTGGAAATGACGGCTCAAGCGCAGAAGGAAGGGCCCAATGTCAACGTTGCGAGCGCCGAGGTCGGCACCGAGTCTCATGAGGTTCGCGATGGGTTCAAATCTACCTCTGCTGATGCAATCAACATGAGACGAATGGGGAAAGATCAACAACTCGTTCGACACTTCCGAGTCCTCTCCATGGCCTCATTTGTTGCTGTTTCCACCGCTGCATGGGAGCTTACAGTCTTCAACCTCACTGCAGGCCTCACTAACGGAGGTCTCCCTGAACTGGTCTATTCTATACTCTGGAACTTCGTCGGCTTCGCACCCATATATCTGAGCATGGCTGAGATGGCCAGTATGGCACCCATCGCTGGAGCCCAATATCATTGGGTGAGCGAGTTCGCACCTGAACGTCTTCAAAGGGGTTTGAGTTACCTCACTGGGTACGCACCATCCCTACCTAACCTTGCTCGGTCTCTTGGCTAACAGTGCTATAGTTGGACTTCAACCATGGCATGGCAAGCAGGGAATGCTCAAGGTGTCTTCCTCGTTGGCACTATCATTCAGATTATCATTTCCCTCCACAACGTTAATTACACCTTCCCTCAGTGGCAGACTACACTCCTTGTGATCGCCGCCGTTTGCATTTCTTATGTGGGAAATGTGTTCGGCCACAAGATACTGCATCTCTGGCAGAATGTGGTTTTCACTCTGCATATTCTGGTCTACCTGGCGTTTATCATTCCCATCTGGGTGAATGCACCACGAGCCTCATCCAAGCAAGTTTGGACCGAGTTCTCATTCTCGGGTGGCTGGCCTACTGCAGGACTGGCGGTGCTCGTTGGACAGCAGACAGGGATCTTCAGTCAAATTGGAGTTGATACGGTCTGACCTAACCCATATCCTGAGAAAAGTTCACTTCTAATCTTGATCCAGGCTGCACACATGTCAGAAGAAGTGAGGGACGCTTCTAAAGCTGTACCAACGGCGATGCTCAGCATCTATATCATCAACTTCTGTCTGACCTTCCCGGCTTTTCTGACAGTCGCCTACCATATACCGGTTCTCGACGATGCTCTCGCAGACCCCTCTCTATACCCTATCATTTACGTCCTCCGACAGTCGATGTCCAACACCTGGCTAACCGTCATACTCACCCTGATACTCTTTCTACTCGTCTGCTCAAATATAACATACCTTGCTGCAGTCACTCGGGATATTTGGGCCTTTGCTCGAGACCAAGGATTTCCCTTCTCCAACTGGGTTTCACGCGTCGACAAAAAGCGCCACATTCCCACCAATGCTATAGCTGTTACAAGCTGTGTGAGTATCTGCCTCAGCTTTATCTACCTCGGAAGCCCTGTCGCCTTCTACGCCATGACTTCCCTTGTCGCCGTGGCCCTTCTCCAGTGCTATTGTCTCAGTATCGGTTGCATGCTGTGGCGCAGAATTGCTTACCCCGAAACGCTACCACCCGCCAAATTCCCCCTGGGTAAGCTCGGTGTACCTGTCAACATCGCGGCTGTTTGTTACGCCTTCTGGGCTTTCTTCTGGGCTTTCTGGCCGACATACAATCCTGTCCAAGCATCTACCTTCAATTGGGCCTCGGTGCTTTTCACCGCTACTTTACTCGGCGCCGGGATACACTTTGCCTTCGTGGCACGTCGCAAATACTTTGGCCCTGTGGCCCATGTCGAGGGCAGGGAGGTGCATCCTAAGTGGACAGCCCGAGCATAGTCGTCACCTCATCATCCGAGATGTTTCAGGTTGCGGATACGGGCTATCTTCAATCGCCGACGTGGTTGCCGTCCAAGATCTTCTATGCTGAACATATAAGCATGTGGTGCAATTGTACCAGTCCCGAGAGACTATGTGTACATGAAATCTTATCACAGCCTTCGCAGGAACTATCTTTTCAAAGGTAGAGGCTAGATAATTAATAGAGCCGTGAAGGAAGTTTCTTCGAGACATCTAAGATTCGTGGTGAATGGCAAGAAGAACTAGTAGCCCGATTCGCGACCAACAATGACCTCCATCTGACAACGCTTTGGATGGACCCGTCCTCTCCTAGGGAGACATCCTGCACATCTGCCATTCTAGCATAGTCTCTGTCCGTTTGTGAGAGACGAGCATGACCACCTTGTTTCTTTGGACGAAGGTCCGTTTTGTGAGAGGGACGAGCATGACTACCTTGTTTCTTTGGGCAAAGGTCCGAAGACCACAATGCCTTTTGTGCCTCTAGCGCCTCCCTCGCCTTCCACGACTCTTTCGTTGTGGGCGAGGCCGTTTCGGGGTAGCGTCCTCGTCGGAACGGGTTACGGGCCCGGTAGAGGAACGAGATCGTTTTCGGGTTGCGTATATCGTAGGGCAGCAGTTCTGGTGTCTGACTGGGCGGCTTTGCTGGAGGTGTTGCGACACGGCGACGGTGTATTCCGGATATGGGTTCCTTCACCATCTCGACTCGAATTGGTTTCGGCCCTTCAGACAGCCATTTCTGCCTGCCGACTTTGACTCTATTTGTCACGCTAGGTGCTAGCGTGGCTCACCATTTTCGTCCCGGCTAGACGCCAGCCGAGGCTCGCGTCAAGTTTACTTCTCATGGGCAGGGCTTGAGGATAGACCTACCCCTCAGCCTAGGCAGGAGACAGATCGACAAAGGACTGAGACGGAGCGCGTATCTGTTCACATCTCTCGGCGAGTCTCGTCAAAGTAATATCTACACCAGTCCCGTAGAGTCTCTCTTCAGGTCTAAGATCCGGTCTGCAGAATCCAGAATCGGTGATTGGAGGGTCAACGGCGGACTGAGGCCGACGGAGGCCGCCGGAAGGGGGTTTTTGGGGGGCCTGAAAGTACAGGGCAGCATACGCATCAAGTAGGGCAGGGTAGGAGTGTCAAGGGGGCCAAAATGGAGAGAGAGGAGGATCAAGGAGAGGTCGACGTCGGGGGGGATGGGAGAGTGGTTCTTATAGCGACGTTAAAAGCGGCGGGCGGCCAAGACCCGAGCTATTCCCAAAAGGAGTTGCCGCCTAAACCAGAGGCGGATTTCCCGGTCAAGGGCTTGACAAGCTGAATAAATTTGGCCGTCTACGCCTCTCACTGCTAACAAGCTGAGCCGAGTGCGGTCGACTAGCTCGCTGGAGTGAGTGAGCCACGCGTTCCTCAGATACGTCCCGTGAGAGGTGAGAGCAGTGACCATGAATCAGCAAATATAGGTCTAATCGTCTATTCACCTCTGTCCTCTCGGCTCCGGTTTTTCGTCATATGTTCACCTCCCGGGGCACGTGTCGCAGGCCATGAACGAATCTCAGATTCCTACTACACTGGTGAACACACTGAGGTCCCATACGGCGCCGGTCAACGCCATTACCTTCTCGTCGCTCGGGGGCACCTATATCTTGACTGGCTCCTCTGACCGGCAGGTTCATCTTTCACGCGTCGAGCCGGTCAATCCCGACAAGCCGTCGGTTCCGATTCAGAAGTATGCAGCACACGGTTACGCGGTCCTGGACATCTCGGTCGCACAGGACAACCAGACGTTTGCCAGCGTCGGCGGCGATCGCAGCGTGTTTTTCTGGGATGTGCAGAATGCAACCGGCACGCTGCGGCGGTTTGGAAGCAACACGAGCGAAGGACACACAAGTCGGATCACTTGTGTCACCTTTGCGGGGGACAGCGACAGCGTGCTGGCCAGCGGGAGCGACGATCGCTCCGTGAGACTGTGGGATTTGAAAAGCCGAGATGTGAAGCCGTTGATGGTGCTGGAAGAGGCCAAAGATGGGGTATCGGCGCTCGCGGTGCCCGGCAATGGGTACGAGATTGTTGCTGGAAGCGTTGATGGGAGAGTGCGGAGTTATGATGTCAGGATGGGACGGGTCACGGTTGATGTCATGCCAGGGCCGGTGACGAGCTTGGATATCACGCGGGATGCGAAGGCGGTGTTGGTCGGCTGCCTGGATGAGAAATTGCGGGTCATGGACCGGACGGATGGCACCTGCCTGAGGACTTTTCCAGCAGAAGGCGACGTGGCAGGGTACAAGAACGAGAGTTTGAGGTTGAAGAGCTGCTTTGCGAGAAACGAAGGCTTGGTCCTGAGTGGCAGCGAACTGGACGGGAAAGTGCGGGGCTGGGACGTGATAACTGGGAAGAGCGTGGGCGGCATGGTGGTGAGTGAGAGTGGCAAGGTCATCAGTGTCGTGAAATGGAGGGAAGGGAGCAAGGTGTACGGGACCCAGGGGCTTTGGGCTGCCGGCGGCGCGGAGGGGGTGGTGAAAATATATGGCGGGAGTTGAAGAGCATGTTTGACATGGAAGATGGACAAAGTGGTTGCCTATGGTGAAAGGCCTTTGCTGTTTGCCGGTGGGCTCTAACGCTGTGCCAGAGTCGCGATGACGGGACAGGGACGGGCGAGGAGCGCGCGATGAACTGCTGAAAAATCCATACAGATGGCGCAACGGAGCCAGATTGTGGCCCTTATTCCACGACAAAATGACAGCCAGCGCCTCAAGGTCGTCGAAGAGATAATCTGAAAATCGAGAAAATGGCACGTGGCCAGGAAGGTGGGAGAAGGACAATAAATGCATTTCCACCACCGAGCCGGCCTGTGAACTGAGAAATTTTCCGTTGCCTATATGTACCATTTTGCTTGGGCCGTTGAAGCCAACTTTTAGAAAGCTGTATCCGCGCCGGTACGCCGGATTTATTTTCCAACCACTTCTCCCCTATGGTCCACTTGTCAAATTGAGCAGTATGCCGGCCGTTCCCAAAGTTCATCCTGCGACAATCATGCTTTTGGGTCTGCCACATATTGCATTCCGTACTCCAACGCCTCGACCGCCTTTTCCAGCTGCGAAGCTTTTACAATCACGGTGCCAGCTCTGGCAGTGCTCAGGAAAGAGATTTCAATGGCCTCGTTGTCGTTGTGGGTTGTGTTATCTTGACCTAGGCTTTTCGGGCTGACGCCGAGTTCCTTTTCTCCGTCCCCGTCGTCGGTCGCCTGGGCGAGACGACCGGCAACTCCGCAGACGATGCCTGTAGCGTCCAAGGGCAACTCGCGAAGATCAAGGATAATTGGGATCAACACGTCGTCGTCCGACTTGGCTCCGAGCAAAGAGGAACCCAGCCGATCTAGGAGCTTGTGTTCCAGGAGAATTGAGATGGGCTCCGTCGAGGTGATGGTGATGGAGAGGAATTTGGCAGAAAAGTCCGGGGTCCCTAGTGGCGGGAATTCCTCCTTACCGGAAGCATTAATACCAAGGCCTCCTTTGGTGGAGGAAGCAGACTTGGAGTTTGCCACCAATGGAATTGATGATGTGGCGAGCAACACTTGCAAGAGATCATTTTTCAGCTGTTCCTCACCGGCCGGATTGGGTTCGCGACTCCCGGCGCAATTGGCAAGACGAATACTCCGATCGACGGCGGGGGTAATGTTACTGCGCTTGAGCTTGGTGAAGGTACGGATTTGGAGCTCGGGAATGTCCTTGGCAGGAGGCGTCGATGGGACAAAATCTTCATTGCCCACCGCGGACGAGAGCGGCCGTCCCGGTTGATGCTGGATGGGTGACGCGGGCGAGATTTGCGAGACAAAGGCTTCTGCAGTTTGTGAGAAAACAAATCCACGATCCTCCAGTGCCTTGGTCACTGTTCGACGATATCTAGAGGGGACAAGGATATAGTCGGAGAAGTAGGTGGTGATGAAGAAGATGCTGCTGTTGAGATTGTTAACGACGACCACCCGGAGTGTGAAGCGGGGCCAACAGCGTACATCCCGATCATGGCCAGCGGCGACGTGAGCTCCAGCACGCGCTGTCCGGCGTCTAAGCCTTGCCCATCGACCTGAACAACGATGAAGTCGTCGGGGCTGATGTGCACTTCCTTCTTCGATTTGCTCTTCTTGTCGCTCGCATAAATCTTGTTCAAGACCTCGGCCGCAGGGCGGATGAAGCGGTCAGCAAGTTGCCTCGTGCAAATCACCGAGCATTCTACAGGCGTGATCGAGACGTTCAGGAAATCATGGCGGCTCGTCCAGGGTACTTTTGCGGCGTCTTCGTCATGGTCTTCACCAAACAAAAGACGCAAGATCGGTTGGAGAAGAAATGAATAGAGTTGAATCGGAATGTGTATCAGGGCCAGCTGAGGCTCCTGGAGGCCGATTTGGAGAGTTAGCCAACCTTTCCGACGCCACTCAAGGCATATGCTGGTGTCCTTGCTCAAAGGTACGCAAGGGGCAAATTTAACCAAAAAAAAGGCGAATATCTGGTGCCACATGGTTTTCATTGGAGGGTGCCTACCAGAAAGGCAATTTGAGCCGTGATGAGATTCATCGATTCTGACATGGCGTCGTCGTCGTGAGCAAGGCCAACCTGCGCTCCCTGGAGCCGAGAAGCCTTGGGATACCGAAGGGCGGTTCAGTCGTCGCTGAGTGGACGGCAATGACCAGAAAGATGTACCAGTTTGGACAAGAGCTCTGAGGATTTCCTTCCTGCTTGGCCAGGACCTTGCCTCCACAGATAAGGACTACCGAGGAGCACGATCTCATCTCATGACTGACGGTGGACAATCAAATGCCAGATTGACGTGCTTCATATTCTGGATGCCTCATGTGAGGCCCCGAGAAACTGAGCCGGAAACGAGACGATGAGTTGACTCCTGCTCAGCATTGACAATCAGTCAGGTGGAGGGACGTGGCGGGTACGAGCTTATGTGTCGCGTTGGATCGGTCCAAGCCTGCCTCAGTCGTCACGGAAAAGTTCACGATGTCCTTGTCGGTCGATACGGAAATCGCAAGTCGCAGGGGATTGCTGACTGTGATACAGAAAGGACATCATCTGGATGTTGAATCCTTCAGTGGGCTCTCTGCATATCGGGTCCGGAAACGCGCTAGAACGAGAAGGCCGGCTCGGTTTACTCGCAGATGCAGGTTCAAGTAGAGGTGGGTCAAGTGGTCCGTCGAGACAAGCGCCAGAGACAAGCTGCGTGAGATGAGAAAGACACGGGTGGTCATGGACTGCGGAGCTGGGCCAATGGCGGCCTTTGGCAACGCGAGTCAACACCGAGTCAGACTGGAGACAATCGAGAAACGTATGGTGAGGGTAAAAGTAGCGTGGGGGTTGGTACGAGGTTTGAGGGGCATGTCGACTAGATCTGACGGGAGAGACACCACGAGGGGCAAGGCGAGAAAAAGCGCAAAGGCGAGGAGAGGTTCAGGAACGCCGTTGGCTTATCGAATCAGACATGGCCTTGTTATTATGGACACTGGGAGCCAGCACGAACGGACGAGGGTCCAAGAGCCAGGACTCAGGACCCAGAAACAGTCGACCCAGAGACCCAGGGCCCAGGGTCAGTGGCATGGTGGATGACGTGCATCTCCGCCAGGCTTAGCCGGCTGCGAGCTCGACCGGGGGTTTCCGCTTATTGTGCTGCAACGGTGCGGCCCAAGGGGAAGCAAAAGGGTCATGTGCCGGAAGAGAACCACCTGACTGTCAGCGCGCGTTGGTGCTTGTCGCGATTCCACGGTTCGTGCGCCTTTTAAGTGTGGGTTGACAATGTCTGTGTGCTGCGAGCTGCGTGTTGTGCGTGTGAAAAATGCGGGGCTCGTGGGAGCAAGCACCACAGGAGAAAAGACTCGCCACATGCTGCGGCGGCCGGTTCTTCCTCACCAGCCAATCTCCCGCCCGACAGGCCAATGTCGTCTGATAACAGACGCGGTGATAGATGCCACTGGGTAGCCATGACCCAAACGCCTGACTCATTGACGGTCGCCTTGTTCTGCAACCCCTCCAAGGCCTAACGTCGTCGTCGGCCTCAAGCTGGCGTCTGTGCTGCCGTTTCTGCACCCCGGTTGGATCCGCCGCGCCCTCCGCGCGCTGGCACGCCGCCTCGTGCTCGTGCTCGTGCCCGTGGTCGTGGTGATGCTCGCGGTGATGACTGGTTGAGGCTCGCCGGCGGCGGGACACTGTGGTGCTGTCGAGGCCGAAAATTGGGGTTGTTCTGAAGAATCCCGCTGTCCGAGTCGCCCCTATCGATGGGAGTGTAAGCTCCGCCCCGACCACGCGGAATGTGTCCATTTGCCATTCCACCACGGGCGCCGTGCATGGCAGAGTTCGACGACGGGCGCAGAGGGAGAGACGAGCCGCTGTTGGCCGAGCCTCGCCCTGATAGAGCAAATGGTCCCGTCACTGCTCCCCGCCAAGAACCTCTCAAGGCTGGCGGAGCGGGTGCTGGACGCAGCTGACTGTGACCGTTGATGCCCGGAGCTCCATATCCAGGGACCGTGAGTGGTATGGCTGGGCCATTCGCTTGCCGGCTGGCGCTCGCCTTTGAACTCGCCAGAACTTGTTTGTTGCTGAGATTGAGGACGGACCAGGTAGGCACGGTCGAACCGCGGAAAGGGGAGCATCGACCTCCGAGCGAGGTGCCGCTCATGAAGGACACATCGAAGACCACGTCCAACCAGGTTTCCCGCGTCGTCTGTGTCAGGCCAACGACGGTGCCCTTGGACGCGATGGGCACCTTACCTGAGTCTGCCACGTAAATCACACGGTCTCCGAGGGTAAACCTCTGGCTGCCCAGTCGCCATTGGGCATCTGAAGGTTTCAGCAGGGCGTTGCGAGGAATCCCCCCGATCGTCTTGTTCTCCGCCGGCGGTTCCTGGCGCAGCGCCTCATCGGCCGCCTGTTCAATTTGTCTGACAATTTCCGAATCCAATTGCTGGGCTTCCAAAGGCACTCTTTCAAAGCTCTTGGACTCAATTTCCTTGAGCCAGGCCTGGATCGCCTTGACCTTGGTTTTGGCCTGGCTGGGGTCCCCCGGGAAAATCTCGGTCGCGTCCGGCATGTCGCCTTGGGGGTTCCGAGAAATGCCCACGATGAAGTCGGGGAACTTGATCATGTATTGCTGGATCAGCTCAATCGCCGCCCGGCTGAATTCCCATCCACCGTCACTCTTTCGCGAATAGCCCAGCACCTTGAGCTTCTTGGCCTCAAACTTGAGGTTCAGGCCCAGGTTGACCCGGGTGTCGTCCACCTTGATGGAAAAAGACGAGGTGATCTTGGCCAGCACCAGCGCGTTGAGACCGAGACTTCTTGCCACGGCATACGACGGCGTGTAGGGCGACAATCGCTCGGCCTGACGGGCCAGATCTCGTCCAAACTCGACTTGCCGCGCCTTGGTGGTAGCGATCAAGCATTTGGCTTTGCCATTCGCGTGTCCAATCACGCTGACCGGTCTGCCGTAGGCGTATTCGCCCAGGAAGAAGGCGTTGGTACCGTCAGGGAACTCCTCCTCGATGGGCAGGGCGGCCTTTTCCAGGAAGCGCACGTCCTCGCTGATGACGCTCTCCACGATCAACTGTGCGGCGTGAATGGTCTCGAGTCCGGGAAGTTCGGCAAACTCCTTGACCGTGGAGCCGTCATCCAGCTTCTTGAGTCCTTTGAGCATCTCCACGTGGACCAAAGACTCGACGTCCCCGCTCAGCATTCCCAACCGCTTGCTGTACCACTTCTCAATGCGTTCTGCCTTGTGATGGAATTGATCGATTTCCTTCCCCGAGTGCTCCACCGCCTTGACTTCGTTCGGGCCCGCCTCCGGTAGGGTGTAGTCGAAGAGCTCGTCAGACACTTTCACGACCTTGGCCTCCTGCAAAAACGGATAGCCCACGTATACCCGTTGATTAAGAAGGAGCTTGGCATGCTCAATCTTGGTGCGTACGTCCGTGTCCGAGAGCGTGATCACCATGCTCTCATTTCGACTGTCTTGCTGGAAAACGTTGACGCCGTGGAACCCGAGGGAGCCAGTGAACGGCAAGGTCTTCAAGCTGGGGAAACCGGCCAGTGCGGCCGCGCCGAGCTGGACACCGTGCACCAGGCCAACGTAGGGTTCCAATCCGTCCATGGTCGGAAGTTCAAACTCGTTCAGGATGCAGTGGCAATGTGGCAGATCCGGAAAGATCCCGACGAGGGAGCTAGGATAGGTATAGTCGACCTCGGGCGAGTAGGTGAACTTCAGGCTGATTCCAAAGTCATTTCGTCTCTTTTCTTCATCCGTCAGGAGCAAGTCTCGCGGAGCCATCGCACTCAGCAGCCGATCTTCCTCGATGAACGGAATTTTGACCACAGCTTCCCAATCCATCTTTTTCCCATTCATGTCGAGTTCGAAGTCGCGAGGATAGAAGTCGATGATGGGGGAATCCTTGGACGTCATCAGATCGTGATAGACCGTTGGAACAATCTTCTTGCTGCGATCTGGGAGCACGCCCATGAGCTGCTGGAACGGTCGAAACGGTTGGCCGAGCTGGAAGTTCATGTCTGCTCCGAGGCCCTTCTTCACATCCGAGATCATCGGTGAATAATGAAAGCGGTAATACCACGGCCACGAGGCGACGCCGCGGTAATAGTAGAACAGCACCCACTGCAAGCCCTGCACGTAATTCTCCGTCAATTCCCTCAGATGCTCTTCGTCATCAAGTCCCCAGCCAAATTTTTCCTGGTAGTACTTGTCTTTCCACTCGTGAAACTTTTGGTCATATTTCTTCTTCATGTCTTGCCGGGTCTCTTCGCTGGTCACTTCCTCGACCTTGGCATTGTCATACCGCTTCAGAATCCGCGTGACAGCCAATTGCGCCTCTTCGTCCTCCTCGGAACTTTCCGCTTCCTCGTGAGACCCATTGGTGGGAAACTCCAGGCGGAGAAACCGGTTGCCTTCCTCATCGTCCACCGAGGACCAGTGCAGATGCAGGTCGTCGGCGAGCTGTTGCACAAATTTGCGATCTCGGGCCGGAAGTGTCGAGGGCAAGTCTAAAGGCCGCCGGGTCACTGGGTCTTGGCTCAAAGGTGAGATGAAGAACTTCTTGATCTTTTTGTATATGTCTTTCTGCGCCGGTGTCAGTCTCAGTGGACCTCGGATGGGTGGAGGAGGCTCGTTGTCGTCTTGATCGCCTCGCTTGGCCGAAATCCACTTCGCATCCTGGAACTCTGCCTCGAAGAAGAGGTGCTCGACATCGGCCAGCTCGTCCAATAGCACCTCCAGCCGGGAGAGGTTGATCACACCACCTTCGTTGATGTAGCCGCCCAGCTTGGGTAGAACGTCCTTGTACTTTCGAAACATCAGCGCCAACGCGCCTTCGTTGATGTGAAGGTTGGGGAGGTTGGGCAAAAAGTCATTTCCCACAAAGAAAGCCATGAGGATGAAGTCGTCAATGATCCGTTCCATGTCATAAGCAAAATCAAGAGTGCCCTCCCGCTGAAGGTCTTGAAACTCCAACTCGAGGTATTCCCGCACCATACACAGATGCATCAGGTAAAAATTTTGATGCTCTAGCTCTTTCGATTTCTTGCTGTTCTGCCGCCCGAACGTGACCTCTTCTCGGAGCAGACAAAAGTGGGGGTCGTGACTGAGGAGGCCGAGCATGATCAAATCCGCATCCAGGCCGTACAAGCAATGCCGAACATTGGGATCGTATCCCGGCTGGGCCTTGGCTTGACGGATATACTCCATGATCTTGTGCTCACCCTCTCCGGGTACCTCATGGCCGGATAAGACGACCTCGACGCCTTGCCAGTCCACGTCCTCGGAGACCTTTTTGCTGATGAAATACTTGAGCTGCGTCGTCAACTTGGCCATGAATTCCGTCCCCGGCGTGATACAGTTGCTGTCAAAAGGATCGTCCTTCGGCATCTCCAGGCCCTCCTTGATGGCCTTTTCTCGCGCCTTTTCGGCGTCCAACGCAGTCCGAAATCGCCGAGCTCGTTGCTGATTCATTTTGGCCCTGGGTGCTACCCCATCGATGGCCATAAAGAACAGCTTCTTCGGCTTGATTTTGCCAAAGAGATGTTCGATATAGTTGAATATGGCGATGAACATCTTGTCCTCGGTCATGCGAAAAGTCGGCGAGTCAGAATCCTTGTGCGTACAGTTGTGAATGATCCCATTCATATCCAGATAGAGACAGTCAAATTCGGGGATTCGATTCTCTGCAATGAGCTGCGATATCGCCGGATAGCGCTCACTCATCCACCGGAAGAACTTTGGCACACCCATGGTGGCGTTGGGCGTCGGTCAACTAATGTAGTGCTCGAGAGTGCAAAGTCAAGGGGAGGAGCATAGAACGAGCCGGAAGTGCGTCGCATGCAAGCAGTCGAGCGAACCAAACCAAGAGACACACATAAAAAGAATATGGCGTGGTCTGAACGTGGTTATGTGCTTAATTCTGAACCGATATTTCGGTGGCAATGAAGTTTGAGGTTGGCCGTACGGAATCGTGGTGGATCCCGCTGATGCCAAGACCACTCTAGGCCAGTAGACCGCACGCGTCGATGCGCGTTTGTGGAGGCCCGCCCTAGACCAGTCTCCAGCCTGGTCGATTATATTTGGTCGTGCCATATTGCGTTGCAGAACGGAGGTCAATCATCATCATTATGGCAGAGGATGACGATAGCGGTGAGCTGCCATCCTCTCCATTCGACCATGCTGACCATCGGTAGTTAATGAAGAGCTCAACGCCGAGGATGCTGAGACGGAGCAGAAGATCATCAACGAAGAGTACAAAACATGGAAAAAGAACGCGCCGTTCCTCTATGACATGATTCTCAGTACCGCGCTAGATTGGCCAACCCTCACGACCCAGTGGTTTCCTGACAAACAAGAGTAAGTCTGCGGTCGCAACACTTTTGCCTTCGAGGCTGATGGATCCAGTGTGCCCGGAAGCAACTATTCCAAACATCGCCTTCTGATCGGCACACACACGGCCGACAATCAACCAAACTACGTACAGATTGCCAGCGTGCAACTCCCCAACCCGGCCAAGCCCGACGTCAAAGACTACAACGAAGAGACAGGAGAAATTGGCGGCTATGGCGGCGGTCCATCGGGAAGACCGCAGATTGAAGTCAAGTTTCACATCATCCAAAAGATCGATCATCCCAGCGAGGTGAACAAGGCGCGCTATCAACCCCAGAACCCGAATGTGATTGCGACAATGTGCACGGACGGCCGGGTGATGATATGGGACCGGTCCAAGCATTCGAGCATGCCAACGGGGAAGCCCAATCCTGAAATCGAGCTGGCCGGACACGAGAGAGAAGGATATGGGCTGAGCTGGAGCCCGCACGAGGCCGGGCGACTGGCCACGGCCAGTGAAGACTGCACCGTCCGACTGTGGGACATCACACAGGGCTCCAAGACAAATCGGACGTTGAGAGAGACACGGAAATATACCCATCATACGGCCATTGTGAACGACGTCCAGCACCACCCTCTCCACAAATCCTTGGTCGGCACGGTCTCTGATGATCTGACCCTACAAATCCTGGACGTCAGATCGCCAGAGACCACTCGTTCGGCCGTCACCTCGGGTCCCGATCAGCATCGTGACGCGATCAATGCTCTTGCATTCAATCCGGCGGCCGAAACCGTTCTTGCGACTGGAAGCGCAGACAAGACGATCGCCATCTGGGACCTGCGGAATCTCAGACATAAGTTGCATGCCCTCGAAGGACATAACGACAGTGTCACCACTCTCGAATGGCATCCCTTTGAAGAGTCGGTCCTTGGCTCCAGCAGCTACGACAGGCGTATCATTTTCTGGGACTTGGCCAAAGTGGGTGAGGAGCAATCGCCGGAAGATAGCGAGGATGGTCCGCCAGAGCTGTTGTTCATGCACGGAGGTCATACGAACCGCATCAGCGACTTCTCCTGGAACCTGCACAATCCTTGGGTGATTTGCAGTGCGGCCGACGATAACCTCATTCAAGTGTGGAAAGTGGCCGAGGCGATCGTCGGTGGCGACGACGAGGATGTTCCCATGAATGAGCTTGAAAGCTAGGTAATCACCAGACGAAACATGGCAGATTGGATCGCGTTTTCGAGTCGGCGACAACCCGGCGTCCAAAAGGTGGGCACCAAGGAGGCAATGCTGCGCTATTGCACACGCAAAACAGGTTACAACGGCGAAGACGACTGGGCGGAGAATAGCCCTGCCACGACATGAGGCGTCGAGTGCATGTATTAGGTATCCGAGCATTACTCAAATATCTATGTACTTATGACCGAAATGGCCCATCCATGTTACCCGCGACAGCCGTACCACTCGACCACGGTCCCAGCGGATGGGAACTCGGCGTGGGGACATATAGAGAGATGACCGGCGAATCTGAAATCATTTCATCTCAGAGATGAGTGTCGTCGCTCGTATATCAAAAGTGCAATGACGTCCCAAAGGCGTTAGGTACTCTGTGGCCCCACCGCTGGGGCTGTGAGGCAGGGACCCCGCTGACAGGCCCGCAGAACTGCCGGCCTGAAGGCTGTGTCCGCCCACCAGCACAAGAGGGCTCGCGAAATGGCCTTATCCTGATTGAAAGTTGGCTGGCAGCGTTTCATCAGGCGGCATCGTTCAGAGCAGCACGAAAGAACCAAAGCAGGACACCTGAGGGTGAGTGAGTGAGTGAGTGAGTGAGGACTCGTTGACTTCCGCGATGAGTTTCTTCTTCGCCCTCCGATTTGAGTCTTGAGGTCCCGTCTTCTGTCCGTGCGGACTCCTCCTGGATTTGAAGACTTTGACTGTCTGCCGGCGATGGTAGGGGTGCCGAGGAGTAAGGGATGCAGAATCTGTGTCCAGCGTCGTGTCAAGGTACGAGATTGAGCACCGCTCTCTCCAGCGATCGCTAACACAACTCGCGGCAACAGTGCGACCAGACCAAACCGATCTGTAAGTAGGATCTGAGAAGGATTGGTTACTCCTCCTTCATGAGTGCTGACGGTGATGTCAGGTAACAACTGCCGGAAGGGGAACCGGCCCTGCCCTGGATACGACAACGACCTGAGATTTCATGATGAAGGCAGCAAATTGCGAAAACGCTTCGAGAAAAAGGAGACCCCCGAACCGAAGACCGATGCTGAGACGCCATCTTCATCATCTAGCGGCTCCACCCTTTCAACAATCTCCTCACCTGACGAGAGCCTCGATGTCGGTGGTCCCCAAAGGACTACGATTCCTGTCCTGGGGAACGTCCCTGACCGCGGCCAGACCGTCTTGATTCCCCTACGAAATCGGTTTTGGAGCCTCCTTGAGAGTCCTTGGTGGCCTGGGTCTGATCTCCTTTCGGATCCGAATTTGGTGCAACAAAGGATAGATGCCAGGGAACGGCTGGATGGTGGCAGCATCGACGTCGACCTATCATTTGACCTTGAGATGTCTCGGATGCTTTTCTCACCCAACATTGAGCAAGAGCAGCTCTTCTGTGCCTTCACGAGATCCCTCTTGCCTCCAGGGACAGCCATCTTTCCTCAGAATCACATGCGTTGGCTTTCTTGGTTGCCGACATTATCTGGCACAAACCCTCTGCTGGATAGCGCCGTACGGGCAGTATCTCTGGCACATTTGGGCCAGGCTCATCAGGCCGAAGTCCTTCTCCACGAGTCCAGGCCATACTACGGCAAGGCGCTCCGTCTTCTCGGCAGTGCGCTAAACCATCAAGAGAAGGGCATGTCGAGCGAGACCTTGTCTGCCACCATTCTCTTGTCCTTCTATGAAATGTTCTCGTCTGGTTCGAACCAGTCATGGGTGCGGCATGCCGGTGGTGCTGCTGCGCTGATGCGCTTAAGAGGGGCGGCGCGACACCGCTACGGCTTCGATCGCGAAATTTTCCTTGCGTACAGGCACACCATTATCATCGACTCATTTCAACGTGATCAGGCATGCTTCCTCAACGAACCTGACTGGCTTGAAGTCTCTCGTCAAATTCATGAAGATGTTCGCCTGGAAGGGTTCCCTCCGGACCGTGTCGCGCTTTTCGACCTGGCCGAAGAGTTTTACGTGGAAATGGTTGCGATACCTGCGACATCCCGCGACGCCTTATCTCTCCGTGATCCATCCGGACGAGCGGGCTTTCCAAATATCCGCAAATTCACGCAAGACCTCGCTCAGCGGGTACATGCACACAGAATGGCCATGAAGTCAATCTACACTCGGTTCCGAGCTGCCTTGAAAAGGGCCGGCCTTGAGCCGACGAGTCATACGAGCGACGATCATGTCTTTCCGCTTCAATACAAGTACGCCAGCGTATTCGTGGGCTCGAGTTGCACAGGGTATTGGACAATCCTAATCCTCCTGAACTTGATTCTGAAGGACCTCGAGAAGACTCGGGCCCCTGAAAGAGTGAGCATGTACCTTGCAGAGAACCATGGAATTGCTCTGGAATGTTGTCGCAGCACTGCTTACATGCTCACATCGTCCTTTCTCGGCCCCTTTTTTGTCGTTTTCGCCCTCCGGCTGTGCTTAATGGTCTTTGAACATGGCAAAGAACGAGATTGGGTTATGTTGAAGCTGTTTGAGATTAGCAACACACGCCTCAAAATGGCTGGAGATATCCCCGGCTTCGAACCGGAGACAAATTATCCACAAATGAAGCGTGCTTCTCAAGCGACTGTCAGGCTCGAAGAAATATGAGCGATGGTCCAATTGTAAGCACTCGGCCGACAAGTTCAGCCTCGAAGCATTTTATCACACCACCACAACCGAACTCGACTGTCCAACGGGACCGTCACGTCATCACATGCGAGCAGCACTACATTGGTGCGAAGGTCAGATCGAGATACAACTTCAGGATTGAAAAACAGGTTGGGCTGCCAAGACATGGAGTTGCATTACTAATGGAACGTCGCTTCTATGGCAACATCATCGCAATGGGGAAAATTTGTCAGCCTGTTTGGGCCTGAAGAAGGACGGTGCCGGAACCGATTGGTCGACATGGAAACACAAAAGGGAGCCTGATGGACCGTCCTCTCTCACCTCACAAGAGAATCCAAAATAATCCCTCTCACATCTCCCAGAGCAGCAGACTCCACTGGTGATGAGCATTATGAGCCCTTTCCATGATGCTGTAGTGACTGTTGGGCCTGGCCTCCCTCTCGAGATTCGTCAAGTACCGACTGTCGGCCCAACCCAGGACCAAGTTCGAGTGCGGTCTGAATGGACCGCATCCACACCGCTCGATTTGCATCAGGCTGATGGCGGACTTCTTGTCCAGCATCCTCAAGTGCTTGGGGACGGCGTTGCCGGGACGGTCGTTGAAGTTGGGCCCGATGTCGCAGACCTGAAAGTTGGCGATAAAGTCTTTGGTTTCACGTGGCGAAATCAAGCGGAGAAAGCACACCAAGAATATGTTACCGCTCCTGAGAAGTTGTTTGGTAAAGTTCCTTCCGGGTTCACCATGCAACAGGCTGTGGTCGTGCCGAACAACTTCGTTACCGCGTGGCATACTTTGACCAAGGAGTTCGGGTTCAAGCTGCCATGGCCAAAGCCGGAAGGTTATGTGCCCAAAGACCACAACCGTTGGATCTTGATCTGGGGTGGCAGTTCGAGTGTGGGACAATATGCACTCCAGATTCTCAAATGGTACGGATACAAGAAAGTCCTCACCACGGCCGGTGAGGTCCACCACAAGAAACTCGAACAGTATGGTGCGGTGAAGTGTTTTGACTACAGAGACAGTGGGGTGGAGAAAGAAATCACCGAGGCGGTCAGCAGCGGAGGCCAAAACAGCGGACCATCGATTGCATATATTCTGGATTGCATCGGCAACTTGCAGGGCAGCGTTCTCCCCATTTCGAAGCTCGCGCAGAAAGGAGCCAAGGTGGCGATTCTCCTTCCGATTGTCATTAGAGACGCCACCGATGGTGTGAAGCCTGAGTTTGAGATGGACGTGGAAGAATCCGCCACTTGGGTTCCCGGTGTCGAGGTTGCTGGCGTGCGCACTCACTTTTACATGGATAACCCATTTCTCGCCGAGCATCTGCAGCGAGAGATCATGTCTGCGGCGCTATTATTGGGAACCGTGGAGCCAAATGAGCAGGTCATTGTGGAAGGGAAGACACTGTTGGAAAGAGCCGAGAAGGCCTTGAGCATGTTGCGGCGGAAGCAGGTCAGCGGGGCCAGGTTGGTCTGGCGAGTAGCGGATGAGGACGTGATAGATTCATTCTGATTTTCCGCCTCTCCGTCTTTATTTGTATGGAGAGCGAGGGAAGTACATCAACTAGAAAAGATAGGGAGAACACAATGAACGCATTATAACCCAACTTCTAATCACTATCTCTCCACCGAGTACATAAGACAATAAATTACCAGAAAGGTGTCCGTTGCACCTGGAGCCAGTTTATTGCACTAGGCTGTTCTTGGCATGCCTGAGTGATCACGCCGCATTTTTGGTTATGAGCCTTTAACCACCGTCATATTCGTCCGATGGGACTTGGAGGTGCACCGCTGCGTGCGAATACTGAGTATTTCTTGAAGATCTAACAGGAGCCTGCACATCCGGATCGTTTGCGCTGATTGGCAGAAGCCAACGGCTCGCTAAGACTGCCGCAGGAACTCTCCTAGACGCATCCAATGTCGCAATGACTCTTTGGGGGCAGGACACCGTCAAGGATGTCGCCGAATCAGTGGGGATCATCAACCTGAACAAGGACGTCAACCAGGCGCTGTGTCGAGATGTCGAATATAGAATATCACAAGTGTTACAAGAGGCACTGAAGTTCATGAGACATGCGAAACGGACGATCCTATGGTCCCAGGACGTCTCCCAGGCGCTCCGCGTCTTGGACGTCGAACCACTATACGGATACGAGTCTACAAGGCCGCTGAAATATGGAGAGGCGTCGATAGGGCCGGGACAGCCGTTGTTCTACGTGGATGACGAAGAGATGGACTTTGAAAAGCTCATCAACGCCCCGTTACCCAAGGTGCCGCGGGAGATCTCTTTTACCGGTGAGCTGAGCACAACTGACCTAGACATTTGAGCGGACACTTGTCTGACTTGCATAGCGCACTGGCTTGCGGTGGAAGGCGTGCAGCCATCCATACCCCAGAATCCGACGTCCAGCGAAGCACGGAACCTGGAGCTCCTACCAAAAGGACCGAATGCCAACCCTGCTCTTGCTGCCATGAGCAGCGCCGATAACACGACCACGAAGCCTCAAGTGAAGCACATATTGTCTCAAGAGTTGCAGCTATACTTTGAGAAGGTATGCTCGTCCGTGCTGGACGAGACGCAACCAGAGTATCGAACCGCCGGACTCGCCAGTCTGAAAGAGGATCCGGGCTTGCATCAACTCGTTCCATATTTCGTGCAGTTTGTCGCCGAGAAGGTCACACACAATCTGAAGGATCTGTTTGTGCTGACCCAGATGATGAATGTGGCGGATGCACTGATGAGGAATGAGAAGCTCAATCTTACACCATATGTAAGTTGAAGCCGTGCGTCTGAATGGCAAATCCATTGACAGCGCCTAGGTGGCCTCGATGGTTCCGCCAGTCCTCACCTGCCTCATCGGGCGCAACTTAGGCACTGGGATCGGCTCCTTGGACCACTTCGATCTTCGTGATCTGGCTGCATCACTGCTGCACCACCTCTGTAACAAATATTCAAAGTATTCTCACAACCTCAAGCCGCGCCTGGCACGATCATGTCTCAAGACATTCCTGGACCCAAAGAAGCCGTTTGGCAGCCAGTACGGTGCCATCCTCGGCCTCCGGGCCATCGGTGGAGCCGAAGTGGTCCGACAGCTGATATTGCCAAATCTCAAGGCATATGAAGAATTGCTCAAAGACGAGCTGCAAGAGAACAGCTTGAAAAAGGCAGAAGCAGACAAAGTCGTTGCGGCCATTTTGGACGCTCTCGGAACGCTCGTCGATGATGATTTGCCCATGCTGAACGGCCATTCCGAAGACGCCGCCGCGGATGTGCGGACGAAGCTGATTGAGAAAGTGGGTGAAGTGATTGGAAACAAGATTGCCGATTCTGGCCATACGCAACTCGCCAAGGCTGTTCTGGACAGTGACCTGCCCGCAATTTGATATCCCGCATCGGTTGAAAGCTACTTGGCTCGAGTCGGCAGGAGCAAAAACGAAGTTGCTTACCGGCCTCTTGAGGATTCATGTCAACGAATCCTTTCCTCTTGCCCTGTATCGCCTGCCGAGCACATGTCTGGCGCCCTGATCGGGTGGACGTTCAATGGGCGAGATGTGCAAGTTTCCAATCACACGACGGTTGTACAATTGGTACCGTTATAGGGTGACGAAACCATGATGGCCCACATGGGACCTGGTCCGGAGCCGGCCGATCAGAGAGACCTCCAATATAACGATCTTGGAGCGAGATGAAGAATGACACCGACTATGATATCCGAATTTCGAATAATCCATCTTGGACGGAAGCGGTTCCGCTGAATTTAGCCTCACCCACTGACGGAATGAAGGATGGAAGACCACACGAAGCACGCTCGTCGGTTCTTGATTTCCATGGGCCCTGATCATTACGAGGACTCCACAATTTGATTTCCGTATTCTCCACTTCTGATTGTACTTCAGCCACTATTCCAGCATGGTACCAGATGTCATGATTTCGAAAGTCCAAAGTCCAGCCTACTGGACCCAGCCTCATCCAGTGTAACAATCCGTCGATACCGTCTTGTTGCTGTGACCCTAGTCCTTGACTCTTCTACAAACTCTACGATCGCGTTTCGGTGCGAAAAAGTCCACCGTTCCGCAAGACAATCGCGACTTTTGAGGAATCAGCCGCATCTCTGCCTCAGGCCCTCAAATCGGTCCAGCTTGTGGCGCCGCCCCAGAGACGGAGCCACGCGCATATCTGGGTTAGCTTACTGATAAACGCGTCATGAGCCAAACATCTCCATTGGCACTTGAAAGACCCTGGTGATGATGACTTGTGTACAGGAACTTTACCAAGAACGTATCTACTGCCGGCTCCAAGAAGTCCCCAGGAATTGGTGGAATTCTCAGTCATTTTGGACGGTTCCCGAGGAGTTGCGGACATATGATATCCGCATGGAATTCCGTATCTGTTTTACACCAGCAGTCAGGCTTCAGCCCACCCTCCATCCTGCCAGGGCGACGCTAGAGGTTTAGCGACCCCTCAGAACTGCATATTCTCGCATGCCTGGTGGGGCCCGCATTCATTGTATTTGAGCCTTACATGGCCTAACTGACCAGTTTTTCATTCTGCTTCAACGCGAATTTGGACTCCCTGGGTGTCCGAACCCAGGTATCCCACGCTCGTTCCTGAAGTTCAAGCTCGTGTTCTTCCCATCATCTTGACCTTGTTCAAACCCAAGAAAACCCACGGCAATCATGTATGTGTTTCCTATTGGGGCAATATGGAGTGTGCTCCTCTTCAGCCTCGCTCAGAGTATTTCAAACATCACCTTTTACAGCGACAGTGATTGCGCCAACTACCTGGCTGTGGCCAGTGGCCCGGACGATGGCACCTGTACCCAATTTCCTTCAGGTTCTTTTGGGAGCTTTCGGGTCACCAGTCTCGATTCAACCTGTGCAGGTCCGCAGACTCTGAACCATATTCTTTGGGCAGTGTGCTGACACCCCATGTCAGTAACTATCTACAGCAACGACATTCCTTACTGCAGTTCTGACACCAAGTCTGTCGCCACTTTCGATGACTGCTACAAGAACCTGACCGTCAATCAATTCTCAGTCGATTGCCAGGACCTCGCTGCCGCCTCGTCCGGTACACCATCAGTTGCATCCAGTGCGTCCGCGTCTTCGTCTGCATTGGCGTCCGTCTCTACTGCTCCCTCTGGGTCCGGGCCCGCCTCCGCCTTTACCTCTACCTCTACCTCTACATCTACCCCTACCTCTGCCTTTACCTCACCACAGGCTGGCCTATCGAGTGGCGCCAAAGCCGGAATCGGCATTGGTGTCGGCATTGGCGGGCTTGCCCTCCTCGGAGCACTTGTCTTTGTCATTGTCAGACGTGGGAAACGCAAGAACACTCCTGCTAATGACTCGGCTCCGCCTGTCCCCGAGCTGATGCCACCAGAGAAGGACATGGCAGCAGAGCTACCAATTCAGAAACAAATACTACCGTCGCAGACGCCTGGGCGGCTCCACAAGAGCTTGGCACTACCTCTGTTTTCTACTCAGAGCTTGAGGGCAGCACGCCGGACCATATTAAAGACATCAAACGGTGATTGACGGTGCACAACTCTGCTCCCGTAAACCAGCCGGATCTTCGCAGATATCTGTACAATCCGCTCAATATTGGCTCGTCAAGCTGGATACAACCGCTGACGCCGACACCCAACGAATATCCTCCAGGTACCGTGCGTGGATTTTGGCCTGTAATTTTATCAAAACCAAGCGAGAACGCTGGATTATTACGGTCAAACTTGTTCTTGACACGCTTCTACAAATTTGTCCTGGAACCGGAAGAGTTATCAGCAGACTCTCACGCCGTGAGATTCACAGGAAATGGAGTCCTACATTTACAGGCCGAACGGCGCTTGCCAACGAACTGAGAAGTATTACCAAGGATGTCGGATTAATTATACTTGGCCCTCTTCGGTCATTCAGGCTTGGATCCCTCTGCACTTGGGCTTTTCACCTCCAAAGTCCTATGGTCGCCATATTATCACCGTGTTGGCGTTGAGATTATGCCGGCAGGAGGACTGGCCATTTTACGCCAATGAGGAAACAATTTCCTTGACAAACAATGAGAAACAAATCTCGAGAGGACTGGACACTCCTAGCGGCTTTACTAAATTATCGTGGGAAGGGCAAACAAGAGCAGAACTGATTATCCACCGACGTACTGGGCCTTTGAGCTTAGTCTCGGCCAACCGCACGTTTGGAAGAGAGAATAACCATGTTACTGCCTTGGTATCACGGACTCCCCTTTTTCCCCTTGAAAGTTTCCGGTTTTGTCCCTGACATATACCTCAGCATGGTGAGATTCATTCCAGGGGACTTCACCAAATAGCTGGAACCAGTATTTCACAGATCCTGTCTCAGGCTCTTTGTTCCTCGCCAATCTTGAAATACATAGTTCGCTAACCGTCCAAGCGTGACTGACCGACCGTACGCATCCTGTTGACCTGGAACGGTTTGAGGTCGTTGACGATGTGGGAGAACTTAATTCGTAGCCTGTGGTGCCGAAGATGCAGCGTTGAGCCGAGATAGAAATATCTGTGTCGACTTCGAGGTTGTGGGTATTGTTCGCCGAGCGAGGCATTCCTGCATGGCTGACCGGTGTCGTCGACGACCGACAGCGACGACCACGTAACCAAATTGTCTGGCTGTGCGCATTTAGAACACCAAAGATGCCTTTTGTCGCCCTGTCGAACGCCATTGCTTGCTAGACAAGCTCTTGTCGGAGAGAGCGCGGGCCTGCTCTCTCTCATCCTTCCACGGCCATCTTCTCACCAATGCCCTTTTCGCCCATCAACTCGCATCCTGCCCGCACTACACCCACCATTCCACCGGTCTGTACGCCCTCACGACCTCCACCAGCTAACCGGAACTCGATCTCGGCGAGACCCTCGAGCCATGTCACTCTCGTTGCCGGACTCACCTCAAGGGTTTGCAGCTCGTCCGCGAGGGCGGTCAGGATGTCGGCCAGGGCGAGTCCGCGACTGCTTTTCAGCGCATTGATGGTCGTCAGGCAACTCGTCACGTCCGGGGTACTAAGCAGCGTCGTCATGATCAATTTGATGTCCTCTGGATGGGGGGTGGCGATGCAATTGTAGATCGTGTCCTTGGTGATGAGCTCGTGCTTGATGTCAGAGTCTTTAACCAGCGACTCCCCGCGCATCGGCAAGGGTCGGGATCCGGCATGGCAGGCTTGCAGAACGTTCAGTGCTCGACGCATGTCACCTTTGGACAGCTTGACAAGCGAGTCGACTGCTTCTGGTGCAATGTTGACTTGCTCTTGTGAAATGACCAGATCGACCATCTGCCGGATGTCGGCTTCTTTTAAGGGTGAGAAACGGAAGCGGGTGCAACGTGAGAGTAAAGCGGGAGACAACTTGTGTGTGTAGTTTGCGATGATGCAGAATCTCGTATTTGCCGTATATTTTTCCATGATTCGTCGAAGGGCCATCTGCGCTGCCGAGGTCATCGAGTCGGCTTCATCCAGGATGATCAGCTTAAAGGCCCCGAGGCCGAGGTTGGAAGGCGCTTGTTGTGTTGAAGAACTAAAGATCTGTTTCGTCGACGCAAATGTCTTAATTTGCTCGCGCACAACATCGATGCCGCGGTCATCGGAGGCATTGAGTTCTAGCACCATCTGGCGCATATTCTTGACCCCGTAGATCTGTCGGGCGAGGGCGAGGATTGTCGAGGTTTTACCGGTCCCTGGCGGACCATAGAAGAGGAGATGTGGAAGTCTCTGGCTACTGTCAGTACAACATCCTCTGGTCCAGCAGCGGGCGAGCTGTACATTCTGCTCCACGAATCTGTTGATCGTCGCAAGTATATCTTGATGGCCCGACACATCGTCGAGAGTGTTGGGGCGATACTTTTCGACCCTAGATTGTTCTCAGAACCCGTCATCATGTAGAGTGAGATGACACACCATGGCAAGGTGTCTTCTGCTTCCACTGGTAAGTCTGCCGCTATTCGCTTCCCTTTTACCGCCGTGTTTTCGGAGCTGAATTGTATCGTCTTTTGCTTGGAGGATAGTGGTGGCAGGGCAGAGTCATCAAGGTCCATATCGTCTTCATAGTCTGACATTTTGATGTGATGGAATTAGACTGTTGTCTGTTATCCTTCCCTATGTCCACTCCTCAGCGACGCTGGTTGAGTTATTGAATACCGGTTGATGAGAGAAGCCGACGCGCTCCCAAAGACGCGTTAATTGAGTCTTGGCGTACGTGTCATGCCAAGCCCAGCCGGCTCCCGCCTGGGGATCTGATGCTGGCTGGCGGTCTAGTATGTGCTGAATATTCGTCCACAGGAGACGGAATTGCGAATGTCAAGCTAAATACTTTGCCACGATAACCACCTGCGTAACCGGTGTGGCAGAGAGGTGTCACGTCAAGATGCCGGTGGGTGTCCTCAGCGTCCTGACCTGCAATCCAATTTGCTGACCGTGTACAGGCCTACCACTCCATATTCTTGGGTGAGCAGGGCGTCCAATTAATAGGTATCCAAGTGCAGGAAAATACTGATTGAGGAAGGCCGGACTGACTCGTACACAGGAAACTTTCCCTTGCTTCCCCTCAGGACTCGCACAAGAGGACCGGCGTACACCCTCCCACCACTCCCGGCCAACACCAATCCGCTAGACGTCGACCCCGACTCGGAGTCGTATGACATTCTTGACGAAGTCCTCTCTCTGTTTCGCGCCAACACATTCTTCCGAAATTTTGAAATCAAGGGTCCTGCCGACCGGCTGTTGATCTATGGCATTCTGTTCATTTCCGATTGCCTCACAAAAGTCAAGCCCAACATGGATTCCCGGTCTGCGGAAAAAGCACTCATCAACGGTGCACTGGAACAATTCAGCATCCCGGGCGAGCCCGGATTTCCGCTCAATCAGGCATTTGAAGGGCCTCGGGATAGAGCCGAAGCAGAGACACTGAGAAGTTACCTCAGTCAGGTACGGCAGGAGCTGGCTCTGAGATTACACGCCCGGCTATATGAAGGGGGGGTCGGACCGAGTAAATGGTGGCTGAGCTTCACGAAGAGGAAGTTCATGGGGAAGAGTTTATAGGATGAATGGCTGGAACGAATTGGGGTGATGACAAGGAGGCCGGAGAGGAAAACAAGGCAGGCCGAACCAAGTTCCCAATTCATCCATTAGCTGCTCCGTCTGCTAGATCTATGTCTGCTTCTGCTGCCACATCCTCCATTGCGGAAATGGTATCCTGAGAAGACACCTTTTGTTTCTTGCTGGGAGACGCTGAGAGCACGTCTTTCGTTTCGATCTTTCTCTCATCACCACCGCCACCGCCACCTTCTTCGTCTTCGTCTTTGGCTTTGCTTTTCTTTCCCCTCGGCGGCCTGCCCCTGGCGGTGACTTTTCCCTCGGCGGGAAGCACTCTGGTAGCAACAAACAAGTAGCCATCGCCTCCGCCTCGTCCGGTCATCAACGGATGCGTCCGCCCGGGCAAAACTTGCCATCTTCGCACTCGGGCGGTTTGTACCATCGGCACCAGGAGCAAGCTGGGATCAACAGGGAAGTCATCACTGGGCACTCGCCTTTGCCCTTCTGGTGCGCTCAGATATGCCGTCCGTCTCGCTGTAGAATAAAAGTCTGCCAGCTCGGCTAATGGCTCGACATGCGGAGAGAAGACGACGACCTGGCTGCCGCCAGCCAATAAAGGGACTAAATGATGGAGGATCGAAACCGGATTCGTAAAGCTGACGACAATCAAACCATTGAAGCCTCCAGCACGCGTCTCATCCATGATATTTCTGGTGCGCTCCCATCTTCGCCGTTTGCGATAGTATGCACCTCTTTTGTTGGGCTTGAGCCTTGCTAGCTCTTCCGACGGTATCAGGTCCGGTTCTCGACAAGTGATGTCCGATTCTGGTTCGATCAGTTGAAGCCAGGATAGAGTCTTGAGGTGAGTATAGAGAGGATGCGAGGAAGTGGGATTGTTAGAGTCGAAATTAAAATAGCGAAGCAGGGCCAGGTTGGGCTGTTGGTTGGCATGAACGACGGTAATAGCGTTGGAGGTTGCGCTCATTGCCACACGGTGGTATTGCTGCCGTCTCGGTTTATGCGGTGAAGCCGGGCTGTCAGGTGGCAGCTCCATCTCGCCGCTGACATGGTCCTCTTCGGTCGTCAAAGCGGCAGCCTCGTAGTCTGTTTGGTGTAAGATGCCCATGCGCTCTGCCATCGCAGCAACGATGAGACCACCAGTATCATCCACGACAAGATATCGCGACGAAGGCTCCACGGGTGAAAGGTCGTCAACAGATGGGTTGCTGTCAGCATGCACGTTGGCCCAGCACCCAATCAGGCCGATCACCTCGTTCCGCACTTCCATGACTTTAGCAAAATCCCGTTCCGTCATGACCCAGTCGGTCAGAGTGGCGACATCCAAGGGTAAGACGCAGAACCGTTTAATGTACTTCTTGTGCTTGCGTAACGTATATTTAGCCAGTGAAAAGGCCGTCTTTCGATCCAGGCTGGAGTGGGACTGGATGATCTTCTCAATCAGTTCCCTGCCGCTCCCGGTCTCGTATCGCTTCAGTGCTTCAATTTCGGCCATGGTCAGCTTCTGGTTGGCGGGGTCATCGATGATGTCCACGTTCGATTTCGAGCTGGTGGGTAATCCATCGGCATCCAGCTCAGTGTTGGGCGTCGATACATCCTCGCTGTCCGTTTGCTCGATCAGCGTGGCCGCATGCAGCTCCGCTGCCGGCACAATTCTCAGTTCTTTGCCCTCGCGACTCTCGGACCGCTCCAAGATTTCGAAAGTGAGATGGTAAGGTCGGCCAATAATTTGGTTGGTCTGAAAAGAGCCATATTTGCCGAGATTTATGAGACTTGACCAGAGTCAGCGACAGCTCCTCCAAGGCCGTTATCTGATATCTGTTGGCTCATAGATGTTGTTGTGACCTACGTGTTGGGAATCACTTGCTCGACCTTGACCGTGTCAGAGGGCAGACGAAGCGCGACGTATTGGAATGGCTGGATAGCGGAAAAAGCCATCCTGCTGCTCAAAGAATTGAGGAAGACAGTGCAGTGATGAGATTAGTTGCCATTTGTCGGCAGCGAGGGCCAGATTGCTTTCAAGGAGACGCCGGGTTGTCAAAAGGATTTTTCAGTTCAAGATGATGCCGCCCCACACTAGGCGGGATCACCTGCGGGTCACAGCCCTGCCGACGGCAAGGCTGAGGGTCGACAAACTGTAATTCCATTCCCTCGATGGAGGAGCCCGACAGCCAGTGGCTGTTTTCCTCGTACAATGCGGCAGGGAAAGACCTTTTTCCCTTAGCACTGCGCGCTGCGACCAGTGATTGCATTTTACTCAGAAAGCAAATCTCCATGCTAATTCAATCGCGAGCACTTCTGGGATATTTGGCGTTCAGGTAGACAACTAGAAACTTGGTATGTGCTATATATGTGTCATTCTTCGTTGTTCAGCCAAGGCCATGGCTTGCGGGTTGACGAACAATACCTTCCAAGTGTCTATCTACGCTTGTCCGCCCAAGTACATCACCGGCTGTCAAGATGTCGGGTTGCAAAGGTGTTACCAATCTGCTTCCATCCATCTTTGAGATGTCTGCTAGCATGTCTTACATCCATTCACGTTACTGAAGGCGCGATCGGGTGTCATCAGCGTCTCCAAGACCATCATCGGGGTATTCTCGCTGAGACCGCTTGAACTGTCTTTCGCGGCCGCAGTCAGAGGACTGACCGGAGATTTGTGACATCGTCATCATCCGGACAATCTTCACAGTAGGCTTTGGCCATCTACTGTATCGGCAAGACGGGGAACGCGCCGGCATTCAACGCTGTAACGATGAAGCGAGTGACCCTGAATGGCCCCATCGTCACACGGAAATTGGTTGAGGAGATCATTGGCGGGAGACGACTCCCTATCAGCTTGGGCGTCCGTTCGGCTGAACCTGCAGAAGAAGTCTTTGTTCAGCAATTGGATTTGCAGTTCAAGCTAGATATGGTGTCCCCAGCACTATTCAACCTTCACCTTCTTGCGGCCAAGAGAATTTAGACAGCAGCGTGGGCGCCGAGTTTTATCCTCGGAAGTCGACCAGAACAGCCGATGTCGCATCGGCTTAAAAGGAGCAGACAATTTCCTGTGGCAGTGAGCGATTGTCGGCGGCGTCAATGCCAGGTAAGAGAAAATGTCGGGAGACTCGGGGATCATGTGCCAAGCCGAAATGCCGAGGTTAGAATGCAGGGTCTCGCTGTCCCCACGTTTTCATACTAAACCCAACTTCCGAACCCTGAATCATTAGGAGTATTTACAGGAGAGCGCGCCGATTGACTCTTGCCGTCATCTCCTCTATACCGTGGTTCTTCCTCCGCGCCGCGTTCCCAGCGTCAGCACGTCATCGCGCTTCCCTCCGTTCAGTCTCTCCCTCATTGCCGACCATGTCGCAAATCAAGGAAGTCGCACCTTCTCCGACTGAGGCCAACCTCGACGCGCAGGCGTCAGGACCGGCTTCAACGGCCTCGGCCGTCCAACAGAGCGACAACATCGCCCACGCTCTCGCCGGTGCGGGCGGTGGACTTCTCGCGATGACTCTCACATACCCTCTGATCACTCTCTCGACACGCGCACAGGTCGAGTCCAAGCGAGCGGAGACGTCTACGTTGGCGGCGGTGAAACACATTGTCAATCGCGAAGGCATCAGCGGTCTCTACGCGGGCCTGGATAGTGCGCTGTTCGGGATATCTATCACCAATTTCATCTACTACTACTGGTACGAATGGACCAGGGCATTTTTTGAAAAAGGGGCCATCAAGGCCGGGCGGGCCAGCAAGAAACTCACGACCGTCGAGAGCATGATCGCCGGAGCCATTGCTGGCTCAGCCACGGTCTTGATCACCAATCCCATTTGGGTTGTGAATACCAGAATGACAGCCAGGAAAGGCGAGTCGGACGAGGCCGTGCTGCCCGGAGGAGAAAATAAGCCGGCAAAGAAGCCCAGCACGATCGGCACCCTGTTAAGTCTGATCAAGAATGAGGGTGCGTCGTCGTTGTTCGCCGGCGTTGTGCCAGCTTTGGTACTCGTGATCAACCCCATCTTGCAGTATACAATCTACGAACAACTGAAGAATGTATTGGAAAAGAGACGAAAAGTGGGCCCACGAGATGCGTTCTACTTGGGGGCCCTGGGCAAGTTACTGGCCACGACCATCACTTATCCATATATCACGGTCAAGTCGAGAGCACATGTTGCGACCAAGGATGCTCCTGACCAGGGAATGTGGAAGAGTTTGACCAAGATTGTCGAGGAGGAAGGTTGGGGTGGACTGTATAAGGGTAGGGAGAATCATGAGTGGCCTTGACCGATGCTGACCGAGACCAGGAATCGGACCCAAAGTCAGCCAGAGTGCGCTGACTGCTGCATTCTTGTTCGCCTTCAAGGATGTCCTGTATGACATGACCGTAGCTGCTCGCCGAAGAGCCAAAAACATCAAGGCATGAGCGACCGATCGCCTGTTCACATCGTGCTCCATCCGAGGGCGACATATCCCTCTGTACGGTCCAGTTGTCGTCTGAGCCGACCAAACAACTTGTGAAATAGAAATTGAAACGACGATTGCCGCCTAGACGAACTGTGATACGAGAATGGATATCGTCGCATTGAGGAGAAATGCACATTTAGACCTTCTGTGACACATCACGAAAATGTATTCTATAAACAGCCTACAATATGAAGCCCTCTTGAGAGGTTGGAGTGCTGCCAATATCCACGACCAAGGTCTCTTCTGCTGATCTGGGCGGAGGAGTAAACCCACCAAAGTTAGGTTGGCGCCGTCACGATCATGGCCAACGGCAGGGCCTCATCACCAAGACATTTGACGGCTGGCCCCTCTGACGTGATCGTCAGGAGGGCCTCTGCTCGTCCAGCACCCTGTTGCGTTCTGGTCTGTTGAGTTCGACGACGGGCAAACATTGCAATGTCGATCTGGAAATTGAATCCTTTTCCGTTCTACTCTGGTGAAGAGGATCTGTATTCCACATCCACCGTGACCCACACAGTTCTCTAGGCTGTGGACGACTCTGTGACTGGCTGGCTGGTATCCACACATGGACCTGTGGTCTATCTGAAAAGGGCTGATGAATCGTTCATCGCTTGCCATAACCTTCCCAATTGTCCTGGCATGCCTGATGGCGGCTGTGATTGAGATTGAGCTGGCAAGGAGCTGCTCACATCCTTCAGAGCAATAATAGTTGATGGAAAACGATGATGACAGACTAACAACCACAGAGGATTGTCCAAGTGGGACACTCTGGTGCTCAATCCTGCATCCCAACACCGTCTGCCTCCGTGCTTGAAGCTGCTAGTCCATCTTCAATCAGCAGACAATTGAGACCGCTCATACAGGGGTCGAAGGTGATCACAGAACTCGATTCGTCAGCAATCCCGCTTGCTCCGTCAACTCGGCCGAACATCCGAGGACCAGACATGACCCCCCCATCTTTGATCTAAAAGGCCTTCCTTTCGATCTTTGACATGTTTGCACTGCTCACGGCCCATTGATTAAGATAGTCTACGATGTCTGCTTCAATTTCGACTCCGATCCGTGTGGGCTTTATTGGCCTTACGTCATCTCCCAGCCAGTCTTTGGGTGGCCAGTGGGGAGCATCTGCTCATCTGCCTTACCTCTTGAAGTCACCTCATTACACCATCACTGCTTTGTGCAACTCATCCGTCGAATCTGCCAAAAAAGCCATCGCACTCCACCAGCTCGATGAGAGCAAGGTACGGGCGTATGGCGACCCTGAATCATTGGCCAAAGACGGTGACGTTGACCTTGTGGTCTGTTGCGTCAAAGTATACCAGCATTATTCCCTGTGTAAGCCTGCTTTACTTGCGGGCAAGATGGTTTTCTGTGAATGGCCCTTGGCTTCAAATCTCAAGCAGATGAACGAGCTGGCTACTTTAGCTAAAGAGAAGAAAGTCAAAACAGTCGTTGGCCTTCAAGGTCGATTCGGCTCATACGTGAAGAAGATCAAAGACTTGGTGGGAGAGGGACCAGGCCAGATTGGGGATGTCCTCAGTACAACCTTGACCGCTTATGGCTTTCTGCTGGGCCTAGCAATGCCGGCGAGTATTGAGTATCTCATGAACATCGACAATGGCGGGAACCTTTTCACCATTACATCAATCCACTGTAAGTGATCCGCCCTTGAATGAGGTTTATTGTGAGCAAAGCCATGTTGTATCCAGGATAAATGAGCTGACGATCCTTCTCGTAGTACTCGATACCTTGACCGCGACCCTGGGTGAAATCAAAACTTTCAACTCTCTCCTGGCCAATAAACGGCCAACCGTTGCATTGCTCAATTCCGACGGTACGGTCGCCAACCCGGCATATCACAACACCAGCCATGACCACATACTACTGCAAGGCGAGCTGAGCGGAGGAGCAGTCTTCAACGTTAACATCCGCGGTGGACCTCCTTTCAAAGGCACCCCTGGCCTGGACTGGCGCATATACGGTTCCAAGGGTGAGATTAGAGTCACATGTCCAAGAGCAGGCCTCTGGTTGGATGGGGATATCAAGCTCGAGGTATATCATTTCGTGACCGATTCAGTTGAGGAAGTAGATCTTCAGAAGGTGCTGGGAGTTGATGATCCCGGTGTCGGCCTGCAGGCGCCTGCCGACAATGTTGCCAGAGTCTACGAGGCTTTCGCCAAAGGTCAGACGGACAAGTACCTCGACTTCGAGCAGTCATTGAAGTGGGCAAGCTTTATTGACAGCGTCTACGCGTCTGCTGGTGTTCATATTCAGGGCAATTGAGCTCAGCCTTGGGAAACACAGGTCGCTGGTATGGAATACTTGTTTCGATACATTCACTACAACTCGCCGGTCAGTATTATTTATTCCCTCTCACATCTTTTCCTCCTCTTCTTCCGTCTCATCCCTTTTCCAAATTGGCACACGACCGATCTATGGGGATATTCAGGGGACATGGATGGGGACTGGCACCTGCCTTGGGTTCCTAGCTTCCACTGCCACCAAGGTGAAACCCGTCGACTGTTTGAGATCTATATCAAACAACACCCGGAGCTAAGGGAGCCGAGCCTGACGGTGAGATGCAATGATGTGAGAATTTACAACTGGGGCATGAATTGACTGGATGAAAGGATGTTAAAGATCTGCAAGTGCATCTACGAAATTGTACACGCCGCCTCACCGTCGACCCCTACCGTCCAACAGGTTGGCTAGCAAGGGCACAAATTTTGTTGAAGCTGAGGTATCCAGAGCTGGCTGCGGGTGACGCATACAAAGCCCTTCTCCTGGCCGAAAAACAAGAAAGGACGAGCTCGCGGACAACCGTGGATTTTCCCGCAGACGTCAAGTGCAGGTTCACCACATCTGGCGCGGAAGAGGCTCTCCAGGAATTCACGGCCACGTCTTCAGAATTTGTGGAGAGTCAAATGACAAGAATCTCGGACAATGCCAAATATGGCGCTGTTCTTTTGCTCAGTCGAGCACTTTTCTTTGCAAATTCATTCTATGAGTGCCTGAATGCTATTTCTCGGCACTTCAGGTTCTTCGCCCAAGATGAATCACTGTTTCGACTGTGGAGGCTGGCAAAATCTGCAGCAGACTATGAGGAGCGTAACCGTCACAAAGATGACGACTTCGTCCTGATGGATTTCGTCGAACAAGAGGAGCAAAGACAGTCCGGTGACATCAAGATGCAAGCATATCCCTGGATGAGCGCCTGGATATTCTGTCGAGCGCCAAACACTCTGTGGTCGATCAATCAGGAGCTGCTTACAGCGTCGAATTCCTGCGAAGCCAAACGAAGCCGCATTTGCGGTTCGGCAACGGTGGAAGAACCCTCAACCACCAGCATGGATATTTTTGGTATCTTTGCACCATCTGAGGTCATCAAAGATCAAGAGCTTCCTATCGGTCGGACCAGCCTCTGTGCAAACCACAATATGTCGACATGTTGCGCGGTATGTTGCAGCATGCTGCCTCTTATCCGTGCTGGTTGTCCACAATGCAAAAAAAAGTACAGCACGAAGGAGTGTAGTACCAAGGCAGCCTGTGTCCGTCCGCTGAATTGCGGCAACGACATTTTCTTCCCCGATGGTACGGGAGAGAGGAGGCGTTCCAAAACCCAAGCTCGCCAGGCAGCTGAGAACCTGCTTTTCCGACTCCTGGCCGCAGCAGTGAAATACACCCTGCGCACTCCAGTTCACCCTCTTCAGGTCCCTTTCCTGAATCAGTCAACTGCGGTGTGCGGAACAGAGGAGCCACGACGCTTCTCGCTGGAAATCAACATCGTGAGTCCAATCAAGATGCTGCGATCACTCGGCGTCGACGTGTTCACGAACCACGACTTTGACACCTGGGTTCTCCAAACAATCCAAGCGAGGCTTGACGCCAACTGTCGAGCGTACGAGTCGAGCAGTGATGGCAGATACATCATTGCTATCCCCCCGCTCTTTTCATTCTTCAACCAGAGCTGTGAACCGAACATCACTGTTGAGATTGACGTCGCAAAGGAGACCAGTTCCCTCACGGCCGTGGCTAGCAGAGGTGTTGGAAAAGGCGAGGAAATTGTTCGTCAGTTATATTGATGACGAGAGTTTAGAGTTGGGATATGTCGAGGGATAGGAGAAACCGGGACAGTGGACGGAAGGCAGTGCAGGTGTAGGAGGTGTGAGAAGGAGAGGAGTGCACTGACGCACCGGAACGAAAGAGATGGTGATAATGACAAAAGAAAGGAAGAAGAAAATGAACACGGTGAATGGGGTTGGTTGGAGTGCGAGTGAGAATAAGGGAGGGACGATTTGGGTGGTCTGTACTGGTCCAGTCAGCTTCTTTCAAATGTTAGAACTGCTCACCTCAGCTTGGAGAGAACCTCGGCCATCCCGGGCAGAGAAAGGCAGCCTGAAATGACAGGAAACAAGTAATCAGGATTATTAGAATAGAAAATGGTGATTTGTGGAAGAAGCTGTCGGATTTGGAATAGGATTCATTCCTTACCGTCGTACGTACACTTATATGTTTACATGTCCGTGGACGTCAGTCTTGGTGACTGTCTTTCCGAATTTATTGCATGAGAAGAACAAGAAAATGATGTCTGCAATCTGAATGGTGGAATGGGATCCCTGGGTCAGTGCTGGCAGGACAGGAGTACGAGACGATGCAAGCTGAAGACTCATCTGATCTGCTTCCATCGCTGGTGTTGACGCTCGAACCACGGATCCAGTGATCAGGATTGTGCCATGTTGATGTCACTGTTAAACGCTCCAGTCTGGAACAGAACTCGGAAATCCAGGTGTATGTTTGTCGTCCTTTAAATGGCAGAACTGACCGCTTCACCGTCGGCCTGGGTTCCAGCCCATATCTCCCGCTGTCCTTGGAGGTGATGTCGCAATTCCAAATCATGCCAAAAGCTGGCTGATTCGTCGCCTCGGACTCGTATTCAACAATGCCACCAACTCGGGGTCCTCCTCTTTCTCCGCGTACTCCCTGATTGTCAGTCCAGTCTGATTATGTTTCACCGTCGGATCGGCGCCCGCCTCCATCAACGCCTGGACGGTGCGAGCTCGTCCACGGATGAGCCTTCGCCGCTCGTCCAAATCCGGAATGTCAATTTTGATCACGGCATGCATGAGCGGCGTCTTGCCGAAGCGGTCGCGCTGGTCGACGGGAACCAGGCCGCGGTCCAGCAGAAGCTCCACGAGGACGGGGTCGCAGTGTCGCGCGGCATCGTGGAGCAGGCTGTTGCCATACCATGTCTGCGGGAATTCTTGAGGATTTTCAAAGGTGCTGTGGTCGAGGAACTGCTTCACAATATTATGGTGGCCTTGTCGACAGGCCACAAGGAGAGGTGTGTACCCGTCCGAGTCTTTGAAGCTCACTTTGATGCCAGGGACGCCGAGGAGAAGGCTGGTGACGTTTTCATGGCCTTTCTTGGTTGCGAGCTGTAAGGCGTTAAAGGCATCCTTTGGATTAGCCGCCGTATACCCTGCCTTATACGCTACGGCGTTGACGTTGACGCCGTACTTTATCAACATCCCAATCTCCTCGGGATGTTCGTCACGGAGATCGGCGAAGAAGTGGAGGGGCGAGTATCCACGTCCTGTGGATGCAAGACCGACACCCTGTCCTTTACGGATGTTGCTCTTGATCTCGTCTTTGCGGACAATCATTATGTTGGTCCTGTACGTCTGCAGAAAGGGTAAGGCGACTTTGACGGCTTGATCGTAATCGCGTGCCGTGCAGAGTTGGGCTACGGCTTGAAAGGTTGGCTCGATGATTCTGCTCGACGACGATCTCTCGAGTCTCTCGGAAGGCGCTGTGGTCGAATCGTCATCGTTGAACGAGGGGGTTTTCTCATGAGTAGACGTGTCCGAAGGTGAGCCGAAACTTCGCACACGATCTCGACGAGGACTCAACGACTCAATGTCATGAACAGCCTCGTTCTGCGTCGTGGTCCTTGATATCGATAACCTCTGAAGCTCTGGCGAAGGGGCCTCTTGTGCAGTATTGGAGCGAGGGCTTCTACCAAAGTGCCGAATCAGCGACGACACGCTAGGGCGGCTCTGCTTTGTCCTCTGTGAAGGAGGAGTGATCTGAGGGATGATTGACGGGGTGGGAGGTTCCGACAGCCTTTCTTCTGGTATCATGGCACTCGGCGCCGGCGGAATGCCCGTTGTTGGTCGTTCGAGAGGTTCGAGAAAGACCTCATACCCTTCGGCCTCCTCTCCATCCCCTTTCGCTCGGTAGACTTCAATAACCAGCCGTACCGACTCAAGCGTCTTCTCATCCTGAGGACCAAGCTCTTTTCTCCGCTCATTGAAGGCTTTCAGGCTATGACGTTCCGCAAGATCGTACTCATGCTTTTGCAAATATACCTGACCTAGCATATGGCTAGCAGCAAGGGCCTGGAGCCGATCTGGAGGTTGGGAACATGGCTGGCGCACATCGCTGGACGACTTGGCTGGACTGGCGCCCTCTGGGAAGATGTTCACTTGCCTCTCAGCGACAGGTCCTAATAATGAGGCAGCCTCGTCAAGCTTGCTTTGGCTTAGGCACGCATGTGACAGCATCAGGACCACCTCCGCAGGCTGAAAAGATATCCTGCTTGCAAAATCGTGTCTCTGGAGCTGAGCCAACGCTTTCCGGAAATGGATCTCCGCTCCACCATGGTTGTCCTGTTCGACCTTTTCCTGTCCGAGTTTCAGGTGCCGTGTAGTCAACATGAAGGCGACCTCCAAGTCGTCTTCCCCTCCGGCTGCGTCGGCATCATTCGCCTGGTTCGACGGCGGCGTCGACCTGTGGTGACCGGCGTTGATCGTGAACCCATTCAACGCAACGTTCGCAGGAGCGGGAGGAGGAAGAGGAATCCATCCCGCGACCCTCGCTCTGCGTTCGCCGGGCAGCGCATTTTCCGACGGCCATTCGTGTCCCACCGCGGGGGCCCGATCTGATTCGATTTGTGGAGAGATACTGCTCAAAGATGACCGCGTGCTGGCCGCGGCCGAGGCCGTTTCGAGAAACTCTTTGGCGAAGGTGATATAAGTGTGGATGCCATCGGAGTCGAGAAGCTCATCATGCGGACTCGCCACCACGGTGGAGCTGTCCAAGGTCTGCGACCGGGAGGGCCCGTTGAGGCTTCGTACCAGCTCTTTCATCGTCCGCTCTAATGACATCAGCTTGGCGTCGAGAATCTTCTGATGCTCCGTGCTCATTCCTCTTTGCTCGAGCTGAAGCGTGACACAGACCATCTGAATGGGAAGCGACAAGGTGGCGTTGAAGAACTGGACGCGCTGGCGCAGCCGCGACAGCTCGCCTGAGGTCAGAGATTCCTGCAGTTGCATCTTCACACTACGGCCAATGCCGGACTTGTTCTTGATTTGGTCGAGGACTTGGTTGACCCTCTGCATCGTCCGGGTTGAGTCTTTGAGCGCGATGCGGATCTGCGACCACAAATGCGCACCATCAGAGGTCTGATTGGCGACACGAGCGGCTTCGGCCATGATAGGGGATTTCAGTACCTTCTCGAGAGCGTCATAGGTGTCCTGGAGGGCCGTGACCTCTTCGTAGAAGGATCTGATGCGCATGTCCACGGTCCTGACATCGCCGACCCATTTGATGATGGTAACAGTACATTGAGTACAGGCGGCGGCGATTTGCAGGGCACCACTTGCGACAGAAAATGGATCCATAGTCCTGATGCTGACGGGCTCGGTCGTCCTAGAGGAGGAGGAGAGATGCCGCCGATGACACGATCCATATGCGACTCAACAATCCTACACGGAGATCGTGGAGCACTGAGCGACGTTCGGGGGGGAGGGGGAAATGTTTTGATGAAGAGCTTCATCGTGTCCGGTGCCGTGAGAGCCTCACTTTGGCCAATACGGCGGGAACTTGAGGCAGTGCATGAGATCGTGATGATTCGGGGCACCTAGACCATGGCCACGTGCCGCGACGTCTTCGCCCAGGCCCCATAGCATTGTACATCCCTTACCTAGGTCGACGAGCTGGATCTCGGCGAGAATGGTCAGGCCAGCACAGGCAACAAGACTAGGATGTGCGCCCCGTGGTGGTGCGATCGGCGACAACGTGGGAGTGGAGGTGGATCCAGAATGGGGTTCATCTTTGGGGTAGTGCTGCCTCCTGCATCATGGCTTTCGAGTTGCACTAAGATGGAGCGGGAGGGGGATATACTGCAGATGGTCACTATGAACCATGCTTAGTATGATATTTATCCGAAGGTGGCTGAGCTTGGTCAACACTTGTTGAGCAACCAAGAGACGAGGCAGGCGTCAAGATATACACTGCATGAGCGTGACTTGATGGAGGGAGTAACGATCGTAGAGGTTTAGCCAGCCAACATCATGATCCAGGGCAGCGCTGAGACGTGGAAAGTCTGCAGAAAGGAAGGTGGATGGCATATTATCCGGCAACATTTGCATGGCCGGGCCCGGTTGCACCCTTGACTTTGGCAGGCTTGGCAACACCACCTTGATGCAGTCGAACCCAACTCCTGGCCTCCTGCAAGAGGGGCCTAGACTCGAGCCCCCTCATTTCGACGCCCGCATTTTGGGAAATGGAAATAACTTCCTGGGCGGGCTCCTTAAAGAGTATAGAGGAAGTTCGGCAGCCTCTCGATCGGCTTGCCGCCGGCCTTGACGCGCTTATTGGCGCGAATAAACTTGAAGTCAAGCATCAATGTGATGATGATGATCAACGCGCTGGCGATCATGGTCGCATAGATGCCGGGGTGATAGGCTGGTTTATCCTGATCACGGAAGACGGTGCTACCAATAATGCCGCCAATGCCGCCGGCCCCGACGAGGGTCGCCGAGCAGAGCGCACGCTTCCACTGCCCGCGAATGTTGTTGGCCTGCCACGTCAGGACACAAGGGACATTGGCGTTGCAAGCAGTCGTGGCGAGGAAGACGCCAAAGTATCTGACTCCGACGGTTTTGCAGAAACCCAAAAGGGGGAGACCTGAAAGGTGAATCAGCCACGAATGGCGGAATCCCATGCTCTTCGGAATTTACCAATGAGAAGAAGGCAGCCGTTGAAGAGAATAAAGGGCGATCGGATGTGGTATTTATCACCGGCCCACGCAAAAGCGTACATGACAATGGCGGCAGCCACGTAGGGAGGCGAGATCAGACACTGCGACGCGGCAACATCGAAACCCATGCCGTCATTCAAGATGATGGGAAGGAAATACGCAATCGCATAGGTGTTGGTCGTGGTCAGGCCAAAAAGGGCCGCGAAACCCCACACCTTGAGGTCGAGTGCGTTCTTCAAATATTTCCATACATTGAACCTGAGTTAGAAAATCAGCTCAGTCAATCGACATTGAACAAGAGAAGAAAAGAAAAGCGTACTCTTCTGGAATTGCATCGTGTCGGTCCTTTTCGATCCTGGCAACGACAAAGGCAGCTTCCTTCTCGTTCAAAAATTTGAAACCAAAAGTTCTAGTCGAGAGCTCGGGGAAGTCGACAATCAAAGCATAAGAAAACAGTGCCAAGAGGCAAGTGATGGTGCCCTGTAAAATAAAGATCCACCTCCATCCAGCTATGCCTGGAAGGATACCCGATGGGGCAGTAGGATCTTCTGCGGTCGGTCCATAGTGTTGCCCCCACCATGCTGGACCTGAGCCGTGGTTCTTCAGCTGAGAGAAACCGTAGGCGAGAATTCCAGAGAAAGCCGAGGCCATCGAACCGATGAGGTAAAAAACGGCATTGCGTTTCTGCAGCTCATATCTCGGGTACCAACAGCTGAGAAGGTAGGCGCAGCCTGGATTAACCATCCGTCAGAGACAACGCGATCAAAGAGAAGGGGGTGACAACCTGGGAAAAATCCGGCCTCGAAGATACCGAGCACGACTCGGAGGCCGATCAGATCGCTCCATTTCTTGACGAAGCCCATGGTGATCATGGTGATACCCCAGAGGAGAGTGATGGTGGGCAGGAAAGAGCGTGGACCAATCTTGCGCAGCACAACGGTCGCGGGCGGTTGCAACAAGACGTATGTAATAAAAAATACCAAAACGATAATCGAATAGCGATTTCCTGTGAGAACCAGATCGACCCCCATGCCGGCGACGACAGCGATGCCCGTGTTCGTTCGATCCATCAAGGACACACAGTAGAGGAAACCCAGGGTCAGGACTAGTCTCCGGTCGATGCGGCGAATGATTTTGTGTTGTTCCTCTGGGGTGAATGCATTGATACGGGCGTCGTTGAGTCTCTCGAAGCTCATTGACTCTGTCGTATCTTCCCGCTCGAGGTAGTTAACATCGGCGTCGTGTTTCTCACCAGTCTGGTCCGCCATGATCGGGGTTAAACGGAGAAGCAAAAGTCGACCGCGAAACAAAAGGCACGAGTGCTTCTGGGAGGCGGAGGGGAATGCTGCTCCGAATAGGTAGACTGGAGAGAGGCAGAATTGCGGACGAAGAGGTGGATCTTATATCTGTCATCCTCGTATTATCTGTGTCCGAGATAACCACACCCGAGTCATTGTGCTCAACATCTGACATCGAGACACTAACTGGTGCTGGGAGGGCCACGTCAAGACCTGAACGAAGAGGAGACGTCCCACATGAACAAGGCAGGATCCAGAACAGTCCACGGCTTTGCTTTCGCCAGGATCTTCCCACATACCGAGGCTTTGAAGACAGTTGCCACTGCTGCGATAGGCCATGAATGACCCGATAGACAACGCTGACGGGGCGGGCCCCAGGATTGAGGGGAACAATCGGTAGATCTGGGGTAGTCTTGAGTTGCAATGGATGGCAATGGGTTCCATATGCGCATGGGAACCTGGCTTAGTCCAGTCTATTGGGCCAACTCGTGCAGGCAGCCCAACATCCTGGGTACTCTTTCACAGCCCAAGATGAGTCGCCTTCCAAACACATGGAACAGGTTTCAGTCTCGACAAAAAGACACTGCTCAAGGCAATCAGGCCACTCAAAGCCGTAGCAAGCGTCAAAGAGGCTGTCGTGGGCGCGAGCTTGATCGGCATGCTGTGTGGCCTAGAACAACGCCGAGGAGCACTAGATCTCCTGGAACCTCTGGAATATCAAGAGATATCCCAGAAAGGACAATTGCCGACATTACATGCCTGACTGCCTTGGCCTGGGGAAGTTTCTTGGCCGCTGCGCCCGTGCGCTCCGTAAGCTTCGGTCCAACGTCTCAATTTGGGAAGTCAACCTCGTGAGGCAGGGATTCGGCAGGTGATTCGTCGTACCACGAATGCAGAAGCTGGTGGCAACCGAGATTGCGTGGAGTGCTGGCAGTAAAGCAGTGACAACCTGACCAGGATGGCATTTGAAAAGCAAAGGCTTGCTGCTCTGCCGGATTGTCCTCGTGTTTGTATGGTCATATTGCATCTGACACCAGCCTTGGACGGGCGGGAAGAAGTCAACCATGAGCACACCATCCATACTCCGGCCAGGAACATGCAGTCTTGCCATGGCTGCCTGCAATCTGCGGGGTAAGCAAGACACCTCGTCTACCTCGGTGCAGCGAGGAAGGGAATCTTTTCTCATCAAGGAGCCTGTCAGCCGAGGTCTACTTGCAGGCAGAGGAACAGAGTTGGCCCGCGTTGTGCAACCCGAAAGGAAAGGATGTCGAGTTCGGAGGCCTTCTAGATGAGGGTGAGAGAAGAGTTCATGGCCCTTGTCAGATCGGTCCTCGGTCTCATAGGCCCAAATACAAACGAGCAAACCAGCTTCATTTGGCACAGCTGTGAAGCTGGAAGTAGAGCGTTCTTTCGGCAGGAGGAGGACCAATATATATAAGGGTTTGTGCATTTAAGATTAATCAACAAATATACAGGCACAGGCGGAGCATAACGTTATTAGCTGTAGCTACTAGGGCGAAAGAAGTCTGTCAAATCGCTATACTCGTACAACCTGACCTCAGAATTGGCGGACTGACGAATGAGCGGCCGCACGCCTCTCTGGATGCCTCATTACATGCTGCTGCTCTATCCGCATTATTCATCTCCTGTGGCTTTGAAGGATGACGTGATGAGACCGGGAGATCTGCCGCTAGTCCAAATATGGTTCTATGTTTTGATCTTGGCCTTGGCATTCAACAACCGGCCTGCTTGACCATGGCTGCGTGCAGAACGCTGGCCAACCTCGAGTCACAATCACCAACCTGGCCTGGATTCCATTTGCATGCCGCTGCTCATTCATTCTCTTATTTTGCATGGCAACCACCTCTGGCCAGATCACAGAACGCACTCTTCACCAACACCACACTCGTTTGCGATCGATCGATCGATGACCCGATCCCGCTTCTGTTGCCGAGTCGCTCTTTAAGCGGTGTTCTTCTCTGCCGGACGAAAGCGATGTCCGTGCCGCGGCTGCCCACCAAGTTCCCATGCTGGTGTCGCGCTGTCTATTCGTGGGGAGGGGAGAATGACAAAGATCTGGGGTTCGTCGAAGGCGACTTGATCGAATGTCTCAATGCCGGCGATGGATCCTGGTGGATGGGCAGGCTGCGGAGGGACAGGAGAATGATGGGCCTTTTCCCTTCGAACTTTGTTGTCGTGCTCGAGGACGATTTTGAACCGGTCCGCCGATCTGCCAGTCCCGTACCCGAGGTCCCCAAGAGCGACAATGCGTTGAAAAACTCATCAGCGTACCTACAACAGAAGAAAGAGAGAGCAAAGGCGCGAAGACCGTTTCAAGGATACAAGAGTGCTTTACCTCCGGCCTCATCCACGACACCGGCGTCCACGGCTCCAGAAGCCGGCCCCGCACCAGCCATCGCGCGGCAGCCAAGTTACGATCCTGCGAATCCTCCCTCGACCGTCTTATGGCAGCAAAGACCTGTCTCGAGGGGCCCTTCTAGGTCGCCATCGCCACTCCCACACCATGAGATCGGCTCCTCGCCTCCTCCTCCGCCTCCACCGCACCGAGTGGGCATTGGGGGAGGTGGTCTCGGGAGCATGTCTCCAAGGACACCTTCGCCTCTGCCTGCAAATTTTGATGTGGACCACTGCTATCAGGCCATCTCTCGAACGCCTTCTCCGGCACCACCGTCAATCAACGGCCACACTCCCCCCATGATTCGTAGCGCAATAGACGACGTCATGTCTTCGCTGGACGACATGACTCACGTCCGGAAAGATTCCGAACACGACCTAGAGCAGCCTTTATTGAACCCTTGGTCCCCTGAGGCATTTGACGACATCCGCCAACCTCATATGAGACCTCATTCGCGACCCCTGACGTCTCTGGGGCTCGGAGCGGGAGGGAGCAACTACTCCGAGTCTCGCATCAATTACAGTAGCCGACACAACAGTCCCGATCGATACCAAGATGGTCCTCCGCAGCTCGAGACCTACGTCCAACGCATGGAGAGCCGATTGCGAAGGATGCAACAAGCCCGGGAAGGGTTGAACCAAGACGGAGTTAGCAGCGATCCCCCCGAACCGCCGCCGAAGAGCTCTCCTTGGACCCCAAGGCCTCCTTTAGCCACGAGCGGGAATCCAATGTCGCTGCGCAAACGCAAATCGGCGTATGAGCTCGGCGATGGCGATCCTTTAGCACGCACTTATACGACCAAGACCTCGTCCACGAATTCAAGCGGAGCTCAGAGTGTCGTGACAAATTCCTCACATCAAAGCAGCATGACCAGCCAAAGCCTGATGAGCGGGTATTCAGCTGGTGGCATCAGCGCCACGAGCGCCGGTAGCCTGGCCCGAAAGCGAATGGGAAGTATTCGTGACCGAATGGTGGGTCGTCCCATGACGAGTGCCGGAACTCGGACAGAGTATCAGCAATGGAACCAGAGCGACATGCGCCCGAAAACACCGAGCAACACGGGCACGTCCTTCCACTCAGGTCACGATTCCAGACACGGCGCGAAATCCGCCATCGGCTGGGAAGACGAGAGCCGGTATAGCAATAGTGTTCTGGGCGGCCTCACGACACCGAAGGCAAAGAAACCAGGGTTCCTGAAGAAATTGATCGATAGCGCGAAAACTGGTGCGGCGAGCGCAAGAAGCACAATTGCAACAAGCCAGACGGGCGCCAACCCCGGATCACCCACGAAAATGACGGGGATTGCCGGAGGCACGGCTTCGAGCTTGTCCCCCAGCAAGGCTTCACACTCGACCGCTGGTTTTGGTAAAGACGCCGCGAGAGAGATGGGTCTCGACACCGGATCGGCAGGCAGTTGGCTGATGACGCGGCGGGACGTGAACAGATCTAACACTCCAGGAGCTTCCGAGCGACAGGAACGCGCCGATCGCTGCCATATGTTGGATCAGCCTGTCATTTGTCCAGTCGAAGAACTGTACGAAAGCCTGGAGGGGGATGAAGACGCTGAAGGGCGCCCAGTGCACCAGCCATTCCAGTTGAGCAATCCGAGCTTCAGCCACGTCGACAAGGCGGCCAGGTTCATCACCAGTTTGCCGAGCAGCATCACCGCTGCCGTTCTGGCCACCGGGTACATATGCCGGCCATACCGAAGTAGTGCCCAGAGGCTCCGCGCGATCTTCATCTGGTGCGCCGAAAGGATCAGTTGGGAAGAAGACGTCAACTCTGATGTTTTTGACCATCAGACGGCCGTTGACACGAGGCGAGTCATCCAGACCAAGCGAGGAAGTAGCAGAGAGATCTCGGCTTTGGTGGTGGAGATGTGTTCGGCCATTGGAATACAAGCGGACATGGTGCAGGGATACCTGAAGACGCCTGGAGAAGACCTCGACCTGGACGCAGCGACGAGACCCAATCATTTCTGGAACGCGATCCTGGTTGATGGAGAATGGAGAATGATGGACACCAGCCTTGCAAGTCCGACGAATCCAAAAAGAAGCCTGTACTCGGGCGTCAGCACCAGCATTGCCGAGGCGTGGTACTTTCTTGCAAAGCCAAGCCAGATGTGCTGGACACACATCCCCGTCGAAGATGTCCAGCAGCGTATGGTACCCAGCATCAGCCCGGATGTTTTGCTGGCACTGCCTGCCGCCTGCCCACCGTTTTTCAGACTCGGACTCGGCATGCACGCGTATGACACGAGCGTGATCCGGCTGGAGGGACTCGAGATGTGTACGCTGAGCGTCAATGTCCCTGCGGATGTGGAGATCGTAGCGGAAATCGAAGCGAAAAGCTATCTGCGCGACCAGGATGGTGACCTATATGAGGACACAGAGAATGTGGCCAAGAAGAGAGCATTGACACAGCCCAGCTGGTACAGAACGGTGCCAAACACAGAGTTCAGCCAGAAACGATACGTCATCAAAGCCATCTTACCGGGCGACGAAGGAATCGGAGTCCTCAATATATATGCCGGGAAAAAGGGTCTGATGCTGAGCTATCGTGACATCGTCCACCCGCTCGCACTGGCTCTCCCATTGTACCACTCAGGCGAAAATCCAGCGTACGACTTTGTCAAACGACACCCCACGCCACATGCAACGAGGCAAGACTTATACGTCGTGCAACCGCAATGTTGGAGACTCCGTGCCGGGGAGACGTATGTTTTCTGCGTTCGCCAGCACCCCGCCGCCGCCGTCTCCACTCCTGCCGTCGACCAGAATGGTTTTGAGTGCAGACCGGGGAGCCCCAATCCGATGATCAGGCCCGCGAGTGCAATGAGCATGACCAGCAGTGCGGCCGGAAGCAACCCGAGCGAAAGTAACCAGGCGTTTGCAAATGGTGTCAAGATCAAGGACAAGCCAGCCAAATTGGCGATCCAGAGTCCGGGTGGGAAGATCCTAAGGTTGAATCGCAAGGCCGAAGGGCTGCCTCAGCCGAGCGTGCTCACAAAGGTCGATGGAGAAATCCTGGGGAGTGTTTGGGAAACTGTGACCAAGGTGCAAGAGCGCGGAATATGGCGAGGATTGGTGTTGGCGGATCGCAGTGCGAGATGGTGCGTTTGGTGCGAATGGGAATGCGTTTGATCATGCTATATTTGAGCATTTGCTTGTACCGGTGCTCTGGACATTGATTTTGTTGGTGGAGGCAGGAAGGTTTCGCATCTCGGTATGATGTCCAACTGGGAGGGTGGATGGACCCACGGACGTCAATCTGGCGATGGAGGGACGGTCAGCACCAATACCTGATCTGGTGGGATTCCCTTCAGGCGTATCATTTGTGATGATATGCATCTCGGACGGTTGACTTGTACGAATATATTTGACGAATACACGAACCGGTTGGGAAGACAGGACGGATCGAGGAGAACCATGATGCAATGTCCCTCTGGGTGCGGTAGTTGGGTTGGTGAAGTATGCCATCCCTGTCTTCCTGTCTGGCTTGGCGCATCAAAGGATAGGTACCTGAGGGATCAACTGTGAGTATCATTACTCTCAATATTCTTTTGGATGTCTGGTGGATTGGACATGGAGAAAAGAGCAAATACATAATCGGGTGCACGGAACATTTCTGTCTAAATTGCGACAGCGGTCGGCGTTCCTCATTATCCTACACTCACTGCACATATCCACTGCGCGAAAAGTCGAGGAGTCAATCCAATGACCAAGATCAACACGGTATTTTTGTCCAAGGCATTATTGCAGTGGGTCTGATATATCAGACTGGTACCCAAGGTGCTCTGCTGCTCGCTCTCTGCATTCCTTGTGCTTGTGGGTAAGAGCTCCCATGTCAAACGCCGCTGAGGACCCAAGCGCGATGCCATCGCTCAATTCGTACCTCTCGCGAATACGAAGTGTGATCTGCAATGTGTCTCTAGTATCAACACCGGCGGCACCGACTTCTTCTCCGCCTACCAGCTTGACGCCGAGAAGAGCGACGATGGTGATGGGAAACCAATCCGCCGATCTGGACAGCTTCATCTCAGCTGTGGTGTTTGCGTATTTCTACAACTCCTATGGTCGAAAACCGGCAGCATCTACAGGCGGCATCTATGTACCCGTACTCAATTTGCCGCACGTCAAGGCGGAAGATTTGTGGCGGTTACGGCCGGAGTTTGGGGTCGCGGTGAGATTGGCCACGGCAGATCCTGGTGCAGGGCCTGGTTCTGGACCTTGTCGTGAGGTCAAGGAGGAAGCTGAAAGCGAAGCAGAGAGTCAGGGGAGGAACCAAACAGCCCTGCGAGAATTAGTCACGGTGGCGGATATCAAGGATCATCAGAAGTCGATTCTCTACGCCGCTCTTGCGCCGACCGGCGCTGTCGTCGATGGAAAGGCATATGGGGATAGGGCAAAGCAGGAATTGGTGCTCGTCGATCACAATGTCCCTTCGATGTCTGGACTCTCGGACGAAGATGTCCGCCAGAGATTCCGTGTCGTCGGATGCGTGGACCATCACATTGATGAAGGGTTTGTCGCTTCTGATGCGAAACCGAGGATTATCAGGACGGGAATCGGGAGTTGCACGAGCTTGGTGGTGAAGCATTTGCGGGACGAGGGGTTGTGGCCTCTTCCCGGTGCTGCTGGTGTCACGGACAAGGACGTTAGAGAGGTCAAGGAGATGGCCAAGTTGGCCCTCGCCCCTATTTTGATGGACACGGTCAACCTCACGGCCGCGGGCGACAAGTGTTCTGACACAGACCGGGCGATGGTGGCATTCTTGGAGGCGTACATCACGGGCGGTGGTGTTGGCGAGGATGAGTCTCGGTGGGATCGTGAGGCATTCTTCCACACACTATGGAAGACCAAGTCGAACTCACTGGAGCTGTTGACGATGCAGGAAATATTGGACCGGGATTATAAAGAATGGATCGAACAGACGAGGTCAGGAACTAATGTTAGGATCGGGATATCAAGTTTGGTCAAGCCTGTATCCTGGTTGATCAAGCACGCCGAAGGGGTGGGAAAGCTTCTCAACGAAATTGAGCGGTTTGCGAATGCGGAGAGAGAGTTGGGTGTATATGGAATGTTGATGAGCACTGCTGAGGGAAAGAAAGAGGATGTGGTTATTGCGTTCAAGGAAGAGGCGACGGACGCCATAAAGGTGTTCGAGGAGAGTGCCCAGGAATTGAAGTTGACCGCGTGGGAGGACGAAACATTTATAGATGCGATGAACGAGAAACTTCGGAATGTCGCAGATGGAAGACCGGCTTGGAAAATATGGTGGATGGGGGATACGAGCAAGAGTCGAAAACAGGTTGGACCTTTGTTGAGGGAGGCCGTAAAGAGTATTTAACTCGATCACTGGTGGAGAGTTCGATGCATCATTGAGACGGCGATAACTCAAATATGTATCAGCGAGAATCTCTGCCGGCTCCCAGGACTATTTGATCAAGGCATACAGGTGACAAAAATATGGTGGAAGCACAACGCCGATATAATATGTCTTGCATGGTGAAAAGCCATCACCGTGCAGAAAGGTCTGTCTTTCGGGCCAGTGAGCGGCCTCTTCGGAGGCGCATGGAGAACATATGCTGAGGCCATGGGGTCTATGCAGGTTGCAATTTGTATGACAGCCAGCGCGGCTGAGCCCGTCCCAAAACATGTCGTCGCCGTTGGGCATCGTATTCTGAAAGCCGCAGCCATTCTAACGAAATCAGTCACTCAACCTTTTGCGAATCCATTCTCTTCCAATTCCTCTGCATCTCCCCCGAGTGTTGCGACGCCGGATTGGGCCTCGGCAAGCTTTTGCACTTGATCATCTAATCGGCCATATACCTTTGGATTCCTCTTGGGCTCTCCACCTCCAATACTCTTCATCTGATAACCTCTCACTCTCGGGCCTTGGCCCGTCTTCTCAGGCATTTCCGCCTCATAGACACGGCTGAAAGCATTGACGTCGTCCTCGAACGTGCCCCGAGCCATAGATTCGCGAATCTTCCTGAAGAAAGTGTCGATGACAGAGTGGTTGTGGATTTGCAGCAGAGTCCAGGCAAGCATTTCTTTCGCTTGGAGCAAATGGTGCACGTAAGCTCGATGGTGACGTGTGCACGTGTAGCAGCTACAAGCTGGCGTCAATGGTGAGAGATCGGTAGCATGTGCACCCGACCAAAGGTCAAATCCGAGGGCCTGATGGTCGGCATTTTTGGGGGGAGGGAATTCAAATGACAGAGCGATACCATGCTCCGATGTCTCTGTCACGAATGGTGTGGTGATGAGATCGATACCGAGAGATATGGCCGTCAGCAATGTATGAGGCGTTTCTGGTGCGCTCAGGCACAAGCGGGGAAGATGCCCCAGGGCCGTGGGCAGTGCTGCCACAGTCTGGGGAGAATATACACACAGGCCAGACAAATCGGGTTCAAAGTCCCCTTGCAAATCCGACAAGTAGAATGACTGCTGTTCTGGTTCCAACGGGGGGACCGATGCAAAAAGGGGCGGCAAGGCGTCTCCCACCGGACGCTTTCTTGAATCGATGGTATCCCGAAGCCATGCGTGCGTCCTGTCTGCACTTTTCTCCAGTCTTTTTACACTGCTCTTGTCTGCCGTGACCAGGTCAACCAGACCGGTCGATATGTCAGGCTTCAAGCGTTCGATCGCCTCGATGTACTGGTCGGCTTCAAGGAAGCTGAAGCCGACAGAAGTGCAGATCGATATCGATTTGTTGGTGTTGTGAGCAGGACATGGAATGCTAGGAATTCTTCGGGGACCGAGGATGGACAGGCATTGACTGGAAAGGCCTGTATACTGTCGGAGGGCCGAGTCACCATTGCTGGCGGGGGTTTTGAAAATCGGTGCTTTATCGGGCGACTTCTCGATAACTATCCATCGACTGTGAGCTGCCAGTCAGCACACCGCAACGTGCGAGGGTGGGAACGTACAGTCTTCCAGGGCGACATAGGCGGCACTGATCTGAGTGTGTTTCTGGACTGTGTCACCGGACAAGTGTGGGATTGCGCCTCTGGAGGTCGTAGCCACATAGTGAGGTGTATTGATGATCTTTTGTCCGCGCCAGATCAGTCGACCGAGCCGGAACCGGGTCTCTGGCCCGTTACAGTGCTCGGCGACGAACTTGAGCATTTCTTCTGGCAGCTGTGCCACGTGCAACCCATTCACGGCGTCCATGGTCCCATCGCTGGAAGTTGCGCTCTGTCGTGGACGGGTGAGCTGAGGGAAAAATATGGCGAATCCGAATTGGGAAGCATGCTTGGCACAACCAACTTGAGCGAGATAAACCATATTCTTGACGACGTTTTGCGGCGATCAATGCTCAAGACGAGAGGAAGGGACAGATATTGTAATCCTCCCATGGTGACTTAACACGGCGACCCAACCCATTGGTCAAAGGGTGGTTCGTCAGTCAGCTCCGGCATATAGCTCACCACGGTGACCGCGTGTGCCCGAGAAGAGCTGGAAAGCCGTGTCAGGCCAACATGTCCCTCCCAGCGCGGCAAAGTCCTCGAGGCCTGTTGGTGGTCGTTGAAGGGCTAGACAGATCCGGCAAATCAAGTCAGTGCCAAAAGCTGTGTGAGCAACTCCAAGAGATGGGTGTCAAAGTGCGATATGCCAAGTTTCCGGGTTCGTCATTTTCTCCAGCTGTGCAGCAGGCATGACCGAGTTGACCAAATTCAGACAGGACGACGTCGACAGGCCAAGTCATCAATAGCTATTTGACGGGCAAAGCTCAGCAGGACGACCACTCGATTCATTTGCTGTTCTCAGCAAATCGCTGGGAGTCGGTCCAGGGTATCCGAGAAGATATTGAAAATGGGACTACAGTCATTGTTGATCGCTACTCTTTCTCCGGGGCCGTGTACTCGGCGGCCAAAGGCAACCCAGACTTGTCACTGGAATGGGCCTGGCATCCCGAGATCGGTCTTCCAAAGCCCGATCTGTTGTTTTTCTTGGACATATCTTCCGCGGAGGCTTCACAGCGCGGCAGTTACGGTGCCGAGAGATACGAGACTGAGAAGATGCAGGCTCGTGTGAGGACCCTCTTTCAAGAGCTTTTCCTCAGACTCAAAGATATCACCGTGCATGTGATTGATGCCGGACAGACACTAGACGAGGTCGCGAAGGATATCATGGACAAGCTGAGTCCATCACTCCAGAGTCGTGCTTCACTCGGGCCACTGCAAAAGCTGGAAAGACTTGAGGATCGAGCGTGACCCCAGCTGTATCTCCCTGGCATCGCCATCCTGGCACCAGCAAGATGGAACCAGATGAAGCGAGTGAGCAAGGATTCATCGCTCATCCTCGCTGTCCTCGATCACAATCTCAAGCTTCGCCGTCTTGGCACTAGCATCTTCCCAGAGCTCCGAGTTGGTTGCCACGCTGACATACGACGATGTACTGGCCACCGACACGGTATCATCGACATCTCCAACAGCGCCATCGTCGACCACTTCCGGGGCGCTGAGCAGTCCTTCTGTGGTTAGATCCATTTCATCCTCGCTTTCAGTGTCCAAGATCTCGGCCGCTGTCACGGCTCGGCTCTTCCCTTTCTTATTCAGAAGCTTGCGGATCTCTTTTTCACCTCGGGCCCGCAGTGTGACCTCCTGCATCAAATCGGCCCATCTCAGGTGGTCATGGCATGTGGGGCACGAACCACCCTCAGGGATGATGGAAGCTGATCCCCTTTCCTCCAGGAACTTTGTCGCCAAGCAGGTGATGTGGGAAATGCTGTGGCAATCTTGGCAGGGACAGAGGACAAAGAGGTCCGCTTTGACGTCCAGAAGGGTCCCGCAAACGGCGCAGCTTTGTCCATCACCTTCGTCCAACAGGAACATACTCTTTTGCAGGACATCGTGAAAACGCGCATAGGTCGGGTCGATTCCTTCAACCCCACCCTTTCCGATCAAGTCGACCTTCCGCCTTTTCGGAGGCGGCTGAGCCGACGTAATCTCTACATCCGGCAGGGTTCGCTCGGGCAAATCGAGATGCACGCGGATACCCGGCCGGATTTCAGCGTCGACTCTATCGCACCACGACTGCCACGAGCGAAAGGCGTCCTGGTTGAAAAAACGCACCTCGAGCGGCCACTGGGAAAAGTAAGGGGCACGAAGTAAAAGATGGAGGTTGGACAACTTGTCCATGAGCGATGTCCGGGGCCGGCCAGGCGTCTTGCGTGTCTTGCCCGTCCGAGCAGACGTTTTGGTGTACGTGGTCGGAAAGGAAAGCCGTTGAGCCTGGGGCACATGCCGTGTGAGATGAGCGTTCTGCCAGGCCCACTCAAATTGGAGGGCAGCAATGTTTGAGGGAAAGCCTGCGACGGCGCATGTCATTTCCCATGGCCGCAAGCTGAGACGCGATGTCCGCACCGCGCCGCCTTGGACTTGGCCATTATGCTGGGCCAGTCGTCGGGAGGGATCTGGACTGGAACCCACGTAGACGCTCGCGTGGCGCACCGTTGAACGGAGAAGGTAGCAACAGTAGAAAGCCGGGATGGGTTTGACGTCCATGCGATACACGTCGAGCCGCCGAAGAAGAGCTGACACGCCGTCGATGGCGAGATATCAAAGCCGTGAAGACACGGATGACTTTGCTGATGCCGCGTCAAACGTTAGATGAGGTTAGCTGCTCAAGTGGATGGGCTGGCCTATCAGGGATGACTACTTTCGCGATTGGTCCACATGAACGACAGCACTTGGAACCTGCAGCGCCACCCGACCAGGAGGAGACCGGTAACCTAGGTCGTTGTGGCCGAACCGGCGCTGCTTCTGGTGAAATCCCCCTCGTGGTCAGCGACGCGAGACTGGTCACTGTTCATATCGATTGTCGAGATTGTGGGAAGGTCCGAGTTCGACGATCAACAACGCGCCCCTGGGCCGCCCACCGACAGGCGCCCGGAGAGCCCAAATGGTGTGCTGTACCAGAAAGGATGGTGGTGTGATGCTGGTTGAAGGTCGTGGTTTGATAGTTCCAGGTACCGCACCGCTTCGAAGAGAAACTCTGGTGCTTGGCGGCCGGAGGTCGTAGGCCCCACTGGCAGGGCTTCAGGCTCTTTCAATAGCCCGCCCGGTCTTTTTCTGCATTTTGATGCTTCGGCGGACTGCGTCTCCCTCTACGGCGTTCTCGTCAGAAACCGCAGCTCCACCTGGGCCATACACATCCCTACCTGCCCTGAGTCCTTTCCTTCCACCTGATCGATCGCAACCTGCCTAGGCCGGCCATCCTCTCCTCTCGCCCTCACAGCCGCATGTGAGACCTTTCCTTGCGAAGTGCTTACATAGCACTTCCACCTTTTGACCGCCTTCGGGTGCGGCATCCAAGGCTGTCGCATCGTCTGTGCGGGCTTGTATCCTCGGCCTTGCCAATATCAAATATCGGCACCCACCACCGACGCTCCATCCACCTCATTCCTCGTCGCGGGTGTGCTCTGCCACATATCAGATATCCATCACCGCTCGTCGAACGTGCCCAAACAGCATATTGATACTGTCTGAGAGCTCGCCATCGTCGCGGTCATGGTGGCTCCGCCTTCGACGGGTGGTATCGCCCCTGCGGCTGCCACGAGCAAATCTGCGTCGACCGGGCGAGTGAACGGTACCAGCCCCAGTATGGCCACTCCCAGCTTCCCGTATAGTGCTCGCCGAGCACCGCCTCTCGATCTGCGGACGGTCGAGCGCAAAGGCCATCCGTCGAGTCGCGACCCGCCCCAGAGGACCAGGCCGCATGGAATCCCGGAGGCGCCTACCTTTCGACCGAGCGAAGCCGAATTTCGCGACCCCATGGAGTATATTCGAAGCATCTCTGAGAAGGCTAGTAAATACGGCATATGCAAAATCATCCCTCCAGACAACTGGAATCCCGACTTCGCCATCGACACCGAGGTATGTCTGAGTTGGAAACGGTGCCCTCTCCCCGTCGGCCGGCAGGAGAGGTTGCCGTGGAGCGATGATGCTGACGCTCCGCAGAGATTTCATTTCCGAACCCGACGTCAGGAGATTAATCTGGTCGAAGGAGGTTAGCCATGCTGTGAAAACAGGACGTGTGACAGATTCTGATTCTCCCATCTCTCACAGGAAATCGAACCAATCTCAATTATCTAGATCAGCTTGCAAAATTCCACAAGCAGTACGGCGCCCACCTCAATCGATTCCCCAGCGTGGACAAGCGGCCCCTCGATTTATACAAGCTCAAAAAGGCGGTCGAAGTGCGAGGCGGGTTCGACAGAGTGTGCAAGGACAAAAAATGGGCCGAAATCGGACGAGATCTGGGATACAGCGGAAAGATCATGTCCTCTCTCTCCACCTCGCTGAAAAACTCCTACCAGCGTTGGCTGCACCCTTATGAGGAGTGGCTGAAGTGCGCCAAACCCGGTGTCCATCAACAACTCGAAGCCGAGCATGGCGGATCCTTCTCGTCCTCCGTGTCACAACACCAGTCGTCCACGACCCTGCCATCCGGCCATCCAACCGCAGTGTCGACTGGATCTCCAGCGGTCCAAGGGACGACCGCGGCGCCCAATGTGTCCTTTAATCATGCCGGCGCCGCTTCACAGGAACCGCCTCCTGCACCGCCGGCGGCGCCGCCGACACAACCCGTGTCTTCTTCCGGTTTCACCGCGGTGAACAGCGGTGGGTTCGCCACCGTCAACCATCCCTCTGGATTCACCGCGGTGAATCAGGCACCGCCTCCAGTGGTCAAGGTGGAGAAAAATGGGCCCGTCCCGCCCGTACAGAGTCCTGCTCCTGCTTTCCTTCCGATCAACGGCCCGACCATTACGACAATCCACTCGGCCGCGAGTCCCATCAGTAATGGCACGGCGAATCCGCTCAAGCGAACAATGAGCCATGACAGCCTGAATGGGGGGTCGGGGTCCGAAGGTGCCAATGGCGATATAGAGCATGCCACGGGTCGACGGAGCAAAAGACCCAAAAAGGGTACGTATCCACAGAGACGGAATGCCCTTGGTTGCGATATGCTGATCTGAACAGACGGATTACCCACGATCCCGGGCAATCACATTCCCGCGATGCGCCCGTCAACGCCTCAGGTACGCGCCAAGTCGACACCACGGAGGCACGGCGAGAAATGCGAGAGTTGTGGCAAGTCTGAAGACAAGATGAATATTCTCGTCTGTGATAGCTGTGACCTCGGATATCATCGATATTGTGTCGACCCGCCGATGACAACCTTGCCCGATTATGACTGGCATTGTTCGAGATGTCTTGTGGGGACCAACGACTATGGCTTCGAGGAGGGCAGCATCTATTCCCTCAAACATTTCCAAGAAAAGGCCAACAACTTCAAAGAGCACTATTTTGCCACACGAATGCCTTTCGACCCGGTCTCGAATACGCCCAAGCGCCCCACGGAAGACGATGTCGAACGAGAGTTTTGGCGATTGGTTGAAGACATCACCGAGTCGGTCGAGGTCGAGTATGGAGCAGACATCCACTCCACCACACACGGAAGCGGATTCCCAACCGTGGAGAAAACCCCGCTCAACCCTTACTCGAAAGATCCGTGGAACCTGAACGTCATGCCTTTCTTGGAAGAGTCATTGTTCAAACACATCAAGAGTGATATCTCCGGTATGACCGTACCCTGGCTGTACGTCGGCATGTGCTTCTCGACCTTTTGTTGGCACAATGAAGATCACTACGCCTATTCGGCCAATTACCAACACTTTGGCGCCACAAAAACATGGTATGGCATCCCTGGAAAAGATGCCTATGCCTTTGAAGCGGCCATGCGGAAGGCCGTTCCCGAACTCTTCGAGACGCAGCCCGACCTCCTCTTCCAGCTGGTGACAATCTTGCCGCCGGATCAGCTGAGAAAGGCCGGGGTCGAGGTATTCGCGGTCGACCAACGGGCGGGGCAATTCGTCATTACCTTTCCTCAGGCTTATCACGCCGGATTCAACCATGGGTTCAATTTTAACGAAGCGGTCAACTTCGCACCTGCTGACTGGGAACCCTTTGGTGAGGCCGGCGTACAGCGACTACAAGAATTCCGCCGCCAGCCCTGTTTTTCTCACGACGAACTCCTGTTCACGGCTGCTGCCTCCGACTCAACCATCAAGACGGCAAAATGGCTGGGGCCTGCATTGGAACGCACGAGAGACAGAGAACTCGCCGAGCGCGAACAGTTCATGGCAAAGCACCAAAAAATGGGTGCGCACGGCCATTGCGCTTTCGACAACCTCGCCGCAGAGCCACCAGCGGCGTGTGGCCTTGTCATCAAGATTGAAAACACCGATCTCGAGGAGGATGAGTACCAGTGTTGCCACTGCAAGGCCTTTTCTTATCTTTCACAATTCCGCTGTCACCACAGCGGCAAAGTGACCTGCCTCTTGCATCCCGAGCTGGGTGACTGTTGCGACGAGACGGCGGAGCAGAAGCTCCACGGACCCAACCACAGCCTGTGTCTGCGCTACACCAATCAAGACCTCACAGCGGTTGTACAGAAGGTTGTGGACAAAGCTGGTGTGCCGGAAACCTGGGAGACCAAGCTGGAAGCCTTGCTGGACGGGGAAGCGCGACCACCCCTCAAGGCTTTACACACACTCCTGACGGAAGGGGAGAAAATCCCTTATCCGCTCCACGGTCTGGAGGACCTGGCCGAGTTTGTTCGAAAATGTGATCAATGGGTGGAGGAGGCCAACTTGTATTTGACCCGCAAGCAACAAAACCGTCGCAAGAACGAGAAGGCCTGGCGACGCTCTTCGGTTCGTGGCAACAAGATCGACGACAAAGATCCCGAGCCGCCGTTGACGTTGGAGCGGATGAAGGAATTGATCGACGACGGAGAGCAACTGGGCTTTTCGGCGCCACAACTGGAGAACCTGCAAGAAAAGGTGGCCACGATTGACGACTGGCGCGCCAACGTGAAACGGATCCTGACCGGGATCAATCTCGCCGGGACGGAAGAGCTGGAGACCCTCCTCGAGGAGGGCCGAGGCTTCATGGCCGCCATGTCCGAGCTGACGGAGCTCGAAAAAGTATACTCACGCGCCCAGTGGATTGAAGAGGTGAAACAGCTGGCAAAGTCCGTCCAGGACAAGACGTTGGATGATTGCCGAGAATTACTCAGGCGCGCCGGCGAACTCGAGATTCCACCTCAACATCCCGAGCTCGTCTTTTTGACCGAGGTGGTCCGGCAGGGTGAATTCTGGGAGATCAAAGCCAAAGAAGTCATGGCAGCAGAGGACGTCCATTACCCCCAGCTGGAGTCGCTCCATTCGCAAGTGCAGAATCAGGTGTTTCCGGTCAACAAGGAGACCTTGGACCAGATGGACGCTATCCTGGCCAAAAACCGCGAGGCCAAACGGCAGATCATCACGCTCGTCGAGCGAAGCCACGATTCCGATTTTCGAAAGCGCCCGATGTATACCCACGTTCGAGACGTCGTCAAAAGCCTGGAGGACCTCAATGGGAAACCACATGGAGCTGCAGATCTCGAAAAAGAGTTGCGGAGACACGAGGATTGGATGCGAAAAGGCAAAAAGCTCTTTGGCAAAGCCAATGCACCTCTGCACATCCTGGAGCAGCACATGAAATTCGTCGAAGACAAAAATAATTACTGCTTTGACTTGAACGATACCTTCCGACCGCCCGTGGAGCCGGCTTCGCGCGAAGCCACTCCCACCGAAGGACATGACAAAGGCGCTCTCGGGGATGATGAAAAGCCCGTGTTTTGCATCTGTCGGCAGCCCGAGGCCGGTCTAATGATTGAGTGCGAGATATGTCACGACTGGTGAGTGCCGTCTTCCCCCCCGCTGCCACGGAGGCCGTTTCTGACCATGATTCCAGGTACCACGCCAAATGCCTCAAGCTGGCCCGGGGCAAGGTCAAAGAGTGCGAAATGTTCACCTGTCCGATCTGTGACTGGCGGGTCAAAATTCCCCGCGATGCCGCACGCCCGAAGCTGGAAGACCTCCAGGCCTGGCAGGAAGAGATCCCTGACTTGCCCTTCCAGCCAGAGGAGGAGGAGCTGCTCAAGCGGATCGTCGACAAAGCCCAAGCGTTCCGGGACTTCCTTGCCGTATACACCAACGGGAATCAGCTCTGCCGGACGATTGATGAAATGCCCGAGATGCTGTTTTACTTGCGAAAAATAGAAGGCGCCGAAGTCCTCCTGGCCTACGAGACCAATCTGTTCAGACAAGAACTGCACAAATGGCAGCCGATCGCTCCCGAACCGCCTCCAATTCTGGACCAGAGCTTGTCCACCCGGAAACCACGACCGACCAAGCAGCAGAAGTTGATGAAAGAGCTGGGAGTGGAAAAGCCGGAAGACCTTCCCCCTCATTTGAGAACCAAGACATATGTCAGGAGAAAGACACAGGAGTCGTTTGTCACCGGACCCCTTCTGCCAAAGCCTGCGGCGACCCAGTCTTCACCCCGCCCCGGTTCCTCTGCCAGCCCGGGCCAGGCCCAGACCCAGGCCAGATCCGCCACGCCGGTGGGAGTACCCCGACAAACATCTGGTAGTAACCCTCCAGGTCACGGCATCGACCCTGGATATATTTCGGGACAAATGAGTGAGTCGACACCCTACGGAGGGGCCTATGCCACGAGCGGTCCCCCCTTCCCCGCCAACACACCTTCTCCCATGTTCAGCCCCGCTGGCGAACCGCCACCAGAGGGCCTGCGCGATCCCATAATCCCCTCCGCTTTCGCTGGAGGAGTCTCTTCCGAGGCGCGGGATCACGACCCTTCCTTTCCGCTGTTCCGTCCCAACGCCGGGTTAGGATTGGACGGTGAAGATGATCTCCGTAATGGTCTGGCCAATGTCACGGGCAGCGGTCCGGCTTCAGCTCCCGAGGCGTCTTCTCCCCAAGTTGGTGAATACGATGACAATATGTTTATGGAGATGACAAATCAGGATGCCGATGGCGATGCGGACGGCAGCAACGATGCCGTACCGAGTCTGGATCAAGAGACGAGTCATGCCAGCGAAGCGTTGGACATGATTCGGACTGCAAGTAACGATTCCACCAACGATAACGCAGATCTCGAGGACGGTGACAACGTCTCCAAGCACTTTGACGAGTTTCTGAACAATGGAGATGAACAGGCCTAGGCAACGGATCACACGGTATCAACGGTGCGAAGCTTCCTTTTTTTTTCTTGAGCACAGGATCTATACCCCAACGGGCCTCCATGTAACGATCACGATGGCGTTTTTTGATCAGGGTTATTCTTCTTCAGGTCTGGCGTTGCCAAACCCGGGGGGTGGGCGGAGAGGAGAGGCTGGTGTACGATCACGGCCCTAGGAGGAAACAGTCTGCCTCATTTCTGCGCAGGCAGGTAAAAGACGAACTAGAGTTTGGGTCTCGTGACCCAGTCTTAATTTCAGTCATGTGACAGTATATCCCTTTTCTCTTTGATTTAGCAGAGGTTGCCAGCATCTGGTTGCCAGTACAGTCTGGAAGGCATCATATGTGCTCTGAGCAAAATGATTCTCGTCTTATTAACCAGAGGCCTTTTTTGGCTTCGGTTGGTGTAGTTTATTCTCAAAAGACAAACACGGCCAGCCCGGACGCTGCAGATCAGGTGTGAACAGTGTGAAACGACCATGGATCTCTCATCTTTCCAATAATTCTGAAGACGACAGCTACAATGGAGCGAGTTGGGGTGAAACTTCCTCAACGGACAGAGCCCTCGAGGTTTGCTTGAGAATCTCCAAGGCAGAGACCGGGAGAGCACAAAATAAAGGTCATCGGTTCTCATATAAAGAGTTGGAAAGGTGCAAATTGGAGATATCATAAAACGCGATAGTCGTGTCGACGACAGTATTGACAACATTCCCGGCACACATGACAGAATAAAGCAGGTGCTGCGGGTTTATATCAACACAGATTATCATGGGTATCATCATGCAACAAGGTCATGAAAATAGAACAAACCCCCCTGCTTTGCGTCTCAACTCGCTTCCTCAGTGTATGAGTCTCACCTCTTTACCTGGTTCCCACTCGTCAAGCCCTTGCTGCAAGCTTTGCCAGAACTTCAGCCTGACACACTCGTTCTTGGCCGTCTCAACATCGTCGTTCTCGAAGGCCTTGGCCATCTTCTCCTCCGTCTCTTGTATTCTCCGTCGGTTGTCCTCCTTCAGCAGATCGATCTGCTCATGGGTCTCAGCCTCCTCGATGCTCTCCTGGACGTCCATGACCTCGATCAATGTCTCCTGGTCGATCTGGTGCGTCGAATTGTCCTCGGTGGCGATATCGACATTGTACCGGTGCGCGAGCAGGTACTGGGCGCGGAGGAGCGGGTCCGACAGCGTCTTGTAGGCCGCGTTGATCAGCGCCGACAGGGCGCGGGCCTTTTGCTGGGCGACCGGCGACGAGGTGTATTTGTCCGGGTGGTGGAGCGATTGCAGGCGGAGGAATTCGCGGCGCAAGTCTGGCGTGTGGATGTGGAAGGGTCCCGTGGGGGGTGGGCCATGTGGTACGCTGGAGGGGAACAGAGTGTAATAGGACGTGATGTCGGGGAGGGTTACAGGATTGCTCTGGCTTTGACGCTCGGTTTCCTGGTCGGACGCGGAGGATGGAGTGCTAGCCACAGCTGTTGCGCTCTGACCAGGGTGGGGAGCGGAGGTGGCAAAGTGCCGCCGGTGGTTGTGGTGGTGAATCGCTGGCTTGTGTTGCTCGCGTGGCTGTAGACTGGAACGGGTCTTGCCTTGAGCTGGGATAGTGGAGAGAAGCGGTGCTGGCATTGAGCGAGCGTCGGCGGCGCAGATGCGTCTGAGGTACTGAAGAGCACGCCATGAGGGTGCTGGTGCAGTCATTATGTCGTTGAAAGTCGAAATTGGATGGATCTGACGACAGATGAGTAGAGGTGGAGATGGTTACAATCGCCAAAATGGCTGGGACCAGACAATCTCGAAGTTGTACTGTTTGTAATCTGAGAATATTTTATGTCGCTCCGACGTCATGGAGCGCCGAAGACCGAGCCTCGGCCGATTAGAGCACAAATGCCAAGTAGAAGTTGTAGGGAGTGAAATGTCAGCAATATCCGGAGGGCCTTGATGCAAAGACTCTCAGGTGAATTCCCACACAGCAGGATTATCGCCGTTCAGTCGACCATCATATTGCCATGTTGATCCAATCACAATCAGTTGAGAGCGGCCAATTGAGGAGAACTGGAAAATGTAATGCTCGAGGCAGGAGGAGAAGGGCTCGCATGGTGATGGCTCTGGAGGCGGCTGACGTCCATCTTACCCGTGGCTTTGCAGAGTGTGTTGAGTACTGAATGTCGCCCTTCATGTACTGACCAGAAGTTACAGCACAACGCATACTTTTTTGGTGGTGGCCCAATTTGGTTAGTCAGCGTTGCCGCTTTGCTCAGGCGCGGCCTGCCCTGACCTCACCCTTAGTCTGCTCTGCTCAGTCACCATCAGTCACGTTGTCGTTTGCATTCCAGGGAGCCTGTCATTTCTTCCGAACTCCTCCCACACCATCATGTGGTCAAGTCAACTTTAGACGATGATGCCCATGGATCCATATTTGGCTCCTGTCCAAGGAGGTAAGAGAACTGAGGACCGTAAATGGCCGCCAGCCACGGCGTCATGCACCGGTGTTTGCCTTGCAAATCCATGCCTGGCGCATTTTCAGCAAGCATAGAGAATTGCTGCTGTACTCTCTGTTCACATTTTCGATCATGTCTTTCGCTCAGTCGCCATCCTCAATACTTGGACTATGAGACAGTCGGCTTGGGAAAACAGATGGGATGGCGCTCCCGCTCGGCACTCCTAGTGATTGATGTCTGCCGGGATTATTAGGCAAAAGACTGCCCTTTGGACCTTTCACACAATCCCGAATGCGCGGCCAGCCTCCATGCCCTTGCGCTTGACAGTCCTTCAGCAAGTCACTCCAGACGGACGTAGATGACGTGGAATTTGATCAGATGGTTCGTTATTGCTAACCAGCACCAAGCTGTTCCGTTGCCTCTAGTCCGGTGACCACGTCGCCAAACTCGACCAAGTGTCAAAGAGATTCTGCTGCTGAATCAAGGGAGATCTATCCCCGGAAGCCGATCCTACCACCTTGTTGAGAGCTTCATCAGTCGTGTTGTTTCTGACACGTGCAATGGTTTGGGGCAGGATATTTACCATTTAGCGGAATCCGTGGCACATAGCGTCCAAAGCTGTAGCCCGAAATATCCGCTCATTCTCACACCACAAATCACCAGTGTATCGACATTCAGCCAATCAGATCGGTGGCCAAGCTGGTACCGAAAAATGCGGACAGGTTTCTCTTCAGGACAACGACTTTTTTTGGCCAAGGCTCAAGACCCGGAAGCGTGGCATCCCTATTCGCTACCCTACCACTTCTTTAAATGTTGAGGAGCCGAATTTGTGCACCAACGCGTTCCAGAGCTGGTCCAGGACAGGGTGGATCCTTTGATATTGTTCCGCCCTGTCTCCTGTCATCGCAAACGACGGGATCCTCAGTTTGCAGCGCTTGTTTGTGGCTTTGGTCCCTTCGTCCGCGAAGACGGCCATGTTAATGGACATAACCACCTCTTTTGTCGCCGGGTCTACCAGTTGTTCGCTCCATTGGATGGTGTTGGTTCCCTTCGGCCACTTTATTTGGCCATCAAACCTTAGCTTGCCGTTTCGCACCGTCCTTCGCTCTCAGTCAGTTCGACGTCTTGATCATCGGAGGAAAGATAAAGTACCGGAACATGCACAGAGCCGAGTCCTCTGTGATAGTTTAGCGAAGACACCTTCGTAGCGCCTCTTGCCAGTCTTCACATAGTGATGTGCTGTGCAACTTCGACTTTCTCTATTTTCTGTAACTTGGCTTTGACGATTTTCAAGACGTACCGTATACGAAAGGTCCCATTGACCCTGCCCTGTCCTTTTCATAAGATATGTGATGTCGCCGTACTTTTTTGTGACACCATCTTGGAGTTGCAGCGCAATTCTAGAGCTGCTGTCTGTAAGGATGCCAGATGTCGTAAATGCCATTCTATGATGGCCGGCATCCGCGAAGGTAAGGTCGTCAGGATCTCGGGCGATTTTTGATGCCACCAATATTGCCCACGACGTGCAAACACCGTGGGAGTCTGCCCACAAGGACTGGAGCTCGTCCTTGCTGGCCGTCGCGATTTTGTTCGGGATTGTCTGCTTCAGCAGCGCGGCTAGTGCAGAGGGCGTGATCAACATTTGCTGCCAATCTCCCCGGCAAAGAGGACGATTACGGCGAACAAATGAAATGAGCCGAAGATTGTTTGAGGCCATGTCTCTGTGCAGACAGTACAGGCAAGCCGGAAAAGAGCGTCTGAATCCATTTTTTGAGAACTGCCTGTGGGAAGAGTAAGGCCTTGTACAAGAAGAAGGTTGCAGCGTTCACTACAACCATACCTGCACTAGAACACCGGTACCGAAAGAGGACCTTTATTGCTGAAGCAGCAACTCTGCGAGCGCCGTCGTGCATGGTGCACATTCTCCACTCAAAGCACATTCTGTTTGGAGTCTCTCGAATCAGTTGAATGTAGCATTTGGCCAAGTCTCCTTCCATATTCCCTCATTTCCACCAGTGAGCGCCGTATGAGGACATCTACAATACCATCCTATAAGAACTGTCCGATGCCCCTTCTACAATTCTCAAGCCCCAAAATCCACTCCCATAACCCCGGCACCAGGGGCAAATTCGCCAGTCTTCTCAATATAGTCTACGTCCGGCGCATAGTCACTGCCATCATATGGTTCATAGTCAGAATCGGCTGCCAAATGATTGTTAGCATGCATTCATGACAGTTAAAAGGAGTGTTTTCCTCGCACAGGCATCATCGCCCAGAGCCCTGAGGGCTGCCTTCAACTCTTCTCTGCTCATGGCAGTAAGCTCGCTGAAAGATGGCCCCTCTATTTCCGAATAGCTACGCGGTCGATGCTGTTGTCGCTCCAACTCTTGCAAGTCAGTAGTCGTGGGGGGTCCACTCGCTGATGGAACAGAAGAGAGCTTTTCGACAGAAGTGGTGGAGGTGGAGGATTTTTCGATGGGAGTGGCAGAGGCGGAGGATTTGTCCATGAAAATGGTAGAGGTAGACGATCTGTCTATGAAGGTGGCAGAGGCGGAGGATTTGTTCTTGAAAGTAGCAGAAGAGGAAGATTGTTCGAAAGAGTTAGCGGCTGAGGATCCTGAGGAGGTCGAGTCCGAAGTCAAGCTCAGAAGGGAAACACTCTCAGAGAGGGATGATTCAGTAGCGGAGGCAAAAGATAGCCCACTTTTGGGTGCTGCGGGAAAGGACGTATTCTGAGCCTTCTTGTTAAACCTCGGTTGTGGTCCGTAGTGGTCGACTTCGGAATTCCGCATGGTCATCGACCGTATGAGAACCATCGTGCAATTCTAAAGCTTCTTCGGAATATAAGAGGAGAACAGCTGGTCAACGAAATAGTGGAAGACGTGATGGAATCAAGTTCGGAGAGGCAGTGGGTTCTTGCTGTGTAGGCAGCCAAGACATGTGACTGTTCGTAAATACTCGGAACCGGCTTGTGCCTTCAAGTCTTTTGTTGTCTCACCAATGTTTGAGATTATGATTGCCTGTACTTAGATTGATCTATATAAGATAGATAGAATTCTCCTTAGCAGGAGGACGGGGAACTCCAGATTACTGATTTCCCTGAACATTCAGCCAAATGAATCACGTGATCTGTCTCCAAGTTTGACACATCTTCTGGTCAACTGGTCCACTTCATCACCAGGTCAATTGGCTCAGGTCAACTGGCTCAGCTGGCTGAGACAAGGCATGATTCTATTGATGCAACTACGACCGAGACCAAGGGTCCCGAAGGAGTCCCCTCACCCACCTGCTCAGGCCGCCATTGTTCTTGCCAAGACCCACTCCCCCTGAAGTCAGGTTAAAGCAGCAGGTGCTCAGGCCCGGTGTCGTAACTGGAACCAAGAAAAAAAAAGATATATCCGTCTTTTGGGGCAAGAAGACCATGCCAGGACGCCTCGGGGCACCCCCATTTGACCGCCCCATACGCCACAACACCCCATTCTGACATAAACAATCTTGCGCCCATACAAATTACTGGCCAGTCTCCGGATACAGCCAGCCGCATGTGGTAGCGAGATCCATACCATCTACTGAGGAATAGTAGGAGGGTGGTGTGGCCAAACGGTGTCACATCGCTTAGCATGGTTGGCCTCATAACGCTACCGGTATATTCTAACGCTAGTCAGTAGGCGACGGCTCGATTCCAACAGGCTATTTCTGGCTTGAGCTTTGTTAGAATTGGAAAGACTAGTAAGATCCATGGAGACTTATTTGGGTTCCGCAGGCCTCAGGACCATCTTTGGTACCCTTGCCTAAGGTCTTCTTTTAGTGGTCCATCTCGCTTCGCGACTGTTTCCGGCCCTCTTTCCAGTTCTCCAAAACTGGCATCTCCTTCTGTCTACCATGCATAGAGGGGGGGTCGAAATGGCGTCACAGTTTACTGCTCTTAAGACGATTCGAGACTGGCAGTTGTTGAGGTGATACAATGGATTATCAACGAGGCATGGCCACAATCTTCTGAGACACGCTCAAAGTTAATGGACTCGTCATGGCTATTGACTGTTATGAATGGGCGTTGATCGCAGTGGTAAAGCCGTGGTAGACAGGATTGCAAAGCGAGGAATCTCGATTGGAATGGGAGCAGCGAGGAATCATGCTGCTCATGAAGATAGATATCCCGGAAAGGGCAATTGTATTTGTGAGATACAATCTGGACGTGCCAGTGGTCAGGAGGAATCGTAGTAATCAACACGAGTGTCTGAAATGCAGCTGGTCTCGTCTCGACGTCTCATGTCAGGCAGTCTGCTTGTAGAGAGATGGCGGGTTTGAGTATTGGCTGACCCGGCCGTGCCGAGTTTGCTCTCTGTAGAGGCCCCTGATCGCCAAGATTGTGCCTGTCCATTAATGCCGAGTGACGTCAATTGGCTCCCCGCTGAATGGCACTTCAGCCGCATGTCTTGTTGTTGAGCTTGGTCTTGAGCTGCCACCGTCTTATCTTTCCGCCCGGTTTCATTCCCCTCTTGTCAGCCTCGAGTTTGTGACACTTCAACAGGCTTTCTTCTAGGATAGCTATGTCCTACGACGGCGACCGCCGAGGCGGCTACGGCCAGCGAGATCCCCGCGAGTACGGAGGTGGGGGACGGGGTGGGGACAATTACTATGACAGTGGCAATCGTTTCGACGACAGCAACCAAGGCGGTTATGGACCACAGCAAGGAGGAGGAGGTTATGGACCGCAGCAAGGAGGAGGAGGTTACGGACGAGATGATGGCGGATATGGAGCCGGTGGGGGAGGGTATGGAGAACGCAGGCCTGGAGGTGGGGAATACGGAGGTGGGTATGGAGGAGGTCAGAATGAATACGGTGCCGGGGGGCAAGGCGGAGGCTATGGTGGAGGCGGCTATCAAAATGAACCGCCTCAACACCATCGACGACATGAGGGCGACGGTGGCTACAGCGGTCAAGGAGGGGGGTACGGCGATGAACCTCCAAGAAGACATCATGGTGGAGGCGGCTATGGTGGAGGTGATTCTGCTGCCTTTGACCAAAACGAGGTCTTGCGTCATGCTCAACAACATGGCAATTCCGGCGACTCGAATATGTTCTCGCAGGCCATGTCGTATCTGAACAACAATCAACATGGCGCTCAGCAAGAGGATCTTGACGAGGGCCGCATGCATCAGAGTCATCAGCAGCTGTATCAGCAAGGAGGTGGCGGCCAGCAACATGATGCCAACTCTCTGGGAGCAGGGGCAGCCATGCAAGCATTGAAGATGTTCACCGGAGGCGGAGGAGGAGGAGCCGGAGGCTCTAGTGGACAGTCCCAGATGATTTCCATGGCGATGCAAGAAGCGTCAAAGCTGTTTGAAAACCAGAATGCGCAAGGCAACGTTCAAAGCGGCACAGACAAACAGTCCGTCATCAACCAAGCGGCAAAGATGGCCATGCAAATGTATCTCAAGAATCAAGGTGGTGGCGGCGGCTCCGGTGCCAGCGGCCTGATGAGCTTGGCCAGCAAGTTCTTCTGAGATGGATCTCCTGCGTGAGCTCTATGAAGAGACGTAGAAAAGCATCACAGATTCAGCACACAGGTGGTGTCGCATTTTGCCGTTGGAGCGTTTCAGCATGACTGAACAGGACGTTGACAAGAGTGCCATTGTTTTCCGCATCTGATTTAGGCGCCTCTCCGGAATGGGGTCCAGACCCGGAAGCTGAGGCGAAGGAGCTAAAAACGGAAGGACAAAGCCAGGCGCCGGGTCCAGCGTCATTGCCATGGGTGGATGCTTTGGAGATCCGATTCTCCCCTGATGCACCCTGCGCACGAATTCTCCATCTTTTTCATCCCAGATCGGTCCAACGTTCTTGGTGTCCAACTGCGCATCATTCTGGCCGTGGCTGAAGTCCTCCAGCCCTGGTGGGAGTGTTGAGCCGAGCTGAGATCCAGCCCTCGTCCACGTGTCCGTATTTACCACAGGTGATATGCGCGTGAGGGGAAACACCAGCTTCATCATTCATCTCGCCTTTGACCACCACCAACGATGAATCAAAACCCAGGCGACCACTGGCGTGGGCCTGGTATACCTCCACAAAGTGAATCACAGGCTCAAGGCCGACCCTTTGGGAGTTTCGGGTAGGTCCACCGGCCTGGGTCAAGCTGAACCATTTCTTTGTGGGTGAGAGGCTGACGAGTTTTGCCGTGCAGACCAAACGCTCCATCACAACCGCCTCATGTGCTCCCTCCACCGCCGGCCGCGTCCTATCACCAGCATCATTCCCAGCCCTCAGGAGGCCACAGTTTGTCGATTGCTGACCTGACCCAAGGCCCGCCCGCGCAGCACCAGTACAACACTCAGCCTCCACCACCGCCCGGTCAAGGCCATCCGATGGCGCCTCTAGGACATGCCATGGCTCAACATTCACCTCAATACATGAATCGAGAAAGAGAGTTGCGAGAGTTGCACGAGCGTGAAATGAGAGAGCATGAAATGCGGGAACGCGAGATCCGGGAGCGAAACAGCCTCGAGCGCCAACGACATCAAGAAGAGATGCTCCTGCGCGAGCGTGAAGCTCGAGAGAGAGAACAAATGGAGCGCATGCACCGAGAGCAGCAACAGCAGCAACAGGCGGCGCCACCACCGCCACCACCGCCACCACCGCAGCGTCCTGTCCAAAGCCACACTGGCTCCATTCCGATCCATCAACCCGTGGCCTCCAAGGTCCAGAATTCTCTCTCCGGTCCAAATGGTCTCCTGGCAAATGGAGGCGCGGGACCAGCGCCGAATGGTCCGCCTACCAGCGGCGCCAGCAGCCTGTTTGGGGGACCTGCTCAGCATGATCCCCACCGGCCGCCCCAGTTCATCCATCAACCGGTCGGGGCACCTCCTCAACCACCGGGACAGCCTTTCCTGGCCGGCCCTTCCCCGATGCCGGGGCAAGCCCAACTGACGCATGGCCAACAGCCCATCTTGAACGTAAGCAATGCCGCCTTTCTCCGTGTGCAATCGCTCACCCATAACTTGATGGCAGGACGCCCTGAGTTATCTGGACCAGGTCAAGGTCCGATTTAGCGATCACCCGGATGTGTACAACCGGTTCCTCGACATCATGAAAGACTTCAAAAGCCAAGCGTAAGTGACCCGGCTTTGACCCCTTCTCCGCCCTCCCTGTGCTGACCCCGAGTGAAGCATCGACACGCCCGGTGTCATCGAGCGAGTCTCCAATCTCTTCAACGGTCACCCGGCCCTGATTCAAGGCTTCAACACGTTTCTCCCTCCCGGCTATCGGATTGAATGTGGCACAGATGACAATCCAGATGCCATCAGAGTCACCACCCCCAGCGGGACGATGACGCAGTCTTTGCAAACAAGAGGTCGGGGACCACTGGAGCCGTCAAGCTTGACGTCCATGCCTCAGTCATCCTTGAACCGTCAGGACACCTTTGAGACTCGTCATGGATGGGGTCAACAGCTCGGTACATCACCGGCGGCTCGCCCAGCCGACTTGCCGGGTTACAAACAAGCAGGTGTTGATCGGGTGGTGGATGAAGGCCCCAGCGTCATGCACCAGCAGGAACAGAGAGGCGTCTCTCAGCTTCAAAACGCCGTCACGGCCGCCACGAACGGCGTGTCGAGACCTGCGCTGGCCGTATCTCCCGGCCCCGGCCCCGGTCCTGGCTCAGGTCCTGGTGCCGGCCCTGGTCACCCAGCGCCATATTCTCATCAGCCAGGAGTTCCGGGAGCGAACACCTCACTCGGAGAGCTGAAACGAGGCGGACCCGTCGAATTCAACCACGCCATCAGTTATGTGAATAAAATCAAGGTCGGTCTGGCCCTAACCCATCCGTTCGTTCTTGACACTCACCACACTGGGACAGAATCGCTTCGCGCAACAACCGGAAATCTACAAGCAATTCTTGGAAATTTTGCAGACCTATCAGCGCGAGTCGAAACCCATCCAAGACGTCTATGCTCAGGTGACCCAACTCTTCATTTCCGCGCCCGATCTGCTGGAAGATTTCAAGCAGTTCCTGCCCGAGTCGGCTGCTCACGCCAAGGCGCAGGCGTCCCGGGCAGCGGCTGCAGAAGAACCGATGAGCAGTATCCGAGGCGAGCCTGGCTATGGGGCGGGTGCGTTGCCTCAGGCACAAACTCCCAAACCGGCGGCGAAGATGCCTCCAATGGGACAATTTGATCCTCCGAGCACGAGCAAGGAGAACAAGAAGCGGCGCGGCGGCCCGGGAGCACCTTTGTCCACCCAGGTTCCCGCTCAACCTGCTCTTGATGCCGGCTTGAGTCAGAGCAGTAGGGCTGGGCCGGTCCAGGTCGGCAACGCCAATAAGGTGAGATTTGTCCCGCCCAGCGCCATGTCTCTCCAAGTACCGAGGCCTGCTCTGAATGCCGCGTGGAAATTTGGTGGCCCTGATGTGCAGACAGATGCTAACCGATGTCTTTCCCCACAGCGTCAAAAGATCACAAATCAACGTCCGCCCCAGGGAGAATCCGTCGTCGTCACGTCACCGACGCTCGTTCCGCAACTGCCAGAACCCCTGCCGCCCTTCCCAAGTCTCTCGACGACGCAAGAAGAGCTGGGATTCTTCGACCGGGCCAAAAAGCAGATTGGGAACCGTGCCAGCTATGCCGAGTTCCTGAAATTGATCAACCTCTTCACCCAGGATCTCATCGACAAGTACACCTTGGCTGACCGCGTGGTGTCTTTCATCGGCAGCAATCCCGATCTCATGTCATGGTTCAGAAACTTCCTCGGGATCGAAGATCAGGACGAGCTCATCGACGCTCGCGTTCGGCCTGATCCGGGTCGAGTCAACTTGTCACACTGTCGAGCTCTCGGTCCCAGCTACCGCTACTTGCCCGAGCGCGATCAGACCAAACCGTGCAAAGGGCGAGACGGCATGTGCTACGAGGTCTTGAACGATGTCTGGGCCTCTCATCCGACGTGGGCGTCCGAGGACTCGGGGTTTGTGGCCCATCGAAAGAACCAATACGAAGAGGCCCTGCACCGCATCGAGGAAGAACGACATGACTATGACTTCCACATTGAATCCTGTCTGCGAACCATCCAACTCATGGAACCTTTGGTGCAGCAAATCGGCGTCATGAGTGAGGCCGATCGGGCGAGTTTCCAGCTGGCTCCCGGTCTGGGCGGGGCTAGTGAAGCGATCCCCAAGCGCATCATCATGAAAATCTACGGCCGTGAGGTGGGGGCGAGAGTGCTGAGTGAGATGTTCCAGCGTCCCACAGCGGTTCTTCCGATTGTTCTGGCGCGACTCAAGCAAAAGCTGGAAGAATGGAAGCAAGTCCAGCGCGAATGGGAGAAGGTCTGGCGCGACCAAATTCATAAACAGTTCTGGAAGAGTCTGGATCACCAGGGCATCAACGCCAAGAATCTTGACAAGAAGAACTTCCAACAGAAGACGTTGACCGGTGAGATCCAAGCCAAGTACGAAGAAGGCAAGAAGGAGCGTGATAATGGCGTCGCGACCAGGAAGCATCAACTCGAATATTCTTTCACGGACCTGGACGTCATCGCGGATGCCGCCCGTCTCGTTCTCGTCTGCCTCGATTCTGACCGCACCCAGTTCAATGCCGGAGAGCAGGAGAGAATCCGACTCTGGTTCACGGATTTCATCCCCAAGTTCTTTGGTCTCGACACCGAGAAATTCCACGAACAGGTGGACACAGAAGCGCTGAGGACGCGCGAGCGCGATGACATGGTGGATGGCCATGACAGCGATGCCCCGGTTCCCCCGAAATCGAAGCCCGGACGGAAAGGAGACTGGCTTCGCCGGCAGGCTCTCGAACGGCGGAATGGCAAGGAAGAGAGCGTGGCATCAGCCAGCAAGGAGTCGACGCCGATGCCAGGAGCCAGCAGTGAAGTGGAGATGGAAGAGGAAGCGCAGCCACCACACCCACAACAGCAACCCACGTCCGACGAACCACTGGACCAACTGCCGGGGCCCTGGATCAACGTGGCTCACAACCACCAGTCCGCACGCCACCTCGCGATGGATGAAACCTACCGACATACGACGTTCAACCTTTACGCCAACGCCAACATTTATTGCTTCTTCCGCTTGTTCGAAATGTTTTACAGCCGGCTCCTCGCCATCAAAAAACTCGAGGCCGGTGCCCAAGAAGCCATCGCACGGTACAAGGGCATTGGTGGGCGGGTCAAGCCGGCCATTGAGCTTCGCATGATCGACAAGGGCCCCGACCACTTCTTTTACAGCATCGCCGACAAGGTCGAGTACTATCCACAGATCATACAAATGTGTGAGGAGGTCCTTTTGGGCCAGACCGAGCTCTCTCACCTCGAGGAGACGTTGAGACGATACTACAACAAGAGTGGTTGGCAACTCTACACCATCGACAAGCTGGTCGCCGCCATCCTGCGCTTTGTCATGAACATTCTCGGCGGTGATGCCAAGGACAAGAGCGTCGATATCACCAATCTGTTCTTGAAGGACCGCGAGAAACCCGACACGACGAGGAGTCAAGAAATCCAATATCGCAAGCAGGTCGAGAGATTGTCCAAAGACGGAGAGGTGTACCGCATCAGCTACGTAAGTGCCTCTGGTGATGATGACGACAGATGTGCTCTCTGGGCCACAGATAGAGAGACTGACTGGCCCCCGCAGACTCCCGATGACCAAGTGTGCACGATTCGTCTCTTCCCGTCCGATGAAGCCACCTTTGACAGCGACTCGCTCACCGACGAAGAGCGATGGCAGTACTATGTGGCCTCCTACACCATGTCTGATGCCACCGAGGGAGTCGACCAATCACACATGCATTTCCCCTACCTGCGCCGCAACATCGCTCCCCAGAATGCCAATGTCGAGGCCGCGTATGCTGAAGCGTACGGGGATCTGGAGCACCGTGATGACCAGACCGCGTTTATCAGCCCCACCAACTACAAACTCTTGCTCTCGAGCACGTACATGTTCTGCCATCGGAGTGCGTTCCAGAAGCCCAGCAAAAAGCATTACGAAGCCGGGAGAATCGAGGAGAGCGAGAAGTTCAGGGAAAAGTTTGTCCGGAATACTGCGTGGATGAAAGACCAGAGGGCCGAGGACGTCGAGCGGAGGAAAGCTGCTTGGGAGAAGGGAGTCCGAGAAGGATTATATGCATTCGAGGATCGCCTGACCGCCTGATGTCATCTTGCTGGCATGGGATTTTCATACTGGAGTTTCATAGTCGACAGATATGCGGCGACGACCTTGGCTATCCCCTGGGAGAAGGATCTGCCACAGAATCCGAACTAAATTTCGGTATTCCTGGGCAACTGGCGGGGCTCCTCTTTCGAATACATCGAGACTGTCGACATAATTGAGATCATTGACAAAACTTGATGGATGATGAGTTGATTGCCCTGATCGTCATATTGTCACCGCCTCGTTGCTTGGCCAACAGTGGCCAATGCGCAAGGCACGGCAGGAGGAAAGAGGACGAGGCTGAACGTCAACCTGGATCTTGGATGAGTTCATGACAGACACCTGTCATAAGAAAGCTCGGGCGAGAAAGAGGTTCATGCTGGAGGGATTATACGTCATTTTTGTATCGATAGCCGTACCGATCCGTGGCCAGTGGTTCGGTTCGTCGCGGTCATGTTCCTGGCAGCAGAGCCAAAGCCCTGGACGGCAGGATCATTACTGTGAAAGACTAGGAATAGCTTTGCATCTTTTGCTTGCTTTGCGCTGGGTCCCAGAGTGGCTGGACACGAACGAGAGTATGGGTAGAACCTCCCAGCACGTCTGCTTTGGCATGCATCTCACAGGCCGGTCAACCATTTTCCTTTTGCTCCTCGTCATGGAACGTTCCGAGGAGCACATGACCAGGTCGATCGAGAACATCTAGTCAAGGATCCCCCAACTCCAAGAATTCTCGACCGTTTAGATGGACTGGCAGCAAAATCATGCCCCTGACAACGAAAGGTTAATTTCGGGGCCAGAGCTGATAGCAGAAGGAAAGCGGCGTTATTGAGTGAACCCTGGTGGTGAGCAATCTTAATGGCGTCAAACCAAGCTTTTTGCCATTCTAGACAAGGACTAGCTTAGGTAACCTAATTTTCCGGACCCCCCTTTTTCGTCGTCTTTTGGGACTAGTCGCCTGTGTCCAGCCAGTCGTCGCCCTCGCGCGGCCACAGCTTACTTGCAAATCTCCCGACCTTCGTCACCTCATCTTGCATCCTCCAACAAAACGATGCTCCGCTGTTTCAGCGTCAATCTTCCAAGAGCTCCAGCGGCCCCCCCGCCCTACGAAAGATTGCTCGGCCTGGCGGTGTCACCTGCGCACGCCTGGTGGAAGTAGGTCGGCAGGCAGGCGGACAGAGGCATGGCTTCTCCTCTGAGCTCGACAGTCTGACGACCATTCTCGCTGCGTTGTGGTGAGTGATTACAGAAATGTCATAGTGTGCTTCACCGACGCCAGATGTCTGAACCATGCCTCGATGACAGACTTATCCATTAGGGCTGGTCCTAGGCATTAGCCCAGACTTTTGCCATCTCTTGGGTGCAACCGCTGCATTAACGCATTCCTTGGTTGTCAGCCCGCGCATTTTCCCTTAGCGCCCTCCTATGGCCCACACCAACCCCGGCCCGTGTGGCACCGTGCCAGCAGCTATATGCACCCTGTCATGTCTTCTGCCGTCCTTCCCTTCTCTCTTCGCAAGGCTCTGCGCAAGCTGACTCAGGTCGTCCACGACCTCACGATTGAGTCCTTCCCTTTCAACCTTCCCACTACCGCGTCACTCATTCCGCGGGCATTCGTTTTTGGACCAAAGCAACAGGCGGAAAGCCACAGCAAGGACTTTGGTCGGTAATCTCACAGGAAAACAAATACAAAAGACAAACTGGAATCTGCAACATGAGGGCGGTGACGATTGCTGCTGCGGGTGCAGCGCTCTGGGGCTCCGTCTCTGCCGCCAGCCATAGGCATATGCATGCGCGCCTCCACGTCCGTGACGAAGCATGGGGCGACTGGAACACAACCGCACCTCCACCCTCCACGGCGGAGTGGTCCAGCAGTGCTGGCCCAGCATCTCCAACGACGACCGAGGCGGCCGTGAGCGAGTCCTGGGAAGATTGGGCAACGGCGTCTGTCGACGACCCTGCTACAACCACGACCAGCACCGAGTCGTGGGGCGACTGGCCGGCGACCTCTGCTGACCCTAATGCCACCACGACCAGCACCGAGGCGTGGGGCGACTGGCCGGCGACCTCTGCCGACCCTGCTGCTACTACGACTAGCACCGAGGCGTGGGGCGACTGGCCGGCGACCTCTGCCGACCCTGCTGCCACCACGACCAGCACCGAGTCGTGGGGCGACTGGCCAGCGACCTCTGCCGATCCTGCTGCCACCACGACCAGCACTGAGGCGTGGGGCGATTGGGAGAGCACTTCCACCACGACACTGTTTTCCACTGTGACTACCACCAAGTACGTTGAGTGGGCCACCACTTCAACTGCTGTCTCTACCGGCTGGTCGGTTGATCCTGGCGTCTGTGTTATTTCCATCATCACGTCGTATGGTCACCCAACCTGTAAGTGTCCATGTCTTTAAATCCTCTGCCATTTGTTAAATCGTCTTTTCAGGGTATCCCACGGCAGCCGTACCAGCGGCAACCACCAACACGACATGGGCCGAATGGATCGCCACCACGACGACAACTACCACTACCACGACAACAACTACCACAGCAACTACCACAAGCTCTACTACCACAAGCACAAGCGTATGGGTGGACTGGACCTACACAACAACTTCCTCCGAGACAACAACTTCTTCTGAGACAACTTCCTCTGAGACAACAACTTCCTCTGAGACCACTGAGACCCCTGAGACCACGGAGACGGCCTGGCCCAGCTGGAGTGCTCCGGCCGCGTCTAGCTCGTCCAGCTCAGTCAGCTCAGCCAGCTCAGTCAGCTCAGCAAAGCCTCGCCCTAGCACCTCCACCACAGGCATCACGACTAATGGCAACTCCTGGGGTATGACCTACTCCCCATACACCAGCGCTGGTGGCTGTAAGGATGCAGGCACGGTTGCCTCTGACATCGCTCTCATTGCTTCCAAGGGATTCACCTCGATCCGTGTGTACAGCACTGACTGCAGCACTCTGGAGAATGTTGGCTCTGCCGCCCGCGACAATGGCCTGAAGTTGATCCTCGGTGTCTTCATCTCCAGCACGGGCATCAGTGGCGCGACAGAACAGGTCACCGATATTGTTTCTTGGGGCCAGTGGGACCTCGTGGAGCTGATCGTCGTGGGTAACGAGGCTGTCTTCAACGGATACGTCACTGCCTGGGAGCTTGCCGGCTTCGTCTCCAGCAGCGCGGGGTCATTCAAGGGCGCAGGTTATACCGGCCTCGTCACCTTGACGGAGCCGCTCTCCGTCTGGCAAGACACATCAAGTTCATCAGCATTCTGCTCGGTCGTTGACGTTGTCGCCGCCAACCTCTACGCTTTCTTCAACGCCCAGACCACGGCCGACCAGGCCGGCTCCTTCATTCAGAGCGAGATCGAGATCCTGAATGCCATTTGCTCGGGCAAGGAGACTTATGTCATGGAGTCTGGCTGGCCAACAGCCGGCAACTGCAACGGCCTGGCCTGCCCCAGCCCCGAGAACCAGGCGACGGCGCTGAAAGCCATCCAGGCCACCAGCGGAGCCAATGTCATCTTCTTCAGTTTCGAGGATGATGCATGGAAGGAGCCGGGCCCATTCGACGTCGAGCAGCACTGGGGCTGTGTCAACGTTTTCTAAACAAAACGTCTACTGGACCAATTGCACCAAAACAGGGCTGCTTGCACGCAACGGATGACAAAACATGAGATGCATAGCCGAAGTCACTATGGCGGCGGGATTCTTGGCGCGCCATTCAGCAAGCGACGGCGCTGGTGACGATGATGTTGATTCTTTCAATTCCTTTTACATATGTTGACCTCTGGAGTGGGCTTGTTGAGTGGGAGAAGACAGGAGACGCCGAATGTGATGCACCGATGTGGCTACCTGGAGCCGTTCGTCAATTGATGAGACGTGTCCGGCCACGTCTTCGGCTAATCATAATCGAGCAGAGAAGTTAGTGTACCAATATGATACTTGCATCTTTCCTTTTTGGCCTCTTCTGCGGCCGATGATGCATTAAAACGACTCCGCGTGTGACCGATTTGGTGGGACATTGAGGTGTATGAAAGGTGCTGTGCTTTCCGGCCAGTATCTGAGATGAAAGACTAGAGTTTCCTTTATGGATTGCATTGACAAACCAAAAAGGAAGAAGGATTCGCCCGTCGTCAAGCAAGTTGATTCTGCAATCTTCCTCCGACCGATTCCTCTTGCGACCGCTGAACCTTGAGCCTCTGCCACCGTTCCGCTGTAGCCATTCTTCCCACTGGGTCTTTCAAGCGCAGCCTTCGCTCCAGCAACTGGCCTCTAATAGAAAATTCTTGTGCTCCATGTCCTCCATGTCCTCCATGGCCTCCGGTTCAGCTTTTTTTGGTGGAAACAACAAAGATGTCGCAGGTAAATATCACCCGGGGTGTTGCGCTTGAAGCACATACCAATTTGTCTGCTCAACTTGTTCTCTCTGTCGCCGCCATTTTCTCGAAAATAGGTGTATTCAAGGTCTGAATGTTTGTATTGTGTATGATGGTGATGCCTCGGGAGCCTCTTCTAGGTATAACTGGCCAGAGCTAGAACATATTGACCAGATCATGAGCCTGGAGCGAGAAGCATTGACATGGGATTATTTGAAAGCAACATATGCTATAATGTCTGGAGAGTGCAAATTTATCAGCATTAGTGAGAGCCTGAGGCTGGCTAGACTCAGTTGACTGCTGCTGGCTTCCTGGCTGCTGATCTCCTGGCTGCTGATTTCCCGGCTGCTGGCCTCCTGGCTGCTGGTCTCCTGACCTATATCCACAACGGAGAGACATCTGTCTCTGGACTAGACCCAGTGGCGAAAGGACGTGTTTTTCTGGCTACGCCATAGAGCGGATGCTCACTGGCTAGATGTCTCCGCACTCGACTCTCACTGATAGACAATTGCCTGCACGAAGGTGAGAGGCGCTGATGACCGTATTGACGTTCAGAAATAATGGCTGACCTGCTACTGAAAGCTCATAGTATTCAGTTTCTACCACACACTCAAGGAATAAAATCTTGCACTGCTTGCTTCACTCGCGATTGGCAAGTGACAACCAGGATTGACTACAACGCACTTACTATCTTAAAACCGGTCTGGTTATGAAGCCGGGTTGATGGTGCTGAGGTTGACAAATTAGGAATCTAATGACTCCTCAGAAACCCACTGCTGTGTATTTCGACATTGTCTCCTCTATCGCATGAGCCCAAAATGAACAGACCAGGGGTCGACTTTTCATGTGAGCTTTGGCCGACTCTCATGGAATGGAGGCTTCACAGGTCCAATTCACATTGGCTTGGTATCATCAACAGTATTATGATATTGAGGGTCGAATCTTAATCCGTGCATAATGAGGCTCGCAGCCCCTTTCTTTCATCGTCCATCCAGCCCCCTTCAGGTTTATGACATGTACCATATCTTTTGACAGTGTGTCGTCCGCAATAGCTGACCGTTGTCGCCGAGTTCCATACCTAAGGAGCCGAAGGTGATTATGGGGAATTTCGTGGCCACATGGACTCGGGCAACAGCACAACCGATTCTGCCGTAGTCAGAGACGGGCGCCACTGCCCTTCGTCCACAACGACCAACCAACCTTGTTATGCGCCGCTTGTTTGAACGAGGCTCGAGATCGTGGTGTACCCGTCCTCCGTACCTGCAAGAGCGCTTCCATGGTTTTCTTGACTCGAGAAATATCAACCTACACTGCAGCCGCGGAAGGGATCTGCTGGCTAACCGGTATTTTGGGTGTCCACCTCTTGCTGGAGGACGCCGATCTCGGTCAAGCGGCATCGAATAGCGTGCTGGATATGATAGCATCCTTTTTGAGCCGTGTTGTCCATCGCACTCGACAAACTGAGGTGCAGGCAGAGAGGGAAAGAGGAGCAGAAATTGATGTCAAAGACCGAAGACAAGGACAATGGACGGCTCCGAATATTGCCCACAACAGCGGTGAGAAGCCCTAGATCTTGCGACAGCATCGACGAGTCTGTTGTCAGCAGGGAGGAGCCAAACGATTGCCATCACCAGCCAGTCAGCTTGAAGCCAGCATCACGGGCACCCCGGAAGAACTGGAATGCTGCGTCGTGGCCGGTAAACAGAAGAGTTCTCTCTGATGAGTTTGAGTCCGACGCGTCGGACTTGACAGCAATTGCCAGCAGAGCTGCTGCCAGACCTGCGAATTGAACGGCATGTCCCGATGCTGGCCAATTACGCTAAAGGAGTATGGCGCAAACCCAAAACGTGATCTCCTTATTCTGGCTTATTATAGGTCCTGTCCTCTTTCTTCTGTCCCTTCGGTTCGACCAAATACTCAGATGTGCAAGTATTGCCTGTCAAGCTCCCACTGCAGGGACTAAAGAACCAAGGTTTTGTCTCCAGCTTCTTTACCTGAACGTGGGGGCTTTTGCAGAGAAGACTTTCCCCATCAGAGGTTGTTCGGGCCGACCTCGCTATGCAACAGTGGCTCTGTGGCCAATAACTGGACCTTGCATTGCGCCGTTGCACCCTCGTCGAGACGCTGTTCATGGCGAGCAAGAAATCTGCATGCACTTGTTGCAGTCTCCTTGTGGATCGGCCGCGTTTGATCATCTTTTCACACCCCTTCATCTGGTGCCGGCTACCAGACTTGCACTATCTTCACCGCTAGACTCAGCTCAATTGTTGTTGAAAAGGAACCTAGCGCATTTCCGGCGACAGGTCCCCGGTATTGATCACATGTCGCAGTTCTGAACCCCACCGACAACGCGGTCTTCTGGCCAGGCGAGGAGAAGACCAATTGGCGAACTGGGCCACGCCGTGGACAAAGAGGTGCCCCGTACGTGGCTAGCGATCATTCATCGAGGATGAGCAGGCCTGTAATCCGAAATGCCGTCTTATTGAGCGCCGATATCCTCTCTCTCGAGAAAGAGGTCGCCAAGGTATATTCTCAGGATTGGAGTTCAGCTGAACTGTCAATGGCCAGAACCTGCCGATGGGCCCGACACATGCCATGCATTGTTCATCATCACCATTCGGGGATTCGTGTGACCCATGGCAGCTCTTTGGCTTAGTCCTCGTTGGCCGCAACCACTGAATGGCTTCGATTAGCCGCAGTCACCAAAGCAACTTGAAGGACGGGCAGCAACCCAGCCCCTCACTGAAGTCGGTGAAGAATTGGCCCCATCTGCAGTATTTTGCACAGAAACCGGGCGCAGCAATAAGGCAACGAGGCAGCCACTAGTTGTGCGCCAATGCATCGCCTCACCCTTTTGATAGGCCCTCCATGCAACGTTCTTTGGGTATAAGTATCACCTCTTGACCTCGCTGGCAATGCTCTGACTTTAATACTTCAGTGCGGACCGACGGCCATGGGGACCTACCGCTTCAGGGTCAACAAGCCCTATCAGGACGCTGTTGTCCACTTGAGCCTGATTGGCTCGCTAATCCCGTCTTTTACTAATCAGCGCCTATCGCACAGGAAGGGCCAGTGTCCTTTTCAGCCGATGCAACCCCCGAACTTATAGACTCCCTTCCGTTCCGATGGCCACGCAGAGCCGCATTAATCCTCGTCCCCCCTCCCCGGAAAAATTATTGTTCCGACGTCATCCACGGCAACTTCCTAGTCCGTCCGAGGGGAACGCCGCATGCTTGGACCTGCCAGCGGCTGCAGCCCATATCACTTGCCACTCAATTGCAGCTGATTGCGCCACTCCGTTTGATCCTGGTCGACAAAAGTTGCTGTCCATCTTCGGCAAACATCGGTCAGTTGGACGAAGGAAGACCTCAGTGAGAGAGCGAGCCAACCGTGGTCCAGTTCTATGGAGGGGCGCTCAGGCTGTGGCATGACGCTGCCCGAACTTCAACGACGACCATCGTGTGGCCTTCGTCCATGGTTCAGGATGATGATCGGCGAGCGTTTGACGCGCCAGACACACCGGTTTGGCCGAGCCTATACCAACTCATGCTCGCCGAAGCCAGTTCGTGCTAGGACGAGCACGGCTAGGGAGTCGTGTGTCGTGCTCGAAGGCAATTTGTCGTCTGTTCTGCGCCAGCTACGCCAGAGCACTCATGCATGCCAAGGAGCTGGCGATCGACAAGCGCTGCCGGATGTGCTATCGCATCACGGCCTCCTGCGTGAACATTATCCGCAGTCTGCGAGCGACCGACTTGTGACCAAGGATATATTCAGGACCAGACAAGTTGTGGTTTGTTGCCGTCTCTTCTTCTCTCATTTCAACTTGAAAACCCGTCATCATTTTACGCGATCGTCCCATATCGTCCGAGATGTCTCTCCCTTTCTACAAGCCGCTATATTTCCGCATCCGCCACATCGAAGTGGCTGAAGACCCGCAAGAGCCGCAGCGACGAAGGCCACCGGAGTATTACTGGCTACCTCCCGTTAGAAGAGATCGTTTTGCACCCAGACCCTCATATACAAGCTGGTTTCTCTGGAACCCTGGGGCCGATGGCCCCTCGAGCATATACCAGTGCCCACCCGGTGTACAGAATTTTCTGACACCGTATAAATGCAGCTCGATGTTTTGGAGCACAGAGCGTCACTGCTATCTTCACCTCCCTTTTGACTGCACAAGTCAAAACGCTGTGGAAGGCACTTCCGATGATTGGTGCCGGCTCTCATTTCGGACTGTTCCCGGTGGTACGCAATATGTCTCGGTAGTTGGACGTGGTCTCGAATCCGACAAACTGTGCTTCAGGGGGCCGGACCGTTGGTTCGAAGAGCTGCTTCCGGTCACTTATCAAACTCTGCTTGTTGAAGGGCAAACACGTCCCTGTCAGCTTGCGGGCGACCTTTCCATGCTGCTAGGTTTCGCGGCCTTTTCCACCATTCCAGATTACTCTGTCCATGCTATCAGGGACTCTTTTAGACCCGTTCTTAACAGTACCGAATGGCGATCGCATTCTTTACCAAATCCGGAAAGTATGATCTTGGGCACATCCAATCAGGTCGAGAATCACCCGGATTAACGAGTGAACAGGAGCCGAGAACAACGGTATGATCATCGAGGTGGCCTTCAACAGACAAGACACAAACGAGGAAGAACTTTCCCAATGGGAGGCTGGTCTGCGTGGCGCAATCTTGAGCTGAAGCAGTTTTGATTATGTGCTCAAGAGATGATAGAACAAATGGATGGGAGATGTGACGAACAATGAAGCTCACGGCAATCGATTGGTCTATGTAACTCGGCGCCGATGGAATGGGACCAACATGACGATGACGATGACGATGACGATGACAATGACGATGAACGGAGATGTGCATGCCATACAAAGAGAGACCCGGTTTTCTTAAGTAACATGTAGATTCACGCATCTAATGGCGCACCTCTGTTGTACTTTTATAGCTAGTCCGCGGTCTCGTTTAATCTGGTCAAGGAACTTCATTCCCTCATTAGAGACATGGTCGTACTCGGTGTGCCCTTCACTTGTCCCTCTAAGACCAAGCGTGAACGGTGAGGACTTTTATTTCCTGGCAGATCTCTGGCACAGCACCGTGTAGGGCGTCCGGCATTCTCTCACATAAAACGCCACAGGACGATGTGGAACTACTACTGGCGGTCTCGGACAACCAGTAGCAGTGTACAAGGCGACATGACGGACGGAGAGAACGGGGAAACGGGGACGACTAGACGATTCAGGTGGATAACAGCAAGTAAGGGGACAGTTGACAAGGCCGGAGTCGCTGGGAGATATGCATCGGAGTTCGTGATGTGGCGCATGTGGTACAACTCCGGCTTGCTCAAAGCTGTCTCACAGCCTGTAATAGGATGGCGTGAGCACTCTGTCACCCATGGGGTGAGAGTGTTCTCAGTGGGTATTACCTTGTGGTCATAGATCGTCAAAGTAGGGGTCGTTTTGTAAAGAGGCATCGTGTCGACACAGGCAGGAATATTCCTTCGAAGATTGTGAGGTCCTTCGTGGACGACGGTTAATGCCATCAACCGCCGGCCATCGTTCCATAAAGACAGCGTGATGGAGAGAAACCTTGTAGACGACCCAGTGTTATGAGAGGGCCGCCAAGATGGCTTTCTACCATATTCCACGAACGAACAAAAGCTGCAAATCGTGCTGAATGGCCCCCATTAGATAATTGACTTGGTCATACTCTTTCATAAATGTATAGATGTTCCTGGTCACCAATGGCCTTTCGTGCCCAGAACGGCGAGGACAATGACCACCACAATGACCATTACGCCGACCATGCACATCCACCGATTGAGATTTCTCCACCACCTCGCGTTCTGCCATTTCAGCTCCTCGGCTCCTTTGATCTGCCTTTCCAGTTTAAGTTTGGCGATCACGTCCATTTTCTCCCGTTCGCCAATATCGCTGGTGTGGCGCTGGTCGATTTCGGAGAAAGAAGTTGGCCGCTGTGGCAGGGGCAAGAAGGCGCCGACGAACCATCCTAACGGCAGGAGAAAGCCAGAAACGAAGCACACCACTTGCGCGGTCCGCAAATTAGCTGTGAGAAGGCCGTGGCTGGGTCCGGCGGGAAAATCGGGTCCTCGCCAGCGCGGTCTCTGGTTGAAGGGAAATCCGTAGCCACGAGAGACGGTAGAACCGGTATTGGGGCGGTTGTCCTGGTGGAGATGAGGAGATAACGAATGCCTCTGACCGAGGCGCTGGTACTGTGACGACCAGATGACGGAGCCGTTATTCGAGCCCACATCAGCAGAAAAAGACCGAACGTGATGTAGAGAGCCACGTGTTTTCTGGCTCTCCAACGCCTTTGCATACTGCTCAGAGATGCCGGCCCAATGTGCTCGGGGATCTGCTGGATGTAGCGGCATTGAAACTGCTCGAACGGTCGGTTGGGCGGCCGGGTAAGTCTGTCGGCGTGAAGCCAGTGCAGCCGTGGCCGGCGGTCGGACCGGGTGAGAGACGAGGGGCCCGACGCCGGGCAAGATGTGGGACTTTCGAGCCTCGAGTCGAGGACGGGTTTTGGCTCTGAAGAGAAGGGGAACATGCTGAGTGAGAGAATCTTTATACGAGGCAAAGCTGTGTTTGGACCTCGACGTCTCCGGCCGTGCAGGAACTGCCACGTTGGCGGCCGACGCGTATAGATACTGAAACGAGTCTTGATAGACGCCAGAATAGTACCGACGGGCCCACAGGGGGACGGCGAGATTGCTGACGATGCTGCCCGACGACGAAGGCCGGGCTGAGCTGGATCGCACGCTGTTGTGTCGAGACTGTGTGAATGACTTCATGCTGTTCAACCGGGCGTCTATGGACGTTCGCAACGAGTCTCGGCGAGATTGAGAGGGGTTGAACGTCCCCAGGTGACCGGCAGAACGAACCGGTCGCAGAACCGGTGAACGGTAGGGATAATCCCCTCCGGGCAAGGCCGACAGTTCATCAGTCGCCTCGTGAGAATGATCTTCGGGGACAATCCGGATTTGAGACTGGTTGGCGCCCTCGTTTACAATATACTCTTTGGCAGGAGCCAGCGATTCCGAGTCCATAAAGTCGTCCATATCTTCCTCGACCAACGATGACTGCTTGCTCGCGGACTTGGAAATCGTGGTCCATGACCCTTCCGAAAGAACGGCAGAGAGCCTGGCAGGCCATGAGGGACCTGATGATGATTCGACATGGATGGTCCTCGACTGTCGTTTCGGCACCACGATCCCAGCGTATTGATTGGGTGGAGGAGCGCGAATCACCGGATATTGGATGGAAGCTGGTGGACTGGAACTCAACACCGCCTGTAGACTCGCATGGGTATCCCTCATGGAAGTCTCATCCGAGTCCTGTTCGTCACTCTCGACGTCACCAAACACCTGACTCGACTCTTCCACACGTTGAGATGCAGGACTCGTATCCTGCGCCAGTGATGACGACCCGGTTCTTTCTTCGGGAGATGTTGGTGCATTTGTCGAACTCGCGGCGATTGTCCGTCGATGGTACGGTGGACTGGAGGCCAACGGGTTGATCGCGCCGGCTCGTGCGGTATAGGAACGCTCAACCAGAGACTCGCTTCTTTTGCGCTTCCGGGAGGAAGACCCTGAACTGGATCGTGAAAGAGGAGAAAAAACGACGTCCTGGTCCGTGGGAAAATGCAGGGGGGATGATGTGCCTAATTTGACGATGTTGGGACTGGACGACCCGTAGTCAGGGAGGTATTCATCGCTCGAACTTTGGCCCAAGCGGATCACGTTCGGACTGGACGAGGTCTCTGGAACAGTGCTCGAGCTGGTCGCACGGTCGGACAATCTGGGAACGGGACTGGTGGAGTCGGTATAGTCTGTGTACACGGGGATCCGCGGGCTCGATGAGACGCCGAGGATCCTATAGTTGGGACTGGAAGTCGTTGCCTGGAAACCAGATCTGTCGGTCGCCGACAATTGTGAAGACTGCCGCTTGACCATCCGAAGGCCATCGGACAACGACGGTAACATGGCGAGGTCGTCGGAAGAGATTTTATGCAGTTGTTCCCAAATATATCTCCCAGAGAGCCCCTCGACGGAGCTGACACTTCTCAATCTCGAACTGGCACTGCTGGGTCGGAGAGCAGGTGATGTGGCCGTCGATGACTGAGAGGCTTCCTCGGCTTGAGCTTCGTAGAGATCCCTCAACGCTTTGACGGATCGCTTGAGTCTGACTGTGGGACGCTTCGAAGGCGTCGAGGAGGATGTCTGGCTTTCATGGTCCCTGGCCACCTCGCTGGCCGCATGGGACCAGGGGAAGTCTGACGAGGTGTTTTGATGGCTTCTTTGTTTGCGGATTGTGCTGGGCAACAGGACATGAGCTGGCTTCGTCGGGAACGGCGTTGAATTGAAAATGCTCTGATCTCGATCGTTCCCGACCTCCTTGGCCACCCGGGCCGAAATCTCATTTGCTTGCGATTGTGTCCGCTCTTGCAGAGGATTCCGCTTTGTGGGTGTCGATCTCGGCACCGGTCGAGGTGTTCGAGGTGGAACCGACGAAGGAGACGAGGACATTGCTGTTATATCATCATCGCGCGGCGTTCCCTCGTCGGCCGTGATTCGGGGGGAATATTGTAACAACTGAGCGAAGGAAAGAGCTGGAGTAACGAGAGAAGGCACGCACGGACGGCGGCGGTCAACAGAGCAAATTGCTGAGGAAGATTAATTCGTATATGCCAGCTTCATGCTGCGCAGGTGCATTGCTAGGACATGCGTCAGGCCGGGGTCAATATGCACGCTGCAGGGCGAGCTAAATACTGATTGACAGGTGATGATTGATGATTGGCGTAGATCCACAGCTTCGGGATCGAAACGGCCAAACGTGTGTGCAGAGAGATTCCGAGTCGTTCTTGCTGGTGTGCTGATGTATCGAAAAGACTGGAAACCCTTTGGACACGATCACGAAGGAAAGAAGCACCGCGACTCTCAGCTGTCTGTGCCCATACCCCTCGGCGACACCCTCCGCATCACGGAGGTCAAGGAGGTGTCGGAGGCTGGCCGATCGCGTGGCAGATTTTGGCTCGTGGTGGGGAGAAAGTAAATTCAGGGCCTCAAAAATTCGTCTCACTGTCAAAGCCGATTCGCCCCCAGCGCGTCGCGAAATTAACGCGTCAATTTAGGCGGGCCGGTGGCTGATGACGATGTGCTGCAGGGGTGAGACATACAATTCCTGGACTGCGCCTCGGTGACAGGGAGTTATTATCCGATCTCCAGACGGTTTGTTATTGATTGTGAGGTCTGTGTCGACGTCAGTCGTGCCGTCGTAGAGACAACAGAACGCAGTGGATGAGGTGCACGGCCTCTATGTTGTTTTGGCCCGGAATGAACGTGTGACCACCAGCCGGATTTCCCTGCTGTTCGACCGCGGCGGCCTGATCTGGCCACCCCTTTGCGATAAACATTGTGCTCGGACGCCAGCTGGCAAGCAAACCGTCGCCAAATGGCTCCGGCCGACTTGCTGTACAGGCTGAGAAGCACTTATTTCGGACATGAAGGTCGGTCAGCTATCCATTGGCCAGGGATGCCCTTTGTCCTTGAAACTAGCCTGGCACCATCACCACCAACTTCAACATCGGGGAGACCAGAACTTGTCGGAATGTGAAGCGATGGCTAATTCGAGATGAATACAGCAGACCGACCTGTGATCTCGACCCACACCGCCGCTCTCCTCTCGGTATGTGCAGGAGCCTTTTATTCTGAGGACGCATTACCTCCCCGGCTGCAGTCCACGACCTGGACTCTCATAGTGTTGACCTCACGGTCTCATGCCTTTGGACGCCTGTTTCCATCACATGATTAAGAGAGTTCGCTGACGGCAAGACTTGTAGATTGCATTCACGCTCCTCTACGTGGTCCCGTTCTATCTGTCCGCATCCACTCGACCCTCTCCCAGCCTGAACCGCGATGCACCCGCTGTCATCAAAGCTCGGATCCGGACGGTGACCCTGGCCTGTGTCGTGGCTTCGTTCGCAACGCTTTGCTTGCTGATTGCGACCGCCAAAATGGAGCCCGTTGAGGCATTGCACTATCTCGGGTGGTGGCCCGTTGACCTTGTCGATATCATCCGGTGCGGCGCATTGACCTTCTTGCTCTACATGGGCCCCTTGTTCGAGAAAATATTTATCGAACAGGATCTCCACGATTTTCGACGGGGCCGACTGCTGGTCGAGACGCTCAGCAGTTGGCAGGGCTATCGCAACTACGTCGCCGGCCCGATCACCGAAGAGGTCATTTTCCGGTCTGTCTTTGTCCCAATCCACCTCCTGGCCAAAGTATCGCCGTCCAAGGTGGTCTTTCTGACGCCGCTTTACTTTGGCATCGCTCACGTCCACCACTTCTACGAGTTCACGTTGACACATCCCCACACACCTCTCCTCCCGGCCTTCCTGCGATCGGTCTTTCAGTTTGGATATACAACGTTATTCGGCTGGTTTGCCTCCTTCCTGTACGTGAGGACAGGCTCTATTTATCCCTGTGTGATCGTCCATGCGTTCTGCAACTGGGTAGGTCTTCCGCGGTTTTGGGGCCGAGTCAGGCGCAGGGAGCAATATGCGCTGAGCCCCGTCCCCCTCAGGGGTAAGGACGATGAAGACTTGGTCACGGCCAGAGGCGCAGATGGCGAACTCGGACTTTACTGGTCTGTCGTCTATTACATCTTGCTGTTCGCGGGCGCCTATGCCTTTTCCGCTGCATTGTGGCCGTTGACCCGTTCGGGTCAGGCCCTGGCACATTTTGGTAGCAACGAGGGTCACAAATAGGAGAATAAACACTTGACTACATTGGATGTGAGAGAAAGGAATCTTGTTTACCCCGACCTTGTAGGTATTGCGAGTAGTGACGGTTGGGCGTGCCACAAAGCGTATGCTGGCGTTTCTCGACGTGCACGCGAATAATTAATTCATCAGCAACTCAGGAGATATCTGCTTCAAAGCGCGTTATTTTTGAACGAAGTATACGAGGAAAGATCGACACCTGTTGTGGCTCCTATCTCTGCGATGGACATCAACTCTTAGGACTTCCAGGTTGACATGTCTAGGGCGAAGCACAATGAGTGGGACCGCCACTCCACAACACCGAGCACATGGCCGACTCCGGCGATTATACAATAGAATCGTCCCGGAGAGCCATACTTCCTCTTCTCCTCTGCTTCATTGTCCATTCCTACAGGACTGCAGGCTCCCTCTCTCTCGTCACACCGTCATCATGCCTTGGCCACTAAGCACGAGAGGACGTCACAATCGAGACAGTACGCGCACCGACGACACCTCTGGGAAGAACCTGAATGGGGCGTGAGTATGCAAGCCCGACGCCAGGGAAACGCGTTAGGTGGAGCAAGCCGGCGATCAAAGAAGAGTGAAAGACAGTATAACTTGAACAGAAAGGGCACTTACGGAAAGGAAGTGATGTCAGACTCTTCAGGCTATCCAAGACCATGCACAGCTTGCGAATACCCGAACAGCAGCCCCGCCAGGGCTGGAATATGGTAGATTATATCAGATCTTGTCCAGACGTAGCCATACATTCTCTGGCTGCATTCGGTAACCCAAGCAGAGCCCGGCGATCTCCCAAATTGGGCATTTGGAAGGTCCCAACGCAATCGCCAGCGTTCCAGACTATCTCAAGTTCGGTGTCGAGGTCTTATGATCTGAGTCTCGACTTCAGCAATCAGACCAACTATGACGGGGCATTCCGACGGAGGTGCTCTCATCGATTTTGCGACTGGCCGCAAGCCTCATCTTGATCAGTCCAATCTAATGATGCGGTAGGCCGTGTCTGGGGAATGTTCTGCCAGAGGTGAAAGTTGACTCGACTCAATCCCGTGGTCAGAAGGACGATGGCAGGGCACTGGAGCAAGGCTAGAGCCGCCACGCCTCTCCTTGGCAAATCATACCGCGCTTAGAGGCGCGACACCGAGCCATTACGTCCGTGCTATGACCGAGAGCGAATACCAGAGACAGTATAAATTGGATGATTGTGCAGATATGACGCTCCTTTTCTGATCTCTTGCATGGCCCTTGTCCCCTGTTCTATGCGGTTCCACCGTCCGCCATTCTAATAGATATCGATGCCTCTCCTGAGGCCTTCCTTTGCGCGATATGCCAAAGCAGCCCATTCCGGTTCCAGGAACCGTCAAGCTGCACGCAAATTACTCAACGAACGCGCTCCTGCTGCCCCATTTCCGGTCATTCCAAAATGCCCATCGCCGACGTGCGAATGTGCGGACACGCCAGCAGACCTAGACATAGAGAGATCACGAGATCTGAGTGGAACAATACCTCCATATTCACAACATCTGATCATACCGAGCGGCCAGTCAGATTGGACGAGCAGGATCGAGGATGAGAGGGACCATGGGGCATGGGGTAAATTTACCGCCAATGTGAGAGGAGCACTTTCTCGAGGGGGAGAATTCCACGACGTGAGTGGAAGGAGATGCTGTCGGTCAGTTCTGGACGCTGACTTACTCAAGATTGTCTAGCCGTTCAACGCCATTTTGATCAGTACCTCATCGTTCATTCCGTGGGAATCGAAAGCTGCCCACGACCAAAGCCAGGCGGGCTTACAGACGGCGGATGCCATCCTCTTTCCCGCGTTCCAGTACGCCACCAACGTCAATCCAGCAGGAAGCGGCATCTCAACTTTTGTGCGATCCCTCTTGCTTCCGGAGACGCTCCATCCCCTTCATGGTGATTTGTCTGAAGCGGAGAAGGCCCGAAGAACACGGGCCCCTGAACTGATCAACACCTCGGCCATCAAAATAACCAGTGTCCGGGCGCCCACTATCCTCATCTGTAGCCACGCGACACGCGACAGCAGATGCGGCATTTTGGGCCCGCTGCTCCACGCGGAATTCACCCGCTATATCAGCGAACGCAAATCGACGATGCATAAGCTTGTCTCTCGATCCCAAGAATTGGCGTGTGAAGAGAAGATGCCGGCGCCAGAGCCGGGCGATAAAAATGAAGGTAGCGGCGGCAGCATCGTGAATCTCGGCATGATTTCACACGTCGGAGGACACAAGTGGGCCGGAAATGTCATCGTATATGTGCCACCGGGATTCCCAGGGGAAGATGGCCAGGCTCCTCATCCGCTGGGGGGGATGGGGATCTGGTACGGCCGCGTTGAGCCGAGACATGTCGAGGGCATTGTGGAGGAAACATTGATCAAGGGCCGGGTGATTCGAGACTTGTTCAGAGGTGGGATCGCACAGGACGGGACTGTTCTGAGGTTATAGGAGGCTTGTACACCTGTCCTGTGGTCCGGACGTGAGACTGAGACCAGAAGTTCCGTGTGGTGAAGACCGGCCGATTCACGAGATACACAGATCAAACATGAAAAGGATCTGGCCATGTACAATACATGCCACCAAGCATATATTTCACCTATAGACGCCTTACCTTCATCCATGGCTGTTCGATTTCACGTGGACTGGAGGTCACCAAGGAAGTATGACACCGCTCATTGCTCCATGTTCAATATGTGTCAGCATATATACCCAAACACCGACGCAAATCGCTGATAGACCTCGCTATGCTGAGAAATGGCTCTATCAAATTCATCAACCAATCAATCATCGTCAACGTCGTTCTCTTCGCGGAGCCGGTGGGGGCCCAAATTCATCCCCGTCCTCCAGCTCTTCCAGCTCGTCGCTGTCCCATTCGTCTTCTTGATCTTGGAGCGCGAGCTGCAGAAAGCGTTCTAGGCCCATGGCGCGGACGGGGGCTGGCTGCTGAGCGCCGAATCCGTTGCCTTGACCTGGGGCCGGCCGAGCGCGTACCATGGGACGGCCGCCGCCGTCGTCATCATGGTGCGGAACGGGGGCGCCTCTCACGGCGCGGTGGGCGCCGTTCTGTATGGCCCGCTGTCTGTCGCCCTCCTGCGGTCCTCTTTCTCGTTGGGGTGGAGCCGGGGCAGGCGGAGGCACGGCGACTCTCGGACGATCAGGCAGCGGAATACGCTGATTCTGAACGCCCTGGCGTGCGAAATTCACAATCTCAATGTGCATGTTTCTGCGCTGGTCGGGCGCCGGTTCTTCGTCATCGGTAGAGTCTTCCTCACCGAAAAGAGGATCCTCATCGCCCAAATGATCAAAGTCGTCGTCGTCCAGGTCGGAGTCAGAGTCCGAAGGCCAGTCTTCGGGTTCCCCATCGGCAACACCATGGCCCCCGGCGTATCCGATCCCGACATCATCACCATCACCGCCCTCCAGCTCCCACAATCGCATGTAGCAAAGACTCTTGGGGGTATTGAAATGTCGGTACGGGTTGTCTGGCATGAGGTAGGAACTGCACAAGTAGCAGAAATGGGTCTTGCACCTGAAGCAGACCATGTGGTTACATCCCATCGTTTTCTGCGAGGGTGCATTGCATGTCGGACAGGCGGTCGAGTACCGTTGCAAATAGTCCAACGACGCTTGTTCCTCGGCCTTCAGTTCAGCTTCCCGTCGAGGATTGCAGTCGGCGAGTTCCCCGTGCCAACCCCTGCGGCAGACAGAGCAGAAGGCAAAGTCGCAGTCCTCACAGACGGCAAGGCGCTGGGCCATGGGGATGTCTTCGGGTTTCTTTTCCTGGACCTTTTGCGGCGGCTTCTTGCTTGTCGCTTCTTCCTCCGATTCCGAGTCGGGGTCGACCACGTCGTTCATGGGATCGATCGGCTTGGGGTGCTTTTTGGATCGGGCCGCACCTTGACACCATTGCCGAGGACAGTATATCGTGTCCTTATCTGCTTCCAGCTCCTTCTTCCGCTTTAAGCGTACATATCGCTGTACGAGATCTTGTTCGATGGGAATCTGGAGCAGTTCACTCGGATTCAAAGTTCGATCATGCTTCTGCCGCTTGACCGATCGTCCATTCGCCCCCGTCTCGTCCTTGCCACAGTCTGGAGAGAGGCACTTGACATTATCGACATCCCCCTCTCTGATGCAATTTTGGTAGAAATCTTGCAAGCATGCCACGCAAAACACGTGCCCGCACAAGAGAAGTCTATGGCAGTGCAGCCCTTTCTTTGGCTCGAGACAGATGCCACAGTCGAACGTCTCGTTTTCAAAGTGGTCGCGTTTGGTCTTGAGGTCGAAGTCCAAGAGGGCCAGTTTTAGCTCGCTGGGGAACTGCACCTCCTGTTCATCATTGCTGGCCAGACCGAACGCCGTCTCTGCGGCTTGCTGCAGGTGGTCAATGTAGGTGTACACTACCTGATCCCGGCCCAACTCTTCCCACAGCCGTGTACAGTCATCTTGTAAAGATCTGACCACATCTCGTGGCAGCCACTGAGGCGTCACCGAGACAGACGCCATCGGAGGTTTCGCCTCCGGGTAGCCCTTCGGCAGAGTAATTCTCAACGACAGTGGTGGCAAATGAGAGAGTTCGTGTGAATCCGCGTGCGATGGTTGGACCTGTGGTTTTGAACCAGAGTTGTCATGGTCTTGTTCGGTCGACGGCGGGGGGATGGGCAGGATCGGTGGCGCACTGTCTCCGGACAGCTTGAACCGCACTTTGAGAGGTTGAACTGGGGCGACGGCCAGCTCAAGAATGGCAGTGTACGGATCCTTCGCGTCCTGGACCAGTTCGGGGTAGATAGCCGCGATGGACGAGAGCTCTATTGCTCTTTCGTCCTCCGCGGCACCTGGGTCATCTTCCATGGTCGACGGAAGCTATGGTGGTGGTGGCGGTCGAAATGAGACGGGCGACCGTGTGCTGGGCACCAGTTGAAGGGTCTCACGATTACCGCTGGTGCATGGCAGCGCCAGATCTCATCAATAACAAGGAATGACTCAGTCAGAAGCACGACGAGTTCGAGTCGAATCCAAAAACTGCCTTGTCTGCGTCTCAACTTATGACGGTGCGGGGCTAAGACGAGCAGGGTTTGGCTAAAGTCCGGGGATGGAGGCCTTCTACCCAACTCACGAATAAGGAACGACCTCTTTTCCATAGGTGGACAATGTCCACCAGCATGACCTCCTAGCCCTTTCTTTCTGTCAAATCGCTCCGAACTCGTCGGGATGGAAGAACCAACCCTGGCATCACTGTCATTGACTCATGTCCACTATGTACGATCCTCACTCGCCCTCGGCCCCTGACCATTGCCACTAACCGGACGCCAAAGAACCCCGATGACCCGATCTCCTACCTCTCAGCCTGGCTGGCCTTGGTTCCCCAAGGACTTTGCGTCGTCTACGTGACTCTGATCTGGGCATCACGGGAGATTGAAATTCTGCTGATGTTCGCGGGTCAAATGACATGCGAAGCATTGAACTTTGGTCTGAAACGGTGGATACAAGAAGAACGCCCGAAACGTATGGCATGAATGTTTTAATGCCCCAGTTCAGACCACTGACCTGACCGACACAGAGATGTTTGGCAAGGGCTATGGGATGCCTTCCTCACATTCGCAATTTGTCGCCTTCTTCTCCATCTCTCTGAGCTTCTTTCTGCTGTTCCGACACATGCCATCCGCGTCGGCGAGTGATACACCTTGGACGTTACCGGAACGCCTTGTTCTGTCCGTTCTGGCGTGCTTAGGGGCCAGTGCCGTTGCTTACAGCCGTGTCTACCTCAATTACCACACGCCCAAGCAGGTCATGGTGGGAGCGGCCGCAGGGGTTCTTTTTGCCGTAGCCTGGTTCCTGTTGACGACCCATCTTCGTCGCCACGGTTGGATAGACTGGGCATTAGATACCTGGCCTGCTCGATGCGGCCGAATGCGAGACTTGATCACGACAGAAGACATTCAGGATGCCGGTTGGGGACGATGGGAGTCACGCCGCAAAGCCCGCAGAGTCGTGTCGAATGGAAGGGTCAAGAAGACTCGGTGACAATATGCTGCTGCACGGACGGTTGTCATAAATGCCTCGACCACAAACATACTTTGGGCTCATGGTGCCAGATCAGCCCACTGACGCAGGGGATAGCCTTGGGGAGGCACCGGCCACACCTCGCGTGCCCCCCAGATAAGTGGCAGGTCATTTCTCAGTCGACAGGAAGCATATACTTGTCTCGAAGCCATTTTCCACAGAATTGCTGCGGTCATCATACTCGTCCTTACATTCACCGCAAGCCGACTCTTGTCAATCTCCTGCCGCTTTGGTAATATTCTTGGCGCGGCCCAATAACGGACCGATGTCTATTTAAGTAGCATCCCTGGTCGCGTGCATTGTGCACAACCGGATCCGGCGGAACGTCGTCACCAACCTCGAGGCACTTGACACAACTCTCCCTCCTGTTTATTCTTTCGCAGCTACGCCCCCCATTCCAACATCTTTGGACGGTCTTTCATCTCTGATTTGTATCTGCACAACATGCGTTTCGCCTCCGCGCTGGTCGCCGGCGCCTTCGCCAGCCAGGCTGCGGCGTTCCTTGTCCCCCCCGAAATCTCCAAGGTAGCCGAAGAGGCCAAAGCGGGACTTGCTTCCATTCTCTCCCCCAAGGTTCACACCATCGATCTCACGTGCCCTGGATGCCCTTTTGCGGGCATCGGAGAGGACAGCAAGCCCTGGCAGGAGGGTGTTGACAACAAGATCGTAAGCACACGCGGTGGTGGGCGGGACGGGACGAGACTGATACAGTTGTCACAGCGTCTTCAGTTCGACATCGGCTCAGAACAAAGTCTGAGGCTTAACGGACTGCCCATCTATCCTGTTGATCCGAATAGCGGCCATCCCGCCGCCCTCTTTGCGCCCCAAATTCGAGAAGAAGATGACGCGCAGACTTTGCCCGTTCCCCTTGATTTCGCTCTGGAATGCCTCGAACCGGTCAAGTCACAAGAAGAGCCAGACAAGCAGGTTGTCCCTCTTCGATTTACCGTCCTTGCTCTCAATGGTCACGCCGTCAAGGTTGATACCATCGCTATCGATCTCGTGCAGGCTGGGGACAAGACACAGATTGCTCGCATTTCAAACATCGCATTCAAAGATACACCAGGTGCCTCGACATGCAACACAACGTCTAAATGGTCCTTGTGCCGCATTCGGGCCATCATCACCGCGCGTCTCCGAGCTCTATTAGAAGCAGCCAAGGCTCATGCCCAGGCCACCAAGGGCTGGGTGAAAGGCGGCTGTAAGGGCGGCAAACCCGACCAATCGGGCCAATCGCATGGACATCATGCCCATGGAAAGGGCCCACATCACCATAAGGGTCATCACGGAGCACACCGTCTCGGACACATGCTGCACCAGGCATTGCGTTTCTTCGTCATTCCCGCTCTACTTGGGATCATTGGCGGACTGATGGCCAGCGCTGTCGGCATGTTGGTGGGCCAGATGATTGTCTACCTCTGGGTCCGCTTCCATCGCAACGGTCAGCGCAGCAATACCAGAATCGTCGAGATTGTCGTCGAGGAAGACGAACAGGATGCATTGATGGACGAGGAGCTGCCACCATCTTACAAAGACGTGGAAGCGGTGGCTGTGAAGGAAGAGAAGCACTAGATATCGCGACGACGAGAGTGGCCGTGGGCGTTGGCGTTGGAACCGAGGAATATCGATCATTTTGGGTGTATTTTCGCGATATGGGAAAGCGAGGAGGATGGGAAGGCAGGATCTGGATGGTATGGGAGGTCCAATGAAGCCGATACTATATCCCACTCCTGACGTCAAGTAGCTAATAGGAGGCAAAATATTCCCCTGTTGCTTTGTCAGACGAGCGTTTAAGGTCTTTTCTTAGAAGGCTATGTCTTGATTCGTTGTTGGTTTACTGAGTGTCCATCTATTGATTGAAAATCTGGTGCTTGACTGTCTTGGGTCAATGGCTAGCAATCTTCTGTCTCGTATATTGCTGAACTCCTGGAGACGTCTTACCAGGAAATCGCTGCCTGACTACCTCAAGATGGAATAAGTGTCTTGAACACAATTGTGGACCCTTCTATCCAGGTTTGGATAATCAGGTCTGCCATTCCGAGGTCACATTCCATTTGCGAGCTAAATCATACCTCCACCCGTCCACCACGACGTCCCACGGCGAACCCCAACTCTCATCTCTCCATTCCAGGACCGTTTTGGCCAGCTGCGCCGTGTTCGCACTCATCCACTTCTGCCTCTCGTCCCACACGGCGACGCTCAGGCTGATCAGGACCATGATCCACATGATTCGGAGCCACGTCCACGGTCCGAGCACGGAGAGCTTGGAGGTTGCGGGTGAGGTTGAGGAAGTCATTTGTGTAGCGATGGAGTCGCTGACGGTGTCATTCACTGTTGAGCGTTCAAGGTGTTGAGTGTGTGTGGACCTCGTCTCCTTCTGCTCCTCAGACATCATGTGATGCAGAGGGATCGTCTTCGGGCCGGTCTCATGGAAACCAATCTCAGGCAACGGGAGCCGTAGCGGTGGGATAGAGATGGGAGACACTCGAGTGCAAAGGGATTCCTGCTCGGCCTGGAGCGAAGCCGTAAATTGGGCAAGTGCCGGCCATGGGACGTTCCGGCGTGGGCTGGGAGGTCCATCCGTGGAATCGGGGGTTGCAAGCCGGAAATAGGTAGCATGCCCCTTGGTAAACTCATTTGAACTGGAAGTTTGAGATATATTGAGCTTCAAGTCGGCACCTCTCTGGACTCCCTTCATTCCCTCCATGTTGTCTTGGGTTGGTGCACATGTTTCCGCGACTTCTTCAAGCGACTTGAGCAAAGGCTTCACAGCTTGTTTTATTGCTGGGCCAGAGGCAGCAGGCGGTATTTCGACGTCGGAGACACGGCTGTTTTCCAGACCCTTCTCTCGTTCTGTTGTGCTCTCTGTGTTAGATCGAGGCGAAGGAGGTGCACTCTCTTCTCCCCAGGCACAGTCATTTGCCATGAGCTCAGACAAGGCATACCCCATTCCGAAGTCCGTTGACTCTGGCGGCCAAGGATGTAGAAGGTTGTCCCCCTCTGACGGTATCCTCTTGGCTGACCCGGCATGGATGTCTCTGGTGTCTGTACCAGGAACCGGCCATGCTGTTGTCGTCGTAAAACCCTCTATCGGTGTGGACAGACGGTCACAATCCAGAGGGGTAGCGAATACGGACGCGAGCCCATGTTCAGGCCGATAAGCGACGCCATGCAGGTCCTTATCGAGGAGTTCGTTTTCTTCCGCGAACAATTGTGTCCCACTCCTCTCCATCTGTCCGGCCATTGCTCTTTCATCGATCATATGAAGGTCTTCGTCGATAGCCAATTGCTGCCGTTTGGCATCCTGAATGACGCTCAGAGCGTCGTCTCTCTCCCTCGTCAAGTTTTGAATAAGGACCTCCTGATCGTGAAGTTTAGACCACATATCTTCAAGCTCGGATTTCCATCTCGCACCCTCTTTTCTCGCCTCCTCGACGATATGGTCCCTGTCCCAGCCTTGCTCCATCTGCACGCGGACACGAGTAGTCAGATCTCCATTGTCCTTTCTCAGGTCCTTGTTACTCTCCAGCAGCCGCTCGGTCTTTGTCTTCAGCGTCTCATTCTCGGTCCAAAAGTCCTCGGCTTTTTGGACGAAGAAGTCGAGGGTCTTCTCCATATCTCGAAGTTCCTTTTCCTTTTCCTTCTTCGTCGCAGTCATCTTCGACAGTTTGTCCTTCGCTTGGCGGACTTCATTCTCTGCTTGGAAGATTGTCGTCTCCATGTCATCCAGCTTGGCCAGCACGTCGGTGTTGTAAGATTTCAAGCGGGTGCAATCGCTCTCAAGCATCTTGACCATCCGCCGCAGGTCTTCGTTTTTTGCCATCTGGCGGTCCCGCTCCGAGCGAAACTCCTCGACCTTGTTGGCGTATCCATCCTGGTTGTTTTCCATCTCTCTGAGCTGGTTGTTGATCGACAGCCATTCTGCCTTTGGCTGCAAGGGATCGGCCCCGTAATTCGCTAGGTCGCCTTGTCTGTCTGGCACGCTATGCACCCAAGATTGGTCCTCGACGGAGACGTCCACAGACACGTCAAATACCATCTCGGCGGAAGGGACTTCATGACTCGCTTGGGAAGACTTGGGCTGCTGCCCGGGACCTGCACAATTGTTTTGAAACCCCGTCACAACCGAATGGGAAGATTGCATAGGGATAGATCTTTCAGGTGCATTGAAGCCTGACGTACGTTTCGCGAAACCGGAGCCGCCAGCGCTTCCCTGTCGAGATTCTTTTTGTCCATCTTCCTCCTTTGCCAGAGCTCCGGTCCGAGTCTGGCTTCGGTCATTCTCCTGTAGCCGAGCCGTTAGATCACGAACTCGATCGAATTTGCGCTTGTTCGTGTTCTTTCTGAGGTGGTTGGAAGGCGCCATATCACACCAAGGGACGGATGGATGTGGGTCTCAAAGTTGTACTGCTCGAGCGTTGTGGTGGTCCTGCAGATGACTCAGTTGAATAAAAGGGTGTTTACTACCTAGGAGAGTTGACTGTACTGACTGCTCATTCACTGACTGTCCTGCTACAGACTCTGATTCCATCATGGCCCTAGAATGCCCACATCAAAGGCACGTGTTACCTTTGTTCTTCCAAATGGGTTGGGCTAGGTTCCCGGTACAGGTATTTGGATGCCTGTCTTTGGAAGGCGTAAAACAATTGAGCACAATGTGCTGGGAGGAAGAGCGCATGTTGACCGGAGAGGTGCTGTGCCTAATGTGAGGTAACAAAGGCGACCTTCCGCTTGTGGAAGGGATCGCAGCAAAATGCCGGCAACGAAGGACAAAGGAATCTCGACATGGACAAAAAATACCACGAACCACGAGGTCATTCTGTGTTGACCTTTCGATACCTGCTTTGTGCAACCCTCTGGAGTGGCACGTCACTGAAAATCGGCGTATGGCATCCTTTTGAAGGTTCCAACCATGTATAACCACACTGCCATCACCATGCATCCATCACCACGATCTTTTTCTTCGTCAACCGGAGGATCTGTTTGTCCCGTCCTCATCTCCAGGTCGTCATCTGTATTCTTTGCACTGTACCTGAACGATAGCCTCCTTGCCACCCTCCCCGACGACCAAGGCGGTGAGTTTTCCGCCTCTGACGCAACCAGTATCCAGGCCCTTTGTATATCGGTCGAGTCGCAAACCTCTCTGGGAATCATGTCCGTAGATGACGGTCATATGCTGCTCCGCGGGCTGCTGTTTTTTGCTCTTCCCGAGCGTGAACCACGCTCGCTGTGTGGGAAGCAGCTGCTGGTATTTATTCCAGAGTTCAGACCAAGGGATGCTGCCCGTGCTCTCGTGTAGTTTAGAAGGCACATGAGTATCCAGATCGACAATGCGCATGTTCATCACTGATGCTGGGTCTTGGCGCTCGAGAGGGAGGCCTGGTACCAAGCCTGCATGAACGACAACCACTTCTCCCCCCAAAGCCTTCAAGTCTCCCACCCGCAGGATGACGGGACAGGATCGCAGATAGGATAGATGATCTGCTGTCAGTGACAACGCCAGCTTCTTCTCGCGGTCATCTGCAGAGGATATGATCTCTTCTCCGGAAGTAGATGAGTATTGATTCATGGGTTCCAGTGATGGGGACTGAAGGCGGTCTGCAATGAGGAGAAGTCTATCTTCGTGATTCCCGCGCACACAGGAAGCGTTGAGTTCTCGTAAAAGGTCGATGACTCCCAGTGTATCAGGGCCTTTGCTGACCATGTCACCCGTCGCAATCAGGTGGTCCGTCGAGGAATCGAATCCCATCTCGGTCAACAGTTGTAGGAGTTCATCTTTGCAGCCATGGATGTCACCCACAAATATCAGCCGTCTCTTGCCCTTTGATCCAGGAAGTTGTCTCTTGGGAGAGCGCGGGAGAAGCTTCGGGTCCAAGGTCATGAGCGGTATCGTGCCCGGAAAATCTGGTCGAACATTCGTACCGAAAAATCCGCCGCTGGCTACTTTCAACTCAGAACGGAGTGATGCCAAGGCAGCCTTTTCCGCCGTCACGAATGGTTCAAGAATCTTGATCCAAACAAGAATCGACGAGAAGGTGAGGAATATAGTCAGGAGAAGTAGCCTCCTGAACTTTGGAGCCTTGATGACAGCAAGACAAGAATCGAGACATCCTTCGAGCCGATCCACAAAATCCTCGCCGTCATCACTGAACTCGTGCAGGTCTGAGGCATGATGTCTCGGATCGTGTTGCCATTCATTGGTGACGTACTCGATCAGAGGTTTCCGCACCCTCTGGCCACGGAAAATTGCGGCGTGGTTTGTATAGCTTTCTTCATCTCTTCCTCTTGAAGTCTCCGTCGTCATGTTGACAAGATCCGCAAAGATCCGCAGCGCCTGGTTTGGCGGGTCAAGGATGGTACGATCGGGGCAAGTTGGAGGGGAGGGCGTGGTATTTCAGGAGCAACATGAGTTAGAATATAACTCGCAGCTTCGTCCGTCTCTCTTTGAGTGCTTCCCGTCAAGGTATGCCGTCAGTCATTGGGGATTATCTCTCCGCCTGGCTGGCGCGTAATCGTGGTCCTAGACAAACGCCATTCATATCGCCCAGCAGCAAGCTGCAAAAGCAGAGGGGTTAAAGGATATGAGAGGAATGAAAACAGACGAGGCGCCTATTGTCCAAGATAGTATGCATCATGGAGACAACGAAGAGCCAGCGCGATCAGCCAAGAAAGGAGATGGCCGTGTGTGTAGATTTGCATGTGCCTAGATAATAGTCAGGACTCTTGGTTCCAGACGGCCCCTCTTTGGCGATCGGGTCTCAGATGCTTATTGGCACATGTCAAGACGCCATCATCTTCCGCTCGCCTGCGTTCCTGATTAGCTCAACCCTTTCGAGGAGTTACCATCTTCAAAAAATGTCCAAGACATCCTTTGCGCCACACGGACGCGACAGGAACTAGCACACAAGTTCGGCTCCACCGCTCATGATCAGTTCCCAAACGGACATGGCTGAAACGTTGCTGCATTCTTGCCGCTACCTGTGGCAGTGGACAGAGCCTGAATGGGCGTCGGTGTACCTAAGTCTTTGGGGCGTTCTTCCTCGGAGGAGGGCCTATCTCTGGCTGCAATTCCAGCTATACAGAGCCTGGTGATGTCGCGGTTTCTCGTCAGGATTTGAGCGACATTCACGCTCTGTTGGTGAGGTGCTGTCATGAGTGAGCTTTCTCTCCTTCAACGGCCATACCTTGTCGGCAAGGTCGTGTTGTGAGTAATAGGTAGGGTGAATGGTGTCAGCGGGCGAGAACGAAAAAGATCCAAGTTGCGTCTGCAGGTCGACTTTGACATCGATACAATCGAGAAGTAATTTACTCGTCGCTTTTCATGCCATTTACAGAAACAGCAACCCCAGAGTGGACCTTCGAGGAACAACACCCAGACCTATAAGCCGACGGATTCGTGCCCAACATGATGGCAGAGCAGAGCTCAAAGTGGCGCCCAGATATGCCCTGTTTGGATTGCACACTGCAGTTTTGGAACCTAAGAGGTAACGACTGTCCGATGGTCTCTACGCTGCATTGCAGTGATGTATGGGCAGCAATTTGTGTTCTAGGGACACTAGTACTGATTTTACGAAATAGATTGGGCTGGCACACTGCGCACAATCTCGGAGTCATGCAGTGAGGGTGGTGGGGATATGCCAGAGCGAATACAGCGACAATATGCCGACCAACGACCGGGCCAAGCTCTTGTTTTGCTGAGTATATTAACGGCGCAATTCCTCCAGAATTCCTTCAAGTTGCTCACTAGAATTTACTACTCTAGACCCAACCCGAACATCTCTTTAGACATCGATCATGACGGTTCAAGTTGGCCATCAACCGGAACAGGAGAAGCACAGGCAGCAACCCCAAGAAGGCGGGCGTCAGGGCTGGCTTTGTGTTTTAGGATCATTCTGTATCTCCTTCTGCACGTTTGGCTATCTCAATGCTTTCGGGTACGTACGACATGGTAGCAGTTTAGCTCGATTGTGCTAAATGTGGCAACACACAAGCAATGATGACATGCTGATGCGGCCACAGAGTCTATCAAGCATACTACAAAGCAGAAATGATGCCAGAGGTCTCCGAGTCCACCATATCTTGGATAGGATCTCTGCAAGTGTTCTTCATGTTCGCCGCAGGCCTGATATCAGGTCCTCTGGCTGATAGGTACGGGCCTAAAGTGAGTAGGAGCCTTTCCGACACGATCCTCTATTAATCAGTTAGGTTATCCTTTATCCGTGTTGCACGTTATACCTCCTTTCGATCATGATGACGAGCTTGTGCAAATCATTTTATCAATTCATTCTGGCGCAGGGAATTCTCGGCGGGATCAGTAATGGCATGACATACACTCCGGCCGTGGCAGCCGCAGGCCAGTACTTTCATCGGCGACGGCCTTTGGCTCTGTCGATCGTGATGTCCGGCTCGTCCTTGGGTGGCATTGTCTACTCGATCATGCTGAACAGACTCCTCCATCATACAACGGCCGGCTTTGGATGGTCCGTTCGAGCTGTTGGGTTCGTCAGCCTGGTCCTTGCGGTGATTGCTTGTACCACCATTTCGGCAGGGGCGGGGAAACGACGCGGATCTTTCCTGCTTCTCGAGCCGTGGAAGACGAAGCCCTACACGGTGCAGGTGGTAGGAATGTTCCTGATCTTCTGGGGACTGTTCATCCCATTTTTCTTCATTCCGTCTTACGCCACCACGCACCGGCTACCGACCGACTATTCGTTTTATCTTATCGCCATTATCAACGGCCCATCTCTCTTCGGTCGACTCATGGCTGGCGCCGTCGCAAACCACATTGGCCGGTTTAATACCGTCATTCTCGCCGGCGCCTGTTGTGCAATATTGATTTTCTGCTGGCTCCGCACTGAATCCAAAGCCAGCATCACAGTCTTTACGGCACTATTTGGATTCTTCTCAGGAGCTGTCATCGGCCTGTTTACTGCCACAATTGCGATGCTCGCACCTGCGCCCAACAAAATTGGGACGTATGTGGGCATGGCACTCGGTGTGTACGGCGTTGCGGCTCTGACAGGTCCACCGATTGCTGGAGCGATGATTGCACATTACGGGAATTATGTGGCTTGCACCATCTTTGCAGGAGTGACCACTCTAGCGGGCACTGCTGTGATGATCCTCGCCCGATACTCGCTGGGAGGGAGACATTTGGTGGCATGAGAACGGGCAACGTCGCAAGATCTAGCTCGGGTGAGCATATGGATCGACGAAAGAGTCGATCCCACACGTCGAGTCAGTCAAAATCATATTACGCAAGTATCCAAAGGCATAATCTTCAACCGCCACAGGCAGCCGAGGACTGATGAAGTGGGGCCACGGAGTCAGATGCATCGGTTGAAAAGTTGAGCAATTTTTGGCACACTACCCTCGACCAGCTTAGTTAAAATATACTGATGTAGTTTAGACAGGAGCGTGGCCTGTAGAGTCCATATCACAAACCCCGTCCTCGGGCTTCTCCCTCGGACATAACCGCGGCATTTTATCGGCTTTCGGTCAATTCTTCTATCCACCTGTCTCGACCTTTTGTGCGCTGTCAATTCCGTCGCAGATTCCTCTGAATTCGAAATCAAATTATGTTCAGTGCAAGCAAGGATGACGTCGATGGACCAGATCCAGATCCAAGTCAAGAGGAGGAGGCGCCCGGCCCTTTCTTGCATACCATGCCGGATGAAAAAGGTCCGATGTGACAGGAGTCACCCGATTTGCAACCGCTGTATAAGAGGGGATAAAGTCTCGAATTGTGCGTACAAAGATGTCGATTCGCGCTTGGAGATAAACGCCGATGTTCATGGACGACAGATCGTTCCAGCATCACCGCCCATTCAGAACAGCGCATCTCCTGACAATGGCTCTATTGATGCTCAAATTTTGCCAGAGGACGGGCAAGGAAAAAGTGCTCAGCCGGCGGGCGCTATGCCGTTACTACTAATGTCAAGAAGGGGCCATCAAGTTCTGGCCACAGAGCCGCCTCTAGGAAGAATGACTGGAGGTCTGGCAGATGGCGAGAATCGTGAGATCGATACCTCCTCAGCTCTGCCCGGAAAAGCGGATCTGTACTTCCCGATGTCGTTCCTGAAATCAAAGGGTTCAATGACTCGATTTTACGGTCCTAGCTTCCCGATGAACCTTTACTCGCAGGTAAGTTGCCCCTACCGACTTCTCATCTCCAACGCTGAGTCTCGACAGTTTGATGGCCGCCGAAACTTCGTCAAAGAAGTCAAGTCAGCATACCCTCTCATTGACATCATTCACGATGGAGAGAGGAATCACCCACAGCGCTGCACTGCCGAATTGACTGGAGATTACATCGGGCTCGTCCCCGAACAACCGGTTGTAGACAGCCTCTTCGAACTCTACCTCGCATATTTCGAATCTCGCCATCGCATTTTCCATGTACCCACGCTCCAGGTCCACTACCAGGAGTTCCGGAATGACCGACAGAAGGTCGATCCAGACTTTGTCGCACAGCTCTTTCTAATCATGGCGACATCATTCAGCTTGTATCAGTCTCAGCATGGACCTCAGCATGGATTCCAGGATGAGGGCAGCGGGTGTTCTCGCAGGGACACAGCAGCCAACTGGATTCGTGCAGCGGAAGCATTGTGGGATCGTGGACCCGCTGCACAGCTCAAAAGACCAGATTTGGTCACTCTCCAATTCCGTTGTCTGCAAATCGTCTCCTTGGGAGCCAACTCTACCTCGACAAATAACGCCTTCGTTCGCGCCGGCAATGTCCTAAGACTGGCGACATCCATGGGCTATCACTTAGGAGACCCACAAACCCAGGCTTCTTCGGACGAATGTTTCTCAGCGACACAGATGCGTCATCGAATTTGGCTGACCATTTTGGAGCTTGACCTTCAAATCTCGCTGGAGCGTGGACTCGTTCCCAATAGCCATGCCGATGAGATTGAACACACTGCTCTGCCACTCAACATTGACGATGAAGCTCTCGATCTGTGCCCCTCTTCCTCCAGGGTATCAAGACCGTTGGAAAGGTTCACATCCATGTCTGTTCCCTTGACATTGCAGAGGTCGATGCATGCACGACACCGGATTTGCACAATAATCAACAGCCGCGATGCACACGAACACTACAATGAGGCGATGAACCTTGACCAAAAACTAAGTGAGGAGCTCTCAAATATTCCGTACTTGGATCAGCATTGGCGTGATTTGGGAGGACAAGACGATGAGAATATCCGCTGGGCTACTGCCTATATCAGAACGAGGATCCAGCGATCTCTTCTCGCTCTGCATACCTGTTTCGCCGTCACGACGTCACCGCACCCCAGGTTCTCCTTATCCCAACGACTGAGATTAGAATTGGCGGTCTCCCTCATCAGCGAAGCATTGGCTGTTTCTGACGTTGCTGCAATACCGGGTTGTATTTTTTCCGAGGATCTCTTCCATGCCGCTTTGGTGGTGTGCCACGAAGTCTACACCAATCACCTCGGCTTTGGAGCAGCGTCAGCTAGGAAAGCCGTCCCCACTCTCCTTCCAAGTCTTCTGAACCTGATCGACGACGTTCTTGCCGTGCTCGAGCACAAGCTCCACCTGCTCAAAAAGGGTCTGGATCAGTTCTATGTTCTCTGCATCGTGCTTGCTCTCTCCAGGTCTAAATTGAGTCCCGAAATGAAAGAAACATACCAGACCCAGGCTGGGCAGCGCATCATCAAAGAGGCCTATGTATCGTTTTACGGTCAACACGTAGTCGATAGCTACATCACGAAGCAAATGCAGCAAGATCGAGCAATGCGGACGGGTGATATGGTGGGAGACCACTCTAGCATCTCCCTCCAAATCCGGCCCGACGGACAAGACGAGACGCAGCCATCTTCATTCGAATATTTCGACGCCATCCTCGAGAACTGGGAGACAGAATTGCCTGGATTTCACCACGACGACCTTTTGTATTCAATGTCCTTTTGACGAAATCCTGGGTCTGAATCGAGCCAGCAAGTTCTCAAATGGAAGCACAAGGTTCATATTGCTCTCATGAAGAGAGCTCTATATATACAGGCAAAAGGAATATTGCTTGCTTCCTTCCCTATGACTTTCTCGGTGTCATTGGCGTCATCTTGGTCCTCCGGCAGGTACCATATGCTAAGGTCATCATTTTCCACACACAAGATTGCAATCGCGTGCCCTATACAGGAGTCGGCCTGGTAATCAAGGTTTTTCTTTTTGAGGTCCGGAACGTATTCGACCAAAGTGTGGGGGCCCGCAGGAAGAACGGAATCACTATCAGCTTCTCCGCCGTGCGCGGCGATGGCCTTGGACTTCGACTGTGACAACTAGTGTGGCGAAGTTTTTGCCAGGTTAAATCCTCAACCCTAACTTCATCAAGCCTGTTCCATTACCGCAAACCAAAAACTTCCTGGCTTGGATCTCTTGTCATGGAATGACGAGACCTGAGTTCACGCTTCGAGTGCTACAAGTCATTTCAGCATCTTCCTGGCTATAGGGAGTGTGCGGAATCTGGGACAAAATGTCTTCAGGGCCATCGCGGGCCAGCTCTGCTGGAGTCTTTGCTTGCCAGGAAGTCGAGTTGGCAATGCCAGGGCGGAGAAGGGATATGTATAACTTTCGGGCGTTTGAAGGCAGGCACCGCCAGCTTCTCAAAAGCTACTGTCGACTAATTGATAGACCAGCCGCTGGTAAATATCTCCATGATGATCAAGCCTCCAAGAACGGTCAGTAAGGTCTCTCAAACCTTAGAGCACACCAAGTCTGCTGAACGGCCGTTGAAGGTATCAACGATAGTAGGATATCATCATCAGAGCAATTGTGATGCTATTCAGAAGCCGTAAGTGCTGTCTTCAGGAGGACAAAAGCACAACGATGTCATGACCTGATTACACACTCGTGCCCTTTCACCAAGCAAACTTCTCCTTGACTAATTCCTCAGATAGCTTCCACAACTTCTCCGCCTCGTCACTTGACACCGCGCTAGGATTAGCTATATCACTAATCTGACAATCAATAAGGAACGCCCCATAATTCTCCTTGCCGTCCCTCGTCTCACCAACTCCTAGCTTCGGATCCAATGCAGCAACTATACTAGTCGCAGCTCCCGCTCCCGTTGTCTTGTAAGAATAGAACCCCTTCTCCTTCAGGATTGGGAGAGCCTCCAGCGTCTCCTGCCCCATGTTCCTCCCCAGCTCAGTCTCTATCACTCCCGGATGAACGGCCAAGCTCAAGATTCCATGCTTGCCATACAGCCGCTTGTTCGCCGCAATGCCAAACAGCACATTCGCCACCTTGCTCTGATTGTACCCCTCCAGGGGCAAGTATGCTTTCTCCTCCAAGTCACCCGCCGCTCCCCACGCCCGGTGCACGTTGTACACAGGCTGTTCCTCCTCGGGGAGGTCCCTGTTCCTCTTATCGAAATTGATATCGCTCCATCGCATGCGTGCCATGGTAGGAGAGAGCGAGCTGACATTGACAACGCGCGTGGCTCCTTTTGTGGGATTGCTTTCCGCGGCCTTGAGAAGCTTCGGCATGAGCATGCAGGTGAAGAGGAAGTGCCCGATGTGGTTGGTCGCGAAATGCATCTCAATTCCGTCTTCGTTGAGGATGCGCTCGGGGAGGTACATCACGCCCGCGTTGTTGACTATGATGTCAATGGTCGGCACATCGGACCAGGAAAGGTCCTGTGCAGCGGCATCTCGGACGGCTTGCTGGCTTGAGAGATCGAGTTTGAGAGGACGGTAGTCCATGGTGGGGAATTGGGCCCGGAGTACGTCGATGCTCTCCTGGAGTTTGGATTGATTGCGGCCGGCGATGATGAGGTGGGCGGGGGATTGAGAGGCCTAGGGTATATGATCCATAATTAGCAAGTGCGAGACTTCGGAGGCTCAAGTGACTTGAAATGGCACATACAAAAGCCTCTGCGGTCGTGAACCCAATCCCTCCGCGATTCACACCAGTATGGTCTTACCACGAATCGCCCCAGCGAATGCCTTGGCGACTTCTGTTCCTTCAGTCTTGTCATTGAATTCGGCATGCGTTGTGGTTGTCATATTGTCAGTGGGAGGTGAAAGTGTCTACGTGAAGCAATGCTAATGACTATATTGTTGTAAATAATGCTAAGTGACTTGGGGATTAGGTATATCTAAGATTTTCCCTGGCTTGGTCCTCTTCCTATTGGCAACGAATGGCTACGTATAGGTATTATAATTCCATTGTTCATGCATCACCCTCTGTCTGTCTTATCACCGGAGGCAAAGCGTTGGAGGATGGATTTAGCGGAGTTATCAGTATTGTCCGGCCTGGCCTTAAACTGCCTATTCTGTTCCCCCCACCGAGGTAACCTGTGTGGTTGCGGCTCGGGGTGCAGAAGAGAGTGTCCCTAAGTGTTAAATCCTCAGGCACTGGCTTCGGACATTTGTGAGACACAAGTTACACATTTATATTTGATCGAATGCAGAGCCTCCAATGCTAACACAAGATTCCAGTCTTCAAATCTAGGAGGGCGTGGTGACTGCAAGAAAGTCACGTGGCCGCATTCCATACATTGGATGCGAGATCATATAATGTTACAGCGGCAAGCTTAATCCGGCCCTGATTGTGGGAATTGATTTTAAAGGACGTGAAAGGTCTTCAATTGGTACTATCAATATTATATTATTGTCGCCATCGATGCTGATCAGAGTTGTGCCAATGGAGAGGACTTTTTTGCCGCGTCTACAAAGCCATTCCAGCAATTATCAAGGCCAAGAATCCCGCTCCCACTGCCCCGAGACGAATGCTGCTGCCATCATTACTGCTTCCCGAGCTGCTGCCTGTCGCTGAAGCAGAAGCTGAACCCGAGGACGCGCTTGCCCTAGTTGAAGCGGCGCTGCCACCTGAGAAAGTGAGATGCGGCTGCCAAAAGGGTTTCCAGTCGACTTACCAATGCCCGACGCACTTCCTGTTGCCGCGGCAGAACCACTGCCCGTGGTGGTGGCAGAACTGCCTCCGGTGGCTGCGGCCGTTGCGGCCGTTGAGGAGAGGAAAAAAGAGCTGATGCACGAGGCCTGACACGAAGCATACCGCTGGGTATCGGCTGCACTGCCGTTGCCTTGAGGACATTGCCCTGCACATTCGGTCGTTGCATTGACTTGGCCTTGGTCAGGGCAAGGAACATTGACGCACGCAGCCTGACAGCAGATGTCGGCCGAGCCGCCTATTAATGGTCATTAGCAACTGACCAAGGCCGTAACCACCGACAACACGCTCACATTTCTCAAGACAAGCCACTTCTGGACTGACAGAGCCCGACGCCACTGCTGCAGACGACGTACGAGATCCAGTTGCGCTGGATTCAGTCTGCGCAGAGGCGAGGGCCATCAGGCCAAAGGTCGTGAAGACGGCGAGGAAGCGCATTCTGAGAGCAGCCCAATTAAACCTCGGTCGAGAAGTCACGGTTGTGCAAGGTTGAAGCGAGAGTGCAAAGCGGGCGAAGAGATTTGGTAAAGACCGTAGGGGTAGAAAGATATGCTGCCCAGCGAGAGGGCGTGCAAGAAGGGAAAAGGGAGAGGCAAAAGAAAAGGTCAGGCCCAGGATTAGGCTCGTGGGTGGAATAAATAGAGGCAGAGCTGCGATCCATGCGTGAGGAGTCAATTTCCCCGGAATATCTCGTGTTCTGTTTCGGGAAGCTTGCCATGGCGCCGTTCAGCACCCGTGCTGATTCGGCGGCTTCCATCTGCACCGAGACATGGCCTCACAGCACACGCTCGGTCTCCATTGTGGCGAGAAAATGTCTGAGGTACAACCAGCAAGTCTGCTCGCCATACCCGGGCTTCTGGAACTGCACCGGGCTCGACAGGCCGGAGAAACAGTCTCGCACTCTTTCGGGCCAGCCCGCGACCGACAAATGGAAAGTGGTGTTGATCTTGGGTGATGTTATGACAGGGGTGGTGCCACATTCGCGGAGAACATTGACAGGGGCAGAACCGAAATTAGCATTGTCCCAAACCTTGGGATTCGGAGACGGACCGGACAGCCGCCCAGCCATAGCGACTGTTGCACGCTGTCTTTGTCCGGTGTGCGTCATCGCTCGAGAATTGCTCTTGGGGCATGTTTTCTTGTGGTATGTTGTCCAGTGCTGGGATGTCGGATTGAATAATACCCGCTGCGCAGTTGTCAGTGAGGACACCAAAAATACGGCCGCTGATCACCTGACTTCGTGGAGGCGCTTGCGCGTTGGCCACGCGCTTTCACGCGTCTCCAACACTACTCTCACTTGAGCACTGACATTCGCTCTCAAATGGACTTCTTGGACGACGAGGCTGGCGTGAGTGAAGATGAAGAGATTCTTGTGCCCAGCTCTCAGACCAAAGAGAATCGCAGATCGGCGATTAAGCGCCGTCGCCTGAACACTGACCACCATCCTGTATCGGATGACTATGACCTCCCTCCCAACCATGTGGTCCGGTACGGGAACGGTGAAAGAGACGAGTTTGCCAACCAGAAATCGAAATACGATGATCGTATCTACGTCCCACAATTTGCCGAGACTCAACATGACACTTTCGTCACTCAGCCGGACGAGCAGTGGTCCAGCCCCTCGAGGATCAGAGGACCGCGGTGGAAGAAACCTACTACGCAGCCCAAGGTTGCATCCAAACCCGGGCAGAGTACATCACCTGTGTACAGGATGCCGTCTACGCCTCCGCCACGGGCGCCAGTCACGCTTGCACCCCCTTCAGTGGTAGACGAGTTTGATGATGACGATCCCGCCTTGTGGGAAATTCTGATGTCCTCTGCCGCCGAAGAGGCCAGCAGACAGAGTGTCGAAGGTATCGCCAACGCACCCAAGTCCCAGACAAACCGCTCCCGGGCGCCACCTCCTAGGTCGACGTCTTTTCGGCAGACCACATTGTACGGCATGCACACGGCACAGAAACAGGGGCGCGCCTCCCAGTCTCAATCACGGGTACACAGTTGGCCGTTGGCCAGCAGAGACGAACCGCCGACGCATCACCAGATCAATCTAGAGGCCATGACGACCTGGGTGTACCCGACCAATCTTGGCAGGATCAGAGACTATCAATTCAATATCGTCCACAAAGGCCTGTTCCACAATCTCCTCGTGGCCCTTCCCACCGGCCTCGGAAAGACATTTATCGCGGCCACCGTGATGCTGAATTGGTTCCGGTGGACGAAAGACGCGCAGATAGTCTTTGTCGCACCGACGAAACCTCTCGTGTCCCAGCAAATTGATGCGTGCTTCAACATCGTTGGCATCCCCCGGTCTCAGACGACGATGCTGACGGGAGAAGTGCCACCGGCGATCCGCGCGGAGGAGTGGCAAGAGAAGCGTGTCTTCTTCATGACCCCCCAAACGCTGATCAATGACCTCAAAAATGGCATGTGTGATCCGAAGAAGATTGTCCTGCTGGTCGTCGACGAAGCACACAAGGCGACCGGGAATTACGCCTACGTCGAGGTCGTCCGATTCATGAGACGGTTCAACTCTAGCTTCCGTGTCCTGGCGCTCACCGCCACGCCTGGAGCAAATGTCGAATCGGTCCAAAAGGTGATTGACGGCCTCGACATTGCGCGGGTCGAGATCCGGACGGAAGAATCCCTTGATATCCGAGAGTTCGTCCACGCGAGGAACACAGAGCTGGAGATCTTCGACAATTCCGATGAAATCACCATGTCGCTGGAGCTCTTTGCCGCCGCGGTGCGGCCGCTCTTGAACAAACTCAATACGCAAAACGCATACTGGAGCAAAGACCCGACCGCGATGACGCTGTTCGGTCTGAAAATGGCTCGTGATGAGTGGATGAAATCGGAGGCGGCCCGTGCAGGGGGCATGAGCCTCAAGGGAATGATCAATAGCATCTTCAACGTTCTCATGAGCCTGGCCCACAACCTCGAATTGCTCAAGTATCATGGTATTGGGCCATTCTACCACAAGATGAAGCTCTTCGAGGATGGAGAGTACGGCAAGGGGAAATATGCAAAGCAAATCGTCGAAGATGCACATTTCAAAAAGTTGATGAATCGCTTGAGAAGCTGGATCAACGAGCCTGATTTTGTCGGCCATCCGAAGCTGTCTTACCTCAAGACAGTCGTCCTCAACCATTTCATGGACGCCGCCGATGGGCGCGGTCGCGCGGCGGGCCGACCACCGTCGGATACGCGAATCATGATATTTGCACACTACCGCGACAGTGCCGAAGAAATTACGAGAGTGTTAAATCGGCACGGTCCCATGATCAGAGCCCATGTATTCGTGGGTCAGTCCGGCACCAGCGCGTCAGAGGGCATGGATCAGAAGACGCAGTTGAGCGTCATCAACAAGTTCAAAGCCGGTACATACAATACCATCGTCGCGACTTCCATCGGCGAAGAGGGTCTCGACATTGGCGAAGTGGACCTGATTGTCTGCTACGACAGCTCCAAGTCTCCCATCCGCATGTTGCAGCGCATGGGCAGGACCGGTCGGAAACGGGCGGGAAACATTGTCCTCTTGTTGATGCGCGGGAAAGAGGAGGCAGACTATCACAAGGCAAAAGACAACTATCTCAAGATGCAGGCTATCATCGAGAGTGGCAAAGAATTTGTCTTTCATGAAGACAGGTCTCCCCGAATTGTGCCCAAGGAAATCGTTCCCGTGGTCGACAAACGCATCGTGGATATTCCTGTGGAAAACACTCAGGCAGAGCCACTGGAGCCGAGAAGACGGAAAGGAAAAAACGCAAAGAGGCCTCCCAAAAGGTTCCACATGCCCGACGGCGTGGAGACCGGATTCACCTTTCTGGGGAACGGGAAGACCGCTGCAGGTGGTCGGCCTCGAGCCGGGTTATCACGGCCCGAACCAACAATAGACCAGCAGATGGTGGCGCTTCCACTCTTGACTGAAGTGCTGCTGTCACCGGACGAGGAAGTACAGCTCGATCAGAGATACGTTCAGGTTGCTGGGACCGAAGATCAGTACATCCAGCCAGTGAGATTTGATGCCTTCCCTGAACAGCAGCAACGTCTCAGCAGGACTTCTGCCATCAAGCATTCCAGCACGACAAAGAAATTGGTGGCCGCCTTCGAGGCTATGAGAGATACGGGCCAGAGTTGGAGTCGTCCCTTGGTCTGTCCCGAAATCGAAGTGGCGGACCACGAAGATCTGTCTTCGGGTGATTCGGATGGCTCTCACGGCTCTGCGCGGCGACCCTGCACGGGCAGACGACCCTCAATCATGTCTCAGAGTGTGGTGGACTCGTCCGAGAGAATCATATCCACTGACTCATACGACCGGGAGGACAGCTTTGTGGATGACAGACCCTTGGACGAGTGTGACCGGCAGAGCGATATGAGTGATGAAGACGACCGCCTCGCTGGTCAACCCTCAAGCAGACCTGCAGCTGATCCCGAAGAGCCATTTTATGTGTCGCAAAATAATGTTCGGCAGGACGGGTCGGATGACGAGCTTCCCGATTTTGCGTCCATTATGGAAACACGCGCCCCAGCAGAAAGACCCGTCTCAAAAATGAAAGCGACCAGACGAATCTTGGACAGTGACGACGAAGATGAACATGAATGAACAAATAATTATGGTGTTGGTCAATGGAAAGGATCCACGATCGGCCGTGGGATAAGTCGATCTTCTGGTTTATTGGAATACGAATAGAGATCGGACATGGAGGATTTGTCAGTGAACAGCTCCAAGAGATGGACTTGGCCCATTGTCTTTGGAAGAGACTATTATAACTTGGGCCACGCATTCACTGTACGTCCAGTGCTCAGGGGAAGGAAAATCTACACCCAGCTCAACACTCACCCGGACGACACTGTTATTAATACGGTGATGACTGCCTCTACTGGATAAAAGGGAAAGCTGGTGAGTTTCCGAATAATCCGGGACTGTGTTATGGATCGATGAAGCCTTGCTTCACAATCTGTGGAATTCTATACAACGTTGCGCCCATGCTGACTCAAAGCAGCCTCGGGCAAGTCAACTTTGATGAAGTTCTTGCAGCGGCAATCCGCTGTCGCCGCGCGGCTCCGGCAGTGGGCAGGACAAGCGTCGGTGATTCGAGCCGACTTTTTCTTCTGGCACCTGGGCACACCGTTGCAAAGGTCTCAGGTAGGCTTGCTTAAGTCATTGCTTCGCAAAATCCTTGAGCAGCGACGAGATATCATAAAGACTGCCTTTCCAGAACTCTGGGAAGACCTGGGTAAGAAAAACATTTTACAGATCCACACCCTAACTGATTCGTGGTACCCGTGGACACTGGCGGAGTGAAATACGATCTTTCTGGACGTCCTGCGTCTCGTCGGGGAGAATGCCAAAATATGCTTATTTATTGATGGACTGGACGAATTCGATGGTGACCATGCCGAGATTGCCGCTTTATTCAGCCGTCTCTCCAGCCTTCCAAACGTCAAGATTTGTCTATCAAGCAGGCCTCTGATGCCTTTCGAGTACGAATTTGTGGGCTGCAAGAAACTTCAACTGCAGGATTTGACAGCACAGGGCATTCGACTTTACGTGCAGGACAAGCTTAATAACCACCGGCACTTTGCAGGTCTCGCTTGCGATAAGCCTGTCCAAGCCTCGGCTCTGATCGATAATATCGTCCGGATGTCTTCTGGCGTCTTCCTATGGGTTGACATTGTGGTCCGATCACTTCTGGAAGGCCTGACCAACTCTGACACTGTTCGTGATCTGCAAAGAAGGCTCCAAACACTCCCGCCTGAACTTGATTCTTTGTACAGCACCATGCTGAGAGGCATCAACCCTCCCTTTTACAAAGAGCAGGCTTCGAGGTTGCTTCAGATTTTCTATCAGCTGAATGGAATGGTGTCAAGCCTCGCCTTGTCCTTTGCCGATGAACCCGACCCACAGCTGGCGATATCTGCGGATCTAGGGCCGGATTCATTACAGCAAGTCGATGCGCGCATTGACATGACCACCAACCGGTTGAAGAGTCGTTGCAGAGGTTTGCTTGAGGTGCAAAAATATTATGGGAGCAACAAACCCGACATTGTCGATCACCCACAGCGGCCCGACAAGGTCCAATACCTTCACTTGACGGTCAAGGAGTTTCTCGAGAAGCCAGAGGTGTGGAGTGAACTTCTTAGCTGGGCGCCTCAGAGAGCGTTCGACTCGAATGTCGCGTGTTTGTCCGGCTTGATTTTACGTCTCAAGAAGACGTTTGTTTTTCATGGCTGGGGTCGTCACGTTGCTGGATTGCTGGACAGCGCAATGTCCTTCGCTCGACAAGCAGAGGACAGTACGGCACAGGCCCAAACAGCGCTGGTGGAAGAAGTCGATCGAATAGCTTGCTTGATGTTCCCTCCTGAGCGTCAATCGCATTGGTCGACAGATCCTATGGGCCGACACCATGAAATGTGCTCCGTACGTTGTGTTGCAGACCATCGACCTTTCTCACCCACTCCATTACAAAAGGCTTGACCCTTTACGTCTGGTCTTTCCGGAAGACACTAGACGAACTCAACAAGCGATCGAGTGACTTTCTCCTCAATTATGCAACAGGCGTTGGCCAGATTCCCGTAGTTGCCGAGGGACGCGACGAGGACGATGCCAATCGATATCTCAAGGGCCTTATCAGTCAGCCTTGCGCATCAATGATCAAGATGCTTCTGGAAGAAGGATGTGATCCGAACGAGTCACGCGGCCACGGAACCTCCCCCTGGCAATCGTTGCTCGAGCATCTCAGGAAGCTCTCACGGTGGCAGAAGCTTTCCCAAGTCTGGTTCGACATCTGCAAGCTTTTCATCACCTTTGGGGCCGACATACACTCGTTGATAGGAGACGGCGACGGCGGCCATAAGAAGCAGACAGCCGGCAGACAGCCGCTGAGGTGTTGATTGGTCTGTTTCCCCATCTCCCGGCCGACGAGCGAGAAAAGCTGGAAGGCTTGATTTCCGGGGGCAACACGAAGAGCCGTGGAGGTAATGCCGGGAAGGCGGACGCGGTCCCCGCTGAGAAGAGACCACTAGAAGATCGAATCACGCATCCGAAGAATGAGCATAAGAGGCGACCGGAACAACAGCCAAATCGCAGGTGGAAAAGAGTTCGTGGATGAATAGAGGAGGTTACGATGGTGCGGACCGACCATTGCGGACGCCATATACGGTCGTAGTCCGTCATTATCCATGCTCATTGAGAGCGTACTGAAGAGAGCACGTCTCATAGGTGGCGTTATATTCCGCAAATTTCTCCCTCCGGACACAGAGGACAAGGACCTGCATCGACGAGTAACTATGCAGTACGGAAAATATATATATGCGCCGCAGTTTCGAAAGCGACAGGTTGAGCAGATGCAGAGGCCTTAATATCCATCCTGAGCTGCGCAAGGGACAAGGTGATTGCATCTCCCTAGAGTCATGCACCTTCAAGGCTTGCTAACTGGGTCGCTGAGGAGGGTGATTGAAACGATCTTGTTCTCTTTGAGCTGGCCGACAACCTTGTAGTGGTGACACCAGGAGCTCTTTTCGCCGAGTTGGTAGTGTCATAGCCCGCTCTGTGGTGCGTACCTCTTCACCAACATTAACTCTTCCGGCATCCTCAAGAGCTCTTCGCCAACCCAGGGGAGGCCATTTTGGCTGTGGATTGGGGACCCTTGGCAGCCATTTTTAGATCTTGGTTCTGGGTGAGGACCAGGTCCCACAGGACAAAGAGCTCTACTTGCCAAAGGGTGAGCAGGAGGGGGGAGTCGCGGGTGAGTGCTCTCGCAACTTCTCATGCGCCGCGAGACAGGATGGCTAACAGCGGTGTCGTCTGGGTGAGCGTTGAGGTAGCTAGGCATGGATTTCCTTCCCGTGAGCCGCCAAGCTTATATCACGTGCTAGATCTGGTCTCTCCCTCTTTTTGTCCAGGCTGCTAGCGGACTGAATTGATAAATGCTCGCCGGACAGGTCCAACTGCCCGCTGCCGCATGTTTTTGGCAAGAAATCTCTAGTTATGGCGACCGACGCCCAGTTCGATGCCGCATTGTATGTACTGTTGCGTTCCTGCATTGGTGCAACCAGCCCCAGCGCAGGTAGACCCAAAGACATATTGGGACACCGTACGCTTGTGGAGCATGCCCAGCTGAACGTTGCGAAATTGTGATACTGAGACTCGCATTCTTTGTTCTAGAGATCTCCTGCGCCGGCTGTCACCACTCTCCGTGTCCCAGAACGTCGATGGCATAACCACTCTGGTGCCGGACCTGACTGAAGACCTGCTCTCGTCGGTCGACCAACCCCTCACCTCTGCTCGCTGCAAGAAAACAGGGCGCGATTACCTGCTCTGCGACTACAACCGGGACGGCGATTCGCATCGGAATCCATGGACCAACGAATTCGAACCATCGCTGGACGACGCGACGTATCCTAGCGATCGGGTGAGGAAGATGGAGGTCGAGGCGAACGCCGCGTTTGACGTCTACCGGCAGATGTATTACGAGGGTGGGACGGGGAGTGTGTACCTGTGGGATCTCGATGAAGGCTTTGCTGGGGTGGTGTTATTGAAGAAGAGCGTAGGTCAGGAAGCTGGCTGGGACAGTATCCATGTCTTCGAAGTGGATGAGCGCAGAGGCAGCGGGAGGACGTGTCACTATAAGCTAACCAGCACCGTCATCTTACACCTGGGGCGGGAGGGTGAGGCTGTCGGTGAACTGAAGCTTGCGGGGAGCATGACGAGGCAGGTGGAGGCAGACCTGGTGGTGGAAAGCGTGGGTGGGCAAGGGAAAGACGGAGGCCATGTGTGCAACGTGGGCAGGCTGGTCGAAGACATGGAGGGCAAGATGAGAAACTTGTTGCAAGAGGTCTATTTTGGCAAGGCGAAGGATGTTGTAGGCGATTTGAGGAGTGTGGCCGGATTGACCGGGGTGAACCGAGATCGACAAGCACAGAGAGAGATGATTCAGAGCATGGGTGGGAAATGAAGAAGCTACGACACATCATATTGGCAGATGAGGACGCAGACTGGTGGTCACAACCGAGGAAAGGCTGCTATGGCACTATACTCGACCCGTCCACGATTTGAATGAAGTCGTGATCAAGTTCGGCCCATTGTGTGCACAAAAGGCCTGAATGCGACACATAAGAGCGTGTTAGAGAGAACCTCACCATAGAGAGGTATGAAGTCGTCAGCACCCTCCTCTCTTCGTTCAGAAAAGAGTCCGGATAACACAGTCACGACTCGGTTGCATCCTTGCCCGGTCGCCCAGCGTTTGGCTCTCTAACTAGCTCGGCGGGGTATATGCGGAGCCCCCAACATGCGCTTTGTAAACTCGATCTCAGTCTCCTGGAGATCTGGCGCTACCACCACTCAACTTCTCCCAATGGCATTGTGGCCGTCTGACCTCGCTCGCATGGCACACTCTCCCATTCATCTCAACATGGGCACCTTGTGCTCGTTCCCTCAAAGTGCTGAGAAAGATGGCACTGAGAATAATAGATGCTCATGCTCACGACGACAGACCCAGATTGAAGGACCCGGCGGCCCCCTCGGTCAAGAAAGCATGTGATGCTTGCCATCGCCGAAAAGTTCGCTGTTCGGGCGGACAGCCTTGCAAGAACTGCGGTCACGCATCGCTTCAGTGCACGTATCTGGCCATTCCACAAAAGAAAGGCCCCAAGGGTTCCCGGGCAAAGGTCATCTCTGAGATTCGGGTGACCCAGCAGCAGTCTGTGCCGCCTCGCCATTCACAAAGGTATGTTTCTGAACCGCATCCGTTCTTCGACTTCAGCAGCCCCCCGCGTTCGCCGCCGTTCCCCCGGAACGATAGGCTGCTCTCTCAGCACACCATCGACAGCTGTCTCCATTTTTTCTTCGACAATATGTACACGACCGCTCCGATATTCAACCGGCAGAAGCTGACGGATCTGATCGCCGCTCAAAATGCAACGTCTTCGGAGGTTTACTGCCTGACGGCGGCGTTATGTGCCTTTGTGATGGTGCAGCCGGGCATGACCTTGGCTGGCCAACCCAGCAAAAGCTGCGATGGTGAAGCTCCACAGAGCAGATATGGGTTTGCAAACCTGCTCCTCGAGGATGCATTGCGCGTGCGCAAGGGCCTGGACTACGTCGCGTCGCCGAGTTTGGTGTGTGTCCAGACCTCTTTCTTCCTCTTTGGCTCGTATTTTACCCTCGAAAAGCAGAATGCTTGCTGGTTTCATCTTCGAGAAGCTGCCACTCTGGCGCAGATCATGTCGATGCATGAGGAGGCCACCTACCTTGCGGGCGATCCACAGGAGAACATTTACAAAAGGCGAACATATTGGTTATTGCTTGCCACCGAACGTGCCTATGCGCTGGAAAGACATCGGCCGCTCAGTCTGCATGCCACCATCCAACTTCCGATCGCACAGGGAGCAGAAGAAGAGGACGTGATCTCGGGGTTTCTGCACTTGATCAGTCTATTCAGATGCATCGATGATGAGTTCATGGCGCTGTGGAACAAGGCCAAGCGCGATTGCTCACCAGCGTGGTTGTCGCAACTTCAGCGGCAGCTACTGGATGCTCTGCCTCCTGAAATCAGGACGACTGACAATCAGGCTGCTGACATTCGGGTCACCCTGCATTGGCTGAGGATAATGGTGTGGCAGCTGTCCATCACCAGTGGTTGTTTGTCCTCAAGTTCGCCAGATTCTTCCATGACGTTCAAGTATCCAATCGAGGTTGCGAAGGACTTGATCCTTGATATCAGTAAGCTATCACTACCGGCGATGGAGGTTCATGGTGTCGGCCTGGTATGTTTCATCACTCACTTCCTCCAGGAATTCCTGGCTGAGAGGTCCAGATTGAGAAGCTTTTCGACGTGGCATGCACGTTGACGGATGTGATTGCTTGCGTCCCACTCGATCTTCGTTCCAGCGACAGCAACGCTTCCCCTTTGGCCCTTCTCAACCAGTTCTTGGACTTGATCTCTCAACTGCGAGGTGGGGCGTCTAGGTACCTGCCTCTGCTGCTTGCGAAGGTATCCGAAACTCTCCCAAGCATGGCACCGCCGATTAATCCACTGTCTATGAGCATCAAACAGGGCTATGCTGGTGCAAGCGATGGCATCCCGACTCCGGTGGGACGCGCGGGTACCATGCTACCAAATTCAGTCCCGCTCCATCATAGTCAAGATCAGATTCCCTTTGGCCCCGCTTCGGCTCCGGCATTGCAGCAACCAAACGTCAACGATCGTGGCCTGATGTTCGACACTTACAGTCCCAGTATGCAGGGTAGCGATGGGGCGATGACTCCACCTCTTGCCACTCCGTCACCGAGCTATCTGCCCAGCGCTGCCGTACCAAGTCAGTTGACGCCAATTCCGAGAAGCGTGCCCCCTGTTGTTGGAGGGGTGCAATTTGAGAGATATCCTGGTTGAATGCAACGGAGGATAATGTATCTTTTGCGGCTCAACGCCAACCCGGGTTCTGATGTGTGCTAAATGCACTGCAGCTCGGCCCTTTTGACTGCAAGCGGGACAGCTCAGTGAGAATCAGAGCCGGTCTTGAACACTCCACGAGAGCCAATATGCTGGTTTATGCATCAAGAACACCTCACAGGCAAGTCGAAGACAACGCGGACCTGGCCGGTTACGACGGAGAAGAGGCCCATTCTTGCTTCTCGATTTCAGGGAATTTGGTTCTGGTCAACTTGAAACAAATAGCTTTATTTGGGCCAGCGGAGGAGATGGTAATTAGCAGCCAGCCAGCCATGAGAGCAGAGCCATTGGGAATATGCTTGAATCAATTGATGGCGAATCCAATGACGGAGCGAACCGTCCAACACAAGAACGCAGGTAGTGTCGGGAAAGATCAGTTTGTTCTGGAGCAGACCGTTATTGATTCAGATTTTTTCATGCTGAGGAGAAATATATGTCATTGCTCCGACGCCAAAAGGAAGCAAGTCTGCTCATCCTTCAAACTTTAGTTAATAATAACATCACTCCGATCGTGCTGTCATTGCGCATTGTTTCTTCTTTCACGCCTGTGTTACCCCACTTACGGCGCGAATTTGGGATGAGGCGTGTAAATTGACAGCCGTAGGTCTTTTTTTGGCTTCAACCACTCGGACGAAATGAGACAGATCAGACCCCATCTCCCCAGATGCCCACGACGGCCATGGCAAAGCCGATACCAGCAACTAGGCTCCGTACGCGCTGGACTTTCCTTTCCCTCGTCATCTCCATTTCGACCTTCTCGCCATTGATTTCGTCCTGCTCGACCTCGACGTAGCCGGCTTCCTTGTGGCCGGCCTGGGTGTGGAGGGCAGCGAGACTGGGGAACCGCGAAAGACCGTTGTACCAGTACTCAACGCCCTGGCCGCCGAGGAAGGAGACCAACGCCGTCCACAGCAGGTATGGATGTCTACCGCGCGGGGAGGCGATGGTGTACGCCGCAAGGAGCGACAGCGACGAGATGGAGGCCAGGGTCAGGATTTGCCGGGTGGATTTGGTTTGGATGGTCGTCAGCGTGCGCGACGCAAGTGAGGCTGAGGGCAGGAGGGCGAGTGAGGGGAGCGTCGTGCTTGATAGAGCGTACGCAGTGCCCTGGGTGCGGTGACATCAGTATCGGAGCTGGCGGTGCTGTCGTGGAACGGGAAGTAGAGGAGAGAAGGGATGGAATGCGCGCGTGCGAGAATGGTCATGCAGATACTAGATCCTACTTACGGTCAATAAACCGAGAGTCCAGGTGCCCGCGAGCTTCAAGATGCTGGTCGGGCACGGCATTGCGGCGGATAAGACGAAGCTGACCGGGGTGGCGGCAAAACCTGGAGTATGGAGCGCCGAGAGAGTGGTTACGGTATCGGAGCTTATTTGGCAATCATAAGTCAATAAAGGAAGTGGTAGTCGTGGAATACTGCAGAATGGCCATACCCTCTCGACGGCCACCCGTCAGCTTTGGGACAGAAGCAGAGAGAAAATGATGATGTCGGCCAGGTTCCTGGCGCCTACCCCGATTAGGTGCATGCAGCCTATTTACCCGACCACCAATACTAGGAATCATATTACGCTGTCGACCACTGCCACCATCGCGGCGACATAGTCATGAAGAGCTTTCTCCGGTTTGCATGGTGGACAACGGGCTCACAAGGAGCTTCACCAGCACCAATGTCGAGGCCCGTGACTTCTGGAGCACGCAACCCCATATCTTATACTAATCTGTCCATCACCTTGGGCCGTACCTCGGCACCTACCCCACGGCTTGTCGGTGTAAGCTGCAGTCTATTATTCTTTAATTCACAAGCTGGACGTCCAGCTTACGGCCGTTGCTCGCAGACAGAGCAGCATATGACAAGTTGGGCCTGCTAACATTCTTCTATCCCACTTTCTTCTCTCTTCTTTTCCAAATTTGTCCGCCCATCTACGTCAGCCTTCATCTCGCTCGCGACCACAGGACCTGTGACCCGTCGTCACCATGCCCCTCGAAAAGTCTGAATACCTCTCCGAAGTGTGGAAAGACGGCCTCTTCAATGGCAAAGTTGTCTTCTGCACTGGAGGCAATGGCAGTATCTGCTCTGTCCAGGTCCGCGCCCTCGTTCATCTGGGCGCCGACGCCTGCATCGTCGGCCGCAATGTCGAGAAGACGGAGCGGGTGGCAAAGGACATTGCTACCGCGCGCAAGGGTAGCAGAGTTATTGGCATTGGGGCCGTTGACGTTCGGAGCGTAGAGAGTCTCCAGAAAGCAATTGACACCTGCGTGAAAGAACTCGGTGGCATTGACTTTCTCATGTTTGTTTTCCCTTTCCCCGACCGTGTGTCCCAGCGACGCATCGACTGACACTCCATTGTCCTTCAGCGCCGGTGCAGCAGGCAACTTCCTCGTTCCTCTCGCCCAGCTCTCACCGAATGCTTTCAAGTCTGTCATGGACATCGATATTCTCGGCAGCTACAACGTCACCAAGCTCGCGCTCCCTCATCTCGTTGCCGCGGCCAAAAAGCACAATTCATCGTCTTCCCTGCCAAAATCGGCTTCTATCGGCCCTGCAGGCCGCATCATCTACCTCTCGGCCACGATCCACTACACGGGCCTGCCGCTCCAGACCCACGTCGCGGTGGCCAAGGCTGGTGTCGATGCCTTGTCCGCCAACGTTGCGATCGAATACGGCCCCCTGGGCATCACGTCCAACGTCATCTCGCCCGGCCCATCGCCGGTACAGAGGGCATGGATCGGCTGGCGAAAAGGGTCGAGCCGGGCCAGTCGCCCGGCCGCGGCATCCCTCTTGGCCGCTGGGGTTCTGTCAAAGAGATCGCTGACGCTACCGTGTTCCTGTTCTCCGACGCCGCCAATTATGTCAACGGTGATGTCCTGGTCGTCGACGGCGGTGCCTGGCACACGTCGTCCGGTAATCCCGGCGGTGATTTTCCATATCCCGATTTCATCCTGAGCGGCAGCGAGGTTACGGGCGTAGGAGGCGTCAAGAAAACCAACACAAAGTTGTGAACAACGTCAATTGGTTTTTATGTAGAATTTTGAATCCATCAAACCACTGCCAATGTGGTAATGCTTGAGATGGGAGGTGGAGGTGGAAAGCCGACAGGCGTCTGCAAGTTTGGGCATGATTGTAACTACAGAAAGGACTCGCTAGCGTTGCAAGCAAACTAGATCACTGAGCGGCACGATCGTCAATCGATTGATTTTGATGATCACAGTATGAATGTGATGCTATTTTAAGAGAGGACTCGAGAGATGAAGTTGGTAAGACTCCACCCGGTCATTCAATTTCTTATCTTACCGCCTACATCCAAATCATCGCCAAAACAATTCCACTCCTAACTGTTCTGCCACTGTTCCAAACTCGCAGCGTCAGCATGCACCCACTGCGGCTGTTGTTGCTGCGGTTGGTGTTCGCCGTTGGTCGTGGACCCGGAGCCCGGCGCACCATTGAAAAGACTTCCTGTTAGGCCTGGCGCCTCCTCCCCAAAAGCCACCTCTTCTCCACCCGCTCCTGTACCCCCTTCACCGAACCTCACGCCCGCCAGACCCCAGCCGATGGCATCGAGTTCGCGGCGGAAAAAGTCCCGCTCGCCGTCGTCGATTTCTTGACCGCCTTCGTAGTTGTCGTCGTCGTCGTCGTCGTAGTCGTGGCTGATCTTCTCGTCGGCATCATGAGCCTTCACGGCTTCCCCTCTCATGCTCCTCTCCTTGTTCCTCAGCAACTTCCGTTTCATGACATCCGGATATGTCCTTTTTTGCCACCAGAACGTGAGACCGCGCAAGGCCCACTCTAGGGGGACCGCCTCGTCCACCTCTCCCTCGACGTTGGTGTCGTGCATACCGGCCAGCCACTCGTCGCGCAATTCCGGCCGGCAGTGCAGGTAGATGGCGGTGATGACACGCATGTTGCTCTGCCGCCACTTACGACCGCAATAAGGTACTTGTGACTTGAACAGCTTCAGCACGTACAAACGCAGCATTGGGTCTGGGACCCGCAGGAGGCGGCGGAGGATTTGGCTCGATTTGAACTGTACCAGGAACAGGATGCGGTGCGCTTTACCCCGGGTCAGCTTCTGGAGGATGCGCAGCAGATGGATGGACGTTTGAAATTGGCGGAATGAGAATGTCGTGATGGGGCTCGACGGGACTGGCCCCAGGGGGTTGCCGAGTTCGTCCACCGAAGGCCGGGCCGCGGCACTGGCAGGCGGCTGAGAATCAGCAGATTGCTGCTGAATTGTCGCGGAAGGGTCAGACTGTTGTGGCAACGACGGTGTCGAGGCTGCGTCAGAGGGGAAGGTTGGTGACCGTCTGTGTCGCGGAATGGGTGGCGGGATGGCCTCGTCCAGGCTGGAAGCCTCAGAATGCCCCCCTGGTGACGTCGGAGGGAGAGGTGGATGATCAGAATGAAGGTGGCAGTAGTGCCAGAAACTCAAATCGTCTCGGTCATATTTGAACGCGACAAGGTCTTCCAGATTCTGATGGGCAAAATATTTCAGTGTCAGCTGGACGTAGTTGGAGTCTAATAGCAACTGCGTCAGGTACTCAAACTTCAACACGTGCGACAATTTGAACCATTTCAGCAATAGGAAGATGGCGCCTGCGATAGCCTTTTGACTGATCTCACGGGACCGCACATTGTCGAGATCCTCAAGTGACATCTCTGCCGGCCGCGGCGGAGGCGGTGGTATTGGCAAGGCCTGGTTTTGGTTCATGTTTGGGTTCGATCTCGTTCGGTTGAGATTGGTAGCTTGGTTTGAATCTTGGAAACTGCCATTTCGTACGGCAATGTCCTGGACGTTGGTAAGCATCACCTTCATCATCACAATGATCAGTGATTGTAAGTCCGGTAAAGCGTAATGGAAGAAATTCTCGACCGCTTCCATGCGCCCTCGGAGATCGTCGTCCAGGCTGTCAAGCTCGTCGTCAGGGACATTCGGGTCTGTGGATTTCGCTCCATCGCCATCTTTGCTCGTGACCTCTCCTCCCCAGCCTCGGTCGTATTTGATGAACATGTCTCTCTCCCGCCACAACTGACGCATGGCCCGGGTCATCCTCATTCGGCTGGCAAAAAGCTCGCCTGCTTCAATGATCGAGGCTGGAATGTCACTGCCTTCCCACTTTTTCCCAACCATCAAATCTTGGAACTCGGTCGTGCCTTTCCCGCCAATACTATTGCTCGAGCTGTCCAGAGGGGGGTACAAAAAGGGAAGATTCTGATTCGTTTGATAGTTCTGCTTCTTGGCCCCTTTCCCCCCGGGGCCGATGGGCGACGGAGGCGGGGACGGCGCTGGAGTGGCAATATGTACGGGTTGATGGAGGATGGATCCGCCCGCGGGCGCCCCGTTGGGCGATTGCGCGCCGATCCCTGGAAGAGCATCAAACTTGGAAGAGTGGTGCGGGAGCGGGGGGAGCATGGATTTCTGCTCCAGTTCCAGCGGAACCAGGGGTAGTGGCGGATTGTACGCAGGATACTTGGATGTGATCTCTTGACGAAAGAGATGATACTCCAAAGGAGATGCGGTGAGAACAGGGTGAGACGCCTCGGCCGAGAATGGATCCACGCGAGGTTGTAGAATCCCTTTTGCCTTTTCCAGGTGAGTCTTGACGTCGCCGAACAGTAAGAGAATACTCTTCCAAAACAATTGCAATGCATACATAAGGGGTATATTGTATGATTCGTCCCATCGTAAACGCGCAATCATGCTGGCCAGGAAGACCAAGAAGTGGGGCTGTAAGGAAAGTATGGCGTGCCGTAATTTCGTCCCTTGGGGAGAATCCAGTCGTACTCTGGCCGACTCCACCAGGATATACAATGCAGAAAGGCAGAGGCAGAGCTCCCGGTATTGACTTTCATCAAAGGCGCTCTCGGCGGCTTCATCACCGTCTCCAGGCGAGTCGGCCAGCGTCGGGGGAGAGGCGGCAGCTTGAATCAGGCATGAGAATAGCGGTGCCACCAGAGAAGCCTCCACGATCAGATCAGAGTTTTCGTGCATCCACCTGATCTGGACGTTCCTATATCGCTCGTGGTCGGACGGTAACGCTGTCTGATTGGTACAGTCTTCGGTGGACTCTAGTCCTGCGGTAGTGCTCCAGGTGCCCGTCAAAAGATAATACAGGCATCCTAAGCCCTCCATGCGGAGATCGAAGTCATCGTCTGCCAGGTTGGAAGACACTTCCGACAGGAAGTGACGACGATCATCGACACTGGCATTAATCCATGAGACTTCGTCCGAGTATTGCCGTGCTTGGCCAAAAACCTTCCATCTCTGCTCGAATGCTTCACGAGAGGCTAGAAGATAATCACGATCCTGGTCCGGATCTGTATAGTGAAACCACTCGTCAATCTCGGTTTCGAATGCCTCGGCATCGTTGTACTGAAAAGCATAAGCTATTTGCTCGGCCTTGGGAAATTGGGCAACCAGCTGTCGAAGTTGCGGCAGGCTCAAAGAGTCCACCGGATCTGCAGGTGCTGGTGGAGCCGGAGGCGGCTGAGATGGAGGTGGAGGCGGAGGTGCGGTGCCCTCTCGCCTCAGACCCGGCCGAGATGGTGCCTTGGGCCGCGTCGTCGAAAAAGCAGGGCCATCAGACGGACTCAAAGCGCTCAGAGGAAGATGCTGGCTGGGGGATAATATGGAAGTGCCAGCGTCAATCTCGTCCGCTCGGACGAATATCTGCTGCGCTTCGGAGCGGTCTGGGTCTGGCTGATTGCTGGCCATGCTCCGAGTCCTGTCATTAGGTGCAATCGCTCGTAGCACCGATCAAGACATCAAGAGGAGCCGATCTCTCCATCAATGCGCAGCTTGGTCAAGAAGTATGGAGCGAATCAAAAACAACACAAAAAGAATGTGAAGACAAACGTTTGTTCGATATATTGACAGCCAACTAAGATGATCTGAGATGATGCGCGATTTCAAGGTTGTGGATCGCGGTCACGTGCTTGGCAGGAAGCCCGAGCTCGGCCCGATCTAGTCAGAGGAAGTCTTCAGTGGACATCTAGAGTATGCCGATCATCATGAGCTTTACATGTCTCTGTGCACGCGTCGTGAATAGGAATATATGCTCCGCTGGGGCGGCAGCTAGCGGGATAATATATCATACGTGAATTTTTGAGGAGCTCCCCGAATCAGCGGGAATGGCTTCAGAGAGGTACTAAGTTTCGGATTGTGTTGTCCTTATGCGATTATAATGTACTGGCTGTGAGAACCACGTTCGCCGATGTGCTTCCTCTGTCGCAGAAAATTAATAGCCACCGCCGCTAACTTGTCCAAGTTCCAAGAAAGCGTCGTCGGGGCAGGGAAAAAGGCAAAGGAAAGCCAAATGGGAGTGCTGAACGGAGCACCACCAGACATGTAGTCGAGGCATTAGCAGCTCCCTCCACCTCTATCTCGGCTCCTAGGAGTATTCGGAAACGTTGAAACGAAGCCAAAGAATGGCCTTTGACTTTGGTGTTCATGTAGCCGTGCTGTTGAGCTGCTTGACCAGCTCATGCAGCATAGGCCCCTGCACTTCTTCAACGAAAAAGAAATCGCTTATCCACTCGGCAAGTAATCCTGCTTCAAAACTGGTGCTCGGGGATCCCGGAGCCCGGCTACTTCGGCGCAGTTCCAGGATGTGAGTGGTGAACCAAGCCCGCTCAGTAGTCCTCTCAGCAGAAGCAGTGGCACCAGTGACCAAGACCCACCTGTATATCTCTTCGTGTTCCGCCCAAGAATGGCTTCCAGCAGCGTCCAAGACATCTCTCAGTTTCGAGGAGATGACTTGCATGGTCCGTCGCCGCCCGGTGATGGTCATCACCATGAACACCCATATGATAAGAGTAAGCCTGATTGCGTGAGCACGCACATCTCGGAGATCAAGAGCCAGGAGTCGATGCCTTATTGCTGTGGTCCGCAGATGAAGCCAGTGGAGTCTGTCGGATGGAATGACTTGTTTGCTTGAAAACTGGTGGTGTATGTGTTCCGCACAAGCAATGAGATCAATGAGGACTTGCCTCAGGCACACTGGCATGACACCTCGATGAGCCAGTGCGAGCAGCTTGCTCCCTGTTCCCACGACCTTTCCCGTAGATTCTTGAAACAACGTTCGATCGACATCACCGGGATCGAAATCATCGGCCGGGAACAGTGGCTTTATCAAGAGCTCGGCGGCAACGTAGCCATCCCCGATGACGATCCACTCCATGAGTGATGGGTCGATGAAGCGCAGGCCTCCACGTTGGTCAATCAGCGCCTTGACCGCTCGAAGATGGACCAGAGCCGCGTTGACATCAAAGCGGTAGAATTCGGCAACACCTAACTGGTGGATATCGAATATCATCCTCTCGTCAACTTCCCTGCAAGTCCGGATATGCTTCTGTGTGGCCAGGAGCGCCTTTTGGATCAAAAGACTAGGTTCCGGCGGCTCGACGATCTGCTCAAAATAGGCTAGCTGACTTGCCATGGATGCCAACATTGTATACATGTTCATCTCATTCTCTATGCATCCTTGCACGAGGGAAAATGCGCTGCTCTTGAAGGTGTATGATCGGTCCGGAAAGGCACGAGCTTCGGTGTGCCAGGTTCTGGGATGGGACACTCTGAGAAAATACTGAAGAAGCTGATGCGCCTCTCTGCCAATGGTCACACAAGTCACCGCGAAAGGGTCGATGACCCGGTTCTCGTCTGCAGGCATACAGGATATCTGATGCGGGCCTGGGCTTGGATGGACCGGGCACTTTTGAACATGTTGGACCCTGTTGGCGCCCCTCACTGCATCCTCTGTCCGGACGGGTTGAAAGCCGCAACAGCATCTTGAGGCATCACTAGGCGAAAGAGAGCGTCCCGTGTGTATCATCGATAGTGGTGATAGAGGCCCGCTCACGGAAAATACTCTCCGTTGCTCTTCCTCATGTCGTATTTCAACAGGCCGCTTCACCTGGAGGGCTGGCAACTTGCCCCTCGGTCGACCTCCTTGAGACGGCTGCCGAAGTTTGCGGTAAAGCTGAACATGACGATGGATGGATTGCCGCTCTTGAGGATGACTTCGCGACAAATAGTCTGACTCTGTCGTTTTGTGAACGAATAAATACTTGGCTGGGTCCACCATGGCTCCAGACACTCGATATCACCACTCTCAGACATGTTGCCTATGGATCCTGACCACAACCAGGCAAAGGGAACAGACTAACACAAAGATGGGTCGCTCTGGTCATGGAGTCCACGGGTTCGGCCATCGAGACAGGTAAATAGGCTTCCAAGTAATGTTCCTCAGTCTCGGCACCATATTAGGACCAGACATGCGGTTGCCAAGGTGGAGCCTACTGCAACTGTACGTAATCAGGCTCAATAGGGTGTGATATTGATGGCGGCCTCCGCCTGCAGTGCACTCGTACATCTGGTTTAGGTATTGCTTCCCGCCTATGCGGCCCAGTTCACATTCGACCTTCTGCAATGGCACTTTCTTTTTCGGTGAAGGCTCATTCCTCCCAGATCCACTGCAGGAACAGGGACTGTCATGCTAAGATGGCCTCTGCTTTGTCAGATCCCTTGTCATGCCATGCCTCGCTTCCGAGAGTCAAAGACTCCGTGCTTGTGCGTGGCTGAACAGGCGTTACGCCTCCATGGCATCAACATCCATATCTGCATCGGTCTGTTCTGACTTGACCACATGCCGAACATCCTCCATTGGTTCCTTCTTGGTATTCTGGATGTCTCCTTTCACACGCTCCACAAAGTCGAGGGCTTGGTGCAAGAGCTCTTGCTTCATTCCTTCGCCGACGATATCGTTGGCCCGAGCATTCAACCAGCTCGTATCCAAAGGACCTCCACCACCCCTAGCAATGTTGTTCTCCCCTCCAATAGCTCGCCCCCTCATTGCATCCCTCTCGTCGCCTTGATGAATGAGGCCAGCCTCCTCGAGCGCATAAACTTGACGGCGCAGTCGAACCTCAATGGACGACAGGGTGGAAAAGTAGGTCGAGGCCGCCGACGTGAATGCGCTCCGTGCCGATGAAGGAGTCCTGAGTGCGGTCTCTTGTACGTCAGACGTAGGAGAGTTAGATAAGATGCCAATGGCATCAGAAGCTGCCGAGAGAAGCGTGGATATACTTTGGTCGATATCGTTCAACTCAGCGATCCGTTCTGAAGTTGTGAAAGTGCTCTTCTGGGACGTATCTGGTAGAGATGAATGCTCCATGGTTGACCAGTCCAGAAGTGCTATTTCTCCGCATCATGTCAGACCGTCCACACCTCTCCTGCCTTCAACTCGTGGCCATGGACTATTGCAAGAGTTAGCATCGACCCTGTCATGGCCAACTGCCCGCTGTTGCGAAGCGGGCAGGTAAAGCGAGGCTAGTATCAGATCTTGGCAATTCTGTTTCTCAACTTGCCTTGGTCTCATCAATCTATCCGTCTCAACCATCCTTCGACTCTCCTGTGGTTCATTCCTGGAAATCACCGAAAGCTTTACTCTCTGTTACACGGGAGAATCTGAAGCCTTGGAGAGTGTATGAGCGCCGCATGACCACGCACTCATAATGTCAGGGCACAACGCGCCCAGCCCGGCACCACGAAGTGCGAGTACGGGTCCAAATGGGCCATTACCAACCCCGACCGGGGCGCCCGTCGTCAACGGCGTATCTACCGGAAGCGTCGCTGGGGGCCCGGCTCCAAGTGCCGGTACGGCGAGCAGCGTACCTCAGATGTCGCAGCAGAATCTGAACCAAATTGTAAGGTCTTCCTGCTTCATGGCCTCCTGCTATCCATACCTGCGCATGCTGGACTGGCGAATGCTCGACATTTTACGGACCCAGCTCCTTGTGTTGGTTGGGGTTCCTGCTGAAGAAGAACGCGGTTGATGCGGCGACTGTCCGCCAGAAATGTTTGTATTCTTTAGGGATCTTGTGTTATAGCAGGCTCAGCCAGGCATTCACGAGTTGGACGGAGTTCTCTTTCAGACGTCGCCCACATCTCTGCCGGAGTTGAAGCTGACATGTATAAAGGTCATCGACTATCTCGCGAAGAAAGGCTACACCAGAACCGAAGCGGTGCTGAGAGCAGAATCCGCCAACCAGGAAATAGTCAAGGAAGCTGAAATCAAACCAATTCCGCCAGGACCCCCAAGATATTCCGAAATGTTTGCTCGCTTGCAGGCATGGACCGACGACGCTCTTGAAATTTACAAACCGGAAGTGCAACGACTTCTCTGGCCCTTTTTCGTGTACTCGTATTTGGCGTTGATTCGGTTGTTTTATCCCAAAGAAGGCGTGAGATTGTTTCAAAAGTTTGCCGATCAATTCAAGAAAGAGCATGAGTACGACTTACGAAGCCTCGAACGAATAACATTGCCTGAGCACGCGGGAGACGAAAACATCGCCAAACTCTACCGCGAGAACAAATATCGCTTGACTCTCAGCAACGCGGCGTACAACTACTTTATGCAATTTCTCGAAAGCTTGCCGCCAGCTGGCTATCAGTTGCTCATCCGAATCGTGGAAGAAAATCTCGATCTTCGAGGGGTCGATCGAGCGGCAGACGACCGCTTCAGCTTCGCTTCCGTCATCTTGCGAGGTGCTGAAGGCCAGGACATGCCGGCTGAGGATGAGGGAATACCTGGGCATCGACCCGGGAATGCGATATCATCTACGGATCCCAACGTGGGTACGAATCTGGCGAATTTGAAGCTGGGAAAACTCCCCATGGACAAAGAAACAGAGGAAGACGTTCGAGCAGAGTTGATGGATATCGACCTCCAAGATCCACCAGCTGCAGATCAACCAAGCTTGGTGCAGACGCATGAACTGGTAAATATCAAGCAAGAAGACGAAGAGGAAGGTCCAAATCGCGCCGAGATCCCGTTCCCTGTTGCCACTTCACGCGACGTGGCGATGGAAGTGCAAAAAATCAGAGAAAACCGTGACCGGTTGAGAATCGAAGGGAGGACTGGCGGCATTGGGCCAGCGTTGAGCGTGGTCATGTACACATTCCACAACACATATGACAGCATCAACTGTCTCGATTTCTCAGGGGACAACAAACTGGTGGCTGCGGGAATGTCGGAGTCGTACATTCGTGTATGGACGATGGATGGCACCGCCTTGGGGCCGTCTCATAACGGTCAGCCACAGAGTTCACAACGGCTGATTGGGCACTCCGGTCCCGTCTATGGCGTGGCCTTTGCTCCTGCGACAGCCAAATTCGGTCCTGATGCCGCCGACACGGACACGAAATGGCTCCTTTCGTGTTCAGCCGATGGTACCATCCGACTGTGGAATCTCGACATCTTCCAACAGATGGTCATTTACAAGGGCCACATTGGCCCCGTGTGGTCGATCTCTTGGGGCCCGCACGGCCACTACTTTGTCAGTGGCGGTATGGACAAGACCGGCCGGATCTGGATGACAGACAGGATTCGTCAGGTCAGACTGCTCGCCGGGCACGACGACGACGTCGAGGTCGTTGCGTGGCATCCTAACTCGGCCTACGTCTTCACCGCGAGCTGCGACAAGACCGTGCGCATGTGGGCCTTGAACAACGGCAACCCGGTCAGGATGTTCACCGGCCATACGTCTCCGATCACGGCTTTGGCATGCAGTCGAAATGGCAAGATCCTGGCGAGCGCGGACGACAGCGGGACTATCCTCCTCTGGGACCTTGGACCCGGGCGATTGCTCAAAAAGATGCGCGGGCACGGGAAAGGCGGGATCTGGTCACTCAGCTGGAGTGTTGAATCCACCGTCCTCGTCTCTGGTGGTGCCGACCACACCGTCCGGGTGTGGGATGTGACTGGACCAGCGAAAGAGCCAACAGTGCCAAAACCAGGAGAGCCGGGCAAGTCCGATGGCGTGGTGCAGAGCGCTGGTTCCGTGGGAGTCAGCTTGGCCAGTGCCGGAGGTGCAAAGAAAAGAGGCAAAGATGCCGTGGTCACGGCGGATCAGATCAGCGCGTTTCTCACCAAGAGTACACCTGTGTACACGGTCAAAATGACGAACATGAATCTCGTGATCGCAGGCGGTGCGTATCTGCCTGAGCAGACAAAGTGAAGGCTTGACGATGCAGAACGTGACATGGCGTTGGTGGGCGAGAGTTGACGGACGCGTGTATTATTTTGACCCTGGGTCTGACGGTGGTTTGAACGGGGGATCTTGCTGGACGCTAAATACAGCACAAAACGATGGTAGTGGTACGGAGGCGTTGAGCGATGGTACCACAACTCCTGTTCAGGTCATTTTATCATGGGTGTATATGGAGACTGCTGTGGAAGGCGGCAACCCACTGGCGATGTCAAGTGATGCTGCTGCCAGCACAGACACAGTGCGGGTGATGGCAGTACCACCTTACTCATCGCTGTACCACAATTCCACTGCTGCTTTGCCCTCTTCAACTGATCCGCCATTTTGAAATTGGGATTCCTGTACTCACCTTCCTTCATTCCCGACAATGAGGAGCTTCTCTTGCACAATTTTCCTTCTGGGTGATAAATTACAGCTCATATTGAGTTCAAGGTTGTCCGGGTGACGGAACAGGCAGCAAGAGGGATGCTTATTTCGTGGTAACAAAGTGGTAGGTTCTCAATATCTAGGTTGAGCTGCCATATTAAAACAAGCCCTCTATTGTCACCATTGCCACCACATTCGGTTCACTATACAAACCCACTTGCGATCTTGCTCCTGGCTCGGATCTTGGGGCCATGAAATGCCAACACCCACGGTACAAGCGTCAATGCTGCTCCTATGCCGCCCAGCAAACTGCTTGCGGCTTGGAATCCTAGTCCGTTAAACATCTGTGCAGTGACGAGAGGGAAGGAACCGCCCAGCAAGTTCCGGCACAGACCTGAAGCCGCCAACGCTGAGCTCGCGTAGATGTGATACACGTCTGCGGTGTAGTTGAATGTGGCTAGGTAGATGCTGAAAATGCCCATGGTCGCGACGGTGATGGCAATGGTAGGCACAATCCAGTGGATCGACGGGTAGCAAGTCCACCCAAACCAGAACATGCCGATCGGCATCAAGACCGACTCGATGCAGCTGAAGTACAGTCTTCCTTCTGGGCTGCCGTTGATCTTCACCGGGTAGCGTCTCACCGCCCATTTCTCCTGGTAAATACTCAGCACGGTCGAAAGGATGCCACCAACGCAGACCGCGATAAAGACCAGACCGGTCTGCTGCAGGCTGAAGCCGTGATTGACTTCGAACACGAGTGGGATTGAACCAAACTGCAGATATAGGACCGCCCAGGAAAAGGAGATCCAAAGACTGAACCAGAACACGACGGGCTCGGTGACAAGCATGTGCATGGGCCGATAGAGCGACAACCCAATCATTCTGCCGATTGAAGAACGCTCTTCGTCAGACGTGACTTTCCAGCGGATACGACGCCATCCGATACCAGCTTTCTCCGATTCTGTCATGGTCCCTTTCTCCTGGTCGCTGGCGTTCACCGGCCTTTGCTCCATCCCGACCACTCCGACTGCTTCGAGCTTTTCATACCACGTATTGAGGATTTTGGCTTTGCGGCTGAGAATAATGCCCCCCCTCGTTTCTTGGAAGAAAAGCGTAACCAGGGCGATGAGTGTACCGCTCGTGCAAACCTGAATATAGAAGACCCATCGCCACGACAGATTCTGGGCGACAAATCCGGAGACCAGAGGCCCAAGTCCCGTGCCGAAGAGCGTCGCTCCAGCGAACAGAACCATGGGCGTGTTTCGATCTGCTGCGACCCAGATATCTGCGAGAATCCCACCGACCATGGTGGAGAAAGTGGCTTCGATTCATCAGTATTGCAAACAATGGTGACGAGATCTCACTCACATCCACCACACCCCAAGAAGAACCTCGCGGCCAACATGCCTCCGTAGGTTTCAGTAAGAGCGCAACACAACTGGCATACTAGGACGCGTTAGCCTGGCAGGGCGGAAAGGGTTCAAGTCATAACCTACTGACAAACAGCAGACCAGTGGCGATAAAGACCGGTCTTCTGCCATTGATCTCAGAGAAGGGTGCCAGCACCATTGGAGCAACTCCGAAGCCGAGTGTGAAAATAGTGATCCCGACGTTGTATGCCACATCCGAAACTCCCCATTTTTTAGTGAGCACGAAGGCGGGCGAGGAGTAGGAGCCCGCTGAATATGCTGCCGTGACATTGACCGAGCATGCCAAATAGGTCAGAAGGTTCTTCCGCCTCAAAGACCAGGTGAACGGGTCGTCGTACTTGCGCAAATCGGGACATGGAGGCAGGTCCGCTTTGGTATCTGGCGGCAAAACAGGGATCACTGGTATGTGTGATTCAAAAGTCAAATACCTATATTCAATCTCTTGCGCCGCATCGAAGTGAGAAGTGGCCTCTATTTCACCAATTGGAATATCTATTCCACTGGTACCTTCATTCGCCAAGGAGGGAGTCATTGTGCTTGGCTCGTGTCCCACGGTCGGGATCTGTGTGCCATCTTCGCCGAAGTTGGCATCACACATGGAAAGTGGCTGCTGGGTGAGAATAGGAGGTGTTCAGGAGCGTCGAAACAAGCTTGAGACAATCCAAGACCGAAGACCCCAAAACAGCACGCACGATATCTGTTGAAAAGAATCTGGGGCGATGTACTGGCGTCCGTGACCGAAAGGCCGAGCCGAACAACCAGGACATCTCCGCACAACTCCAACATTGCAGTATCCACTGGCCGGACACTTCTCCGGCATCGGTCGACGCCAATGACGACAGGCGGACTTCTGCTCCATCAGGACTCTATAGGTCGAACTGCGCTGACTTCTTCCTTTTGTCATGCCGTGATCCGAGTCGTTGAGCATGTCGCCACTGTCATTCGTTGTGGTGGACAGGGAGAATATGAATGTGCGGATCCGGCGGAAGCTTCTCCGTTCGATCATCGCTAGGAGAGCTTGATGTCGTGCTGGGCGAAGCCCCAACGCTGATGCATGGTCATGCGAACGACTTGGTGCTTACCGGAGGCGAAATCGGAGTGTCGATCTTGTGGAGGAGACTTGTGATGGGGGGCCGGCTTGAGAGGCTGTCTTGCACCCCCAGAGTGGCGGATCAGATTTCCGGGCAACGGTTCAACTTGGATTTATCTTTCATCGGATGTGAATCCCGCTCCGAGAAGGGCGGGTGTCGTGAGAAAGAGCCTGGAGAAGAGCCAAAACATCTTGCAGCAACCTCCGCTAGGGATGTCTCTCTGGCCGCCGCGACTACAGCTTCACCCCGCCCAGTTTGAGCTGCTTGAAGGGGAATCGCGCGGCTGGACCTGCATTAGTGGATCTCCTCCAACCTGGACGCCGATAATCGTGATATGAAGCGCGTCATGAATCGTGGCCACGGTCAAGAGCTGGCCAAATCTTCCGCAAGTGTCGAGCTGCCTCTCTACACCCCTCTTTGTCTGGTACATCCGCTGTTGTTGACGTCCTCGAATTGTGGACCGGACTTGCACCTTGTGGAGATCCTCCTGGTCATCATCATCGAAACTGTGTTGAGAGGGGAGAAATAACAAAATGGTTGCCAAACCGCAAATTTCTACAGTGGGATGATGAAGAATAAAACTGGATGTGGACATCTGATTCTGTAAGAACCCTCTGTTCGGATTTAGACGCCGCGTCAGTTGCTGGAGGCCGATGAGTACTGTTATTCAAGGATCCGCCGACTGGATTTGTGGAGACGGTCACTCAGTGGTCACTGTTAACCGAGAGTTCTTCGACTTCTGGCCTCAAAGGGACAATCTGAGAGACGTCGGAGTGAAGGATGATATCAGATCGTGTCTTTAGGCCCCCATTGCAAGAGGCCTTCGATGCGCGCAGAGAGGAGCTGTCCCAATTCACCGCTCCATACACTTGAATGCCTCGCGTGAAACAGCCTCAGGCGCGGTGACGTATGGGGCCTTGGTCAATGTGCTGTAGAAAAGAAGCAGCGAGCAGCAGAATCGGCAGGAAAGCCATTCAATCGACAAGCTGCAGACTGCCAAGAGCACTGTGACCGAAGCATGGAACCACGAGGTTTGCAGATATGAGGAGGTCGCCGCAGCTATAGATGCGAATAACCGTGTACTGAATGGTCGTGGCGAATATGGAAAACTGTGGAGGTTCCAAAGTCTTGCCGTCGGATTGGCCTTGACGGTCTGCCTCGTATCAAGGTGCTTTGAGCAATACTTGAAAGCTTGAGCATGCCAATACCTTGGTGTTCACTTGCAGGGTTGCTATCGACGGATTGTGAGTTCTGCAGGATGCCACGACGAGGGTGGGAACTCACTGAGGATCTTTGGTGCGATGTGGGGGTTTTCCAGAGCCTGCGACGGCCATGATGGACGGTTCAGTGCAAACATAGGAATCTGAGACGAACATAGACATAGACGAATCACCACCAGAAGCAATTTGGTGGTTCCGCAAATTGTAGACCGGTGGTTAGTGGCGGAGGTGTAAGGATAATCGGCAGCCATTGCTAACTGCATGGTTGAAGAATCAGCTCCACCGAGACGAAGTTGTAGAGGACAACCACAAGCTTAGTGAGTGAAATGGCCACACCAGACGCTAAAGACACATCTTCGGGGTCATGTTGGAGACTGAGAAGATACATAAGGGCATCAGAAAGAAAGCCGGCGAACTATCGAAGTTTGGCGAATACGGTCAAAGATACCGGTGACCGAGAAAGTCAAGCTCGTCCAAGTGAGGAAGAATGAGAGTCTCTTGCGGTTCTTTTGACAGCCATGAGCACATCATGCTGGTAGAACTGAGATTGGAAGTTGCTCCAGCACCTCATCACAGGCACGTGGAAGCTTTGCACTCACAATCGCTCCTTGTGGTCTGCGGCAACTCTCGTTGAAGAGAATGGTGCTACAAGCAGCCAGCACTAAATCATCTCTGAATCTCCCTCTGATGCTTTGCCAAAAGATGAGGCGTTGGCGTCGACAGGATAAAAGCATCTGGTTCGAGCCGTTCGACACATGACGGGCGCAGTTGACCGAGGACCCAAAAGCCGAGGCGCAGTAGTCTACTACTATGGCCGGGTCAGATTTTCTAATTGCCCACTCATTCCAAGGGGCATCGCGCTATCTTACCATCAGCTGGCGCTTGACCAGTGTACCGGATATTTTATCAAGTGCAGCTTCTCCTTCTAAAAGACTTGAAGATTATTTGCATCTGTTGTTGGCTAGATTTGGCGTTCTTCCATCTCCGCACGCCGGTAACACCCACCTGATGACTTGTACCCGCACTTGAAGCGGGTTGAATAATCCAGCAAAAGCCCGGTGTTAGCGACTCTTCAGCGTCTCAGGCGTCATGTCTGACTCTGTCGGTATGTCCACAGACCCGGCCTCACTGGATTGGCAGCTGATCATCATTTTTCCATGGCAGATCGTGTATTCGTCCACGCCCTGGCCACTGTGCGCCGGCTCCCACGCACCGGTTCATCACGGCCACCCCCCTCGGCGCGTTTACGCCTCTATGGGTTGTACAAACAGTCCATGGAAGGAGATGTTGAATCTATCTTGCCACGGCCGACACTGCCCCCGCTATCCCCCGATCCATCTTCAACAACGAACACGGTCCACCGGTACGCCTCACGCGACCTCCGCGCCCGTGAAGCGCAAGCTGAAATTGAGAAATGGGACGCCTGGCAGGCATGTGCCGGCATGTCACGCACCGAGGCGAAGAGACGCTACATTAGCACATTGATCGAGACCATGAAAGAGTACGCCAGCGGGACGCAGGAGTCTAGGGAACTGATATCGGACCTCGAGTTTGTCTGGAACCAGATACGAAGCCAGAGTGGGAGCTCGGAGGATGAAGAGGGAGGAGATTCGCCCACACGACGTCTCGAACGAGCCGGACTCAAACAAACCCAAAGCTACGACAGTAGAAGCCCAGGCCCTGCCAGCAGCGGCGGGGGAGTTATCAGCCGAACCCTCTCAGACCCGAACCGTATGCGAGTCCTCTCACCCGTCTCCCAACGCGACAGCGACGACGTCGTCGAAGCCGAAGAGGTCGACCCGGCTGGCACCGGTGCAGATCCCAACCCCAACTCTGCCTCCCTCAACCCGATTACCACGATACCGTCCACAGCACAGCCCTTCACATCATCGGGCCAACTCGACCCGCAATGGTGCACCCGCATAGAATCACACCTCCGACACCTGTCGACCGAGATCGCCGCGCTCCGCGAACAGTTGTCCTCGAACCATCTGCTCTCCTCTTCGTCCTTGTCGCCTGCCCTCACCTCTCGCCGCCGCCGCATCCTCTACCGTGCATCGAGTTGGTTCAGATGGCTGGTCTGGGCCGTGGTGCGCCAGATCCTCATCGACACTGTTCTCCTGCTGCTTTTCATCCTCTGGGGTCGCTGGCGAAACCACAAAGACCGGCGCGTGGAAGCCTGGGTGCGCCGGCGCTGGTTGGATCTCAGATCCATCACCACCGCGATCGACGCCTTGATACGAGATAGGTTCGGGGTGGTGACCAACGTGCCGGGCGGCTCGCAAATATCATGACCGACATGAACAGCGGGAGAGGGTTCTTTCTCCCGGTTGAACTAATTTATCATTTATCACTATTGCGGTGCAGACGTGTAACGAAAGACAAGCACATTATCCACTGTAACAAGACGATGGAACCAAAAACAATTATGTTTGGTCGATCAGTCGGTCGGTTAATCGAAAAAGCCATGCCAACGAACTGGAGACAAGCAGGAGACCAAGATGAAATGAATGCCAAAGACCTCAACGAAATGTTGACAGAGTAGGATTCAGGGGGGGCAAGAAAAATCCAACCGGGAAATATCTAATAATCACGGAAAAGGGACAGCCAACCAAGACTGGAGAGGGAAGCAAAAGAGGCTACGTAGCAGAGCAGACGTAGCAGTCGTAGCAGACGTAGATTTGAATAGTGACTCGATCTGGGAACTGATCACCCAACCACAGTGGAGGTTACTCCTCCCTCCAAGCGCAAAGCTCGATGGATATTGAAAGCCATGGGTCCGAGTGTAGGTCCACTTGGAATGGCGAATCAACATTCTCTTTGGACTTTCCTTGTCTTGAGTCACTGTTGTACAGGTCATGTATTTCGTGCTCTGGACTTCCCAGTCTGAGCGTGAGCTTGAGCTGGGGCTATTGTGCTGGAGCTGGAGCTGGAGCTGGAGCTGGAGCTGGAGCTTGTCCTTGGGCCTGTCCGCCGCGACCACGGCCTCGATATCCACCGCTGTACCCTCGGTTGTAACCCCGATAGTTTCCTCCATACTGTCTGCCCCGGCCAAAGCCACCCCGGCCTCGTCCCCTGTACCCGCCGTCCACATTTCCTTGACCGAAGGTCTCCAGATTCTTCTTGAATTCCTCGCCTCTGACCTGTCGCGCATTGGCGCGGCCATCACTCCCTCCCTCTCGATCTCTCGCCTCGCTCGAGATGTTGTCAAAAAATGAAGTAGATTTGTTGTAAGCAGGCGCGGCTGCCATCGGAAGGCTGTCCTTCCTCTTGATTCCATTGTTTGTGGACGCTTCTCCATCGCCATCCCCGTTCGTGGCACCATCGTCACCCTCTCCAATCGGTGGTGATCCGGAAGCAATGGCTTCCTTGATCAGATCTTCCTTCTTGAATTTTGCGTTGGCCGACTCGAAGTCAAAATCGGACTTGGGGATCTCCATCTTCTTGGCTTGATGTCCTCCTGAAGCGTTGCGTTGAGAATTGCCACGCCCACCCCTGAACCCGCCACGACCTCGCGGCGTGCCATTACTACCCGTCGTCGTGGTCATCTCGCCCACTTTCTTCGCGAGGGCATCCATCGATGCGGCCGATGGCACCACCGACGGTGCTGGCTTGGCTGGGACCGCGGTCTGTGGATTGAGTTTCGCCATGGCTGCCGCCACTGCTTCCTTGGCCTGTCGGGCTGCTTCATCCATGGCTGCTTGCGTCGGAATTGGCTTGGAAGCCGGGTGTGCGGAAGCACCGTTCGTCGTTGACAAGGGCCCATCATTTGTGACCGGCACGGGCGGAGTGAAAGATTTTTGATTGACAGTGAGCGGTACGGCCGGCGTAACGCGGTTACTGGTCTTGGGAGCAGTAGGGGGGGCTTTGGTGGGAGCCACAGAAGCAGTGGGAGGAGGTGTGGCAGCAGCCGCAGTCGCTATTGGGACGGGCTCTGTGTGCGGTGGAGGCTCGGTTGATGGCTTTGGAATGTCTGTTGAAGGTGCGGATGTCACCGTCGCGCTGGGACCTCTGTTATCGACCGGTAATTCCGATGTCGGTTTCGGAACTTGAATCAGACCAGGAGGACGAGTTTGTTCTGGCCTAGCTTCGCTCGGGGGGGCATTGCCGCGCTGACTGGGAGGGCCTATCGGTTGCGGAGGCCGGGGGAATTGGTTCGGACCAGGACCTTGCGGAAAGCCAGGACCTGGGCCGCCAAAATAACCGGGCGGTGGCGGCGGCCCGTGAGGTGGTGGTGGCCCATATGCTGGGAACCCAGGTCCAGGTCCGAATACGGCCGGCGGAGGCCCAAAACCACGTCCCATCTGGCTGGGCGGGTAGTATCCGCCATACTGTTGTGGAGGGTAACCGGAAGGAGGAAAGGGGGGTTGGAGTTGAGGCGGCCCTTGAGGAGATGGCCCCGGGCGAGATGCGTTCTACCACAAGAGTCTGGTCAGCGAATGTTTCCCAAACTGTTCTCTGCTCTCTTATCGGTCGTGATGAACTTGGGGTCAGAAGGAAGGCAACGGAAAATATCCACAGCATTTTGCGCTTTCGGAACAGGTCTGTGATTAACATCCGTAATGTTTCATCCTAGTGTGGGCACGAAGGGTGGGCGCGATAACTTGGACATACCAGGATGGCCGGATCATTTGGCACACTCTGCGGCGAAGGCTGTTTGCTCTCCTGTTGCTCATCGGCGATTTTGATGTCCTTGACGTCGCTGCCGCGGAACACGATGTAGTCGAATTTCTGTTGCGACGCGGGGATGAAATTGGGCACTTTGCGCCCTTCTGTACCAAAGGAATAGACATTCTCCAGCGCTATTGTCGATTGCTCTGGATTAATCTCGTGCAGTGTCCCGACATAGCTGGTCGCACAAACGGTTAGCCGTGGCTTCGAAGCGCCTCGCCCTGCACATTCACGCGCGACGTACCGGATCTCGCTCTTTGAAATGAGGTTAAAGCGCTGTCCGATTAGGTGATCCATGTCCATGGTGGAGAAGACTGCGAAGGAAAGAGGGAGGAGCTAGTGTTACATGAGAGGAGGAGTTGGTGGGTGGTGGATGTTTTTGCAAGGACCAAATTGAGAGGCTGCGGCACCGTGAAGGCGGCAGCTTCAAGTTTGCTCAATATTTCTTGGCGCCTTGGAGGCCCGTGCACTTGTCTTGAGCCTTGTGCTTCCTCGCCCTGGTCGATACATGGCCTCATCTGGGAAATTCTTTCAGACGGAGTGAGTGTGGTCCCCTCTGATGTCCACACGGTGCTGATCCACCATGCTTTAGCACCTCTCTCGTCGAAGGTGACCGGAAGTTGCGCAAGTCGGCCAACACCCAAGGAAGTCCTGTGAAGTTTTCATCCAAGATTCTCGCTGTCGCTGTGAACTACTATTTTGATCCAGATGGCGACGTGGTCTTTGCTGCAGAAGCGGGAGGGAATGTGGCCGGCTTACGGTTGTCTACGAACGAGCTGTCGGTGACGCCCCGGGGGCCCCAGGCACCCCTTACCAGCATTGCGTTTTATGGGAGCAAGGTTGCCGCCCAGCCATTCACCACCGCGCAGATCTTTGCGGGCTGCTGGGACAAATCCATCTGGCAATATACGTATCGGCTGGGGGAAGAACAGACCGCCGCTAGCCGAACCGTCATCAGCCATTCCTCCTTTCCTGCTCACACCGACTTTGTGAAATGCCTCCTCGTGGCCCAAACGCCGGACAAGCAGGCCATCATCATCTCCGGTGGCGCGGACGGCGACATCCGCTTCTGGACGCTGGGAGGCCAGAAACTGGGGAGCCTCAAGGCGGGGTGCCGAGGGGTGGAGTGCCTCGTGTCTGATCCGTTGGCGCCGGGAGATGCTCCTCGGGTCATGTTCTCAACCTCTCAGCGCGAAATCTTCGAGTTCACTCTGCCCGACGCTGCTAAGTTGGCCGCCAACGGAGTCAAGATCTCAAACCCGATTGTGGTGCACGAGACGAGTGTGTACAAGCTCTATTTCGATGGCGATGGAGACTTGTGGACTGCCTCTGCCGACAAGACGGCCAAACACCTCGTCCGCGATCGGGGATGGACGCCGGACACGACGTTGCAGCACCCAGACTTTGTTCGCGACGTCGTCTGTCACGATCTGTACGGCTGGGTCATCACGGCCTGCCGGGACGAAGAGATTCGGGTATGGAACCGTGCCAGCGGCGAGCTCTATCACGTATTTACCGGCCACTTTGAGGAAGTGACGGGCCTGTGCTTGATTGGGGACTTGCTCGTCAGTGTCAGTATAGACGCCACGCTGCGGCGGTGGAGTCTGGCGCCAGCAGATCTTCGAAAGGCAGTCGACGAAGCAAGAAATCCCAAATTGCTGGAGCAGGCCTCGGCCCCCGTGACGGACCCAACCATGCTCACTGAAGAGGAAGAGGCAGAACTCCGCGCACTCATGGAGGCGGAGGAGCAGGTCCGTCCTGTGGATCCGTATGTTGCTGTCGATTGACTAACCGGTTCAGGAATCACTCGAAAAGATGGCTCTCGACGAGCAATGACGGAGGAAAGGAGCGAGAGAAATGGTCGTCCTCGTTTGTTTATGTCCCTGGGAACCTTACGCTCGGCTCAGCCTGATCTCCAGATTGCCAGCGTGGAGGGCGAGCCTAGTTGGTTCGCACCATGTAACAGTGGGATGTCAGGTGGCGATAAGGTTCTGGAGCTGGGGCCGCCCTTGGCCGATTAGATAAGTGGCCATATCGGTGCCGCCCATTGCTCAGGCTGTGGAGCAGCGTTCAAGCAGTGGGCAGTGCTTCCGCCATCGCAACCTCCCCACGTGCCCATGGTGAGTGAAAACTTTGCTGTACTCGTACTGCGTCAGCCGTTGGCGCCTCAAATCCAATAATCCAACCCATTTCATTCTCCACTCGTGCTGTTGCCCGCCGTCAGCGCTGGCCAGGAATCTCTCTCTCTCCCTTCGGCCTGTTCCCTAATTAAGCGGCCGTTTCCGCGACCAAGCGCAAAGTTTTCCGAGCCTTGCGAGCGCTTCTTTCTCCCCGCAAACCTCACCACCTTTGGTGCTGCTGGGACGATCTTGTAGACGTTCCCTCCTCGCCTCTCACCAGTCATCTAGTCTTCTGACGACTTCGTTCCCTCTGTGGTTGGCGTTCTCTGCAGTTTGTCGCGACCAAAAGTGCCTCGATGGGAAATGATGCCACGGAACTGACCTTGCGGAATGTGTTGGCGGACAGCTCATCTCCATATGTGAGTCGGTTCCCACGTCGACATGGCCGATGCTGACAACGAGGAGCTGCGAGCGCACAAGGACAATCCCGTAGCATGGCAAGAATGGAATGGCGAGACGATCGCGCTCGCGAAGACGTCTCAGCGTCTGATTTTCCTCAGCATTGGCTATAATGCATGTCATTGTACGTCCCGTGCCCTGTCCCCTTCAGCCGACCATTTCGAGCTCTCCTGGATCAAGGCTGATGATGACGACCAAAGGGTGTCATGTCATGGAACGGGAGTCCTTTTCTTCTCCAGAGGTCGCCAACATTCTCAACAAGTACTTCATTCCCGTCAAGCTCGATCGAGAATGTCGCCCCGATCTGGACGATATCTACATGAGCTATGTCTCCGCCACCATCGGCTCCGGTGGTTGGCCGGTTAATGTCTTTCTCACTCCCGATCTCAAACCCGTCTTCGGGGGATTCTACTGGCCTGGACCGTCGTCGAATCATTCGGCCTCACATGACGAGGCTCCCACGACCTTTGTCGACATTTTGAAAAAGATGCGAGATGTCTGGACGACGCAACGCGAACGGTGCCTTCAATCGGCCTCGGACATCACGGATCAGTTGCTCGCGTTTGCCGCAGAAGGCATCCATTCCCACTCCAACGGGTCCATCCGTGGCGGTCCAGATGCGAGCAACACAGACCCGCCCGAGCCGTTAGATCTTGACCTTCTGGATGACGCTCTTGGCCATTTCATCTCGCGGTATGACTCGGCCCACGGCGGCTTCAGCCCCAGTGCCACGTCCTCCAAGTTCCCCACCCCTTCCACACTCACCTTTCTGCTCCGCATTGGCGCGGCCATCGCGCAGCCGTCCACACACACGCGGTTTGGCTTTCCCAATCCCGTGCCCGGAATCCTGGGCCGAGAGTCGTGCGTCACAGCGGCTTCTATGGCCTTGCATACGCTCTTCGTCATCTCTCGCTCCGGTCTCCGCGATCATCTGGGCCACGGGTTCCATCGATACAGCGTGACGGCAGACTGGAACCTCCCTCATTTTGAAAAGATGATGTGCGACAACGCACAGTTGCTCGGCTGCTATTGCGATGCCTGGGCGCTAGGACGAGATCCGGAAGTCTTGGGCACCATCTATAGTCTGGTCGAATACTTCACCAACCCGGAGTCTCCCATTGTCCGGCCGGGAGGCGGTTGGTATGCCAGCGAAGATGCCGACTCGCGCGCGACCATTCCCACGGGCGTTGATGGAGTCACAGACCACAAGAAAGAGGGAGCCTTCTACGTCTGGACGCTGAAAGAGTTTCAGTCCATCCTTGGCGATCGTGATGCCAGCATTCTGGCGCGCCACTTTGGCGTCAAGAGTGACGGCAATGTCCCGGCGGAGCACGACATGCACGATGAATTCTTGACCCAGAACGTGCTCCACATTGACGCCACGCCGTCGGTCCTGGCCAAAGAGTTCGGATTACCCGAGGCAGAAATCGTGCGGGTGATTAAGAGCGGCAAAGTGAAGCTCGCCGAGTACCGTAAAAGCAAACGAGAAAGACCAGAGGTCGATACGAAGATCATCGCATCGTGGAACGGACTGGCCATTACAGCTCTCGCCCGAGCTGCCAACACGCTCGCGACCATTGACAAGCATCGGTCCGCGAGATGTCTGGACGCCGCAGAGAAAGCCACCGCGTTTCTCATGAGAGAAATGCTCAACGAATCCACGGGGCGTTTGACTCGCATTTACACCCCCCGGTCGTCCACGGCGGCGCCGGAAGAAGACAAGACGACCGCGTTTGTCGACGACTACGCTTATCTTACCCTGGCCAACCTCGCCCTGTACGACCTAACGCTGAAGCAGGCCTATCTGGACTGGGCGGTCAAGCTGCAAGCATACCAGGATGCGAATTTCATCGCCAACACCACCGGTGGCTACTTTCAGGCGGAGCGATCCTCAGAGCAGATCATCCGGCTGAAGCCGGGCACGGACAACTCCTTACCCTCTCCCAACGGCATCGCCTCGACCAATCTGCTCTACCTGTCGTCCTACCTACCGGACCGCAAAGCCGAGTACATCCGCAAAGCGAGGGCCGTGCTCAATGCCTTTGCCGTCGAGGTCATCCAGCACCCGTTCCTCTATGTCGGCCTCTTGAGTGGCGTAGTGATGGAGCAGGTCGGCGTCAAGACTCTGATTGCTCCCGAAGACATGCGTGAATCAGAGGTCCGCAGGCTCAAGGGTTGGGGCAGGTCGGTCGTCCGCGGTGATGTGACCACCGTGATGATTTGCACCCGGGAAGGTGTGTGCAGGGAGTTGAGGGCGAGTGATTTGGAGGACATTGATGAAGAGGGTCAAGACGATGCCTTTGCCGCGGCCGGACGCGAGGCTGCCAATATGTAGGAGGTGATTGGGGGCAAGCAAATGTGTGCAAAAGCTTGTGGTGCACTCGCAAGCGACGGCCAACGCGGTTTCATTCCTTTTCTTTCTTCGATTGATGGAGCAAGGGACCGAGTATTGGAATGGACTCTCGTGAATGAGCGCGGAATGGGAGCGACGGATGTCAATCATTATATGAGAGACCGGTCAAGGCCAGGTGATATTCTAGAGCTACACTATGTAGTTGGGGCTAAATTTAGTTCTAGTTCAGCTGTCATTCACACGACTGGGCTGGAATGAGCAAGGCTTTTGCACTGTGGAAAGATACAAGTTTGACAATGATACATCCGGTAATGAGACACCTAGTAATGATCCACCCAGAAATGGATCACCTAGTAATGATCCACCCAGAAATGGATCACCTAGTAATGGTCCACCCAGAAATGGAAGTGTTCACCTAGTAATGATTCACCCAGCAATAGATCGCCCAGTAATGATCCACCTAGGAATGGAAGTGGTTCGCCTAGTAATGATTCACCCCGAAATGGAAGTGGTTCACCTAGCAATGAGACACCCAGTAATGATCCACCCAGAAATGGAAGTGGTTCACCTAGCAATGAGACACCCAGCAATGATCCGCAATGATCCATCTGCTGTAGCAATGAAACAACAGTGCACTTGGCAATCCTGTGCCAGACCACGCTCGTCCCATTTCGTCTATTCATCGACCTTAATTAACACTCAGCCTCAGATTGACGGACACATTTCTAGCTGATCCATTACTGATGGATCATTACTGGGTGGATCCATTACTAGGTGGATCATTACTGGGTGATCCATTACTGGGTGATCCATTTCCATTTCTGGGTGTCTCATTACTGGATGAATCATCACTAGGTTGTTTGCACCTGGTATCATGAAACGATGTGCTCTTGGTAAGCCGTGTCTGGTTAAGGTGAACTGCTCTCTTCGGCATGAATAGCTGTCACCTCCAAGTTATCCTACTGGGGCCTGAATATTTCTCGATATGAGCACAGACTTCACCCTTCACTCATGTACCCTCAATTCCTTGGGCGTGTCTGGCTGTGCATTCCACCTTCCATTTCTGAAGGCCTCAATCTTCTCCAGCTCCTTGAAGATTCTGCTGATGGTGGGGAACTGCTGGATATCTACGCCGAACCGCAAGGCCCCATCAACAGCTGGTGCCAAAACACAGTCTGCCATCGTCACTTGATCTCCCACAGAGTATCGGCCCGCGTACACTTCGGCCAATTCCTCGTACGCCTTGAGACCTGCCGTCGTGAATTGCTGCTTCCACTCGCCATCATCGATGCCAGCCGATTGGATGCGTTGCAGAACGCGGAGATTCGTCACAGGCTGCACATCACAGGCAATAATGTTGACCAATTCCCGCACTTTTGCTCGGGCCACGGCGTCGTCGGTCGGTGGCAGCAGACCCGGCAACTCTGGCCTCGTTTCCTCAAGGAACTCCAGAATCGCGACGGACTGCCTAATGGTCGCAATTGGTGTCCCCTTCCACCTCACAATCAGGGTCGGCACCGACTCGCTGGGGTTCAACGTGGCATAGTTTTGGGCATGCTGTTCATCCTTGAGAAGGTGGATGTATCGGTATTCGACCTCGGAGGCGATACCTTTGTAGTACGCCGCGATGCGGACCCGCGCCGAGCAGGAGGAGCGGAAATATGTGTATAGAGTGTACGTGTAGAGTGAAGGATCCATGGCCTGCAAATACGGACAACCAGTACTAGTATACCTCCTTTCCGCGGAGATATACTCAATCGGCCGGCGGGATGGTACAATTAAGAGGAGGAGTAGTAAGCAGTGTCCCAAGGCAGCGGACCGGTTGTATTTCAGTTAATTCTGTCAAAGCTGTAGTATTCCGTTCCTGGACGTCTGGTCAAGCCGAGTGGCATCGGGCCGAACCAGGGAGGCGTGTCGTTGTCTGAGAAGCCTCAATCCTCTTCGAGTGAATATGGTTCGGTGCAAGTCCAAGCACGAGGTCAATAAGTTAAGTGGGTAACACCTACTATTGTAACCCGCTAACCAAGTTTGTTGGCAGGTAGGCAGATAGATACAATGAACGGTGATGGATAAGAATATGTATATTGAGCATCCCGCCACTTGTATCCATCCATCGCAGATATAAGCCTGCGCAACAAAACTTCTGCCGCATGCGGGGTGCATGACGTTGGCGCAGAGCGGAAAACAATCCATGCTTCTCTGGACAGTGGACGGTGGACAATGGGCTCAGACATCAAAAAGCATTCGGAGCCCCGCGGCCGGAGTACCTCTCCTGTTCGCCTATCCCGGTTTCCCCGCAGGTGCAGCGGAAGCAGAGGCGGAGATGATTCCGCTCTCTGGAAGTCAGAGGCTGTCTCCTAACTAGTTAGGGCCTACCTAAGAGGGTGTCTCATTACTGGGTGCCTCATTGCTAGGTGTCTCATTGCTAGGTGATTTCCATTTTTGGTGCCTCATCACTAGGTGTCTCATTGCTGGGTGATTTCCATTTTGGGTGCCTCATCACCAGGTGGGTGTCTCATTACTAGGTGGATCATTTCGAGGTGTCCCATTACTGGGTGAAGCATTACCATTTCTGGATGTCTCATTACTGGGTGAACCATTACCATTTCTGGAAGGAATGCAACTGGTCTGTGAGTTGGCAATCCGTAAGATGTGTCGTTGTCTATGCGATGCTACTATTTGTCATGTCTTGGGACATTAATCAAGTCACGTAGGCAACGAACTCATCATCGGTCGGCCAATTAAATCCCAACAATCAAGACGTTCTTATCGATCTGGATCGATGTGGAGGGATGTAGAAGACTGGTGGTCTTCAGGTGCTATGACACGAGTGGTAGCAAGAGTAAGCTTGAAACTTGAATGGTTAGGAGAAGTAAACAACGATAAGTCAAGAGGCTGTCTACTGTGCTATGCCGCTTTAAAGACCACGTCGATGTCCAAGACAGGGATATTTGTGCTCCAGCCTCGAACTCCAGAAAGTGGAAATGCAGAATTTCCGAGAGAGTGGATCCACTTGGTCGATTCAAGATGCAGTACTTATACGCTGACACAGGTCTTGAGCCTTTTCTGTTCTGGACTTGCTCGATCTTGATTTGGCAGTGCAGAGGAAAAGCGCACTCCTGCAGGTAGAATCGAGGAGGGAGGGTTTTGATATGGTCATATACAATGCTGCGGTTGCACAGCATGGCAAGACTACCCCGCTCTAGGGGTAATGTCAAAAGCGTGGCATCACCTAGATATGCCATTGGCCATGGTGTCGGCTAGACCCTCATTGTAAGGCTGTGAAGTGACGCTTGGTACCTGCCAAGCAAGGGCCTGATTCGATTCATAAGAGAAGCAAGTGAGCCGAGAATAAAAGCGAGTAGCAGAGATAAAGATAGGGCAGAGCGCGGGGCCCTTTAAAACGTAGGGCGCAGGAGCAGGAACAGGGGGGCAGTATTATTTTGGCTCTGACACTGAATGGTCCTGGTAGCCAAGGCGCTGGGCGTCTCGCATCGGGCGGAAACTCCACTGGGTTCTGGGAATTTGGACCCCAACGTTCACGCACCACCCCTTGCTGGCTTTGCTCGCTTGCCTGTCGATCACAGGTCAAAAGTCCGGCTGCCCCCCCCCAGGCCTTCTCTACTCTTCCATGGCTGCAGTCAGCATTGCTCGTCCAGGCTGTGTCCAGCAGACGACGGGTCTGCCATTCTGTGTTTGGCCCTCATGCTGTTGTTACTGAAGCGCGTCGCCTTCGAAACAGCTTACCGGTTGCTGGGGATGCGCCATGTCCGGTCCTCAAGCCTTCGACTCGACTGTCCCTCCTGCGTCACCGACTGCTGAGACGGCGGTACCACATTCCGAAAGGACGACGGCGACAAACGACAATCGCATCACAGGACCGGCGCCTGTGGCCAGTCCTTCATGGGACCGGAGCGCGTTTCTGACCCCGCCAGCCCTGCCCATTTTTGCCCATCAGGATCACATACCGGATCCAGTTTCTTCGAGGGCGGTCGCGTCTCCAACGGCCGGAACGTTGCAGGAAAATTATAATACCCGGAGCAGAAATGCTCCGTACAGTCTTGCTCCTCATGGGCCCTTCACTGTCGGCCATGACCCCGCCAACTTATTCAAAGGCCTCCATATCAGGACAGACTTTGAGCCGCCTGGCCGGCCAGGGTCCACGAATTCAGTAGAGTCGGAGTCGCGACTACGGACAAGCGCGTCAGCAGCAAGCTTGCCTCGCCGGGTGCCCAGTGTGCGCGCACAGCTCCATTCGACCGCGGGCTCGCTGTCCCCAGGCTCGGCGCTTTCGTCGCCTCAGATTGCCGCCATGCTCGACATCACTCCCCTGCCGTCTCCGACGTTGGGCACCTTCGAATCCTGGAAGAGCTCGAGAACGCGGTCCCGGGGATCGTCGACGTCATCCAAGTCCGAGATTCCTTCTTCTTCTGCCGCTTATATTTCCGTGTCGCTTTCACCCACCTCTCCGCGGCGAAAGGGCTATCCAGGTCTGACCTCTCCTTCCAGCCGGCCGTCGACGTCCGACGGAGCCGCACCGGTCGACGACACCAGGTCTCGTGCGAGGAGTGTGAGTGAGTATGTCCCAGAGGTACTGGCCGTGCCAAAGCCTCGCCACGTGGCCGTTTCTGGGACCGCGCCACCTCCTGGGTTTGCTGCATTGCAGTCGGCTCTGCATCGAGAAGAGTATCTGGGAGTCCAGCGAGGCTTGGTGACGCCCGTGGTCGCCCCGCCGTCACCGCCAGCGACGTCAAGCGAGCTCAGCAGCTCTCACGAGGACGAGCCAGCAGCGAAACGACCAAAACTAGAAATCTTCGCCGCTAGGAGCATCTCAACCGGACAGATCAGGACGTACGAGTCAATCCGAGAGCTTGGTCAAGGGACATTCAGCAAGGTGTACCTGGCCGTTCGTCAGGTCCATGGTCGCAGCGACACGGTTGATTACCGGCAAGACAGTGTGAACATGGCCGGGGTTCGGGCGAGATCCAGGCGCCTGGTAGCTGTCAAGGTGGTCGAGCATGGCCCAGCAGGCGGAGCGGATGCCGAGCGCATAGATGTGTCTTTGAGACGGGAGGTGGATCTGCTAAAGTGCATACGACACCCTTCGCTGGTTCACTTGAAGGCATTCGGCACCGATGGCGACTCCCGTGCGCTTTTGATCATGAACTATTGCCCTGGCGGCGACTTATTCGAGGTGGCAAGCAAACAGTTGAAAGTGCTGACACCACCGTTGGTCCGCCGCATTTTCTCCGAGCTTGTGTCAGCGGTGCGGTACTTGCACCAGAAGTATATCGTCCACCGTGACATCAAGCTCGAAAGTATGTCTACACCCACGCGATTGCCATCGAGGTCCTCCTGGCTGATCTTTTTAGACGTCCTCCTGAACATCCCTGTACAGGTCCATCCTGACGTGCCGGACTGGCAGACTTTGGATCGAGCTGTCGTGACCTTGACTGACTTGGGTCTCTCCCGCCGCATCCCCGAACCTCCGGAGAGCCCGCTCCTGACCACCCGGTGTGGCAGCGAAGACTATGCGGCCCCCGAAATCCTCATGGGCCAACCGTATGATGGCCGTGAAACTGACGCCTGGGCGCTGGGCGTACTTCTTTATGCTCTGATGGAAGGCCGCTTACCATTCGACCCCTTACCTGGAGCGCGGGGAGATCCAGCAATGCTGAGGGCACGAACCCCACACCGAATAGCACGTTGCGAATGGGCTTGGGTGAAGTATGGTGATGAAAACGGCGACTGGGACCCTGATAGGGGCAGGCTCCTTCAAGGCGCTTTCATGTGTGTGGACGGCTTACTCAAGAGAAACACTCGGCGGAAACCGCTGAGCGAGATCCGGGAACTGGTCTGGGTCAAAGATGGCATCCAAGTAGATGGCGGTCTTCGGTGGGTCGAAGAGGAAGCAATTTAAGACGTGTTTTGCCACGAGATTTTGGTTGGTTGACGTTGGACCGGGATATGGACGTGGATGATATATATGATACCCGGAAGAGAGGTGCAGGATGGATTTTCACATGGTAAACAAACGGACATGGCTCGCAATTGTACAGCGTCTGGGTGTGCTCCCTGTATGTGCCCTGGTTTATCTCTGAGAACAATCTTGCTCGCTTAACCCAGCAAGTCAAGGCTCTCGAATGATAGAGGTCAGGCCGAGCTGTCTTGAGATTCTCTTTCTTCCATAGCAGCTGAGGTGCAGTAATTAGCAGCACTCCGATTGGCTCTTAACCCCTCGGTGGTCGGCGACAGAACCCCAAAATTCCGAATGCGGCTTCTCCCCAGGTTTTTCTGAGTCAACATCGTCCACCGAGCTGAATCTCCGACAGGCTCAAGAGGTCACAAGAGACTGACCTATCGGGCGAGAGCCATACAGGGTGGGAATTCTCATTGTCTGTCTGGAGACGATCTCTTGCGACATCAATCAGTTCGGAGTGCTCCAAGCAGCGCTTTCAAGATGAAGGCCTCGGCAGCTTTCAGGAGCTTGCGGTTGAGGCAGGCAAAGACTCAGTTTTCCTGTCGCAGCGCGTATGACAGATCCTCCTCCGGCTGGCTCTGTGATTTGCTGACCGTTTGCAGACGACCATTCTCTACCTCTGGCAGCCGCGGCAATGGAACGGCCACCCCCTCCGATGCCGCCGCACTCAACAAGGTGTCCAGACACGTCACACAGCCCAAATCACAGGGTGCGTCACAGGCCATGCTGTACGCGACGGGTATGACCGAGATCGACATGGATAAACCGCAGGTTGGCATATCTTCAGTCTGGTACAGTGGAAATCCGTGTAACATGCACCTCCTGGACCTGTCCAACGTGGTGAAAAAGGGGGTTGCGGACGCCGGACTGGCGCCGATGCAGTTCAACACCATCGGTGTATCGGATGCGATATCCATGGGGACCACGGGCATGAGGTATAGCCTGCAATCGAGAGAGATCATCGCCGACTCCATTGAGACGGTGATGCAGGGTCAGTGGTACGACGCCAACATCTCCCTGCCGGGGTGTGATAAGAATATGCCGGGTGTGGTGATGGCCATGGGACGCGTCAATCGACCTTCGATCATGGTGTACGGCGGCACCATCAATCCCGGCTGCGCGGCGTTGCAGAACAATGCCGAGATCGACATTGTCTCTGCGTTCCAAGCCTATGGCGAATTCATCGCGGGCAAGATCACCGAGGAACAGAGATTCGACATCATCAGGCACGCCTGTCCCGGCGGCGGCGCGTGCGGTGGCATGTACACGGCCAACACGATGGCCTCGGCGATTGAAACGCTCGGTATGACGCTGCCAGGCAGTTCGTCGAACCCAGCCGACTCCAAGGCGAAGCAGCTGGAATGTCTGGCCGCCGGAGGGGCGATTAAGAACCTCCTGAAACTCGACCTTCGACCAAAGGACATCATGACGAGGCAAGCTTTTGAAGATGCCATGGTCGTCGTCATGATCACTGGCGGCTCGACGAACGCTGTGTTGCACCTGATTGCCATGGCCGACACCGTCGGTATCAAACTGACTATCGACGATTTCCAGGCCGTCAGCGACCGAACGCCATTCCTCTCGGACCTCAAGCCCAGCGGCAAGTATGTGTTCCGCGACCTCTACGCGCTGGGTGGCATTCCGGCACTTCTGAAGTTCTTGATCAAGGAGGGCGTTGTCAAGGGCGACGGCATGACCGTCACCGGGAAGACGTTGAAGAAGAACGTCGAGTCTGTACCGGACTTGCCAAGTGACCAGACGATCATCCGGCCGTTCAGCAACCCGATCAAGAAGACCGGGCATATTCAGATCCTGCGCGGCAGTCTCGCGCCGGGTGGAAGCGTGGGCAAGATCACAGGCAAAGAAGGACTCCGGTTCACGGGCAAGGCAAAGGTGTACGACGCCGAGGACCTGTTCATCCAGGCGTTGGAGCGCGGCGAGATCAAAAAGGGCGAGAAGACCGTGGTAGTGATTCGGTACGAGGGGCCGAAAGGCGGACCCGGCATGCCCGAGATGCTGAAGCCCAGCGGCGCGATCATGGGCGCCGGCTTGGGCCAGGACGTTGCCCTCATCACGGACGGCCGCTTCAGTGGCGGTAGCCATGGCTTCTTGATCGGCCACATCGTCCCTGAGGCCATGGAGGGCGGGCCGATCGGGTTGGTGCGGGATGGCGACGAGATCGTGATTGACGCGGAGAAGCGAACGCTCGATCTCCTCGTCGATGAAGCTGTGCTGCGCGAGAGGAGGAAGGAGTGGGAGGCTAATCCACCGGAGCCCCGGGTCCGGAGGGGCGTGCTGGCAAAATATGCCAAATTGGTCAGCGATGCCTCTCATGGCTGTATCACCGATCGCGCCGAGGTATTAGATTTGCATGCGGGTCTGTAGGAGCGGAGTGTTATACACCAAGAGGGCGAGAACAAAAAGTATCTGGATGCGTGCGCTGCACGGTCTTTCTGTCGTTGTAACATTGTCGTCGATCCAGGTCTGTGGTATGGAGGCGTTTGTGTGAGCTACAATTGGATGGATGATGGCACGCCAAAAGACCCTTTTTTCTCAAGTCTTGAGGGTAGTTTTGTTGGAACAAAGAGTGACAGAATGAGTAGAGAGAGCAGAAGATGGTAGAGAAGAGCTGAGTTATCCGTACTGATGCTGCTCATATCGTCATATGCATGGCAGCCCTTCCACCTGCTGCTCAGGCTGCTCACCGCCATCGCGTCCTATTCCATTCAGACATCCGGGGCCGAGTTCTTCATTCTTTCGAACACCAATTTGCCTCTATCAAATTAACGTGCGTCTTAACTCCTAATCTATATGCCCGAACTGTAAAATGCACCTTCGAAAATATTGGTGTCACACGTTCGAGCTGGACGACAAGAAGGGTCAAGGATGAAGGGGGAAAAAAGAGCGCCAACAGAAAATCAAGCGGCTCCGCCGGCCATGGGTATCTTCCCCCTAATACTCTCCCAGCGAGGCATAAAGGACAGTAAAAAGGTGAGGCACGCACAGGCGATCGAGATGGCGAAGGGAACCTTCAGTCCGTCCATGTACGCGGACAGGATGCCCGGCATCTGTGCCGCGCTGAATACCTTGTGCAGATCTGTGGCCCCGGTAGTGAGGACGAGCGAGGCGTCGACGTCGGGCGCCGTGGATGCCAGACGATGAAGAAGCTTGTTGGCGAAACCGGCCTGGGCGGCGGAGATGAAGATGGCCCCGCCTCCCGTCTGGAAGAAGAGGATCATGGCCGTGACGGAGGACAGGTCGGCGGGCTTCACAACAGCCTGGGCGACGATGACGGGAATCTGGAAGATGAGGCCGGTCCCAATGCCGACAAGAGCTTGATAGCCGATCCATTTGGAGGAGCCAGTGTGGATTTCGAGCGAGTACACAAGACCGGCCCCGATCGAGGCCACGATGGAGCCAAAGACCATGATGGGGATATAGTGACCCCATACGGTGAGGAGACCGCCAGAGACGATGGAGAAGAGAGAGGCAGCGACCACGAGTGGCAGATTATCGATGCCCGATTTGGCGGCCGAAACATTGCGAGTTGCCTGGAAGTAAATGGGGAGATAGTAGACCATGGTGAAGAAGACCCCGGCGACCATGAAGATGTACGCAGACACGGCCATGAGCGTGCGATCTTTCAGTAACCGGCCTTGCAGCAGGGCTCGGTCTCCGGAGAAATATTCGATGACGATAAACACGATGATGAGCAGGCCAAAGCCGACCAAGGTGCCGATGACGTCGGAGCTGTTCCAAGCCTTGGACGTGCCGCCCCATTGCATGGCCAGAAGATAGCAGCAGGTGGCGGCCATGATGGTAAAGGTGCCGGGGAAATCCATCTGCCAGAGCTTTTCAACGAGGGACGCCTGTTGAGGCCGGGCGGCTTGAGGGGTCCGGAAGAAGAGCAGGATGATGACGCCGGAAACGCCGCCGATTGGGAGATTGATGTAGAAGCACCACCTCCAGCTCAAATGGTCGGTCTGTTGGACAAACGTCCCGTCAGCCACGAATGATATTTCTGATGGACGAGACAGCACATGGAGGATGGCAGAAGGACAACTCACAAAAATGCCACCTAGCAGCGGACCCAAGACCGAAGCAACTCCAAACGTCGCTCCCGTCAATCCAGTGAAGGCCGGCCGTTGACGGGGCGGAGCGCTGAAGCCAATAATGGTGTAACAACCGGAAGTAATTCCTGCTCCTCCCAGGCCGGCGACGGCCCTCCCCACGATGAGAGTGGTCGAGTTATTGGCGACACCACAAATGAGGGAGCCAATCTCAAAGACGAATATGCTCAGGAGAAATGTCGTCTTGAGCGGGAAATATTTGTATGCCTTTCCCCAGGTCGACTGGAAAGCAGCCACGGTGAGGAAAAAGGCGCTCCCGTACCAGCCCACCTCGTCCAAGGAATGGAATTGATCCGTGATGCGAGGAATGGCAGTGGCCACGATGGTCATGTCAAGTGCAGACAGAAATACTGTCAGGATCAGAGCGATCATGATCATGGCTAACGGGAAGGCGGATGGGTAATCTGAAGTGTCAATATGGGACAACCCGGACAGGGGATCTTGTGCCAGGCCATCATCTTTCTCTTTGGACAAGACCGTGCTGACACGGCTGATGGTCGCTTCTGCGTCTTTGGCGACATCGATCTTCTCGATGAAAGGAGGTTTGGAGATATCTGAGGACGAAGTTGCCGCCGAGTTTTCTATGGGGGTCATCATGAGGATGGAGCACGCAGATTGGGCAATAAACAGGACCAGATTGGGATGGCTTGGGAAGGCAAGAGCAGTCAAGAGCGGTCAATATTCTAATACACATCCCGCAAAAAGCCCAGAACATATTTGTACTCGAGAATGGACCAGTCCGTCGGAATCAATCTCTCCGACTCGGTAATGTTGACCTACCTGAAAGACGGCTCGCAATACGTCGGGATACGTACCTTCGTCCGGGAAGGACAGATATGGACCAGAGTTTAGCTTATCTGGGGGTGTCAAGCTCAGCGTTAACAGTAAGGGGGGCGACGTCCGTGCATGTGCGAACCCATCTGGATCGCGACACCAAGGCTGGCCTCGGGCGAGTATGATTGGCCCGCAATACGCCTGAGGAAATCCGCAATGCAGGCAATAGCACAGCTGAAGACAAAAACCACAGGAGACGGCCTGACGGAGCAGGAACTAAAAGGTACCGAATGGTTAAGTCCGAGTGGAGTCAGGGGAATGCAGAAAACATGGCAGCGCGCTTACTAACTGTCAGACTCTCGGCCGAAAGACGGACGGACGGACGGACATGTTGGCCAGTCGCAAATCAGCGATTCTCTCAATCGCTGGCGTTGGTTCTCGACCGGCATGATCAGCACCAGGGCTTCAGTCGACTCTGAATTCGTCAGGCAGCGAACGTCGTCGCACGCCGCTTATCCTATTCAACTCCTTTCTTTCCTTTTTCCGACCACCCGCGCTTAATCTCAATACCACTTGGCCTGCCGAGATAACAAACGGTAGTTGGAATTAATCCGACGTCCAACACAGCTCTCGGCTGCAGCGGGGGCCGTCTCCGTATAGGCCCGTCACCGAAAGGCCTTCCACCTCGTCATAGGCATCGAAACCATGTCGCATCCACCCAGCAGCAGCACCTCTCCCTACGCTGAGGGCTTCGCGGTGCACTCGGACCACAGCCAAGGACCGCCACGCAAGAAGATGCGCAAGGGGACCAAGAGTTGTCTGGAATGTCGGCGCAGAAAGATCAAATGCACGTTCGAGTCTGGCCGGCCGGCTATATGCAACGAGTGCTATGCAAGAGGTTCCACGTGCATCGACCAGGAGCACGGAGATATTCACTCATACATGCAGAACACCAGTGAGCAGTCGTCATATAGTCTGCGCGAAAGAGTGTCGCAACTCGAGGACCTGGTCAAGCAAGTCCTCCATCGTTTACCGGAGAAGGGCGGCAGTGTCGTGGGCGACCAAGATGAACGGAGTCAAGTGGACACGCAAGCAGCAGAGGTCCTGAAGAGCCTCAAGAGCAATCTGCCCCCCGGCGCGTCCGCGGTGGAGGAATCCCTCCTTCTCCCACGTGGGCTCCGCCAGGACGCGCCAGCACTCACCCTGTTCAACAACAATGTCATCACGCGGAAAGAAGAGCAGCCTTCGATGACGCGAGCGCAGTACAACAAGACCAAGGCTCTGATCACCGCCCTGAAGCAGTTGCTTCCGCCGCCGCAGGACCTCGAAATCATCCTGGAATCATCACACGAATGGTGGACATTATGGCGGACCATGTTCCCCGAAATCACCGATCGCCAGTGTGAGACCATTAAAGAGTCCGTGTCGCACTCATTGAGGTCGGAAAAGCCGGCCGAGATTGCCAAGATCATGTTGTGCATCGCCATCAGCATCCACCAGCTGCCGCCGACCTTTGACTGGAGCAGAGTGCAGCTGAAAGAAGACCGGTCCACGCTCATGGAAAGATATATCAGTACGGTGGACAGACTGATCACCTCGGATGATGAGATCGCGGCGACCTTGGACGGTATCGAGTGTATGATGCTTGAAGCAAAATACCAGATTAATATGGGTCGTCCCCGCCGGGCGTGGCTCCTCTTTCATCGAGCAATCGCCTTTGCTCAACTCCTTGGCTTCCATCGTTTAGCGAGTCAACCGGACAAGTCGAGCATTGACTATCAAAGGCAACTCAGTGTCTGGTGTCATCTGATTATCGGCGATCGATGCCTCCCTCTCCTTCTCGGTTTGCCTTACTCGGTCGCAGACGCCTTCGTGGCGCCGTACTTTCCTAGTGTCGGGACCCCTGGAGTGGGCGTCGATGATGCAGAAGCATATATTGCCCGCATGATCCCCGTAATGACAAAGATCGTCGATAGAAATCAGTCTGTCGTCCCTCTAGGCTATTCGGCGACACTGCGGATGGACCAAGAGCTCGAGGAATTACATAACGCTCAAGACCCTTCTTGGTGGACGACGGAACGTATCCCTGGTTCGACCGTCGAAGAGCATTTCAATCGCCTCCAAGCACAATTTCTTCACCACCACACCAAGGTGCTCCTCCACATGCCGTTCATGCTCCGATTCACCACCGATAAACGTTACCAATACTCCCATAATGCCGCACTCGATGGTGCTCGCGAAATGATTCGTTACTACGACGCCTTTCGAACGAATAAGTCTGTTGGTCCTTTCATCTGTAAACTGATCGACTTCGAGGCTTTCACCGCCACCATGCTTCTCTTACTGAACCTGTGCGGTTACTCTCAGCAACATCGGGCCGGTAATGCACAGCCGCCCGATGTGGAACAAGACCAGAAGGACTTGGAGCTCATCGATCTGACTATCGCACTTCTCCACGATGCCGCCAAGGAGGCCGGTGGCGTCGTTGCCGCTCAGTGCGCTCAGGCGCTGGAAATGCTGACCAGAGTCCGTCAAGGCTGCGGCGAAAGGCCCGAGACGAACATGGAGACATGCAAGGTGTCGATCCCATATTTTGGGACGATTTCAATCGGCCTCGGCAAGCATTTTGTGCCCATGAAAACGGGAACTTACCCACGTCCCGGAGCATCACAGCTCTCCTCACTGGGTGCAGCCGGCGGTCCAAATTCCGGATTACCAACTCCACCATCCATCACTTCAACCAGCACTCAACCTTCTCCCATGTGTTCGGGCGGGGACAACCCGCGGGTGCCAAGAGCGCCCGTCTATGAATCTACGGACTATATTGCTCCCGGTCTTGAGCAAGGATGGCCAGCCACCGACGATCCATTTGTGAGTTTCGACAGCTTCATGGCTTTACCCGCTCAGGCCACGGATCTCTCCAGTGTCGACAGTAGCGCGGACTATACACCCCAGCAATACTCCAGTGCGACCAATGATTCGAGCATTGCGGGAGGATTTCCATTCAGCGGGCTTCCATTCAATCCAAACGCTTCGAACGTCGACCTGGACCAGGGATGGAACTGGTTTGGCGTTGACCGCCCCGTTATGCAGTAACGTCGCAATGATCAATCCATGGCAAGGCAAGGACTGCGTTGAGTTTATATGCCCTGACAATTTTTTCTCAAGCGTCTTCACGCATGGAATGAGGTTATATGTGAATGTAATTTATGGCCCCTTTTACGACCGGCAAAAGGAGTGAGTATATGTCGATGGAAAGGAGCGACCATCGATTGGAATGCTAGGATATTTAATCATTCCCCGTCGTTTAAATTCAGCACTGGCATATCAATCAAAGCAAAAGTTTCCAACAAAAGAGATAATGCTTCTGCACAATGAATGCAGAGAGTTATTTCGAACCCAGAACCACAGGATTCCGTACTGGGAAACGGCAGGTATGTTTCTCCAATTTGCGCAGGAGGCCGTGTGCCAGCCAGCTTCTGACCTCGCAGACATGAAAATCCTGCTTTTCGGTTGCCTGGTCACTACTGCTTGTTTGCCAGTGTGCTTGGTATGCGTATAGTTGCTTAGCATTCGCATTTGCTGCTCTTGTTTATCATCGGATTCCTTCTCTCACGACATGGTGCCACCTCGGAGATCTGCCTGAAACCATTCGTTAAATCAAGGTATTGCTGTTAGTGAGTAACAAGCAGCAGCAAGACTAATTGGATGGAGTTTGGTGTCGTCCATATATGAATGGAAGAACGAACAGGCCGGGAGGGAAAAGTGAGACGTTGCCCACTTTGAAACAGAGCTTCTGATGTCATGGTAAGTATATTTGTTTGTGGCCATTATGTACGTCGATATACGGTTTGCCATATCACATCCCCCTACATATACATATACATAGCCGCTATCTCCAACTTCCTGTTCCCTCGACACATTTCGGTCCCCAAAATCCATGCTCATTTCATAACCCATCCATACATGCCGTAACATGTGCTGTGAACCAACCTTTCCAACACAGATGCAGAGTCCAGATCCTTCCTCGTCCCTTTGCTATGCAAGGCACTGTCATGCTGCCCTAACTTGATTTCCATTCAATGCTCCTCCTGCCAACAATAATTCACAAAAGCCGTCCCATTGGTATCCGTAGTGGTACATCTCATATCATGCCGTTCCGTGGAAGATTCATTAGAAGTCGTAGGTGTTTCTATCCGTGGCTATCGTCGGAGGCATTCCGTTGACGTCGTAGGCCGTGGATAGGTCTAAATCGTTGGGCAAGAGAGAGCGAGGAGAAATCAGAGACGGCGGCCACCCCACCGGCCTCCCCCAGCGCCCGACCGACCCGTCCAGTCGTTGTTATTGTTGGTGTTGCCGAATCCTCCCCAGCTCTGGCTGTTGCCGGCGGCAGAGGCAGAGGCAGCAGCAGTTTGACCGTTCTGGCCGTTGCCATTGGATGGCGATGGCGCAGCAGTCTGCATCGGGGTCGCAGTGGTCGCAGTGAGAGTGTCTGTTATAACTGGCGCGGATGTACCTGTGGATATCGGTTGGCTAGGGCCGCCGGTGCTGCCATAGACGATGGTCGAAAGGGTGGTGCTCCTGAACGTGGGGATAGGGAAACTTCCTTCGGACGAGCTGACCGCTGTTGCCGTGCCGGCAGTCGTGGAGGTCACTGTCGAAGTCACGGTTCCAGTTGTCGTGGTAGAGGTGGTTGATGAATACGAAGTCGAAGCTGAAGCCGAAGGGGCAGCAGCGCCGTTGTCCTGGAACACCTGCAGAGAGTTGATGGACCAGTACGTATCCTTGAAGGCGTCCGGTGTATTTTGAACATAGTCCTGGCACGTCGACGCTTTGGGCGAGCAGACCGAGTCCGTGCTCCAGACACCTCCGGCCCAGTCACCGCAGAAAGTGACATCGAAGACGATCTGCTGACCAAAGACATGTTCGTCAATGTCACAGCCGCCCGCAAATTGGCCGATCGGGAGGCCCCAGTTGTCCGGGTTTGGACTACCGCTGGAGATGTCGGAAGGAATAGACTTTCTCGGGAAGAACCAGATGTTGATAGCGCTGCTCGTCCATTCCGTAGCGTATACACCACCGCCAATCGAGTTGAAGCCGTCGCCGAAGGTCTCGCTGTTGGTGCTACGGATGGAGCAGCCAGCATTGGTATCTTGGTTTGGAGCATTGACATCACAATTGTCTGTCTCCATGATACCAGAAAAGGCTCCGGTGTTGGTGATCGAGCAGCCACTGTCGGTGTGCATGGCCATGTTGTTGGTGGTAGCGCTGTTGACTCCTTCAATGATGTCAACTTCGCCATCGTTGGGCCAATTGGCGCCCAGTAGCCAGAAGGCGGGCCATGTCCCGCAGGCTCCTGCCGGCATATGTGCGAGGTCGAGAATGATGAGACCATGAGTGTACGTCTTCTGGCTGCTGATTCGGATGCTGTTGCGTCCGCGGCCAGATGCGACGTTTGTCGAGTCCACTCCCATGAAAACGGTGCCATTGTCCGTGTTGAACAAGCCAGAGTTTTGTGCCTCGTCTTGAGAGATGTAGTTCACGTAGCCGTTTGTAGGATCATCGCCCTGCGCCCGTTAGTCCAACAACTTCTCGATTTCATGACACAGAATCCTGACCGTCCAAAAATCAAACATGCTCGCAAAAGATGTCGCAGGATAGTCATCCTCTATGACATAAGACGCTGCCGCTGAGGTGGCCAAAATAATGAGGGAGGATGTCGAGAGGTGCATTCTGAGTGAGGAATGCGTGGAAGTGAGCAGGGGACGTGCGGCTATGGCAGGCGTGGATAGACGATTTGATAATGACGAGAAGAGCCATGATGAGGTTTCTCGGACGGATTGATATATGTTGAGATATCCCCATAGCGGCGGCAGTATGGCGAGGCTGGTGAGGCCTTGTAAAGCTCGAGCGAGAGAGAGAAATGCGCTGGGAAAAGCTGGGAACCTTCTTTGTTGACATGCCGTTCCACCGTGCACGACATTGGCGGGAGCTGGCCGTGTAACTTTGCTCGATGGTATAGAAGTGGAGTCCCCAGCAGTCAGAGATGAGGCGTGGTTGGCGAAGCTCAGGCAACGCTAAGATCCAAGCTCGTCGTCGTGACAACTTGGAAGAGGCTGGCGTATCCATCTTTGACAACCAGATACGCGTGCCCCAGAATCGAGGCTTGACTACTGCACTAGCGCAAGGCGCGGTGTTGTTAGCACGAACAGGTGGGCTCACCAATTGGCTCATTGGTTGAAAGTTCCAGGCCTGAACCCTTCTACCAAAAACCATAATCCGATGTACGTATATGTACCTAGCCATGTTTGCGCGGCGATGGGTACACCAGTGGATTCCTCACCATGATGTCTCAAGACCAGGTGGTAACAAGTGCTGAAGAGGCGCAAGGCAGGGAAGCATCACGCCCTGCGGGCCTTTACCTTCAGGCCTTCTAGACATATTCTGTTGTTGTTTCGAAACTTTGTTTGGAGTGCAAGCAGCTCCTGTGGTGATGATTTGGAAGATCACTGCACTCAACTTACCAGCCATGGTCTTCACAGTGTGGCTTTCATGCACGCAATCTCCCGGATATACGGCAAAACACACGGGACATCAGAGTTGGTAAGTTGAAAACTTTATGCTCCTAAAGTGGGTGTGGGTGTTTGGCGGGAGATTAGATGTGGCTTGGCGCCACACCTGACTGGGAAAAGACGCTTCTTTTGTGGCACGGGCATGAGGCTGAACTTGCGTCATCCTCCAACCTGTGGCTGGACCCAGCCTTGAGGGTTTATTGATTCAACAAATGCCCTTGCCGGTTCCTGTTGGGTGCAGTCTGTGGACCGTGAGCTCAGACTGCGCCTCTGGTAACGTGGGCGACCACATGATGGCGGCCAAGGCCAATTCGACAACGACTCGCCACCTTTGGAACATCATACTGACTGGTACCTGCTCGTTTTCCTGGATCCCATTGTGGTCAGAGCGTCATCAGGCTGGTATTCAGACTGGTATTCAGACTGGTACATAGACGGCTTTGCGTCGCTGAACCGACCACCACAGTCAACATTGCTGCTGCCCGACCCTAATGGCTGGGGTGAGGGGATGGACATTGCAGCTTGCAATAGCATGTACAGCATCGCCATGTCAATCGAAGAAAAGGCGCAAACAATTGCCAACAGTCTTGTAATAAAGGACTATCTCAATGCAGCACTAATCGCTCCAACGCAAACGCCCAGGCCCAACATCACTTTGCTCTTTTAAATACGTCGCCTCTGAAAGGTAACTGTGGTTTGGATAGCTCAACAGCGTCCGGGCGTGGGATGCACCTGCAAGGTCAAGCTGTTGGCGGATGTCATCAACACAGGCCTGGGTTCTGTGGTACGTCGTCAAAATATCTGATCTCCAGCAAAAGCAAAACGTCCAGAATGGCCATCACTTTTCGCGATTGTTTTGATACATCTTTGACGGTTCTTTTGTTCTTGCCAGCACTCTTGGTCCAACTTTACACTTCCGATTTGTATGTATTGGACCAGGTAGCCCTATTCCATCGGACCAGTCTCGCCAATCCGACAAATTCGGTGTTGACGGGCGATTCGCCGGTGAACAAGAACATGTCATATAGCCAGCCGCCAAACGTGCAGCCAAAGAAAGGGGCCACCATTGGCACCTCAGCTTGGTCAGCGGATAGGCTCGAAAACGATGCAGAGAAACTTACCCAGAAATAATAATTCCCGGCCTTCCAGACGTTGGGGCCGTAACCGAGCATGTATGACATCAATCTGGGGCCGAAGTCTCGGGCCAGATTGATGGCATATCCTGTTTCCCATCCAAAGCAGGCACCGATTCCAAATATGACGAAAAACAGGCCGAGAGGGGTGAGGTCTCCAGCGCCGAGGTTGCCATCGTCTTTGAGGGCATAGATCAAGAACATCAGGATGGAACTGGCAATGAACTCGGAGAAAAATTGGCCGGTCTTGGTCATGAACGCGGCCGGATACGTGCAGAAGATGCCGGCTGTGGCGGTCTCAGAGTAACCCGGCACCGTTCGTATGTGAGCGCCGCCTTCAAACACATCAATCGCCGACTTGTAATTGGCATAGACGACTCCAGATGCGCACATGGCACCGAGGATCTGGGCTAAGGCATAGAAGGGGAACATGCGCCAGGGGAATTTCCGGAACACACAATTGGCGAACGTGACGGCAGGATTCAGATGTGCTCCAGAAAGGCCTGCGGTATAGACACCGAGCATGACCCCGAGACTGGGTGATGTGGTCAGCTTCCATTCCTCTCTTTCAAGGACGGCACCTTACCCCCAGCCCCACGAGATGGACTGGTATTCTCCCTTTTCACCGTTGCTGAGGACGACCTGAGCGACGACGCCGTCACCAAAGAGAATGAGGATGAAGACGCCGAAGAACTCTGCCAGCGGTTCTCGGGCCCAATGCCGGATTCTGCTCCACAGCAGGTCTGGTTCTGACTGCACCACATCGTCCTGGGGGATTTTGTGATCGACCAGAGGGCCATGTTCAGCAAAGGCCGTAGCGCCGGGAACCGACGTGTGCCGATAGCCGTGGTTTTCCGGATGAAGGTGAAGGTTGTGGTGATGGGGATGGGGAAGCTGGGTGGGCATGTTCTCAGCGTGAAGGGTCGGTGGTGTCGAGGACGGCGATGCTTTCTCGGTGGCCATAATGTGGACGTCCTTCAGAGGCGACTGAAGAGATACTCTATGGTCTTCACAGATTCCGCCTCGGCCGGTCTGGTTCTTTATCATGCGTGGTGAGAACAATCGGGTGGTAACCGACGTATGCACATGGCGAGCCCCCATTGCCCCATTGCCGGACGTGGATGCATTGATCAGCGGCTGACCGGCCAGCGGGCATGACCTTGGGGTGGAAGCGATGGGGGCAAGATGGCGATAGGTCTGGCGAGTGGGACCTAGTGCCAGTACCGAAATCAGTCCATGTAACACCACACAATGGAAGAAGCAAGTGTCATCGATGGATTCTCGGTCTATTGGTACCGAACATGAGGTAGTGCTTGCACCATGGATGGTTGCCAGGTTGTCTGTGGCCATTCAATGAGCTCAGAGCCGAAGCCTTGTGACAGCCAGGGCGATCCGCTCCTGGGAACATAACCACTCTTTCCGCACAACAACTTTCATATTGCACGGAGGATACTTGGAACGGCATCAGATGTTGCTCGGCGACCAATAAGCCGATGTACATACTCCCGAGGCTGACAGTGGCACCATGTCCACCACACGCCGTAAGCAGCACGGATCTATTGCTGTACTCGGCCAACTATGGTTCCAGATTATACGGCACACGGTGATTAATATCCACCTCATGTCTTGCTGTTTGCGCCTGGGGAACACGGCGGGGAAGACCAGTCCAGGCAGTACTTGCTGTCTAGTTCGCACTAGACCTGGCCGAGAAACGGTAATGCTCTTCCACTTCTAGATCTACTGACCCTCCACTCCCCTTCCGTTTGGGGACATATCTAATCGTATACCGCAAGCATACCCATCATCTGTGGTTCTGCTTGCCTGGGGTCGTCCTGGCATGCTTGGCGGTTCGACGTGGAGTGGAGGGTGTGCCCTGCTCGAACTCGATCCATCAACCTGTGCCTCTCTTTTCTCTCAAACACATCCTGTTATCTCGCCTGACAACATTCGGGGTTCAAAATCCCTCATCCATATCTGAAGCCAATCCGTTCGTAGGATCAGTCAAATCCCAAGTACCGCCTTTAATCCGAGTCACAATGGCTAGCCTTACCCCGCAGGCAAATGCTTACCACTCTGCTGCCTCCTGAGGTCGGCATCTGGGGTCTCCCACCAGGTTGGCACTGCTGCTGACACAACGGCCACTCAGCGCAGCCAGCCGCTAGACAGGCTGATGTTACAGTCTGACGCAGGAGCTGTCATAACCCCTCACGATTCCTATGAGGTGGCCAGGGATATCCACCCGCACATGATGTGGAGAGAGGCAAAACTCGGGGACCCGCTGTCCTTCTGTCAGGCCGGATGTGTGTCTCGAAGTCGTCGGTATCTCCTGCAGCGAATACGACCTCTTGGTGGCGCCGGCATGACTGCGGAGATGGGACCAAGTCGGCCCCCCTCCATCACGTGTGATAGATCCGTCATTGCCGGTCCCTCTCTCGTAGTCCACATATCCTAGCAGAAGTGGCTAGCACCCCGGATATTTCGAGGTACATGATCGCGCTGCATCTCGGTGTCTCTGGCCCGAAGTCGCTGGCGGAGGTCAAGTAACCCATCCCTTCCGCCGGGACCACAAATCCCTCACGCTCGATGAGTATTATCGGCATTTCTCGTTGTCGTCCAAGCCTGTCCATATGAAAGCGGTCTCGATTGGATGTTGGCAGCCATCAGAAGCAAGATGGGCAGCACCGCTGGGAGTCACGAAGTGTTCGTGGGTGCGATCGACCAGGGCACGACCAGCTCACGCTTCCTTATTTTCAACCGTGAGGGAGAGCCAGTGGCATCACACCAGATCGAATTCAGCCAGATCTATCCCCACCCTGGGTGAGTATCGCTGGCGAGCGAATGACGGCGTCGATGCTGACGTAGTGGAGTTGGCACGAGCACAATCCACTCGAGATCGTTTCCTCGGTGGAACAGTGCATCGAAGGAGCTGTGAAGCACTTCGAAATCCAGGGTCATTCGAGCCGCAGTATCAAGGCCGTGGGTATCACAAATCAGCGCGAGACCACGGTAAGGCTCACCCCTTGGTCCACACTGACTGCTCAACGGACGGCCCAAGACCGGCCAACGGTCCTTCTGGCGCTTACGTGAATTCTTAGGTCCTGTGGAATCACGACACCGGGGAGCCGTTGTGCAATGCCATCGTCTGGACCGACACCAGAACCCAGGCTCTCATACGAAAGATCAAGGCGAGATTGGGAGCTGACAAACTCCAAGAACTCTGCGGCCTTCCCCTCTCGACTTATCCGTCCGTTGGAAAGCTGCTCTGGCTGCTGGACAACGAACCCAAGGTCAAGGAGGCCTACGACAAAGGCGTTCTCTCATTTGGAACCGTCGATGCCTGGCTGGTGTACAAGCTGAATGGCGGGCCCAAGAAGAATGTCTTCGTGTCAGACCCGACGAATGCATCGAGGACCATGTTCATGAACCTCGCCACACTCGAGTACGATGATTCGTTGATTGACTTTTTCAGGCTCGACCCGAGCAAAATTCATTTCCCCAAGATCACCCGTTCTTCCGACCCCGAGGCCTACGGCAGCCTTGCATCAGGCGTGCTGAAGGGGACACCCATTACTGGATGCCTCGGAGACCAGTCGGCCGCCTTGGTGGGCCAGAAGGGATTCAGCCCTGGTCTGGCCAAGAACACCTACGGGACCGGCTGCTTCTTACTGTACAACGTCGGTGAGAAGCCAGTGGTCTCGACGCATGGCCTGCTCGGGACGGTGGCTTATGACTTTGGCGGAAAACCGATGTACGCGCTTGAAGGAAGCATTGCCGTTGCCGGTTCGAGCGTGAAATTCCTCGTTGACAATTTTGGATTTGTGGAAGCCTCCAGCAAGATCAGTCAACTGGCCGAGACCGTCGACGACAACGGCGGATGCGTCTTTGTCACCGCATTCAGCGGACTCTTTGCTCCGTACTGGATCGATGACGCCCGGGGAACCATATGTGAGTAATTCGTTGTTCATGGGAGCCTCCGTCTCTTGCTAAGTCACGTCCGTGTTTAGATGGCATCACTGCCTACACCCAGCGAGGTCACATCGCCCGTGCGACACTTGAGGCGACCTGTTTCCAGACAAAGGCCATCCTCGACGCCATGGAGAAAGATTCGGGCCACGCGCTGGCTGAGCTCGCGGTCGACGGTGGCATGAGCAATTCAGATCTCACGATGCAGGTACGTGAGAGGACGACTTCCTGTCTTTTTCCCCTTCTTCCGTTTCCCCTGAAGAATGTCCTGGCCGTGGTGGGTGACGACGACAACAGACACAAGCAGACCTGATCGGCATCCCTGTGAACCGTCCGAGGATGCGCGAGACCACAGCCCTCGGTGCTGCCATTGCCGCCGGCTTGGCAGTCGGGGTGTGGGAGAGTATCGACGAGCTAAAGAACGTCAATCTTGAGGGTCGAACGCTGTTTAAGCCGGAGATGCCCAAGGAGAAGAGCGAGGAGATGTTTGCGAGGTGGACCAAGGCCGTGGAGATGTCGAGGGGTTGGGCGTCGTGAGGCGCTGATTCAAGGTGTTTGACTCGGTCCGAGGCTGGACGTCAGCTTCGAGTCCACGGAAATGCGGGTTGGACCGAGTTGGGCGGAGTTTCGTATCCGAGACGGAACATAATCCTGGTCAAGAGTGATGAACCGAGCAATACGAACTTGAGTGATTGCCAGAATGTTCGGCATGGAGTTGGATCATCTCCTGGACATACCGAATCTTGACATCGAAGGAGTCGGCTCAGAAGCAAGGTTTAACACCACTTTGCGTTGGAGTCCTGGTGCCTGCTGCTCCACCTCTAGCTCCGCTCATTGTGGCACTGCTGACTGAGAGGTCGCACGAGGTCATGGTTAATGGAACGAGTTATGTGCTAGCTGTTGTACGGCATAAAGGACAACGGAAATGTCATAATTTTCTTGTAGGGTTTCTAAGAACCTTCTTAGGACACCGGAAGTGCCATTGTTCCCTAAGGGTTTCCAAGAGCCTGCTCAGGACTTCTAAGAACCTGTTCGGGAGAACAGAAATGCTATCGGTTCCTAAAGTTTATGGCGACTGGGGCATGTCGCGGAAGGGCTGTCAAGGAGAGGCACCAGGTGGATACGTTGAGGCTGACTACCAGATTAACAAGAATTGAGAAAATTCGGCAAATAGTAAAAGGACATTGACAGTCCCTCCCCGCACAGAAGGTCGCTCAAAGCTGGGAGAATCGTCTGGATTTGGCGGCAATTTTCCCTTCAAACCCCGTTCGAAGTGTAATACGGCCGGGGCACGTTGTCGTAGTAGGGTATGACGATCAGGCTCTTAGCCTCCTCGGCAGACTGGGGCTTACCGACCGCGGCCTTTGTCATTTCGGTGAATGGGTTGCGGGACACGATCAGGTCGATGAGCGCGGGTGTGGTTCGCTGTTGCGATCCTGATCCTGCTTCCGTGGTCTGTGTCAACTCGCGCACCGCGGTCTCTAGCTCCTGCAGGCTGTCCTGGACCTTGACGCCACGGCAGCCGAAGCCTTGCGCGACGATATCGAAGCGGCAGACCGGACTGAGGGCGACGACAGGGCGTGCAGGTTCGTCAGCGCCGTACAACAGGTCTTGGCCGGCGGCTGACATGCCCCAGAAGTAGTTGTTGACGACGACCGTGAGCACGTTGCAGCCGTGGCGCGCGTACGTGTCGAGCTCTGCGATGTGGAAGCCCGCACTCCCGTCGCCCTGGATGTTGACGACCAGCCGGTCCGGGCAAGCGATCGCGGCCCCCAGACTATATCCCCAACCGTTGCCCAGATAGCCCAAGTACCCCGTCGACACGAGCGTGTGGGACGCGCGTGCAGACTCGAGGATCGCCGACGAGGCCCAGACGCCCGCTTCGCCGCCGTCGATGATGATGACGCTGCCTTCGGGAAGGCCGGCGTATAACGTCTTGACCGCGTGCCACGGATGCAGGTGACCGTCAGGCATGATGGTCGGTTGTGACTCGTAAGGCGCAGGAAGCGACTTTAGACTCCCGGCCGTCTTGACCCAGTCGTCGTGGGTGGGGAACGGTTCGGAGCCTGTGGCTTTGAGTTTTGCGAGTGTGGCGGCGATGAAGAGGTTGGCGTCGGAGACGATGCCCAGGTCGACGGGCAAAAGTCTGCCTATTTCGCCGCCGTCGATGTCGACTTGAACGAGGGTCCGGTTGCTGTTGGGTATGATGACGCCGGCGCGCCCACCGAGCAGCCAGCCTGTTCTGGCACCTAGGAGGATCACGACGTCGGGTTGCGGTTGGTTGATGAAGGGGAGCACGGCGAGAACAGCGGCGGGTCCGCCTCGCAGTGGGTGGGAATGGGGGACCGCTGGACTGTATTTCGTACTGTAGAAGACAGGGGTATTTGTTGCTTCGGCCAGTTGGAGGAGGGGACTGTTTTTGCTGGCCGGTGAAGTCGTCCGCGCGGCCCCCGTCCCAGAAATGATCACCGGTCGAGCTGCGGCTCGCCAGATCGAGACCAGTTGGTCAATGGCGGCCGGATTTGGACCAGGTTCAGAGGCTGGATCGCAATTGAGGGCGCCCCACGAAATGGCACCTATCCGTGGCGGAGTAAAGAGGACGTCGATGGGGAAGTCGACGACCACCGGTCCTGGGATGCCTGATTGAGCGGTCCGCCAGGCGAAAGACACAATGCGAGGGATCTCTTCGACAGTGGTCACCCGGTGGGCGAATTTGGTGATGGGCTTTGATAGCACCACTTGGTCGTGAAAGCCTTGGAGACAGTTCGACTCTGCATCCCTGAGTGGAGCGGACGATGTCACGCAGAAGACAGGAGACCGGTCAGCAAAGGAGGTGGCGAGTCCCGGAATGCCGTTGCAGAATCTTGCCAATGTTAGTTATTAATCCATGACTCTCTTTCATCCATCTTTTTTCTCCCTTCCATTTGAGGATGTGCTCACCCGCTGTTGGCTGTGACAAAGCATAGACCGACACCCCCGGAGATTTTGGCGTATCCTTCTGCGGCTTGTACCGACACGGTCTCATGTCGCGTGTCAACAAGTCTGATGCCGACAAGTTCACAGCCGACCAGAAAGGAATCGAGATGGCCACCATGGACACCAAAGGCGACTTTGGCACCGAGATGGGCAAGCGACTGGGCCAGGAGATCGCCACCAAGCAGTTCACGAGCCTTTGGCTGTTTAAGCTTCAATTCGGCCATGGTAAGTTGTGATCCCAAGACAATCGGACATCGATGTTGCTGTAATCGAGCTGGGAATGGTTAGCTATTTGACATTCGGCCTTCGTCACTTGTGTTGTTTACGCGGGGTACTGTGATCCATTTGAATTTGTCCGGGGACCCGCATCTTTTCTCCAAGGCCGAGGTTATGGGAATTAATGCCACTGCATTTGCGGGGTGAGACCATTCAGCACACTCCGGATCATTTAACGGAGAGATACAAGTCTGGCGTCTGAGTCACCGGAGCTGTGGTCAGGAACGAGTCGCGGATTGCTCCTCGATCTTTCTCCGAATTTTAGCTCGGAAGGTGAATATGGATGTCTCCACAGGACCGTACCCAGAACTTCTCAGGTTTACCTTGAGGAGCACTCTCGCTGACATTGTAAGGTACCTGCCCTTGCTAATTCTCGAAGAGATACAGGCATCAAATGTTTGCGAACCGCGGAAGGAGCATTAGCTCTTCTGCTGCTTTTCTTTGGAGACAGCAAGAGACTCCGACTTGCGTCAAGCTGACCAACGCAAGCATGTATGAGCATAGAATGATAGGCGATTTCAAGAAGCGGGCCTCGGATTCCTCTCTCCATCCCGGTACCACGTGCTCATCTCGAGCAGGGCGTGGTCAAGTTCGGCCGCCATGGGGGTCGGTCGAAGAGGGAGGGTCTTTGCGATCGGTCATTGGCGTTTCTCTCCCTCTCCCGCTTTGCCATCTTCTTTGGTCAGTCGCTTCGTCAATCGAATGACAATGCCGGCCCCGACCGCCGTCAAGATATGCCACCAGCCGTGCAGCTCCAGAAAGAAGGCCCACGGCAATCCAATGCCACCTCGGACATCTCGCAGCCATCCGCAAACTGCGCCGTCGATCAGCCACAGGACGAACCCCAGCAGAAAGGAGGTTCCTCCGATTCGAAACGTCCTTATTGCGTCTCGTTTCTCCTGGCCCTTCAATTTGTGCCGGATGAGGTACACGACTCGAGGCCAGATGGCTGTGACAAGGAGGACGAAAGTGGAATTGTGGAGCCATAATTGGTTGATCCTGTAATGGATTACGCTGATGATGCCCAATGTCGACGTTAAAGAGAGGCCAATGGCGGCACGGGCATTCCGTGACTTGTCGAGACCATAAATCTCGAATATGATGGCAGCGCAAACCCAAAACATCGACAGGTCATCGCACATCTGAGTGGCGTACTTCAGACTCAAGTGGAAGCCTAGAGACATGACACCCACAAAGAACAGGGCTAGGTTAGGCAAAGCACTAGCAGAGAGCAAGCTCTCATGCGGATCAAGCGTGGATATAGCATAGTAGACTGAGGGGCAAACATGAGCGTTCCGGACAATGATGATGCTGGTGAGGGCTTCAATTCGGCCTGAGAACTTACCATAAGCAAGATTTGTCCAACTGTTCACGAACTCGGCGATCCACAGCGTGACGGCGTAGTCCTCTTCACAGAAGCTGGGTGGTACTCGTTAGACGCGTCTTGAGTACGGAGACAAGATCATACTTGGCGACGGATGTGGGAGCCCCCCAATAGCCATGATGCGCCCAAGGGTCGCCAGCGAAGTTGCGCTCAATATGAACCATGTTGACAGCATGGAACTCCCGCTTCAGCAGTCGAACATGGCCTTTTTGTTCGCGGCATTCTCCACCAGAAGTGGAGTGGCGGTCAAAGAGAGAGCAAGAAATAGGTACTGCGACAAATCAGGGGCCTGCGGGCATTCCGGGAAAACCCGTGCATGAGGTTTGCCGGATGCCTGGCTGGGACACACCGCTCGAGCGTTGGAGACTGCAAGCAGAGTAATCTCTCGCAGACAATGCCGGAGAACACGAAGAGGACTTCTGAAGACCATATCGCGACAAAGAGCAATCTGTTGCCAGGTCAACTTAAAACTTCGCATGTCGTATTTCGTATTTCGTACGAAAAGCATTAAGGTGAAATTTTGGTCTGCTGATTTACCAGAGAGCAGCTGGCCAACAGGTGCAAATAGCTACGAACTACCGCATGCGGCCGACCAGCATAAGAAAACAAAAACATCCACACTACATGTTCATGAAGACAGCGGCTCCTCCGAAGAGCATTGCAGCGTTCAAGGCCCCAGTCTGAAGGGGGTTCGCCAGACCGCTGGAGCTGCTCGAGCTTGCAACAGTGGCAGAGCTGGAAGACTCGGTTGAGGAACTTGTGGTGGCAGCGGCAGAGGCAGAAGATTCACCGCTCGGGAGGGAAGACGGCGCTGGAATACCAGATGTGAGAGGCACGGCAGACTGGGAGGTTGCACCAGCAAAGTCAACGCCAGTCTGGCTTGGATTAGGCGCGACAGTGGTGTTTTGTGGGTTTAAGACTCTGCAGAGAACCATTAGCGGGGTGGACGTCGTTCATGCTCTCGCACTCACTCATCGATAATGTGAACGACCCCTTCTTGCACGATGACGTTGGGAATAACGACTTTGGCACTATTCACGAAAATATTGTCGCCTTCGGTGGTGATATGGAGGGTCTCGTTGGCCAAAGTGGGCAACGTGGTATTGGACAAGCCAGTGCTGTAAGCCACGATGTTGGGCACCAGGTGATATCCTAGGACGCCCCTGAGGGTCTGGATTGAAATGTTCGAGACGATGTTTGCGATGTTCTGCCAAGCCTCATTGTTCGGAATGAAAGCCGTCAGGTTCTGCGGGAGCGGCCCTGCTGCAATGTTTGCAGTCTCCAGAGCACCAGCGGCCGCGGTCAAGTTGAGAGGGACGAGGGTCGCCGAGATGTTTTGGGGAAGGGTGAGAAAGTTGTCAATGACGTGGATGACTCCTCCCGTAAAATTGTTGTTCTACTTTGCATCAGCATCTGTGCCACCAAGAGGAAGGCAGTCGTACAGCTTGAGTGACTCTTGACTGTCCGAGAATTCCAGAGTAGAATATTGTCTCATTGCCCACCTTGACACCCTCGACAGCAGCACCTGGGACCAGAAGAGTGAGATGGGTGCTGGGGGACAGATCTGTTGTGATAAACTGTGGAGTGGTGGTGAAGTTGCTGGCGTAGTAGGTCCCTTGTAAGACATGGTAAGAAAAGAGAGCCTCGATCAGATTCGCATCAGCCGTCAGAGCTTGACCTTGTGAGCCGTTGAAGAGTTTGGAGAATGCGTCGTTATCAGGTGCAAGCAGCGTCACGTTGGTTGCATTCAGCAAAGATGTGTAGAGATTTGGAACGAGGCCGAGGTATGTGGTCAGATTGGAAAGGCTGGGATTGCTCTCAAGAGCTGCGGTCAAGTTGAGCTGCGCCGAGGCGGCTGAAGCCAGGACCGCGATTAGCAGAAGCTTGTACATGTAGGAAATTTCTGCAGGGATGCAAAATAACAAGGTAGACATGAGGATGAAGGGACCTCTGGAGCTAGGAAGTGCGACAGGATGCGCAGTCTCGACCTGGTGGGCAATGGCGCCTATATGTGACCCTCCCGCACATTAATCGACTCATCGATTCTCACTGGCAGAAACGACAATACGGTCTGAAAGGTCTGGTAGTGCCGCAGTCAGGCACAGGATCGAGCAGACTCAAACGTGGTCGTCAAGCCTATGTTTAGCCATTCAGCGTTAGAGCAGCGCCTGGCCTCCCACATCTCGTTGCTGATTGCCTGGTGAGTCCGGACAAGCATACGCCACGAGGGGTTGAGCTGAGGGAGGGGGATTTCATGGCGCTGCGGGGAGGATGATGACAGTAAGAGAGAATTTACGTGCTTCCACTAACCACCAGGTACTTTCCAGATCCAAGTCCGTGCCATGGTGCGGTGACTTCGGATGGAGGTGATGCAAGGCCAACCATACGTTGAAACTCCTTCGCAGCTTTTGCTGTAGTACTTTAAGAATGCGGAGCGCGAGGGAGGCAGAGTGAGCCCGAAGTCTTGGCCATGCCTGCTGAGTTACCTGCTAGGTCCGATCGCTTATGGTGAGGAGGAGACTGTCTCTGACTGGAGGTAATATCCACCAAGTTTGAGTTTAGCCCCTCTACTGCAGCGCAAGGCCGTATTTGTCATCCGGACATGGTCTCTCCTGACAATCAGCGTCACCAGCTCTCATGGAGCAAAGCCTCTCATTCGACATGGGCCTGCTACTGTGTTATTCAGTGCCAAGTCACATTACCAAGCGGGTTACAACCTGTTTCTCCTCCAGAAGCAATCAGCAGGCAGCCAAGTGTAACTTTGCAAAGTGTTGTGGGAATCGGAAATCTTCATGGACCCGAGTGCATCTGGTGCGACGCGATTTTTCATGGGATCTGCTTGCTGAACGGTCTTTGATATATTAGATTTGGGGATCCCAATTTCGGGTTGCCTCGTTAATACGGATGTTATTGTCTATTGTGGATTCTTCTCGACTTCATCTACGAGTATGAATGAATCGTCCATCTTGGTGATTGGCGCCGGCGAACTCGGCCTGGCCATTGTCGAGAGTCTTGCTGGCCACCCATCGTTCGACAGGACCACCACCCGTCTTGCTGTCCTCCTTCGCGGGTCAAGCTTGCAATCGACCATGCCGGAGAAGGTGTCACAGCGGCAGCACTTCCACACCCTTAATGTTGACCTCGTTCCCGGGGACATCGACAACGACAGCCTCGAGGTCATCACCCAAACTTTCTCAGCCTATAATTCCGTCATCCATGCGGCCGGCATGGCTTCTCCCTCAGGAACCATGACCAAGGTCACCAAAGCCGTGCTGAAGGCAGGTGTCGGGTTCTACATTCCGTGGCAGCACGGAGTAGACTACGACGTGATTGGCCGTGAGGGCGGTCAAGGCCTGTTCATTGAGCAGATCGATGTTCGAGACATGTTGCGTGCACAGACGAGAACTCGCTGGGTCATCATCAGCTGCGGTATCTTTATGAGTTTCTTGTTCGAAGAGTTCTGGGGAGTGGTGGGCAGGAGTGAAGATGGAATGATTAAAGTCACAGCCTTGAATAGCTGGGATGATTGGATTACCACCACGACTGCCGACGATATCGGAAGGTGCACGGCAGAGTTACTCTTCATGAAGGACCCCCCCAGGGACAAGCCTGTTTACATTGCAGGTGACACCCTGACCTATGCCGCATTGGCAGACATCATAGGGAGGGTGACGGGAAAGGAGGTGGTGAGAGATGTCTGGTCGCTGGCCTGTCTGAGGGAAGCGTCCAAGAAAGACCCAAGTAACAAGCTCAAAAAATACAGAGTGGTATTCTCTGAAGGCCAAGGTTTGAGTTGGCTGAAGGCGGACACATGGAATGCAAAACATGGCATCGAGATGGAGGATGTGGCAGCTTGGGTCAAGGCTAACCTCTCTTGATTACTGGGTATTCTCTTTCGATGTGCATATGTACGACATAGACGATGTTGAGAGTGTCTGATTAACCCAAATTCCCGACTCCATTGTCGTTATAGAGAACATTCTTAGCTCTCGATCTGTAGGAATCCAAAAAGCTATCAAGTCAAACCCACCCAGATCAGTACAAAAATGGGGAAATATGCTCTAACACTGAAAACACCAGAATGCACGAGGACACAAATCAGCGTCATGATTCCCATTCCCTTCTATTGTATCCAATGTCCCAGTTTCACAGGAATTCCGGCGCCCAACGACCAAAGCCACAGACGGAAAACGCGCAAAAGAGAGGTAATTATACCAAAGATCAAGGCAGAGCGCCGCGCCGATCCCATACGTGTCTTCAGTGATTGAGACCATTACCCAAAATGGGGTAAGAACTGCATCCAGTCGACAGTGGTGTAAGTGCCAGAAGGCATGCGGCGGAAGGCAATTGCGTCCTCAACAAGAACATAAGCCCTGGAGATACAATACAGGGCAGCCAGCGGGGTCGCTAGGATCAGCATTTTAAATGGTACGTCCAGGTTCGGGTCGTCATTGGGTGAGTTGTTGCACAGTTTGACCACGAGCCGTTTCACGGCCATCTTGAACTTGTGGAGACGGGTGCGAGATGAGGGAGGAAGACCATGACCGGCGCCGGGAAAAACAGGATTTTGTTGCTGTGCTCCATCACCTTGACGGAGTTGCTGCTGCTGCATATAATATTGTTCTAGTTCGAGTCGACGAGTCTGCGATTTCGACTTTTCTTTCTCAAAGGGCCAGAGAGAGGTAAACGAGCCTTCAACGGAAGCACCGATGAGGAATGTTGCCGTCATGGTAACCGACGCTGTGCGCCACATGTCTCGCTCAATGATTGTTGGGAAATCGTGGTTCCACGCGATGTAATTTACTCCGAGGAAAGGAACCGTTGGAAGGAGTTCGAGGAAGAACAAATGGGTGAGTGGAGAGGGGAGGAAGTCGTTGTCTGACTGTCGGGTCCTCGCCGAGGAGGATTTGGGTCGAGACAAGAGATTGAGTCGACCGAGAATGTTAAGCCAATAACGGTACAGCAAGGAGCCATGCCATTCTTCTCGATCGACGAAGTCGAGTGGTGTGTAATGCCACTGTTGCTCTCCTGCTGGTCCGCCTCGAGCACGTATTTCGTCAAGTCGGGCATCGATCGTGATGACTTCGGCCGTATCCACATCACACGGTTTATTCCACCACAGGATATACGTTGTAGCCGTAGGGATGAAAAAGCCCAAGACGGTGAGCTCGAGTGTAGTGACCGGCAGATGTTGGATGAACCGAGCGAGGCAATTGATGACGAACCACAGCGCTTGGGCCAATGCTAGTAGTCTGAATAGTGTGTCTGCTTTGTTGCGGTCTTTGATGACCTGAGGGTCGACTAAGATCTTCTCTTTGAAAGTTTTGTCGGTGATGAATCCCTGGTGAATCAGATAGAGAAGGCCTTTCGTTCTCACAGGAAACGCTACTCCATCTGCAGTGTGGAGCATAAATCCGCCCATCTCGGCAAAAAAACCATGTCTGATAGTCCAATTCCCAGAGCTCAAATCCTTGAACTCCTGCACGGAGCGGTATGCCGCGCTCCATTGTCCAATTGCGAGCGCAAGCAGATACTCGGGCCCGACGAGGCAGATGAAGGTCAACCAAGCCTTTCGGCGCACTTTCCGCCAGCCGGAGTCTCCACGGGTGGGTATATTAACGCAGACAGCGGACCAGCTGCACAGACCAAGAGCGATGAGACAAGTCCAAATGATCCCGATCGAGCCTCGTCCTTCAGGGGATGGTGTCCAGCCTTGAAATTCTGTGCTCTGATTGCTTGACTGAACGACACTGCTCATCTCCGAGGGAGAAATCTTTGATTTTCCCGGAAAGCCTCAGATGCGATGTCAAAATCTGAAGAACAAATGACGGGGGATTCACATTGGACGCCGATGTTTCTCGTCCCTCGACAAGTGATCGCCCCAACGGGAGACAATGTTGGATGGTCAAGTGTAGACGACAACGCTGAGGATGAACCTCCATGGTGTTCGCACTCTGACGCTCCAACGCTCAGTCCCCTGAGAGAGGCTGAAATGACCCACAGGCAGTCACCTCTGACGCAAGCACCCACCATTTTCCTGTGTGGCTGCGTACAGTATAACGCGCCTATATTAGCAGTACTAGGGACATAGCCTGCCTCAACCCTCGCCTAACCTGGGTGAAAAGAGCCTGAACGGGGCCACTCTCTCGAGCCGCTTAGCGAATTCAAGCTAACCGCCCAGGGGTTGTCTCAGCCCCTGTGTGAGATCTGCATCTGTAAGCGCTCTTGCCCTTTCCTATTGCCTTTGCTATTATCTGGTCTGAATATTTGTGTTGTGTGCCGTCCTTAACAGGAGCACAGATCTCAAGGAAATAAGCCTGCACACAGGGTTCGAGGACTAGGCTGCGAAAAAAAGGCCTGGCTGGGCCGGCAGGCGCCAACACCAGGCCCACCATCTTCAAGGCTGACCTAAACATAGCCCAAACGTAGCCTGGGCCCACAGTGTCTGCGCCACGAAAGCATGAGGTCTCGTAGGGTTCGCTTCTGTATCTGGGACAGTTCCCATACCTTTTCAAGAAAAGCCTCGCAGGCAGCATGAGTTCGATAAGAGTGCATGAAAGAAGCATGGGTATTAGGATCGCCCCGGCGCGCTTCCTAGTGTGAGATTAGACGAGTGGCAAATCGCGTCCTGGGGGAACATCTCCTTGCAGATCTGCGTCCGTTGTTCCAACTTCGGCGGTGGCAGTAGTCCTGTAAAAGGTTTAGGGACTGAATAGAGAAATGATTTCTCCAGGGTTGATGCTCATGAATGCTGCAATGTTCACAGGCCGCAAAGGTTCGTTGCACAATTCGGCTGCCTTCTGGTGTCCATAGTCTCCCACTCCAACGCCGTCACATTCAGCATCTTTGAATGATGAAATAGCGAGGCACACCCAGGAGGGCATGGCAACTCGACCTCCTGCTGTTATATTAGCGGTTTTGACAGCTGGGTGCAGAGGATGAGAGTCGTATCCAAACATTGGTCTCGGTGTGAATCTTGACCAGTTTGTGGAAGCGCTATAGATGGTGCAGGCGCCCAACCATCGCTTTGCCTCTGCTGGGATTGAACTCAAGGAACTCACAACTGGAGCCTCAATATCAGGCTGCAACATAGCGCAGTGATTCTCGAGTCTTTGCTACCCACGCAGTGTTGGTCATCTGTTACGCCCTTGTCGACGTGTCGGCGCATCTTCCTTCCCATGCCTTCGGTCTGGGAAAGTCATCTTGACAATGCTCGCAAGGCTACCATCCATTATACTGGATCTCGCACACTCGCCACTTGTCACAGACTCTGCTGACTCGGGATTGTTTTCTTCTTTGGCGGTTATAGAGAGCATATCAAAGCTCTTGATCAACCTTTCTTATGGATGCGGATTGTCCAACACCAATTGTGCTTGGCAGTGATACAGCAGATGAACACCACGAGAAAGGGTCTAACCATGACCACCGCTTCATATGCATCTTCAAGTTGATACTGTAATTATCTTTGATGGGCCTGGTCTAATGTCGATCCTCCCACCCTAACCAGGAAGAATCAGGACCACTATGCAGCTCGCGAGCAGGACCAGCCGGAAGTCAGGGCCTTTCCCAAAGATGATAACTCCTGTGTGGCTTCTGTCATCTCTCACAATACGTCAAAGTCGAGGTAGCCGTACATGTGGGAGTCGATAGATTTCTACTCCTTCAATCTTGCCCTGCATGCCAACCATTGATGCCAGTAAATTATGCCTCTCTTCCCAATACTTGGGACATCCTATTGAACGCAGACCTAGGCAGGAGCTTTGTGAAGTGCCATCTGCTGTAGCCGACTTCAGCCCAGATGTTGGCAAAGGAACCTTTCCGCAGAGCCATGTGTAAAGGACAGCAAGGGAAGTGTGCTGCCCAAAACAAAAGACCATCAATCCACCGGTACTGCTTGGCCAGCCATTCCAAGAGCTTGTGATGGTCCCAAATCTCGCTCTGGATTCGAACCTTTTTCAGGCTTCGCACCTCTGACGAATGTCGATCAGTCCACGAGGAGAGTCTGGTGTGATCGGATGGTTCCCGTTGCTGCCAGGCTGATGTATGCTGAGCATGACGGCGATGTCGCACCTCAGCAAAGCCAGCTTTGCCACGTCTGAGGATCTCAACTACAACAATCCTTTCCTTGCCAACTCGATTTTCCGTGCAGCTTCGCCCGCTTTGAAGCCTCCTCTGCTGGCACAGACAGCTATGCCCTCTCCCAGTTCAACCTTGTCTTCGACGATCGGATGTGGACATGGACAATGATGTGGAAAGTGAACACACGCTAGAGTATCAGGGCAGAGATAGTTTGTACAGGTTGCTAATGTGAAGTCGTCAGCGTCATTCTTGATTTGACGTGACGCAAGGCTCGCTGTCAACACAACATTTGTATTGCTTACCTCCCTCCCAGTTCTGTCTGTACCAGCTCGAGTCGCTGCGTACGTTCTGCTTCTCCTGCGCACCGTGCGGCTGTTGCTGGCCACCAAAGAACTGTTCAAAGAACTGGAATTGGGCTGTCACCGCCGTCACGAGGAATAATATAGCGACCAGCGACCTCACGACTCCTAGACTCGAAGCCATCTCTTTGTGATTCACTCACATATAGATGAGAGCTCAATACCTGAAAGTTGGCGAGTGTTGATTGAGTGTCCACTATGCCCCTAATGTGGCTAGCGCGGCTCTTCGGCGCCCTTGAACTTTAGCCTTCCGCAAATCCCATTGAAAGCAACAGCGAGAGGAGCGTTGCCATCACCACAACACAGCTCGGGGATATGCTGCAACCTCGGATGTACAAAGCTGTAACGGCGTCAGAGGCTTCGTTGATGTCTTTGGCAGCGGCACTGAACTCGGTCAGCCTCTGCTCGAAGCACGCCCACCTCCGGCCACGAGGCACGACAACCTTCGTTAGAAACGCCACACACGCGGCCCAAGGCCGTGCCAACGGACCTAAAGATTCGGCAGGAAGACGGCTGGGCGCAAAGAAATCGGCTTCTGAATACGTGGTCCCGGGGAACATTATATTCAAGCAAAGAGGTAGGTGGAGAACGCTGTCGACCAAAGTCATTTTTCTGACCAAAACGTTTAATAGGCACGAAATGGCATCCTGGTGAGAACGTCGGCATCGGCAAAGATCACACGATCTACGCTACGGTTGCGGGCTACGTTCGCTACTACAGGAACCCGCTGCTTCATCCCAAGAGACGATACATTGGGGTCGCCCTGGAGCGAGAAGGCCCGAGGTCGAAACTCCCCACGCCGGCCAATGCTCCTTCGAGGAGAAGGCTGGGTATGTATGCCACGCCCGTCAGCGAACCGTCAACGGATCAACCCTTCCTGGAAGCGCATCTGAGCGCAAACAGTAAAGATGGCGTTGCTGGAGATGTAGGCAAGACGACGTTGCCTGCACCGCCGCCTGCAATCATGAGACCGGGCACCTACAGAGAGTCAAATGTCGAGATTGGCCGGGCGGCTGAGAAGAAAGGCATCACGGTCCGCGAGTACGATCGAGGAGATCGGTGGTTGGCGTGGAGGAAGCGGGCGAAGAAAATCAAGGAGGCCATGCTGGCGAGAGCGGCCCGGGCAAATCGGAAGACGAAGGGCAAAAAGTCAAACAAGGGAGCCAATGCGGCGAGAAAGAGATAATGGTCATCGACCGCGCATGTATAAATCATGGCATAGAAAGATCTTGGACCACCTTTTCATGGTCTATGCTTGCCAGTGTATTGAAAGGCTTGAAGACTCTACTGTATACCCAGCTTTCTGCGGGACCCGCTGGCGAGGTGGAGGAACTGCGGCAGAAGTGAATTACTTTCACCAGTCATCGTCAACTCTACAGGCCATTCTCGACTTTAAATTTGTCCCAGGCCTCGTTCAGCGCGCTAAAAACAGCCCCGGCAATCATTCTCTGCTCGGTGGTTGCGTCTGTGGGAATCTGCTCCGTGAGTCAGTTTCCAAGTCAGAAAAGCAGAGACATCCTCGACTGAGATTCATGAGGCGAAGACACTCACCTTATCTGGGTGCACCTTGGCTATCCCTTTCATGTACTGTATCTTGACCTTTCCCGGCAGCACCAGGTCGGCCATGCTGATCTTCTTCCACCCAGCTTCGGGCCACAGGGCGGTATCCAAACTGGCCAGCAAGGCGCGCAGATTATCGGCTTTTCCTCCTTTCCAAGCAGCAATGCGAGCATCGACAGAATCCGATAACGCAAACTTTTCGTCCTCGGCTTTCTCGGCCGCGGCGTTGGCGGCACGAAGTCGACTGACTGCCACACTTGAACCTTTGTTTGCTGCGGTCACAGCAGCGCGCTTGGGCACTGGAGCGGGTCTGGCCAACGTGGTAGGCTTGGGTTTGGCGACGTGTGGATTTGCCGCCTTTTCGGCTCGTATGCGGCCCTGAATACTTGTGGCACCGCCGTGTCCGGCTTGGACGGCTTCCTGCCACACGGCAGCGGCATCGGCCCATCTCTCCATCTGTTCCAGGGCCTCGGCCTTACGCATCAGTGCCTTGCCATAGTAGTCGCGCATTGGTTTCGCTGCTTCGCCATTTCCAAAGTCGACCGTCTCGGATTCGCCTTTTGACGGCCCAATCACGCCGAGGGCTCTATCGGCGTCAGCGATGGCCGTTTTCGGCTCCCCGATCTTGAGGGCTGTCAGGGCACGGTTGGTGAGAAGCACGACGATGATGGGGTGCGCGGGCGGGAGGTGCGAGAGGGAGGTTGTATAGGACTGGTGAGCTGACGGATAATCGCCCCGCTTGAAGTGCTCGTTGCCCTTCTCCCGGTGCGAGTGGCACGCTTTGAGGCTGATGGCAGAAACAGGAGGTATTGTCCGTGCCGGGCGGGCGGGGCGAACAGGAATGTCTACCGCGTTCGTCGGTCGGTCTGCTGTCGGGGTCGCCGGTTGTCTCGCTGCCGGAGTAGCCGGACGTCGTGTCACCGGTATCGTTGATTTTGCAGCGCCATCGAAAAGATCAGGTTCAGAGGAAGACACGGGCGCTGCTGGTGTCGGCTCAGCAGCGGGTCTGCGGCGTCGTGCCGAACTGACATATGCTTGTGCTGCCTGTTCCTCGATGGCTTTTCGATTTAGACCAGCTTTTGAACTTGACGCCGGGCTCTGCGGTGTTTGGCGAAGGAAAGCCGGTTGGGGAGCATGAGCTTCTCGAACGTGGGAGAAGACAGCATGCGAGTGGTCGTGAGACATATTTGCATTGGCATCAAACCGTGGCTCCGGGCGAGGCCTGACAGGCAGTTTGGGAGGGGGGCTAGGTCGTTCGGATTCGAGCATCAAGGCTTCATTGGTCACCATCGACGGCTGTTGGGACGAGGAACTGCGCCGGCGGCGAGGCCTTGCACTTTCGATCTCGTCATTACCCTGCGGTGGCCGCTGGCCGGTCCTTGGAAGTCGATCCGTCTCACGCATCCACTTTGGTTGCCCCGAGTCGCTGTCCGAGTTGAACTCCTGAACGGCCTGTTGAACCCGTTTGGCGCCCTGTTTCCAGAGAGAATTCGCCGTCTTGAGAAAGTTGTTCCCCAACTCTGCTGCAATCTGCGCCGCGTCCCGCTCCACCGCTTGTGCCGGTGATCGATGCGGTCGGCTGCGTCGGATACCCTCGTCGTCGGCCCATCCCTCCTCATCAATATATCTTCGGTGCCGTGTCGTTTGAGACTCTGATCGTTCACTTCCTCTTCTTACACCGTCAGCCGCCGGCCGTTGACGTTCTCCCCTGGCTTGTGCTCTTTGACGTGCTTCTGCGTGTGCTTGATTCAGGAGTAGCCCAACAGCAGCTTGCACATCTGTGCCAGATTCGGTCGCCTCCAGCGCTTGTCGGGCCTTGTCGGCAGGAAATCCCATGTCAACTAATTCCGCCACCGCCTTGTCCTGGGGATGCGCTTCGGGAGTGTCCATGACAGGGTTAGGCGGAGGAGAGTCTGGCTTGGGGCGATCGGTCACCGGCCGTCCCAGCAAACCTAATATGTTGTCGTCATCATCATCCACATTCTGTGATTCCGTCGTCTTGTCTGTGTCGGTCCTGTGGGCGCTGAATTGGGACAGGCCGAAAGGATCATCGTCTTCATATTTGCCCGACGCGTGTGCTGGGCCTGAAGGAGCGGGTCTGCCAGCACCGCTCGTTGCGTTGAAGACGGCAAAAGGGTCATCGCCTTCTGCACCCACGCCTTGCTTGTTGTCAACCGATGGCGCGTTCCGGGGATTGTCGGTGGCGGGCGTGCCTCTTCCACTGCCCAAATTATTCCAAAAGGTATCGTCTGCTCCCGCATATTGGTCTTGTAATGCTTTGTGCTGCGCAATCTGCTGCTGCAACTTCAGGTCCGCTAACCTCTTCTGTTGCTCTTGGAGCGATATGTTTTTGTTACCATTCCCGCCGAAGGACACGAGGTTGGAGAAGCTGTCGTTGGCGGGAGTTGCTGGCTTGGACGGAGGCTGTGCCGGCACCGCACTGAAAGGCGACGCTCGCCCAGACGTCGGGGGAGTCGGTCTCAATGTCGAGAATGCAGAGGGATGGGTCGGGACCGCACTCTTCTGTCCGCTGGTGGTTGTGGAGGCCCAGTTCCGCCCCGCAATATCGTCCATTATAATTAGAAATAGCTGACCAGAATCTAACTGAAGATCACCTGGACCCTGTCATGTTGGCCCTTCCTGCGTCCTGCCGAGCGATACATAGAGAGTTGTGGGTTGAATGTGTCTGCTGCGTGTTGGTTGGACCGACTGCGCCACACATGTCAACAGCCACAGGGAATCTGGCCAAGGCTTGCCTAGAGATCACAACAGAGTACTGCGGTCCAAGCTTCAATGTATATATTACATGGCCAAAGATCGTTTCACTCTCGATTCACCTTCTTCCAGACCATGATCGCCACGTAATACGTCCGCATGGCCCCCTCCTTCACAGGCGTTTCTTTCAGTCGCTGATACTCGTTCTTGACATCCGCCAGGCCCTGCCAGGAGTATTCTCTGAGTTCACCTGTCCATTCCAGCACAGCCCGACCCTGACTGATGGGGAACTTCCAATGCCTCGCCCGTTCGAGAACGGTCTGCAGTTGCTCCTTCTTGACCACATCGATCTCAAATTCTATTTCAAGCAACTCGAGCCGGTTGACGTGACATATTTGCCAGCCCCAGGTACCCCCGTTCATCCGAGCTTCGATGAATGCCAGATCGGGCTGCAAAGGCTCCGCGAGCATACGCTGACAAGACACTCTCTGGCTGATCCACGGGCAAATCCCGAGCCGGTCGCTCGACTCAACCGGGGACTGCCAGGACCACCAGTCGGAGTGGCGAAAGGTCAGTCGGAGTTGATTCGTGTCAAAGTTCAATCGGGCGGCATCCTTGCGCAGGCCGAGCTGTTCAAGGAAGTACTGTTGGGCGAAGATATGCACTCTCCGAACCGCACCTTTTTGGTCTGGGTTCAACGAGGAAAACCAAGCCCCCCAGTTTGCGGTACGTTGAGATGTGTGCCCAATCGACATCCATGGGCCATTGAACAGCCAAAAACTGTGCTCGTTCAGCGCAACAGGTAGCAGTCTCGTTTCATAATAGATCCGCTGGCACGTCAAGAGGAGAGACCAATCCACTTTCTGGTGATAGTGATATCCCGGACGATAATAGGTTCGGTCCGCTCTGTAGGGCTTCTCGACGTCATCGTACGAGGTCAGGGCGAGCTCGAAGATGGACGTTCTGATCTCACCCGGGAGTGTGGAGAACAATGGACAGGCTTGCTGTGGGTTGATGATGCCGACGGCCGGGTCCATCTTCGCGATGCTGGGTCCCAACCCTGGCATTGATCCGTCTCTGGGAGATTGGACTTGCTTCTGACTGATGCGAGCGAGGCTAAGGGAATGCTACCCAGCTTGGCCAAATTGGTCCCGTCCAGGATAACGGTTTCAGGTTGCGGCTTGTAGAAGACCGTAGTTCGGCTAGTCAGGGTCTGGAGCGTGCCCACTGAGCACTGTCCCGATCACCACTTCTTGAGAGAACAGAGATATGAGCGAGGCCGTCCTGCTGCTCCGCACGATGGATATTCATATCCGCTGTTGCCTGGCGCGTCTAGCTGAGACGCGGCCAGAGAACGTGGCACGCGTGGCACGCGTGGCAACCTGGCAGCCACTGAACTTAACTAGTTCAACTGCTGGGGAATCCAACCGATATGAAGCCGTTCACCTAGTCCTCCCTTAGGCTTCCTCCGCGTCTCGCAATGGAGTTGGTCGACTGACAGCAGCCCATCACCTCAGTGCCCAGTCGGGTCACGGGCCGGCCAGTGTTGCCCCTGTCAGCCCTTGCCCATGTCCGCGCACCCGCCTATGCCTACACCCGCGCCCGCGTCCGCGTCGGCGGCCACACTGATGTCTTTCTCCTGAACAGTGCAGCGGCGGCGACTTGTCTGGTTGGATATCAATGGACTCCCTTCCATTTCGCCCGATCTTTTCGTAAAGAAGGCATAGGAATAGTAATATCTGTCCCCTCAGCTTCGCATCCAGCGGACGGTTGATTTCTTACAAAGGCCCTTGTACTTTTCATGGCTCGTGGCCTGTGGTTCTGCGACCAGCCCTTGCCAGTCCTCTTCGAGCTTAGTCTATCGGTGGCCTGCATCCCAGAAGCCTGCTGATAGGCTTTCTCCGAGATGATGAGCATCTTCAAGAGAAAAGATTCCAGGCCGAACTTGGGTGACTCGCGCTCTGACAAAGTCGCCCTGCGGCCGGCCGTCACCGTGGACCGGCTATCAGAGTTCTCGTTCAAGTCGCCCAAGCTGATCGACAGCAACTCCCCCGTGCCCAACATGGTCATGACCATCCCTGATATCCCGATCGCAGGGCCACCAGATCCAACGACACACCCGGCAGCCTACCTCAGAAGCATCCATGCGGTGCGAGAACGAGCGAGTCTTGTTCTGGACGAGGCCAAGGTCAACGCTCTTCATCACTTTGATGTTGATTTGACCAAGTTCGACGACGCGGCCAATTATGTCGTGGCCATCATCAGGGTCAGAAATGCCTCGTGATTCTGTTCTCGGGAACAGCCACCGATCCCTTTTGCGTGTGATGAAGGTCGGGCTGACCAGATGGTAGCGAGACTTTCAAGGGGACTATGGCTCGATTCCCCCCCACGGCAGATGGCAACATTTCGAAGTGGGTGGCCGACCGAGGATCACCCAATTGCTCCAGTCCTGGCCAAGCACGATTGACAATCAGGAACGGACCCGCCGGCTGATCGACCTGTTCGTGGTATCTGTTCTTCTGGACGCCGGCGCCGGGACTCATTGGTCCTACAAGTCCAAAGAGTCTGGCAAGGTCTACTCTCGGAGCGAAGGCTTGGCAGTCGCCAGTCTGGAGATGTTCAAGGCTGGGGCATTCAGCAGCGACGCCCGTCAGCCGCATCAAGTCGACGCGGTCGGCTTACAGAAGACGACCGTGGAGACGTTGGCCAAAGGCATGCAGGTGTCTGACTCGAATCCCATGTCGGGACTGGAAGGGCGCGCCGGTTTGTTGATCAGGCTGGCCTCCGCCCTGCAGAACCAGGAGATCTTCGGGGGAGACGGACGGCCAGGCAACATGATCGGTAAGAAAGGAGACGTGGACCTGGGTTCGTTCTAACACAGGCTAGACTACCTCATCTCTCATCCCACGACTCAAGCATCGTCCGTCCCCGTCGTTCCCCTCCCGACCCTGTGGAGCGTTCTCATGGACGGTCTCTCCAGCATTTGGCCTGCCACGCGCACGACGATCCAGGGCATCCCCCTCGGTGATGCCTGGCCTTGCGCCGCGATGCCCAAGTCTCCTCCGGCCCAGCCGTGGGAGACCATTGTGCCGTTTCACAAGTTGACCCAATGGCTCTGCTACTCCTTGATGGTACCCATGACCAAGCTGCTCAATGTCCACTTCGCCGGCGTCGAACTCATGACGGGCTTGCCGGAGTACAGAAATGGAGGCTTGCTCGTCGACACGGGCTTGCTCACCCTGAAGCAAGCCGATGTCGAGCGCGGACTGAGAAACTATCACAAGTTTATGGACGGTGAGACCAAAGCAGTCGAGGTGGTCCCAACCTTTGAGCCGAGTGACGATGTGATTGTCGAATGGAGAGCGGTCACGGTCGGATTTCTCGACGAGCTTTTGGTCGCCGTCAATAAAGGCCTCGGTTTAGCGGGCCCAGACAAACTGACCTTGGCTCAGATGCTCGAAGCAGGGACTTGGAAGGTGAGAAGAGCTTCATTGAAACAACCCGACGAACTAACCATCGACCAGGGCGGTCGCGAAATCGCACAGGTCTCTCGCCCCATTACCAAGGGCCCACCAATTGGGATCATTTCTGATGGGACCGTGTTTTGAAATGACTCAAACACCGACCTTCACCAGGAGAAGGCGGATGTTATTTATCATTATCACGAGATGTGGAAATGTCGTTCGCAGAGTTGACGCTGAACTGTCCGGTAACGATCGATCATGCTTCAAATAAGCACTTGGCGACCACAGTAGCGAGGTGCTTCACGAGAGGAGTTGCCGTTAGAGTGTCTGTAAATTGCATTGAAAAAAGTTACAATATTTCTTGGACTTGGTTGAGATCATCATAGCCGCTCAAGACAAACCTAGGCGTACTTTTGTGCCAAGCTGGGTCCATACTGCCAATGACGCACTCCTGCAGCATCTTGCATCTTGAAGCTCCAGGAACCTTCCCTCCTTGCTCCTCTTCTGGCCACCAATTCTTGCACCCGCAGAAGCGGTCGAGGCAAAGATGGACACTCGGAAACGGAAGAAAAAAGTGCTCTTAATGGGCAAGAGCGGCTCTGGCAAGTCGTCGATGCGCTCCATTATCTTCAGCAACTATGTCGCCAAAGACGTTCGCCGCCTTGGAGCGACCATCGACGTCGAACATAGCCATGCAAAGTTCATGGGAAACCTCACTCTGAATTTGTGGGACTGCGGAGGGTAGGCGGACTGGTCTGGAGAAATTCATGTGCGACTGACACCGTCTAGGCAGGATGCGTTTATGGACTCCTACCTCAACACCCAGCGGGAGAATGTCTTTTCAGACGCCGAGGTCCTGATCTACGTCTTCGACATCGAGTCCCGCGAGGTCGAACGGGACTTGGAGACCTATAGCCAGGTGATCAAGGCTCTGAAAGAGTTTAGCCCGAATGCACATGTCTTCTGTCTCGTGCACAAGATGGATCTGGTCCAGATCGAACATCGCGAGCGCATATACGAGGAACGATGCCGCCTGATCACGGCGCGGTCTGAAGGCCTGAGTCTGGAGACATTCGCGAGCAGCATATGGGACCAAACCCTGTACAAGGCCTGGGCGGGAATCGTCCACAAGATGATCCCGAACCTGGTCGTCATTGAAAAGTTCTTGAAAGCGTTTGCGGAACGGCTGGAAGCCGAGGAAATCGTGTTATTTGAACGATCGACTTTCTTAACCGTCACCAACGTCGTCACCGAGTATGGAGACGAGAATCCTAATCCGGACCGGCACGAACGCATCTCGAACATCATGAAGAGCTACAAGCATACGGTCGCCAGGAACACGAGGACGACAGCTGCCAGTGCCGGGTTTTTCCTTTTTAAAGTGCAGACGCCGGGGTTCAACTGCTTCCTCGCACGCTTCACAGAGAATACGTATATCTTCGTCGTCATTCCTCCTGGCGAAGCCGCCTTCAACTGTGCCGTTCTCAACACCATGATGGCTCGGGACGTTTTTGGAAAGAAGACTGGAGTTGAGGGCTAAATGCCGCCAGGCAATCCGGGATCCATTTGACAACTCCCGGTTACGAAACATCTCGACATCTCCCCGTTTCATTTCTCATACTACCAGAGAGATGACAGCTCAGTCCAGGAGGCATGCCTGATATCCTTTAGAGAATCTTTCCGAGTCCGCTGTCCCGTCTGTCGCCTGGCATGCCCGACGTTCTGGACACATGAAATCCCAACTCCTATGTCCTGAGACCTCACTCCCGCACGTGCAACGCGAAGATGAGCGCGCCATTCATTTCTCGAAAGCCAGACGGCACTGGCCAGGCTGGCTGACCGCGGGTTTGCAGCATCTGAGTATTAAGTGCGTCATTTGAGAAGGAAAGCTGCATTCTTCCAAGTCATATGGAATCGAGCCAGCGTGTCAGTCGTCAGGAATGCACCCAAGGTCTATCAGACATCCAATGGTGATGTGATATCGGAAGGAGATGACATATTAACGTCTTGGGCTGTCTCTGCGTTGATGCCTGCGACGTAGGTGGTTGTTTTGGTCAACCTGTTTCGACGTGGGCCAGCTGCGGCAGGATTGGAGAATTCAAGACGCACCATCTTCATATTGCAGGGAAGACTGGTCTCGTCCTGTGACAGCAGCTGTCTGCTTACTTTTGGGGGTGGCGGCAGCAGAATCAGCAGGCCAATCTGCACGTCACAGCAGAAAAATTGAACAAAGTCAATAGCCTTTCTCCTCAACGTTTATCTCGGCGGACACTGCTCTGTTTGAATGCGTTTCAATTTGAATGTAGGAATTCGTCAGTTCAACCCAACTCATCATTCCTTGAAGGCCATGTTGAAGGGTTACTTACGAACCAGGGTTGTAAGGGGGAGAGCCCTAAGGGAGAGAGAGCCTGTCGAGGGCAGTCGTGTTGCGTGGACCAAACTCGGTAAAAAGACAGCATTGTCAAATGAGAATTTGTGAGGCTTGCTACTGACTTGCTACTGACTTGCTACCAATATGAGTCGGCTGCCAGGCAAGATCAAGTGGCACCGCAAGATAGAGTCGTCAGGCCGAAATAAGGCGCCAAAGCCTTGTAGAAATTTGTGATCACACTTCATTAGATCACCTCTCTATGTGACAGGCAAACTGATCCCATGCATCTCCATTTGCCGTGTCCAATCCCACGACGAACGCATGCCATTGTCATAGTCCGCCCATGAGCGTTTGACCACATCGTGTGCTAGCCTGATATTGCCCAATCCACTGAATCTGCTCAACCGCTCGAATTGGGCAGATGCTTGTTCTCGTTCATTCGTTGCAACGCTTGCGAAGCCAATGACAAATGCAGGGAAGAGTAAGAAGGCCATTACCCCCGACGCCTGAATTTGCTTCATTTCACTGAGCCCGCATTGAACAGCGGTCTGGACCTTTGCATCGGCAATGTTGTTGGGATAGATGATGACGTACAGCCACACGAACAATGCCGACGTATAGGCGGAAAATGCCAACCGTTGGTCATTGTCGTTTGTGCCGGGATGCCATGCGTCGAGCTCTTCCCAAAGCATGAGCGCCTCACAGACTACCGATGCATCCAAATTTCCCTTCGCCATAGCTTTCGTCCTCAGGGCTGCAATTTTGGCGATCAGATCGAACAGACCGTTGTCGATGCCCATCATATACACATCGTCACTGTTGGATCGTGCCACTGTCCGAGCGGCGGGCTGCAGGATCGGCTGCGTCGTTCGGTCCGTTACCCCTGCCAGGATATCATGGTAAAGGAAGAAATCCAAGAGGAACTGGTCCACTTCAAGCGTGGTCGAATCCTCTGAAGTCCCGCTTGTTGCCAGCGCAATGGAGGACGAGGTCTGGACGGCATCTTGGATGAGGCTCCGCGCCGTGTTGAGTCTCACACGCCAGGACAGATCTCCTCTCCCTTCCGAGATTTCGTACAGACAAAGCAGCAGAGTACTGGTCAACACGGTTTCAAACTCGACGGCTCGCTGACGCCGATCGAGCACGCTCAGGGCCGAAATGCGAGCAGCCTGCTGTGTCTCCGCGTCCTTCAACAGGCGCCGCTTCTCTGTCAGGAGATGGCTTTCTGCGTCGGGCTGGAGATTGACCAGATGTGAGCCGCCAAGACATGACACAGCCTTTTGGATCATTGGGTCTTGCAGACTTCGTGGTAACACAATGGCCAGAAGTGGGTTATTGCTGTCGCTGGATATGGTCAGGACACGAGACGTCACATTTGTGAAATGTGCAAAGAACTTTTGTTCGGTCAGGGAATTCACTCCATTGATTAAGAACGGCAGACTCCGGGGGATCTCTCGCGGCGGGTGTCCGGTAGTGCGCTGCAACGGGCCTGGTTCCGTGGTGGGGAGATGACTGGCCACGTTGGTACTGGAGAGAGGACCACAGGGAACAGGAGGAGAATCTCGGAATCCCGCGGCAAAACTATCGATCGTCTCATCGAGAAAAAACCAGTCCAGGAAATGGTCAACACCGTCAGGGCCGGGCGTCTGAGGACTATTCGTCCGAGCGACAGCATCATGCTGTGCTGTTGGTGAGGCCTGGCCTCTGGGTGACGGGGGTCTGGGAGACTCCTTGGCTCGCTTTGAAGCATTCTCTTGATACCGCGCCGTGGTTGGGTAGCCTTCACAGATGTAACCGCTTCTCAGACATCCGATACCTACCAGTTCTGTCAGACACTGGAAAGGGTTCGCGATACAGGCTTGAACTGACACTCGGGCTTGGTCTCATCACACTTTTTCCTTCGCTTCCGACATGTAAAGCAACCTGTGCGGCCTCGTTTGATCTGAGATCGCAGTCTTGGCACTGTGTTTACATCAACCGGGTTGGGAGTGGCCATTGTACTCTAACTCCACTCCTTGGATCAAACCTCGATATCTACCACGGCGACAACTTTGAAAAGACTTGACCTGAACTCTGACAGTCGACAAGCTACAATCAAGGCGATGACATCGTCTACGGTACACAGAACGGACGATTTTCTTCGCCATACCTCGGCGCTTATCTCAACCGCACTGGCCATGCCGGGGGCGGGTCTTCTTATCTTCAAAGCTAGATGTCGAGCCGAGACCTAAACTTCGGGCCGGCATGAGAATATCGCGACATACTCATGGGCCAGGGGCAACATCAGCTAGCTAACTTATCTCCTGCAGACGTCCGGTGTGATTCGCTACGTTGGCCTCTTGGATTACTCGACCCACCTTAGCACTGGATGATCGTGACCACTTTGGCAGTCTGATTGGTTGGGCACAACGGGAACGCTTCCGATGCAACGGCCTCTGCCCTCCACGGGGAGAAGTTTGCATTCTATGGACATTGTGCTATTGCATTGACGATACTTTTTCCTTCAACCCGTTGTCCTGGGCATCCGAGTTGGCCTCTTTCAATACTTGTTCGCACCATCCTTCAACCACAGACCCCCACACCTGCCGGGCTTTGTACTTGGCTATCTCCGGAGGCATCGCTCGAATGGCTCCTAAAAGCTCTCTGACGCTTTCCGGCTCACCCTGAAGATCGGTGATCGGAGTGATGTATGTGCGTACGGTGAAGAGAATGGCCCTCGTCTTGGGCAGTCGCCTCAGAGTTTGCCTCTCGTGACGGAGTCGGATCTCTTCAATCTTCGGCGGCTCTGGGAGTTCCGAAAGGAAGGGCTCTTGCTGGAACAGGACGTCGTTGGTCTGGATGAAGAAATTATGTCTCGAAATTGGCTCGGGTTTCATTTTCAAAAAATACCTCGCCACCATCAGCCTCAATACCTTCAACAGGAGTGAGGGTCAACCTACTTTTCGACCGATTTGCGGAGCGTTTCCTCCCAGAGCGGCACGGGTGAGTGGAGTTTCCAGAGCGGCCATCCGATGCGATCCTCCAGGTGCCAACCTGCCGGAGCCATGCTGTAGCTTGCAGCACTTCTCGATCAGCGTGGCATTTGAAGGTCTGACAGTGACCTACAGGTAATGTTGCTCGGGATCGTCCCCCAAGCCTTGGATCAAAAGGTTGAGATCTTCCATGACTAATTGAGCGGCCACTTCCAGCGGTGGTATCTCATACGGAGGGCTGACTCTGAAGGTGCGCTTTGTCAGGCTATTGTAGAGATGGTCTGGTTTACCGCTCGGATGAAAGAACAGTTCGGGAAACCGTTGGGTCAGATAGGAGACGACGAGCTCCAGCATCTCTGCGCAAGCTGCCTCAGCACCCGGCAGGATCTGCATGACTTTTTCTCGATGAGTCGTCAGAAGCCCTCTCCTCAATTCCTGCTCCTGCCAGTACCTGTTGTCGAGGTGGAGCCACTCTTCAGGACGGACTTTTTGGATCCCCATGGACATGACAAACTTGCCGCTTTTCCATGGCCGGTACGGATATGGCTGGGTATTGGCAACGTCGAGGTTGAGCAGAGGGCGGATTTCCGTGGCCTTGGTGACATCTCCATCTCGGTCAGCTCCGGTTTGCCTCTGTGCGCGGTGTTGCCGGGCCCAATAGACCAGTTGGCCGACGGCGAGCAGGATAAGGCATGCTGCTGTTGCTGCTGGGATCAGGCTTGGCGGGAACATGGAGGAAGCAGAGCGTGGTCGACCAACATAGCGGAAAACAGCTCTCCTCAGACTCGCCCTCCTTCATTAATAGAGGTCTCTGTCGCCACGACGCTGAAAGCACCGGAAATCATCGCTTCAATTGATCAATCAATCAATCTCGTTCCGACCCCGCCGCTATGTCGTGCCTGAGCAAGTTGACAAGCAATGGCAATGGCGCTCCGCAAGCGCTCGAAGCGCCGGGAGCGCCCAACCCGCCGCCTACTTTGTTATCGTGCTCTTGCATCGCAATGCGAGGTATCAACTTGATTCTGGACATGGCCACATAAGCACACAGTCATATTTCAACATGTGCGAGACCGAGCTTTGCAACTCGAGGGCGTGGCGGAGATACGGCGGTCAATTCGAGAGGTGTGGCAAGCCATACATAAACAACTTTGATTCCATATTTCCCTCAACCCCGTGTTGATTTCCGTGGCAATCTGGTCATTGACTTGGTGTTTTGTGTCTCCCAAAGCTTGACATCATGGCGGATAAAGTCATGGAGAAAGACGGAAAAGCAGGACTTCAGTCCACTGCCTCCAGCAAGGAGTCGGATCATTCGATCAGCGTTGGACAGGTCACCGATGCGGACGACGACCTCCTACGGCATATTGGATATCAGCAGGTGAGTCTGTCCGCCAGACATTGATCGGCACGAACTCACTTGGAGCAGGAATTTCGTCGAGAATTCACAAGATGGTCCACTCTTTCTTATGCCATTTCAATCATGGGTGTTCTGGGCTCGGGTTCGTGATAGTGGGAAGACCAGGGAGAGAGACAGCTAATGCGTGCCAGTCTCTGCCACCTGGTCCTCCCCGCTCGCTGCTGGTGGTCCTGCAACGGGTATCTGGTGTTGGTTTTCCGGCTCCTTCTTTGCCCTCTGTATTGCATTATCCAGTCAGTCCGTCATCTATGCGACCTTTACACCACTGACAAGACTAGTCGCGGAACTTGTGTCGGCCTATCCAACCTCTGGAGGCATGTACTTTGTCGCGAAGCACGTGTTTCCTGAGAGCAAAGTGCCCCTGGCCGCCTGGGTGATCGCATGGTCGAATTTTCTCGGCCAGTGAGTGAATTGGCAGCACGTGGATGACGGATACTAATGCTTGCAGGACCGCTGGAGTTGGTACGTCTTTTGTCAATCTGGAAGCGAGTGTGTCTTGACGTTGCTCTAGCTAGCGTTGGCTATTCCGTGGGGCAAATGGTGCGTAGGAGACAGCCTCGGACTTTGTCTTCTCGCGGCTGACACGACCAGATTCTCGCTGCGGCATCTATGGGATCTATTCGTGACGATGGGAGTTTCGGCTATATCCCGTTGGTAGTGCTCATAATGCGGTAAACTATTTCTCACCACCACAGTACCGCTGAGCACACTGTTGCTGTCAGCATTGGTGTCTTGATTCTGCACGGAATCATCTGCTCCTTTCCGTCGAAAACACTGAGCCAGACCATTAGGTGGTTTGCTCCCGTCAATCGTGAGTGGTCAGAGGCAATATCCAAGTAACAAAAAACTGACCTGGCAGTGCTTGGTTCTGTCGCCATCACGATCGCTCTCCTTGTTCTCACTCCCAACAAACTGTCAGCAAGCTACGTCTTCGGTCATGTCACGGATGGGTCCGGCTGGAATAGTCGCGGCTTTTCGTTTTTAATTGGATACCTTAGTGTTGCTTGGACCATGACCGATTACGATGCCACCGCTCATATGTCTGAAGAGCTCCATAATGCCGCCATCAGTGGACCAGTGGCAATCTTCCAGGCTGTGCTAGTTACCTGGGTATTGTGCGAGACCCAGGCTCGATTCCATCGCTAACTGGTTTTGCAGATCTTCGGCTTCATGCTCAACATCGCTTATGGATTCTGCGCGGGCAACATCGCAGACACGTTGAGTTCGCCCATGGGGAACCCGGCAGCGCAAATCTATTTCAATGCAGCCGGAAAACGCGGTGGTTTAGCAATGTGGTTTTGGGCCATATTGATCCAACTTTTCACCGGTTCGTCTGTCTCTCCCTTCTGCTTCTCCCCGGTGACACTGACTGCCTAGGCATTACTGCGATGTTGTCCGACACCAGGACAGCGTTTGCATTAGCGCGTGATGGGGCCTTCCCTTTCTCCCAGTGAGCTCAGTCGGCCTCTGTGTGAACGATGCAAACGCTAACATGCCATAGCCGACTGCGGCAAATGAATCGATACACGCAGACACCACTGTACAGCGTCTGGATTGTGGTTATCATCTGCTGCCTTCTGAACCTCATCGCACTAGGGAGTACGGAGACCATCAATGGCATCTTTGGCGTGACTGCCCCAGCCATGGACCTATCCTACATTGCTGTCATCGCAGCGAGAATATACTACGACAACACGCTCCCCATTGCCAAAGGGCCTTTCCGACTGGGCCGGTGGCAGAAGCCTGTCAACTTGATCGCAATCTGTTGGACCATCTTCATCTCGGTCATCTTGTTTTTCCCACCCGCTCATCCGGTCACAGCAGTGAACATGAACTATGCTGTGGTGATTGCTAGCTTCATTGCTCTATTCGCGCTTGTCTGGTGGTATGCTGGTGCACGCAAGTGAGTCATCCCCTCGTTTCTCGTTTTCTCTTTTACTGCTTCGTAGAAAGAGACTGAACTGGAGCATGGTGCAGGATGTACGTTGGTCCACGCGCCGAAGAACGAGAAGACTAGGGTCATGTTGCGATGGGAAGAAAGGGCCTTGCTGGCTCTTCCGCGGGGTCCCCGCTGGCGCTGATCCTGAATAAGTGTATCGATTGGCGAAAGGTGGAAATCAGATCCGTCTGGAGCTTTCAAATATATCTTTGTTCAACTGGATTAAGAACTCCTGTATTCTCTTGTCGCACAGCGCCTCCAGCTTGCCCGGATTCTGCGTTAATAATATACAGTCAGAGATTCTGGGGACGAACGAGGAGTGTGTCCAACAATCTCGGATGTGACTTGGGAAGGAATGGGCGGAGCAAAGCTGGGACTGTTGAAGTTTAGACAAGCGCCACCTACCGTCTAGGGCCATTCCCGATGTGCAACAGGCTTTGAGCCCGGAGTAATAACATGATGTCCACGAGGGTGTGATTGGACACGGATGGTGTGATTGAGGCTAGCCTGATAGAGCATGCAGCCCTCCTTCGACTTGCTTTCAATCTGTCATCTGTCTGCTCGCTCGAATATGAATAGGACCCAAGCAGGAGGCGTTCTACATTATTCCACCGACCGGGTTAAAATGTTGGCGTCCGAGACCATCAGGTCCAGAAGGTCCGATTCGCATTCAGGCCATCCAGTCTGCATACAATGCACGAATGCACTGTACAACGACTCGTTCTGGTCATTCCGTCTCAGTAGGGCTGTCTGGGCATGCGCCATCTCAGCACGGGCCGTCTCAGTATGGTTGAATGAAGGTTTGTCCTTAAATCAATCCTACTCCTGTTCTGCTATGTTTTTGCATCTCTTCTCGCGTCTCATTCGTTTGTCAGACTCACCTTCCTTGACCTCTGGCGAGGTGGTTCAAGTCAGGTTTGCTCTGTAGGCAACACCGGTCCCGATCCGGATTGTCATTGAGACATCCGACGAGCTGGATTTCTTTCTTGTGTCATCAGGGACCATTAACTGCGACAACGGCAGAGACACCACCATCCTGTTCTTGGCTTCAGACGCATCTGCTCTGGCCTTCAAGCAATGGGAATTGTACAATCACTTCGTGGGTTAACCGTTGTGGATCAGTCATCCGTTTGTCCCATTTGCCTGGCACAAGTGGTGGTGACTAGCTTGGAGTTGATCCATTCAGAATACCGTCATCTTCCATCACTGGTGCCATGGATGGGCATGTACAACTCCAGAATGCTACTCGAACTTGACATGGCCTTGCCGTTATCGGGCCCGTTGGCGTTAGGCTACGCTGTTCGTTTATTCGCTACCCCTCACGTCAATCCGACATGCCATCATGGCAAAATATTCTCGCGTGGCCGGTTGGTTGCAGGCGGATGACCAACGGACACTTTCCTCGTTCTTATCCATCTCTGAATGTTACTTGTACACGAAAAACTCACTCAAGCATACGGCAATAGGGTCCAGACCGGCAACATACGGCAGGCTGCGTACTTGCGGAGATCTGCACTCACACGTATGCTACCGCCAAGATGTCGACATCAGCGGTGTCGAGAAGCCCAGAGGAAATGCTGGATCAAAGTCATGGGATTGGAGAAACCGAAAGCACCGAACTCAGCCCGCGGCCGGCTCTGAGCGATTTCAATGCGGCTCCAGTCGAAAACGCACCACGAGATCAGAACAACCCTAACAGGAGCGGCATCACAGTGTTTTGGAAAAGGCATATTTCCCTATCTGTGTCGCCGAGAGCAGCCAGAGACCACCTCGCCAACGAGCGGACTTATCTTGGTTACCTGCGCACCTCCCAGGCTACGGCCATTGTAGGAGTCTTCATCACTCAGCTTTTTCGACTCAACTCGACACCTCGCCCCGATCTCGGATACTACGCCATCAGCGAACCTCTGGCGGCCGTCTGCCACGGCTTTGCAATAGCGATTGCAGTTATTGGCATGGTCAGATTCTTCCGATTCCAGAATGAAATGCATCGAGGTTATAGCCTTTCGGGAGGTTGGGAGATCTGGACGGTCGGCGCTCTGTGTGGGCTGGTAGGTCTCATGACGAGCTCGATCGCAGTTTCTGACCTTTTTAGATGATGTTGGCTCTGTTTATCCTTGCCATGACCCTTGACATCGACGATGAGGACGACTGAAATTTCTCCTCTTCCAGAGATCCGACTGCCCGCGTGAAATCAAACACGCAAGTTTGACCGATCCTCCGACCCTTAGGAAGCGTTGAAGCGAGGCCATTCTGCACGGCAAGCATGATACCTCCACTGCGCGATGAAGTCTGCGTCAAAGAAACGCTGACGTGATGGGGTCATAGGCTTCGCAACAGTCCCTGTCCTGAAATATGTCTCAGCACAAGGCGCGGGTGAGGCGCTAGCACGGCGTCGAGGGACTAGGTGCCTATGAGAATGCGGTCACTGATAAGGGGCGAGTGGAATTGAAGCGATAGAAGGATGACTGGACTGGCAGGTCCGTCCAATCTCAGGGAGGGCGGCGATTGTGGTAAAGACCTGTTGTGTTGTACTGTTGAACCACGGCCGTGTCAGTTGGAGGTTGGATAGGAACAAACCACTCTTCATGAGCGCCTTGACACAACTAAGTGCAGCATAACAGGGATCTGCTTTCCGGCCCTTGACCCATTCACATTCATGCTCCTCCAATTCGGCTTCGTCCTTGTACTTTTCTCCTTACCAACGCAAGAGCACAAGCAGCAGGGTAACCATAATTTCCTTTGGACACACAACAGCTCATGGCCCAGTTCTCCGTGTAATGCGCCTTCACGTGGTTGATGGAAAGGTGAATATAGATTCAAGCGTGGAAATACCGACGCTCCAGTAACAAGAATTTAGGGAGCAGAAGCTCTAGACTGAGTTGACTTCCAAGGTGGCATACAATCGCAATTCTGTCATGACCTCGGCGTCGGGTATAAGTCGTCATGAGTGAGCAGTGCTGGAGTAGAGCAGCTATATGTCGTCAACCTCCTCCTCCACCCCATCTCGATTGACCTTCGCTCTTTGGCCATTCATCGTCCCCATCTCGTAGGTTTCGTTTCGCGCGGGCATGGCAAGCATTTCACGTCCGGTATCCGATGCTTCAAGGAATTCTCGAAGCCGTTTCTTGCCTTCCTCAATGGCTTGCTGTGATGCTGCATTGGCCATCTTTAGTATCGGACCCCACAGGTTGAGCTGGTATGTCACATAAGCGGCCACTGCCAGCACGATCAAGATGATGAAGTAAACGGGGTTTCGGAAAACTGCTCCATGTCAGCCGGAACCACATGATCCAGACGCACTGACCTGCGACAATCTCATTCCAGCCGAGCGCCAGGAGCAAGCCGTAAAAGTAAAGTGGCACTTGTGTCATTCCACCAATGGCACTCCGCTTGGCCTCGACGTAGACACCATCAGCCGCCTTCTTGAACCGGACGGTGAGATCTTGACGCTTGGCTTCGTTTAAAATGGTCGTCTCCTCTTCCAAGCTCTTGCCCTCTTCTTCATCGACACCACCGATCGGCGTCAAGTCTTCTTCGTCCGCCGCCGTGGCCGCTGCGGGCGCATTGCCGATCCATCGGTCTAGAGGTGGAGGAGCACCGGTCTCTGAATGCCGGAAGCGTGAAAGCAGTGGGATGAGGGTCAAAGTACTCTCTCGTGCCTTGGTGTAAATTCCTTCGATGTCGTCCGTGGGGCGCCATATCCGAGGCACACCGGCTTCGTCGTACCGGAACTTGTCCTCGAAATTCTCACGAAGCTTCAGCAAGAGATTACCTTCCATGACTTCCTCGTCGATTTTCGAACGGAGGACCCCCCACGATTTTCGCCTCAGACGCCAGATGCCCACCTCGACCTCCTCGGGGCTGGCATCAAATGATCGAGCGCGGTCGCTAAATCTTCGTTCGGCCTCTCGCACCGTGGAAGTGAACAAGACCCATATCCGGTCCCAGATCGCTGTCTCTGCAGGCTTCTCTCCACTCTCCGGGGCACCGGATCCGCCACGGCCGGAACCCAGCGCGTTGAACTCCAACCCGACACTGTCGCTGAGCTTGCTCCGGACCCACCTCTCGACCCGAGTCGCCAGGCGACGCATTTCATCTTTTCGCAATTGTCCCGATACTTTATCAAGATCCTGTTGATACAAGACCATCTCTTGCTTGTAGTTGGACCATGGAAGTCCGTCAATCACGACCTCCTTTGCAACGGCCTCAAACTTGTGGAGAGCGACCTTCTTCTGCTCTTTGACAATTTCGGCAAAATCGTAGGATGCTCCCTTTTTCTGCCCGGCTTTGACCGCGTTACTCACCGCATCTGAGAACACCTGGACCCCATCTTTGTGTGCGGCCGACAGTTGACCCGAGAAGAGTGCTTTCAGCCTGGTGTCCATCTTGCTTTCAAGTTCTGCTCGCTTCCGCTGGTAGACGCCCTTGTGATACCGGCTGGCTTCCGTTTCAAAGTCGTGAACGGCCTTCACCCTCGCGCCCCTCATTCCGTCACCGAGGCCGGCGATGACAACGGGCTGGCCGAGCTTCGCAGAATCGGCCTGCTTGTTCTCGAGGGGAGTAATGACCTCGTCAAAGACCACCATCACCTCTCGCAAGATCTCGTCGCACCGAAACTGGGCGAGCAGCTCTTGCTGGGTCGGAAGATCCAGATCCTTGTTGTTCATGATCTGATCCCAGATACCTTCGGCGTAATGCGCAAATCCGTCCGCCGGGATTCTCCTGTGGTATTCTGGCAGAAATATGCCGCCCTCGAATTCCCCGACCAAGGCTTCTCGCTTGCGGTCGCGGTGCCCCGCTCTGAAACGGGTGGCCATCTTGTCCACGGCGCTTTGGAAGTGATCCGGTTGGTACAGCTTGTGTGGCAGGGCCGTGAATGCGAAATCAAAGTAATCGTCGATGCTGCTCTTCTCCAGTCCGGGTGGTTTCGACAAACTGGTCCATATTCGCGCCATATCTTGCATCAGTGTGTTTCTCAGGTTCTGTAACGGGGTCGTGCCCAAAAAATCCCGGATGACAAAGTACAACAGACTCCGCGACGTGGATTTCTTATCCTTCAAGAAAAGCTGCAGGTTCACTTCGAAAACGGTCTTGAGTAAACCCATGTTCGCGCCCTGGTACAGCCCGACTTGATGCTCCCATATATTCACCATGAGTACCTCGCTGGTCGCCAGGGCAAAAAGAGAGCTCTTCCGCTCAAAGTCCTGGTCTTCGCCTCTCTCTCGACCATCGGTTCCTTCGACATCCATGACCAGGATATTATCCGCCATCGTCGTGACTGCGTTTTTGTTTTTGGACAGCCAGATGCCTTTCGTCGTCTGTCGCCGCTCCGCTTCGGACATGACGCTGAAATCGGTGTTGAAGAGCGCGTTAAGCAGGGTGGACTTGCCCGTCGACTGGGAGCCAAAGACGGAGATGAGATGGTAGTTAAACCCGGCATGCGAGACGCCGGAATGCTGCAAATACTTGCTCAGATCGCGGCTACCACCGGTCAGCCCATCTTCTGGAAGACGCGAAGCCCAGCTAGCGAATAGTAACATACTTGAACTCTTTATCTTCGTCAATCACCTGTACTCCATGCTCGAAATTCGCTTCCCCGGCCGAGGCAAAATGCCCGTTGACCGACATCTTCTCGGGGGCAGTATGAGACCGATTTACCGTCAACGGCCGAGTTGGAGACGACCCTGTGGGCGCCGGTGACTGCGGCGGCGAGAATGTTGAGTTCGCCATGACCGACGTCTCTGGATCATCGGTCCCTGGGCTAGATATGCGGTATGAGAGGATAACCAGTCACCTGAACAGACATGGGTAAGGTGCGAATCGTGGCGTGGTTTAATTCCAACGGTTTTGACCCCAGCACAGCACCGGCTCCACTTACTCTGGTCTCTGCGTTGCCCCGCGTATTCCTGCCACGCCAAGCCGGGTCCCCGTTCCCCAGGCCAAACCACCTCCAAGGCATCGGCTTATTCGGAATGGTGAGGCATGGATAGATGTCTGGGGGGTTGCATGCGTGGCAACTAGAGGCCCCTTACCAGCCCGAATTATGACCTGTGTAACCAGAGCTCCATCAGACGGCAACATCGGAATAATGTGCGGAGCCGAAGAAGCATATGCCCAGAATGAGTACTGCGATATCTTATAGCACCAGTGTCAGCCCTCGGAGCAATATCAGGCGGGTCCGCGGGAAGAAGCACACTTTACGTGCCAGACAGAAACAGGCGTGGAACACTTTGAAATCCTTCCTTACTTCGTTCCATGAAGGCCAACTCTAACAGCAACTATATTTCTTGTTCGATTCGGCCAATACGAGCCAAACGAAGACTGGTCAATCTGCCATCACATCCAATGTCAGGGTTCATTGTTGTCTGACTATTAGATGTCTGACGCCGTTTTGCAAGAGGTCAATTTGTCAGAGAGCAATCCCCTGCCAGTGCGCGTGTGCGCCAACAGCCTCCTCAGGCATGTCGCCCAAGAAGAAAAGCCAGAGGGCCGGAAAGACGCGCCAAGAAGAGACATCGAAGAGAACGCATTGTCCAGAGTGTGGTGAAGAGATCGTCATCCCGACCGTTTGCAAGCACGGGAAGAAGCTGTCCAATTGCCACGGCACAGAGTGCAGTCTTCCCCCCCTTACTGTCCACAAGAAGACCTGCCAGGGCGAGGCTCTAAAAATGGCAGTAAGAGCAGCAATCAGAGCTGAGCAGGATGCCAATCTGGAACGTGAAACATTTGTGCGACTTGCCATGGCTGAACTGCAAAATGCCGAAAAGGGTAGAGGGAAGCAGGTTCAGTACTTGCACGGGATCCCCCGGGCGGAGCTCCTGAACAAGATCAATGAAATCAGTTTGAAGGATTTGCAAGAGGTCGCAAGACAGATCAAATGTTTTGCTGAGGGTGCATTGACCGCGAGCGAGGCAATGTATGACGATGATGACACCAGCGAGGACGACGCCGGCGCACCAACACCGCTGGAGGACGAAACCGAAATTGATGAGTTTCCAACACCGCGCTCGGCTCAGGAGGAAGACCGCACGGGGCCACACTAGTTGGATCATTCTGTTTTGCTCGAATTTGCAACATGGTGCAATTGGTGGCCGCTTCGTCGTCTCGTAGGTCACCGAATCAGCGGACGGACCCAATTCAAGAACAGAGACTGGAGACTCGAACATTCAGACTCTCAGGATCAAAGATGGGATGCAGCAGCCCTGTCCATCGATGCCGGCATTTTTCTGATGGTAATATGTACAATGTCTTGCTCTGATATGTTTGGGAGCTGCCGGCATTCATAGTCCTTGCTTGCTCGGGTCAGGAGCCACATTCTTTCCGTCCTTTCTGACGCCCACATCCGTCTCCCATGGATACACGACCGCCTTCCTATCAGCAAATACTTGCTTGTCTCTCAGATGTACAGGTGTTTCTCCCTTTGGAGTGTCTGGGATGACCTTCTCGAGTCCCTGGTTCAGGGTCAGTTTCCGAGATGAACGATAAGACCGCCATAACCCACGAATTTTTGGAATACACATTTGTTCAGAGTCCTCTCGGGCCTCCGACATTGCCATAATTGATGGTTGTTGTTCTCCAGACAGGTCCAATGAGCTCGGAACTCTGTCAGACAATTCTCATTGATGTCTTTGAAACTGTTCATCTGGCATCAGCACATCGGGCCTTCTCATCCTTCGCATACTCACACGCTAGCTGCGCATCTCGTCACTTTCCTGCCTTCTTTCAAGCAGTCTAGTTCGCCTCTTCCGTACGCCTCGGTCTTGCATTGCATATAGTCATCGTTGTATGGTCGGCATCTTGCGCCAATGAAGAATGATGCGCTGAGCAACGGCGCTGAACTCGCCCCAATTTCTTTGACCTTGGGAATGTCATCCGGCAGAGGCGTGGTGTCGATCAACACTTTTTGACTGAATCTGCCGACGGGTCAGAATCTCGGATATGGAACAAGCTTCAACGACGTACCGAGCCTCGCGATCCGCCATCGTGCTGTCTGCAAATGCGAGGGTCTTGACCGATCGATGCAATGTCAAGAAGGATGCAAGTCGATTGGCGTCGGCTGCGGTACCTTTTGAGCTCCACGCCAAGGCCCGGAATGTGGAGCAGCTGTTACTCTTCGCGTGAATTCTTGAAGCGCGTCAGTCAAGGCCATATCATTTTCCATCTGATCTGGAGCCTTCTCTCTCCAGCCATACACTCTGCTTTCCAGATCATATCGCACTGTCTTTCACAAAGACCATCAATTCCTCTCAATTCTCTACCATGCGGCAGTGACAATCAGCCAGGACGATTGACCATTATCCTCATTGGTGGACGGACGTGCGTGACCTTCTCCCTCTCCTCTACATCCGAATTCGGTCTCCTGCGACGTGATGTTTGGCGCTTCTGCCGCTGGCCAACCGCAGGCCTCGAAGCCTAGTCCGTTCAGCTTCAATTTTGGAACGACGACGACTCCTTCAAACCAGCCTTCGATCTTTGCGCCAAAGCAGACGAACATTCCCACGTTCAACTTTGGTTCTGCTCAACAACCCCAGCAGCAACAGGCTGGACTGACGGGATCCATCTTCGGGGCTCCTCAACAGCCTCAGCAGCCAAGTTCTTCTGTTTTTGGCCAGCCACAGCCACAGCAACAACCGCCTCAGCGGCCCCTGGACCAGACCCTCCGATTTGGGCAGTCACAACAAGGCTTCGCACAGTCGCAAAATGCGGCACAATCACTGTGGGAGGAGGGAAGAGGCCTGGGTGTGTATCGATCCGTCCCTGCACAGATGAACATTGTCAAGGACAAATGGGATCCGGGCAGTTTGTCCTCTCCTCTACGGACATACTTGTATCAACATGTGAGCGATGAAAGCGAGGCCCTGAAATACCGGCCTGGCCCTGAGGAGGACGAGAACAAGTGGGAAGAAGCGGTATCCAAACGTCCCGGACCGACGTGGGTCCCCCTCCTCGTTCGCGGTTTCTGGGAGTTGGGCAAGAAGGCCCAAATACAAATGGAGGCCATTCAGCGATGTAATATGATGCTTCAGGAAATCAACACGTCCCTGGATGTCCAGCTCGACACGCATCGCCAAAAAGTCGCGACCAGGCTCGAGGAATGCAAACGCAGACAAGCCGCGGCCAGTCAGAGAACGTTGGCACTCGCGGTGAAAGTGCAAATCCTGCGCAACCGGGGTTATGTCATGGACGACGCTGAGGAAGAGTTCAAGGCAAGACTGGACGCCCTCGAACGAGACGTTCTAGATCCAAGTTTGAATGCACGAGAGCAAGAGATCTGGGCTCACATGTTGGGCATCCGGGAGAGGGCAAATCGGTTAAAAGTGGAGATGGACAAGATCGCTCCCGCGGCCGAGGACTCGGACTCGACACTAGATGAAGAAACCATCAAAGCGGCGAAGAAGGTAAGTCTCAAATTGGATTCAGAGGCCATGCGATTTTGATTGCTGATTCTGGCATTCCAGACGCTGGAAGCGTACGACACACAACTGCGCCATCTGCAAGAGGAGCTTCAACACGTGCAGCAGGAGTTTGACGACTGGGAAAAGATCACGAATGCTCGAGACCAAGAGGCTCCCCGGCGGCGTTGACGATTAATCTGGTCAATCAGTTTCACGGGCCACCCCGGCATTATTCTAGCATAGCGAGTTGGGATCGTTCAAAGATTATCTGACGCAGGTCGCCTCGTATTGTACAATAATGTACAAAGTGGTATGTTATGCAGTCGATGGCCACAGCCATGGGACGAGAAGGATGTGGTTTTGTTCTAGAAAAGCTTCCGTGCCCAGTCGACGACATGAGGTGCTGAACACATGTCAGTCCAGGGAAAAAAGCCAGCAGTCAAATGATGCCTTACAGAACCATAATGCCACACATGCTGCCGTAAATATCTGAACGTTCAAAATCGCCTGTCGTTCTCCTTCTCGTATATCCTTCTCCGACGCGTGGTCATGCGCTAGACGTCCGCAATATTAGTTGAAGACATTGGTATTCAAGGGTTGGCCATGTCTTACGACCTGCAAACATCTTGGACGATTCAACAGCACAACGGTGACCGACTTCGAGCGTGGACCGTGTTACACCGTTACTTATTCAACGAGGCTGCAAGAGTCGGGTAGTCGATAAATTTTGGTGAAAGCTTGGGAAAGATCTTCTCTACCTCGTGGTAATTAGTTGCTGTGCCAAAAAGATGGCCATGTCCGCAGGCTTGGCATCAACCCCCAGTCTTCGAACTTGAATGACCTCAGTTATGGTGAAAGATCGACTTTTTGTATCCCCTCATTTCCGCTACTTGACCGCTACCTCAGTGCTCGTCCGCATACCGATTCCTGTGATCGAGTTTTAATCCTGAAAACACTGACCTTGATTCTCACTTCACCCTCGTGATGGACAACTACGATCAGGCCGTCCCGCGAGAGGCGCCTCCTGCCGATGCCGAAGGTCTCGATCGGCCATCAGACAACGAGGACCTGCTCGATGATGTAAACGACGACTCCGGGCCCAATGCGGCGGCGAATGCCGATGACTCTGACGACGAATCGCTCCTGTCTGAGGTCGATGAAGCACAGTTCGCTGACTTCGACCCTACCACCGTGCAAGTGGCACCCGACTTCGATACGCTCAATAAAACACTCAAAGTCAAGAAGCGGAAGCGAGTTGATGGCGAAGAAGTGCCCAAAAAGAGAAAAGAGCGAACGAGGGAGAAAGTCAGGAAGAATCGGAGACGACCGGACAGCGACGAGGGGTTCTCCGGCGGCGAAGAGATGGAGGGCAAGAGGTCCCGCCAGTCCAAGGTCGGTACAGATGGAGAGAAAAGGCGGCCGGTCCGTGTGCCCGAAATCAACGATGACGACTTGACCCCGGAAGAACGAAGAAGACGAGCGCTGGATAGAGCGATGGATGCGGCCGTCAAGAAGACCAGCGTGAAGAGAGTGAGAAAGGGCGAAATTGTAGGTTGTCGTTCTTCGCGTCTGTCACCACACTGACCTGTTCCTGCAGGACCTGGAGCAAATGGCCGACCAAGAGATTGAAGATATGCGAAATCGCATGGTGGCGGCCGCCGAAGCAGACGGCGAACTGGTCCGGCAAGGACTACCTGCCTCTCAGAAATTGAAAATGCTGCCGGAAGTGGTGTCACTTCTCAACCGCAACACATACGTGCAGGCAATCCTCGACCCCGAAACGAACTTGCTTGAAGCAGTGCGATTCTTCCTCGAACCCCTGACCGACGGCAGTCTGCCTGCCTACAATATCCAGCGCGAGCTGTTTGCCGCTTTGGCGAAGCTGCCCATGACCAAAGACGCGCTCATCTCGTCCGGCATTGGCAAGGTCATTCTCTTCTACCGCAAATCCAAGAGACCGGAACCTTCCATCAAACGACAAGCCACAAAGTTGATGGAGGAATGGTCGAGGCCAATCTTGCAGAGAAGTGATGATTACACAAAGAAGACCTGGGAGACTGTGGCCTATGACCCGACCAAGAGACGTGACGAAGGCGCCAGACCCGCAGTGGTTCCGAAAGCAAGGGCGAATCTGGCCCCGGGACAGAAGCAGAGCAACCGGGCCAGATTGCTCCCCGGAGCCACCAGCTATACGATTGTGCCCCAGGTTTCGACGATGCCCAGGCGGTAGTGGATCGGTTTTCCTGGCCCGTGATGCTGGTTTTCAATCTCAAACATGTTTGAATGTCAATCACCAGACGCCTGGCCGCATTCAGTGCCTGCTCCAACTCAGAACTCATGGCCTCTTCAATTCCCAGTCCCATGGTTGGTCGTTTCAGAACGTCCACAGCCTGGCCATGCTGTTTGCACGACCGCAAACGAACTTCAGCAGGTATTCGCCCTGGATGCGGATGAAGCGGTCGAGTGCGAAATCTCTCCGAGTCTACATCGGCCTCGATTCCACGCCGATGATCTTGTCATCACATCTGTATGCCTGGTCGAGGAAGGGATTTAGCGGGAGACAGAATTTCTCTGGTGATGACGCGCTCGCCGGCGGTGAAGTTATTCTGGACAGGGATCTGTCGCCATTGTCTGAAGCGACCGCCCGAGGTGCGTCACCGGTAGAGAAAGCTGCGGTGGAGTTGAAGGGAGCGGTCCGACAAGAGTTTGATGAATGTAGCGGGAGGAAGAAAGACCACAGCAGTTGGCCATTTGGGAGCAGTTGTGGAATTTCAACTGCCTGGCAATGCATGTGGGAAGAATGAGCAGGTCCGAATCCCCCGCGTTCGGTCAGAATGTCTTCCAATGATCTCAACTTGCTGGGTACATCCGAAATTGACCTCATTCGCGACGCGCTCATAAGTTGTAGGCCATTGCTCATGAAGGCTTTCAAACAAAGCTGACACAACGTGAGCAAATATCCTTAAACTCTCGCCTCCAGTGCAGAAAGGATTCTAGATCAGATCCTCTAGATGAATTACTCAAGTTGGTCAGACCATGGCAATTTCTCGGGACCTCTTCCGATCGATTACAGTCATATCCCTACTCTTGACCTCATCCTTGATGACCTCAAGCCGGCCTTGTCGAAATAGAATCGCCAACGTGGAATTCGTCGTCCAAAGGCCGGGGAATAGCCAGTCGCCGAGGAGATGTAGAGCCCGGTAAAACGTTGATGACCCTCACCTGACATACCAATCAGTTCTCCGGGGTCGCCCGGTCGCTAGTAAATATTTCTGGCGCCGTCTAGCGAAAGCCTGCTGCGTGATTACTAACTACATGACTGACCAGGGGATGTGATTCGCAGAAGCAGGCCAGGAGTGCTGTTCTCGTGTGGACAACATCTCCGAAATAGGAGTGAAGTGATGTCATTGTGATGCTCCAACTTTCTCCGCCAGCTGCACCTCCGAGAGAGGCACGCGGCTAATCGTCTCAAGTCATCCTCTACAGCGGCGACGGCTTTGAGGCTTTTCCTTCCCAGCTACTCCGCCCTGTGGTGTTACTGTCTATATCTTCACCTTTCCTGCTGCGGTGACGAGTCGACCTTTTGGATCAAGCAATCACTTGCCACAGATAACGAGACTCCACATTCTCAGTCGGTCGTCGATTGTCGGAAAAATTCTGACGACCATTAACCATCTTCACCAGCAGCCATGAAGATTCTCACTAAAGAGGAAGAACGAGCCCACTATTATGCCACTGTCAAAGGCGGAACGCTGGGAGGCATTGCCGGCCTCGCGGTTGGTACGGTCGGCGTCATCGCAGCTCAAAGGCGCTACCAATTTTTCCGCAATTTGACTGTTCCACTCAAAGCCTTCCTCATCACCTCGACGGGCACGTTTGCGGGTATTGTCGCCGCAGATCACGCCTCTCGGACGTTCGAGATGGAGCAGAATCCGATCGATCGAGAGTTCAAGGAACGACAACAACAACAATATGAGGCCGAGAGAGCTGGTAAGACGTTCACGGAAAGAGCGATGGAGTTTGGCCGACGAGAACGATACAAGATTGTCGGTGCTAGTTGGCTCGCCAGCATGGTTGCCGCCTTTGCTCTTGTCAATCGAAACAAATACCTCACCGGTCAGCAAAAAATCGTCCAAGCTCGAGTGTACGCCCAATTCTTGACCCTGGGTGTCCTCATCGCCAGTGCCGCTTTTGAAATCAGCGATTCACGGAACCGGAAAGGGAGATACGAGACTGTTCGCTATATCGACCCGACTGACCCAGAACACAAGCGCATGTTGGAAAAGCAGGTTGAGAGAGAGAGTGTCAACCCACCGAACGAGGTCGACGACATGTGGAAGGAGATGGTGGCCGCTGAGGAGCAACGGATAAAAGAGAGGGAAGAAAGACAGGCAAGCCACCACAAGAAGGGCAGTAAGCAGCAGACGGAGGAGAAGAGTGGCTAGAACCAGAAGTAGGTCTCAGTTTGGCATGCAGGTCCCATTCAGGAGCTAACCTGCCACCAAGAACAGTCCGCCGACGAAAACTCAGAAGTTCCCACACGGCCGATGCTAAGATGCTCACTACGTCCTCATGCCATCATCGAGGTGCGAAACCCACCGTGGGCCAGCCCGGCCGAGACGTCCCAGGCCCAGCAAAGGTTGACGTCTCGTTAGAAAGCATGATTGAGGGTTTTGCGATTGCGAGAGAGCAAAGTTATCTTCCTATTTATGTCACTAGTACGATTTCCTTCACCACTCTTTCATGAACCAAAACTATGTACAAAATTCGGGTCGGAAAGCGGAGTGGACTACTGGTCTCCTGTCACAAAAAAGAGTCGGGTATGAGGACAGGATAATTGGCATGTCGTTGACGGACCTCGATAAGACCAGTCTTTGATCTCAATTACGATATCTAGTCTCTTCCCAAACTCCTTCTATCCCGGATCCGTCCTGCGAATGATGATCTGTCTTGTAAATCCATGTATTGGCCCCCCTCTCAGTCCCGTCGCCAATGCATCCTCTACCAGTATACGTTCTCAGGTGTGTGACATAATGCTGTACAGTCATCCCCTGGGGTCTTACCGATGCCCAAACTCTCCCATCAGCTCTTTATCCAGGGCCAGCCAATTGGCAGCGAGCTGCAGTCCTCTCACGCGCTCCATCTCGATTCTATGCCAGTCCCACCCGCCGGCGCCCCGCCCGGTCAGTGGTAGTACGGCGTTGGATCGCTCGACTGCCGCGCTTTTGATCGCGCTCTCCAATTTCTCGACTCCGGCCGACGTGGCGTCAGCAGCCCCTTCCGGGGTTGGGGCCACCACGCCTTCTGGCTCTGGAGTGCGCGACGCCGGCGAACTTCCCATCGCTGGTTCGACGAGAACGGGGGTGTCGGACGCGGAGCTCTCCCAGCTCTGTCCCGCGCCGGAGACGCAGTCTGCCGGCTTCGGTGGGAGCCATCCAGCGGTTGTGAGGCATCGTTCAGGAGAGACGGTGAACCTCCCTTTTTTGACCACGTATTTGCTCAGCGCAGAGGCCAGAAGGACCTCCTCTTTCCCATTGGCAGCGGGTCGAATGAAAAAGGTCGCAATCACCAGCCACTTCCTGTCCCAGGTGAGGATCCGCGACCGCAGCTCGTACTTTTCATATGGTTTGATCTCCTTGTGAAACGACGTGTGGACACTGCCCAGGATGACACTGATGTGGCCTTTATGCCCTTCCCTGGCCAGGTTCTTGTCGCCCTGCTTCAGTCCCGGACCGTAGATTTTGGTCACCAACGCCGTCCTGCTCTCGTCCAGGTCAGAAAAATACGTGCTGTTGCTCTTGTGTAGATTATAGTCTGTTTCCAACAGCGGGGTACGCGAAAAGATTGACACCGGCGCGAATATGGGATGCGTCGAGTCGGATTCCGAGTGTGCTCGGAGAGCCTGCTGAACGCTTGAAAGTCTGTGCCAATTGCGAAACATCCGGTAGAAGAGCCGGAGGTGCCATGAGAAGGGCAGCGCTTTGAGGTTGATGATCGCGAGGGTGAGCGCGAGGGTGCGCCACGAGAGGAGGAAAGAAACTTTCGACATTGTGCTAGCCATAATTCCCATCGTCTCGAAGATGGAATTAGCCCGATGGTGTACCTTGTCACGAGACAAACGAACGTGGATATGCCTGGATCATCTCTAATTGCTTGAGCGCGATAGCGCCTTGGAGAGTTCAAAAGGCTTCCCAAAAATGTCGTCCACAGAGAGCTTGGATGTACCAAGACCTACTTGCACTTGCCTCGGCAAGTCCGAGATTCAGAACCCGACTTTACATCTCTGCAACATCTCAACCTATCCCAGAAACACACTGGAACATGCCTCGGCCTCAAGCTCTCGCGGTCTTCATCCTGAGGACTAAGTATCAGCCCTCTTCAACGCTACCTCTGAGGAGACCAAATTCGCCTCTGGACTGCAGACAATGACCTTGGCAGGAGGAAGACTCTTCATGCGTTTCTTCAGCCTAGTGTCCTTTCCATCGACTTCCGATTTTACTCTCCATCCACAAAGAATCCTGGCTTCAATATCATTCATCACCACGCAGCTCCCAGGTCAAATATCTGCCAAAATGTAGCAGTGGTCAGAGCTGAGGCAGTTCACCTGCTTTCTGAGCCTGCGGCGCTGTACTGAGGCTATGCAGGCAGCCCCACGGGCTGTATGTTTACGATGAACATGCTCACCTTCATGGCTGCAACGAATGACGCAATACAGAATAAACTGGAACAAGGAAATGACCTCGAGCTCAAAGATCTTGTTGCCCGCTGCAACGGTCTAGGTCTTCCGTCTATTCCCGTTGTGCTGGCTTGCTAGAACGTCGGGCTATCCACGACGGTGACGATGACGATGACAACAGCAATTCCATTGAATACCGCCAGCTTCGATTGTTCTGGCCCTTGCCGGTGACATTTCTGCATCGCATGGCGCGAGACTTCTCGACTCAAAATCATGACGGTCAGGAGATACTAAATTGCTGCGCTTGACAGATTCCGAGATATATTTCAAGCTTGAGAAAGCTGGTCTTCTGACACGTCTCAGCTCATCCTGTTCATTCGGCGTGCCATTGCATTCTCTTCCTTCAGCTGGCTACCAACTTGAGCACTCAATGAGTTCAGCTTCCGGCCAGAAAGGATCACAGCCACAGCTTGCCATCTTCCTCTCTATCCAAGCTTTCCTCTCCGTCTATTGGCGCCTTAATGGTATCACTCTGTTTGTGCATCTACCTGTCATATTTCTTTTCGTCTGTATTTATATCGCACTAATGCAAGTGCAAGGCGACAGCTATTGTTGCTAATTTACTACGCCCACATGCACTATATAATCTTGACCCAGAGAACATGTCGCGATAGCGATCAAAATTAAACTTTCATTCCATGAGAAGAGTCAGATTATCCATCAATCAGTCAGTCAATCAATCAATCAATCAGAGTGTCGATCATTGCAAGCCAACCCAAGTGGCAGCCGTGCCATTCATACATAACTTCATATAACGCTGACGCTGAGCTGGCTGTGGACCCGTGGGCTAGCATGACAATAAAAGCACGAGGACAAACCCAAGGAGCTGCTGAATCCCTTATTTTAACCCAAACAATTAGACTCACTTCCCTTGCACTGATAGCATTCGCCTTCACATTGCATTCACATTGCATTTGCATCCCATCAAAACATTAGCTGGCATGACTTGTCTGCTGATCCGAGTCTGACGCAGCCGGCACCTGTCAGCCAAATGCGTCCACCTGATACAAATCCGCTTCACTGGTGATCCGGTCACCCCAGCCCAAGGCCCGCAGATACTGCAGTCTGGGCAATCCGTAGACAATGTCTTGCTCCGGTCCAAACAGGCTCTGCATCGGTTTCGAAAAGTAAAAGGCCATGTTGCCGCGAGTAGCCCCGGATGTGCTGGCGTTGAGCAAGATGCCCACGCGTTGCGTGATGAGGTCATGGTGCTGCCGCACGCTGGGCCACTGATCCATCAAGGACTCGAGCGCCTCAATACCGCCCGACACGAGGCCCATGGTCCGGCTTTGGTCGTCGAGCAGGTCCGACATCGTTCCCGTGGCCGTGATGATGTCAACGGCGGTGATGATCACGAAGCCGTTGAGCGGGCTTGAGGCGCCAAAGCGGAGGTGCGACGAGTCCTTATCTTCGTTATTGCTGAGCCGCTGGATGATCTCAAGCGTCCGGCGGGCGTGCCGATATGCTTCTTGCACATGCATCTCGACCAAGGTAGGGTCCAGGTCGGCGTGGCGGATGTAGCGATGGAGCATCATTGCGCAGAAATGGTACACAATATGCAATCCGCTCGCGGGATCGGTTCCCGGGTCTGCCGACGACTCGCGGAGGTATTTTCGAAATATTTTGTCCCAAATCTGCAACCGACGCTTGACGTCTTCGTAGAAGATTCGAAAGGAAACTTTGTACTTGTCGGCGGCTTGGGTCTTGGAGCGATTGATATTGTTGAGCACGTCACTGAAGATGGTGGCCAGTTGGATCAGAAATGCCATCAGGCCGAAATTCAGCGCGCCGTCATCAGCGTGGCTGGCTTCGAAATCAAAGGGTACGACGGGGATGATCCCCTTTTCGAACATATCTTCAGGACAGGGCAAGCGGAGGGGACAATCAGACCGGTTCACCGTGGTGAGAGTGGCCGAGGAGCCGGGACTGAAGGCGTCCATCAAGTAGGCGCTCCAGAACGTGCGTCGCCTGCTCTCGATCAACGTCGCCTTGTCGAGGTCGTAGTCGAACTTTTCTGGCGGACCGAACTTGTTGACCCCTTCTTCGGTATTGAACTGCATGCCATAGGCGGCGCGGAGGGTCGATCCGCACAAATCCCAGGCCTTGTTGTGTTCGCCCTGGGTAAAGCTGAACATGGCGAGGACCAGGCGTGTTTGCACGACTTGCAGATTAAAGACGCCACTGCACTGTGCCATTTCTTCCTCGGCAATGTTGGCGAATATGGCCCGGTGAGCTCCTGCCCCCGGCCGGCGAGCACGCACCGCCCCAATCGCCATCATGGCGTACAACAGCATCTTGTCAAATATCGACTTGGTCGTGCAGGACGTGACCCAGTGCAAGAAGGCCGGCCGCGGCACCAAGCAATAGGCGCGTCGATCGATTTCGCAAAAGTATTTGTCCAGATAATACAACGTCAGTTCGGGATCCCGCTCATAGGGGTCGACATGACACCCAAAGCTGGACCTCGCCGCGGCCGCCGGTGATCCGGTCGACGGCACGGTCGACGCGGACCTGGCGGCCGTCTGAAGACCATCCAGCGCGTACGGGTCTGAAGCATCTCGCGGGGATTGGGCCAGTTTCGGTTTCTTGGCTGGCCGTGAACTTTCTGGACCATCATCGGTGGCCAGGTCGTCGGTGGAGGACGGTGAGAGCAAGTTTTCCACATTCATCGACGACTTGGAACTCGCTCTGGCCCCGGACGGCTCTGAGGCGGTAGAGCCTCGTCGGGCACGGAGGCCGTCCGGCCCCGCGTCGGCCGACGCGGGCGAAAAGGTCGTCGGTTGAGACGATGGGCTTTTGTGGGAAGAGCGCGAGCTGGGTGAAGTCGTCAGTCGAGAACGGACCGGGCCAGAATCATACTTACGCCGACTCGAACTTGCATTCACGACCAAATTTTTGACACTGCGCACACTTGGGCACACTCGGATCGCACTTGATCTTCTTCTCTCGGCAGGTGTTGCACGCTTGGCCGAGACGTTTTCGCGGTTTGCCGGCTTTGGTGGTGCCCCATTTCGGATTGACCAGGTCGCCATTGATGACCTTCTGGACAATGGTCCCATCGTCGTAAATGTAGCAGGGCCCCTTGCCGGGAATGATTTCCTCCCCGACTACATTTCTGCCGTAGACCGGTCCATGTGATGGACCCTGGCCGAATGGCATGGGATGTGGCAGAGGTCGCGGTAACGGGTTCGAGACGGCATATGGCGTGAACAACGAGCCTGCGACGGGCGGGTGAAAGGCTCCGTGCGGTCTCGACGCCGCGTCCGGCAGGGGATCTCGTTCGGAATTCCTGGCCGGGTTGGCTGGCACGGCATGGTGATGTTGGCCCGGCGGCAGGCTGGCCGAGGCATCATTCTGATGCGACGACGCTGGTCTCCCTCTGGCCGGGCTCCGACTGGCCGGGTCCAACGTGATATCTGGTCGGCCCGCGCCAGACAGGAAGTTACTGAACGACGGCAATCGTGGGTGCTGCAACGCTTCGTCGTTGGCTTTGGCGTGCACCTGTCGGGCCATCGAGGACAACGACGGAACACCGCTCGCTGTGGACGCCGCACGGACGGATGAAATCTCTCTCTCGGGCGGCCAACCAGTCACGCCGATATCTGGTGGCAAGACGACCCCCGTGGCCATCAGGCGTTGGACAGCGGACACCCGGATAGGTCTGTCGCAGAAGACGAACGTTGAATCGCCACGAGAACCTCGAACTCGGTCGGCGCGTCGTGAAAGATCCCACCTCCGCGAGAAGAGATGGGCACAACAATTCTCAGCACGAGTAATAGTGGTAGGAGCAGCAGGAGAAGGAGTTGGAGGAGGTCATTCCAAAGCCTGCTGAATCGTCGCCCCGTCGGCGAACAGGTGTCATAGCAAAGGAACAAGAGTGCCCGTTCAAGATGAAAGTCGCGCGGTCATACGACCACACACTCTAACCCGGAGTGTGGCTGTTGCAGCAACCTTGATGATCGGTCTACACTTGTGGGGTCGTGGCACGGTGTTCGCCGACCCGTCCAGGTCCTGTGAGCTCAACGTGTCCGACTGGGGCCGGGGGGGCGGCAAATTAAAAGTCGGGTGGTGTCAGAAAAGGTGACATTGCGCCACGAAAGGGGATGGTTTGAAGACGCAAGAAGGCAGGAGTGTCGTTAGGAAAGCTGGCGCGGTCCGTGGTCTCACACAGCCGGTCAAACAAACGACGATATGTGGGGAGGCAGAGCGGAAAAAGCATGGTAGAGGGAGGGGGACCGGCACACAGAAATAAGAGGTGGCCCGAGCCCAGATAAATCCAGGCCTTTGCAAACGCATTGGCGAAGGGAGCCAGCGTCTATGCAAGTGTGGTATGGATTAGACAGGAGTCTGTGTGGGCCGGCCAGGGCCTGCAAGATGGGTGGTCTGAGATGGAGGGGGCGAGAGGGGGGGGATGCGAGGGAGGGGTGAACCGGCCAGCCCGGTGCAGACGGTGGCGGCGGGTCAAGCCATGTGGAGGATGTTTCCGAGGCCCGCAAGCAGGCCTTTGAACCCTGGACTTTGGACGATCCCTTGCAGGAGGAGAGAGCGGCGGGGGACAGGAATGGAGCATTGCCCAAGCCTAGCGTGGCATGATGAAAAGGTGATCGAGGAATCACGGAGTGTGTGGAGAAAAGACCGTATATGGATGGAGTCAAGGTTGGCTTAGATCGGGGCGGCACGAGTGTGGGACACGGCGAGCCGCGCGCCAGCTGAAAACCACCGGTCTCATCACGAGGAGATCCTACGAGGAGATCCTCCAAGGAGAATCCAGCACACAAACTCAAAAAGAGAGAGTGGAGGAGGGGAAGGAGAGGGAGATGCCATCCTGTCTGCCCATCTCAACATACGCTATCTCGAGTTCTGCCGATGCCGCTGACGCTGCTGATACCGACAATACTGCTGATACTGCTGATACCGCAGACCCTGCTCGAGCTCCGCAATTAACAGCTCGTGGCCCGCTGGTGGCCGAATGATATCAAACCCTTGTGGTGATTAGGGGTTGGAAAGCTCGGGAGGAGGGGGTCAGGGTGTGCTCGCCGCCATGACAGACCGGGTATTGCTGAGTCCTGCCCACGGCAGCAACACATCCCCCGCAGCTTGTGCCGAGCCAGTCAGCAGCCGATGCCAGCATCAAAGAACCGCGCTGTTCACCAAGACGATTTTCCCCCCAGCTAACAGCTAGCAGCTCACAACTGGCCAACAGCGAGTTGGATTTGATCGCCTGGCGCGTGAGAATCACGGGCACGGTCTGGTCTATCAGTTCCACCAGCGCCACCTGGACTATCAGCTCCACCAGGGCCATCTACCGCACCGGCACGAATGCAAGCCAGTGGCACCAGACTAACCCCGGACTCACTATCTTAGTCACCGACTACGGGCCAGACCAACAGCTTTGTGGTGCTACGGCAATACTTTCTGCTCCTTGCTCACCCTTCAGCTTCCTCTCCTGCAGGGCGCCGATACCGAGTGACGCCATTGGCCCATCATCATCCTCCCCGCGACGTCTTCCCTCCTCTGACTCTATCAAACGCCTCGCCGTCTTTCCTCGGTGCCAGGCACGGCAGACCATGGCCGAGAATAGCATCGCCATCCACGTTTTGGCCTGTGTATGCACCCGGTCTGGGATCCGACCTTCCGCACGAATCATACCGGAGTCAGCCAGCCATTTAGCCAGTCAGCAGACTCGGAGCGTCCTGGCCAACGTGGTCGTCGAAGCCACTGGGTCTGCCAGAACGGCAGTGCCATCCCCATCTCCGTTGGCGATTTTGCCCAAAACCGTCACCAATGTTCTGATGGGGATAGCATACCACCAGCCGAGCGAGCCCTGACCCCACACTCGAGCCATCATCTCACCGCTGGTCCTCCCCGGCTTGCCTGGGGGAGTGCTGCCGTCTTTGCTGTGTCAGACAGAGACGGTCACCGTCAGAGAGTCGGCCTGACCCGGGAGTTGGTTGGCCTGAACGCGCCAGGGACTGGCATCACCGGCAAAAGAACTGTACGGGAGACGAGGATGACCACCAGGTTTGGGGGTGTGGCCGCTCCTTGCGCGTGGTTACGCACTCCTCCCGCTCCCGCTCTCTCTCGCCATACTCGCAGATCGAGGGTGGCGGTCCTCGTATGGAGTGCTGGTGGAATGCCCAGCCAGCCAGCAAGGGGATGGTGCCGCCGATTGGCATCGCTTATCCTTTAGTCAAACGGGCCTCCAACCACGGATCGAACGTTCCGTCCGCTGGTGCCCCCCGTCCTGCACGTTATGCGCCAGCCCCAAGGAATTAATGTGCTGAGCAAGGACAAGGACATGGGAAATAAAACAGGGCATGGGCATGACCGCTCCCACTGCCGTGCCGGCGTCATGGCCACGTTTTGCCGCTGCGACTGCCATTTCAGGACCAGAATACTGCGGATGCCGGCAGAGATAACCCTCCGCGACCGACCTGACTGTGCTCGGGCACCCCTTCACCTCCTGCCATGGACGCACCAGCTGCTTGGCGGAAACAAGGTCCCCAACTACGCGGTCAAATTTCTTCCACGGCAACGCTTCTCCCGCCGATGGCATCCTGTTACTTGATCACTCCGAGCTAGTGCTTGTGGCGTGATGATCTCGGCGGGGTCCAGCTAGTCGTCGAGAGGCCTCCGTCAGCCGGGGTCCGCTGAGAGCCGCTGCATATGTCGAGTTTTTTGGCCTGGGCCTCCATTGGCCTGGGGCTCGTCTCCGGCACAGCAACCAGGCATGGGAGAAGTGAAGATCGCACTGCGAGATCATCTTGCTCCCTTCACCATCCTGGCACGCCGAGGAACGAGAGAACTAGGGCGTATATGCCAACATGTCCGCGTCCAACGCAGGAGAAGGCTCCGCCGCACGACCCGTCATACGCCCCATCGAGGCAGAGATGCCCCAGGCTCGATACGGCAAGCCAGAAAAGCAAGCACAGAAGGGAGGGCGTGCTGATGGGCATGTCAAACACGTGCTGAGCGCGGAAGCTGGCGGCTGATATCTGATGGCCGCCAGCACTCGACCGCGGCGGTGGGGGGAGGGAAAAGATCCTCGGCCTCTGGCCATGCAGCTGCTCTCCGGAACCGAGCTTTAGACCTGCACCGTCGCAACTTTAGCCCGCAGTCACCTGGCCATTGCCAGTCGAGAACCTGTCCTTCTCGCTTAGGACACCATTCAGATGTCATCGTGCGACAGATAAAATGAGACAGATCTTGACGATGATGACGATGATCCTGACGGGCCGGCGCCCAGGCCCCCTTCTACGCTTGATTCATCACCCGTCGCGATCAGAAGCGGGATACATGTCGGGCCAGGAGGGGCAGCCCCATGAAATCAGCCGATCGGGCTTTGCATCCGCACCAGCTGATCAAACCAGCGAACCAATATGACTCCCTGATCCATGTCTTACCGAGCCCTCCATAAACCCCTGATTTGAGGGTCATGATTACGACGGCGGCAAAAGGACGACGGCGATGACGGCCATGAATGGCTGATCCGACCCCCAGGTCAGGAATGGTGAATGCGCATCTGGCTGGATACGGACAGGGCTTTGCCAAAACGTGCATGATTCACTCCGACTAACATGCTCACATGGTCACTGACCCTAATCTGCGCTCCGTCTGCAATTGGTGGACTTGGACCTCCGCCGTCGCTTCGGACCGTGGGTGGTGTTCTCGCTGACCCGCCTGCTTAACGGTCGGCCAAGTTAGGCTTTGGACTTCCTCGCCAGCGTCAAGTGGAAAACCCTGATTTTGATAACCTGACAATCTGACACGAGCAAGCGCCGGCATCCTAGGCCCAGGAGATGCCTGGTGCCACCGTCCTCCACCTCCCCTTCCCAGTGGCGACCAAAACGCTCTGGCGGTGGGAGTGCTGCCAACCCCTGGTGGATTGCGATAGCGGCAAATGGTTTATCACCGACATGTCCCGCGTGGCGATTCATGACAGAAGTCGGGACATCTGGCCCAGTGTGTGTGCACCAGCCTGATTCGCAAGGAGAGTTGGGAGCAGCTTCATCTCCCGTCGTCGATGGCATCCAGACAGACGCTCATCTCACTTTTTCCGCGACAGCCTCTTCAATTCGAACGTCGACGCAGTCGATCCGCCAGCTCTGGGACTGCAGGGGACCGTGATCGATCGCCAGGCATGTCACTGGCCCCGCCTTTGCGTCGAGCACAGTCCAGAGAGATCAGCTGCTTATCGGGGATTTGCACCATTATCGCTGCAGCCGTTCCCGCGCCCGGTTGTGATGTTCGCCATCCCGTGCAGCACCTGGATTGTCTACTCGCCAGCGAGGTGCAGCATGCAGCGCGACCCTGGGAGCCAGAGGAGGAGATGTCGCGAAAGCTCTGAAACCGAGGGCGCCCCGTGCAGCGAACAACGCATGTGTCGACACCTCGTCCTCCCGTGGTTCAGGCCGCCCATAGCTCAGGGACCAGTATTGGATACTCTGAACATGATGACGCCATATATCGCATTGCCGGCACAGTCTGCCGTCGTGAACGCCATACTCGGTGCGTGTGGGTACGAATAGGTCGAATCTAGATCAGTCCCTCCAAGGCCGTCCGCTCAAACTGTGGCTGCAGCTCGTCCGCTGATGAATCTGCAGCTATTACTGCAGGGACAGCCCGGTGCCGGCGACCGCAGAATGGAGTATCAATCTAAATGGCGGGCTTTCTGCAAGTTACCTTCGCCACGGATCGCAAGCTCAAACTTCTGTACCTTTCTGTCTTGGGAGCCTGTCCCTCCATGCTCCATGTGACCAACTAGACCACAAGCGCGAGATGTACAGCCTCACCTTGACATGTTCAGCGAAGGCCGTGTTACCGGACCAACTCGAGCGGTCAAACTCGGGCTCGACTGTCTGTTTTGAAACCTCACAATTTCCAGGAATATTGGATCTGGCTAACAGGCCGTCGCAACCAGAGGTAGTATCCGCCCAGGCCACATGCAACGTCGGCACTCCATGCGGTGTTGACGCTTGTCCAGAAAGGCTGTGTGACGACCGTGACGAAAGGATGATGAGAAAACGTGTTCCAGGACCTGAAAGACGATGAGATTAGGTAGGTACTTCTACTGCCTCCATGTCCTCAGACCTGAATCCGGTCGATGCCCAGGGACGGCCGCACGTCCCATCAGGTCAGGCGGAAGGCGTTATGGATGTATCGGTCAGGTTAATGTCAGAGTACGTGAGATTGTACAAGAGGCATTGCTTTCTACTTTTATCCATTCATTTCATTTCTTCCCTGGATAGTATCTGCTATCTGCGCTGGGGGTGACAAAACAAGAACCATCGCATGCGTGACCATACGCCCCAATGGGAAGACCTCGCCTCCACTCTGTTTGACCGGTCGTCGAGATCTCGGCTCGAATAGGCGGACTGACTTGTGACCAACTAACTAGCGAGCGAGTTAATTCTCATACAGAATCTCGAGCGCCTTCTCGCTGATACGCTCCGGCTTGCCACGATCACCCAGACCCTTCTGGCCGAGCTTCTCCTTGGAGTACGCGGCCGCGTACGGGTTGAGTCTGAGCAGGATCTGCCGGTTGCGCAGCGGGTTCTTCTTCTGCACGGCGGACCGCTTGGTGGTCGCGTAGCCCTTGGGCTCGTTGAGCACCGACTGGATTTCCGAGCTGTTGATCAGGCGGGTGATGTCGGCGTTGGAGACGATGTTAGTCGGGAGCAAAAAGTCCTTTTTCAGCGCCGACGGGGCCGTGGTCGAGCCGTAGATCGAGTCCAGCGCAGCGAACGCAGACGACGTCCAAATGATGAAGCGTCCCAAGTGACCGCCCGGGGCGAGTTGGAGCAGGTTCAGTGCGAAGACCGACGACGTCTCCACGCCGGGGATGTTGCGGAACGCCCGCACGAGTTCTCGACCGTCGGTATCCGGGTTGTAGACGACGAGCGGTCCACGGCGCTGGCGGTGACGGCGGTTGCGCAGCTTGCCCTTGCCCGCCCGCAGTTTGCGCGACTTCTGAACCTTGACAATGTCTGGACCGGCGCCGACGGCTTTCAGGAGAGCCGCGGCGGCTTGTGTCTTGACGAGGGCGCCGCCCTCGAACGTCTTGCTGGAAACCACGAGTGGGATTTCGGACACGGTCGAGATGCGGTGACCGCGGGCCAGGAGGAGGGCGGGAACAGAGCTGGCTGCAATGGCCGAGGCGGTGGCGAAGCGTCTGCGCAGATTGACCGTTAGTCACCTTGTTCATTTTTCATCGTGGCCGACGGGATGGCAGCTTACTTCTGGCCGAGATTGATCTTCTGATGCCACTTCCTCCAGACCTTGGTCGGTGCAAACATGCGCCCGGATCGACACTGGTTGCCAAAGGCCGCTTGGCCGGCTCTGTGTGTCCCACCACCCGAGACACGAGGAATACGTGCCACGGCACGACCTGATGCTGCCGTCAGAATCCTGTGTGTGCAGTCTGATCCATGTCCGTCGTCAAAACCCACCGGTGCCCCAAGACTCAGCTGAAGTCTGCTCGCCAGCCTTTTCGCTCACTGCGTAGGGTTGCCTCTTGTTCTTGGCCATGCCAGTGTGAACGGACCTGATCTGTGGTCAGCTCTGGTGGTTCGCGCTTTCATCTTGCAAGATCATACTGAACAATGTCCGGCCGAATGGGAGAGCTGAAGACGGCGGGCAGAGGGTGCGTCTCTCCGCTGCTGGAGCCATCCGCAGCCAGAATGCCGACGATCGGGCGGTTCGACATCTTGACTGTGTGACAATGGTGGTGGAATGAGGCTGTCGTCGACGAGGTCGGTCTTCAATCCTCTTGCCCACGCTCGAAAATTGGAAGCCAATTTGTGTGCTGGACGCTAAGACCAACTAGGAACGAAATCTTGGCGCGAATTGGCCCGGCCTTGGCATTCTCTAAACTGGCGGATTCTACAGCTGGCTCCCTTCGAAACACAATGTGATATTCTCCTGCCCTGGTTCCAATCGCTAGTCCAAGGAGTCGTGGCGGACGTCTCATGAGACTGTTGTACACTCCGACCGATATCACCGGCATACCCGTACAGGTCCATGTTGTGATGCTGAGAAAAGCGTCTTGGTTGGCCGACTGTTTCAGAGCACCGGACTCACAGGAAGCAGTGGGAGTGACCTTGCAAACTCTTCGACGATCTCTGGCATGACCCGTCCTTTCTGATCTTCAATGTGTCCACTACCATTATGGAATCAACCACGCAGCATTGACACATGATGTCGAGAATGATGGCGGGAAGGACCTTATCTCCTTGACAGCTCGGAAAAGCGCCAGGATCTGTCGAAGCTACAAAAGGCATCGAAACATTAGAGTATCGCACTGGTCTCTAGTTTGTTCGTCGTCCTTCACGTGCTAATTCGTGCATGCCATCACGCACTGCCTTGACAGTGATCTCTTGTTCGAGAGGCTATCTCTGAGTGCCATGGGGACGAGGTTTGCCACTTGCAAAACGGCAGCGGCAGCGGCAACAGCAGCGGCACGCTTCGAGGCATTCGTGAAGCCATTTCAAGACCGAATTCATCCACCACTTTCAGACTTGTTACCCCAGCGCTTGTCCGATAGACCACTCTGGAGGTTGCAATGGCAGCCATATTGCGTTGATCGATCACGAGGTGAGAGTCACCATAGAACAGATGATTGGAACTGAAGTGCTGGTCATAACACTTGGAATACATGCCACACTGTCTTCGTCTTGGATGGCGCAGAATTCAATCTGTAAACACGCCACCAGTGTACATTGTCGAGTCGACATCCGCGTCGCCCACTGCCCCCCCTTTGACGGCGACACTTCTCATTCAAATGTGCGGTTTGTTCATATTGCCCATTCCACCGATGCCGGAGATTATGCCACTGCTCTCCTACGGACCCGTCTAGCTAAGCGATTTGCCGGACCACCTGGTGGGGAATCCACCGCGGCCCAATTCTCGCGCCGTTCCCTTCCCGCCACTCGTCTACTGACACATCACTGTGGAATTCGATTCATCCAGCGCGAGAACATGGGCCCTTATACGGCTGCCTATCCAAGCATAGTCTCGGCACCAGCCAGCCAATCTTCTGCACGCCACCTCACGACGATCGCCCAGCAGTTCGTTGATCTCGTGGGCGGCTACATCTGCTCATCCCGCTGGCGCTCTAGTTCTGGAGAGGAAACATCCTTAATTCAGCTTCGAACATCGACTTGTTGAATATACAACGGACGCACCGCCAAAGTTTGAAGTTTTTCCCTTCAAAGACTATGGCCGACCTCAAATCGTTATCGGATCAAGTGGCTGCCGCCGTGAATGGCCACTCTCAGGCTGGAACCGAGGAATCGCGGCAGGAGTTGTTGAAGTCGATAGAGCAGCTCCGTATCGCAGCCTTGGGTCCAGCGGAATATATCACAAGGCTGAGATATCAGGTGAGACTTGCCTGAGCAAGGCTTCCTCGAGAGCGCACTGGGCCGTCCCCTCTGCCTCGTCTAACGTTTTGCTAGTCGCTGCAAAACATGTGTCTGGTCATGGCAATCGAAATGGGGATTATTCAAGGGGTTGCAGCGAAGGAGGGACAGCCAGTCACTGCCGAGGCTCTCGCCAGAGAAACGGGCTCGGACAAACTGCTCACAGGTATGAATGGAATCATCCGATAACTGTGGTGTGGCGTCCATGAGAGCGCCACAAATGCGACGCAATATTCACATCTCACCGCGTAGCACGGATTATGCGCATGCTTACGGCTCTCAACATCTGCGACGAGGTCGACGTCCAGACGTATAAGACAAACGCCAATGCAGACTACCTGGCTCATCCTAGCAGACTCGGCGGAATGAAGTTCATTTCGGGCACGACGATGCGCAACATGGCGAACGTGATCCCATACATGCGTGCCAATGGGGGGGTTTTTCATCAATTCCCGGACGCCTCCAAGGGACAAAAATCACCGGCCGAAGTCGCTTACGGAATGCCTCTGTGGGAGCTGTTTCGCAAAGAACCGGAAGTCTTGGCTGACTTCAGCGCCTACTTGAGCGGCCGCCGTGAGAACATCGTGAGCCAATGGTTCAACATCTTTCCAGCTGCTGAGAGATTGTCCCAACAATTGTCTGAGGAGAAGGAAGGAGAAGGAGGCGCCGCCAGCGATCGGCCGCTGATCGTTGATGTCGGAGGCAACATTGGCTATGATCTCACCAACTTCAAGAAACAATATCCAAATTTGTCGGGACAATTAATCCTGCAAGATCTACCAGAGAACATCACCAAAGCAAAAAAGCTCCTCGATGGAACAGGTATCGAGAGTATGGAGTACGACTTCTTCACACCTCAACCGGTGAAAGGTACGGCGCCCGTGATACCACCGCTCTCAAGGTCCACATACTCGCTCCATGTGCTTTCACAGCAACCGTCGAGGATGCATGTTGCTAACGATTTCTCCAGGCGCCCGAATTTACTATTTCGGTTGCATCTGTCACGACTGGCCAGACCTAGAGACAAAGAAGCTCCTCTCCAATACCGTCGCTGCCATGGCCCCAGATTCGTTGCTTCTCATCGACGAGATGCCTCTTCCCGACAAAAACGCCCCACTCTCACTCGTGTCTTATGACGTCCTCATGATGCTCAATGCCTGCGGCATCGAACGGACGATCGGGCACTACAAAGGCTTGCTGGACGAGGTGGGATTAGAGCTAGTGAAAGTGTGGACCGGCCAGCTCGACAGCGTACTCGAGACAAGATTGAAGCGGTAAATGTCGTGGCCTGGGAGCATAACACGACACGCGAAAGATCTCTGGAACACCTCGTCAGTCCGATTTGATAAAGAGCTATTATTAGATCATAAAGGTGCACCAATCTTCATCAATTGCTTTCTCGGAGAACCTATCTTTCGATCGACCGTTGTGCTTTGACTAAGCCAATGCCTCCAAGTTATGAAGAAAGTAATGAATGTTGACAACCAGGGCAGAGCGAACTGTTGACACCAACCCGTGGAATACCTCATTCCAATTGCAAGGTTGGGTTAACCAGTGAAAGGGGACATGATATCCAAAACGTTGGTCTGAGTGCTTGCATTTGTAGAATGGCATGCCCTATCTCGTCGTTATGGCAAGACGTTCACATTGACAAGACAGCTACAACTCCTGGTCAACAAGGTCGCGATCACCTTCGAGTCTTTGCCTAGGACGTTGGCTCCAGACTTCTTTCATCCACAGACCTATCTTGCAGCAGTGCAAGGTAACAGCTGCAAGAATGTCAGCAACAAGGTTTCAACTGCGCTGAGAATAAAGATCAAAGCGATTAAAGCAATATCCACTTGTTGCCCGGGGCAGTGTACCAAGATATAAGAACTCAAAGCTGGGCGGCAATTTTCATTCAAGCAGCCAGACAGGCAGATGTATCTGGATCTTGAGCTTTTTAGGGACGTCTGTAACCGGATATGCTACGCTATGCTATGTTGTCCTTGACAAGTATACATACGTTCAGTCGTAAACGATCGTGCCGTCCATTTGACCCAACAATTCATTGCTAGAATTTGAATCAATCATGCATGCGTGTCCATAGTTGTGTCCTGAGCCAGTCAAATCCACAACTTTGTCCAGCGAATCAATGAGTTGATCGGCCAAAGACGCGGCGCATGGGTCGAGACCGGCTGTTGTCGCGTCTCTTGACCTTTGCCGGTGTCATCTGAATCGAATCAGAAAGGCCCGGGGTACAAGTCATTCCAGTCGCCATGGCCATGGAAGCGCTCCACTCGCCCGACGCACAGCGTTGGAAGGATGTGCCATCAGCACTGCAGAGCCATGCGCCCTCATCGGTGCAGGGGGTGCCTGCAACTTCGGATGTTGCTCCAGAGCCCGAACTACCGGAGGAGGCGCTGGTTGCTGCTGGCGAAGAGGAGGCAGCACCGGTGGTCGCGGGGAGTGGTGAAACAGTCGCGATCGACGGAGACTTTGTGGTCGCAGCAGCGGCCGAGATGGAGGATGCCCCGGTGGCAAAGACACCTGGATTGCCCGACGAAGCTCCAGCACCGGCTAGGGAGGTTGGGACCACTGCTGGTACGCTTGTCGTGGCCGAAGAGATACCCGAACCCGAAGAGGCGGCGCCAGCAGCGGCACTGGCCGTCGGTGTGGCGGCGGGTGCGTTGGCATTTGCAGCCGCGCAACTCAACTGTGTGTAGGGACCGGTGCCAGCGGACTGGACATCAGAACCAGGGTCTGGATAGTTGTAGTCAAATGTCTCTGGCGTCGTGCAGGTGTTGATGCTTGCGAGGTTGGCAACAAACATGTCGGGGAAGCTGGTCTGCCGCTTGGATATCTTGGGTGCAGGAGCATACCGCTTGCGTTTGGCAGCCGTGACGGTGGCAGGGCCACAGTTCATGTAGAACTCACGGTTGCCGATCTTGTTGATCCAGGACCACGCAATCGTGTACTCGCCCGGCGTGATACCGTCCGGAATGGTGTACTGAAAGACCGCGGCACCGGTGCCGGTCGCGTCGGCAGGGAGATTGCCAGAAACGTTGGACGGGCAGCCTCCTTCGATCGACTTGATCACCATCCACTTGGAATCCTTGGTCGGCTGCAGATCGGTGGTCAAGCTGACCTGGCACGAACCCCCGCCGTGGACAGCGCTTCCGATGAAACTGAGAGTTTGAGGCTCACCGATGGCCATGACGTTCGATGCTCCCTCCAGGTCGTACACACCGGTGCGCTGCTTGCAAGGAAAGTCGGACCCATCGGCGACCAGAGGAGAATTGTTGAGAGTGGATTTGCCGTAGGGTTGTGGTGAGCTCATGATCATGTGCGCATTGACATGAGTGGACAGGATCGTGAGGAGAGCAGCCAAGGCTGACATCCACAGTTGCTGGAAAAACATTTTGCTGTCGACAGGAAGGTCGAGAATTTCGTGCCGGACGAAGAATTGTGTTAATGACTGAGGCAGGTACAGCAATACCAGATTGCGCTAGAAGGCATTAGCATATGATTGACCTGGTGGTTGAGACTGTTCTCTTGAAGGAAGCCCTTCTCTCCTATATATACCACAGGGGAATGTTGGATCTCGAACGGAGATCACAAGGGCCACCGTAATCACGGTATGCCAGGCACAAAGAGAATAGAGTGACAATGGTGAGAGGGATGTCGTCGTCCAAGACTGCTATTCCCAAATATTCAAATGAAGCCAGGGTGACAGATACATACCTTGCTAACACCCCCGAAGCGAGAACGAAGGAGTGGTCGTTGACTTGATAGTGATCGAGGACAAAGGAATGTCTTTGTCTGCCACAGGCACGACAAGAGGCAAAGTCAACAAGAACGGAAGACAGGAGTTGGCCTGCAACGACTCGCGGTTCAGAAACAATCGAGATTTGGACTCGTTAAACAGGTGAACTGACTTGGCAATGCTTCTATATACGCTCAGAGTGAGCAGATCAGCTGGCGGCTTACCAACCCCTGACTCTGCACAGAACCACACATGTCAAGATCGACGTGCAAGGGATGGATGGAACGTCACATTCATTGGCTGACGATATCCTTTTTTCTCGCCGAGGGACGTGTTGTCGAACGGGGCCTACAGCGGGCTGGTTCCAGGTTTTAGGCAGTGCGCAACTCAGGCAACGCAGCCATTCAGGAGCTTGAGAGCTGACTGGTCTGGTCATGTTGAAAAGGTCCTGCACACGCTGATTGGAGGAAAGGACAGAGCCCGATGGGGGAGCGCAGGCTTTGAGGGGCCTGGAAATAGGAGGTTTGCTCCACGTGGATTGGCTGCGATCGTCTCCGACTTGGTCGGTACAGGAAAACCTTACTCATGGCTGTCTGGGATGATGCGGAAGAGCGGTGGGGAATAGCCTCGCTGAGTGACAGACCGGCCACCCCTTGGAGGCTGAAGGGGCTTCTGGGGAGGTGGAGGCGCCAGTCCACCTTGGAGACGAGGCCGGTGCAAGGCCCAGCCCAGGCGGGCCAATCAGAGGCGGGTATTTACGCGTTGGACAACGCGCCGGGGCCTGAAATGGTTAGCTTCCGGAGTGGAGAAACGTGCGGCCGAACCGGCGCATGGGCGACTTTCCTGTGCTGGTCATTGACTGGCAGCGTTTCCAGCAGTCTGAAACGTCGTCCACCATGAAACACTGCCGACTAACGAGCTCAAGATTAATCAGGACCATTGATTGCCGCCGTTCAACGCGTTTCTGGAGACATCTCCATAGCAGGAGCGTGAATTTTTTTTGCCACCAGGCCGACTGGGAACTTCCGGTCCCGAGGTCCACGCCACCAACTGGACTGTGCCATGGCGGCGGTGTGTGCGTGCGTCTGTGCAGTAGTAGCAGCAGTAGTAGCAGTAGTAGCAGCAGCAGCAACAGCAGCACTCCCAGCCAAGCGCATTATGGACATGGCCTTGCAATGATACCAGCAGCCAGGTTTTTTCCTCCGCAGTAGTCAAGCTGCCTAAAGAAGCACGGCTTGATCCAGCTTCAAAATCTGACTGAGCACAGAATTGACCGAGAGAGGCCGACTAGGGGGGACTGATCGGCGGTGGCATCAAATGCTGGTGTCATGATATCCTCGTCGAGACCCATGGCCCGAGAATCGCTGTCAGTCAGCGGGTCACTCGCAGACCATCGGACACTCAGATGAAGCTGGAGCCTGGTGCGGACCTGTGGCTCCGCCTTAGCATCCGGGATCTGCACTGTGGTGTGACGGCCATGTCCATGAATTTTCAGAGTGCCCGCCATCTGTCTTTCTCGGTTGGAGCAACGAACACGATTTTGAAGAACTTGGACCGAGACTTTCCGCAGAGAGTGTAGATTTGTGTCGTAGCAAGGGCGGGCTTACCGATCGCTGCCCGAAAGATTGGCGACAGCGCTGTCCTCGTTCCCATTTCCATAGTCCTGCCAACACTTCTCGTGTCGTCGGTGAGATCAGTCCACGCTTGCCGTCGTGGTTCAGCTGCTTGAGTATTACCTTGAGAAAGCCGTGCATTCTTTTCCCGACAATATATACTACCAACCGCCGTCGAAAGATATCAATCCAGTAGCGGGCTATTCGGTGAATATATTTCCAACTATTATCGTGCTCTCGACGCGTAGCATATCATGCTGGTTCCTTCATGAATGGGGCAATGGTGGTGTTTCGTCCTCGCTGGTCTGTGCCGGAGCGATAGCCAGCCAGCTGTGCCCAGGGTTCCACGACCATTTCCATTAGAATAGATTTGGGTCAATGCACAACTCCTCATCTGCCTCTTGTATCGCAACTTGAAAGCGAGAATATCCACCCAGGTCTGTGGCCTGGCAGCATTCTGCAATCGACGGATGTGAGAATCAAGTCCCCATGATTCAAGTGTGTAAGCTCTTCTCTTTATCTCGCTCCACGCCTGGGTCTCTTTGCCAGTTGAATCCGTCCATTCCCGCGGTGATTTCTCGAGGGATCCGATGGTGAAGATAGGGAGGAGTGTCACAAGACGGTAGGGTAGTTAGGAGCTTCTCCGCGAGTGGGCAAGGCATGGCTCACAACTCGAGTATGGCAGTCGACAAAAGAGACACTTTGTGCAGGGTTTACCGTTGCCCGCGAAGCGTACCTGTCATCAGTGAGAGTTGTCAGTGTGCCGGGTTCTTCGGCGCCACACACTCCTGCGCTGGCTGCCTGGCGAGCTGTGGTCACCAAACGCGTCTTACGTCGCACTCCAAGAGTGGAAGAGTATTGCGAAATGGACATAAAGTCCACGTCCGGCGAGGCCAAACATTCATCTGCAGGGACGGAGTTGAAGGGAGCCGTCTCAGACAGATTTCGGAACGAGGGATGTGGCAGTGGAAGCGCTCCAACCGGCCACTGTCGGAACCGTTCAGAATTAATTCACAGCAACATAAATATGAGGGCGAGGTCACGGACTAGATATTACATGGCTCAGTCTCTACAACTCTACTGTACGCCGATAACGAAGGCTGTTCCTCTTCTCCAAAGCCTTGCTCGAGGGCAAGGACGATGATGAAAAGTGTGCAGATTGCGAGCCAAAAAATACGCAAGTCAGACCCCCGAAGGAGACTGAACGGAGTTACCTAAGCCGATGTGCAATGGCAAGATGACTCCGTAGTGAACTGGCTTCTTGATCCCAGTCACTCTCACAAGGTAAGTATGTCTCTTCAAAAAGGGTCGAGGGAAGAGCAGAAATTTATAGACTGAAAATGCGCCAAGACCAATCTACGCTAGTACTAAAAGGCAATGCCCTGGTCCGCAATTTCGGAATATCTTGACGCCTAGCTCGGGTCGATTTTGATCTTTGCTCCTTTTCCAGGCTCACAGTGGATGAACTCGGGTAGAGAAGGTTCCACGCCAGAAGTGACCTTATTGACATGTCCATCGACGAGTGCCTGAATCATGTTTCTCCCACAGACCCTCAGACCTGATGCCAATAGCCAACGAGTTCATACCCTTCCCAGGCATGTTAATACGTGTCAGGTAGCACGGTAAACATCTCTTCCACCTGTCGAATGGCCTCCTCACAAACGGCCTGGGCCTCATTCTGCGCCTCCGTCAGAAGAGTTCGGTCATCCTCACGCATGAACCCATCGTCACATTTCCTCACGGCGCCTATAATCTTCTGATACTGAATTTGATGTTCTCGCAATAAGGCCGTCTGTTCCTCGAACATGTGCTCCAACGTGTGTAAGCCTGCAAGCTTGTTCCGGATGAGAAATTCCTGCTTATGGACGGCCAACCGTCGGTCGTGGTCTTGGGCACTCAATTCCTCGACTGACTTGTACGTGATGCCTCTCTTGTTGAGCCTCCGCAGCTTGCCGCCTCTCAGGCCACGAGGCTTAAACTCGGGGTTCTCCTCACGGAGCTGCTTGAGTTCGGTGTGGAGTCCGTCCGCTCGATGCAAGACTTGTTGCTTAACGTGATGCAGCTGGTCGATGGTGACTTGCAACTTTCGAAGCTGTTGAGAGATGGCATCGATGTCGATGTTGACGTCAACTCGCAAAGACTGCTCCAAGTGAAAGCATTGAAATTGAGGATCGACAGATACATTTTCAGGGCCGCAGCCGCAGGCGACCAAGTTCTCTAATGCCGGTTAGCAAAGGCTGAAAAGCCTCGGAAGGGAATCATACTTGGGAAGTCTGAATGAATGCTCTGGGACATCCTATGAGGTGTGTTCGTTGAAGTACATCAGTTGAATTCACATCTTGAAGAGTCGGTTGGCAAGAACTTGAGGCAAGGCGGCCTGCTTCTCTCAGCAGAAAGAAATAAACACAAGTAGGTGAGTCTAGGGCATCTGTCATTGGTCCAGCCAGCCGTTGGCACGAACGGCTGTTCGCTGACCAGCACGGTTTTCGCTTTTGGCCCTCATTGTCGGCATGGAGCGCGTTTTGGCTATATGAGAGGCGTGGTTACACTTCACATTGCCATATGTGAACGTTTGGCCGGGCTTGACAAGCTCGAAGAAAATGGAGAGAACAAATGAACAATGCCTACCTACCGTTCCGGGACGACGTCGTGCCATCTAGAGGCAAAAGCAACAGAGTCAACAACCAGAGGCCAAATTATTCTCCTCTGTCCGTGAGGACATGCCGAGTGAGCCCACAGGCGATCCTTGCCATTCTCTTGTGTGGTGCGTGTCGATGACAACATGGCAGGAGTTGTCGCCCAGGTGAGCAAATAACAGCTTCTGTCAACTCCAGTTCGAAGGGGTGGCTCCGCGGGAGTGAGGGACAAAGCACCACTGGCACGGGAGTGAAGCGGGGTCATTCGAGCAGTTCCTTGTTCACCCGGTTCTTATTCTCAAGTTCGGGTCGACCATTGATTGCCGAGGTGGTCGTCAAGATAATTGATGCCCATAGTTTGAAGACATTTCGCTTTATGCTCTGGACACTGGAGTGTGAATAAGAAGTTGGAAGCTTTGTCAGATCTTCAGCTCAAACGACCCTTGACACGCCTTTCCCCATTTGGAAGCCGACACTCCCTACAAAAGTCGCGATATTCTCCACCCCTTGGGTGTGTGGCTGATTCTCGAGCCTGGTCAAAGTCAAGAAGAGAAGAATAGATTTGGGACAGCTGGGATCATCATGCTCATCCAGGAATCCTACAAAGATGTGCCGACCCAGGCGGGAGGAAAGGGCAGCATGCGTAGGACTCTCCTCCACCATGCCCATGCTCCAAGAACATAAGCTGAGCGAGCGACAAGGCATCTTCCTTTTCCATCCCACAATCGCCGGCTATCCGGAAGCGAAATTCCCTGGTGTCGTTGTTTTCTCCGAGATCTACCAAGGTAGGGCCTGGATGGTGCAAGCCACCGCACGAGCACATCCCGCACAGCCTCCACCCTGCTGATGTCGTCGGAGGACCGCCGTATTGACATTGGCCCACAGTGACCGGCCCCGTGGCCCGCTTCGCGCGTCAGATCGCCGGCCAAGGGTACATTGTTGCCGCACCATCGACCTACCACGAGTTTACTGGCCCAGAACCGCTCGCGTACGACGTCCCCGGCACGGACGCGGGCAATGAATGGAAAATCACCAAGAAACTGGCGGCGTACGACGAAGACAGCCAGCTCACGGTCTCGGTCCTCCTGTCGTTGAAAACGTGCACCGGCCGCATTGGCGCCACGGGCATGTGTCTGGGCGGCCACCTGGCCTACCGATGCGCGTTGGACCCGAGAGTGCAAGCCGCGGTCTGCTACTTTGCCACCGACATCCACAGCCACAGTCTGGCCGAGGGAAAGAATGACGACAGTTTGAAGAGAGTCGGTGAAATCAAAGGAGAGTTGGTCATGATTTTCGGGAAGAACGATAACCACGTGCCTCCGGCAGGGAGGGATTTGATCCGGAAGAGTCTGCACGAGGCTGGCGTCGCCTTTTCGTTCTACGAAGTCTTTGGGGCCCAGCACGCGTTTATCCGAGACGAGCTGAGCAAAGGACGATACGACCCGGCCATCAGCAAGGTGTGCTTTGAAATCCTGCTCGAGCTCTTTGGTCGGAGGTTGAAGATCGATCTGGGAGAGCCGAGCGGGGAGAAACTGGTCATCGAAGATGTTTGCTAAGCCCGACACCAGAACGCACACGGGGGCACTCGCGTGGAGCTCGCAGAGCCCCAGACACAGAAGCCAGATCTATAGTTTTGCCTCACTCTTCCTCCACGCGGCTTCGTCCTTTTCTGTGCCCTTTTGGTCTCCCCCCTCGCCGGTCGTCTTGTAACCGAACAAATACGCGGCCACCTTCCGAATTTGCACCTCTTCACTTCCCTCGGTGATGCGATACCGCCGGAAGTGGCGCCAGATATGCTCAAACGGATAGTTCCTCGAATAGCCGTTCCCGCCATGGATCTGAATGGCGCGATCTGCGGCCTCGGTGGCCAGTCGATTCGCATAGTAGTTGCACATGCTAATCTTGTGTCCGAGTTGTCTCTCGATCGCGATCCATGGTACCTTGCCGCTGACTTTGCATGCCGCCGTGACCTGGTCCATCTCGACCGCGGTGCGCAGGATGAGCAGGCGCAGCATTTCGGCCTGGGTGGACAGCTCGACGAGGGGCCATTGGATGGCTTGGTGGGAAGACAACGGCTTGCCGAACACCGTCCGTTTCTTTGCGTACTCGACGCTCCGGTCGACGCAGAACCTGGCCGCGCCACAGCTGGAGCTGGCCTGTCGAATCCGATTTTCATGCGTGAATGTCTGCGCGATCGCGAGGCCATTGTCGACCGGGCCCAGGACCGCGGATGCGGGAACCTGTACCTTTTCAAAAAAGACGGTGGCATGGTCCGTCGGCATGTTGAGCGTCCATTGGAACGAGTCGACAATGACGCCGGGCGTGTCTCGAGGGACGATGAAAGCCGTGATGCCCTGGGCCGAGCCATTCTTGCCGGACGTTCGTGCAAAGACGAGGCAATGTGTGGCGCTGTGCATGCCCGTCTGCCACTTCTTGTTGCCATTGATCTCGTAACCGGGCTCTCCCGTTGGCAGCGTGATGGGCGTCGCCGTCGTGTCCATGTGCGTGGCGTCCGAACCGTGCTGGATCTCGGTCAGGCCAAAAGTCGCTCGAAATTGGCCCTTGATGCTGGCGGGGATGTATTGGTCTCGCTGTTCCGGGGTGCCATAGTGATACAGCATGATGATGATGGGATTGTTGCCCACGACGCTGTGCTCGTTCTGAAGGTCATTGGCCAAGCTGAGTCCGCCGCCATAGACCGGGTGGGACGCCAGATGATACCGGATGGCGCACATGTAGAGGTTTTGCTGCTCACTACCGCTACCACCGTATTCTTTCGGGAAAGGAAACCGATAAAAGCCAGCTTCATCGGCGAGTTGACGCGCCTGATGGAGCAGACGTTCCCACTCGTCCGTCGGGAGGCCACCATTATCCCACTGGGTCCGCGAGGACTCTCGGCGGTAGTCGAAGAAGCGATTGTTGTCATCTTTATGCTGTAACGGAAGGATTTGGTCGTGGATGAAAGTGTCCAGGCGCTGGAGGTATGCTTGCAGATCCGCGGGAAGGTCGAAATTCATGCTGATGGCCGAGGTGATGTATTCTCATGCCAGAAAGAAACATTAATCCAGGACCACATCCTGATAAAATTGATCGGGCTAATATTCCCCGGCTTTAAAATGTTGCAGGCTCACAATGCGGAGATGCTCTGGTACCGACGGACCGAGGCTGGCCAGTAACCAGTAAGAGGAGGCCTGGGGTTGGTGGCGGCTCTTGGGCGGCTATCCTGTTCTGGACTAAAATCTCCTTATTCAGGTTGCCGTTATGCAAGCTGAATCAGTCATGTACCATATTTGCTAGCAACAGCGTGAGCGGGCTGGTAATAGAGAATGCAACACGATATATTGTGCTGGAGAATTCCCGGCCGAGGCCGAGGGGAGCCAAGACGCCATGCTTGGATATCCCGACTCGCCGCCTATGATCATAGCATCACCCATCCCAAACGCCAATTCCACGACCCATCCCGTCCGTCCGGGTTCCAATTCATCACATTCAAAACAGTAATCCACCAAGTAACAAGCCGCCAAGGAGACCGCCAGCGATGGGCAGCCCCAGACCCGATCCGTATCCGTATCCAGGGCCATAGCCATAGCCGTACCCGGGTCGCTGATAGGGGTATGCCGGTCGGATGAATCTAGCGTTGGGATCGGCATACGGTCCAGAAGAATATGGGTTCACGCCATATCCACGCCCACCGTAATCTCCAAAGCCGGCGCCCGGTGCGCCGGGGGGTTCCACATACACGTCTTTGCCGTCCTTGTCTTTGGCCAGAAATTGTGGTTGGCCGGTGATCTGGGCCTGCTGCATGGCCTGCCGGAACTTCATATGTGCTTCGTAATATTGCCGCTCTTGCTCGGCACGTCGGGCACGTTCTTGCACTCGTTCTTCATGTGTCATTCCCGTCATCTTGTCCTTGAACTTTTCGCCGAAACTCTTCTTGTCCTTCTTGCCCTTCCCATTTGGTCGCGGAGGCAGTTCCGGGTGGTGGTGGTCGTCTTCTAACCCGCCGGCTGACGACGGGCCAGGTCGGCTGTCAAGGATCCTGTCTTCTTCCTCCTGTAGCCGCTCCCTCTCCTCGGCGCTAAGGCTCTTGAGCACTTCGTCGTCGTCGAGGGGATGGTGCCAGATCGATCGAGGTGGATTAGCCTTGGTGTCAACAAAGAACTGGTGGTTCTCCTTGGGATCGAACTGCCGAATCCAGCCCGTCGGCAGAGGCCGGATCTCGTCCTCGATGCTGCGGCGTGCCGACACCGGGATTCCGCTTTGTGATCCAGGAACTTCCAGGTGCGAGGACGCATTCGCTTTGGCTGACGCGGCCGAGGAGCCGGTCGCGATGGCGTATGATGGCGGCGGCTCTTGAGGACTACTCATTTGCGGGTAATTCTGATTGGAATCGTTAATTTGAGATGCGGATGTAGAGAAGACCGTGGTTGCGATGGGAAGACGAAGGAATAGATAAATCACGCCGTTGGAACGGTAGAAGAGTCCAGATGAGGGAGAAAGCACTGCTGGAGGCACTGCTGACGGTGACGCAAGGGCGCTTAGCCCCCCTGCTGCGCCACGCAGCGCCTCCCATTTGTGGCAAAAAGAGGTTACCGCTCAATGCAGGTTGCTGGGAAATCCTCCGCCGAATTTGGCGGGTGGTACCGCCGCTTTTAGGGGCTAGCCTATGCATTCCAGCACGAGGCCTCCGGTCTTCAACAGCACTGGCGGCCACCTATGGAGTCCGACTTCTTCGAAGTGATTTGAAACAAATGGGAAGGCGATCGGTTACCCCTTGACTACAACACATTAGTCGCAGAGGAGATGCGTAATTTCATCACAACATATGTCGGAGTCAAGTTTGAAGGGAGCAGGACCACCTGGGCAATCTGGGTGGCGGAGAACGGGGAATGAAGAGACGGCTAGGTAGAGAGTGTCATCACGTCCAAAACCCCAGGCACATCTTTGCTTGGTCTTCGTGTGAGAAGATGGTGAGTGGATGAGGTGTCAGAGGTGTCAGAATTCACTAGTTGGCTGCGCCCGCTATGCTTGCTCCACTCCCCACGCCCCCTGCACATGTTGGCGACGTCATACAGCCAGTCCAATCTCAACATCCGTCCAGCGGTAAACATGCCACCAAATTAACCGTCTCTCGCTGCCAACTTCGTGTGGCATCTGAGAGTTTGATACGGCATCGGCGTCATTCATACCGCTCGAGTTTTGGCATTCTCTATGACCTTCACATTGAACGACACTCGCCGCTAGACAAGGTTCTCCACGATGGAGAAGACGGCTGTGGCAAATCCGGCAAGCAGCGAAATTCCTACAGATGGAACTGGTAAGTGCCATCGACAGCGTGCAACACCAGTCTCACACCAGGCAGGCATCGTCCAGCTTGATCCGTGGCTGGAGCCATTCAAAGACGCTCTGAGGAGCAGATTTGCCAAAGCGCAGAGCTGGATCCAGAAGATTGATAAATATGAAGGGGGCCTGGACAAGTTCAGCAGAGGATATGAAGTCTTTGGTTTCACGTTCTCCCCCAACGGCGACATCACGTATCGAGAGTGGGCACCAAACGCCGAACAAGCCAGTCTCATCGGCGACTTCAACAACTGGGATCGAAATGCGACCCCGATGAAGAAGAATGGGTACGGTGTCTGGGAGATCACATTACCGGCCAAAGACGGCGTGCCGGCTATTGCTCATAACACCAAGCTCAAAATCTCCATGGTGATCCCGGGGGGAGAACGCATCGAGAGGATTCCGGCCTGGATCAAGCGGGTCACGCAGGATCTCAAGGTGTCGCCCGTGTACGATGCCATACTGTGGAACCCGCCCGAGGGCGAAAAATACGTCTTCAAACATCCGCGCCCGCCGTATCCATTGAGTGTCCGGATCTATGAAGCCCACGTGGGCATCTCCTCACCGGAGCTCCGGGTCGCCACCTACAAGGAGTTCACCAAGAACATGCTCCCCCGGATCAAATATCTGGGCTACAACGTCATCCAGCTGATGGCGATCATGGAGCATGCCTACTATGCGAGCTTTGGGTACCAAGTCAACTCATTCTTCGCTGCCAGTTCTCGCTACGGCACGCCCGAAGATCTCAAGGAACTCGTGGACACGGCACACGGCTTGGGCATCACCGTGCTTCTCGATGTGGTCCATTCGCATGCCAGCAACAACACATTGGATGGTCTCAACATGTTTGACGGCAGCGATCACCTCTATTTCCACGAAGGGGGGAAAGGACGGCACGACCTCTGGGACTCGCGACTGTTCAACTACGGCCATCATGAGGTGCTCCGTTTTCTCCTCTCCAATCTGCGCTTCTGGATGGAAGAATACCAATTTGACGGCTTCCGCTTCGACGGAGTGACCTCGATGCTCTACATTCACCACGGAATCGGGACCGGCTTTTCGGGCGGCTACCATGAGTACTTTGGTCCTGCGGTCGATGAGGAGGGAGTCGTCTACCTGATGTTGGCCAACGAGATGTTGCACAGCACACATCCCACATGCATCACCATTGCCGAGGATGTCTCGGGCATGCCCGGCCTGTGTGTCAAGCTGTCCCTGGGCGGGGTCGGGTTCGACTATCGACTCGGCATGGCCATCCCAGACATGTACATCAAGCTGCTCAAGGAGAAATCCGACGACGACTGGAACCTGGGCAATATTGTTTTCACCCTCACCAACCGGCGGCACGGCGAGAAGACGATCGCGTATGCAGAATCTCACGACCAAGCATTGGTCGGTGACAAGACGATCATGATGTGGCTGGCGGATGCCGAGATGTACACTCACATGTCCGTGCTCACCGAGCTCACGCCCACCATCGAGCGTGCGCTCGCGCTGCACAAGATGATCCGGCTTGTCACGCACGGCCTCGGAGGAGAAGGATACCTCAACTTCGAGGGGAACGAGTTTGGACATCCCGAATGGCTGGACTTCCCTCGCGTGGGCAACAACAACTCCTACTGGTACGCCAGACGGCAGTTCAACCTGACCGAAGACCCCCTCCTGCGATACCGATTCCTGAACGAATTCGATCGGGCGATGAACTGGAGAGAGGAGAAATACGGCTGGCTCCACTCCCCGCAGGCCTACGTCTCGCTGAAGAATGAATCCGACAAGGTGCTGGTCTTTGAGCGTGCCGGCCTGCTCTGGATCTTCAACTTCCACCCCACCAAATCTTTTACAGATTATCGTGTCGGAGTAGAGGAGGCCGGTGTTTATCGGATCGTGCTCGACACCGACGCAAAGGACTTTGGTGGCCGGGGCCGAAATGCCCATGAGACCCGCTTCTTCACCACAGATATGCCGTGGAATAACCGGAAGAATTTCACTCAGGTGTACATTCCGACCAGGACTGCTTTGGTACGTTACTTTTCTCCTTGGGTTGTGGACCTGTGCTCATCGACTCTTCTAGGTTCTCGCGCTGGAGCAAACGCTGTAGGCTGTCCAATTGAGGTCAAAAAGGGAAGTTGGGAATGGGACAGCCCCAAGGGGGGGGGAAATTACATAGGTTAATGAGAAAATCTCCACGATCCATGGCCCATGATGGCCCGTCACCTTGATATTGATTTGATTCGAGTGGAGTGGTGTGTAGTGACGAGGGAGTCATCTCAAGGTAAATGTTCGATACATTACATATGGTTCTAGAGGTGCAAATACAACGCCATCTGTGTGGAGTGGAGGGTATCGTGTTCGTCGACGCCACTGCACATTCCCTCTACTCTCTTATTGGAGCCATGCACCGGAACGCCAAAGCTTCGGCGCGTCGCTTTCCATTTCCACATTTCCACATGCTCGTTCGTTAAAGCTGTAGTCGACAGGTCTATCCAATAGTCGATCTGAACCACGCTACCATGCCCTCTCATGGTCTTCTTTGTCGCTGGGCAGACGATTCCGAGCCCACTCGTCACGGCACACTCTCATGGCAAGACCTGGCATGAGGTCGTCCTCCTTGCCCCGACCCCACTTGGCTTTCCCCAGCAGCCAGTCGGTCAGGGTGACGACGGTACTCGTCTTGTCAAAGCCGCTGTTCTCGTCGGCGTGTTCAATGGTGTGCGTGGCGATCCGGCCTTTGCTGTCGAAAGAGAAGATGAACAGGCCTGAGAAGTCGTCGCCCTTGTTGAGGTTGAAGATCGGCTTGTCGCCGCCGAGCAGTTTGGACAGGCCGCGATTGACACCGCCGTTCTCGATGGCGCTGGAGCGGGACTGGGCTGACTCTCCACCGGAGGGCGTGCCGTTGCCGGCTTTCTTCTCGGTCTTCCACCGAACGACAAGCTTCTCCTCCCCCAGGTCGGGGGGGTCGTCGTTATTGTGCGGTGTGGCCGCGAAGCCCGTGTGGACGATCTTTTCCGAGATAATTTGTAGTTTGACGTTGCCAACCAGCGGCACGCAACCCCATGCAACGGGAGCCGTCCAGAGGGCGGCCCGGTATGCGACACGGCCTTTCACGGCGGGGAGGTGCGGATGGGTGGAAGGGAAGAGATGGAGTGAAATGTTCGGCGAAAGGATCTCCGGTGGCAGTGGAGTAGTCAGAATATTCGGCAGGAGGCGAGATAGGATCCGCAGAGCTGCGAAGACAGTGAGCATGGACGTATCATCATCGAGCGGGATAATGGGAGGCATGGCTCAGCATACTTTTGCCTAGTTGGAGAGTGCGTTCGTCCGGAGGTTTGTGGTCATTACCGGGAGGATTGGAACCCAAAAGCTCATCTGCCGGACCACGGACGGGAAAAGACGAGCTGAACCAAAGCTCTGACAGTGGTTCCGGCCGCACTTGAGCAAGGCTTCTCTTGGGGAGAACCTGGCGCGGTCCCGTCACGGAGGATCGATGGCGGAGTAGCCGGCGGGTGTGGAAGACAGGACTCTTCCACCGCAGAGCACGATGACAAGGTGTTTGTAGCTTGCGCATTGGCCCAGAGGTCATCTGCAGGACAGAACATGCTTAGGTCCTGGAGGTCATGGTGCCGTGGGAGAATAAAATGAAATACGGTTGTCTCGAGAAATCTCGAGGTGGGTATGTTTGGAGAAAGCTGTTGTAGCAGAATGACATCAGTCTCGGCCCGAGAACATTTCTTCCACTATTCGAGGCTTGACATGTGTGCTTCCATCCCCTCCAGAGTGCACATTCATTCCTTGGTCTGAGCAAGTCCAATGCAGTCCAAGTCTTTTTCCATTGCTTTGTAAGTTCTAGGTGCCGACTTGTTCCATCCACCGAGGCTTGAAATACTGTCCAAGTGTATGTGAGTCTGAGGTACGACAAGAAAGAATCAGAGGTAACCGTCGACATCTATGGTAACAGATCCTCCATCAAATCCAGTACTAACACATTACTATATATTCTCAGCCATGAGGCATTCATATTCGATCCATCACAAGTCGACCAGAATATGAACGCCTATTTTGGATCCTGCTTCCATCCTGCTCCTGGACCACATCATTATTCAAGGCTTTGTGACAAGTCAATACCACCGCTGTCTCTAATGTTTTGCCGTGCTCGACGGATAGCCCTTGGTGATTGACCAACATGACGGCATGTTCAGAACCGCCTCCTTCATCTTTTGGTTTGTCGATCTGATAATGCATGCCAACAAGTTATTTGTGTGGTTTGCCAGCTTCTAGAATCCACCATAAAGTATTCGACGAGGTCCAACACTTGACCCTCACTGGCAAGTAGCGTCCATACCGCGCATCGCACAAAGGAAAGTTTAGCTTATGTTAGCTATCTTGAACCAAATACTTGCCGCGAATCTTGACCAGTAAGTGGCAGAATTAGGAGAACCTTTGACATGAGCGCCTGCAATGACTATGCTAGAGGCTGCGGCAGAGGAGTACTTCTTCAAACTGGACGACCTTGTTGAGCCTTTCTACGCACTGCCGAGAGTGCCCATGGCGTCGCCTAGACTTGGGGAATAGTCGGTGTGGATAAAGGATAATAAGACGGGCGATATCGTTCTGAAAGCTGCTACATGGCGCGTTTGAAGTGACAAGAGCAGGGAGAAAAGTCTACAGCTTCTCACAACAAATTAATCACGTGATAGGTGTGGGGCGCCTTCCCGACATGGGCGCGGTTTTCGCCGCAAGGCTCCGTAGATAATTTTCTGAGACAGGAGTTGGCACTTTTGGTCTTGAGAGCATCTCTTTCTCCTCTCTAGGCTTTCGATATGGCCTTCCCTGGCATGGTCGGCGCGCCCGGCGCAGGTGGCGCCAATGCTGGGCTGAGCGAACAAGAACAGGCCACGGTTAAAATGGTATGCTATCATGGCGCTCGCGAGAAAAGCTACAGGTGCTGACGGAGATGCCGACAGATACAGGCGGGCATGGAATCTTGTCTCGCAAAGTCAATCATGTCAGGCGGTGTGGGATTTGCATTAGGTGGCGCTTTCGGTCTTTTCATGTCCAGTGTATGTCCATCGCCTCGATTTCGCCGACGGTCATGATTCCTCATGAAGGAGCTTTGCTGACTCCCCCGGCTTCTATAGATGGCCTACGATACTCCTCTCACACCACAAGGCCAACAAATATCTTCTCTGCCCGTGCGTGAACAACTGCGCCGCGGTCTCAAAGACATGGGCTCGAAATCCTACTCTTCGGCAAAGAACTTTGCCCTCATCGGGGCCATGTACTCTGGCACAGAATGCTGCATCGAGGGCTTCCGGGCAAAATCTGACCTGACAAACTCGGTGGCGGCGGGATGTATCACGGGAGGCGCCCTTGCATACAAGGCCGGACCGCAGGCGGCTGCTCTGGGGTGTGCCGGTTTCGCGGCCTTTAGTGCGGCGATTGATTATTATATGCGACTTCCCGAAAGCAGCTGAGGGGTTTATTCGGACAATACTGCTTATAGACGTGTCCGGCAGTGGACAGGCGTGGCATTGGAATGTGGATTTAGCGAGCATTACCGGCGCTGGGAGAAGGTTTTCTTGGTTTCAAGGTGTATTCTACGGCGCATTCAGATGGGCGGGTTCGAAGACCACGATTTCCGCGCTTTCATTCGACATGTCAAGCCGGTGTGGTATATTCGGACACCACTATCGTCAGTTGGCTGGCTAATCAGTCATGTCGTCCGATCATGCCGACGGCTCTCTGGGTTGGGCTCTCCTGTCAAACTTTCTTAGATTCGTCCATGGGCATGGTCCAAGTTGGACCACTTGAACGACCAAGTTGAGACACAGGAAATCTCAATCTCAATATTCCCATGTAAATGTACGACAGCTCTCCAGAGTGCCCTTCCCTTCTGGTTCAAATAATGATTGCACATTCTTCAGCTATCCACCTATCTCTCCACCTGCGCCATGCGCCTGTTGTTGTTGTCGCCATCCTTATCTAATTGGGTAACGGTCACGCTGGTGTAGGCAACTTCTATCCCCCCACCGCCTGACGCAGCAGTACGGGGTGGTATCATCAAAACAGGGGCGGCAACCTTGAACGCAAACCAACGCTCCTCTCTGGCCCATCAATTCGCCCGCTTGCCCAATGCTGTCAGCTGTCATGTCGTCATGCACATCAAACATTGATTCTTCTCCGGTCTTCTTCCGATCAAAGGCAGGTCATGGTCGTGGCTCTACTGCACCTGGCTCACGATCTCGCTCGCTTTGCTCAAGCTCTCGACCATTTGCAGGCACTCCTTCCGCCGCCTGATGGTGTAGTCGCTCTCCTTGAGCAGATCGTCAAAGCCTTGTGTTCGGTATAGTTGCTCGAGGAGTTCTCGTTGCATTTCTTCTTTTGTATGCCTGCATCATGGTCAGCAGCCTGAGAAATGGATCAGTCATTTCGGTCCACTCACTGTACGAGGTTCAACATGATGGCCTTGGGTACCATGTCGATCATGGTGCGACGGACAATGTTGAAATAGCTGTTGATCAAAAGCTTGATCACTTCCACTTCTTGATTTTCGCGTTCGGACAGGGTCCCGCTGGCTTTCAGCGTGGCCGGTGGTGGCTCCATCGCCGCCATCTTCTTCTTGTTCTTGCTGGCAAAAAAGGAACCGAAGAAGCCCGAATTCTGGTCGGAGCCGTCGGTGGGCAAACTGGGAGAGCCCGACCGGGGGGGCACTGACGGTGGCAGAGGCTTGCCCGTCTTGGGATCGACTTGAGTGGGCTTGTTCGCATTGTGTCTGTCATTCACAATGGCCATGGCACGGTGGCCATTCAAAAAGTCCGGGTGGCCGGTGTTGATATAGCAGGATTCCATGGCGACCAAATCTTTGACCAGCTTGTTGGTGGGATCGATGGATTTGCGAAAGAAAGAGATGACCACGCCATGGAATTTCTCCTTGAGCTGGGGATATCGCCGGAAAATCTGTTTTTGCAAGAGCTGGCCCAGGATGCGGACCAGTTCATCAAAAACCAGCGAGACACATTTCAACGATGGTTCCTCGAGCCGGCGAATCTGTTGCTTGACGATCACTTCAAACGCGGTGGTGCCGACGAAAAGTGCCGGTGAGGAACCAGAAGAATTGTAGAGGATGGTCCGAATGTCAATGTCCTTGACTTGCTCAAAAGGATCGATCGCCTTGATGCCGTTGGAATAGAGCTCGTGGTAGACGAACGAGATTCGAGCGCCACCGGAAAGTTCATTGCTGGAAAGTTCAGAGCTGTTGCCCTCCAGCACGGTCCGATATTCGTTGGCGAACTCAGTGATGATGTTGAGGATGATGTTGGCGCTGTTGTTCCCCAGAATATCGCCCGCTCCCAGCTGGTCCAGTTCTTGAGAATACTTTTGCAACGACGTGGAAATGCGCGTTTTGATGTCCGGGAGAGTCTGCTTGATGTGCATCATGAGGATCTAGGGAGCGTCAGCTCAGTCCCGCAAGGTGGACCGCCCGGGCCTACCAGATTGAGTTTGCGCGCCAGGTACGGCGTACCACAATATGACGCCTTGTTCCGGTAGGACGGATGGTTTTCAAAAAACTCCTTCTCGGCCTTCAACGCCAGGTCGATCCTCTTCTTGTTCTCAATATCGCGCTGACCTCTGTTGACCACCGGCACGTAACCGAGTCGCAAGGGGATGATGCGACCGGCAAGGATGTCGACCACGTCGGTCCCCGCATCCATCAGGTCGATCTTGGTCAGCACCCCAATCGTCCTCTGGCCTTCCGGGTCGACTTCTCGCGCCAACTTCAGCCCATCCGAGTTGGCCAGGTCGACGTTGGCGGCGGTGACGGCGAGGATGATGGCGTTGGGCCTGGATATCTGCTTCAACACCATCTCTTTTATCTGACGTTCGATATCTCGAGGCTGGTCGCCCACCGGCACCTTGGTCAAACCGGGGAGATCGACCAAGGTCAGAGTAAGAACGTTGGGCGAGTATATGCGCAAGTTGATGGGCGCCGGCGAGATGCCAACATTTCTCCCCGCTTTCGCTTCCGTCTCCTTTACGATTTCGTCTCGAATTTTGTTGAAGTCGTGGAACTTTTGCCCGGGAAGGTGCAGGAACTCTCCCCACTCGTCCACATTGGCTTGCTTATCAGTCCCCTCTGCCAGCTCTTTTTCCGTCACACCATTTGTTTGCAGCTTGGCCGGCGCAGGTCTGTTGATGAGCTGTAATACCAGAGGCCGACGGGTGACGATCCCCGACCCTCGCGGTAAGCTGTTCTTCATGTGAGATCAATCTTCCTCCACGTCGTGAGGTGGTTCATCTGATAATAGACTTACAAGTCTCTCCCGACAATGTTCTCCAGCACCGAACTCTTTCCGCTCGACTGGGAACCCACCACGACGATCTGTGGTAAATCTATGGGATTTTGGACCTGAGAGGACCGCTGTCAGCTTCGGCATCGCAACAGATGGATGCGGGCGCTGATGGCGACGAGAACATACTCCGACCGTCGTGAACACATCCTGCAACTTGTTGACGAGCGCGATAAGCGTCGGGTCGTTTACGTTGATCCTACACCGAACAGTTAGATCCTCACCGACTGGGAGAGCCACGAGACAGGCAGGACGCACGAATAGCCCCCCGGAGGTGCCGCCATCCTCGGCGTAAACGTGACAGGGGAAATCTCTTGCAAAAGGTCCGACCGAAGCGATTCAAGGCTACTCCGAGAGGAAGTGCCCAAGGCAACGTCAAGTGAAAGATGGGGGTGGATAATGTCTTGTTGCTTTGCTGTGGGTTTGGGCTGGGATGTCGCTGCGCTGGATGCCTCTTGGCGGCCAAACAAGAAAGGGAAAGTGTGGCTTGCGCGTCGATATGCACTGTCATTAGGCATCAGGGAACGCCATTTAGCGAGTCCAAGTATGATCAGAGGAAAAGGCTCCTCGCCGTGTGGTGGGCGCTAGGCAACAACCATTAATTCATTCGTGACTTCATGGTCAGGGGAAACATTCTTTGGACATCCACTTTGCCGCCACCGTCATCGGTCCGTTGAGATGAACTGGGGGAATGGCTTGTGACTCTCAGCCACATCATCCACCGCTCGGCGATCACAACTTGGTTTCCCTGGCTTGCCGGAGCCACTTCAGATTCTGATCATCTTGTTGATGGGTGGTTTATGCCCCGGCGATGAATGCCCGGCTATGGTGGAATATGGAATGCTAGATGGTTCTCGCCACAATTCCTTCTGGCGCCGTCCAATGCTGTTGAGTGCTCTGGCGTCAGACCCCTCTCCCTTGCGCCCTATATCCATGCGTCATGCTTTCCATATGAACAAGTGCTGTGAAATGCCGACCAACAGCGCCAATGCTGTGCCATAACCCATGATCTATACCGTGCAATTCATAAAGCGCTCAATCCGTGGCCGGCCGGAGCAGAGAGCCGAGCGAGTTCTGGCTGCTGACTACAACGTCGACCTCATCGCACTGGTTCGCTCAGAGTCATGTCTCGAGGGCTGGCGGGTCATGATGCTCGAGACTCCGTCCGCAGAGTTGGGAACATTCGTCCATCTGGGCACGATCGGTCAGCATGAGCCAGACTGTCGGGTGAACTCTACGGCCTTACATTCTCACTTTGCGATCGTCACCCCCGGACGCGAACATGCCGGCGTCTTTGGGATTCCAACTGACGGTGGTCACGCACTCTTTTCCTGCCTGTCCTTTTCCGTGGCCGGATAATCTCTCGATCAGGGCTTCGTTCTCTTTATGCCAGACATAGATCATCCCATCTGGATGGAGGGTCAGTCGATGGGATACTCGATGCCATGAAACCGAAATGGACTGACCTTCGCTGCCGCTCAACACAAAATTCTCCGCGGCGCCTCCAAAACAGCCCCGGATGACGAATTCACCTTGTTTCTGGCCAATGAACCTGCGCACCGTCTCGCGGGTGGCCAGGTCGACCATGCGGACCTCACCGCAAGCCAGGTTGACGAGAAGGTTGCGGCCATCTTGGCTCAGAGTGATGGCCGTCATCTTGGACGGCATCATGATGGGGAGTTGCTCCCGATATGTGTGGAGGTCAAAGATGCGAATGACCTTCTCTTCCATGGCCACCAGCCAGCGTCCATCGGCGGTGATGCCGACATCAAGCACACGGAAACCACGCGGCCAGACGTGCACGGGCTGCTCGGGTGTGGTCGCGACCAAGTTCCAGTGGCACAACGGCGATTCCCGGTCCATGCTGGCCGTCACAAAGCTCTTCGAATCGGGCGCCCAGGCGGCCGCGGTGATGGGGCAATTCTGATCCACGCTTCGGTGCTCGAGAGTGCCACTCAGTCGACCCGACTCGACGTCCCAGACGCGAGCCCTCGAATCTTGAGAGCAGCTCAGAAGCTTGCGGTCGTCGGGACTCCACGCGATGTACGTCACCCCACCGGTGTGCTGGCTCAGCTGGTGGAGTAATTTGAACGTCATGGTCTCGTAGATGTTGACGGTCCGATCTTGACCCGCCGTGGCCAACTTTGTCCCATCATGAGAAAACTGGACATGCCAGACCTCGCCCGTGTGATCTTCGAGTTGCATGAACGTTCGGAGGGGAAAGTCTTCTCGACGGCACATGTGATCCGCGTACAGGGACGGAGCGACCGACGTGTTGTGATACAGGCACTGATTGATCTGGTTCTGTTTGACCTGATCAAACAACTCGGCCAGACGGTGATCTCTGATCATCACGGACGGCGCGATGGAGCGCGACAGGTCTTGCAGCAACAATTTTCTCGACTCCTCCACCGATCCCGGCCAGTGTGCTTTGCTCCGGAGGTCCTCCGGAGGGCACATGAGAAGAGTGGAGAGCGCGTGCAGTTGGTGAATGTCGTGTCCTAATGGTGTGAGCTCTTGTCGCAGGACCATCAACGCCACGCCCAGGTCCCTTCGATCGAGAAGTTCGAGGAATTTCTGTTGTCGAATCCAGAACAGCATCTGATCCCGATCGGCCCCTTCGGCCAGGACCAGGTGGCCGTCTTCTCCATAATATGGATCCTCGTCCGACAGACCTCCTCCGCCATCATTGTACTCCGAACCCAGTAATATGGCTTCTGCGTCTTGCCAATCACCTTCTAATATTGCACTTCGGAATGCAGCCACGGACGGGCTCTCCAGCTCGTACCCACTTTCACGGGTCAGGACGTTGGCCGCCTCGGTATAGCCCATGTCCAGCAGACCCTGGATCAGGATTCTGGTCACCTCTTCTCGGTTGTGTCCGCGGTATGTCGGTGATCGAACCGGAGATCGTCGCTTGGTGGTACTGCCGTTCTTGAAAGACGGGCTCGACCCGTTGACGGTGGTCCCGGGGGGCCCATGGCCGTTGAGCGTACTGTTCGCCGACTTTCTCGGTGTCGATCCATTTGAGCTCGTCGAATGACCGTTGGAGACGAGCTGACCAAGGTCTTCATCCGGCCTCATGATGTTCTTTCCGGTTCGCCGGCGTTTCGGGCGCCGCTGAGCTTCTGGAGAACTTCCAGCAGGTCCCAGACTCCCTCGGCCCGCGAGTGAAGGGGGGTGGTGTCCGGGCTCGTCCTCCTCAGTGCTGCTGTCGGAAGACGGACCTCGTCTCCTCTTGTTTCCTCGCTCTTCCAGGTCCCAAGCACTTTCTGCGTCGGATGAGTGTGAAGCGGGCGGGTCTGACGCGCGAGCAGGCCGATCTGGGGCAGGCGTTGACGTGGGGGGGAGAAGAGCGTTGCGGGGGGGTTGGGAAGAGGTACCAGTGTCAGAAAGAGAAAGAGGGTGCGTCGAGGTGGATGGGCCGTCGGTGGTGGTAGGGTGGTTTGCGGAGTTATCGTGAGGTGCCAGCTCGTGGTGGCGGCACAGCCGCCCTTGGATGCGTCAAGACTGCTGCACGCTCTTTCAGACTCCTCACACGTCCCTGCTCCCTGTCTCCCGCGCCCGCCAAAATGAATCCTTTGGGAAGAAAGGGTCGAACCAGAGAGACACGGTGGGAGGGGTCTGTAGGCACCAGCGCGGAAGACTGTCTGAGTGTGGGGGACAATTCAACGATGTTGCCGCTGGGTAGTCCTGTGGGTTCCAGACGTCACCAGTTGCCTCTTTCCCGTCCCAGAACCGAGTGCCAGTTTGATGAGCTTGCGTGGCGGTGATGCCTGTTCGAGGCCGTGTAGGAGGGAATGACTTTGCAATTGTATGGCACGCTTTCGGTGTCCGGAAATGGAGGAGGTGGTCGTAGTGCAGAACGGGCAGATGACAGCACGAGGTGATGTCGGAATCAGATGTGCCCAGACGGAGCACCCACCTGAATGATATGGCGCCTTGCGAGTGGGATGCCGGGCCTCCAGCCAACTAGTGAATCCTGTTTCAAGACACTACGACACTGGCCTGTGACTAGCATGACTTGCGACGCAGCCATTTGCTCAGATAAGCGGCTGTATTACGGCGAATCATGGTCCGTGGACTGGGTGGTTCTATATCGATTCATGTGTCCTCAATCTGGATACTTGCTCGGCAACAGCTCCTAGCCGGTAGAGAAAGGAGAGATGCCTCTCTGTCGTCTTTGGACGCGAGACTGGTTCACCGTGTGGTTCTCCTGTTCCACGGCAGGGAGAAACAGCGGGCCTGGAGGAGCAGACCCCAGGGGCATGTGGTCGCGAAGCTGATCACGGGAGCCTCGGTCATGTACCTTCGCGGGACATGAGATCGTCAGAGGGACGTGGCTGTTCCGACCCTGTGGAGAGGTCCAAAGGACGACTCCTCCCAACGCTCCTGGTCGGCCTCTGCATGGACGTACGAGTAGATGTGATATCAATCATGGCCTTTGCCGTGGTGGGAGGTGAATGAGCGAGATTAGCTAGCTCCTCAAGCCCGTGCATATCCTGGCGCTTGGCCTTGCCCGCGGTCGGCCAGCTCCCCTTCAGCTTGCTGCTAGCACCGATGATTTCATATGCTTGGTTTTGGTCGTCCACGCCTCCTACACCAAAAGTCGCTGCTTGAGTTTATCACAGGCAAGAGCATCGACGATCTATCCGATCTGCGATACCTCCACATCCAGCTAGGTCTTCCAGAGCTTATCGAGGAAGATATCGACGGGGAAGAACGACTCCTCCGCACACTCGCCCACCCTCGCTCGTCTTCGAGTTCCTTCTTCGCCTTCCCGCAGCCCCTCCAGACGTTAGAGACGACCGCGCACACGTACCGAAGAATGCCGGCAGCAAAGGAAAGCGGGATCGGTGAGGACGAGCAGCATGGGGCCATCTTCTCCATCTCTGGTCCCGTCGTCGTCGCCGAGAATATGATTGGAGTGGCCATGTACGAGCTGTGCCGGGTCGGCTACGATGAGCTGGTCGGCGAAGTCATTCGGATCGAGGGTGACAAGGCCACCATCCAGGTCTACGAGGAGACGGGTATGTGAACGACGACGACGGCTGGGGGAAAGCTAACACAGTCGCACAGCGGGTGTCACCGTCGGGGATCCTGTCGTGAGAACGGGCAAACCGTTATCCGTCGAGCTGGGACCGGGCCTGATGGAGACCATCTACGACGGCATTCAACGGCCGCTCAGGACCATCGCCGAAACGACCAAGAGCATTTACATTCCCCGTGGCATTTCCGTGCCGGCCCTCGACCGAGAGAAGAAATGGCCGTTTACGCCGACGATGAAGGTGGGCGACCACATCAGCGGCGGCGATGTCTGGGGCAAAGTCGTCGAAAACTCGCTGTTGAATGATCACCGCATTCTGCTGCCCCCCCGAGCGCGGGGAACGATCAAGAAGATCGCTCCCAAGGGGGAGTACACGGTCGCCGAGCCGCTGCTCACCCTCGAGTTCAATGGCGAGGAGAAGACGTACCCGATGATGCAATCGTGGCCCGTTCGCGTGCCACGGCCCGTCAGTGAGCGTTTGCAAGCCGAATATCCGTTCATCGTCGGCCAGCGCGTGCTGGATGCCCTCTTCCCGTCGGTGCAGGGCGGCACCGTCTGTATTCCGGGCGCCTTTGGTTGTGGCAAGACCGTCATCTCGCAGTCGGTGTCCAAGTTCTCCAACAGCGACATCATCGTCTACGTGGGCTGTGGCGAGCGTGGTAACGAAATGGCCGAGGTGTTGATGGATTTCCCCGAGCTCTCCATCACCATCGACGGTCGCAAGGAACCCATCATGAAGCGGACGTGCCTGATCGCGAATACCTCCAACATGCCTGTGGCCGCTCGTGAAGCTTCCATCTACACCGGCATCACGGTGGCCGAATATTTCCGAGATCAAGGCAAGGCCGTCGCCATGATGGCGGACTCGTCGTCGCGATGGGCCGAAGCGCTCCGAGAAATCTCTGGCCGGCTGGGCGAAATGCCCGCCGACCAAGGCTTTCCCGCCTATCTCTCGGCCAAGCTGGCCTCCTTCTACGAGAGAGCGGGAGCGGCGATGGCCCTGGGATCGCCTGAACGCCATGGGAGCATTTCCATCGTCGGCGCCGTCTCACCGCCTGGGGGTGACTTTTCTGATCCCGTCACCTCCTCCACCCTGGGTATCGTGCAAGTCTTCTGGGGTCTGGATAAGAAACTGGCGCAACGGAAACACTTTCCCAGCATCAATATCTCCCTGTCGTACAGCAAATACACCAACATCCTCGATAAATTCTACGCCCGAGACCATCCCGAGTTCCCCAAGCTCCGCGATCGCATCAAAGAATTGCTCACCAACTCCGAGGACTTGGACCAGGTCGTGCAACTGGTCGGCAAGTCCGCGCTCGGCGACTCGGACAAGATCATCCTCGACGTTGCAGCCATGCTGAAGGACGACTTTCTGCAGCAAAATGGCTACAGTGATTACGATCAGTTCTGCCCCCTCTGGAAGACCGAGTATATGATGAAAGCTTTTATGCAGTTTCACGACGAAGCCCAGAGGGCCGTGTCCGCCGGCTTGAGCTGGACCAAGATCCGAGAAGCCACCGCAGAGATTCAGCATGGTCTCCGAAGCATGAAGTTCGAGCTGCCTGATAACCAAGAAGAGGTCTCGAACAAGTATGACAAGCTGCTGCAAGACATGACCGAGAAGTTTGCCAGTGTTTCTGACGAGTAGGCTGCCGGTCAGGCTTCTAATCCTGAGAAAGGGAGACGTGTCCAGACGAATAAATAGGTCCTGGCGCTCTATACGTCTTCATTCTGACCGTCTCGTGTGGTCTTGTGCTTAGCTTTATGGTCCTTTGCTTCTTGTGGTACACCATGTCTCCTCGTGACCGGCTACTTGCCGGCATCTTGGAATGAAAGCGGCTTCTTACCTAGTCTTTGGCGATATTGGCTCCTGGTGTTGCCATCTTGGTCTGCTGGTATTGGGGAAGCTATCATACACGATTAGATGTCACAGTACAAATATCTTCCAGATCGAGAATAACCTGTTTGATCGTCTTGAAACTATGATTATTGGCTACAAAGACCTTTGTACCTTGGAAACAACCGACACATGATGCCTCTTTGCCGCAAGAGAGAAGCTCTCCAATTACTACTCGGGACCAGCAAGATGAAGCCAAACGATATCTACAAGGTAAGAACATCATATTGTCATGATCATTTTTAACCTGTACAGGGCTTCTGTTAGACGGTCGGTTGGGGACAAGCAGAGACTTTTCTATTTCACACTTGCCTCAGTCACGGGCGGAGATTATATGAACGAGTTTGACACCCTGCCCTTTCCCTGAAACACTGCTTCTACGATGATTGTCGAGGTCTACCCGTGCTCGATTGTCATGACAGGCCGGATCAACAGCTTGTGAACTCGCTGACACCTGCTTGGTAGTCGAGTGGAGTCACGTGACTTCGATAAGGGGCTGGGACCGGGGGTCCTGGTTCTGCAACTGATTGGGTGAACTGGTCAGGCACTGATCGGAGGTCAACTGGTCGAGGGTCAATTAGCTGAGAGTCAACCGGCCAAGACTTTGGGAGGACCATCACGACGAAAGTGTGATGGCTGAGAGCAAGGAAGTTGCTCGCTTCTTGTTCAATCCGAGATGCTGGTCAATCTGGGTCAGGCTTCGCCGCGCTGAAGCTCGTCCTGTGCGGATTCGGGAGTATGCGGTGATGAACGATTCGTCTTCCCTTGTCCGATTTCTCCTCGATGCAGTAGTGTCACGAGCTCAACATGATGTTGAACCAAAAAGGCTCTGTGGACTTCTTTCAATTCCTCCCAAGAGTATTGGTTGCCAAGGACCTCGCCAGCCTGGTTCATGTTGACGTCCCGCCTGCACAGCATTGTGCCAAATTGACCACTGGGCGGTCGTAAATCGTGAGCGTCGAGCGAAAGATAGCGGGGTGTATTCCAAGGACATGTAGGCATGCAGAAGGCTGATGATGACGGCCTGAAGATATGGTCCGAAAGCGGCAGGGAATTGCATGGCGAAAGACTTTCGCTTTCGTATCCATATCCCTTTTGGGACGCGCAAGTGAACTGAGCCAGGGAATCATCCATTCAGCTCTGACACGTCATCGTTCGTCGCTCATGTCGGAGTTGTATTTATGGCCCGGGGCTCCAAGAGCCGGCAATCCCTTCTCGCCGGCCTCTCACTTCTCGCACCAAGGACTTGGCTTCTTCCTGCAATGGGAAAAGATTCATCAGTCTCCACATGGATCTTACGATTGCGGCCAACGCGGGCAAACTTACCACCTCGTATCCATCCATACACAGCTCCTCTGCCAACCGTTCCGTACGATCAAGATCGCCCTGCTTCAAAGCCCACCTGGCGAGCCACAAGCGCGCTTTGCTCGTAGTCGCTGTGGTGCCGGTGCCGAATCCGTCGCCGGGTCCTGAGTCGTCTGCCACCGTGCCACCGTCCTCGTGCTGCTCCTCGTCGGCGGAAGACAGGATGTCCGTGTCACCGTCACCGAGGTCGAGGTCGAGGTCTTCATCTGCGTCGCCGTCGTTCATGTGCTGCTGTCTCCTCTGTTGTCGCTCCTCGGCCAGAGCGGCGGCGCGGGCTTCCCTTCGCTGCCGCTTGCGGATGGCCTTTTCCGCCTGGGTGACTGACTGGGAGCTGCTTCCCGTCTCCTGGGCGACACAGAGTTCCATGTAGCGTGCTGCCTCGGCCTCGTGGCCCATACGCTCATAGAGAGCGGCGATTTGGAACAGCATTTCTGGGTCTAGGAGCTTTCTTGCCGTGGTGCGGGCCGAGTGCTTGTCTGGCGCGTTACTGCCCACACTCGCCCCGGCGTTAAAACTCCCTGGTGGAGACTCGGGTTCATAGTAGGTGCCGGCCACCAGAGCTCGCTTCAGCGCTCGGATGGCTTGCTCCAGGCGGTCCATCTTGGCATAGCATGATCCAACGGCCTGCCACATCTTTGCGTCGTACGGTCGCAAGCCGGCCGCGCGCTGGTAGTAAAAGAGGGCGTAGAAGCCCATGTCGAGGACTTCGTAGGCTTGGCCGAGCCCGTACCAGGCACGATAGTCTTTGCGGTTGACGTCGACGGCGCGGCGATACGATTCGATGGCCGCGTGTGTGTTCTTGAGCTCGATATACTCGTGGCCCATCAAAGTCCAGGCGGAGAGAAAGTGACGGTCGAGAGTCAAGGCGCGACGAAAGTACATGACGGCCTTTTCGTGCTGAGAACAGAGAGAGTAATAGTTGCCCACAATGCAGCATGTTTCGGGACGGAACTTGTCCACCGCAGTGGCGAGATGGGCGAGAAAGGCCAGTTTCGGGCGATCGGCCATGACGTAGAGGATGTTGGAATAGTGATCTAACCCATCCAGCCGATATGGGTGGGAGGTCATCAAATCTTGGAAGACGGCTGCCGAGGCTTCGTGGTCTTTGGCATGGTGGTAAGAGAGAGCCAGTTGCGTCTGGAGGAATGTCGAGCGAGGAAATATCTGCAGGAGCGTGTGGAGGTACGTGCTGGAGGCGTCATTGGTGGAAAAGAGATCCACGGAAGCGTATGTCTGGTAGATCAGGCCCATCACATTTTGGGGAAGATCGGACGACGTCAACTGAGCATTCAGATCGTCCATGGACGACAAAAGAGATGACAGCTCGTCCCACGCCCCCCAGTGATAAGGGTTCAGACGAACAGAACGAAGAAGCCACTGCTGGGCGAGCGCTTCTTGCCGCGACTTGGACAGGACCACGCCGTACAAGTATTCCAACCATCCTTGAGCGCGCTGAAGCTGGGGATCGGCCGCATCCCGTGTCCGAAAGTATGCTTCCAGGCTCCGGGCCAAAGCGGGGAGTTCACGGTTGACCGTCTGTCCACCGTCTGCCGGACCCAGGATCATCTCGCTCTCTTCATCTTTTCGCTTCTCGCCCGCCAGATACCGTGCATACAGGGCCAGGAACAAAGATTTCTGACTGAGCCGGGGCAATGGATCGACAGCATCAGGGCCATGATGTTTCGATTTCCCCTTCGGCCGGGTCGGTGTCGACGTTGGCGTCCGTCCTTTCGCTCTCTCGAATACGGCGAGACCGCCCGCCGGTATGGCCGGGGGGAGGAACACCGCCGCACATCTGTCATATTCTTTGGTGTCAAAAAAGGACTTGGCCAGAAGATATCTCGGTGCTTCCTTGGCTTCTAAACCCGCCTCCTCCGGATCATCATCGCTGGTCGAGAATATGTGGCCGGACGACGGCAGCGTATGGTTGTCCGGCATCATCAAATCGTTGTCAAGTTCGTGGTCGTCGGGGAATGAATTCAACAGTTCGGCTGCCCTAAATCGGTCAGGACCAGAGGTGATGATGGGGTAGCAGACCGCTCACCATTTTGCCGACTGGTATAAGCACCGTTCAGAGCACTTGATGCATGCCTCTGTCAGTCGGTCTTTCAACTCTGCTCGCAATTCCGCATCGCTGGGACCACCAGCCCCAAAACTGTCCTGTTGCTGCGAGACCATTTTGAGTGGAGCTGGCCAGCCGCTCAGTCGTCGTCACTGCCCGGAACTGTCATGGAATCGGTGGTCGCAGAACGGTCCTGTCCAGCATTCTCGAAGCATTCCTGTCATGCATCAATGGCTCTGGCCTGCTGCGTGCAAAAACGCGTCATGAGGCAGAGAGACGCGACAAGGCTCTATGCTCTGCCGTAGTCTCTCTTGGCAAGGCAGTTGGGCCTCAGGGGCAGTGGCTCTTGGCACCTGAGATCAACTATGGTGAGCAGCTTCAGTTTTATATAATTAACACAGTTGAGAACGCTTAACTTATGCACGACTTCTATCCCGAACTCAGGGGGTTGCCCGACGAAGGTTTTGTTGGGGGCGAGAGCGAACCTAGACGGCTGAGGCAGGTAAGAACTATGACCAAGAGAGAGTGATTCTGTCAGCCTCCACAAGGAACATGATGAGATTCTATGTTTCAGGTCAACTGGTTCCTTAGGAACAGGGTTTCGGCCTGTTGTATCTCGCTCCTTGATTATGTGTATATAAAGACCTCTAGATTCCATCAATACAAGGAGGACAGTTGACTCCTGATTTACACAATCTGACAGATTCCTATAGCCTCGGTTCTGGGTGGTACAGCATCTGGTGGCAAATATGTCGACGGTGGCCATCTTGGTATTTCTCAAAGAATGCTCACTGGACACAGTTCGAATGTGCGGCTAGTGGTCAGAAGACTGCTGTTGCTGACAGTATGGTTGTGGCGGTGAGCTCATATTTGACCCAATTGTCAGGTCTATCACGTCGCGTTCGATGCTGGTGTCGCAGATATCCTGCCCTTTACGATGTTGGTGCACTCGTGCGCTGCTAAGAGCAAAGGAAGCCGCGGAGATGAAGGCATCTACAGCTTTTTTGTGGTCTTACAGATCCCCTATCTAAGTCATAACCTCGATGCACCTCTCTACATCGAACTGGTCGTTTTTGTCTCGCGAATCGACAAGGTCTGATGAAGGAGCTTCGCTCCGAGTGTCTGCCACTTATTGTCTTCCCATCTCTGCACTTCCATTTGCTGCGAAATGATGTCGCCACGCTGGTTACTGACTCGGTTGACACCTGCCCTGGAACAAGAAGTGGGCGCACAATTATTGAAGTCTGATTTGATCCAGATCCTCAATTTCTCCTGCATCGAGTGCAAGATTCCGTCCATCGTCTTTCCAATTCCATCTTTGCGCGAACCACTCGTTTGTAAAATACCAGGCGTAGTTGTCCGCATTGACAGCCACCCGGGGGTTCACGCTCGTTGGATAAACATTGCGTGCTTTTACCCAGGCGAATTGGTGCGATCGAGTAGCACCGTATATCGCTACCGGGCCCCTTTCTCCAGGCAGATTCCCTTGTACATCTGTAATGTGACTGCTGTTGTAGCGACCGGAAGCAATGTTGGCGTGCATCCACTCGTGAATGATGACATGCTCGTAAGCATTCAAGAGTGGCAATGCCGACGGCGATCTGCGCTGGCCATTTCCGAGTTCTTTGATGTGCTTGTACTGCTCAAAGAAGGTAGGACAGAATACTGTAGACCAACCTTCCTCGGGATCGATGTAAGGTGCGGAAGTTTTGGCCGCTGTTTTGCCAACGCATGGGTGAGAGGTCCACGGCTTGCATTTATATTTGATCTGCCTCCGTCGACCGTATTCGCCATTTCTATCTTTCTTTCCTATTTTAGGAAACATGAGGATCGAGTCCATTGCACCCATGATCTCGAGGAACTCGAATTCAGGGTAGTTGTTCATGATCCACTTTCTGTCGATGCCGGGTTCTTCAGGTCGTATGAAGAATCGGTTGAACGCAGAGGATTCTAATCTCCGTTTGTGGTTGGCTGCGAGAGGAGTAACTTCGTTGACGGCAACCCGGACGGCTTCAGCAAGTATGTCGAACTGTTCGTCTGTGCACTCGTTGGGATCAGCGGCGGTGTCCCAATATATTCCACGATACTCTCTGCGGAGCTTGTCCAGTTTGGCTTGACGGCCGGTACGTTGTGCTGCTGGCACCCCCCAGGCAAGATGGAACACCATCAGCATGGCAAAGAATGGCATCAGGCTCAGCATAGTGAAAATAATTATGCAAAGTTCCCGTCTAGGATTGTCGATCGGTTGCCTCGATTGAAGGATCGAGTTCTAACGGAATCTTGGTCAACGGTCGTCAACGCTGTCGAAGGTGATCACTTGCGGTGAAGGTGTCAAGCTGGTTGGCAAAGAGGGACTGTTGTTGGTGTTGAACCTGCAAGGAAGGCGCGTGTGTTTAGAAGGAGGCAACACGCTAGTGAACAGACACCATAACCCAAGATATACACCTTTTACTTGAGACTGGCGCAATTGAGAACGGTAGTATCGAAGCACTTTGAAGCTTTGATATTCAGCGATGCATTCTTTAAGAGATTGCAGCGTCTGTTTGAGAGGGCATTGCAGTTGTCTGTAGCCTATCCGTTTGTGGTATCACGTCTTTCTAGACTACAGCTTCTTCAGATCTCGTCTTCAGGTATGAAGAACCCTTCGTCTTCAGGTATGAAGAATCCTTCGTCTTCAGGTATGAAAAATCCTTCGCCTTCAGGTATGAAGTATCCTTCTTCATCGGGTATGACGTATCCTGCGTCCAGCGGCTCAAGCATCTCTGGATGGAGAGCAATTCGTCGCGCAATGCAACCGGCACCAATGGCCGTGACATAGTGAATGCCGCCAACTGGGACCTGTATCTTGTGCACAAGTCCTGGAGAGATTGCTCCGATGGCTCTGTGGATTCGTAAAACATCCGCCACAGGATCCTCGCAGCTGATGATGATAGCTGCAATCTCGCCCAGCTCAACCTTGGCCAGTTGTTTTCGCAGTATGGTTTGTATATCCTCTTGATTTGCTGGCCACGGAAGCGTATCAGAGTAGAGAATTGATGTACCACATTCGGCCGTCGCAAGCGCAATTTGAAGCCTGCCGAAGCTCTGCTCAAGCATTACGACGAATGGGCCATCGTCTTCTTCTAACAGCCACCATTCATCCCATTTTTCCAAGCAGAAATCAGATGGATAGGTCAGCGCTGCTCCGTAATGCGATGGACGTATCCGAATTATGTGATCAAAGTCCGGATCGAGCTCTTCAGCGGTATAGAATACATCATCAAAGGCAGACGTGTCGAAGTGTCCGGGGTAACTAATGGCGCCTATGCGAATTGAATCATCACCAGTGTATCGTCTGGCCTCGTCCCGGATGCTTGTCAGCGCTTCAGTGAAGATCTCCTTCGCTTCTTGCTGGCTGTGCTGTCGTCGTGAACTGTCTTGTAACGAAGCTAGCATGTAGGATTGGTAAGCCTCGCTGCCTTGGATGCGACCGACAGGTGTCGGTTGGCTGCCATTGAAGTAGGCCGCGGATCTAGAGTAGTCAATCATGGGTGATGTTTCAGGTGGCCTTGACGAGCTTCATACATATATGACGAGCCGATATTTACTCCCAAAAGCGCTGCTTGGTGTCAGAGAATCCATTCCAGCGACATGGCCGACGCTCACCTGGACCCTTTTCTTCCGCTCGACATGTAATACACCATAGACCCACGAGCAATGCCAGTAGGCTCACGAAATGCCTAAATCTTGACATCCTGTGGACGTGAAGGAGGCAAAAGGATAGTGCGTGAAGTTGCAGAGCCGTAGTGAGAAGTTGTCAGAAGGGCGACTTGCCAACGGCGCCGGTTTCTTGAGACTGTGGAGAGTACGACGTGACCTCACGGGCAGCAGTGCAAGGTCTGTGGAAGACCGTTGTTGCAGACTGGATGATCACTGAAGATGGACTCAGGTGTGAGGCAGATATATGTAGGATTGTGAATTGATGAAGTGTTCTTTGTTTCTGCCAAGCATTTCTCTTTCCAGGTGCCCTCAGCAGTAAACTTGACACAGCAAAGGGATATGAGTTCTCCCGCCCTCGACGTTAGATCTCAGATCTGGAACCTTTCTCTGGACGAGTGAGAAAAATAGAGATATCTCTCCAGGAATATTCCTTACCCAACTGTCTCCAGCTCGATATGAATGGCCGCCAGCCTTTACTTTGATGGTCGTCCTGCCACGCCGATCAGCAACAAAGCGTCCTATAAACAGTCCGCGAGCGAAATACAAACGCCGATGAAAAGCCTGCCTTGGTCGAGGGGTGTCTGAAATTAAACAAGGTCGTGCGAGCATGACCCAGCCTCAAGGGGCGTGAGAATATGTATAAGTTGGCTCTGTCACTGGCTCTGTTTCTAGGCGCCCAGCTGGGTGGTTGGTGATATGAACCCAAAAGAAGGAAGGAGATTGACAAAATACGAGGAATTAAAAAAAAAAAGGGAAAAGTTGACCTCGGCTTCAGTCATCTATCCAGGGTGTTTTTACGAACCTGCTCCCAGAGTCTAGGTCCGGCACTGGCCGCTATGTATATTGCTGGTAGGGTATGGTGTGATTATGCGTTTGAGGCGGTCACGCAACGGCGTTGGGGCAAGATCGTGAGCCGACTCAAGTAAGAGAAAGCGGGAAGGAGAAGAGAGTTCGGGAGGGAACAAGGGAGGAGGTGGGGAGGGAGAGCTGACACGGGAGAGATGATGTACACAGTCCTTGTTGTGGGAGTACAGAGGCAAAATGCCTAAATATTCTGCCGTGCTATCGTGCTATTTTGTCCTGGCAACTCCGCCCTGAATGAGGCTTATTTCAGCATTTAGAGAAGAGAGACAGCGAGATGAAAGCAGTGACAGATGAACCACGGACTGATATTCGTTCTGCATCTAGATGCACATACCAAACAAAGTGGGCCAATTCTGACCAGAATCAAATTGGGACTGAACCTTCCTGACCATCGAGCAATATGAACCGATTAATTGATTCTTTACAAGTATCCAGCGCTGGTTGTAGGAGGCTGTGATCACGTGACATCGCCCACCTCTTCACAATCCTTTTCACCACGTTGACAGCTGTGGACCATGTAGCTAAAGATGATGTCTAGTACGTTTCGGCGTGGACAAAGTTGAACTCAATATGACGACCCGACTGCATGTAGCTAATAGGGCGCAGCGGACATGTCCGTTGAATGCGTTGTACCCCTGCAGTGAAAGTGCAAGAGAACAGCAGGCTGTGGTCATAAACTGACAGGTGCAGGCTTCCACTTTGCGATCTCCCTGCTGCTTCTTTTGCCGTCCCCTGTCAGACGCATTCAGGCATGGACATCCTTCAAACTTTCTCCAAGTCCGAGTGGAAGCCCATACAGACGATTGACATGCATACCACCGGCGAACCAACTCGGATCGTGGTGGGAGGGTGCCCAGATCTTTCATCCCACACCCTGCTGGAGCAGCGTGCAGAGGCACAGCGCGACCACGACAACATTCGCAAGAGACTGATTCTTGAGCCGAGAGGGCACTTTGACATGTACGGAGCTATCCTGCGGCCCGAAACAGAATTGACGAGGATGAATGAGGCACACATGGGCGTCCTGTTCCTGACGAATGACGGATATTCCACCATGTGTGGACATGCAACTATTGCTCTGGGTCGATTCCTTTTCGACACACACGACCGCGAACTCTTCCCTGCCCGAGAGACGATCAAGTATGACTCTATCGCCAACACGGCCATCCTCAAGCTTCATGTGCCGTGCGGCTTGCTGGAGGTGACTGTGCCTACATTACAGGATGGTTCTCGCTCGGACCCCGAACGTCCAGTCTCCTTTCTCTCGGTGCCATCTTTTGCGACCGGCATCCAAGTGAAGGTGGCCATCCCCAAGGACCACCGATGGCCAGAACTGGGCGGCCGAGACCATGTGATCACGGACTTCAGTTACGGTGGAGCCTTCTTCTGCATCATACCAGCAGTTGAACTGGGTTTTCCTGCCGGTCTCAGCGACATTGATTTCGACGCCATGAACCGAGCAACCAAGCTCCTCAAGGCGACCATTAACGCAAATCCTGACCTCCGGCATCTGTTCCAGCATCCCGAACTTGATGATGTGAGTTTCCTGTATTCGATTATCGTGGTCGACCAAACAATGGGCAAGTCAAACGGGAAATCCGGCTCCGAGACCGGGCTTTGCTATTTTGCCGATCAAGAGGTGGACAGATCGCCAACCGGAAGTGGTGTCGCTGCCCGGGCTGCGCTGGCATATGCCAAAGGCGATCTCACACTAGGGGTACCTTGGGAGTATCACTCGCTCGTGTCCAATGCGACCGATGGTAAAGGTGGCTTTTCAGGGACGGTGGTCGAAGAAGTCGGGATACAGAAAGCGTTTCCACTCGTCCACGTCAAGGTTGAAGGGTTTGCTTACTACACGGGATCGAGCACGTTTGTCGTAGAAAAAGACGATCCACTCGATGACGGAGGGTTTGTTTTTGAGAAGTTATAGACAGGCACAGAGCTTCGTTGTATTAACCCACCTCTCAACTTCCGCTGAGCAATCTACCGGCAGGCTACCCAGTGAAATTATTACCATATAAGAGCCCAGTTAGTTCGTGACTTATGGGAGAGTTCAAGTTCTGCAGGGCGGAGTGAAATTCACATCTTAGTCCATCTGTGAACAATCAAAGGATTCTTTAGTCTGCCGCATGAAGATGGCAGGCTTGCCCGCTCATCATTCTGGACTATAGTGTTGAAGCTGGTCTGAGCTAGAATGGCTGACAAGTATCAAATCGAGTCACGAAACAGACGAGGGTTGGGGCGATTCTTCCATCGATCAGCCAGTTCGGAATCCACGACCCATTACTCATACCAAGCTCGCTGTTCTGATACCGAATACCGTCAATTGTCGTTCACATACTTCTCAAACACCTCCGCGTAATGTCTTTTCCCCACATCTGGATGGCTTCTGATTTTGGTCCGGAGCTGGGCCTCCCCCCAGGTGTTATAGTTGGCGCGCAAAAAAGGGCTGTCGATGCGTTGGCCTTCCTCCGACTCTCTGGTATGCCACCTTTCCTTGTCAAAATGTTGCCAAAGCACCTTCAGATCGTCTTTGGTCAAGTCCGGCCTGACTCCTTGAAAGAACGGTACGCTGTACCGGTCGTAATCCCCAGGGGGAAGCAGGACGCGGTGCGTGGTGGCTTTGCAGACCCCATTGGTGACGACCTCCAAGGCCTGGCCCATGTTCACAACCAGCGTGCCAGGGACCGGAGGGGCGTCGAGCCATTCTCCATCTTTGCTCAAAACTTGAAGTCCCTTAATGGAAGGATCTGACGCCTGAAGGAGAAATGTCATCCAACCGCTCGAGTCTTTGTGAGGGCCAACTCCTTGACTCTGAGCGCCGACAGGGGCATCAGCAGCAGGCCGGTAGTGCACCAACTTGAGCCTGTCTTGGGGGCCGGTGAACCGGGACAATGAGGAACTGGGGAGAGACAAGGCTTCCGTGACGAGGTCGAGAAATCGACTGGCCAGGTCCTCAAGAGCAGCAATATATCTTTCCACAATACTGCGCAGGCATGGAACAGCATCCGTCTTCAGCCACTGGTTTGGTCCCTGCAACCTGGTATACAAGGGCGCGCCCTTGGTGAGGCCGTAAGCGTCGGGCAGTTCGTTCGCAAATTCGAACTGTTCCCTCTCATCCTGGACCTTGGCCGTGATCTCGGAGCCAAACCTGCTGAACCCGAGGAAATGAGGAGAGTTGACGAGGGCGACCTGCTCCTTGGTCTCCTCAGGCAGGCCAAATAACGACGGTAAGATATGGACGAGGTCATTGACGACAGACTCCTTTATGCCATGGTTGGAGATGTACAAAAACCCGACCTCAAGAAGTGCATGGCGAAGATCTTGAAGTACTTGTGGCCGGGTGGCAGGGTCCTGCGATTTGCCGAGGTCAATCGTTGGAATGCTCATCCTTGTAGGGTCTGTGAGAGGCTTCAGCACATTCTGCCAACAACCGCGATTGCATCAAAAATTAGAATGCCTGAAGCAGAAGGTGAGATGAAGTACAAATTTCTAACCAGGAGCACGCCATCAGCGCCAAGAGCTGGCTCCACGAGGTTCCCACAAAATACACGCCAAAGTCCAAGGCTAGAAGTCCATGATGAACCAGGCAATGTGAATTCCTTGATTAACTATATAAGAGTAGCCAATGACTACAGGGTGCCGGAGATCTACGATCACCTGATAGTATCTGGCCCACCACACTCCAGTCAGCTTTCTTCATGACCTGCAGTTGGAATAAAACAGCGTCCTGTGTAGATGAGATTTCTTCCTTTTTGGCATTGATTCTCACGGCACTGTATCTCACAGTCCAGTGGAGACTATGAGCCCCTTCTGCTGACCGAACTCACGTTGTTGAAGAGGCAGATACCAATTCTCTCAGGTCCTCCTTCAACTGTCCACGGTCTCTTTTGTAGCCATAACCCGGCTCAATCATGTCCTCGAAGTCGGCGCCATATCTGTTGTTCTCCTCGAAGATCCCATATGTCCCAAGCATCGCGTAGGCCTCGCTAGCCAACCTGACTTTCACGCCTGCTTTCGTGTCCTCGTCCCATGTCCTCTTTCCCGCCGCGAAGAAATCATCGACATCTACATGTTGGACATCCCAACCGGGAGAAATCTCTTCGAGAATCGGGATCAGCTGATTGGTGCTCACCGTGTGATCCGCCACGTAGATCGGACGATTTGCGAACTTTACCGGGTCAGAGAGCACATCCACGACCGCCTTTGCGGCTGTCGGGATGTGGCACATGCTGTAGCGCTGATTGCCGGAACCGTATATGACGACTGTCTTCTTTTTTGGATTGACCCAGAAGTATCCCCGTGGTATCGCTGACAAGCAATTAGCAGAGAAACCGTGACGTGAGAAGGAAGAAAATAAGTCCAAGGTCGCTGTACCCCAATCAAACCATGCACCGGTGATGATAGCGGTCCATTTCAGCTCCGTTCCCGCAACCCTTTCCTCAAGTCGCTTCTGCGCGGCGACCTTTGTCTGGTAGATTAGAAGCTCAGGGACGTGAGGATTAAAGGTGTCACCAGCAAAGTCAGGTGTGATGATGTGCTTGACTCCCGCTTTGAGTGCCGCGTCCACGATGGTCGGCTGCAAGGATGCCCCAATTGGGTTAAAAGCCTCGATCACAGCATCCTGACCGGTGAAGAGCTTGATGAGGTCGTCCTCTGACGAGTAGTCCACCTTTGCAGGAATGACCGGTGCTTGGAAGCTGCTCTCGCTCGATCTCGAGGCGGCCGTCACTTGGAAGCTTGCCGATGCTAAAGCTGAGACGATGGGTCGTCCTACATTCCCAGTTGGCTTTGCCGTTAGCCTGTAGACTTGTGAGTGACCGGGGATTTAATACTCCAAGAACGACAACTTTTTTGATAGAGGCCATTGTTGCCAATGGCGGGAGTATAAGCCGGCAGCGGTGGTTAACTGAGTTTGCAAGTGGACGATGAGAAGAATGAAGAAGTATCGAAACAAGCAGGCAGTGCTCTCAGTGTTTGAGGGTGATGGATGCCATTTAAACGATTGCCTTCCCGGTCAGATCTGCTCGGCCGACCAACGTAATCCCGGAGATCGATTGGCGTCACGGAGTATACTGACGCTGCTCCCATGTCCGAAGTTTTGCCCGAGGAGCTAAAGCGACTTGAGGTCCTTGCTGTTTTGGAAATTCATCAGGATTTCCATCTCTGTAATGATGATATTAAAAGTGCTTTGGATCCCTGTTACGTGACGACTTATACATTCATAATATCATGCCTTGTGTCAGCAACAGGGAAATAGATCAGAGTGGTCAGACTAGAAGCAAGGACAGCAAGCGGACACTTAGAAAAGACACCGCCTGAACAAGCCAAGCCGGACATAATCGGACACAAGGAGAAGATGTCAGCAAACTGCAGACGAGAAGAGTTGGGCTTCATTTTGAATTAGGCCGTTCTAACCTTGCACTGCATGATCATGACAAACGGTGCAGACACGAGTTATTGTATGTTGAGTCTCGGAGACAAGTCGTCAGATGATTTCTCCAATACTGCTTATGAGGTCGGCTATCAGGTGGGAATTTAGAAGCTCTCTCTTTTCTGTGGCGCCAGCTTGCACATCAGCACCATGTTTATGCTTGAGAGTTCATCTGCACACCGGACTCCAGCATCGAGAGTGCGTGTCTGTACATCGACAAGCAGGGTGAACCTGTTGGCTGCCCTGGGCAAGGCCAAAGAGGTTGCGGCTGTTTGAGATGGATTGAATGCCTGCTACTACCGCTGTAATGGACGAAGGGTGGATATTTGAGCAACAGTGAGTGTCATGATCTCGACTTCCATGTTCGATTTTGAGTTGTGAAACCAGGGGTTGTTGACGAGGCTCCAGTTTAGAATGGCAGCACATTTGTCAGGTGAGCCGTTGGCTCCCCAAAACGGAACTTTACACAATATCTTACCGCAGCAACCTCTGTGGCACCTGAAGAGTTGAATGCAATCAGCGTGGAGAGACGGTCGACTGCTTCGGTGGATCCAGAGCTTACAAGCATGGATGGCATTATAAGTTCAGGACTTTCCTTCACCGCATGGACATCTGGTATTATTCCATGACCAGGACCACAAACCTCTTTGCAGTTGTCCTCCGGTCGCCAGCATCTCTCCAAGGTCCTGAGACAATTTATACCAGTCTTTGCTCGATCGCCTCTGCATCGACGGTCCTGACAAAGCGCACAGGGCATCAATGCTCAATCAATATGCTTAACTGAGACACAGCTTGAAGCCAATTCGGGTATATACTCCCGACTGTTGAGGATTAGAGCTCCTGAATTCGTTCACTCAAATGGTCAATTTGTGTCGGGAAAGGCAGGGAGGCCGAGACTGCAGGGCTTGGAGGGTTCCCGGAGCACTGAGGTGCAAGAGCCATCGCGAGAGTTCTGAGCACGACAAGCGGCAGCAAGCTGCACAAGTCAGTCTGCAAGGAAGGCCGTATTCGAACCTGAGGTCGTCGTCATCCCAGCCGGTAGAGATGCTTGACGTCGGACATCAGCACTGGCAAAGCCGATCGTCCATGGAGCTGAATGTTCGGTTTCGACATTTAATACTACTTCTCACAGAAGAGTTCTCGTCTCTGTTTTCGTTACTTTTGTGATCCCTTTTCCGCCGCGTTGGGTGATTTCAGAAAGCCAAATGTGAGCGTGGCAACGCCAACCATGCAAATACCGCCAACAACATACGCCACCTCGCGGCCAGCCCACCAGAACAGCGTGCAGAAAACGACAGGCCCAAGGGCTCTTCCAAATTGACCCCAACTCCTCAAAGAACCCAAGACCTTTCCTCTGTTATCTTCCCTGGCTTCGAAACTGCCCAAGCTATTCAGCCCAGTGACGACAGTCGCCGAAGTGACGGCCAGTAAAGCGCCAGCGCTGTACAGTCCGGAAGAGGTTTGCACCTGTGACAGCAAGAAGAACGCCAGTGTGCAGGTGATGACGCCTATCCTCACGACAGTCAGCGGCGGCAACCGCCGGACCACGGAACCTTGCAGAAGCGAAGCTATAAGCCCAATGAAGCCCAGCAGTCTTCCATTCAGCTTGGGAGGGGATGGATGGTCTGGGAAGAGGACTGAGGTGATCAAGAAGGGTAGTGAGAACTCGAGCCCTGAAAATGGCAAGAGGAAGAGGAAGTGTATAGCGTTCAACAGGAAAGGGTGGTTGACATGTGTGTGAGGCTCTCCTCGAGGGTTCCTCGATGTTTGCGAATGGACGGTGGAAGGCCGTTTGGGTCTCGTCTCGGGGAGATAAAGGTAGAGATATAGCGTCTCGACCACGATCAGAATGAGCGAGACTCCGGCCGCTGTGGCAAAAGGGTTGGCAACGACCGTGGTGATACTGGCCAGAGCGGCACCCAAAGCAGGTCCAAAGGTAAATGCTATGCTGAAACATGCTCCAACAAGAGCCATCGTAGCACCCCGTTGTGCCTCTGTGCTGATGTCGGTGGCGATCGCTGTGGCGAGCTGGACATTGCCCTCGCTCAGGCCGCCCACAATTCGGCTGAGCAAAAAGGTTCGGAAGTCGACGGCGGCGCACCACAAGGCTACGCTGGCTATGTTGCCGCACATGCTCCATAGCAGGGTCTTGCGCCGTCCATATTTGTCAGAAGCCCGACCGATAATGGGGCTTGCAACCGCTTGGAGCATTGAAAAGAGGGACCCCAATGCACCTCCCAAGAGAACAATGTCATATTTCTCATTGATAGGAACAGAGAATGAGTGCTTGTAGGCATTGAGATAGTAAAGAACACGGTTGAGCGTCGAGGAAGGATCGGTCTCGAGACTTCGGTAAAACGCGAGCAGCGAGGGGAAGAGCGGTAGGATGAAGGTGAAGGATATCTGGTCTGGTCAGTCATGGTCCACACAGCCCATCGCCGTTCACTTACGAGATCCAGAAGCAAGGAAATGAAGAGGACACGAAGGATGGTCTTGCGCTGTTCTGGTGTTACCGAGTCCATTGGTGAATCGCCGTTTGCCGAAGTTGGTCTGAGTTGGAGAATGGAATGCAAGAGCAAGCAACCAAACGGCTGTATGCGCGAAAGTCTAGAATATACAATAGCGTCCAGCGCCTTCAGAAGCAGTACGATAATCGTATCTCAACGCCAGCGACATGCAAGTTGTGGAGACGACGACGTGGCTGGCATGCATAGAGGTTGAAAATGATCACCAGCGGCGAAAGCGGAGATTCTTTGTGCCGCAGTTCTCCCTTCCTGAATCCACCCAAGCTTTGGAATTTCGTGTGGCCAACCGAACTTTGCGCAAAGGTTGCGGACCGCTCATTGTCTCCTATTTGACAGAATCTGAGATATCTTCGACTCGCAGCGAAAATGTTTCACCTTGGTTACAGATGGCGCCGCCGCTCCAACCTGATAGGTGGTGTGACGGACCCGTTCCAGTTTTCAACGGGGACCTACTTTGAACCGGTTGGTCTTCGCTCAGTGCGTGCTTCATCGCCTCAGACCATAGGAGTGATGGACCAAGCAATATGAATTGGTTGATTGATGCTATCTAAGATGCTGCCTAAGGTGGTGTTGCAGGTGTGCCGGAAGCCAAGCGCTCAGATAGTGAAGACACTGCCTGTGTTCCAAGGAGGCACCATCACTCCGTAAGTTGTAAGTCAGGACAGGCTTGCAAGATGTCCAATCCTTTACTCGATGAGAAGGTCGACTACAAGAGGAGTGGTAGGTCACAAGATTTGACCCAAGAACAACGCCAGGATGAACGGACGCCGAAGGAAGCGCACCGAAAAGGCATGAACGTATTGCGATAATAAGCAGGGTTGGATACAGCTTTCTTTGAACAGGATCATTGTCCTCTCGATTGAACTTTGCCGACAGCTTGCTTCCAACAGCAGCTGCGGTGGACCCTGCCGGCCACTCATGCACTCACATCGCACCCTACCCTAATCTCGATTCCAAGTTTAGAGCGTTGGAGTTTCTCCAAATGCCACTGTCAATAGTTGAGCGGTGGTGGCGATGAAATGGACGTTGGATCCAGCTCCATACAAGCTGCAGAATTCGACAGACCCCATAGAGCATGAACCAGTCACAGTCGCCCCGGAGGAAAGGTTGAGGCCAGCGGAACGAAGGAGGGGGCGCCGATGTTGCAAGATTTGGTTATGGAATCTTTCTGCCCCAAAACTCAGACTTGGACTCGCAAAGCCTGCTCTACGATGCAAGACGGTTTGCTGCTCCTGCCTCGGTTTGGCTTACTTCCTCAAACGGCCACCAATCTCCAGCCGATATTTCGTGATGCAATGCTCTGTCTTTCTGCTCACGTCATCAAATGCAGTATTTGCAGGCGTCGGGATTCTTACAAGGCTACGGAGGCCGTCAGTCTTGGTTGGTGAGTGCAATTGGGTTAGTATTGCCAGTTCTGACCCCTGCTGATGCCATAATCATTTAAGCTGACCACCTACCACCTGCCAGCGTCGTAATCACAATCCTCCATTCTCTATCTGCGGATCTAGAGGGTCTGGCCTCAGGATGCCATGCTGCAGATTTGAGCAGATTTGTGCTCCCCCTGTTGCCATGCAGTAGTCACCGTCACCACCGCTGAAGGGGCGATCGCATACCACACCTCACCCAGAATGGCGGGTGCTAGCAAAGCAGGAAACTGGCTATCAAAGTTTGTGAGAAGTCCACGTACGTGCCACACCGGCGTTTCCATGCTCCACAATGTCCACCAAGAATGTCAAGAGCCATTTGATCTGCCTGCGTGTGTCGGCCGTCCCCGTGGCTCTCGATTGATGAACGCCCAGTCATTGCTAACTGATATTGCAATCTTGAGCAGATTCACAGTCACTCGAAGAAGGCGATACGAAGGCCCGCCGGCGGGAACAGGTCCGCCGAGCTCAGCGGTAAGCCTGGTCCCCGCATCCCAGACTTGGTGGTTGAGCCTAGCTAAATCATCACAGCGCTCATCGTGACCGAAAGGCGACATATGTCAAGACTCTCGAGTCGGAAGTGGCGAAACTTCGAGCTAGAGATGCTGCGCAGGACGCGGAGATCCGAGCATACAGAGACACCATTCGTCGCCTTCGCGAATTGTTACACTACCACGATATCGCCATGCCTCCTGACCTGACGCAAGATCAACTTCATAGCCCGCAGGCGACCATCGAAGTGTTTGATCTTCCCGATCACACGCAGAGCTTACGTGCTCAGATGCCCATTAGAAGGTCCACGTCCTCGTCAGATTTTCCTCAACTTCTCCCCACATCCACTCAAGCAGCAGGACAGCGAGCTGGACTTGGCTCAACCGCTGTGCCGTTCTTCGACAGTACAGATCCTAGTGCTACCGCCCCTGTTGCCGACCCGGTCATGGCTCTGTATCAGAGGCAGCACCGGTCTTATACGTCCCCACATCCACAACGGCTCGACTCCTCGCAAGTGGGTGTCGACTTTGTCCTGGCGCTTGAGCAGGTCTGCTTTAGTCATCGTCCCTTTGTCGTTGCAGGCACACATTCAGACTCTGAAGAGGGCACTGGGCATACGATGATGCTGTTGGGTCCGATCATGACTCGGTCGCCGCCTCTGAGGAAAACCACCCGCGCTGTACCCGAATATCCCGAAGGCACGACTTGGAGCGTGCCAGCCGGGGAGCTGGAGAGGTTGCTCCAGCTCTCCGAACGACTGAGCTTGGACGGCGAGATTACGCCTGTGGAAGCGTGGCAACGGATCCGCCATCATCCCCACTTTGCCAACTTGACCGCCGATGTCCTTGAGACTTTGCGGGCGGGTCTGATTCCAGAAACACAATGCTATGGGTACGACACCTGACATGCGCGACTCTCTTAACTAACTCGTATAGATTCGGCGCTGTCATCGACGAAGCATATTTCGAATATCTCCTCTCCCAGAGCCTAGGTCCGGCCCGGTGATAGTCTGGGGCATGTGAGGCAGTGACTCCGTGCATGATGACTCTACGTTTGTATACCAGACGTTTTCGAGTACGCACGCGCGGCATGTGGAAACGCTGATTTATCGATTCTTCACTTTGACAACGTCTCAGTTGGTTTTGTTCGGGTTCTGGCGCTGACGCCTTCCATACCGGACGTTGAAAAGTCCTGCTGGCCTCTGGAAGCTCAAATATGATCTGCTTTCGATAAAGGGTTTTGGTTGGTTCCTCTGGTAAAACGGGTTGTAGATCACGTGACCACCCTGCCGCCTTCTGCCTGGCCTCATTACTTTTCAACCCCTGTCTGGGGCAAGACGATGTCCAAGGGTCTATGATCTGCAGAATCTCGGCGGCAAATTTTCCTTATAATATCTGCTGTGGCTTGCTGCTGCCTAGCGTCGTGAAAGTGCGGCAAATTCATTGGCTTGAGTAATCCAATCGGTGGTCAGGAGCGAGCAGTGACTATCGTGTTCGTATTCTGTTGTCAATGTGGCGGGAATCGAGGTCGCCGTGATGTGATATATGAGCTGAAGGACCAACGCATTCTCAGCTGCCATTCGGGCAGCAACGTGTTTGAAGAGAAGCAAATCTTCCCTGAAGAACGTTGCCAAGGGTTCGTGTGCCCGCTGGTATTTTCCAGGCTCAACTTTTGCACTATGGTTCGGCACAAGAGACAGAACATTACAACACAAGTGAAGGATGAAGGGGCTCCGGCTAGTAAACGCCCCAAAACAACAGCGAAGAAGCAAGAAGCGACGGCCGCCGACGCTTTTACCAGCTTCGAGATCGAGCAGTCTCTCAAAGCCATACCGTGCATACGAAGTCACGACGCCAGCACCACCCCCGCGCTGATCTTCACCCATGGTGCGGGTGGAGGTGTTTCTGCTCCTGCCGTCATGAACTTTGCTCACGGCTTCGCGGCCATCAGTCCCATTGTGTGTTTCCAGGGCGTCATGAATCTTCCGTCGCGAATGAAGATGTTTCATGCTGTGGTGGCGGACCAGTTTGGGGGAGTCAAGGAGGTCGCGCTGGGTGGACGAAGCATGGGCTCCAGAGCGGCGGTCCTGGCCGCCCAGGGAAGCGACATGATCAAAGTGCATGCCTTGGTGCTGGTGAGTTATCCGTTGAAGGGCGGAAAGGGGGATGTCAGGGACCAGATCCTCCTTGATCTGAACGACGATGTGGACGTGTTGTTCATCAGTGGAGACAATGACTCCATGTGTGATTTGGCCGAGTTGACGGCCGTACGGCAAAGAATGAAGGCAAAGACGTGGATGGTGACGGTGGAAAGTGCGGACCACGGCATGAATCTTCGGCCAAAAAGGGCGACCGAGCAGATCGTGAAGATGACTGGACGCATTGCAGCGGATTGGCTTATCCAGAGGGATGAAACCAAGACGGAATACCTCCTCGCCTGGGACGATGGGGTGGGTGGCCCTGCGGACGGAGACTGGAAGGCCGGAAGCTCCGTTGCTAGGAGCTCTGGAAAAGAGAAGACTGACAGAGATATAACGTCCGCTGAAGGAGTTGGATCAGCGGCTGGTGGGAAACGACCTAGAAGACGAACGGGGACTCACACATGACGACCTCAGCCTATATAAGCCGATTCAGATCTGACTTCGAGCTGGTGCTCGTCACAACGGGATGAGTCGAGCTTCAAGAGAACAAACCAAACGTCAAGCTCTTCGCTATTGGGCATGTGATCATGAGAATCTAATCTACATATGCACCAGTGTTCCTCTGTTCTCCAGCTATTGTCATTAGCAACAGGAAGAAAGGTCGATATGCTCCGAAACGCCCGCCATGCCACCTCGTCCACCCGACCCATGAGTTGATTCATATCCAAAGGGAAAGGCGAGGGAATCAGACACCAGATCGGTATACCTGACTGCCCCCGCTTCTTAGTCTGATGGTCTCCCTCCGCTGCAGCACGCGCAATGCCCTGGCTAATGCTGCCTCACTATACCCTCGTCCCTGAACAAATTCGTGTCTCAACGAGGCAAGGCTCGCGCTCCAGCCAATCGGCAGTCTCTTCCTCAACTCCTCTTCAACTTTGTCCACCTCCGCCATCAACTCCCTGTTACCCCCGATACCGCCAGCTCCCTCACCTTGGCTCACGGCGTCCATTGTACTCGCCAAGAACAAGCGGATCGCTTCGTCGACGTGTGATTCATCGGCCACCGGTGACAGAGTCAGTTTCGCTAGCGATTCGGTAATCCGGATGATGGCTTCCAATTGCCGGATGGTGATTGGGATGGAGCTGCGGAGATTGGAGTTCCGCTCGGTTTGTGCCACACGACTGCGTATTGAAACAAAGTGCGACGAGAGCTTTTCTGTGGCGGCGGCTGACAGACGAGGCGCGCATCTCCTAAGTTGTCGTCAGCCAGGATATCGAGATGAGTGAGCAACAAGGAGGACGTGGTGGTAACTTACGATTTGCAAAAGCTGATATACCTCTTCATTTTCTCGACCGGGATCTCTGCCTCAGCCTGTTCTTCGACGCCCTGGTTCCCCATATGGATGCGCATGACGTGCTTTGCGATTCTCTCGTCGCGATTCCGGTCATGATCATCTCTCACGATGAAGATCATGTCGAAGCGGGACAGGATCGTGGTTTGGAAGTCAATGTTCTCACCGGGTGATTTGAGGTCGTCGTACCGTCCAAATATCGGGTTGGCCGCGGCCAGAACTGAGGTGCGCGCGTTCAGAATGGTGGTGATTCCGGCTTTGGCAATCGAGATGGTTTGTTGTTCCATGGCCTCGTGGATGGCGACCCGGTCTTCGTCACGCATCTTGTCGAATTCGTCGATACAGACGACGCCACCATCCGCGAGCACCATGGCACCACCTTCGAGATAGAATTCCCGCGTCTGCGTGTCCCGTTGAACCGACGCCGTGAGACCTGCGGCCGAGGATCCTTTCCCGGACGTATAGATCGCAATGGGAGACACCTTCTCGACAAACTTGAGAAGTTGTGATTTGGCGGTACCAGGATCACCGAGCAAGAGGACGTTAATGTCTCCTCGCAGTCTCATGCCGTCCGGCAGTATTTTCTTGGACCCTCCCATCAGGAGACAGGCAATGGCTTTCTTGATGTCAAGATTGCCATATATCGACGGAGCAATGCACCGTGCAAAGCGTTCATACAAGTCGGGAAGCCGGGACATTTCTTCAAATTCCTGTATCTCCTCTTCCGAAAACATTGTGCTCCCTTTGGTGGTGTGGTCGATCTCGGTAGAGATGCCGACAGCGCGCAGATAAGGATTGCGAATGGCCACAGCGCTGTCCTTTTTGGACCCTTTATTGGGCTGATAGATCGAGAACACGCCCATGACCGTGCAGCGAGAGCCGGGCACGACGCGATTCGTCAGGTAACGATCTGCCGAGATGAGAATGTGGCGGGGCAATTCTCCCACTGGAACTTGATCGGGTGCTTCTTGAAGCTTGATGATCTGCTGGTCGATAAATTGACAGCGCTCGTGGACAATGAAGTAAGGGTCGAGTGGGCACGGTTCTCCCGCTTCTTGCCCGACCACCTTGGGTCGACCGCATGTACGGGGTAAAGTGACTCCGGAAAAGCCCCCCGCGACCGGGAGCTGTTCCGCATGTCCGCAGTTGCGGCATTGTATGCTCAGGAGCGTCGCTTTCGACGAGAGTGTGGAGGCTCCAATGACGATTCCGGGGATGCGGACAAGGTGTGACACATTGGTGGCATTGAGATCCCGAATCGAGATATGAGACACAGATGAATGCAGAAGCAGCTGGTGCGGAGGAAGTTCGATTTCAGATTCGTGAGGGTAGACGATGCGCTGTGTGCACTGTTTCAGCGCAGCTTCGAAAAGAGGAATGATGTCGGCCGGATCGGTCGTGAGCTTGTGTGCCAGTTCTTCGTTGTAAGAAATCAGGTGGGCGATGTCGATGTCGCAGTAGTATTGCCTGACCAGCACGTTCTCTCGGATCTGGTCTCTGTATATGTATGCTCCATCGAGTTGGAACGCGAGAACAAAATCTCTCAGTTTGTGTAGGATTTCCGGCCGAGAAACCGCTTCAGTGTCTTGGAGACCCGGTAAGACGCTGAGAGAGTATGCAGACCTGGCGTCCATGGCGACTGGAGGTGGCAAGTGAGAAGAATGGTCGGGACGCACTGTGGGAGTCGTTGGGCTGGATAAAGAGGCAGATCCTCGGTCGCGTCGCGGAGGACGCGTCCTGGGGAAGAACGCGTTAAGTGATTCCGGCCAAAAGAATCTCCGAATCCGCTTGGCAGTTGCACTGCCCATGCATTGCTGTCCTGACAACGATTTTGAGACCGCAAGTCCACGTCGGACTCGAGTGGCAGACCGTTGACACCTCAACACAAGACTCTGGCGCCGTTGAGCGGCCAATCTGTGGGCAGACTTTCTTGCCCAATGCCTCCACGCTGCCCACATACACTTCCAGATATATGGCCGCTCCCAATCGACTCGGAGGGCAGGACACGTTCTCATCTCCGGTCGCAGCATCGCCAGCATCCCCGTATCCCTTCCCAGAGACTCTACCGAGACATCATGGGACGGCACGAGGGTCTCTTCGACGAGGCTCAACGGCGAGTACGGCCACCAGCGTTGGAGGCGCTCTAGATACCGGCTCGGTCAGCAACAGCACCATAGCCGAGATCAGCCAAAATGCCATCTCGACACTGCTGCAGCACCCAATTGTTCGTACGGGCCTGCAGCCCGGCTCCGTGGTTCCTACAGGGGGTTATAAAGCACCGACGCACAAAGATATTCCGCCGGTGGCGTTGACGAACATTCCGCATGTCGACCCCAAAACGTTTCATCCGTATCTGGCACAAGTCGGGTCTCTTTATGATGCATTTCAAAGGGCCAAGATCGAGGGAGACGGAGAGACATCGCTATTCCATCGAGACAAAAAAGACCCGAGGAGCGAAGAGTGGGATGCCATTTTGAGCAAGCAGGTGCAAAGACCTGGTCACTCTCGAACGGGGTCGATGGGATCCTTGGTGTCGACCCCCTTGGAACCACCGCCGGTGAAGCGGAGGCAGAGTGGTCAACGGCGTCAAGCGGTGACCCCCTTATCCACCATACCGGCCATCTATTCCGAGGATGATTTCCACCTCGAAAATCCGAGGACTTTTGACATTGTGTCGGAACATTCGGAGATTGTGCGTGACCCCCATGCCGCACCCGATGGAAGAAAGTCGCTGGCCACGAATGCGATCCTCCAGGAAAAGCTTTCTTGGTACATGGACACGGTCGAAGTACATCTGATCTCTTCAATATCGACGGCCTCCAAATCGTTCTTCTCGGCCCTGGGGTCGCTCCGAGAGCTCCATGCCGAAGCGGCCGATTCAGTCGATCGGATCCAGAAATTACGCAAGGACCTGGCCCGGCTAGACAAAGAAATGGCCATCGATGGGTTAAAGGTGGTCAATCTCAAGCAACGGCGTGAAAATGTCCGCCAGCTGGCGCAGGCGATCCTGCAACTGGAAGACGTCGTCAACGCCGTTCGACATTGTGAGGACATGGTCGACACGGGGGAAATCGATGGCGCACTGGACGACCTGGACGATGTCGAAGCCCTGATGGCAGGGAGGGAGACCAGAGGACGAGAAACCCACCAACCGAAGCCATATGAGCGACGCGACTTGAGACGAATCAAGGCCTTCGAAGGTGCCCTGGATGATCTGAACCAATTACGCTTCCGCGTCGGTCGGGGTTACGAAGCTCGCTTCCATAAAAGCCTCCTCACCGACATCAGACGGCACGTGGAGAGCAATGAGACCGGCGCGACCCTGCAAAGATGGGCCCACAGTTTCACCCGACTGAAGCCGGGCCAGAGGAGAGCGCCGTCCATGTTCCCGGCCTACCTGAACATCGCGCCTGAGCTCCGATCGGAGCTGGAAGATGAGATGAAAGGATTATCGAGGGCGCGGCATACCACGCCGGCGGCCATGGCATTCCGAGCGCTCGTTTTGCGAGAGATGAAAAGTATGATTCGCAAGCAGCTGCCGAGTTCCAATGACGACGACAGCATTTCCACCATATCAGCATCGACGTATGGTGGCAGACAGATGAGCCAACAAGAGAAGTCTTCCATTCTCGCCAGGAACCTGAGAGCCTTGGATGGCGAGGATTGGTATCAAATGCTGGCCACGATATACACCAACATCAGCGAGGCGCTTCGGCGACTCAGTGTCCAAGTCAAGATCTTGCTGGACATCACCAGTAATCTCCCCGACCATTCAGTGACCTCTCCTTCCCGCAGTCCTGAACCAGCCCGCATCGACAAGGTCCTGAGTCCGCCGCAGCCGGCGCCCGCACGCACGGGGAGACCTCGAGCGACCAGCCGGGTGCAAGCCGAAATGCAGCAAGCCCTGGATCTGTCCAGTCTGCTCGGAGAGGGTGTGGACCTCGCCCAAGCACAAATCACCAAGGTGGTCAAGGTGCGGTCGCAGCAAAATTCGGAAATGTCGCTCACCGACTTTCTCCGATACTTTACTCTCAATCGACTGTTTGCCGACGAGTGTGAGGCGATTTCTGGTCGAAGCGGAATCGCACTGAAGACCGTTGTGGACAATCAAATCAAGGACTTTGTCGCTCGATTTGGTGAGTCGCAAAAACACGACGTCATCCAGGTCATGGATGGTGACAAGTGGGACGCCCGGGACTTTGGTGAGAATGAGAATGAGATTCTCAGCCGGGTCATGGAAGGTAGCACCAGCGATGCCATTCCATGGCTCGAGAGCACCACCACGATTTGGCAATCTCCCACCAACAGCGGCAAGATCGGCAACGGTGCCGTGACCAATGGAACCGCGGCCACGACCAGTGCCAAAGTTCGAAGCGCCGTGGTTGACGAGCAAAAGTATATTCTACCGGAGTCTGCCGTTGCCATGCTGCGGTCGATCGAGGATTTCCAACATCTCGCCGCCGGCATCCCCAGCATGAGCCAGGAAATCGCCAGTTTGCTCCTGGAGAGTCTCAAGTTGTTCAACTCTCGAAGTTCTCAGCTCATCCTCGGAGCCGGTGCCACGAGAAGTGCCGGACTCAAAAATATCACCACCAAACATCTCGCACTGGCGTCCCAGGCCCTGAGTTTTATCATCGCCCTCATCCCGTATATTCGAGAATTCTTCCGGCGCCATCTCTCGGCAGCCACGACCTCGCAGGTGATGAACGACTTTGACAAGGTGAAACGTCTCTTCCAGGAACACCAAACCGGCATCCACGAAAAGCTGGTGGACATCATGTCCGGCCGAGCTTCGATGCATGTCAAGGCCATGAAGAACATCGACTGGGAAGAGGCCGCCAAGAACAAAGCTATACCGGTCTCCCCTTACATGGAGACTTTGACGAAGGAGACGGCCACGCTGCAGAGGGTCTTGGCCAAGCATTTACCGGAGCCCGTCGTCTCAAGCATTATGTTGCCTGTCTTCACGAGCTATCGAGAGCAGTGGACGAATGCGTACAACGACGTCGTCGTCAAATCGAGTCTGGCGAAGGAAAGGTAAGAAGACCCCGGTCGATGGTGCTGAGATACAAACGACTAACGTGGTGAAAAGACTATTAGCAGATGCAGAGCATTTTAATGCACGCATCAGTAAGATTGACGGAGCGGGGGACGTGGGGGAGCGTATTGTAGACGTGGTGAAATCGAAACCAATTGTCAACGAGGCTGGCACTGCCCCACCCGCACCGATAGAACCAGCACCAGAAGGCAAGCAGGGTGAAGCGGAGACGAAAGCTGCTGCTGAAGGGGAGAAAGCACCGGAGAAAGCGCCGGAGAAAGGATGAAGGCTCATACAACGGCTCACCATTGCGTCGATAAATACGACGATTGTGTCTCGGGGTAACTGAAGACGGAAGAGTCAACCAGTCTCCGGCCGTGGGAGGCGGGAACGTGTCCATCATCTGTATCGACAAGGTATAGATGAGTAAAAGGTTGGGTCAGTGTATAGGAAGAACATTCTTTCAGCATGGCTGTATCGATGTGCAGGGATAATGGAATTCCATATTTGGTCCTCATTTATTCCTGCCAACCAACTTCACTAAAATATCGCCGTCGCGTTGACATGACTGGACACGCCTCCAGGGCAGTTGGCCGGGGCACTGGAGAAGAAAAAAGTCCAACGCTTGTTCTTCTTGGCCAGCTCACTCGCCTTCTCAAGATCTAGCATCTCGCCTAGCGGCATGCCCCAGAGCGCGAGGACGTATTCATGCAGGTGATAAGTCTCAGGCGTGGGCCAGCGCTCAAACGCGGGCGCGTCGCCGCCGACAGCCGCAAAATAGCAGTCGTGCAGCCAGTTCAGCATTGCTTGCTCCTGCTTCAGACCAGCCCACTGCTGCTCACCACCGTGCGAGTCCAGCCCGCGTGACGCCAGTCTGGCTCGCTCCTCGGGCGTGCGTCGATAGTAGTCTTCTGTCCAGCCGGACCGGATGAGGAGGATATCGCCGATCCTGATGTCTCCACCCTGGCTGGCAGGGCGGATGTCCAAACCTTGGTATTTACCACAGGCAACGAGGTCGTCAAAGGAGATGGCATACGGCGTGGCCGTGTCGTACTTGATCCCGTGGGCATTGGCGTATGATCGGTAGTCAAGCAGAACCGCGCGGCCAGAGAAGCCGTGTGCCGACCAGTGGTGTATGCTGCATTTGTGGTTGGCTGTGGGACCGAGGATATCCGAGCCTTTCGTATTGTTGTAGAACGTCGTGGTGGGAATATGGGCGAAGTGGCGGAATCCATCCCACTGTGTCCCGCTTTGCGTATTCAAATGGTAGATGTCATCATAGGCCACGTTCTCATGTAGAACCTTGATTCGATGCTCAAATTTCTCCCGGCCGAAGGCTGGCTGCTCAGGCACATTGAGCGGGAGATCCAGTCGCGCCATTTCACCGGTCTTGATCTCTGCAGAAGCCGCCTTGACTCGCGTCGGCGTCAATAGGTTGAGTCGGCCAACATAGTCATCTGGCCCCCATACCCAGGCGGCGTCTTCTGGAGCACCGGCAATCTTTGGCAGTTCTTTTCGCGACGGAAAGGACGTGGAGTCAGGGTCAAAAGGAATCGTAGTAGCTACCTTGCCCATGATGCTGTCTTTCACCTGGCTCAGTCGACGTGCCGCTCTGGACAGTGCATCGGTCATAGCGATCTGCCTATCAACGACAAGATTAAGTAGAAACGGGAAAACCACGGAGCAGAACGATGAAGAGAAGATCACAAGTCCCGCCGGGACGTTCATGGAAGGTGGCCGAGGTCAACTCGGTTCGATCCAGAAGGGAATTGAGGGGTGCCCCCACCTGTCGAGGTTCTTCCCGCTGGGCCATCCCGTCAGAGACATGGGCGCTCCCTTCAGCTGTTCCTTGTCTCATGACAAAAGGGGACAACGGACAGTTCCGTCCAAATGATGTGGCTTAGTCGAGCGGAAAGGAGAAAGGAAATGGGCGTCGTCTGCTTCCAGCCAGTACTTTCTCTCGGCTCGGATCACGTGACTGGAAATAGCCACATAGGAATTTATGATCACACAGGACTCTCTTAGAGTCTGGCTACACTATAATTTTGACTGGTTAATGAATTTCTATCTCACTTCTACTGGTAAGGTGTCTGCCGGTTAGAGACCGGCTGTTGTCAGAATTCCCCTCACAAATCCCTTCTGGGCAACTCCTCGGTTGTTCGGTCAAAGTGTCAGAACCCCGATGCAACAGCAGCAGTGCACTGAATTAGCGGAGACACAGGCAAGTGGGTGGTGACAATCGCAAAGGAGTGGTCAAAGGTATGATACCCTCAGCAAGACTGAAGAGACAGTCAAAGTATCATTCCCGAAACCGTGCTCAAGGCTACCAAACAAGGACAGGCTTGATGGCAGAGCCGCTCTCCATTCCATGCAGTCCTTGCAGCACGTCTTTGGCGGGGAAAAATTTGACGACTTTCTCCAAGGGAAATTTCCCATCTCGCCACCAGCCCAGTATTTTTGGGATCAAGGTCTTTGGCTCCTCGTCCCCAAGCATGTGGCACTCGATTGACTTGTTCATAGAATAGAAATCGCCGAAAAAAGGAATCGTGAGTTCGGCCCCTGGCGGTGGTATGCCAATTTGAACGAGCTTGCCATTCTTGCCCATTACTTTGGCCGCCGACACGATAATTGCCGGAATGCCGGTCGTCTCTATCACATAGGAAATGCGCTGGTTGTTGACCAACTTTGGGACATCTTCCAAGCTCGTATTGGGTGCACTCGTGTCCAGAATTTGGGTCGCTCCAAATTCCTTTGCAATCTGGAGGCGCGATGCCACGCGATCCACAGCGATGATTTCCCGACAGCCAGAGATCTTTGCTGCTGTGATTGCTCCTAGCCCGACGGCGCCGATGCCGGTCACCAGGACGATGTCGTGTGGCCTGGCCTTTGCGGAGTTTAGAACAGCTCCCGCCCCGGTCATGATCCCACATCCGAGTGGTGCTATCAGCTTGAGCTCGTCATCGTTATGCACCAAGTCCTTGACATTGACCACACTTGTCTCCTGGACAATACTCTTTGAGGCGAAACTTGACTGTCCGAAGAATTTTCCGCCGGCGTCCTCTCCCGTGGCACTTTGAAATATATCCTTCTCGCCAGGAACATTGAGAGCTTGCCAGCTGAGACAATAAGCCGTATGACCGTCCTTGCAGATGTCGCAGGTTTGGCAGTAAGCGTACGACAGGACGACAGGGTCTCCCACCTTCGCGCGCGTGACCGCTGAGCCAACGGCTTCCACGTACCCTGCTCCCTCATGGCCGAAGATCTTGGGGTATTCAATTCCAGCAGCTCCATGTGGCACACATGACAGGAAGACATCTGTATGACATATGCCCGTGGATATCAGACGCACTTGTACCTCATGCTCCTTGACCTCTCGGCGAATCTTGACGGTTTCGTATCGCCAGTTGGGCGCACCTTGAGGAGCGTAGCCCACAACGGCAGGGACTTCAGTCGACATGCTTGCGTGTCTTGACGGGCCGGGCCACACATGGCAGGCAACCCCAAGAGATATAAGAAGCGACTGACTCGAGTGTGCTTACTCTGTGCACAATGGTGCCGATAAACGAAAATCGCATTTGGCCTATTCCGTAGCGGGATGATCCTAGGTTAACCCTGGATACAGGAAGGCCGCCTCGTTCTGGACCCAACTCCTTGTAGCATGACGTAGGGTACTACTCCAGATAGCTAGGCCTAGATTCGCAGGTCCCTGACGGCGAACTGCCAAACTGAATCAAAAATGATGCTTAATGCTCGCGAGAGGGAGGATTCAGCTGGCGGGGTGGAACAACCAATCAATTCAATTGCTTCGTTCCTGAGTCGAACCTCCGCTACTTCGCGAAACGAATGCTAGGCAGCTGGGTACGGACGTCTGACCAGCGCTCGGGTGTGATTGATGAGGGTGTGGCGCTGACAACATGGCACAGGTCACCAATGCTGGACCATGTCCCTTCTGCTCTCACACTTTGTGAGTCAAGATGGTATTTGTAGCACCACTAGGCAGGCCAAAATTCTATCACGTGACCTAAAGGGGCCGGCCTGGCTGGCTGAGCTCCAAAACATTGCTGACCGCATGACTTGTGCCACAATCCATTCCTTGACTCATGGGAGAAAAGCTGACCATTTATCTGCCTAAGAAGTTATTCTGGAGAATGAATCACGTCTTTTGTTCTTCTTTGCTGAGGTCGACCTCCCAAGCTCACCCACCCCCACTCATGTAGCCTGAGCTCGTCCCGACACGGCCTTGAGCAAGGAATCACAGTTTCTGCCTTGGGACCTTACCCTTGAGGATGTAGTCTGCCTTGTGACGGAGGCAAAAATCGGCTAAACATGGTGACGTGGTCAGACGCTGCCTATGACTGTGCTACATGTTTGCCTGTGCCATGAGTGGCAAATGGATTTTAACCCTTGCTTACCGTTGATAGATATATTCATCTTTCGGATCCACACTCACATCGATCCTTTCCCCTTCTTGTCTTCTCGCGACGGCTCATACGCCGAACTGTGCTTCCCACCGACCAATGTCCTTCATTCCGCGGTCCGTTCATTACGACCACAGTGTCAATAGCTCTGCTGGCTTCTTCCACCTCCCACCAACCGTTCTTGATGCATTCATTCCGGGATATTCATTGCTCGCGCGTTCGCTCAGCGAGTTTGGCATAGACATCTCCCTCTTCGTGTCCTGCTTCGCCCTGGGAATCGGAGTTTGGACTGCCCTTCGTTTCGCCCTGCCGCCGATCTGGACATTTTTACTCGATACTTTCAGTTCATCGGTCACCGTGGAGGAGTATGACCCTATCTACGACCATGTCCTCATCTGGGCCAGTTCACAAAAGTCGCTGGATAACATCCGGGAGCTGCGGGTCCGATCTGCTGGGCAGTATAATGATGAAGATGACGGTGATTACGAGATCCGGATGGACGAAGATCTGAGCGCTGACACCATCTTTAATTTCAATGACTGGTCTGCGAGAGCCCCCCCCAAGTTCGAGCCTCACCAGTCGTCGGGCTATTTCTTACACCACGGTCGCTGGTACAAATTTGATCGCAACAAAGAACACGTCGCGGGGGATTATAGCGGTACCGTCTACGACCGAGAATGGCTGGAAATTACCGTCCTCTGGCCCTCCACGAAACCGATTAAAAATCTGATTGAAGAAGCAAGGGAATTTCACCTCGCTCGTCAAACCTCCACCACAGTTATTCGCCGCCCTGAGACGAAGAGCCAGCGAGGACGCCGGAACGCGTGGACCACGGTGGCCGTGCGCCCAAGTCGATCGATGGCCACCGTCGTCCTTGACGATGAACAGAAGGCGGCGATATTGAAAGATATCAACGAATTCTTACATCCCAAGACGGCGCGGTGGTATTCGAATCGAGGGATACCCTATAGACGTGGTTATCTTTTCCATGGGCCGCCGGGAACGGGGAAGACCTCCCTGTCTTTCGCACTCGCCGGAGTCTTTGGGCTCGATATCTATTGCCTGTCGCTCTCAGAAGCTACTCTTACCGAAGAAGACCTCATCATCCTGTTTAACTCATTGCCCAAACGATGCATCCTGCTCCTTGAGGATATCGATTCTGCTCGGATCGTCAAGGCACGGCGCCGTCGAAAGAAAAAGACACGCAGAGAAGATGTCCCGAAGCGTACAGAGGACGAGACGAAGAAGCAGGGCGGTGATAGTGCCAATGCAAGGTCTGACGATGTTGGCCCCTCGATCGCGAGGAAGGGAGATCGCAATCGACCAAAGGACACAAATACACTTTCCATTTCAGGTCTCCTCAACGCCATTGATGGTGTCGCTTCACAAGAAGGTCGCGTGCTGGTGATGACAACAAATTATCCAGAGAAGCTAGATGCTGCGCTAATCCGACCCGGCAGAGTCGATCTGAAAATCGAATTTCGTCCGGCCAACAGGAAGCAGATCAAAGAGCTATTCTTGCGGATGTATTGTGTCGATACCATGGAGGCCGTGAGGCAGCCAACCAAAATCAGCCAGATCCTCCCAGGCGTTGCAATGAAGCTGATTGAGGAGGGAGACAGGACGGGTGGGACGGCAGACAGAAAGAAGGAAAAGAACGCGGTTGCTGACGGTCAAAACACCCACCGAGGTGCACAGGCCAACGAGCTGCATTTGCCAGAGATGATCGCCTTGAGCGTGGATGATCTCCAAAAAGAGGAGCTTGCTAAAGACCCGGCAGCATTCCGCGATTATATTGAAATGATGGCAGAGCCATTTGCAAATGCTCTCCCGGAGTTGACCTTTTCTCCCGCCGAAATTCAAGGCTTCCTGCTCATGCGGAAATCGAGTCCAACACAGGCCCTGATCGACGTCTCAGGGTGGAGAGATAATGAATTGAAGGGGAAGCTCTGTCGTGGGAGCGAACTTGATGAGCCAGGGGTGGGGCCGCAGGAAGACGCCCAGGGATCTAGTCAGGGGGGAAATGACAGCGAGAGTGAAAGTGGACAAGGGTCCTCTACAGATTCCGAGTCCAGCTCGTCTGACGATTCTTGAGATAGGCAAAGAAAATGAAATCGTGCCTAGCCCTCAGGATACTCTGTTGAACCCTGGCTTGATAGGATAGAGGCGTGCCTCGGTGCGGCTTAGCCTGAATCCAGTCCTGCATATTGGCGTCATGGCAAAACTTTACCCCTGCCCACCGAGACTGCCCCAGGTCGCCAATCTAGATCAACTTTTATTTGATCGCGCATCCAGTGATCCCGTCCCTTGCATGAAATCTTAGAGCACAACAGACTCCATCCTCAGCAACAAATTGACGCCACCACCCGTTCACTCGCAGAAGGCTATGACCGGTTCTCTGGACACGTCGCACGGACTCTTCTAGCGTCGAGCATTGCTTCGGCTTCTCGACTCGGTCACAGATATCAGATCGGTCGCCAACTGCCCAACCCCGTGCGTCACAATGGATGACCGCATAACGACGCTGATCTCCTCTCTCCCGCCGAGGGCGGCCTACTTTTCGCTAGAGTTCTTCCCTCCCAAGACGCAAGCGGGCTTCACCAATCTGCAGTCGCGGCTGGCCCGGATGGCGCTGGCATTACGACCGCTGTTTGTCACTGTCACGTACGGCGCTGGCGGCTCGACGGGAGACAAGAGTTTGGAGCTGGCTGAAGTGTGCCAGCGGCAGCTGGGCCTGCCCACGGTGTTGCACCTGACCTGTACAAATATGAGGAAAAGAATTCTGGACGAAACCTTGGAGACAGCCAAAGAAATTGGAATTAGGAACATACTGGCGCTGAGGGGCGATCCGCCGCGAGAGGAGTACAAGGAGGAGGATGAGAAGGCTGACGCGAGCCGCAATGGAGCAGAAGAAAATGAAGAGCCGTTTGTGTGGGCGGTGGACCTCGTGAAATATATTCGCCGGGTTCATGGAGACTATTTTTGCGTGGGCGTCGCTGGATACCCCGAGGGCCATGCTGATGAGAGTAACCCGGCGGAAGGCAGCCAGAGCGTCGAGCACGATCTGCCCTATCTCGCAGAGAAAGTGGCCGCGGGAGCGGACTTCATCATGACACAACTGTCTTATGACATTGATGCATATGCTGTTTATGAGCAGAAGGTACGACACTACGAGGACAAGGACGGGCGAAAGCTGTTTGAACGAATACCGATCATACCGGGCTTGATGCCCATCCAGAGTTATCAGATTATCAAGAGGATCACCAAACTCAGCCACGCGAAGATTCCTGCCGACCTGGCACGAAGGATCGACGCAGTCAAGAACGACGATGAAGCCGTTAAATCGGTTGGGGTGGAGATCCTGAGCGATTTGGTGGAAGGGATTAAAAAGTTGCCTCAACCTGAGGGGGTCCGAAGAGGTTTCCATTTCTACACCCTCAACCTGGAACGGACCGTGGCCTTCGTTCTAGAGAGGACCAACCTTATACCTCCCATATCCGAGCCTAGCCCCGAGGAGTCGTCGGATTCAGACGTGATTGTGGACGATGACACTCTCAAATCGGCAAATGGAGCGGGACAGTACAGCTCCACTCCTCGATTCTCCAGACGAAGGGCGAGCTCCGTCAATGCACAGCCACACAACCGAGTCATCATGGATAGACCATCTCGGTCCCCTCAACAACCACGAAAACCCCCAGGAGCAGAACCGTCCTCGCCAGTCATAGCTCGGCATGAAGCGCCTGATAGAGGGACAGGCATTCCCGCATCCGATCCCACTCGAAAACACAACCTGATGATTTCAGAGGGTCAAGGCTCTCTCGGAAGAGAGGCGACCTGGGACGATTTCCCCAATGGTATGTTAATGCTTCCGTCGGATTATCTCCAGGACTGCCGAAGAGTCTCCTTCCCCACCCCCCTTCTCCATCCCCCGCGAAAAGGAGACCAATGGGCTGCTGAGCCGGCCACGGTCTACCACGAGATCATCAACATTATGTGGTGATTGGTTGAAACATTGAGGCTGACTTGATGTGATTTAGGAAGATGGGGCCCTTCACAGTCTCCAGCCTTCGGCGAGATTGATGGTTATGGCCCAAACTTGAAGGTTGGCCCTGTCACTGCCAGGAAACTGTGGGGGCATCCAAGGTCGGCACAGGATGTCACTGAGCTTTTCCGACGGCACGTTCTTGGCCAGTTGGAAGCTGTTCCTTGGAGCGACGAGGTAGATGTTGAGGGCACCAGCGGCGGGGACACCGGGGCGCTTCGCGCCGAGACAGACGTCATCCGGAAGGAATTGATCGAACTCATCGAAAAGAAAGGCTATTGGACTTTAGCGAGCCAGCCTGCGGTCGACGGAGTGAGATCCGACGATCCCGTTCACGGCTGGGGTCCGTCGGGTGAAGGCTTCGTCTTTCAAAAAGCCTTTGTCGAATTTTTCTGCCCGAGAGAGAGATGGGAGCATCGTCTGAAGCCGAAGTTGATGCTCTGCTCACATACCGACATCGACTGGATGAAGACCGATGCCGAAGGCCTCTTTGAGTCTAGTGAGACGCACAGCGAGACGCACAGTGAGATGTACAGTGACAGTACCAAGGGCAAGCCGACGTCGAAGCACATGGCCGGACAACGTGATATTAATGTCTGCACTTGGGGAGTCTTCCGAAACCACGAGATCATCACACCGACCATTATCGAGAAAGACAGCTTTATAGCGTGGGCAGAGGAGGCCTATCAAATCTGGGATGCTTGGGCCAAATGCTTCCCCGGACAAAGCGAGGAAGCAAAATGTCTGGGGGGTTTGAAGAAGGAAATGGTGCTAGTGAACGTGTTGGGGCACAACTATCTTGGTGGGCATGGTGGTGATGGTGGCCAGCTGTGGAAGGTTTTGCTCGCCGATGACTGATGCCAATGGTCACAAGATTTGGTCTCGTCTCCAGGATGGAGTCGCTACTTGCAGAAAGCTGATGATACTCGATTCGGCGCCATGGGATGCCATGGGATGCCATTATAAACTTGGGCCATTCTTCTTTCGTATTTGTGAGGCTGGAAGCCCGGCTCTTGATTTGGTGGATAAAGTTGTTGACGCCTCCGGTTTAGGTGGCTTTCCTTTTTGGAGTATTAGGTCTTGACCACCCCCCGCTTTTGACGTTGCTATAAGAACTGCCCTCCCATCTTCCCGACGTTGACCTCTCCTTCATCCTCCCTTCTCTCCATTTTGGCCCGCTGGGGGCTCCTACCTGCCTCACATGATGCAGCCAGTGCCCTGCACTTTCAGGCCCCCCCAGACCCCCTTCCTTTGCCACGATCTCGACTAAATAGTTTCGGCCCTCCAGAACAGCCATTTCTGCCTGCCTCTGCCTGTCACTCCATGTGCTGACGTGGCTCACCATCTTCGTCACGGCTGTGCACCAGGGTTACCGCCTGACAGGCACACATACTGCAAGATCCAAGGAGCCACCAAGATTTGGTGGGAGTCTCAGTCTTTTGGGTAGCCCCCTAGGACTCGTGGAACTTGTCCTGACAATCCAGGGGCCCCCAACTTTGTCACTTCATTCCCACAAGGTGTCCCATTGATCATAACCGCTGCGATCTCTCTATTCAAGAGTCATCCAGACGTACTCTGCCCACGGCGCAAGATCAACTGCACTAAAGCTGATGTCTCTCTCTGGCAGCACAGGGCTTCGGAGGAAGATTTTGTCAAATTCGACAATCAGGCGCTCCAGCAATGTCATATGCTCAGACAGTACCTGGCTAAAGGGTGAGAATTGCCTGACCGATGGTGTTTGACTGAGCAGTAGGACCTAGTTATGGAGGAGGACTTTGGATGATAGTCAACTCTTGCATTTGTGTCGCAATTGGAGCGTTGGGATTTGGGTGGCATTGAGGGAAGAACGGTGGCAGATTTCCCTTCGACCTGTGATGATGACGATGATTGTCTGTGTGTATAGGTGTTTGACCACTCTTGTCTTGACGCAAGAAGCGTCCTATTTCTTCTGTAAAGTCGTGGACTGAGAAATCCGCCTCCGGTTAGGCGGCACTTTGGAGGAAGGTCACGTGATATATTTGGCTGAACAGTCAGCGAAATCAGCTACCTGGAAATCCCCGCCCTCTCCCACTGGGAGGGCTTCTATCTATCTTGTATAGACTAACCTGCATACAAGCAATCTTGATCTCACACAGTGGCGAGGCAACTAAGGAAATCAAAGGACCAAGCACTCATGCAGTCACAGACGACCTTGATCTGAGTGATGGTATGAAAGATCGGGTGCAGTATTCAGGACCTCTTGAGGCGGCAATCTCACAGTCAATCAGAGCTCTTGATTTACCAATTGAGTGACCGGCACAATTCCTTCAAGGTACTTGAGAGCTGAGGTGTTTTACCGGACCAGCCAGCAGCAACCGGGTTTGACCGATGCTGAGATAAATGGGGCGGTCCTAACGGGGCGATGTACGAATGGGGTGTCCCAATGGGGTGGTCCCGAGTCATCCCCCTCGAATCCAGAGTTGGTACAGAAGCAAACATGTGACAACTTGATTTTCTCCATGCGAGGCTGTTCTACGCATTGAAAGGGCGTAAATTCATCTTGGCTCTATGTAAGCCCCCTTCCTTTAACTAGGTGAGCTAACTTGTCGGCCGGGTGTGACCAGATTGCCGTTGGGCGTTGCGGTTGCGTCGGTTCGAGTCTGCTTCTGTGGGCCATTCACCGTGCTTTGAGGGCCATTGGCGTTCGTTGCTGAGATACCAGGTTGCTGACTGCCTGATGAGGTTCTTGGATCTTGGCTGAGGATAGAAGGCTGAGTAGTTGCTGGAGCTAGAGTGCCGTTGCCTGATGTAGCACCTAAGGTTTTCAGCTGCACAATTGGTATTGGAGGGGAAAATGAGAAGGCATACTGATTTGCGGCTGCCGCTTTTCTTCTTCTATCAGTTGCAGAAGTCTGCGATCTTCCTCATCCTCGTCTTCCATCACGGCAAGGGCGTTGGCATTGGTTTATTCATACCTCGGATCTCGAACTGGCTGGATTGCGCCCGGATTCGGAGCATTTCTCCGCTGCCGGCTATGCGGCTCTTTGAAATAGTCAGTTTCGTCAAGCCCGATGTACTGGCATATTTTGCCAGAAGATCGAAATCTTGTGGGGAGGCGATTCGGTCAGACAACCCACCTTTAGGTACTGAACGCCGTAGCATGCATAGGCGGACCCAGTCGAAGCTGGACATGTCTTGGAGGATCTGGTATCCCTCAACTGTCGGATTTCCAAGCACAGCATCAAAAGGGAGGTCTTCAATGACACCGAAGCGCATTGGGATACGCCCAAGAGAACTTGCTGGCCCAGAAAATTGGACCGCTGCATCGGCGAAGCCGAAGAGTCTGGTTGACCGTCCATCTGCAAGGCGAACACTCTCTTCAAGCCGTCGGCAACGCTCAATGACAATGTTAATCCTTCGCGCATATTCCAGGGAAATGGCATTAATGTCTGATCCTTTGTCCAGCACCAAGAATGTGTCCGCGAACTTGCCGCTGTGTTTCATCGTAGCCTTCACTTGCCATGTCGAATATTCGATGTGATCCAGAGATATGCTCGTTCGTACTGATTCACGGTCGTCGTCGATACCCAAGGACGGGCCTTTAGCATTTGGGATCCTTGACACATGTGCCTCGTGCAAAAACTTTCGCCCAAGGATGAGCGATTCGATGGGGTTGAGGAGAATATAGAATTCGTGCAGCCGGGAACGATCTGAATCGTCATGAAGGGCACATTCGACAATGGCCTGGCCGATTGAGTAATGTTTAGAATCATCGCCAAGTACGAATGGGACTCTGACACTGTCACTGTCGACTCTTATTCCTTCCTGTACCGCGAAATCCAGGCTCATGATATTTGCGCTTGCCTGATTATCCGCTTGTCAGACTGCTAACTGAGGCAGGCAGTGCGCGACCAGGCAGGGTGAGGTCTCTCTGTCTTAGCTGACAATGTGGCATAAAACATACAAGACTCTAAGCTTGCCTTCTCCAGCACCCAGGGGCATGGGCGATGAGTATATGGAATGGTTTGGCCTCGTTCCCCTCCTCCTGTCCCGCGACTGTCGCGGATTGTCGTCATGACACCGGTATGTAAGGTATGGCCTCCCGTTGAGGACAATCTCGCAACGGTCATGCGTCAAAGGTGAGCCTTATTGGTTTCTGTCAATGAGACCGAGCTCAAAGCGTCCGCATCCCGTGAATACACTGTTTGCAGTCGACTAGGTTGCCGAAATCTCCAGGGTTCTTGTTGCGGCTAGCAGCTTGAACAGAGAGCTGTATTTGTGTCAGCTCCCCAGAGGAACTACCTCTATCTTTCTTGGGGCAGTGTACCGTACCAAAGTTGTCAGCCGCTTTAATCGCCATAGGCTCAAGCTCTCGCCTCCCTTGCCTGAACAGTGAGAGGCTGCGATCATTTCACCAACAACTGACCGGCGACGCAGGGCGGATAGAAGAAGACTTTCCGACGAGGAGCAGCTCTATCACACTGTCGACCATAGCCGCCATCAAAGATGGTAAGTCCAAGCTGCCACCAAGCCACAAAATCGCCCTTTCTATTATGGTGATTCTCCAGCCTTCTGCTTGCCAAGATCCTTGTGTTTGGTCAATATCCATAACAGCTTCTGCCTGCACGCTCTCTTCTTCCGCCCCACCGGTGGAATACAACATCCAAAATATCATACAAAAAGTCGAATGTAAGGTTGACTGACTCCCCAGACAAGAGTCACCTATGTCGGTCAACGAGCCCGATCCGGAACCGGTCAAGGTTCCTTCGACCAAAGAGATAAATCTTCTTGAGGGATTTCCCGCAACATCGCGATTCATCGCTCGCGACCCAGCAAAGACAACGGTCATCTTTCGTCGGTTTGACGAGCTTGCAGTTCGGAACCTACTCCACCTCGAAGCCCAGCTCGTTGCTCTTGAAGGGTTACAACAAAAGTGTGACCAGGACGATGCCAAGTTTCACAGAGACAATGAGCCGATCAGAACTGTCGTAAGGTCTTGGGAAGACTTTGCGGTAATGGGCACTGCCTATCGAGGTGAGGCTGGACAAGACGCAGACTTGCCTCTGTCGGCTCTACGCAGATGGGGAGAGCAGAGGCTGAAAGAGTTGGGAAAAGAAAAGAAGGCTGCCACAGAAGCGAACATGACCATAATCAGCGATCGGCTTGAACCCATGTCTAATTCCGCGTCAGTGGCCCAGACGGTTTCTTCATCCCACGGGCCTGCAGTCTCCGCTCTTAGCAAGGGAAAAGCGTCAAGCGAGAAGGCCGATCTGACTTCTGCCGCCCCGGGCCTTGCTGTCTCCGCTACTACCGAGGAAGAAATCTCAGACAAGAAGGTCAGCATTCCAAATAACCAAGGAGAGCTATTGGGTCCGATCACGATACCCCCCTTATCCGAGGTTCAGCCTCTCGAAGGAAACCTGAACCTCAGGGCATTTCGAGAGTCTCGGATGTTCTATGACAACGAGTTAGGTTGCGGCCCTGCGTCCTTGGAATTGATACAGGCAAGGTGGGATTTATCACAAGCCATGGCTGTAACTCTAAAAGAATATCGTATGTACAGCCGGCTGCTCTTGGAATTGCGAAATGTCGAGCCATGGCTAATAATGTCCAGAGGAAGCTGTTTTTCGGTATCGAGAGATATTGAAGCTTGAGGTCCCGGCAGAGCGAACCAAAACCGCCTTGAGTGAGTGGATTGCAGGCGAGCGCCCGGGAACCAAGAGTAGGGGGCGGGTCAGAGCGGCGCTGCTGAAGGCTGTATATCGCGGCCTCCGATGGGTATGTCTTCTACCTCTGAGACTATTCGAGAAGAAAGCCGAGCAGCAAGGACCTGAGGTGACAATCCAATTTCTGCCTGGATCTTCGATGCACACAATATATGCCGGGGAATCCACTCAAGACCTCGTCGGCGTGGGAAGGATTGCTGGGGTTGACCTCCTGACACGCTGGGTTTCCACGTGGAAGCCTCTCTACCTTTTTAAAGTAGGGAATCGATTGTGCCTCCATGAGAGAAGCAACCGCACGCTAATGCCTCCTAGGACAAACACTTTGGATACCCCGGAATGGACTACGTGCCTGAGGCGGTCATCCACGTTACCGCGACATTGTTGACGGTTGTCTTTGCGGTCATTATGGTCATTGGTGGTATTTGGGGACTGTACTATCTCAGGGCCGAGCAAAGTCATTTCTGGGGCGTCCTCCTATTGTTGTCCCTGCTGATTGTGTTGTTTGCAATCTTGATGAAACTCATGACGACAGCGTCCCGGACAGAGCTATTTGGAGCAACGGCAGGCTATGCGGCAGTGCTGGTTCTCTTTGTGGCTTTCCAAGCTCCTAACGATCAGTCGTTCAGATTCGTCTTTAGTGGTACCACCGGCAATGGGACGATATAGGATGGTTGGAAATGCACGTAGAATCCAAAGGGTCCATAGCCGAAGCGAACGCAAGCTGCTTCTTGTCATTCTTTATTGTTGGTGGAATATGATGATGGATTCATTGAGCGTCTCTGTCCAGTATAGCTTTAGCAATGAATGAACAAGCCAACGTCTCCTGTAAGTGAGGCCGAGGTTGCTGAATGATCGGGTCATCATCAGTTAAACCCTGGGCGCTTGACATCGAGGGGTCTTCAAATGCCGCGTCAATGCAGTAGCCGAAGCTCTTAGCTGGACAAACAAGCCCTGGCTTTTTGCAGCGCATAACATCGTTGGCTCCGTCTTCCTTGACGTGCTTGTCTTTCTCGTTGCTATTGCAGAACTCCTGCTCAGACGGACCTGGGACAGTCGTAAACTTGAACACCCAAATAAGCCCTGCACCACGTAACCCTCATCCTCAGGTCAACTGGCTCAGGTCAACTAGCTCAGGTCCTGGCCCAGGTCAACTGGCTTAGGTCAATTGGCTCCACCTGATCAACTGGGCAGCAATCACGTGACGATTCCATACTTACGTCAACAGGAGAGCCGGCTGAATGCGTGGAAAGAGATGGCGGTTGAGCCGTGATTTCACGGAGGTCGAAGGAGCTTCTCGTTCTCTGGCAATGTGAGAAGGGTCCAGAGGAATCCTCCATCTATGTCCTAGAGGCGCCATTATTGGAGCCGGTATGGTCGAGGGCATCATTCCGTCAAGGAGTCAAGGAATTATGAAGAGGGCCATATCTGGCTCCCAGGTATGTCAAGGAGGGAGTGTTTGGAACAAAGGGTGGCGGCGGCACAATCCTCCAGATTTCCCTTCAACCCGCGTTGTGCTGTAAGAAATACCATGTACCACCTACCGGATGTCAACATTCCTCTGGCCGAGAAATTGCCAAGGCGGATATAACAACAATCAATTCCGGATTCATACCGTGTCTGACTCGGCGCTGACATGATCTGACCGCGGTATTGCGGAGTGGCATGGTGGTATGCTGAGCTCCACTTTTATCGACTCATGGCGAGCAATGCTCCTCTGCTCGACGACATCTCTGTGGAAGCCTGTCATGCAGTCCATGGGCCCTTTCCCTAGTTATTTATGTCCCGCCCTTCATACCTCCATGGCTACGTCGGCGGTCACAGTACCGCGCCGGTTACGGGCTTCCTATATTGCGATAAGCAAGCGGACACTGTCCAGTGGCGGCCAGCTTCATTCATCCTCACAGTTCCATCGGTCCGACTTCACCAATCAGCCATTCACCGGCACGTACGAGCCTGGGCTTCCCACGTCAGGCCCTTTGGGCGGAGCGTCCATCTATGGCACTCCGCGACTCACCCCGAAGATGCTGAAACAGCATCTCGATCAGTTCGTGGTCGGCCAGGAGCGGGCCAAGAAGGTTCTGAGCGTCGCGGTCTTCAATCACTATCAGCGGATTCAAGAGTTACAACGACGCGAAGAGGAGGAAGAGGAGCTGCTGGCACAGAGAGAACGACGGGAGCGCCATCCGGTCGAGAATGAATTTCCTGGACAACAGACCACGGTCCGGATGGGCGGGCCTCCCTCGGCCGGATTCGATCCGCAGACAAGCGGCTCGCCCTTGGTCGATACGACGCCGCTGACCATCGAGAAATCGAATATATTGCTCTTGGGGCCCAGTGGTGTTGGAAAGACCTTGATGGCGAAGACACTCGCTCGGGTCTTGTCGGTGCCCTTTTCCATCTCCGACTGTACCCCATTCACGCAAGCGGGATACATCGGAGAAGATGCTGAAGTGTGTGTGCATCGGTTGTTGGCTGCGGCTAACTATGATGTCGAGAGGGCCGAGCGAGGCATCATCTGCCTGGACGAGGTGGACAAGATCGCAACCGCCAAAGTCAGCCACGGCAAGGATGTGTCGGGCGAAGGGGTGCAGCAGGCACTGCTCAAGATCATCGAGGGCACGACCATCCAGATACAGGCCAAGCCCGAGCGAAATGCCCCTCGCGCTGGCGGACAGTCACAAACCTTCCCGACGAACAGTCCCCTAGGCGCCGGCTTCTCCTCTGGGTCGTCCGGCAGCACGAGTTCGCCTGCCAAAGGAGAAATCTACAATGTGCGGACAGACAATATTTTATTTATTTTTAGCGGCGCATTCATCGGACTGCAAAAGCATATCATGGATCGTCTTTCCAAAGGCAGCATCGGGTTTGGCGCGAACGTGCGCTCCAGCTCCAGTGCCGTGTACTCCGGACGCGATTCAAAATCGACAACGACCGCACCGGTCCCCATTCTTCCCGGTTCCGAGGAAGAAGCCCTCTACAAGAAGCATCTCCCGTTCTTCACCCCCGCTCCGCCTCAAGACCAGACCTCTACTGATGGCGGCTCGGCCGAACCAACTTACTTCAACCCACTTGATCTGGTCACACCGACAGATCTGCAATCTTATGGCTTCATTCCTGAGCTGGTCGGCCGGATCCCCACTGCGACGGCATTGTCGGCTCTGACCCATGCCTTGCTCCTTCGTATTCTGACGGAACCGCGGAACTCGCTCGTGGCTCAATACATTACCCTCTTCTCCTTGTCTGGGATAGAACTTCGGTTCACCACCCCGGCCCTGCATGTCATCGCGTCCAACGCAATGACAATGGGGACTGGAGCGCGGGCTTTGCGCACCGAGATGGAGACCATTCTCAGCGACGCAATGTTCGAAGCTCCAGGAAGCAGCGTCAAGTATGTGCTGGTCACGGAGAAGGTTGCCAAGAGAGAAGAGGGGGCGATCTACTTTGGCCGAGGTCAAGGTGGCAAGTTCCACGCACTCATCGCACAAGAGGAAGGCGAGTGGGAAGACAAGCAGAAACGGAAAGAGGCCGAGAAGAGAGGAGAAAAACCAATTGCCAGCTTTGAAGACTGGCGAACCAAAACCACCATCGCCGCCGGCAGTGGCGGCTAAAGTTAAAGTCTTCATATTGTCCGCGACTCTAACGAGCACGATAATAAGCGCATGATTTAACGACCATCTGGAGCCATCTTCCCGGGGTGTATGGATGGCGTACGTGTCTGTGTTGATCAGGATTTCTTGCCGACGACTGCCGTATCCATGGCCGAATGTGGAGAGTCGAGAGGCCGCGTTCAATTGGGTGGTGGAAGCAAGAGACTGTTCGGCTCCATCCGGGTGGGGATGGTATATCTGGCCTCTAGATTCTGACCTTGCTGGGCAGAGTCTCCCACACAGGTCCGACGAAAGTCTACACGAGTTGGATGATGGAACCGTGGTTGTGTAGCTGGTGGTGTGAGATGTTCTGCCTCATCAACGATGTGTGCAGAATTTGAGATCTGGCCTCGTTCTTAATACTATCAATAGGCATCCCTTCCGATGGTTGACTACGTGACGAGTTGACGGGGAGAATACCCCTAATCCCCAATTCTCAGGAGCGCAAGAATAATATAGCTCGTTATCTCAGAGTGGACCAGCTCCAATAGCATGCGCAGCTCTCAAGATGGAGAGTGGCATACCACCCTTGGCAGAGCACTTCAACTTGGCAGGCTGTTGATAACCTCTGAAGCAGGCCACATCCAAAAGAGCGGGAGTTCCTCGCCTAATCCCTCGATCTCTTCGTAGCGTCTTTTGGCATTCAGAATGGACGACATCATAGTTATGCAAGATCTCCAACGTGGTTTGGATCAGGTCTCTGTCCTCGTAGGTCTTTGTCGCAACTTGCTCACGGTATCGACTCGTTTATTGAAACTGCTAATTCGCGTCCGGAGGCCGACACCTCGCTGCGGCTGAAGTTGATCGGTTTGAAAAGTTTATCAGCGATGTCGAAACACACCTGCGGAGTCGCGGCGACGGTCAATCTCGCCAGAAATGACGGACCGGAGAGAATGGGATGGTGCTTTGCGCGGAAGATGATAAGCCTTGGACATTGGTCTGGCGTGGGATGCAAATCTCGAGATCAGAGCATCGGATACGGGGCAGGCCTGCTTGCTGCGAGGATTTTATTATGCTGAAGCTGTTGATTCTTCCCGACGAGAGATGACGAGCCTTTTCAAGCAGCAGCAGGGCACACGTGAGCCTGGACTTGCGGAGCGGTCACCGAGCTGGAGCTGGGTTATTGAAGGATGTTCCTTGCTGTGGATTCCAGGGATTGGGTCTGCCAGGATTCGCTTTTTGCCATTGGGCTATCTTCGCTTCGAGCTCTTCGAGGTTCCCTTGGAAGGCATCTTTGGCGGGCTCTTGACGGACTTCCCAAACATCCTCGCTGCTAGGTCCTGTTTTGTATTGAATTGCCTTCTTCCGATAGTGGTCTTGGATCGCCTTCGCTCTATCTTTCTTGTCCCAATTCCTCGTCCTCATACACAGCCAGAAGTCTTGCCAATGGTTTGAGCAAGACCTGAAGTTGCCATACCGGTAGATGTTGACGAATTGTCCGCCGAAGCTTTGGCAGAACATTGCATAGTCCAGAGCAGAACGACAAGAGAGCTCTTTCGGGTACAATGAGTCGGGCGAGATGTCTGTTGGTGTTTCTGCCAGACCGGATTCTCTGGATTGTACTCTGTGCTCTTGTGCATTTCCTTCCTGCGCTTGAAATTCTTTGAGGAGCTCCATCAGCTCCAAGTTGCTCTGCTCCTCCCGTGATAATGTCTGCTTGACCGGTTCTGCAATTGGCGCAGCTGGTCCGGCTTGTGGGTTGATGACCTCGGTCTCATTTTCATTTAGCTCTGTAGGCTGTACGCCGCTAGGGCTAGGTGTTGCTTTCCACCACCAACTCATGTTGGCTCTGTGGATGTAGTGTAGAAACTGGAGAGGAACAAGTGCGCACTTGAAGAGTTCGATCCCGAGCCACAAGTGGCTGAATGGATCAGAGGTCAGCCACAAATTTACCTATGACGTCGACGAAGGATCGGAGAATGCGGCCTGGGCGAAGACCAGGTCCTTTGCACAACACAGGACGTGTGCCAGTCGACATATCTTGCTCCTCGCAAAAGCTCGATCGTTGGCCGAAATCGTGTACCTTTAATGCGGTAATTGCGTTTGCGCGCGTCGATTGGAACGCCGATGATGTTGTGGCACGATCGCAAACCAACACCATGATTCCCTTCAGAGGGCCACCGGGCCGTTTGAGATCCTCGGCTTCGCCATTCGGTCTCCCGGTCAGAAAGCAATACTACTACGCTGCAAATGGCATTCGTCCAAGACTCTCGAGCATTACGATTCCCGCTGGCAGGAGAAAGGCCTCCGCGGAAGCAGGGGAAGACGATTCCGGCCACATCAAAACTCAACAGAATGAGGGCATATTCTTCTTCGATAGTACGTTGCACGGGTCTCCTCACGGACATACACTGATGGAAGGTAGATGTATTTCCACTCAAGCTCCAATGGCTCAATCGGATACCTTTCTTGAATCCTGACCAGTCGCTTCCGGCACTACTCCAACGGGTTAACAACCCGAATCTGGCATTGGCCGATCCCATGAGCATCATCAAACGAGCACTGCCGGACCAATTTCCTTTGAAGGTGACCGAAGTCCTGCCTCGGTTGCGTGAAGGTGGTGCCTTTGTGAAGTTCTCTCATGATCCGAAGGTGTCGCCTGAAGAGTTGGAAAGCACATTAAAGGCATACCTGCAGGAAAAACCTATCAAGCCTTGGTTCAACCCGTTGCGACGAGTCCGAGCTTTCTTGGTCCAAGGCAGACCGTGGATCGAGGATCTGTACCGTCTACCCAGCGCCCGTCTGAAGGTAGAATTCCTACCAACATCGCCAGAGGCGACTGCCGCCGAACTCACACACGAGACCTTGTTCTCCCTCTTTCGACGATACGGGAAACTTGCCGAGATCATATCACAGCCATCAGACTCCAAAGTTATCCCCAGGTATGCATACATTGACTACACGAGAGTCAGATTCGCCACCATGGCGCGAAACTGCATGCATGGGTTTGTGCTACCGGCCGAAGCTGGTGGGGGCAAATCGGGCACCCTTCTCAAGCTGAGTTATGAGTCTCGAGCCAAGGCGCATTGGTTTCGGGATTGGATAACAGGCCACCCCAGGATAGTTGTCCCGATTGTGGTCGCCATTCTCACCGCCATTTCTGTCGCCGTTTTCGATCCCATCCGGACATTTTTCATCAGGATGCACGTGACGCATGGCCTGCATCTCGAAGATCAGCCCGTCGTCAAATGGATACGAACGCAACTTCTTCGTGGATATGATATCATCCGTTTCAACCATCCAAAGGTGCAAGATGAAAGCCTGAAAGCCGTCTGGGAGGACCGCCAGGAAGCGATCCAGCAGCTGCAGACATGGATGATCGAAACGGCCGACACATTCATCGTTGTGCAAGGGCCCAGAGGAGCAGGCAAAAAAGAGCTCGTGATGGATCAGGCATTGAAAGACCGGCCCAACAAACTAGTCATTGACTGCAAGAAGGTGCAAGAAGCTCGCGGAGAGAGCAACACCATTGCCGCTGCGGCTGCGGAAGTGGGATATAGACCGGTCTTTTCGTGGATGAACAACATCAACAGCATGATAGATCTGGCCGCCACCGCCACGATCGGGACCAAGGCCGGCTTTTCTGAAACGGTGGAAATTCAACTGGCCAAAATCTGGAGTAATACTTCCACCGCGTTGAAGCAAATTGCATTGTCGGCTCGCAAAAAGGACGACAAGGATGCGCAACTCGCCGATGACGAATGGCTTGAGGCTCATCCCGAGCATCGCCCTGTCGTCGTCATCGACAATTTCTTGCACAAGAGCAATGAAGGATCGGCAAGCATGGTGTATGACAAGTTAGCCGAGTGGGCGGCGGTCTTGACGACGCAGAACATTGCACATGTCATCTTCTTGACCACGGATGTCTCTTTTTCCAAATCTCTGAGCAAAGCTCTGCCCGATCGTGTTTTCCGTCAGATCACCCTGGGAGACTGCACTCCAGATGTTGCGAAGAAGCTGGTGATCAATCATCTTGACGCCGATGCCGGCACAGAAGGATCCCCGGATGAACACAAGCTCACTCCCTCACAGCTGCGGAACGACTTGGACGAGCTTGACAGTGTGATTCAAGTGCTTGGAGGGCGCCTGACCGACCTGGAGTTTTTGGCGAGAAGAATCAAAGCCGGCGAATCACCCGGCAGTAAGTATCTGGCTCCAGCGTTTGGATCTCCGCTGACAGCCGCGCAGAAGCAGTCCGTGAGATCATTGAACAATCGGCCTCTGAAATCCTGAAGATGTTCCTTCTGGACCATGACACTGCCGACCGAAAATGGACACCTCAGCAAGCTTGGCTCGTCATCAAGGAACTTGCCGCCAATGAGACTCTGCGCTACAATGAATTGCTCCTCAATGACATCTTCAAGAATGGTGAGCCAGTTCTACAGGCCCTTGAACAGGCGGAGCTTATCTCCATCACGTCCAAAAACGGACGTCCTTACGGCATCAAACCCGGGAAGCCGGTCTATCTGGCCGCGTTTGAATACTTGACAGATGATGAAGTATTGAAGAGCCGACTCGACCTTGCCATTCTCAGTCAATTGATCAGCAATGAGAACAAGAATGTGGACAAATTCGAGACCGAGCTCAAGGTATTAGCAGAGATTCCAGGAGCGAGCGAGTTAAAACCCCGGATGAAGTGGCTCTTAGGCAAGGTTCTGGCTTCACAAGCCAAGATCGAGCAGTACGAGGCCCAAAGCGGGCAGTTGAAGAAGATTCTGAGAGACAACTTCTGATTTGTCTGCCGGCATCTCTCTGTGGATGGTCGTGCACAGTTCGACTTTTCATGTACATACCCTTTCCATTACTCTACTCGATTGTTGAATGTGTGCAAGAGGTGCCTTTTGGGATAATTACACCGATCAAACCGGGATGTGCATGTCAGCACTTAAATTATGCTGATGGTCTATCAACGCCAAGGCCACCTCCTGACGAACTTCCAGGTTTATAGTGGCCAGCCTCCTGGAAGTGTCCCGTCGCTGAGATCATGTCAAGCTCATGCTACCTGAAGTCGTCCTATCTTTGGCCGGCGACGGATGTGCCAGCTCGCCTCACGACTGAGAGGATTTGACTGCTGAGCTAATACTGCCTTTGTGGACTCAATATTTCGATCGCCAGATACGGTCTGTTGCTGACGGATAATTTGTCCTAATATATCTTTCCCAAAATCTGCTCTGCAGCCTCTGCTGGAGCTGCAAGCCATGGCCACCTCGAGTCAAAACGGCTCTGCGATACTCGGCCTCGTCTCAACGATCAAAGAACATCCTTATGGATCTGTGGCCGTCCTAGTATTCCTCATCTGCCTTGCTACCAGGATTGTCACGGGCCTCCGTTTCCGCTACGGAGGCGCCAGCCACAGCAGCATCTCTCCGATTCCAGTGGTGCCGTATTCGACTCCGTGGCTGGGACACACCATCCCCTTCGCGCTCGGCTTCCAATCGTATCTGTCCCGTCTCTCACGGTCTTTGGGACCAGACGGGGGTGCATTCGCGCTGGTCATTGGTGGCAGCAAGCACAACATCATCACGTCACCGTCGTTGGCGAAGCAGATTTTGTTCGGCCGCCAGTCGCCGATCAACATGGACCAGCTCGTCTATTACCACATGAACCATTTCTGGGACGACCACGACACGGTTCGCAAGATGGATCCGACGGCTGTCTGGGGTTCTATACATGGGGTGTTGATTGGCATGATGAGAGAAGGTTTCGTCAACACTGCGATCACGGCCACGGTTCAAGGCGTCGAAGAGAGGATTTGGAATCTTGTTGGAGGTTGTGAAAGTTGGGTGGATCAGAGTATCTGGGAGAGGTCGGGGAACGTGAGTGTCGTTTCAACGCTCAGCCAGGACCGGTCAGAAAAGGGATCGCACGACAGATTTGTGGCCGAGGCAAGTCTGCATCCGCTCCTCCGGGACTTTGTCGGAGACCTGGCAAGTATGGTGTTGATGGGTCGTGACTTCATGGAGAACAACCCTAATATCCTCGCCGACCTGTGGTCCACGGACTCCAAGTTCAACATGTTCATGATCGGCTTGCCAACGTGGTTTCCCAGCATGGCTGGCCCTTCTGCGGCGAGAGAACGGATCGTCAAGGCGATGCAAGAACATCACGACGCCCTGATGAAATTCCTCGATGGAGAGGATCCGGGCAGTCGATGGAGTGACATGAGTGATGTCAGCAGTGTCATGGTCGACCGGGTCAAAGCCTGGCGTGCCGCCGGTGCTCCTAAGAGAGCGTACTCGACGGGCGACTGCGCCATTCTCTGGGCCATGAACGTGAACGCCAACCAGGTCATTTTCTGGCTGGTCTGGTACATATTTTCCGATCCAAGTCTGCTTCAAGAGATCCGACGTGAGATCCGACCGTACGTCAAATTCCGGGAGCAAAATGGCACCGGCCTTCCCATCAGGGAAAGCCCCAAGTTGGCCGTCGACCTGCCGGACCTGTGGAACAAATGCCCGTTGCTGAAGGGAGCCTTCTTCGAGACGATGCGCCTCGAAGCCGCCAGCACGAGCTACAAGACCATTGAGGAAGACTTTGTGGTGACGGAATCCGAAGACGATGCACGCATCTTGGGCAAGACACAGCCCGACCGCTATCTGCTGCCCAAAGGCGAATTGCTGTGTATTCCACACGGAGCACACCAAAGCGACGACCGCTACTGGCGTGACCCCCATCGCTTTGACCCACGGCGCTTCTGGGTAAAGGACACAGACGAGAAGGAGGCGGGCGAGATCAAAGTCGACTACGGCACGATGAAGGTGTGGGGTGGGGGGAAGCAGATGTGCAAGGGCAAGACGTTTGCCGAGCGAGAAGTGGTGCTGTTCGTCGCTGCCATCGTTATGTGCTGGGAGATCGAGCCAGTATCAAATGGAGGCAAATGGGTGCATCCAGGCCGCATTCCTGGAGCAGGAGCAGTCCAGCCCAAGCACGACGTAAGAGTCCGGATGTGGAGAAGGGAAGAATGGTAGGAAGGAAAGATCCCGTGGCAGAGACGTCTGAGGTTTTGGCTCCCTCAGGGTAATATGCGATGGTGTTGGAGTGAAATGAAGAGCGAGGACTCTACCTGACTTCCTAACACTGCCAAAGCCCCATATTCGTTATGAGCGGTGTCTTGAGATGTGTCGACGCCATTTCAGCATCTCTGTTGGACTCAGAAGCACATCGAGCAGGGCGACAGGTGCGGCGACGGCCCAGAAGATCCAAAATTCCATACTTACCACTATTGTAGTTGGGGGCAAGAAAACAATGGCCACAGGGAAATGCTTGCAGATGAATCTCCTTTGTATCTCGAGTGACTGGTGCATTAGGTTGTACTATTATTTCTGCCCTTAAACCACCATCCAATGATATCAGATAGTCAAGAGTACTACTCTTCTTCGATGCCCATCAACCTCTTCTCGCCTAGATCCCTGATCTTCTCCTCCAGCACAGTCCGTCCCCATCTGCTGGCCACCTTTGCAGCGGCCTCGATCATCTTGCCACTTCTATCCTTCATCAGGCCCACAATCTCGAGAGCCTTCATGCCACCCTCTTCACCTTCCCGGCACTCGACAGCCAACAGCTGTAGCAATGCCTTGTCGACCTCAATCTCCCTCCGCAAGACCTCAGTCTTCTGCGCATGCCCTGCCTTGTCCCCTAGTCCTTGCACAAGATCATCAAGGAGACTGAGCAATACTGACGACCGCACGAATAGCTCCTCCAGCCTCGCCCCGGCCGCCGCGTTGGTTTCCTCCTGTCCATCGTCTTCCCTTTCCACAGGTCTCCCAACGGGAATGCTCAGTTCGAACTCACTCAGCAGCGGTCTCGGGAAGTAAGGACTCTTTTCACCGCCCTTGAGGATGATGCAATGGAACTTCTCTCCCGCGACAGCCACTGGCCAGTAGCTTTCCTCCCTCTTCCCATCTCTCAAGCGGTCCAGCTGGTTGGTATCGAGAAGCGGCACCCACTTGGCTTGACCAAGGGTCCGCCAATGCAACAGCACGAGCAGCACGCCATGGCTATCGTAGATGCATGGGTCACCGGCATCGCTCCAGAACAGGCTCCTCAAGCTCACGCTGTCCTCGTCAGAATCTGAAGGCATTCCCAGCGCCACGGCATCCTCGTTTTGGCAGTTCTCGTCGGTTCGGACGTCGTCAATACTGTATACCAGCTGGGTGAAACCATCAGCGCCAACTGGGCCATTACCAACGGTGATCACGTAGTCACCCCATGCCGCACATGTGACCGCAGGCGAACTTTTCATTCGCCAGACTCGCACCGGTGTCCCAAACAGTGTCCAGACTCGAACATAATTGCTGCTCGTGGTGGCAACGATATATCTGTTGCTCAAGGCCAGGCACGTCACCTCTTCACCCTCGGGTAGGCTGATTCGCGACTCACGTCGGTTTGTCCACGTCTCGTGAGGTCTATAAAAGATCATGGACGGCTGCCCGTGATTCGGAGGACAGGAAAAGAGCGTGCCGCTCTCGTTCAGACAGGCTTTGTCGTACAGGAACGGGTCCGTAAAATGAAAGTCTCGGTACATCTCCCGATCGTAGAACTCGACCGTCACCGTGTTGTGGTCATCCTGGTCTACGGTCCAGACAAAACCGATCAGGTTGAGGCATAAATATCTGCGGTTGCCCCGCCAGGGAGTGGCACTGGGTTGAAATGGTTCGTGTATTTGCGGTTCCCAAACGGCCGGTCTGGTTCGCTTGTCCATGTGACCATCAGGTGCTCCAAGGTGGCCATTTGTTCTTTTTCCATTGCCATTTTTTCCGGTTGTGTATCCTGCTCCATCGTCGTCGGAAATCCAGTCGTAATCTTCATCAGGATCGGGTCCAAGTAATTCGTCGAGGCTGTCGGGCGTGCCCGCACGATGTTTGCCCTGACCATTGACGAGAGGTTTCCGCCCATTCACTCCTGCAGCCCTCTGATCGAGCGGGTCATGAAAGAAAGGCGCCCTCACTTTTGGTCCCTTCAGAAGCTTGACGTGTCCATCATCTTGCAGAAAGTTGGGGATAATAAAGGCTTCACCCCACGAATTCGTCCAATTGAACAGGTTCTCGCCTCGATTATGCCACGTAATGTTCAGAATCTTCTCATAATTAAAGGTTTTCAACACTTTTTGCGTTTGCGTTTCCCATATGACAAGTTGATCATCTGTACTGGAGCTGGCCAGGAGGGCGCCGTTAGGAGACCATGCGAGAGATGTAATGTCTCCCGTGTGTCCACCCGTAAACATCCTTTGCTGGGCCCCGTCTTCCAAAGAGATTACCTGAATATCTCTGGTCGGGGTGGCGCAGGCAAAGGCTCGGCCATCAGGATGCCAGACACATCGGGATGTCGCATCTTCTGCCGTCTCAAGTCTCTTGATGACTCCATCGATTGTCCTGACCAGAGTCGGTTCGGCGGACGCGGTAGAGTATATGTAAATGACGCCATTTGTGCATGAGGCCGCCAGATAGGTTCCCGAGGGATCGTATGTGAGATGCTTTATGGGTTTAGGGTGTTCTCTGAGGATGATGACTTGCTCCATGTCCTGCCGATTGACGAGTTTGACTTCCAGTTCGCTGTCACTTGTGAGAATGGCATGCAGACATCAATGGGACTCGACTCACTCGCTGCAGACGGCAAGCCACTTCTCGTCTGGTGACAGGGCGAGATCACGGATTGGAAGCGTACACCGCACCAGCATCTTATCCAAGGCCCCTTCAGGAACCGTATATTGGCAGACGGTTCCGTCCTCACATCCCAGGATAGCGTAGTCGTTCTGCGAGCATCAGCATTACCCCATCGGCAGCCTCACGCTGACATACTCCACATGCAACGGCATAGGTGTCTTCGTGTGTGTCCGGTAGCATGTCAGGTTCGCCATTGTCACCAGTTCTGAACGATCGAGCATAGTTTCCGCACCCAGCCACAATCAATCTCTTGCCGTCGGGAGAATATTGCAAGAAGGTCGGTCCCGGAGGTTGAGCAGGGCGTCCAGGAAAAGGAGGTCGTTCAGGCATTTTGATTTTGTTCTTCGATCAAGAGGAGGGTGCCACACCTTCTTCAGCATCATTCACGCGTCGCGTCAGGTCGCGTAAATAGTATTGGCGCCAAGGGTTTAGCGGAAGATGCCAAATCAGTAGGATCTGACCAGGGATCGGGTACATGATCGTATATGCAACCCCTTATTCCTGCTGACGGTTCTCCATCATAGGGCTTGTGAAGGACATGGACGCGTCGCACAGTATTCTATTCCTGACTGACTTTCGCTCTCGAAGCCCTTATGGGGCACAACAGTGCAATGTCGATCCACATTTTCTTCCCAGATATTTGCAACCAAGACCACCTCTTGAGATGATTGCTCTGCTGCTTGACGGGCCGGAATGCTTCTCTCTTTCACTTGATGTCTCGGTAAGATTGGCACTCTCATCAGCTACAAACAGACTTGAGTCATCCTCATTTCTCTTTTGCTCTCGCCGTGGTGGACTCTTTCCCCTGGCGGTTCGGCTCCTCTTCCCATTCACGCCTGCTTACATCCTTATGTTTTCATCAGAGGTGCATTAAATGACCTATTCCATCTCATAGAGTTATACAACAACATAAGCAAGCTAGTACGGACCAGTAACTCAACTTCTCAAGCCGTTGAACCCATTGACCATTCAGCAACTCATCGACCGCGCATTCCACCAATTAACAGGCCTGGCCTTGTCATCGTCCTACAAAGTTATCTGCGTGTCCAGGCACCATCGCGGGGACAGTCGATTCAGATCCGATGCCTCATAATGCAGATGACGCCCAGCTTCTGCAGCTCCCTGGCAATGATCAGCACGTTGATTTCGTCCATGAACGTCCGTGCATTGGTAGATTTCCAACGGCAGGTAATATTCTAACTTCTAATAGTGTCGCGTTTTCGCGATTTGTGGTTTGATCGTGAGAACAAGCAATGGAAATTTCTAGCGGACAACGCCACGGATGAGGTCATGTGCTCGTTCTACCAGCAAGTTCCGCCATACGAGATGTGCTTGCACCAAGATATGCACTATTGTCGTAAACGAAGCGACCATATTCCGGCCTATCTCGATGGCATTTCCAGCACTTCAGAATCCGGCTCGCAAGCACTCAGACATGCCTTTCAGGACTTCGTCGGTGCAGCAAATGCAAGACGTAACTCGGCCTTCCAGTTCTGCGAAGCCCTAGGTCGAATATCCGCATTGGTGGCCTTTGCGTACCCTTTCTTCAATGAGTCTGCTGCCTCGTCCTGGTGGCATTGCCCCGACGTCCTGGCCACCATCTCCGAGTTCGACATTGCTGTGCAGAACTATGAGTCCGCGGTCTCGTGTTTTGCATCTTGTGAACAGGCAATCAAGAACCTGATTACCAGGAGTTGGGGCATTACAGATCATAATCCAGATCTTCGATCCCGCCAGGCGCTGTCCATGTTTTCCAGCACGGGCGGACTTCCCGACCAGAGGATATTTCCGCACGAAAGGCCAGCCTTGTGTCAGCGGTCCAGCTTAAAAAGAAAAGCAGAAGACGTCGATGAGATGGACCAGATGGAGGGCTTTGTCGATGGTCGACCATGTAAGAAGTAGCTATGGTTTGTGCTCCGAGACTGTAATCGAGAACTCTACTGCGTAATCCAATGCACCAGTTGCTTTTCTCGATTGCTCCCCTGTCTTCGAGAGGGCTTGCCATTGAACCGGACCTGACGCCGTCGAGGTGGCCCCAGTTCAGCATCTCTACACCGCCACGAGAGTACCCAAGTCTACATTCCGAATGCGAAAATTTTTTTACTCAATGAGGAAGTTTTCTGCCAAGTCCATAGACCAACATCGAAGCAGATTGACATCCTCGTTCATTGAGTGGTTCGGAGACGGCTTGGATCTGTCACACGCCCGCTTGGGTTGGAGGGCTTGTCCCCCCTCTTCCCCTCTCCTCTCGTATGTGCTTTTCTTTTGGCCGGCCTCAATGACTTGGGCCTTGCGTCCTGTCTCGATGACTTTCGCGGTCAGGTTCCTGATTACCAAGGGCATTAATGCATTAGCGCATATCTCCTCCCAGCCTATGCCTACGAGCAGATTTGCTGGCGGTGCTCAAAGAGGCAGGGACAGCTACCAACCATCCTGATATTTTGGATGAAGCTTATTTCGCCCTATGCTGCCGGGACCAGCCAACTCCGCAGCCCAGATGTCATTGAGGCCACGGCGGCGGAAGAACTTTGACCAGTCACCATCCAGCGAATCATGAACACGATGCTGCACGGAGTCAGTGGCCACCAACGTAATGAAATAAAGTCTAGGAACAGGTACGCTCTATTTCTGCAGACCCACGAGTGTAGAGAATTAAAGGATTTGGAGAACAAAATGCCTTCGGGTTATGTCCTCGCTGAAAAATACCCTGAGTCATTGGTTCCAATGGCCACCAATTCACGGCGCCAACAACTCCACGCTAATGCACAGACCCTGACACGAAGCGGACCAGCCACTTCATCTCTTAGCTTTCCGTGGGCAATGACGAAGAAGGCTGTTGCAATGGTGGTGGCGGCGCAGGCGGCGGTGGCGACGACGAGGGGGTTGGCGACGGGGGATATAAACACCGGCGTATGTGGGAGATGACATCCTGGACATATTCGCGACCTTGGACAAGGACTTTGTCCATGTGCATGAAAGGGTGAGGCACGCCGAGGAATCTCCTGACAATGACCGTGTTACCGGCTTCTTCCACCGTTCTGGCGTATGCTTCGGCCTCGTCCCTCAAGGGGTCAAATTCGGCGGTACCGATCCAGGTCAGCGGCGCTAGGTTTTCGAAATTGGGAGCATTCATCGCATCCGCGAACCAGGATATATCCCGTCTCAGGTCCTTCTGGGACACTCCAGGATGCGCGTTGGATAACGAAATCCACTTGAATGTGTCGAACCACTTGAGCTTCTCCCAGTTGAGTAAGGGTGCGAATTCGCTCTCGCGCATGCTCGGCCAAGGACTCATATCCGGGGTGGCATATTTCCGAACGTCGCTAATGGTCGGCGTGCCGACGATGACCCCTTTCAGTCGCTCTCCAAACCCTCCGTCGCGAAAGAGATGATTGAGGATGAGGGCGATCGTGGCGCCGGAGGATTCCCCACCAAAGGTCATATTGGTCGAGTCTATCGAAAAAGTCGTGTGATTTGCCAGAATGTGTGCCACGGCGGTCAAGCCGTCCATGATGCCGATGGGAAAGGGGTATTCGGGAATCAATCGATATTCGACATCGATCACACAGCAGGGTACGGACGCACAGATATGGTGGCAGATATGCGCATCGGTTTCCAGGTCGCCCGCCGCCCAGCCTGCGCAAGTCAGCATGGTGCCGGTCCAGCCTAGGACGGACATACGGACCTCCACCGTGGAAATTGAAATGGACTGGCCATATTTTCCGCTGGCCGGGCTCCTCCCCAGGCGGCACATAGACCCTAACATTGATGTCGCCTGGGTATTTGTCCCAACCAGGGACCTGTGTCTCGCCGATGCCACCGACGCCCGTGGCGGGGGCCGTGGCATAAGAGTATAAGGCTGAGTAGTTCTGTCGCACAAGGGGAAGATCGGTCGATGGAGGAGGCCCATTCGCGATATAGTCGTTGTACAGTTTAACAAAGGCCGGGTCGAGTTTATCAACGATCGAGGCGTGGATGGGGTTGCGCATGGCGGGCAATTTGGACGCGTCTTTCATCTCAGTTCTTTGTTCGCGATCGCTCGTCATGGTCGCATGATCTGGCAAAAAAGCAAAAGCCCGAAGCGAGCAAAGGTCACCTCAAGGTATAAAAAATCCAAGGCTCTGGCGCGAGGAAGTGTCCTCCTGCCTAGGTCATATGATAATCTCCGGCATGCTGTTGCGCAGGTGAGGGTACAGCAGGGCATGCGAAGCAGGGTACGGCTGCCCTGAGTTCGGCGGACGGTTGGCGAGTTTAGTTTAGCGATTGGGCAGCCAACTGCCAAAAGTCCGAGCGGAGAGGCGAGTCCAGTGTCAGCAGCCATTCTTGTTGGAGTAAGGCTCCACTGAAAGTCCGCTGTATTATGACGTCCTGTCTTTCCACCCTTGTCTTCGCCCTGGTCCATGTGGCCAGCTTGTCTCTATTCATCACATCCATCTTAGTGGTGAGGAAGGTGAGCGGATAGAACCGTCGCAGCTTGCTCAATGATCACTATCCCTGCCGTCTTACCGGCTACTCCACTCTCGAACGTTCACACCTCCATCTGACTATGAACTCAATGCAGGCCTCGTAAAGATTATCGACACGAACGTCCCCCAGGATGACCTCGGGTGCCAGATGTCGACAGACCCGAGCTTCGAGAGGACATGTCTCTTTGATCTAGAACAAGAGACCAACCTTTTGAGGACGTGCATTCCGAGCTGCTGCAGATAGTCCTACTGCACCTGTGGTCCCTTAATTAGGGCCATCAAAGCTATTTTCATCCGTCACTACGAGCTGGGGCGAATATACTACCCACTCGCAACATGTATCTGCAGCTGGTCAGAGACCTCCGGCCTGAGACGGATCGTTGTTGACGCCACAATTCTCACCGGATTTTGACCCGTCCATCCGGCTGTTCTGGCAATGACCATGGCCCCATGGCTGCCCTATATGTCTTCGTCGTATTCAATTTCCAAGGCTCCCTGTCGAGATTGTCTCTCCATCGGAGGCTATCAAAGACAATTGGTGCTTCGACATTCGTCCTTTGAGATTGGCCCTATCCGCTCAGAAGCCTACTTCGCTGTCCTCATTTCCCGTCACATAAATTCTGTCGTCCCACCCTCGAGGGCAGCTGAAATCTCTTCAACAAGTCACTCACCTCCCTCCTCTCCTCCTCTACGTCGTCCATCATCCGCTTCATCTTCTTCTGCGTGTCGTCGACCCGCTGATGGGTGACCTCGACATCATCCAGCGTCTGTGTCACGGCCTCGAAATGCGCCCCGAGCCGTTGAAACAGGCTTTTGACCATGTGCACGGGAACAGCGCCTGCCTGGATTATGTCCAGATATTCTTCCAATTCGTCCATGTACGTGACAAGCGATTCGCGCTGTTCGGCGATGGAACTTTGGGCAAACCTGCGCCGCTTGGGGAGGACAGGCCAGAGATTTGGTGCCGGTTTAGAAGGCCGGGCAGTTCGTGTTCTCGTCAAGCTGATTTCAGATTCTGACATGTCTTCAATGTCTGCATCATCCTCCGCCTCCTCAACGGCGTGGGTCGAAGTGGTGTCGAAATCATTCCGCCCCAGCTTTTGCCGCTTTGTGGCAAAGGTCTGAGCTGCCGCCACCAGATAGGAGTCTTCTGTTGAATCACGTCTCCTCTTAAAAGAAGGCTGAAAAGTCACAACATCACCATTGACAGACTCATCTTCCTCATCTGCCGAGTGCTCTTCTCTGCTTGCGACGGTGCCGGAGGTATCGTCTTTTGAAGACATCGGAATGGTGCTCGTGCGTCTGTGAGCACTGGGACTCCCAGAGAGGCCGTTCAGCGCGGCATCAACCTGAGCTTCGGTAGTCGAGATCGGGACTTGCGTCACCGTAAGTCGGGTCTCCGCCTGAGGGCCTGACTCTCCGCTCAGAGCACTGGAGGAATCGTCTGCACCTCCCTCCTCGTCGTCGAGAGATCTGTCCGGACTGTATCGGCCAGGAGACTCGGCCTCCCTGAGCGCCGACATGGTGTTCCCGGCACCACGTTCCTGCTTTGATTCTTCCCATCCATCCTCAATCCCAGAATCTCCACTGTCCTCTCTCTCCTCCTTCCAGGACTTTCTCCCCCTTCGTTGGTGGCCTTCCTCCCCCCACCCTACCGCACAATCATCCAACGGCTGCCCCTCACAAGGACCTCTATCATGCCTCCAGCGTCCATCTCTCCGTCCTCGCCAATAATCCACATTCACGTGCTTCTGTCGTCCAGCTCGGGGCCAGTAAAGTCTCTGCACGACCTCGTAGTCCGTGTACTGGTCTGGGTTCTCCATGGGTGCCGAGAACACGTTGCCCATGTAAGTTGGGAAGGAACAGAGTGAGCGCAAGCACGGAGCCAGGCAATATACAAATGCCACCGCCAGCAAGAACCCGACAAGTTTGCGAGTCAAGTCAAGTGGAAAGTGCGAGTGACGGGCACAACTGTATCAAGTATTGTCGTGGAATTGCAAATCTTCCAACTTGCTGACGGTCAGACAACCACTCACTCACTTGTCCTCGCCGTGTGCGCCGCTAGTTGGTCTTGGGGGAGAAAGAATACTCAGCCTTTGCAGAAGCAAAGCGATGCTAGGGGAATGCGAATCAACATCGAAAAAAGGTCGAGTAAGGGTCTTCAGGAAGTTTGCAGCATGAGTGGTCAAGGTTGCAACTTTGAACGGTAGGGATCACATGGGAATAGGGGGTAGAGAAAGGGGGTGTTGCAAGAGAGTCCCCTGAAATCGCCTTATTCTAATTGGATTTCTCACCTCCAATCCGGCGTCAGGACCGCCACTTCTCCCAACTTTAAGGAGCCTGGTTTGACAGGTGGTCCGTCCACTGCAACCAGCAGTGGACTGTTGGCATAAATCTGATCCGTTCAAAATTCAAAAGGATAATTATTACAATCATATTACCGTCAGTACCTTAGATACCTCATCCAGTAACGCCTGCGTCAACATGGCGCTTTGCAGTCTATGTGATGAGTGTACACAGAACCAATCGACCGGTCCATTCAGCAATCCACTGAAAAAACATGAAAAACACGATCTCAGCCGACCAATGAATGCGAGATGAACTCTCTGACCCCAATTGCGCCGACTCTTCAAATCCAATGGTCCTAACTCCGTTCTGCTCTGCTATGCACCTTCACAACCCCCTGATCGCCTCTGTCGCTCAAGATGATGTCTGATGGGGCCGGAAGTGGTGTCTGCCGTTTCCCCGAAATGCCTGGTTCAGGCCTTCTTCTTGCCCGCCACGATCGCGGCTCTCCTTCTCGCTGCCACATCCCCCTCTCCTAGCCACTTGCTTGCTTTGATCAGCTGGATCACGTTGATGATTTGCTTTCCCGCCATGACCGGGGCGCTGATTCCGGCCAGGATCCAGGGAACAGTGCTGTCCATCTTGTTTGCCCGTGCCATCTCCATGGCGCCCGCACTCCAAGGGTTCATGAACAGCGCACTTGGTTTCGGATGCGCGGGAGAACTGGCCTGGGTCGAGTTCGCACCGTTTTGGCCTGGTACGAGCAGCGAGGGCGAGAGATAAGGGGAGGAGAAGGAGAGAAGGTAGAGTGCAATGAAGAAGAGCTCATTCAGGGCGCAAAACACGAAGAGAACGGTCTAGGTCAGAGGTCAGTCAAGGAGTCTTCAACAATATGCTTGGGTGACAGACTCGGTTCGTATAATACAAGTGCAAGATTTTACTCCGGCTCGAATCGACCTTCTTGTGACTTTGGCCACTGCCGCCCATGGTCAAGGTCGCGTACATGTGGATGTAGTGGCTCGCCAGGTCCAGACTGATCAGACCTTGGAAGATGATGGCCCATCTCGGAAAAGCGGACGCCAGGAAGACCAGCAGACAGGACGTCGTGCACCGATCAGTCACCATGTCCAACACGGCGCCAAACGTTGTGGATTGGTTGTACCGACGAGCCGCAAACCCGTCCGCGGCATCGAGGAGGCACGAGACGCTGTAAAAAAAGGAACATGTCCGTGGGTGCAGGGGCATGTAATAGAGTGACGCTGTCGCCAGGATGATGCGAGCATAACCTGCCAACTTCGGGTCAGCCTCAGATGACACCCTGCAGGATGCATGCGTTACCTATTAAATTCGGGACGAACAAGAAGATATTCTCCTCCTTGTAGACCTCCGACTCGGTTTTCTCAAGACCGCCATTCATCTTAACATGTCCATTAGCAGCCGCCGACAGAGCGCTGTCTTTCTCGTGAACCTCTCCCATCCTCGTGCTCGAGGCAATGCGCCGAACGGTATCGTTGGTCAAGTCGTAACAGATGTCTCCCTTCAAAGTCGACGGAGCGCAACCCCAAAAGCTCAGGGACGGCGGTAATTCCGGGCGACCTTCGATAACGGATGGAGGGAAGATAAAGAGTCAAGGGAGGTGTGAGGATGGCTTGGTGAATCCTCGTTCCGTTGTGTCCGGGAGCAGGAGGAATGCGGGCGTGCCTAATCCTCAGAGTCAAACGTATTCAGTCCAATTTACGCTGTTCAGTGGATGGCCTTCGCGACAGGCGCAGCAGAACATTTGAATGATCCCTGCAGAGGTCCACCTGGCAGCGGATATCGCGGAGAAGATGCAGCAGGCTTGGCGCGGATCGCTGGCATTTCAACTGGTTGAGCGTCAACATTGTGTCAAAGTATGTACATCTTCAAGACTCCATCCTAGATACACGTGGCAGGCATATGCGACCGGACTACTCCCGACTGGATCGTGGATCAGCAGCCGCTTGCCGCTTGTAGTCGCGACTCTCCTTCGATCCCAGACTCCCATGGCCACCCTCCAACCTCCTCTCCCATCCTCCCATCCGTACCACCAGGCAAGTGGCATTGTCGCCCTCTGCTGACACCTCGGTGGCAAAGTTCACCACATCCCTGGCGGCTTGCTCCGGTGTCTTGGCCTCTTTGACAATGTCCACGACCTCCTGGTCGCTGAGAGTACCCGACACACCGTCAGAGACCAGCACCATGAAGGAATACTCGGCCGCTCCCAGTTCAACGCGTTTGATCTCTGGTTCCGCACTGACGCCGATGCGTTTGGAGGCCATGTCGCCGAACGCGCGCGTATTGGCGAGGCCTGATATCCGCTCCTCACCAAAGGAGTCGGTGACGAAGCTGGCCGCGTATCGCCGTAACCGATTGGTCTCGACAGGGGACGACGGATGGTGATTCGTCGTCAAAGGGATTGCCGCTCCCGTCGCCGTCGAGCACAGGAGAATTCTTGTGTCGCCAACGTGCGCAACCAGCAGCGTCGAGGTGGTCGATGGGTTCCAAAATGGGACCGCCGAAGGCGTGGACACCAGAGCCACGCTGCACGTGCTTCCTCCCTTGAACCGGCTCGGACCACCAATGTGCGCCCTGACTTTGCTTGGGCTGCCCAGGATTTCGCCCTCGTTGAGTGGTCGTTCGGCCCGTGTATTGTCGGCGTTTTCGGTTTGCTTGGCTGCTTGCGCCGCGACAAAGTCGTAATCAGCCTTGAGAAAAGCATAGGACATGACTTCCTCGATGGCAGCACCACATGTCACATCCTGTCCACTCGCTTTCATCGCGTCCGACTCTTCGCCGAGGGTCTGATAGCTGCCGTAGATGGAGAAATACGCCGGCTTAAACCGGCGAAAATATCCTCCCACCAGATCTTTCCAGTTCTTGGTCAGTTCCTTTTCCAGCGCTTTAATCCTTTCCTTATTGGCCATCTGGATGAGCGGAGGATCACCGGGATACGGCAGTTCACTGGCTCGTCGATGGCCGTCAGAGACCCCATCTCCCGACCTTCCCTCGTTCTTCTTGGGTTGTCCATCCACGGTCGCGTCACCCGGATCCAGGGCCACCTTACTATGTTTGAGTGGCCCCACACGGCCTTCGAGTAGCCCTGTCGAAGGTTCTGGGGTCTTCTTCTTGTTGGCCTTTTGCAGGCTCGACTGGAGGTCAAATTGTCGGCAAGACTGTTCGATGTAGTCATGCAGTCTCTCGCGGAGAAAGTCGCTGCACTCGGCTCCGCCGTGTCCATCGAAAACACCAAAGTAGAAGATTTGAGGGTCACCACTGGCGCCCTGGGCCGATGTCCCTTCGCCCGGCGGCTTGGATAGCGTAATCGAGGGAGGCGGCCGCTTTGCAAAAGCCGGCAACTCAATCACACCCGCTTGATACGAGTCTTCATTGTACGGTCTGCTGCCCCGGGAAACAGAGGCGCCGTAGTGATGCTTCGCACTCCTCAGAGGTATCCGGACCACCGTTGTGTCTCTGGACACAGATGGGTGAGCGGCTGGCGCTAATTTTTCGTCGGGCGTATGGGGCGTCGAGTCGGTGCGCGGGAATTTGTGCGCGAGACCGGTGGCCGAACGTGAATCAGGGTGCAGTGAGGATGACGGAAGATGGGTAACGAAATAGTCGTGGAATCGGCGCCGTTGGTGCTTGATCTTGATGTCCCGTACGCAAGTCCTGGTCTGTGGTCGCGTCTGGCAGATAAAAGTGGCCAGCAGGTCTGCCGCGTGAGGATGAGCGAGTGTCGGAGGATGTCATGGGCCTGGAAGAGAGACGTACCATAATATCGATCGATGGAAGCGGACAGAGGGAGCAGCTGCACCCGACTGCAGTGCGACATGGTTCACAGACACCCGCTTCAGGATCGCCATATCACCAGCTCATCGTCCATGCCATAAATAAACCACAGAGAAGGCGGGAGGGGAGAAAGATCTATAGCGCAGACAAACAAACGAGAGCTGCGGCGGATGTAAGATCGGAGAACTGATATGATCTTGGCCCGAGGTGTGGAGTGCGATGCCAGGAAGGCGATTGCGCCAGTTTGTCTTGTGCAGATCTCGGAAACACGGCGCGCCCCTGCCGCACCCCTGCTATATACTGACGACGTCAAACCAGACCCAGCACTGGTTCAGCAACCTCGCAGCTCACAGTGTGGCAGATATGACCATGATGAAATACTGGATGTTTATAGATGTTGCCTTTGCTCCCATTTTCAAAGGCCCCACCGTGTACAAGGAAAGGCCTGTCTGGCGGAGCGGTATTAATTCATGTACAGTGGTCCGTGCTCCACTGCTGTCTGGATGTTTATGTTGCTCCAAGTCTACTCTATCCCGATCCTCGACGACATTCCACAGGCACAAAATTGGCGCATCGCGGGAGGAAAGGAAAAAGGGCGCAGTGTGTCCTGGAATGATCACAACTTAGGAGGCCATTCATTTGTATCCTCGACCGTCCTCGGCCGCAGTCGTCTCGTGCTTCCATCCGATACTCTGGGACCCATCTGCAGTGCCGGTCCGTACGAATCGAAGCTTTCGTCACCGTGGAAATGCCAACCTCGCTCCTCGCCCTGGCTGAGATGACTGCAGTCGCTGTTCAGGATGCAATCCCAGCCGCCAGCGACTCCGCCGTTGCTTTTCCACTCCGCATCGTAGTACGCATCCGGGGAGACGACGACCTTGCGGCGGACGAATCTGCTGATGCCACACGTGTAGCACTTGAAGTCCTCTTCGTCGTAGTCGTCGGGCATCTGCCCGGTCAGCGCCCTCCCGCTGGCGATGATCGGGGCGGCATGGCCCGACAGGAGCAGTATTACCTCCTCTTCACCTCGCCCTGCTTCGGCATACTCGCGGTCGACGTCTTGTACGATCCGCGCCAGAGCCTGGGCAATCCGCTCGTGTAGTTCGCCGATCGTCTCCCCGTGCTCACTAGGTATTATTCTCGACTGATAGTGCTCGTCCAACCACGGAAAATACTGCTGTCGCAGTCTCGCAGGCTCGGCGGGTTTCGGTTGGACGAACCAAGCGTGGCCAAACCACTCGCCTATGCCTCGTTCTCCTCGGACCTTGAGAGTGGGCATCAATTTGTCTTGCGACGACGCTTCAAACCCCAGGCTCTCGCCGAACGTCTCCATCGTTGGACGCAGCGTTTCAAGACATCGGTAGAAGAGACTCGAGTATATTCTCAGACGGTCCTGTTTTGCGAATCCGATGAGAGTTTTGCAGAAAAACTGGCCAGTCTCCTGCGCCTGACGCACACCGTGAGACGCCAGTGGAGGGTCCGCTGGTAATCCTGTCGGGTATGGGTGCGTGGAGGTATACTTTCCAGTGGTGGGATCTAATATCCAGGCGAGGCGGTGGCCATGTCGTAGCAGTAAAATTTCAGTCACCGGCATGGTTGCTCCCACAGCAGATTGCGGCCCATGGATTAGACAGTCCTCGCAATATTGGGTGATGAGATCAAGATTTCAAAGCTGGCAGAAAGCAGGCGGTGAACACCGGCCGAGGCACATGCTTATTCAGTATGAGCTGGAGAACTTCAGAACTTCCATGGCATTGCATCTAGGGCATTGGATCCATCTACCAGATCCACAATCTAGCTTGGTCACCTGGTGGTTGCGTCTCGCATGTTCGACCCATTTAGTCTTTTGGAGTCCATCGGCACCTGACTACGTCCCAACTTCGAAGGCTCGTCATCAACCCTGACGAGCTGCGTGATGCAACAGGTTCAAACATCACCGTCATCGACATAAGCTTCAATGCACTGCCGAACAGTTCAACCATGTTTCTCTCGAGTCTTCAACCCCCATTTCACTCTTCGCAGTTCGAGGAGGAAGAGGCTTGCCACCAAGAAAGTCAAGCCCGTGTAAACCTGGGGATAGAGGTAGGGTCTGTCTGAGCCAGGGCTCCTGAGCTCTAATGCAATTGCTTCTGAAACTAGATCATGTCAGCGGACAGCGAGACGGAGATGTTGCGTTTGATCTTGTCTCTCACATAGTGCAGGCATGGACACGGTCAGCCACATCAGGCTGAGAGTTGACGGCAGCTCTTTCAGGTCCACCACCTCGGCACAGAGTGGCGCAATGACCTGGAGGCTGTCAGTGAATATGGTCACCGTCAGAGACATACGACTGACCCCCCAGTAGATACCGCTGGTCGCACCAACCAGCAGCGCAAAGAAAATGAGCAGGCCGTAAGAGGTGTCCGGGATCCATATTGCGAAGCAAAGGACGACGTTCGAGGCGGTAAGAGCGCAGGCGACTGTCATCCTGCCGAATTGATCACTCAAGACCCCTACAAAAGGTCTGCCTACGGCCGCCCCGAGGTTGAGGATCGCGACGACGATGCCTCCTTGACTTTGGGAGAGCCCAATCGCCAGAGCGAAGGCCGAAAGTGAATACAGCATGGTGATATACCCCAAGATGGAGAAGAAGGTAAACCCGACCAGGAGGAGCACTCTGTATCTTCCGAGAATTTCAATGTCAAAGGGCCGAATCTCTGGCCGAATGGTTGCGTTCCGATCCCGAATCAAGATTGAGGCGGTCAGTAAGACCACGAACGTGATGATGCCGACAATTCGCAGAGACCACGCCAGCGAGATGTTCTGGATCATGGGTGTCGTCGCGAGCGAGAATGTCATGCCACCGATACCAGATCCTGCGGATGCGATCCCTTGTGCCAGACTTCTTCTTCGCAAGAACCATTGCGCGAGCACGGGCGCGGCCGGCAGCCACACAAATCCCAACCCCAAGCCGACGAGGATACCTTGGCTCAAGATCAGGTGCCAGAATTCCGTCGCGAATGAGGCGGCCACAAAACCGGCGGCGAACAAGAAACATCCAAAATACATGGGCTTATTCGTCCCCATCTTCCTCGTCACGAGATTGACCAACGGTGAACAGAGCATGGCGGCGGCAAAGTTTACACCTCCCACAAAAGTGAAGTCCAGATCGGTGGCGCCATGAAAGGTCTCGTGTGAAATATAGTAAGACAGGTAAACTCCATAAGACTCGAGGGCCATCAGCGCTTCGTTGTAGTCGACCAGAGAATACGTACCGCAATGACCCCCCATGTCCATCCGTTCAAGAGAAACATGGCCAGACAGCACACCCATCCGTAGCCTCCATCAGGAGGGTCTGAATCGCTGCCAGGCGGCGCTGGCCGGACTGTAACCTCGACATCTCCGGTCGTGCTGCCTGCCGACATGGCATGGCGAGACAGTAATAGCTGAGGGTGTTATGTCGGTGAGTCGAATGTGTGGAGAAAAGTCATTCCAACGACTGTGGACCTCCAATAGTCTTCATTGTCAAGTCGGACTTTATATCAGCTTCCGAAAACCGCTTCCGCTTTTTCAGGACCGAGGTGGGAGCCATGCCCATTCAGGCCGACTTGCTTTTACACATCGATAGCAATCATGGCGCATTTCTCCGCAGGTGGTCTGGTGCTGTCATTGTTGGAGTACCGTAGCGGAGTTGCAATTTGGAGAAGCTCGGCGTAAATGAGTCCGAACTTCGGAGCTCTGTTTGATCACTGGGGGTACGATGTGGGACTGATAGAACTGACCTTGGTTCACGAATGAAAAGAGGTCAGCAAAGCGGTGCAGTCTGACAGGACGCTCCCACCAAACTGAGGATCAGTGGTATGTCATCAGCGACCGCTACCCAAGTGATACTGACTGCCATATTATGCAAGAACAAGAATAGCATGTGGAAAGCTACGTGGCCAGGCATGCCTTGAATATTCCACAGTGAGAAAGCCTGTATCATATGCGTGGATTTCGAGTCTGTCTCGCAATGGACATTCTCCTGTTCATCATACGAAGGAGGTGATAATGGCAGCACCTAGCCAAAGTGTCGCGCTGTTGATTGTACCTAGCCACACCCGCTCCATCGTGGGCGGGACTTTCATTTTGCGCGTTCCAGACGGTGATTCGGTCTTCATGCCATAAAGCGTTGAAGTTTGTTGTGTTGCGTCCAGAAAAGGTTCAGAAAAAAATAGAATGCTTCATCACCTTTGAGCGTCAGGTTTGTGTACTGCCATCAGATCGTTTGAACCTGAGACTATGTCAACATTAATTCTGTCTCTGCCAGAAATAACCGACCACGAAAATACCTTCTGTACAAAGTGCCGTCCACGAGCAAGGCGCCACATCCGAAAGACGGAACGCAGGTCTGCGCATGTGTAGTTTGGCTCGATCGCCAGAATAACTGACCCAGAATGACTGAGGCAGGATGACTGAGCGATCCTCTTTCCGCTTGGTGTGGACAGCTCAAATATGGAGCAGGTGATCCAGTGGTAGGCCGCATGCATGGACACACCGCTTCCAAGTAGCGTTGTGTCAAGTCCAGTTCTCAGCAAGCTATTCAGCCCTTTTCTTCAAGCCAGACTGAAGTGTCTCTGGACCATGAACGACTTCTCCTTGTGAATGAACGCGTCCATGCGGCTTTGGACTTCCTGAGTGGCATCGTGCTGGTCATTATTGTCGAACAATTTGCTCTGGTCACAGCGTCAATTCTCAGCGAATTTCTGGATCCCCCATCCAATCGGCTGGCTGAAGGCCGACAATCTGCTCCTCTGCTTCATCCTCCTCTTGTCTTGCATTAGCGCGCTTCCCTTTCCTGACGACCTTTCTGAGTTCCTTCACTCCGACCTCATCCCTGGCAAATACCTGAAAGCCTCGGACGTGCGTGTCTTTTCCATTCTGATGATTCTCGCAAATGCGGACCTGCACCACCATAGCCTTGAGTACGTCGCCTCCAACAACATCAGCAGCAGCAGCGAAGTCGTCCATCTCAGTGTCGCCCAGCCCGTACACAGACGTGTCAGGCAGCAATCCATTCGCGAGTGATTGGTGCCGCTTCTTTCGCGATTTGATCCCTCTCGCGACCCGGTCAACGTCCGCCTCGTCCTCGACTTGGTCGACGTTGATGTTCCCGGGGTCATGTGTCTCTCTTCCTCCGACGCCCTTCAACGGTATATCTATCCACCCTCTTACGCCCTCGATACTGCTGTGCGTCTCTCCCGTGTCGGGATCGGTAGTCTCGGTCACCTCCCAGGAGCCAAACTCTACCAGGCCGCCCTCTGACATCCCGGCAAAGAACTTCATTTTCGTCGGCGTGTACGATTCATCGAGCTCAAAGTCAAGATATATCCTCATCTTGACGATGGCCACCAGCTTGAAAAAGTGAAGCGTCAGCGTGTGCGGCTGTGGCCCGTCACTCTGCCAGAAGTGAGCGGGGCTCGGATGTCGCAGTTGTGCCAGGGCACAACCTGGCTTCGCCGACGATAAGGTCCATGTTGCCAACGAAGATATATCCCTCAGACCTTGCAGTTGTTTTGCATCCTCTGCATCGTGCGGCACAGATTCCAAGAAGGACTGCTCGTCTGCATGACCTCCTTCTGAAATTGCCGAGCCCAAAGCGTTGCTTGATATCTGAGGGTTCTCTGGAGCGTGGTTTGGTGCAATGCCATTCGCCGTCGGCGTTTGCTGTGGTCCTGAGGCATGTTGAGCACGTTGGCTGTAGCCGTCTGGCCCATTCAGTGCGCCAGGATTATTTGACGGGGGAAGAGGGGTCGTGAGGAATGGAGCATGAGGAGGCGTTTCGAGCATAAACGGGGGAATAGCAGCGGTGATGGTGTTGGTGGTGGTTGGTCTAGTAGGTGTGGTGACGACCGCATCATGGGCGTGAACTACTGCCCTTCGAGGTGCGCGAGGCATGGCCGTGTGGATGTCGATGCGGAGAATATCATTTAACCATTATCCGATATTAGTTGTGCCGTTGCCATGGCCACATAGAATCCCAAGGCCAGAGGAACGCGGACGGCCTGGATAGAACAACCGTTGACCATTGTTGACTGCAGTGAACTTGGCGCGTCACTTGAGGGGCATTGACGCCAAGGATTGGAGAGTTGTTCTCGAGCTCACCATCAGTGTAACCTTCCTTCGTGCTCACTCGAGGTCATCAGCAGAGTTCTCTTCCAGCGTGAGACGAAATAATAGTTCGATCCTGATTTTGGCGTACGCCATACAGTTGAGCCAAAATGCCAAATACAGTGGTTTGTAACGCCAGTTGCCTCGCACTCTCGCCAGCCAAGCCTCTATACGTGACTCGATCTTCTTAATCCGGGACCGCTTTCACATGTCATCGCCTGATCCCAACCGCCCATCTCCTCGCTCACCTCACGGTCCACAGGTTTTGAGATTCACCCGTGATGGTCCTCCCAAGTCCTAGAATATGAGCAGCCGCAAACGAACACGAATGGCGGATCATGATTCAGAAGAGCAAAAACCACCAAGTCGGGCCAAGTTATCTGGAGGCGAACCTCAAGTCGTCTGGCAATATCCTCGTCAACCGGAGAAACCGTCAATCATTCTTAGTCCAACCGAGACTTCATCAATGACTATGGAACACCATGATGACGGTTCTCAACCCGGTTCAGATGCAGGAGACTCATTGTGCCTGCACGACTCGCAGCCGTGCAGAGTTCGCCAAAGAGATTTTGCATCATGAACAATGCAGTGCGTGCCAGAACTTTGTGAACTTTGTCATCGAAGCCTACGCGGAGTGTGATATCGCCACGGGACCAGTGCCTATGTACCGGCTCCACGTGGTGCTCCCGGTGGATGTTCGTGCAACATGGGCCTTGTGTACTCGTTCATACGCGAATACAAAGGCTCAGCCCTTAACGCTTGCGAATCCCGTATCGCTTCTTACCAAGGCACCGATGAATGGTGGACTACAACAATCAATGTTTTTGCTGCGCCGAGGGCGGCGCTTTGAGCGCGCAAGTTTCCTCTCTCTCACATCTCTGATGATCGAGTGCTCATATGTGTGTTAGGCTAGAGAACATTTGTCCCGACACGATCCCGACGCTCTCCCTTTCTATTCCTCGCAGATCCAAGGCATCTCATCCTATTACGCCAGGTGTACCAGTGTCATGGAGACGGCCACTTGCACAGCATGCCCCCCTGACTTGCCTATTCCAACTTATGGCACCGTCGGCCAATTTTACCCCTCTGGTCAGATTCCGGTTGCCAGAACGGCCGCTCTATCAGATCCACCCGGGAGCCTGATTGCTCCCCCGGCGGATCGGTCGTCACATGGAGTTTGTTTTCCGGTCTTGTCACCACAGCCTCCGCGGCCACCTCGGCAGGATTGACAACATTGCCCTCGACAGCAGCGTCAAACACTTCGCCTGTTGCCTCTGCTCCCGGTGGCCCAGCTGCGTCAGGGACACAGAATGGCGCTCCACGGACGGATGGATTTGCTGTCTTCAAAGCTATAGGGACAGTTGCCTTGATTTGTGCAGCGGTAGGCCATATCTAGGGCTGCAACTCGTCTCGGAATTTTCGACTAAGCGCGTATGTACAGTAACTGGCAACTGACAACTGGCATGCCCTCATTACTAAATCAATGCAAATCCCAAGATAGATGCCTGCTCCTATCTATATCCGTCCTGCGATATAGAATCTACGTCTAAATGTCGGGGATGGGAATACTGTAATGCCAATGCATCTCCTCCTGACAAGATGGGTTTCTATCTTTGCTAGAAAGCCGCTGTAGACTCCAAAAGGGGGGCCAGCTTGAGGACTCTAAGGCTGGGCTGGGCGCCGGCTGGGGTTGGGCTATGTTAAGGTAGCCCAGCTCAAAGCCTCAGACGGATGGCCCTTCGCTTCTGCTCCTCCTCTCCTCTGATGTCACGATCGACCCTGCTGCCTTGCACGTCCGACTCTCCCTCCTACCTGTAGACTGCTTGAATAACAAATAACATGTCAGAGTTTGGAGGTGCCAAGGGCCTATATTCTCTCACAGGTGAACCTGCCAGGTGAACCTATACAAGACTAAGCCTAAAAGAGATTTCACTGGCTGTTCAACAAATGCTCTTCCTGAACATCCTCTTCGTTCTTTCCTGCCGGAATGCTCTCTGTCTTAAATAGACCTATCTGAATGAGCCAAGTACACAAACAATCTTAATCTCAACCAATGACGTGACAATAGTAGAAATCAGGACTGAATGAAGGACTGTTGAACCACAAGCTGGTCATGTGTCTTTGAGGCCCTTCCTTTGATACGAATAGGCTCCGAAAATAGACCAGGGGCTGAGTCCCGACCAGCTTACCCCCCCGGGAGCACGGTTGGCCTAAATCACAACCATTGATGTCTTCCTTTTCCCATGTCTACTCGAGCTTGCCTGTATTTGTATGCCTAGGAAGGCGACTCTCACGACGGACAGACCAAGGCTAAGGGGAATGACTCGAGACCGCCCCATTCCACTGCCCCGAAGCGGTGAGTCCATAATGTATCAACGGGTCGTCTTGGTCGGGATCAAGCACCGGCCTTGGGACGATTCGATCATCTCCAGTGCCGCAGATTTCCCGCATGGCTGTTCCTCTTCAGGGTGGACGAAGGACGATTTGTAGAGGACGTCCGAGCGTGGGTCAAAGCATTGATATCTCTTCAGTCGAGCATTCACGGTGACCATCTGATTCACCGTTTCAGTGATTCGATGTCCCCGTCGTTCATGCAAAGTGCTCAGGTTTTGCAAGGCGTTTAATAAGACCAGTTGACCCAGCCAGTTGCCGACCAGTTGACCCAGCCCGCTACCAACCAGTTGACCCAGTGGATCCGACCAGTTGACCCAGCCAGTCCCAACCAGTTGACCCCACCGGTGACCGATCAGTTGACCCAACCAGTTGGTCTAGCCAGTTGACCCAGCCAGTTGGTCTAGCCAGTTGACCCCGACCAGTTGGCCCATGGCCAGGACCAGCTGAGACACACAGCAGCACACCTACGTAATCTGACATGTTTTCCGCGGCCATGCTAGTCCACAACGGACTCCTCGATTTCGCCACAGCCCGTTCGTCGTCAATGCCGTGGTAAGAGTGGAAAGTGTGGCTCAGCCGCAGGCACTCAGCTCCGCCTGCCCCCGAGTTGCCACCACCGGAGTGGACCCATCACGCTGCCGTTCTCCACTGGCCAGTTGGGCCCGATGAAGGTCAGAAAGTTGGGGAGCGACTAGTGTAGGACTCCCGTGGCCGCATCCCAGAGCTTGACCGCCCCTTCGTCTGAGCCGGGCGCCACCATCCTGCCGTCCGGTGAGAAGGCGACCGCGCTGACCCAGTTGGTTGGCGGCGGACTGAGTGATCCTGTTCTCTCAAACTTCCCTTGGATCTTCTTCCCGAAGTCATAATGAATGACTCCTCCGGTCCTGCCCGTGGTGAGCTCACCACCACGTCACCAAGCCGGATATCATGTTGCCAATCCAGCCGCAGGGATAGGCATTATCGTCGTGAGTAGCGGGTCTGGAATTCTTCATCGAGGAGTTCGCAAGCGGCGACGTACTTGGCAGGAACTTGGCAGATCCCCCCGACCTGGTAGGGCGAAGCCATCTAAATACAACATGGAGAGGTTCAGACTCTCAAAGGAGTCTATCGCAGCGAGAGAGAGGCATATCCAGCGACGGGAATAACAAGGCTGAGGCAGTGGAATCCTGCTACCGAGCACGTGTCTGAAGGCGCTGCTTCATTACCAGCGTTCACAACACGCTTAGAGCGTGCCGTAGCTCTTCAGTGCTGAGTCTTGCTGCCAGTTAACCAGATTCTGGGAGCGCCTTCTTGTTGTCTTAACAACCGACCAAAGAGGGAGGCTTGCCGAGTGTTGACCCGATACGGCGTCGGGCCAATGATGGCGAAGCTTGGAAGCGCCAAGAGCTTAAGTCTTGCAGGCTGTGGTTATCACGTGACCGAATGCCTAGGTGCCTACACTGTGCCTGCAGGCGCCCAGTAGAGAGGACCGTGCCGTCACCTCCAAGTTCAGATGTTAGCCTAAGTAGCATGCGAATCTGAACCAAAACTTAAATTGCGAGCATTAAAAAGGAGGCCAATACTTACTTCGTGAAAGTGGGCGCCTAATGACCCATGACCACAAGCATGCATTTGGGCGTACTGATGAAACATTCCCTCAAACCAGGAGCGAAAAGGTCCTTTGAATATCTCATCTCTATCGACCACCTTTCCGTTCATCATGAAGACTTGTTCCTTTCCGTCAATTTTACTATCCTCGTAGAGCTTAATGGCGGCTTTGACATTGAGGTGCTGTTCTTCGGGTTGATAGTGAGGCTTATTCGGATCTAAGTAGTCGCGGAGCTCTTGGATGCGCTTCTGAACATCAAAAGGTGTGGGTGATGGGATCACAGGTGAAAATTCGATCGTGGATTCCATTGCATTAATTTCTGCTCACAGAGGGTGCTGCTTAAGGCTGCCTCAAATACAGCGTCGAGTAGGAGAGTGTCGAGTGGGAAAGCGTCGAGTGGGAGAGAGCCGAGTGGGTGAGAGTGATGGACTTGTGATTCTGAACTGTAGTGATGCAGACAAGGCTACCTGTTTAGGTGCTCGGTGATACCCAGACTGCCGTAAAACAAGTAGTAGCGTCAATTCGAGGGTAGGGGCACAATTCTTTGACTTGATTCAGAATGAATAAGAGGAATAGATAAAGAAGCAAAATGAACAAGAGCAAAGCGAAGTATGTGGTGTTCTGGGGCGGCCTGTACGGCTTGGCACTCGAAGTTACGAGCCTTTACGTATAAAGACCAAGCTAGATACAGACATGCTTGTTGTCGTTTCTGACCACAGGCTCTCACATCGCCTCCGCCTGATCTAGCTTGTCCTGGTCGGGGTAGAGGCGGCCCAAGCCGTGGACCGTCCGCAGTGTATCAGGATGGTTGGAGCCCAGCGCCTTCTCCTGCCCTTGCAGCGGGTGCCCGTACATCTCCGCCTCGTCCAGCCTCCCCCAGCTCACCGTAATGGGCACCCAAGCTGTCCACCGTGCTGAGTGTAGGTCGATAGTCGTGGTAAAAGATGCCCAAGTTATTGACTGTCCATGGTGTATCAGCATGCTCTGAGCCCAGCGCCTTCTCTCGCCCTTGTAGCGTGCCCCTTCATCTCCTGCGCCTCGTCCCGATTGCGGTAGAGGATGCCCAAGTTGTCGATCGTCTCGAGTGTTGGTGGATGCTCGGGACCCAGGACCTTCTCCTTTCCTTGAAGGGCGCTCTCGAACATCTCCTCTGCCTGGTCTAACTGAGGCGAGTACAACGCTGAGGCCAAGAAGCAGCGCTAGTCCGGCGCATATAATGCGGTTCGCCCGGACATTCTGTTCTGATTCTCCAGAGGTTAGTTTGATCCCGTCACTCTGCCTATAAACATAGCTGTCGCCTTAGCGGACAGGAAACCTCACATCTAGCCTCTCCTGGTCCGAGTAGAGGATACCCAAGTTGTGGACCGTGTCGAGTGTCGATGGATGCTAGGGACCCAGGGCCTTCTCGTGTCCTTGCAGAGCGCGTTGGAACCTCGACTCTGCCTCTCTCAGCTTCTGCTGGTCCCAATAGACGCCGCCCAAGTTGTTGACCGTGTCGAGTGTCGACGTGTGCTCTGGGCCCAGCGCCTCCGCCCCGGCCAGCTTTTCCTGGTCATAGTAGAGCACACCCAAGCTGTTGACCGTGTCGAGTGTCGTCGGATGCTCTGGGCCCAGCACCTTCTCGTATCCCTGCAGGGCGCGTTGGTACATCTTCTCTGCCTGGTCTTTCCCCTTTCCATCTGTTTCTTCTTGCCCCACGACGCCTGTCTCATCCCTCTACCGACGGTCCTGAAGGGCAAATGCCAGGATATAATATCCCAAGCATTTCATATGAGACTTGTTCCCTGTCGTGAAGGGGCCAAATTCGTTCATGCGAAGAAATGGGCCATGGCTGATCCACGCAGCCATCTGTGCGGATTCCTGCATCCGGATATCCGTACTTTGGCTATACCGTACACATGGCTTTACCTCCACAATTGCCAATATGTTGTTATCGGAGGCACGACGAAGAAGGCCGTCAACTCTTGCCTCATACCCCTGCCCACTCTTTTTATTTCCGATTTGAAACGCTTTTCTCTCAAAAGACCAATCGACATCTCTGACAAAGAACCGCCCGACCGCGTTGAGAAAATCAACTCATGCGACGTTCACATTCTGCCCGTCGTCAGCAGAATCGTGCTGGCCCTTTGTGTCTTTGCTGATCGGAGACACGTCATCAGCCAAGACACATTGCCGTTCAAAAGTCCATAGAACCCTTGGGTGCAGGTATTGTTCAAGAGTAATTTTAGAGGCAGACATAAACTTTCGTAGGTTGAAAATGGAGCCTCCAACCTCGTTGTATCGCATGGCAAGCGTCGTCCACGTCTCGGGAGAAGTTGGCACCGTGTCATCCTCAACGTATGTATTGTATTTAAAGGAGGAATCAATTGACTCCGGTGGGAATCAGTTATGATATCTGGAGAGGGTGCAGTGGAGGTTGGTGGAGAGGAAACTGTCGGATTAGGGAGAGGAGAATGAGTCGGGCTCTCCATGGTAGAAGCTATTCCGTGGTTCGAGGTGGATCGATCGTAGTTCGAAGCAGATTGACCGTCCAGTCAACTTTCGCTCAGCCGATATTCGTCTTGTCAATAACCTCACTTGGTCGGTTGCATACTCCTGGCAAAATTGTGATGAACCGAATCAGATGAAATGATTGATTGTGTCATGACGACAATCTGCAACAGGAGTAGTTGTTTCAGGAGGAGGGGCACGAGGCCAAACCCGTGCATATACTCATCGCCCATGCCCCTGAGTGCTGGAGAAGGCAAGCTTAGAGTCTTGCACGCTACACGCCAGATTGTTAGCTACACACGAGAGACCTCACCCTGCCTGAGCCTGATCGCACACTGCTTGCCTCAGCGAGCAGTCTGACAGATTGTCTCTATCTAAGATGCTGCCTGCGCTTGTGTTGTAGGTGTGCCGGAGGCCAAGCGCTTACACGTGAAGGCACTGTCCCACTGCCAGTGTTCCTAACAAGTTGGAGTCCACATTGCATTGCCCTAATTCAGGTAAATGATCTCTCTTCGCAGAACAGGCAGTGTCACCAGAGCGTCTGTCAGCCTCTATGAGGAAGCATGATGAGGTTCTGTCTCTCAGCCTAACTGGTTGTCTGCCGAACATCGTTACAGCCTATGGTATCTCGCTCATCAATACTCCTGATTCTGAATCTCACAGCGTCACCGTCACGTAATCGAGTGGTCTCCGGCACCCCACCTGAAACTACCTCTTAAACTAATCAACCAACTCAGCTTTCTTGATTCATCACTCTCGGTTCGAAAGATTCGCTCGGAGATCTTACTATCGTAAGTCCGAGAGTGGATTGTATACGGGAGCCGATAAATTGTCAGTAAATTTCCAGCCAGCAAAGTTTTGCCCTGCTTTATTTACGTGGCAGCCTTGGCCTTCAGCCCCTATTACACGCGTTACCCAGCCAATATTTCTGTCATCAACCAAATCCAACTCAAATTTACAACACCAATCTGTTCTATCCACGAAAATGAAACATCAGCCCTGGATAGTCTACCAATTCCACTGTGCGATCTCCTTAATTGCCAAGGTCCGTGATATGCGTGAACCCGCGACAATGAACGAAGACGATCCATTCGACCGTCTCACCTCTTTGCTTCGGAAGGTTCATCGGAGACTTGGACCCTATTTCAGTGCCGATGATCTTGAGAGTCTTGGTATTGAGCTGTCGGGAATGGATATCGAAACCGGGAGGCCAGCAGACTCCGGACCGCAGTTCTGCGACCCGTATCCGAGCCTGAAATTCAACAAGCTCTTTAAGAAAGTATCAGCCTACCCCGAAATAGTTGATGAGGATAGCGAGTACTCTTCCGCGTTTGGGATTGGAATGGACCTTGACCACTGTCTGGACGATATGGGGATGTTTTTTGCCTTTAACCCCTCAAAGCGGATATGCGCCTACCGTGCTCGACCGTGAGTGTGTCCAACTCTTGAGACCATGGACAAAATTGCTTATTATATCTTGCCTCCCAACAGAAGGAATGGGAGAGATCCATGCCTTGGCAACGGTTTCAGGTACCCTCGAGAACCAGAGTTTGAGGCCAGCAAAATATTCGAAGCGTATGACAAGTCCGTTCCTCATCGAGGATGCACCCTGTTTGATGGTGCTGTTTCAGACGACCGGTTGCGAAAGAGCGAGGTGTTGTGCGCTGCTGCTTTGATGGCGGTAAGGCTTTTGGATGCCAAAAAGACTGGTGACCGCATTGTTCCTGTAGGTTTGTATCCTGATGACCGACTTGATACTAATTATTGAAAGGTGTTCATCTATTCTTTCTCGGGACTCAAGGCTCGTGTGATTCAAGCACATTACGAGCATCCTCACTTCATCGTCCGGAAAACAGAACATATTGTGTTTGAAGAAGGGTCGGTCGACGGTTGCAAACTGATCCTGCGATGGATGCTGAATACTCCGAGAGGGGACGTCAAGATGCCTCAGAGATCCAGCACTCTCAAAAATCTCAGGGTCCACTTTGCTGGTGGCAAATAGTCCTGAGAACCGATGGAGAATCAGAACAAGGTTTCGCCGGTGGCAAATAGTCCTGAGAACTGATGGAGAGTCAGAACGAAGTTGCGTCGGAGTCATTAGGTGGGCTTGTAACATAGCGGTCGTGCTTCAGTCAGGGAATGTTCCGTCACGCCTCCTGACCTTGAATGAATGATTCGGGGTTCGTTGATAGATACCGCAGAATGCTGCTATTCGCGAGGCACGCCGTGCCGGCTCAGTCAGGCCTGGCCAGGCATATGTTCCTGATGAACCACGCAATATGAATTGGTGGAGTTGATGCGGTCGAAGATGCTGTCTACAGTGGTATTGTAGGGGTGCCGGAGGCCAAGCGCTCACAGAGTGAACATACTGCCTGTGTTCCAGCGATTCCAGGATCTGCTTCAGTGCACCCTCTAGCCACAACCATTCATGACTATGTTTGGCTGAACGGTTCAGTGAAATTCCCAACGCCACTGGCGACTGATGAAGATTTCCTGTCTGACGGTTAGCTGAGGCAAGCAATAAGCGATCAGGCAGGCGATGCTTCTCTGCGTTCAGCTAACAACCTGGCGTCTGGCAAACAGGACTCTACGCTTGCCTCCTCCAGCACCCAGGGCCGTGGGCGATGAGTATATGTGCAGGTTTACCCTCCTGCCCCTCCTCCAGAGAAACACTGCTCCTGGCCCGTGACTGCCGCGGATTGTCGTCATGACATTTCCCGTCGCTTGATAGGACTTGCTCTCGACGATTTGGCCTGAGTTTGACGCTGGAGAGTGGTGGTGCTTGCTCTTCTGGATCTGGATCATGATCAGAGCTTCGCGTTCGTTGGCGGCTGCTCATACTCTCAGATTTCAGAGGATGAATAATGGAAATGGATGGCGAAGAGGTGGCGAGGTGGGCGATGAGGTTGGGTAAAATTACGCTTGGCTTCAGCCTCATTACCCTTATAGGATCTGAGACTTATTATATACACTGTTTCCAGTGAGATATAACAGGCTATAGCTCTGTTCACCTGGAGACGGTCCACAGGGAGAACCTCATCATAGGCCTGATGGAGGTTGACGGTATCACCTACCCATTTTTGGCACTTTGGTGGCTGTCCACCGATTCCGCAGAGCGCTTGAGCCTTGACCCACCATCCATCAGAATTGAACTTCTGGGATACAAGACATGCTTGTTGTCATTTCCACCCCCACACACTCTCACAAGGCGGAATGACTCAGATCAGTTTATCCAGGCATCACTCCAGGCCGTCGCCCAGTTTGCGATCATGATCAAGGATAATTTTTCGCTTTCCCTGCATAGCCGTCAGATCACCATTCAGTGAAATAACCTTGACCCTGCAATGCTCAAAAGCCATCTAAAGATCCTTGCATGTGATGGGATTTTGATACACTTCCGTTAGCATATCCAAGAACCGGGTCCCGTTGATTTCGTTGACGTAGGTGATGTTCCGCAGACCGGGAGGGGTGAGAGCTTTCTGATATACGTGAACGTTCCCATAATTGGGGCTTCCGTAGGAAATGTCGACATCTAGGTAGACTTGGGCCGGATGTTAGGTGTCGTGATCTAGCCACAACCCACAAGGGCAAAATGATTCATGAGTTTTCAACGGGGCACTTACAGTGTGATTGGTTGAGAACGATCGACGGCTCGACCATGATGGCGGCTGCAATGCTATCCCAGAATGGAAAATCCATGTCAAGATACTTTTTGGTCCATTCTGTATACGAAGTGTTGACAGTGAGGAGTTGATCGAGCCATTTCTGATTAGGATAGACAGAATTCGCGACATTGCCGGCAAGTATGATGTTCGGGAAGTTGGCAGTGAGCGCAATTTTGGCTGCTTCTGGATCGATCATCAGGTTGAACTGAAACCTCAGGTCAGCACAGAATCCTTGGGAGCAATTGGCTGCCTCGACTTACATCAGAATTGATATCAGCTTCTGCAACTGTTCCGGTCGCTTGGAAGAGATTGTCATCGATGTAGCCTCCCATGATGACCAATTCTTTAGCCAATGACGCAAACTTTGGATCCGTTTTCACGGCCAGCGCGACATTGGTCATGGCACCTGCCGCGAAGATGGATACTTCACCGGGATACTTGTGAACTTGCTCGATCATGAATTGGACAGCACTCTGTGATGTTTGCGCCGCCGTGGTTGGAAATTCGTCCGTGAAGGCGCCTTTGACAATTCTATACGGGTTGTCTCCCGCTGTCGGGTCTGCTCCTTCGGCTTCTGCAGTTGCATTGTATGGCTCATAGACGCCTTGCCAGGCCAACTTCCCGTGGATGCTCTCCCACGCTTGGAATCTGTCATACGTGTTGATCAACGGGTATATAGCTCCCTCATAAACGGGAATGCAGCTGAGGTTGCCAAAATCAAGACTGCCTAGAGCGTGTAAAGCAACCTGAGGCTCCCATGTGTTTCCAGTGCCTTTCAGTCGGCATTCATATTAGCCGTTAGTGGATCGCGTGTAATGATCAGACTTACACGCTGTTACACCCAAAACATCCCAGCCTGCGGCCAGAGCGAGCAGCCAGGGATCCCATCCGCCAGCGCCCCAGTCATTGTCGAGTATTGTTTTCGGTTTGGTCGCTCTCGGTGCCGAACCTCTCTCAATATTCAAGGTAGGCAGAGCATCGGCAAGCACAACAAAAGCGAGTGGCAATAACGTCCTGAACATGTTTGACCTCATCGTCAGGCTTGCTGTTCCTCTCAGCCAACTGTTTCGTGGTGGAGCAGAATATTGTGCTGAGCGGGTGGCTTGGAAGTTTATAATCCTAATGGGTTTTCACACATCAGACGGCGAAGAGCTTTCTCAGACCGCTCATTCTGATAAGCAACCATAAGGGTGGTATCTTTAGGATTGGATCCGATGCCGCTGAGCATCTCATTAGCGCCTCACAAATGCAGTACAGTGATAACTGATGCCGAAGATTTGATAATATTTGCTTACCAAAGCCGTGCTTCGGCGACGTCCGTTCAGACCCTTTTCACAAAGCCTCATCGCGGTGGACAAAAGTGGGAAGCGGGCCAGGAGGCCGAACCAACATCTGGTAGGAGCAGTCCAGACTGTGTAAATGCATAGTAATTCGTAAGCCCTAGCGACTGCGGAACCAGACTATCTACCTGGGTCCTGGCTAACAGTGCTAACAATATCGTTGAGCGACATATCATGGAGGAGACGCACCCGAGGCTTGAATGGGTTACTATGTCCGCACCAAGCTTTGGACCTTTTCGGGCGCCCCGCAAGGACCAGGATCTGTACTCCAGTCTAACAATCCAATAAGCCGGGTTGACAAGGACAACGTAACCTGGGCCCTCGAAATGATAACGAACGAATATAAGCTATTCCAGTACCGGTACGGGTTCTACCGGATGCCTGTCGTGGATATTTACCGAGTTACCTTATCAGAGCCTTATCTTCCCCACAGAGTGGCACGTATGCATTCGGCGAGGTCGAGCCGCTTTCTTCCCTGCCACCGTTACTCTTTGACCTTAAGCTCAGGCATATTGACGCGGTTCATAGGTGCAGCAGCCGAAGTCCTCTCCTGTTTCTATCTCAGCTCGGTTCTCCTTCACGATGGTCGATAAGCTGCGGTTCCACTTGTGGAGGACCAAACTGGCGCTCAACTCCGCCGTCTGTGCCATGCAGCATTCGGTACGGTATGTCCTGCATGCCGCCGTCGGGGAAGGAAATGTGATCGAACCCTTCCGATGTGCGTGAGCTGCACGAAGAGGGGCGTGTACGTGATACGCTGGGTCGGCGTTGCAGCCAGGGGAAAGTTGGCTGGCCAGACATTCCCGGTTAGTGATGATAAGGATGCCAGTTGCCCATGACGGTCTGTTTCGACCAGGTCAAAATTACCTTCAAGACAAATGTCTGCCGTGGAAAGACGACCAGCCGGCCCACATGCCCTCAGGCAGCGAGTCCATCCACACATTCAGAATGAAGTCCAGATGGCCTACTTATGTACGGCTGACAATATTGCACTGTGACACTCTGGCGAGAGCGATCAGAGGCATTGGCATCACCACTGTGCCACAGGGTGCTGACAAAGTAATTAAAGCCAGTCGCTTCGAACATGAGGTTTCGGATGGGTCCCCATATTAATCGGGCGCAGGCATGTAAAGGCTGCTCCTCTGGTGTGGATGTTCTTCTGGTTGCCTGGTTGTCTTTCCCTCCGTGCGCAGCACCCTCCTCAATTTTGGCCCCTTTCCGCCTCATTAGGGAGCTTTGGATCGATTGATGTCCCACCACGGTCAGTCTTAGCAACCAAGGGCTGCTATCTCCATGTGATTGCAGAACTTGGGCCTGAACAGCACATCCACATTACCTACAATAGCGCCCTCCAGCGTAGCAAGCAGCGCCACTCTCCAACTTGCCTTGTAGAGTTTCACCACCTGCTGCATTACATCCGCGGACACAGGGACCGAGCGCAGGTAGACCTGAATACATCGTAAAAGAAATCCAAGCGATTTCCGATCGGATTCTCTGCGATAATGTGATTGAGAGGACACATCTTGAGAGGCGACTGAATATCTGTTATGGAGGAGACGTGTAGCTTCCACTTGATACTGAGTCGTCAGATAGACGCCCCATACCTGAAGTAGAAGTAGGGCAGTGGAGGGACTGAGTGTTGGTTATTTCTCTGGCAGGGAAGTTGATGTGTGTTTACCTTTGTCCACTTTAGCTCTAGCTAGGTTAGCTATATCACGTGATATTCCACGTGACATTGCGGCGATCTGGGAGGAACATGCCAGCAATGCAGGAGACATGGCTCCGATTTGCGCTCTCTTCAACCCAACGCCAGCACGAACTTGTACACCAGATGTGCATGATTTCAATGAATGAAGATGTCAGATAGCTGAACGCGTGTGTCGGCGAGTGCAGCCACATCTACCCAAACAGCAGCCCTTTGATATTTCCGCTCTCACCCAGATCGCATGGCAGCCACCACGGGAACAGACGGCGTCAGCGTGCCGCGGATCCAGGACGTCTTGCGTACACCGGAAGACCTGGAAAAACTCACGAGCTTAAAGGCAGAGATAGGGCGCAAGAAAGCGGATGTGGATGGCAGATTACGAGATGGTCTGAAAGAGCATTTGGAGAACACACAGAATGGAATGTCAACCCTATCGGAGGGCCAGAAGTTGGTTGGCCAGATCAAGGACGAAATGAAGAGCATTTATGAGCTGTGTGAACAGGCACAAGCGATTCGGAAGAATTTTCCTCAGCTTGATTACCTGGCTCGGGTGCATCGAAATTTCGAGGCCACGCGAGCGATGCAAGCGGGCCTGGATAGTTTCCAGAGAGACTGTGGCGTGGTCAAAAGACTTTTGGAAGACGATGAAGTTGACCTGGAGAACCAGCCCAACCTGCTCGAGGCTCATATGCGGCTGACCAAGCTGCGCGACTTTCGGGATGAGGCGTTGGACCAAATCCGGAAGGCGAATGATGAAAGTCTCGAGCAAACGCTGCTGGATTGGTTTCAGCAGGTGGACAGTATCATCGAGCTCTTTGACGAGCACATTGGCCAGATCTGCATGAACTTGATCGAACTTGTTCAGAGAGACAACAATGGCCTCATTGTCCGGCTCGCCATCGTCATCGCGTCCGAGGAGAAGAATGACGATCGGGTGCGTGCGCTTCAGGACGCACAGAAAGACCACCAAGAGCTCGTCAGCAAGTTCACGTCGTTCACCATCGGACCTAAAACCATCCGTGGCTATAAAGAGAAATTCCTCAAGGCGATTGAAGCAGTGGCACAAGCCAAATTCGAACAAACTGGACAGGAATTCGAGGAAGATCCCTCCAAACTCGACAAGCAGACCAAATGGTTCTTCAACGACTTGTTCGCATGCAAGCAAGGAATGCAAACCCTGTTTCCGAAGAAATGGAAAATCTTCAACATGTATGTGGACATCTACCACCAGCAAATGCACGACTTCTTGATCTCGTTTGTCGATGCCGAAGATCTGAGGCCACCGCAGATGCTGGGGATTGTCCACTATATCGATGACTACTACAAAAAGATGGCCAAGCTGGGAGTCATGCAGGCTGACCTAAAACCGCACGTCCTCGACTCTCGGGAAGGAGACCTGATCCGAGAATACCGGAATCTGATCACAAAGGCTCTGAATTCGTGGATTGATCGGATGTATGTCACCGATAGAAAGAGCTTTACGTCGAGGGCGATGGATGCCATCGAGCAAGATCCGGATGGCCACTTCCGAACAAAAACACTGGGTGACATGTGGCGCATGTTGCACGAGCAAGCTGTCGCCGCCGGCGATTCTGAGCGAGAAGACGTTGTCGAAGGGGTGATGAGCGCCATGTTCAGCGCCCTGAAGTCACGGCAACAACAGTGGGAGAGACTGGTCGACGAAGAGGTCGACAGATACAAGAATCCCACCCCCGATCAGTTGGAGACTCTGCAGCCGCTGCAAGACTGGCTCCTGGCCATCGCCAACGACCAGATTGCCTGTGTCGACGATGCCGCCGGTGCCGACGTGAATGATCCGACCGCCCAAGTCGGCTACCTCACGCGTTTCCGAGAGGATTTCACGACACTTCCCACTCCGCCGTCAGCCAAGTTCATGTCGACGAACGGCACGACCGAGCTTGATGCCCTCCGCGACGGCTACGTGGACCTAGCCACTCATTGCATCAATCGATTTGTATCACTCATCTTTGCCGTCGACTTCCGCACCATATTTTCCGAGCTCTTCGTGCCAGGTAAATGGTACGAACAGTCGGCGATGCAGCGCATCACCACCACCTTTGACGATTACATCGGCGACTATGGCAATGTCTTGCATCCATCTCTACTGGACATCCTCATCGAGGAGCTCTCTGACGCTCTTCTCGTCAACTACCTGACCGCCATGCGGACGAACCGCGGCGTGAAGTTCAGACGGGGTGAGCCGTTCCCACAGAAGTTTCGGGACGACGTGCTGGCGGCGTTTTCCTTCTTCGAGAAGTATCCGGAGGCCTTCAACGAGACCATAAAGCCCAAATGGAAGGCTGTCAACTTCACCGTACAGCTCCTGGAAGCGGATAAGAATGAAGTGGTGGCTGTGTATGAGCAGTTCAAGCGGGAATATTGGGACCTACAGCTGAGTTGGGTCGAAGGTGCGCTGAAGACAAGGGATGACTGGGATCGCAGCATGATTACTGCTGTGAAGAGAGCTGCGGCAAGCTCTTACACCGAGCGGGGTATGGACACGGTCATGGGCAAAGTGAAATGAGTGCGGCGGCGTGCTGTTGCATGTCTTCATGGCCTCGCGATCCCATCCCCTTTGTGGTTGAATGCTCTTCAGAAAGGCTCAGCTGAACAGCGGTGGATGTGCCGGAATCGCTCGTCGACGTGGACCATCTATTATTACATCCCCATTCTCCTGATCACCTCTGGCTATGGGATCGAGGTGGCGGTGAAATATTGACGCGTCAGCTGACAGAACCTCAGTGGCAGTTTGGACCCGAAGCTGGATCAGCAAGGCCTGAAACAGAATCAACTCTTGCAACCTCAAGCTGTCGCTCTACACAAGCCTTGGGGTACCATTCCACATCACAGAAGCAGAGTCACTGCTTCTAGAAGTCGAGCGAACGTCCTGTCCTCTGCTGGTGCGCTCATTACAGCAACAGCGGCCACCCACAATTTCCAATCTCACCCCACGACAGACCACAAGACTGGAAGCATGGGCGAGCTGCAACTTCGGACTCAAGCCCTCCGCGGCCATCTGCACGGCAGGTAAATCGTGGACATCAAGGCTACGGTTGGGATGTGAAGCTGGAACGGTCCTGCACATTGAGGATGTCGGGATTGTGAAGCACATGGCAGCGGCGTGATGGATAAGAACGCCAAACAGAAGGGTTCTGGACATGCGACTTGAGCAGGCCATGGTAGGAATGCCATGTCGACGCGCAACGGGCAAGAATATTTCGAAACATCATCCTCTAAAAAAGCAGAGGAGCAGAGATTCGACGTAAAACAGCAAAGCTCCAATTATGAGGATAAGCACGAGAACGACTCGATCGAGTCATGTCATGTACGATGCTTTCTGGCTCCAGCAAATTCGTACCTGAAACCGAATCTGAAAGAAGCTCTTGACTCCAGTGTAGTCCGTTGAGCCCACTTGAATCAGCTCGATAATTAAGCCTAGCCTTCCATTTCGCAACCCAATCAGCCAAGGGTTGGGTCAGCCCTTCATGAGGGTTTCCCAAGTAACATGCGACGGGGTATTAGTATGTGGGATGCAGTGAACCTTGCTCTTAATGGCTCGAGCGGAGTGGATGATGCCAGCTGTTCTCCCTATGAATTCCACGGAAATGTTGCGGAGAGCATTCTAAAGCGGTTAGACAGATTCTTGTCTACCCAAGCATTGAGCGGTGGCCACTACTCAAAGTTATCTTCCCTCTAATGCCTCCAGGAGTTTAGGTAAGACAACGGTTACCTGATCGCCATAGGCCATAACCCTGTCCTGGCTGGTTTGTCGCTCGTCCCAGGCAAGGCCGGCTGGCGGCTGAGTGGCAAGCTAGGACAGCTGACACGACTTCGTTCAAGGCAAAGAGCATGCTATGCTAGACCGTGCTGCGCCGCATGAGGCCAGCCCAGGCATCGAAATGCTGGATAATCAAACGCTGGTTGGAAATGTCAGGCGGCGACTAAGAGAATGCGACGGAGAGGATTCTCTTTCAAAGCATAACAGCCAGGCGCTGCCAAACAGAGACAACTCGTTCACGCCCTTGGCCATCTCTTCTCCTCGCGGGCAAGTCTCCATTGCGCAGTCAGTTTTGCAGATGGCGGTGGAAGCTCGTTATCATGCTACTGGGATTACAATAGCCATGATAACCGGGCACTTACTGATTTTACTTATTCACAAGCTGCAACCCGGATACCATCTGCAGTGTGAGATATATGTCCCAAAAGAGTGGATTCCTGGATGTCAGGTTGCCTGATATTGTCATCAGTCTGAAATGATTTTGTCGACCTCTCTAATCAAGCGAAAATCAACAACTCAACTCTCAGTATCACCCATAACTCCAGAATAGTGATTCAAATACAGGTCTCCGATGTCTCACGTCTTACCAACGGCTTGTACAGGAAAACCATTTGCGGAGTCTGGATAGTTGGTGAATCCCACCGAGGCTAGCGCTGACATTACAGCGTAAGAGTCATGGTTGTCGACAATCGCCAAGGTGGTTGCAATAGAGACAACCGCTGCAATCAAGGACAAATGTATACAGGAGGTGTGTGTACGATATACGCTCTGCTTACCTGTTAATAGTAGGGTCCAGGTGGGTTGTAGCCCTGCTCGCTCTCTCGCGACCCCACCCTCGGAAATTGAAAACCACGGATAACACGGACCTGTTAGTGGCGAGCTTGTAGCCCTGAATTCAAGGCCGGAAGCGTAGATGGCAACAGATTTCAAACACGTCCGAGTGTAGCTCACTCGTCCCGACTCTGGGATAATTTACCAAATGCGAGCGTGCCATGCAAGGACGTGGAAAGGTAATCAACACCGCCACGTTGTGGAGGCAGAAACCAAGGGGTTGCCTAGAGCTGTGACTTGGAAATTTGGCCGCCTTCTCACCACTTGAAGCTATTTCCGGTGCTCTCTAACTGGCCTTGACCCCGGATCCGAAGCACGACCCCGTCCCCATCTCCAAATCTCCACCCCCACAGCATCATTTCCACGGCACAAGCTGAGAGCGGAGCAGCCCAGCGATGTCTCTAGGCATGAACATAATGCAGCTTACTCCAACACGAACGGTAAGAACCTTGACTTGAGTCTCTGGTGGGAATCGAGGCCTTTGATAAAAGATATTCGACAGCTGGCTGAACGTATTCGCCCTGATCTACAAAGTGAAGATGAAAGAGCTTGTGGCCTTAGTGACCGGGGCCGCGTCCGGCATAGGAAGAGCAGTCGCCCGTAAGCTGGCCAGCCGTGGGATATCGGTGGTGCTGGCGGACATGAATGCTGAGCAGGGTACGGCTGTGGCCAACGACATTGCACAAAAATATGGCGTCCGAACCGAGTTTCACCCGATAGACGTGACCCAAGAGAGCGAGGTCAAAGCTCTCGTTGCGTCGGCCGCTTCGTTGACGGGGCGATTAGACTATGCCGCCAACTGCGCTGGTATCTGCGAGTCGGTATGGGAGGAGGAGGAAAGCATAACGACGGAACTGTTTGAAAGGCAGGACAGATGCTAGCACAGACCAGAGCCGTTGCTGACGTAGGCACACAGGACACATGCTGTCAATACTCGGGGTCTTTGGCTTTGTCAAAAGCACGAGGCACAGCAGATGCGAAAGCAAGAACCTCGGCCGATATCATTCACGCCGGCCACCCAATACACCATCCCAGGCCAACGAGGGTCCATCGCCAATGTCGTGTCGATCTCAGGGCTCCACGCTGTCGGACTGGCCGCATACACGCCCAGCAAGTATGCCGCAGTCGCCGTGACCAAGAACGGGGCCAAGTTCTACGGCCCAAGTGGGATTCGAGTCAATGGGCTGTGTCCGGGCTGGACCATGACGGCCATGATTGAGCACAGCATGGGAAAAGAAGGAACCATTGGAACGGCAGAGAATGCCGAATCTCCGGTCAATGACAAGATCGCCCTGCGCCGGATGGCCTTCCCAGAGGAGCAAGCCAATGTGATGAGTTTTCTGCTGAGCGATGAAAGCAGTTACATGAACGGGTCATTGCTGGTCAACGACGGTGGTTTCCACGATATTCGGTGATGAGCTCGAGGCACGCGTCCATCAGGACCGGTGGACGGTGAAAAGCCACAAGAGAGATAGAGTAGACCAGGTTTGAAGACTGCTAGTGAGGAGGGAGAAGAAAGAATTTCAATGCACAAATCGAGTCCCAGGCATAAATGTTGTCGCAAGTCCTTTCTTAAGAGTGTGATGTGTCTCAGTTGAGTGGAGGCAAGCGAAAGGGTCATGGACTGGAAAGCCTGCTTGCAATGTGCTTTGCTGGTATCTGGACATCAGGACTTTACCCCACCGCGAGGTCCGTCATTGGCCTCGGTTCCCCGCAAGGGATTTGATCCCCGGCCTATCCATCTGATGACCAACCCGCTTTTCTTGCCCAACCTACCAACCCCGCTAACTTCGGCGATGCCCCAGGAACCAGGGTCGACCACATTAGCTCTGACTGACAGTTGCCTCCGACGCAACCTCATTTTGGCTTCATGCTAGACGTCCTCGATGCCTCCTCCTCCAGCGCCACATCATGTCGCAGAAGACTGGAAAAGGCACAGGCGAGAGACGGTATACCTCTATCGCTTGCCTCGCATGTAGGAAGCGGAAGGTCAAGGTGCGAACCAGCCCGAGCCCCAGTCTGCCTCCAAAATATTTTTCATCGCGTCTCTGGGTCAGCACTGACCCACTGCCCATCTCCAGTGCAATAATGACAGACCTCGATGTTCCAACTGCCGCCTATACAACGTCGAATGTGTCTTTGGAGAGGACCGCCGGCGGTGAGTCAACTAATTTCCTCTCTCCCTCTTCTGGACCAGGCTCTGCACCAAGGTTCGGATCGCTTTAGCTAATCCAATTCTGACCCTTTGCTCAGCTTGTCCGTTTCAGCGCGCCTCAACAGCAGCACGCCGACATCAAAGCTCGGTCAAGACGGCAGCAGTAGTAATCCCACGACGACCAGTGGAACCAGCCACGATGAGGCGCAGCATTCAGAGGTTGCCGCACCCCCCCCAGATCTTCCGGCCAATCCAGAGAGCTCGGTTGGTCCATTCGACCTCGGTCAAGTTCCGATCGACAGCCAAGCCAACGTGGGCTTCATAAACCATTCGCCGATGCTCTCCTCAGACTTGACTCAAGATTGGGAGTATTGGATCGGCCTTGGTGACACCGCTGACTTCTTCTCTCCTGTGTACGTCGGTGAAACTCGGCCGACGCTAAATGTCGAACAATCGCCGTTTGTGTCTGTCCAAGAGCCGTTGATCGCGAGTCTCAGTAGAGGTACTGCCACGCCGGATACTTCGCCAGGCAGCCAGGATGCAACGACAGAGGCCTTCGGTGACCTACCGTCTGCCGTGCGGGAAAACTCGGCGGACCAGAATTCAAAAGGCGAGAAGGTCCGATCTCACGATGTGGCCAACGAAGCCGGACCCGTCCTTGACGATGTGACGAGGCAAATCACGAGTCGACTGGGACGACTTCAGATTGCCGAGGATGGACAACCGCGGTATTATGGCGCCACCAGCAATCTGCACTTGTTGCACAGCGGACCACAGTCTCTATGTCAGCCTAACATACGGAATGTGGTCACTCACGGCGATGCCGCCATTGCCCAAGCCGGTCTCCAGTGGGAGGAGGATCTGGCATACGAAGACAACCTGATCCATCTTTTCTTTTCCTGGCACAACGCCCTGATGTATGTTGTGGATAAAGCGATTTTTTTCAGAGAACGGCAACGATTTCGGTCGGGTCAACACACCGATCTATATTCACCGGCATTGGAAAATGCTGTGTATGTTTCTCGGCCTCGACTCATGCGCATATGACTAACGTGGATCCCTGGGCCAGTTACACAATCGGATCGGCCTACACAGATCGGCTCCATCCTGGCATCAAGGAGGGCGCTGACGAGTTTTTTGGTTTCCGAGCCAAAGCATACCTCGATATCGAGATCGACAGCCCAACTATTGCCACGGCGCAAGCACTCCTTGTCCTCTCCTCGCACGAAGCTGCTCACGCCCGCGATTCCCGCGGCTGGATCTACTCAGGTAAGAGTCGTGCCAGGCAGGACGTACTGGTGTCGGAATCTGACCAATCCCAGGAATGGCGGTACAAATCATATCCGATTTAGGCTTGCATCTCAACTTGGATCGAGAGTACTCTAGATTAGGTACTCGCGACAACAAAGACGACGACGTGACGGTTTTACGCCGGAACTTGTTTTGGTCTGCCAACACAATAGACACGTAGGTTGCCGGACAATATCGGCTATTGAGTCGCGAGTTGGAGAAGAAACTGACCATGTCTTTAGTCTCTGGAGTGCGTACAGTGGACGCCCGTCTTTAATGAAACGCCTCATTCATAACGTCCCGAGTCCATTGCCTTCAAGAACATACCGATGGGAGTATTACACCGACGAATACAGCATCATGGCCTTTCCAGAAGATTTCAATTTCCACGCCGCTTCATATGTGCACGTCTATCTGGCGTCGCTCATGACAATATTGGCGAGGGTTTCAGAAGTGCTGTATGGTGTCATCCCACATCGGGCTGCAATCCTCCCTGCTGACGTGCGAATAGTTATTCCGGCGTCCCGGACATATCAAACGACATTCAGGCCTTCGTTGCCAGAGCTAACGCGGACTTTCAGGAATGGCTCGATTCGCTTCCGCCTCATTTACGTCTCGAGAATTCGTCATCCTTTCATCTTCCAGCTGTGTTGGAGCTGCAGTGAGTCGACCCCGATTGGAGATTGGACAGAACGCTGACATGAGACGCGTAGCCTCATCTTCAACGAATGCATCATTCTCTTGCACCGACCACTCATCACACCGGACGATGCGTCGACGACAAATCCACTGTCGCTACCAGATCAATCTGGGGTCGCATCCCCCGGTGCATCCTTTCGCAAGTGCCTTCGGTCGGCCCAAGAAATTTGTCGTCTCTTGATTTTGTTCCGGCGACGCTATGGTCTGCGGAGGCCACATCATCAGATGGTTCACGTCACCATGACGGCCAGTTTGATTCATGTATTTCAATTGTGTGTTTCGCCTGCCGGAAGTGCCGAAAGCAAAGAGGCCCAGCACTACTTCTTGACCTGCATCCAGGCATTGGGGGAGATGGGACAGACGTACAAGAGCGCATCCAGAGCACTCGACGTGGTTACGTCTCTCAGACAGAATTGGCAGCACGACGCTTTTGCAGGAGATCGATTCAAAAAGGCAAGACTGCAATAAATTGTCGCTCAGCGTACCTTGGATTGCATGCCCTAAGAGTTGGTTCATCATCGTCAGCGCAAGAGAACGTCTCCCTGCGACGAGAGAAGCGGAAGCGTCCCTGGTCCAATTACCAGGTTATCAAGGCTATTGTCCGAGGTCAACCACTCCTTCCTCCGCATCATAAAGAGGGCCAGTCGGGACTTGCGCTTGACGAGACCTCAGCTTGTGGAACCAGCACCGGGTCCTAGGGCCAGGTGTTAGTTCTCAGCTCTTCGCCAGGCCCATTCTGGAACGGGACATGATGAAAAGAGTGTCTGATGACATCATGGAACTGCCATGGTTCGTGTTATGGATCGAAACCGCCAATGAATCACAAGTCATGATCACCAATTCAGAAGGCTTGACGTTCAGATCTTCAAGTCCAGTCGAAGTCTCTTTACCATGATGCTACGAGCAACCAAAAACTGGCCATGCGTCAATGCTACCGACGAACCTTCTGTGGACGGATTCCATGGAGTTGTTCTGGTTCAAAGCTCACCGGTCCGAATGCCTTGCTGGGATGAGAATGGCGAAACAGCCTCGTGGGGTGAGCTGGTGGTCCCCGCATCTCCATACCGGGGTTCAACGAGGCCAACTGGTCGACCACCCTTTAGCGTGCTGCACATTTTGGGGAAGCAAGGTCCCACACAGAGCCTGTTGGTATACTACTCGGAGAGTGTCCGTGAGAGTGCCGTGGAAAAATGATGGGTGGGCGAGGGATAGATATGGGGCGATTTACCGGGCACTGGCAATCAATGATCACACGGCAACAATCATCTTCGGTTTCAGCCATGGGTTCTTTCAACAGAGGGTATGCTCAGTCCATTCGAGGCTTCTGGCTTCAAGCCTGCATCACCCTGTGTTCGGCCTTTGCATTCACACTCTTTGGTAAACGGGATCTGAATGTCGATGAACCCGAATGCTGACAACCACGACATAGGTTATGATCAGGGTGTCCTCGGCGGATTGATTGCTAGACCACGATTCCTCTCGGACAACCACATCAGGCCGGACAATGCGGATTTGCAAGGCACCATCGTCGCCATCTACGACATCGGATGTCTTGTCGGTTGTTTTATTTGTGCGGCCGTTGGCCAAAAACTAGGACGTCGTATCTTCATTGTCATTGGCGGCGTCCTCCTCTGCATCGGAGCAGGTTTGCAGGCCGGTTCGCGCGGGACAAGTTATCTCATCGCCGGTCGAGTCGTCGGCGGGATTGGGAACGGCCTCGAAACCACATTCGTCCCGATCTGGGTTGCCGAAACGTCCAAAGCCAGCGGTCGAGGCGCCCTCATTGCCACGCAGTTAACCATCGTCATCCTGGGCCTGACAATCGCCTACTGGTTCGACTATGGGATGATCAACAACCACCCCTCATCAAGCGCTCAATGGAGACTGCCGCTCGCCTTCCAAGTCATCTTCATCCTGGCAACCTGGGCCTCAATCTTTTTCCTGCCCGAGAGTCCGAGATATCTGTATGCTCAAGGACACCAAGAAGATGCCGACAGTGTCATGGCCCGAGTCTACAAGGTTTCGGTGGATGATCCGCTGGTGGCCGCTCATCGTCAAGATGTTCTCGCCGCCCTGGAGGCTGAAAAGGAGATGAAATTCGGGATCAAGGACCTCTTCTTCGACAAGTCGCCCGTCAATACCTCCTGGCGGATCTGGCTTGGTGTTCTCGTCCAGTTTTTTCAGCAAATGGACGGAAACAATATCGTGTCGTACTACGCCACCTATCTTTTCATCAACAGCTGCGGTATGTCTCAAAACCAGGCCGCCATCACCTCCGGAGGGGTGACCCTGCTCTTCTTGGGAGGCACAGCCAGCACGATCTATACTGTGGAGCGTTGGGGTCGCCGTCCCGTCATGCTCTACGGGGCCATGCTGTGCTCTCTCTGGATGATCCTCTTCACCATCGGTCTGGCCGTGAACACCAATGGCTCCTTGAAACTGGCCGTCGTCTCCATCTTTCTCTTCGAATTCTTCTTTGGCGCATCCTGGTGCCCGCTTCCGTGGATCTACGTGCCTGAGATCAGTCCGCTGCATGTGAGACATATTGGCACTTCTTTCGGCGTGGCGACACAGTGGCTAATCACATTCATTGTAAGTTCACGGACCAGCTCAAGACCACTTTAGAGTCTTGCCTGCTCACAACCCGAAACAGGTCGTCAAATTCGGGCCCATGGGCATCTCGGACATTGGATGGAAATTTTACCTCTTGTTCTGCGTCTTCAACGTCCTTGCTGTTGTCTTTGTCTTTTTCTGCGTCAAGGAGGTGAGCCAGTTCTTATCTGTTGCTACGTACAAGTCAACCTCGACTAACGGATTTGGTGTCACAGACCAAAGGTCTTTCGCTCGAGGAGATCGACCTGCTGTTCGCAAAGAAGGACTACAAGCCAGTGCTAGAGGCACGGTTGCGCAGTGGGCGTGGCCAGATCTCTTTGTCAAAGGAAGACACGACGGCGACGGCCGAGCTCGTCGAGTATGGAGTTTCCAAGGTTTAATCAAGATCTGAGTTGCGACTGCGCGTTCCGAGACCCTAAATGATGAGCTAGATGAGCAGATTGCATAACCGTCGTCTGCGCCGAGTAGTTATGAGCTCGATCTCTTGGTCAGAGGCACCATGGCCTCCCACCTTCCAAACAAAGGTAATTAAGGTTGGGCAGGCAAATCTCACATCAAACAATTGGTCTTGGTGACTTTGTCCACCTCCGTCAATACGCGCTCGCATTGCCGACGAAGATGTCGGTGCATGGCTTGGCCGGATCTACCACAAGGTCGATATCGAGGATAGTATCATAATATCGTGTGGAATAGGATGCTCGCACCCATCGCACGATAGCGTCCGCTTCTTCCCATCTTATTCGTTTCTTCAGATATTGCATATATGAGAGCGAGTACAGTTCGATGGCGTGCAGTGGGCTCCTCAGCATGAGAGATAAACGCTTACCGAGGAGAGCTGGCAATCAAAGAGGGAACCGAATAGCGGATTACACAACGACCAAGTTGCCCTTGGGAAAACACGTCTCTCCAGATCGTTGATCTCCGTCCAACGGTCCGCGGTCTTTCTTTCCCTGTCTCTCATATGTACAAAAAAAGGTGTTAACGAGGCATTCCCTTTCCTTCGATTTCGGGTCTTGTCTTTCCCTCTTTACCAGCTCAGACTTTCAGACCGATCTCTTCTGCCCATGGCAACTCAAAGAGATCACCCACACTGGCCACTGAGGCTTTGGAATCAAGTAATGCCTTTGCCGCCTGTGATTGAATCGTCAGTACGTTGTTCCGGCGACAATGAACAGAGAGATGACGGGATCACTTACAGCCTTGACCTTGTCCGACGTCACCTTCTCGATCGATTTTCCGACCTCGTCGATCTGGAACGCCTTGCCGCCGCTGACCAGACCAAAACCAGTAGCCTCGATACCGGCGTCGGTCCGTTGGCCGGCCTCCAGTGCTCGGTACTTGGCAAGTGCAGTGGCTTTCTTGATGTCCTCCTCCGCCACTTCACCAGCCGCGACCTTTTTGATCGTATCGACCACATTCTTGGCCGCCTTTCCAACCTGCGATGCACCACCCGTGATGGTGACGTAGATGAGGCCGGCATCAGAGTATCCAATGTTGTGTGTTGAGACACTGGTATGAGGGAAATCCTTGGCGGCCTTGGACAGAAGCGAGAAGCCTGGCGACCACTTGATGCTCGATTCTCCCCCCAGCAGGGCTGCCAGAACGTCAATCTCCGGTTTGTAGGATGAGCCGGACGTAAAGGATGGGGAACCAGGGAAGCCGAGGACCAGCGCGTTGCCAGAACCATATGCAATTCTCTCTTCACCTCCAAAATATTTCGACGGTGTGCTCGACAGCTTAATGCTGGCCGACCCTGTCTTGACGTCGGTAAAGAATTCACCGACCCATTTGGACAAGTCCGAATGAGAGGCTCCATTGGCAACCACGGCGATGTTGGATTTGGCGTAGGCAGCGTCGCCAAACTCGGCAATGGTATTGGCGTCAAGGTATTTCGCCACGGGGGTTGGTTCGCCGAGGCCGTGGTGGAAAGCGACGGCGTGCAGAGAGTTCAGCGCCAGGGACAGAGGGCTTGCTAGCAGGCCGCTTTGGCCGATCTTAATGGTCTGGAGGACTTCCTCGTTGAGTTCATGCGCTGCTCCATGTCAGCCGGGTGGAGGGGTATGAACAAGCTCGAACCCGACGCACTGGTGTATCTTGTCTTGCTTATAACCTCGCCCAACAGCTCGGTGAAGTAAGGCAGATCCTCCCGCAGGAACTTGGCTCGCAGGACGAGGCTTTCTCGGCCATGATAAGCAGACAGTTCTCCACCAAGGAGCTCTGCTTCTCTTGTGATTCTCAGGGCTGATCGCTTTGTCGTCGACTGTCGTCACGTCAGCGTCTTCCCGCTTCGCACTGCGCCCTCGGCACAAACCTTGAAAGCAAACTTCTCGAGGGCGTCGGAATATCCAGGATACGGTTGAAACCTTGTTCCAGCTTTCGCGATGACGGCCAAAGTGGTCGTTGGGCCTGACAAATCCCTGCTGGCATATTTGATTCCCGATGCGTCGCCGGTCTGGTATTGAAAGCTGCCAGAAGCCGCAGCTGCCAGACCTCTTCTGCCCGACGCGGCCGACTGGACCGGATGACGGGAAACTCGCAGCGCCCTGGACCCAAACGAGGCGGCTGAAGCCATTGCGAAGGCGTATAGGTAAAATTGTTCTTGTCAAAGTGCTTCAGAGGAGCTTCTAAAGCTTCAGAATGCAAGTTGCGGCATTGGCCAGATGCTAGCTTGCCAAGCCTTCAGGCCACATGTTTTCCCGGCCCGAAATCCGCCCAAGACCACCAAATTTCTGCCCATCCTCTGTGCTTCGGCTGTGTGCACACTGAGAGGAAATGACCTTCTTCTGACTATTTCTGATACCCGTTGGTTTTAGTTACGGTGGTTCATGTCTCTTTTCTTTCTTAGCTGGACGTCCATCACGGAAACCCTTGGGAATAATATCACGTGACTTCCACAGTCCCATCTACCATGTCAGAGGTATAGGTGATGTCCACCAGGATCATGCTGCCACTAATCCAGCACGCAGGATTTGGCGCAGCTATGTTGTCTGATTATTGAAGATCTCTATGGAACATTCTTAGCTGTCAGTACGGAATGAGCCATATCCACGTGTGCAAGTGTTGAACTTTAGCCACAGCAAATTTTCCGCCATTTGGCACAGCAAGGACGACTGTCATCGAATCAGCTCGCGCAGAGATGTCGTTTGCCGGTGCGCCAAATCAAGAGCGGCCTTGGGGCTCTGATACAGCTACGGTTGATCCATCACCACACCGCGGCCGACGGGGCTTCGACCTATCAAGCCAACGCACTGAATGCCTACAACCTGGTGAGAGTCGGAAAACTTCTGGACCTGGTGACCAAGAGACATGGCGTAGCCGCTGCCAGTATCATGGAGCTGTTGTCAGTTCTCGGCTCCGCTACCATGGACGACCTTGAGACTCGATGTGCTCGCATTCTGCAGGCCGACCACGACCCATCTTCGCTCAGAACGAACGGAGTAGGAGAGGCAGACCGCAGACAAAACTCACCACACCTCACTCCCTCTCAGGTGCGAAGCGCCATCCGACGTCTGGCGGAGGACAAATTTATCATTCAGGTTCGGGAGGCCCATTTTCAATCCTTGTTTGATGCCCGAACGGACGCGGAACTCCACATGAAGGGCACAGAGCTTCCGTCTGCGACCAAGGGAAAGAAGGCGCAGGAATATTTCGACGAACGCGTCTATATAGAACTCGAAAAGCGCTTAGATCCCTCCATCTCGACGGCCTCCATCGTCCTTCCTGACGACACGAGTGCTTCAACCATCCCCAAGGTATGATTATTTCTGTAATCAAGTCACATGAGCCGCGCTGATCGGTGGCAGGTGGAGACCTTGTTCTGTGTAAGCTATTCGAACGTGATCACTTCCATCCGCCACGACATCATCGCCCGACACACAGCAGGCCTTTTGGGGAGACCTTTTGCTCAGCTCGCGAAGGCGGTGTCGGTGCAAGTCGGACTTGAAACCGATCCATTCGATCCGAGGCCGCGGTATGACCACGAATCAGGCCTCCAGAAACTCGACATTTCGCGCCTCCATGACGACCTTCATTCAGAAGACCTCGATATCGAGAATCGGAATGGTTTAGAAAACGGCTGGCACCACGAATCTCCATTGATCAATGGACAGGCAAATGGACAGGCAGTGGGCGGCGGCGTCTTTCATGACACAGCCATCCACAATCACCTTGCTGTTCTGGCGGAGGGACCTTTCACCTTCCTGACCCAGGACGTGATCTCGCGCTCTTGGCTGCTCGACCGAAGCAAGATGAACTTGTTCATCCGTAACCTGGAGCTGATGCGACTGATTGGAGAGCGCTTACCGCCACCGGCGTTGCGGATTGTTCGGATGCTGATGGACAAGGGCAAGCTCGACGAGAAATGTCTTCAAGAGATCGGCCTCCTGGGCGCCAAAGAACTGCGTCAAAGCTTGGCCCAACTACAGACGATGGGGTTCCTTGAGCTTCAGGAAGTCCCTCGGGAACCCCAAAGGCAGCCGAATCGCACGATCTTCCTGTGGTTTTACGACGCCGAACGGGTGCGCAAGGTTCTGCTGGGGGAGCTGTGCAAAGCCATGTCGAGACTGTTTCAGAGACTCCATCTAGAGAGAGAAAGACTCGGGTCAACGCTGAGCAAAATTGAACGCAGCGACGTGCAGGGAAGCGAGGAGGAAATATTGTCCCCTGCCGAGTTGAGGGTCTTGCAAGAATGGCGGAAGAAGGAGGGCTGGTTTGCTGCAGAGATCAGCCGGTTGGACGATTCTGTCGCGATTCTTCGAGACCTCTGAACGCGACCTGGACGGAGCTCCTGCAATGTGAGGGGAAAGTTTGGGCCACACCCATAACCCAGGCCATTGTGTGGAGCTCAGCACTCTACGTCTTCTCCCATCTTGTGCCCTGTTTATCTCAATCACAGCTGCGCCGCTAATATGGCCGTCGGACTGTGGGATATCTACATCTAGAAGCGACTAATTCGTCCTCGCAGATCTGTCAGGAAAATACAAGCAGTGTATCACATGATCACCTTGCCTCTGGCACTCCTACACCTGCAGGCTGCTCTTGCTTAGTTCATCACGATCGACACCGACAGGATATTTTGCCGGCCCGAGCAACCACTCGACCGATGCCGCTGACGTTTGACTTGTATGTACAACTTGTTTTCATCGTGGTCGGAGGGCCAGATCGGACAATCAAGGGGCAAGATGCTGAAGCCAGTGTTCATGGTGCTGAACTAGCAACTTCATTGTGCACAACAATGCAAACCCGGCCGGAGAATGCTGGCAGCCTCGCGAGCGCGTCGATATTCCTGACGTCTGTGACCCTGTGTAGTGCTGGTAGAAGCCGAATTTCCTAGACAATTGGACTGCAATCAAATTTCTGGCCGTGCCAAGCCTCAAAGCTCTCAAAGCTTGGCGCAGGAAGAGCCGCAGCAGCGAGCTGGAGCTGCTTTTGCACAAGCTTGAATCGCTTCGACTGAGCACGCACCCGCCGCAACACACCTGAACCCCCGATCCATCGTTCACATCGATCACCATGGCCTTTGAGTGGAAGGCCGCCGGCCTGACGTATGCCGTCCGCGCCCCTCTGCTTGCCGCGTACTGACCACGCCTAGCTACAACCGATACCTCGCCGTTACCTCCAGAGTCGTCCGCCGGTCACTCAAGGAAGGCCCAAGGCTCCAGGCAGAACGAAGGGGCGAAACGGAGTTGAGATTCGCCAAGTGGGAGGTTCGTGTGTCGTCCCGACGTCTCCGCCAGCTGCTCTAACAATACTTTCTCAGAACGGCAAACAAGGGGAGAACCAAAGCTTGGAGTCGGCCAATACAGACGCCATTGCGCATGCCTCAGAGTCGAAGTAGACGCTCTCGAAGTGATCCGAGGAGAGAATGCAGCAGATGACACCATGACTGACCATGGTTGGCGTGCTCTGAATTGTACATATTGAGTGAAATAAAAGGCACATTGGGTCGTGGCAGCCGGAGAGAATGCAAATGACAGTTTCCAAGACCGCACCACGCTTCAAATCTTCTTATCATCCGTTGAAACCCGTATATTATTGTAAACAAAAAAAAGCCGTCAAGCCATCAATCTTTGCATCTCTTTACGTCCGAATAATCGTTGCTCATGAGGGATCGAGTGAGTGGGCATGGTTCCCCCACACGGATCTGAGAAAATAAAGAGGCGCGAGGTTCGGAGCAAGACAACGCACCACCATCATGGTGCAAGCTCAAGTGCTCCGTCCCAATGTCCAGATCAACGAAGTGACCGAGCGTTTTCAAGATGCTGTTTCCAGTATGTAGTCAAAGAACGGCTTCGCCCACTCCGACTGACATTGTTTGTGAGAATTGCGACCTGGTGAACTGGTTAAACATGACGATTTCACTCTCTTCGAAGCCGTCGGCGCTCTCGAGGTGAGAAGTCTTCTAACTGCTGCTGCCGCTGCTGCGGCGCCGCGACCACCCCCACCTTTGTGTGTGACTGATGTGTGGTTCTAGATTGGCGATGCGAAAATGGACAGTGGTTGCCTCCAGGAAGGCGAGGACTTGGATGACCACTTCGATTTTACAAGACCGCTGTCGGCAGAGGAGGCCATATGGCTGATGGATGAGCTTGCTTACCGAGAAGTGTGTCCGCCTCGCTGACTCTGTGACACCCATCTCACGTCGTTGACCAGGTTGCCTGGCACATGGGCTATCCCTTGTCGCAAACACTTTTCACTTCCGTCCATCTGGATCGCCTGCTATGGCCAGAGCCAAAGCGTCTTGCCGACGCTGATTTTCTCCAGGGGCTGGAAGCAACCGCAGCGACAGCGCTGCTCCGGGAGGTCGTCCGGCCGTACTGTCTGGGCTTGATCAAAAGCTGCGATCTTGTGCTCGACATGGTGACCAGCCAGCATTACTACGAGGTGAGCTTTTGGTCCAGCCCGCGCATCCGCCTCCGTCCCCGAAACTCATTCCGCTCAGGAAGAAGATTTTGCTCCGCAGACGTTCAACCGACCGCTGCTCCATGCGTTTGCCGTCGGTGACGTGCGGGCTGCCCTGCATCAGGCACTGTCGTGGTTGGAAGAGAAGGATCTCCAAGAAGAAGCAAGAGAGGCGCTGCTTGTCCGCTTACGGAGCCGCTGTGTCTTCTTCGAGCTCCTCAACCTAAACGCATCGGCCAAACGACCGTCACAGACACAGCTCCAGGAGAGCACCAAATTCATCCAGGAGATTGAAAAGTCGGCGCATCTCGGACGGCCCCTGCCTGAGGCTTTTACTCTGAAAATCCAAAGACGGCTTGCCAGCAGTGTGCCTCCTCGGCCGATGGTCGTGGTGGAGCGTGCCGAAGCGTTCTCCTTTTTCCAGCGACTCTTCACCGACTCGAGCACGGCCTTTCAGGTCTTCGATGCGCCGACCAGCGAAGACCTGTTGGTCGCGTATTGGAACTTCATGTCCCAGAAACCTCAACCGGCCGTCTACGTTCGCTCCCTGCTGCAGTCGTTTCTGGACTTGAATAACAAAGTCTTGGGCTCACAGCCGGTCAAAGATTTCATCTTCCAAGACCTCAGATTGCTCGTCTTGCCAGCCAGCCCACTTTTGGATGCCGCCAACGACGCGGTCGAGGCCCCTTCCGACCCGCGCTTTCAAATTGCCAGCCAGCTGAATCAGTTCGTGAGCCGGTATGGCCAGTCGTTCACCAACATATTCCGGACGTACTGTTTGAATCGGCCGCGTGTTCGCCGCACGCTTTGCCACGCCGCCATCGAGTGGGACCAGATTCAGGCTGACGCCGAAGACATCGACACTGTTCTTCAAGGTCTCATCCACGAGCAAGCCATCCTTTACCCATGGAGTGAAGCCCCCACGTTTTCTTATCCTCTCAGCAGTTGGGTTTATCACTACAAGCTCGTCCAGCTCCGGCTGATCGTACAGATGGGGTTCGAATTGTCGGTCTACGCACCGTACGAGTATGCGAGAATGTACTGGTATCTGTCGCATCTGTGTGGCACACACCTTTCTCATCTCGAGAGAATCAGCTATTTCGTTTCGTCCGGTGAACAGCAGCAGAAGCCGAAGAACAAATCCAAGGGTCAAAAAGACCAGGCGGTACAAGAGACCATGCAACAGCTGTATCGGCATTTCTCCTGGCTCAAAGCCACCGAGACTTTGGCCAAAGCATTACATCGCCTGTTCATCTTCCTCCAGCGGCATGGCCACTTCGCCCCGCCGTCTCCCACATATGCTTCAGATGAGCTTCGGTTTGAGTTACGGATGAGGCCATTCATGCATCTATCAATCCCTGAACCCCTCACGTACGAGGAGGTAGACCAATCCACCACGCTGGCCGACTTGTCTGACGGCGACATCCTCGATCAAGCGGCCAAGTTGAGTCTTGCAGCGAAGAAAGCGTGGGAAGAAGTCCTCAGAGAGAAATGGTACAGTCGGTCGCCCGCCATTGGTTCTGGAGGTGGTGGTGTTGAGCCAGTCTCCGTCGTCGAACGCGAGTGGACAAACAATGTCCGAAATACCATGAAAGCCTGCATTGGGGCCAGTATCGCGGCAAGTTCCTTGAATAGGATCATGCAGGAGCACAGCCTGAAAAAGGGAGAGAAGGAGAATGATCACGGGGACGGTAGCCATGATGTTGTGGTGGCGACCACGAACGTCGTCGTCCCGGCCGTCGACGACCGAGAGCGATGGCACCGGTTTTGGGCTGTGCCGAAGCTTTGAGAGGTCTGGAAAGGTGAAAACGAGTCAGTAGCGACGGCGCTGGCAGAGGCTCAAGTACTCAGCCTTGCGCTCAAGTAGGCTTTCCTGCTAATGATTGATTGATTGATGAGCATGATTTTATGCTGTTGGTCTCATGCTATAACGAGCCTTCTCGCAGGTTGCCCACCTCTGAGTCCTCAAGTTGAAAACTAGTTGCAAATTCATTATACCGTGCCCAGGCCGTTTGACCCAGTTGGCAGCTGGGACCAACCATCTAATGCGTCAACCCCGCCTCTGTGATCTCCTTGACGTACTTAAGAAAGCGAGGCGTGCTGGCGATGCGGAAGCGCTTGCCAAACTTGACGAAGAATAGGAATGTGAGAACCTGGCCAAGTCCAGCGAAGGCGGCCAGGATGAAGGCGTTTTGGTAACCCATACTATGAGTTTGGAAAGAGAGATATTAGCATTGATACTGGGGTCTGAAAAGGGAGATTCATTCGTTGTCGGGACGGAGAAAGAGGCCATGGGGAGTTGAAGGCTTACTTTTCAACCCAAGGAGTCAGTCCATAGCCGATGGCGAAGGACATGGTGTTGCGGATTATGATAACTGTTGGAGGAGAGAATGTTAGTCTTGGCTAAAGAAGGTGGATCCAGAGGCCGACAGGGTGGACAGAGGGTTGTGACGATGACGAGAAGAGATTGAAGAAGGAATTTCGAGCAGAGAGGACGCGAAGCGCAGATTGCAACATACCTGTGATCATGGCCTCACCAGCCAAGTCTCGGTAGCTGTCAATGCAGTAGGAGACACTGAGTTGGAGACCAATGGTGTTGGTGAGCGCGATGATGCACATGGCGAAAACCTATGGCTTGAGTTAGTACATTTCTTCCAGTATATTACTGGAAAGGTTTCTAAATTTGGTAAACTCACCAGGCCAAACCAGTGAATGTGGTGGGCAGCACCAACGCCCCAGAGAATCAGGCCAAAGGGAATCAGGACCAATGACGCGCAGAACAGCCAGAGCCGGTACTCGGACTCCATGATACCATTCCTCCTGCGTGCCAACTTGACGACGAACCAATCACCAAATTTGCCCGTATAGGCGGCGCCGAGGAAGACGCCAATCAAGGGCGAGACATATGACACACCGACCATGGAGGCTTTGAAATTGTACGGGGCACCCGAGAGGATCAGTGAAGCGGTACCGTTTAGCACGTTGAACCAGACTGATAAGTAAAAAGACCGGATGTCAGTGACAGTATGATAGAGGCAACCATGACAGCATACCTAGACTGCTTCCATATGAAAAGCCCGAGTATGCGATGACGGGGAATGTCATGAAAATAAACGGCCGAAGCATCATGCCACCCAACTTGTTTGGCTTGGAAAAGGTGCCGGGTTCGAAGAGTCGAAGCTTCTGCAGGTACGTCTTCTTCGGCAGGTTGACCGTACCGAGGCCTTGTTCAGCAGCAATCGTGGTCATCGTGGGCTCGACAACCACCGTCTTTTCGTCGTTCTTTGACTCCTTCTCGACTGTGGGGACCAGGGGCGTTTGGGTGCCGCTGGTCATCTGGGATTCTTGACCCGTCATGGTGTGTCGGGAGTAATTTGTCTCTTCCAGAAAGAAGAACAGATAGACGAATCCAATGCCGCAGAAAATAGCACACCAGTAAAGCACCCACTGCCAACCCTGTCCGTCGGCGATGAAGCCAGCAATGATGGGGGCAAAGAAGTTGGAGCCGGCCAGAAACAAGCCATAGATGGCCATGTAGAAGCCTCTTTCGTGGGTGAAATAGATGTCGGTCACGGAGATCTCGCAGAGAGACTCTATAGGAGCGCCAAAGAAACCTTGAAGAATCTTGTTGGCGATCCATTGCCCCTTTGTCTTTGCGTGTGGCGCCCAGACCATTATCGCCATTGTGGCAAGAATCGAAATCAGATATATAGGTCGCTTGCCGTACTGCAACGCGAGAGATTGAAAGGCGACGCATCCCCAGCCGAACAGAAGGAACATATAACCAGTTCCAGAATTGAGGTCCCCAAGTGTCAGACCAGTGTCTTCGGATATCGGGATCAAAACTGAATAGATCGCAGCCGAAGCGATACCCACCATGAGGGTGTACACACACATGCAAGATGTCGACAGGAGTTTCCTTCGTGGACTCCAGTTCAGAGGATCGTCAGGGTCAGCGCTCGGGGCAGGGACAAGAACAATATCTCGCTGCCCACCCGACGCGTGTTTTGCGTGCATGGTGCCTTCTAGGTCGACAAGATGGACCGTGCCCGGGACGAAGGGCCTCTCCTCAACCACATCGCCGGTTGGAGAGCTCGTCGCCGTCGCCATTGTTAAAGGATGGAGAGGGTTGAGAATAGAACAAAGCAACAATTCTAAGACAGATTGTGCGTGTGAACGTGGGAGCGATCGACTGGAGGCGTAAGAGGAAGCAATTCGGCACAGGGTATACAGGACACATCTCGACTAATAACGGCATCACCGTCTCATGATGGCCCGGATTTCCTTCCGCATGCGTTATCAACAATGCTTGTGGCGCAAACGATGCTGTTTGGCCGGCGTCAGATAAGGGTATCCAGAATTGATCAGCGGCAAATGGAATCCGGTCCGTCATGTTATAGTAGCTGTTTGGTCCAATGCGCCATCGGTTGGCCCGCTATCCGAGTTTCGTTTGATTTGAGATAGTTGAATCTCATCGAGATGTCTCCCAGAGAAAGGTCGCTTACTCACCAGAGGGTTCTTCCCATATCATTTCAGACCTCTTGCCACTCATCCATGGGTGGACCCGGTTAGCAGCTGCAGGGTATCGTCGCTTAAACATTGTCTGGATGATAGCAGGATGCTGATTGTCGCAAGATCCAGGATGTGTAGTTTAACTCCGATATAGGTCGCGGATATCCGCGCCACTCCCCTAAAGAGGAATTTGAGCCAACGCATCCGAGGGCGGAGTAGAGGATCGCCGGGGGTAACGTAGATCCTTGTCCAAGATCGACCCGCCATTTGCTCACAGCCAGATGGCGCGATAGAGTCATGACCAATCCTTGGCACGTTCAACCTTCCAACGCCCTGGACCGGCACAGGTCGGATAGGTATCGTTTAGCAGCGAAACGGCGGCTACATCCCAATTCAGCTTCAGTATCCGCGTTCATGGCGAGCCCTCAAGTTCTGTTGCTCGGTGGCCATGGGAAGGTCTCACTATACCTCACACCGCTGTTATTGGCCAAGAGATGGAGCTTGACCAGCGTGGTCCGCAATCCGGACCACAAGGATGACATTCTGGCTCTGGGCAAAGACAAGCCCGGAAAGGTCGATGTCCTCGTCGAGAGCCTGGAAGATGTGAAAAGCGAGGCGGATGCTCAAAGTGTGCTGGACAGAGTCAAGCCGGACATTGTGGTCTGGTCTGCAGGTGAGGGTCAAATCAGCATGCACTCACTGCTCTCGAATGACTAGATGCAGGCGCGGGGGGGAAAGGACCTCCTCAACGGACCTTTGATGTCGACCGGGATGCGGCAAAGCATTATATCTCGGCTTCGCTTGCCAACCCGGGTGTCAAAAAGTTCTTGATGGTGTCGTATCTAGCGTCGCGACGTGGTTATCCACCCTGGTGGAACGATGAAGACAAGCGGGCGGCCGACCATGTCAACCACGACATTCTTCCTCGCTACTTTCAGGCCAAGGTTGAAGCGGACGAGCATTTGGCTTGTCTGGCCAAGAAGCGTCTCGACCAAGGGGACACGGCATTCCAGGCCATCAATCTCAGGCCTGGAACCTTGACAGATTCACCCGGGACGGGAAAGGTGAATCTGGGGAAGACGTCATCCAAAGGCAGTGTCCCACGGGAAGACGTGGCCGCTGTCGCTGCGGCGCTGTTGGAAAGAGACGACACGCGAGGTTGGTATGACCTGGTTGAGGGCAACGATGACATTGAGCAAGCAATCGACCAGCTCGTGAAGAGCGGCCACGATGGAATCGAGGGTGAGGACCTAGATCGCATTTATGCCAGGCCCACTTAGAGACGGTTACTCTATGAGGCTCTAGATATATGCTGCCGGGTTGTTGTGAGACATTGAACCCTACTGTCGATCTCCCTTCTTGGTGCTCCGCTGCTGGACAACGGCCCCGCTGGTGTTGACCAAAATATGGAATGGCCACATGATTGTTGACTAGTTGACCTGTCAATCAGGACCTTAGTCAGCTGGGCCAGTTGACCTGAGCCAGTTGACCTGAGCCAGTTGCCCTGAGCCAGTTGCCCTGAGGATGATGACCAGTTGCCCTGAGCCAGTTGCCCTGAGAATGATGACCAGTTGACTTGAGGATGTCCAGTTGACCAGAAGATGAGATGGGCACGTGATGCAGAGCTGGATGACTAAGAAGTAGCGCCAAGACAGAGTGGAAGCATGAGGATGAGTGAGATGGATGAGATTGATGTCTGAGAGGTCAAGGGCCGCGACTGAGCAGCAGATATTCATGTGCCTGAAGTGCTTGGCAGGGTCATACAGAAATGAATGAAGAGACAGCCGTCCAGCGCTGTGATTGGCTGCAGCATTGAAGGCCTTGGCGACGGCAATCTCATGGCCAATCAGAGCGCTTGATTCACACTTCCTCCAGGATTCATGAATTGAGGTGTTTTGCTGGACCAGCCAGCAGTGCCCGAGTTTGACCGATGCTAACAGATTCTGTCAGATTGTGAAAATCAGGAGTCAACTGTCCTCTCTTGATTTATGGAATCTAGAGATCTCTATATACACACAATTTATGAGCGAGATACCACAGGCTGAAACACTGTTCCCTGGGCAACCAGTTGACCTGAAACATAGAATCTCATCATGCTCCTTGTGGAGGCTGACACCAGGCAACCAGTTGACCCAAACATATGGAGGATGACAGATTCGCTAGAGATTAGCTTGGCATCACAATTGCATCTATATTCTCCTCCCTTGTGATCCCGTCACCCTGCCTGTAAACATAACTGTTGCCTCAGCGGACAGGAAACCTCACAACTGGTCAACAGTTCCATCTCTTCCGTTTCTCGTTTGAAATGTTTATCATCGCGAAACTTGCAGTCTTCGTTGAGTTCGACCTCATTGTTTGTATTGAGCAAGCGAGGATTGTGGTGATTTGAGTGTGGACCCGGTTTAGTCTCTTCCACCCCTTTCTGTTCTCGAAGCCAGTATTTGCGGAGCCAAGCAAACTGCTCCTCGCCGTCGTCTGCTGCGTCTATTATGGCCTGGTCCTCACGTCCTTAGTATAGCTCTTCAAGTGATAGGTTGTCGCCCTTGCGTCACGGCTTCACCCTTCTTACAGCTTCGCGCCGGGGTCTTGGTTTTGCGAAGAATCTTGATGTCTTTCCATCTCGTCGGGGTTTTTTATTCTTTGAATTCTTTTTGCTGTCTTTGACGGGGATAAACCCGACCGGTTCGACAATGGGTTGATCTTCAAACGGGTCTGGGGGTGAGGCGTACCGGGCAATAAGGTCGCCTATGGGTTCGCCGCATTCGCCTCGGCCGGTCATCAGAACATCATTGACCTGATCGGTTTCTTCGTCTTTCGCTTTCTGTATGGCTTGGCTCGATATCGTGTCGTCGTCCAAGTCTGACTGTGATTCAGTGTTTTCATTTTCTCGTTTGTCCACTAGTCATCGTGATTGCGGTCACTGAGCAACCGGTCTGGGCACACATCTTCAAGGCCGTCTCCATCTTGAATTACCACCTCTGAGGGGTAGCGTATCGTTTTGTCCATTTCGTCCCAGATGGCGTACACAGACTCGCTCTGATGTCCAGCAAAATACCCATTACGGTCGGCCGGCTTCTGCTTCTTCTGTTGGTATTATGACGCACGCTCGGGTTCCCCAGGTGCGCTCGCCTGCGAGGCATGGCTTTCGGCCGGTGAAGAGTTCAAAGGGAGTCTTTTCGTATTTGTGGGACTTTGTCGGTGACCTGTTTTTCAGCCACGCTGCGTGGGTTAAGGCCTCTGGCCAGAGCAGTTCTGGCGTCGTTCCAGCCATAAGCACTTCTTCAGCTCGATTTGTTATTATCCTCGTAATTTGTTGAGTGACTGTGCAAGGCTGAGACCAAGAAGCAGCGCTAGTCCGGCGCATATAACGCGGTTCGCCCGGATACGGTCCGCAGGTGTCGACGTGGATCATTTCTCCTACCTTGCGGTATCTTCTTCTCGCCGGACTTTGTGGAATGTGAATCAAGGATCGGGCGGTGGCGCATATAGGACGAATGGCCCCGGTATTCGCACTTAATTCTTCGTCTGTGATGTCCATGCCGTCACTCTGTTTCAAAAGTTTCCGCATTAATTCGATACTGAGGTGTCCAAGTGTTGACCAAAGTGTGGAAGCGTCAGGTGGATGACTAAGATATATGTCAGATTGTGGAAATCAGGAGTCAACTGCCCTCTCTTGATTCATGGAATCTAGAGATCTTCATATACACACAATTTATGAGCGAGATACCACAGGCTGAAACACTGTTCCCCAGGTAACCAGTTGACCCAAACATATGGAGTTTCATTGTGCTCTTTATGGAGGGTGACAGTATGGAAGGGTCGGGTGGATGACTGAGATATAACGCCAAGACAGAGTGGAAGTAGGTGGATGGATGAGATAGATGTCTGAAAGATCGAGTGCTGCGACTGACCAGCAGATATATATGTGCCTGATGTGACATGAGTGCTTGGCAAGGTCATTCACAGAAATGAATCATCGCGGAGCTCAGCTGGTGAAGAGACAGCCGTCCACCGCTGTGATTGGCTGTGATATTGGCCGTCTCCAGGGGGGTTCTGTCACGTGTATGCCAAGGACCTTGCAGGGCGCGATGAAGATTTGCCTGTAGCTTCCCCGCTCAGGGACAACTGTGAGAATAGGAGAACTATTTCGATCGCCGTGAGAAGATTCCAAAGTATTTAAGAGCAGTCTCAGGTCGATTACTCTTCCGCAGCACCCTCTGACGACTTCATTATAGCAGTTCCAGCATGGGGTCAGATGACAACGACGGCAACTATGTCCACCCCAAGGCCACTGGCAATGCAGCTCGGCTTGTTGCTGAGCATGAATCGGAGCAGCCGATCATTCTGTACGCAGGCTGGTTTTGCCCTTTCGTCCAGCGGGTGTGGATCACATTGGAGGAGAAGTAACGGCCGACGTGCTCACAGCGAATTGACAGGGCTGACCATGGCCAGAAAAATTCCTTACCAATACGTAGAGATCAATCCTTACCGCAAGGAACCTTCGTAAGCGGGTTTGGCTTGGGAATGCCCCTCTTACTGATCACCCAGGTTTCTGAAATTGAATCCCCGAGGTCTGGTGCCAACCCTCGGGTGTCCACAAAGCGATGGCGGTCGAAAGCCACTGATTGAGAGTAACATCATTTGTGAGTACCTCGACGAACTGTATCCGGACCGCAGGCCGCTATTTCCTCGCGATCTCTACGAGAGAGCCCGTGTGAAAGTGTGGGTCGATTACGTCGGTACGAGAATCATACCTGCATTCCACCGATTCTTGCAGCATTCGGACCAAAAGCCGTACACTCTGGAAGAAGCCAGGGCGGAGCTGCTCTCTCACCTCAAGACGTGGATCCAGGAGGCAGACCCCAAAGGTCCCTACTTCACTGGCAACGACATCAGTATGGCCGACATCAGCTTGGCGCCCTGGTGTATTCGCCTCTGGCTCTTCGATCATTTTAAAGCTGGATTGGGCATCCCTGCCAAGGGAAACGGAGGTGCGGACGAAGAAATCTGGAATCGTTGGCGTCAGTGGAGCCAAGCCATCGAGTCGCGACAGTCCGTCATTGATACTTTGAGTGATCGGGAGAAGTACATGCCCATCTACACTCGGTATGCCGAAGACAGGGCACAAAGCGAGCTCGCAAAGGCAACAAGGGCAGGCAGAGGCGTGCCTTAACCTCGATGCCGGCATCATCGGCTGTAATTGATGAACCGAACCTCTTGAGATGGTTGATTGGTGCTAAGACGCTGTCTACGGTGGTGTTATAATAATATAATGTGAATTATGCGACAGATGTTCCTGGCATCTTCTGTATAATTCCTGTCGCACGGTTAGTGGGACAAGCATTGAATAATCAGAGAACGACACTTCTGTCTTTGAAGCTAATGGATTTGTGTTATAGGACTGGGGTATCGTTGGCTTATGGGTCACGTGATTTGAACTTCTTACAGCTTCACCCGCCAAGCCATGTCTGCAGTGTTCCCGTCTGCGCACCTGCACTCTTCCCTTTTTCCTCTGCACCACCAACCCACGTATTCCATTGCTCAGTTTCTCTTCTATCACACATCCAGCGCTAGATCCGTGCCCTCACCTTTCTCCCTCGAAGGACGCAAGAGCTTTCCAGGAGGCGAACAATTTTTTTCATTCACTTTCTCACCCGACTCGATTCCGCCAGAGCGAGCCAATGTCTTATTTTAGGATCACGCTCATCCGGTCGGCCATTGGCCTCCCTGCCAAGTCAGCGAATGTGTTGAAAGCGCTCGGGCTGCGCAAACGCATGGCCACCGTCTTTCATCCTGTATCTCCCTCGGTCGCCGGCCAAATCATGAAGGTTAAGGAGCTGGTGGCAGTGTCGGAAGTGGACAAGCCCCTCACCAAACAAGAAGTGCACCTGGAAAGAGTACCCGATCCGGGCTTTTATGTCGAGTCGAGAGCTTCTGAGAAGCTGAAGGAGGGGAAGCCTTGACCCCAAGTCTGCTTCTGGGTCCATACCTTACAAGCCGCCAAAGCGGAGGTTTATGCCGATATCAGCATTTGTCCATGGTATCTCGAGTCAACACAGCTTCCGCGCGCCGCATATCTTCAAGCAAGACTTTCCTCGGACCATCACGGGAGGCCTCCAGTGAGCGTCGGGACATCACATGGATCGGTTATCAGGAGAGGGCAATTGGCAATCGATCCGTGGGGTGGGTTGAGGTGGGCCTATTGTTTTCGTCATCGACAACGCTCGATACGACTAGAACAGTACCACAATGCTGCAAGAACCAGGCACAGACATCTCGATCCAAAGCCCGAATCAGCTCGATGGGGTCACCTCTTCCGTTCGGAGGTATGCAACCACGGTGGCCGCGAGAGGAAACTTATGGAAAGCCATTTCCCAGCACGTCCGCATCACACGGGTACTACCAGACTTCCCTCCATAACATGAATGGAATTTCCGCTTAGCTTCACCTTCTCTATTTGCGACGCACTCCTCCCGCTTACTTCGAGGACAATGACACTTTCCCTCCCCATCTCGACTCCTTGGGTGAGTTCGAATTTGTGCACCTTCTGGGCCGAATCCGGAGTCGGGTCAGCATAGAATGCGAGATAGGCGGCCAGAGCCGAGGAGGCAGAACCCGTGGCCGGGTCCTCCTGCGATCCCTCAATCATCCTGGTCCTCAGTTTCTGGATCCCGCTCGTGGTCGTGCCTTGTTTCACGTAAAAGAAGAATCCGACAACGCCGGTGGGATGGTACTCTCTGTCCAGGCCGTCGGTGCTGAGATCCTTCAGATTCGGCCGGAGCTTGGCCAATGCTTCCAGTGAAGGCAACTCGACCAGGCAAAAGGTCATCCCTTTGACGATGCTGACGACGGGTGCGGGACGTTTCAAGCTTTGGTGAACCTCTTCGGGAATGCCATGTTGGATGGCTTCGTTTGCCGTGAGTGTCTTTGGATGGACGTGGACGTCATGAGGAATCTCGACTTCGGCTCGCTTGGACCCCGCGTCGTACGTGAAGGGGACTTTACCAGCTTTGGTTTTGAGGGTGCCGCTGATGGTCCCGCTCGCCGCTGAAGCTCCAAGCGCCTGACCCAGATAACAGACGGTGCCGATGACGGGATGGCCGGCCAATGTAATCTCGGCGGTCGTCAGGAAAATGTCGATCGTCCATTCCTTTTGCCGATAGCTCTCCCCACTTTCGTGCAATATGACCGTTTCAGAGTAATTGAACTCACGCGCGATCAATTGCTTTTGGCCTTGGGTCAACACCACCGACGCCGGCACCCGGACGACGGCCAGCGGATTGCCCGCATAGCGGTGCTGGGTGAAGACGTCAAGCGTGACGAACTGCAGGTGCTGATCTGGAGAGGCCATGGAAAGAAGCAGTGGTGGACAGGGTCGAGTGACTAGATGGGTGAAAAACCTCATGCGACCGGCCGGGATATTACTGTGATCTAGACTTATATTGACTCACCTTCTCTTACGCCTTTGACATGACAAGGGCTTGGAAAATCCGGGGACAGCACGGACCAAGCACTGCCTAACCAACCACAAGCTTCGAGGCTGGGTAGCTTTCAATCTGGATCCCCCCAGTCGTCATTGGAGCCACAATCTCGCCAGATGCCCCGTGCTTGGAAATCTCTTTGACCTGAGCGGCGCCGTGGACCTCCACTTCGCTGTAATATAACAAGAAGATGAAAGCCTCCAGCATTCTCAGCCGCTCGTCAAGAGCCTTCCTCGCCGGATCGCGTCCGCGGCCCAGCGGCGTCAGGCCGATGCTACCGCTGGCCCTGCGACCGCTGGCCCTGCGACCGGCGAGGAATCTCGTTTCTCCTTTTTCTTCCACGCCGTCCGCGCCCTCCCCTCGAGTCACAGACGAACCCCGGGCCCCGAACCCGGAGCCGCAGAACAGCAGCGGTGGCGCGGCGCAGATCTCGGACGCCGAGTACCACGAGATCGCGGACGAATATCTCAACTCGCTGCTTCTGGCGCTGGAGGACAAGGCAGAGTCGTCCGATGACGGACTTGAAGTGGAGTTCGCGGTACGGGGTCATGGTTTCTGGCTTCAATCCGAAGGCCGTGAGGAGAGTCTCGGCTGACCACGAGGTGTATCACAGGCGGGCGTCCTGACCATCACACACCCAAAAGGCACATATGTCGTGAACAAACAGCCGCCGAACAAGCAGATTTGGCTCAGCAGCCCCGTCTCCGGACCCAAGCGGTATGACTGGGTGGTGACGGGGGCCGGACAACATGAGAAGGAAGACTCGGTCGCGGACGCCGGTGATGATGGCCGCGGCGGGAAATGGATCTATCTGCGAGATGGAAGCTCCCTGAGTGATTTGCTCAAGAAGGAGGTGGGCGCGGTCATCATACCCGAGGATGAAAGTGATGACATCGTCGTCGTCAGTAGCCGTAGTGGTGCGGACGGTGGTGCTGCCAAGTTGGAATGATCCAGGTGCCTAAGCGGGCTAGGAAGATACGGATGCTTCGGCGCAAGAGGAGGACAAGGAGGATCACATTTCAGAGCGGACCGGGCAAGCAATATCGCGCATCCCCGCTGTCGGGTTGCAAGGCTTCGAACGGTGCGATCCACCTGGCTTTTATACAGCGCCGCCCAAGAAGCAGGCGAGCGCCTCAGAACTCAAAAAGTGACTGATCTGAATAACTCCCTTGTCCGGTATCCACAATCCGTCTCAAGGCAGATCAATTCGGCCTCCAGCGACTGGCATCACCTCCTCTTTTTGCTGCCCGCGCCTCCTGCTTTGGGAGCGCCCGCGGCCGGGGCACCTCTGCTGATCCCAGCCGGCGGTTGAGGTGGTGCCACGTCACCAGCTCCGAGTCCCGGTCGATTTCCCATTCTTCGGCTCATGACCTGTCTGGACACAAAACTGATACCGATCATCATGACCCAGCTGGGGATGTTGCCCACGGCCCAAAGAAAATATCCGAGCGGCATGAGCAGGCCGAACTTTTGCAGCAAGCCATCGATCGGATGCAACACACCGGTATACTCGTCATATTCAAGATAGCGCGCCTTGGAAGCAGCCGGAATGGAGACGATGTCCGCGGTCGTGACGGCCGAAATATTCAAGGGGATAATGTGCAACACCGTCTTTGGTTGCGGGTCCGCTTGCTTGGGGAGATGAAAGTGGTAGATCGAGGGCAACGAGACAGCCCAGGCGGTGCAAAGCACTTCATCTTTCTCGCAGTTGAGAAAGCCCAGGTGCAGAGGCGGAGCGCCGGCCGGTTGAGGAATTGCCGCGATCAAAGGAACAGATTCCTGGACCATGTCAGCGGCCTTGGGGAGTGCTCGATAAGGGGTGTCTGCGCGACCATACATTCCACACCACATCCACTGGCCCACACCTGCCGTAGCAACTCTTGTTCCCACCGGTCAAGTAGATAATCCATTCTTCCTCGCCGTCGAGTTTTGGCGCAAGCTTGCGTTGCCAGTTCCGAATATTGATTTTTTCCACTTTCTTCTCGACCACTGGGGCCGACCCCGTGTCGGTCGCCTTGGAAGGAGCGCCGCTTGGGAGGTATGATTTGGCCTTATCCAGCCATCCTGACGCTTTCTCCTTGAGGGGGGCCTGGTCGCAGGCGACGAGCGAAGATAACAAAGATATTAGGACAAAATGTGCCAAATGCATCTTGGCAAGAAGAAAGGGCGAACCGCGCCAATGGGAAAGGAGAGTCGAGATAATAGAAGAGAAGCGACAGGATCTAATGGGCGTTGAAAGGTACAAGCCAAGGAGTAAAGGGTTGCGCAACAGCGATGGGAAAAGTAGGTCTTCCTGGAGACTGGGGACACAGCATTAGCCGAACCCGCGGTTGCACGAGCGACGGGTGCTAGGCATCTGCCCACCACGTGGCAGGCCAGGGTTTTCAGTATCAAATATCGACTCGAACAGCGTTTAGAGATGTTGACGCCAGCACGCCTGAAGTCTGATGTATGGACTTTGGTGGGTCTGTGCAGGCATCATTCTCGACTGACACTCTCTGCCACCCTGGCTTCAGTCACCAATTGCCCCTAACGCTAATCCAAGAACCTCTGCTGCAGTTCGCCCATTCCTCCGCCTTACGAGATGATGGCAAACTTGGAACTGCTTCAAGTACATCGGTTTTGAGACGCTTTCTTTCGACCAAGAATTCCAGGCCATGCCCCACCAGATGAATGAACGGGAGGGAATGACAAGGTAAGCCGCCAGGTTTAATCAAGACAGGTGAGCTGTCTTTGACCCCTGGATCACAAACCAAATCCTTCCTCAATATAGGCCTTCGACCAAACGCCTCAGAGTCGCCAGCTTCTTCGCATCCTCCGGACTGATGTCCTTAGTCGGCAACAATCCACCCAATGCCCGGGTGCAAATGATATCTAGCTGATCCCTTCCCACTCCTTTCTCCGTTAAGGTGGTTTTCAATCCCAAGTCCTTGACGAGGCCCAGTATCCTATCTCCCACTCTCTCTGCGTCCCTCACATTGTCCCCACTTCTTTGCTCTCCGATATACGGCAAGATGCCGGCAATCCGGTCCGCATCCTCCTCACTCGCTTCCGCTTTCAACTTGACCACGTGGCCTAGTGTCAGACAGCTGGTGACGCCGTGTGGAATTCCGTAGGGAGATCCCAACGCATAGCCCAGCGTATGGCTCAGACCCAGTGAACTCTTGATATTCTGGCCCAAGAAGCCTAGACTCGCGAAAGCCGCTAGAAACAACCTCGTAATGGCGTCCTGGTCCTTGGGGTTCCGTTGATATACCGGGAGCCAGTGGAACAACTCCTGAATGGCACTCAACGCAATGAGCCGGCACGGCATCCACGTCGCGTTTGGATGGTACTGACTTTCCACCGCGTGGTCGAGGGCCCTGATGGCCGTGCTGAGGAAGAGCTGCTGCGGAGTGTAGAGCCCAAAACTCGCGTCATACAGGATCGAACTCGGGTACACCTTCGGGTGCATGAGTCCGGTCTTGACCCCATCCTCCTTGGTATACCCGGCGATCGCGGTGCACTCGGCCGCACTCAGCGTCGTCGGCACCGCGATGTGTGTCAGAAACTTCCCGCTCTTCTCGTTCACCCGAAAACTGATGACCTTTGCGCTGTCAATGGGGCTTCCGCCACCCACGCTTATGATGGTATCGATGGACGGGTCCTGCTCCACCAGCGCCGCCGCCTGGTCCAGCTGGGCGGCAGGCGCATGCTCTTTGATGTTGGAAAACGTTCCGGCATGGTGCTCCGTGCCCAGCAGCTCCTCAACCTGCTTGATCAATGGCGTCTTGGTCGCCAGGGACGAACCCGTGATGATGAAGGCCTTGGAACTCGAGGATGGCAGGCAAGAGAGTAGGTGGTCTTTGACCACTAACGGGCCGTAGTACAGCGCCTGGAGTGGGTTGGGTTTGTACAGCCCCGCGAGCGGGTGCATCGTAGCCGCCATGGTCAGAGCGCAGAATTGAAAGGATATCGATCCGGGGACACGGTGAGGCCGGATTCCGGGCAGGGGATTCTTGAGCTTTGGCAGTCCTCGGGTCACCAAGGGTCGGCGGAGAGGGAGCATCTGCCGAAAGCAAATAGAACAAGTTAGGGAACGTTATTGAAGGGTTTACGGCCTGATGCCTAAGGCTCCCTGTCCTCGGACATTTCCCGCGATCCTCGACCCTTTCTCCGACTTACTGGGAGTAGCCAGACAGTGTAAGCAGTGTGTTACTTGCTCCTCATGACGCAAGATATTAGCCTTCTCCGCACAAGGCTGTGTAACTTACCCGAGGTTCGGCGACAAGGATGGGCAGACTTAAGTCCGGCTATTTTCTCATCAGCACCAGCCAACATTTCATATCATGTCTGCTACGGTTGGGCTCTGATGACGCCCACCACCCAAGATGTTCCACTGCATGCTGCTTCCAGTGAACGATTCCATTGCGGCCGACACCATTTTGGGGACAGGTGATGATCCATTCGAATATTTGTAGCTGCTCACACACAAGCACCAACCCGGCCCTTGATGAATGATGAATGCGCCTTGGATGTCCCCATGGATTGGCCGTGGTAGGATACCGGTATTCAGAGACATAGGATGAATTTATGAGTGGCGGGCAGGATGATAGGCATATTGGGTCGAAGGCCGAGAGTGGGACTCTACATTCATTGACTACAGTTACGACTGGCCACGGATGTCGATGTCGGTCAGGGAATATCTTTGGTGCCAACTCACGAAGACAGTCGAATGACATGGCCGTCGGAACAGAGAGAACGCTATCATGCTGGAAAAGACTGCTGAGAACGTTTACTAACAACAAATGTGATGGTGATACCGCGGTTGACATTGGGGTTCATGACCTGACTATTGACTAGTTATGCATGTGTATGAGTAGCCAATTCCGTGAGGGCCTTGTCGGATTCCCAGGAGTCGTTGCAATGCCATCATTGACGGTCAAATTGGGTATGCTGGCACGTACGCTGCACGCGGTCTGTTACAGGCTCCCAAGAATTAGGTGGATATGTTGTCGTTGAACCGCTGTTGTATGATTCCGAATTAGTATTCTTTGATACCTTCATCACGACCGGCAAAGAGGATTTCTATTCCATGCCAAGGTCAGAGGAAGCTGATGAGGCTCCTGAGGAGGCATCTTTGCCATTCCGTCACAGGAACAGGAGTCTGAACGGAAATAAAATGAGCATAACAGGAGGAACTCGTCATACCTTTTGTTGATTTACTTAGCAACGCATTCTCGAGACCATGGCGGTAGATAGTTGTTGACGTAATTGTGCCCGACCAAATGGCGAGAATCGGTGCCCTTCACTCGACCACATTAAGAGATTGGTCAGCTGGTAACAGAAAGACCGGGCATAACTCCCTACACTCACACAGACATTCGATTGGCAACTGATCTAGGACGGTGCCTGAAAACAAATGTATCTATGGTTCGGCCGTCTGGATGCTCCTGAGATTGGACGTGCTATGCTATGCAAAGGTTCGTCATGGCTTGGCGGCAGGAGGGCGGCCATGTGGTGATGGCGTGGCAGTGGAACTCCAGCCGCGGCCGTCTCCACTCAATGTGCGCCACGACGCTCTCTCTTGAGTTCCTTGCCGCGATGCGCTGTAACCAAGGCTTCCTCTGTCCAAGCGCTGAAGGCCATGCAAAGGATCACGCCAGCTTCGCAGGGTCCCTATCCCGTCGCGCGTCTCCCTGGTTTTTGGGTGGCAATCGGGCGGACTAGAGCAGCACGTCGCTAAAGTGAAATGTGCGCAAGCAAGGTTGGTGTCGACAGTAGGCCGAGTCCGCATAACATTCTGGCTTCGACTGATGCGTTGTTTGCTCTGAGCCATGGAGACTCGAGCAGACACGTTGTCATCCCGCTTTGGGGGGCAATGGGCCTTTCTCTCCAGCCCTCCGCAGCATGGGCACTCTCGATCCGTTCCGCCCTCTTCCAGCTATCTCTACAGCGACCGAAGCAGCGTCTCTCCGCTACCCACGGGCCTGCATTTCTACCACCTCAATGCCTCACGTTCCAGCTTACCGCGGAACGTCCACACGCCTTCTATTGGTGGGCACAGTTCGACCACCATACCCTCTCAGCCGGTGCTTATCCGTGAGCACCACGACGATGCCTCTGCCCATCTGCACACTGACGCTCCTGAAAATCTTCCCGCGGTCCCACGGCCCCCCCGGAGGCGAACGACGATGAACAAGCAGTACGAGCTGCCGCCAATCGAGGAATTCAGTATTCGGGGCATTCTGGCCGCCATTCAAGAGGACATTGAGGACGACGTCAACGCTATTTCCGAGATTCTCGGCCGGAGCAGACTGGCTCTGGCCGACCAGCACGAGAGTCATCTCCCTCCTCAAGGAGAGATCAGGGCGTCGAGCCACACACTGCAAGCGGTGGAAGAGGCCAGCTCCAGCAATGAGAGACTGGCCGCCGAGGCCGACGATGTCCTCATCGCCCGGGAGGATGCCAGTCTGATTGAAGGCAGTCACACGGGCTCCGCGGCCTATGGCCTCCTGGAAAGGCTGCAGGCCGTCCCACACACTCGGCGGATGAGGAGCGAGTCGGCCGTGTACTCCACTCTCCCGCCCATGATCTCAGCACCAAGTCCTTCCTCGCCAAATATCCCGGCCGAACGACTGTCACCTCCGGGAGAGGTCGTCTCGTCGGGTTTACCGACTCTCCCACGAGCATTACACCGGTTGCTCGTCGACCGAGAGCGGGACGGCCGCGAATTCGAGCCGAGGTCTTCGACCGCCGTGGTGTCAGAGACCTTTCTCTCCGCCGGCGCGAACGGAAGGATGATGTCGGACCCTCCCGTCGTCTCGGAGAGTGGCCGGCAATATCCGTTGTACAGCTATGATTACAGCGACATCTTCGAACGAGGAGTGCCTCCGTCGTCGTCGACCACGCTGATGACTTTTCGACAGCGTCTTCAGTCTCTTCTGTCCATGGGCGATCTGCAAATCCTGTCGACTTGGATGCAGGGCCCGAGGCCTGGCCAAGGACACGGCACAATGTCCGCCGCCGAATCGCACCTCCGGGACATCCTGGACCGACAGCAGCCGGAGACGATCATTATTCAAGCCGAAAACCTCCGGCCGATTGAGCATGACGGGTATGAATGAAGGACGCCTCTGTTGACAGGGGATCTGGCGATGGTCGAGTCATTTCTCCACATCAAGGTGTCGTTCTGCTCGCCTACCTGGAACGGCATCCTTGATGAAGCACTGGTCACGAGGCCTATACAGAGTGGCAGCTGTTCTGTGGCCTCCATGCAGGGGGAATTCTTGCTTTGCAAGATACAATGCAAGATACAGGAGACACATCAGTCCTTGTGCTGAGCGGGCTCTGAATTTACAGTCAATCAAGGACAAAGACAACATAGACCTCCTAGACAGGTTGTCTGAGAGATATGTTGAGGTCGAGTGCAGGTACGCTTCTTGGGCCCTGCATGTGGCGAATCGCACACGGGCAGACATGGTCGATGAATGAGTCTGGGGACAGGACTTTTATTCAGCGGCCAAAATCCGGTCGCGATCGCCCCAGACCAACGGTCCAAGTGATTACTGTGCTGCATGGCGCAGGATGCAAAAGCCCAATATGTGGTCCCAAATCGGGCCACACTACACAGACCAGTGGCATATAGTTCTGTTGAATGCGAGTCCTTTGATTCTGATCCTTATTGGAATAATAATGCTTCTTATAGGGGTCCTCCATCAGGACTGTCCCTGTGGCCAGGCAAGATGTGAGTTTCTGGGCGATCATTCCTTGCTTTTAGTCTCGCAAGACTCACACGGTCTACACGATCCAAGACCATCAGGTCACGCCGTGGCGGTTGACTTCAGAGGAGAGGTAATCTATAGAGTCATATTCTGGTATAATGGGTATCTCCCCTGAGAGCGTATGTGGTATTCTCAACAGCCGCCGGTAGTGTCATGGTCATGATCTCGACATAACAGTTCGATATCCTCGGTAACGCCGCGCTATGCCTGGAACCAAGGAGACGGAAATCCGGACTATCCTTATCTATTCGACCCGCCAGCGATCTTCTGATCGATCTTGGACGCAAAATCGGCAAAAATGGGATAGAGGCCGCACTCGGTATATTTGTCCACCAGTGGTGTATTGCCACCTGTTGCTGGTTCATCGCCCTTGGCACCCTCAACCAGGGCGCCAAAGTCGGTGTTGATGGGCACGGAGCCGAGAAAGGGCACATTACATTCGCGAGCCATGATCTCGCCTCCACCCTTGCTGAAGATGTTGGTCACCTCGCCGCAGCAGGGGCACATGTAGCCAGCCATGTTCTCGATCACACCCAGCACGGGCACCTGCGTTTTCACACAAAAGTTGAGTTCTTTGCGCACGTCCGCGGTGGAGATCGCTTGCGGCGTCGTCACCACGACGGCGCCCGAAAGTTTCTGGTTGGAGGGGCCGTTGCTGGCACCGTTGCCATTGCTGGTGGCGGTTTGGACGCCGGCGGCGAGTTTGTGCAGTTCCTCGACAATGGCAATGTGCTCATCGCTGGTGCCGGGAGGGGTGTCGATCAAGAGGTAGTCGGTATTCCGAGGCCAGAGCACGTCCGAGACGAACTGGCGGATCATGGCCGTCTTCTTGGGCCCGCGCCAGATGACAGCCGAAGAGCGAGAAGGGAGCAGGAAGGCGAGTGACAGGGCGTGGAGAGAACCGCGTTTGGTGGTGGGTAGGTGTGAATATTCTGAATCAGTGCCTCTGGTGCTTGAAGCCTCGCCGCCATTTTCGCGTGATTGATCGGTGATGGCGTCGTGGACCTTGACCGGCAGCCAGCCGCCCGGAGCCTGCGTCACTTTCTTGTCTTCGAGGTTGAGCAGGCGAGGAATGCTCGGTCCTGTGAGGTCGATGTCGAGGATGCCAACGTTGTATCCTTGCTGACTGAGGGCGAGGGCCATTTGGAGAGTCACGCTCGACTTGCCGACGCCGCCCTTGCCTGAGAGCACCAGCACGATGTGCTTGATGTTTTCCAGACCCATGGCGACAGTCGCGTGCCTCAGAGGTGGTGTGCGACCACGGCCAACGTCAAGCTCAATGGCGAGCGTGATATTCGCGGTTGCGACTGGCCGGTGGAGGGGGCAAAATAATTGTTAAGCATTATTCGTTACTCCTCCCAGTGGTAGGGTGGAACGCCGAGGTGGCGTCATAGGCGGCGTTTCAGCCCTACTACATTGCGAGTTTGCACAGGGGGAAAATCAGAAGGCGAAGATCTGTGCGGGGCCTCAGGGACAGCCAGGCACGAGATTGGGTTGGGACAATGCTGTTGATATTATTCTTTCTCCCCGACATCAGTCATTCATAGACACGGCTGTTGAGGTGCAGAGGACATTTGTACCTGAGATGAGGGGCTGGCGGCCACCCACTGGCATCTTTTCTGCCCATGGTGTGCACGTGCTTCAATGTTCTAGAAGAGAAAAGACAACCACAGCGATGACAACCCTCTGCACACACACCGTGAAGGATCTAATGATGATTCAATTGTCCCTGATTGACCGCCGGTCTGGCCGGCGACCCCGGGCTGTGTATTGAGAATTTATAACCTGCGTCATCGGCATGAATCGGTTGTATCGCGAGGAAGCGGTGGATCCAGAGGGCCGCACACAAGCTCTTGCTGCCCAGGTCACCCATCCACAAATTTGCCCCCCTGCATTGCCTCCCCCAGACAAGAATCTTCCTCGTGACAAACGCACACATTTTACATATTCCCTCCGTGTTTCTCTCCACCTTCGCACCAAGTACACCGACACAGACATCATCTCTCACAACCCGGCATCGTTGGGTTCTGAAAATTTCTGCGCAAGCCATCGTCAACCTGAGGCATTTTACGGCTTGCCATCACCGCTCCGTCTCGACAGCAATTCTGGAGCCCACCGAGCTTGCGCATATCTCGACGCTGAGCCTGTAACGGCCACCGTTCCTCTCCAGCAGCTTCTCGCCGGGTCTCTATGAGCCGCAAGGATCTGCTGCGCTTCCTATCCAAGCCTGCGAAGTGAGCCCTTACCTGTCCTTGTCATCGCCCGTCGCCGCTCGTCACTGTTCAGGCGTCTATGTGACATGCGACCACCATGAACGGGTGGTCCTGCTTCTTCCCTATCGTTGCTGACCTCAGACAGACCCAGATAACACCCGCTACGTGTAAAGCTAGAAATCCGACCGCCGCCATCGACTGACGTTTTACCAACACCTCCTCGGGCGATACTGCCACCGGTATCGAACTCTTATTAACCGAGAAGAGGAAAGACTGCCCACAATTCCGTTCGTGCAGGAAATCTTCTTCCTCCTCTCCTCCACCCGGCCTCCCTAAGGACCCTTCCGGGAACAACTCGACCACCGACCTGCGATTGCTGCTGGCAAAAGCCAGCCTCCACAACTCCCACAGATAGTGGGCCTTCTCTTCTCAGGCGGACACCGCATTGTTCGTCTGGGTGGCAGATAGTGCTTCACTGAGTCGTCAAGATCAGTGCCCTGGGATCGATCCTCCACGCTTCTTCGCGCCCCCTCTCCGTTCACCCGAGCAGAGGACACGGTCCAAACGTCGGATAGGGATATGGTACATATTGGGATCCCCAAGAACTACACAGCTTCACCATCCAGCTTTAGTCACACTCCGTCGTTGACAATCAATCGCGAGGTCGCGTTAGATCTCGACTCGAGCAATGCCTTCGAAGGTCTGTCCGCGCCTTGACTCTCGGTGGGCCAATGGTTTTGGTTAACGACGATCCAGGTCCGGAGAAGTTGCTAGAGGTATGGTTCAGCCCGTCGCCGCAAGCGTTGCGAGGCTGCGCTGAACCGACTGGCCTCAAAGCCGTGCCGGCGGAAATCTGGAAGTCGATGCTCGACCTCGTGAATTGCAAGGTCTTGTCCATCATCGAGTCCGACGATGTCGATGCATACCTCCTGTCCGAGTCGAGCATGTTTGTCTTCCCTCACAAGCTGATTCTGAAGACGTGCGGAACGACCACTCTGCTCTGCGGTCTTCCACGCATTCTCGAGATTGCGACGCTCTATGCCGGCTTTCCGCGTTCGACCGCGCCACCATCTCGAGGGATTGCCGTCGCCGCGGCTCCGTACCGCGTCTTCTACAGCCGCAAAAACTACCTGTTCCCGGATCGTCAGCGCGGACCACACCGGAGCTGGCGTGACGAGGTGCACACCCTGGACAAGCTCTTCCTGGGGGGCAGCGCCTACATGATCGGCAAGATGAACGGCGAGCATTGGTACCTGTACCTGACCGAGCCATACACCGTGTTGACCCCGCCGGCGAGCCCACAGAGCATGGACAGCCCCGGAACGGAGACCAAGGTGCTGGATCTACCACAGTCTCTCAGCGTCGATCGCGGCGCCAAGGTGTGTGAAGGGGAGGATGAGACTTTGGAAATCCTCATGACTGATCTGGACGAGGAGAATGCTAAACAGTTCTACCTCGAGAATGCGAGTGCGGTCGCAGAAGATCAGTATCGAGGATCGAGGAGAGGGGAGGAAGAGGAAGAGGAGGAGGATCATCATGTGGATGTCTTCAGCAACACCTCGTCCGAGGACGGCGACTTTGTCCTCGGAGAAGAACGCTACCCGACCGAGCTGACCACCGAAGGCCACGCACTCGGTGCGGTTGTGTCCAGCTCATGCGGCCTCGCTGACGTGTATCCCCGGAGCAAGTATCCAGACTCTCGCGTGGATGCTTACCTTTTCACGCCCTGTGGATTTTCCGCCAACGGGGTCATCCCCGCTCCCCCGGGCGAGGTCGGCACCCACTATTTCACCGTTCACGTCACTCCTGAGCCAATCTGCTCTTATGCTTCGTTTGAGACGAATGTTCCCGTTGGACAGAAGGGCCGCGAGACCGCTGAGATCATCCAGCATGTCGTCGATATTTTCAAGCCGGGCCGATTCACCGTCACTCTCTTCGAGGCCAAGACCAATTGGGAAGAAATGCTGGGCGCCGACCTGGACACGCTCCATGAGATCAAGGTGCTGGAACGCCAGGCTGCACGCCGGAACACCAAAATGGATCTGATCAGGGGTTATCGTCGTGTCGACCGCATTGTCCATGATCTGGACGGCTATGATTTGGTATTCCGATACTACGAGCGGCACGACTGGAAGGGTGGTGCACCAAGGATTGGGGAGAAGGGCTTCTGACTACATGGCTGCTGTCGACTGGAAGATGCCTTGACCGGGGCTGGTGGGAATGACGCGCACATGGTGGAATGTGCATGGCAAGATGTGGTGTGATGTGGTTTGCCGGACGTTGGGTTTGAATACTCTCCTTTGCACCGTCTGGCTTGCTCTAATTATCGATTGCTGCAATAGTCACTCCTTTAACAGACATGAATTTGGGCGAGTTATGCATGTGAAAGCCATTGATCTTTCTCTCCAAGGTGGAACTCTTATACACCGACTATTTGTAGTAACTGTTGGAGAGTCGCTGGCAGTGACATTGATAGCCGCCAACCAAGGCTTGGCAAGAACCAGCCTTTCCTTTTGACCTGATCCTCCCATTTTCATTTCGGATGCGACTTCGATTCGACTTCGACTTCGGTTCTAGCCCTTGAGTGCCCCTCAAAACAAGGATCCCACGCAATTTATCCTGGTTCATCTCGGTCAACTTCTAGGCTCATCCAAGTCCCCCTGCCATGGCTAGTTCGCCTCCAGCTGCGTTCCCAGCCGGTCTGCCGAATCCTAAAAAGCGACCGTCGTTGAGCGGGGCGTCAGGATCACAAAACACTGCCAAAAGACCCAAACTACACCCCCTCAGGCAAACCTCGTTCCCTGCGCAGGACGTATCTGCCTTGTACGGCTCTGCGGCTACCAGCGCACGCTCAGAAACGGGCAGCCTTGCAAACAGTCTCATGTCGGGAGTTAGCGGCAAGGCGCCCACACGTGGAAGAGGCAGGCCCAGGAAGTCCACGCAACTGAATGATGACGATTTGAGGGCGTCCCAGGCTCAAGCGACCGAGACCGGTAGCCAAGCTGATGGGTCAGGACGGGCTGGTGGACGAGGAGGGACAAAGTCTGTCATCAGCGCCCGTTCCGGCGCCGGAGAAGCAGACGAAGACGATGAAGGCGATATCGACGGTCTGCTGGAGAACATGGATGAGCATGAACGACAACAAGCGGAAGAGGATGAATCAAGACAAGAACAACGCCGAGAGCGTTTGGCGGACACGTTTGATCCAGACCAGTATTCTCGCTACAATCAATGGCGCGCCCTGTCGCTGAACAACACCACGATCAAAAAACTCGTCAACGCCATCGTATCGCAATCCGTCACTCAAGCACCATTACAGGCCATTAGAATCTACGGCAAATGGTTTGTCGGCGAGATTGTGGAGCGGGCGCGTGACGTGCAGACGGAATATGCCAAAGCATATGACGAGACAAGAGAGGCGGAGAGGCAGGCACGCCGACGTGAGTTGCAGGCTCTGGAAGAAAAGCAGAAAGGGGGCCGTCTCTCGGATCTTGAATCAAGGATACTAGTCAAGGATATCGCACGGCTGAGGAAAGAAGTCAGTGAATATATTCCGAACCCTCACCGAGGCGGACTGCTACCCGACCATTTGCGGGAAGCTGTGCGCCGGTACAAGGCCGACGGCGAAGGCGGAGGCGTCGGATTTCAGGGCATGAGCCATGCCCTACTGGGAGTGCAGGGCTCTGGTGCGTGGCGAGTCGGCGATGGGGCGTCCGGGAAGCATCTGTTCAAATGAAAGAGAAACACCAATTTGCGATCGCTGGAGGATGCCTCACCTCAGGGATCCAACCGTCGTTTGCGGACGGACCCCAAAGTGGAGAATGTTCGACTTGTTACATTCACAGGGCACGGCGTCTGGACACATCACTCATGCCCACCACCACGACTGAGCGCTACGACTTTGTTGACCTAGATCCAAGCGATGGACTCAATCACCAGCCAGCATTTCTCGGTCATTACATTGCCATGGCGCTTTATAATGACGTTCATCAGCTCTCGGACAAGGACACTAAGCCAAATTGCGCTGGGCCGGCAGCGAGTTTCAAGACAGCTCACGAGGAGAAAAGTCGAATGAAGAGGCCGGACAAGGCGTAGTTGGACTCTCAAGCTCCGGACTTCAAGCTCCGTGGTGAAGAACAACTACCAAGTTGGTGATACAATAAGCCAGAGAAGCACAAGCGGAAGGATGAGTGCAGGTAAAGAGGAGCAGAATGGCTATCAACTTGGTGAAGAGTTCAAAACGTCAGGATCACGAGTATTGACGATGGTTATAGAAAAGAGATCGATATCGGGACCAACAGAGTGCTGGGGGTTGGAGAAGTTCTATGCACATCATAGGCCTGGGCGAGCTGCTTGAACAAAGGATAGACTTGGAAGATGAGCATTGGTATGAAGGGGCAGAGTGAGCTGGTTCAAAACCGACCAACAGAAATGCTCAGAGTAAGGGAAGGGGTTTCCAGCGATCGAAGATCCTTTGCCATCCGAGTCAAAATAGTCATGGTGATATCTTCAGATAAGAATGGGGCTAAGTCCGGTTCTGGAAAGTGCTTTCGGAAAAGTTGCCCTTGGAGCTTTACCCTCTATCAGCCATATCGACATACCACCTCACTCCACTTGGGCGTGCGTCGTCGGGTCACGGACCATGATGAGAGTTCAATTCGAACTAATGTGGAGCCATGGTTGGTGCTTGAACTCCCCACCGGACGATGGACGAAACGAGGAAACCTCGCCGGCCGCCACCTAGATTGCGAACGAAAACCGGCTGTCTGAAGTGTCGTGAACGGCGAAAGAAGTGCGATGAACGCCGGCCGACCTGCTCAGCCTGTGCCCGGCTCCAGGTGGCGTGTATTTTCGGAGATGCCACCAGTGGGGAAAACAGGCAGTCTTCGGAGACGTCGTCCCCAGTACCGGCTGTTGAGCTGGTTTCCCGCTCGCCGGAGAATTGGATTGCTCATTCACCCCTCCCGACGTCCATGGTTATCAAGCACGGCGGACTGAGTACGCAGCGAGACTGTAACGTCTTCCAGTACTGTGCGACCAAGTACATCCAGCTGCTGACCACACCGGAGGCGACCTCTGAATTTCGCGACCTCTCGTTCGTATTTGGACTCGGCTTTGACGAGCCTTGGGTCATGCACGCCGCGCTCGCCCCGGCCGCCCTCCATGCGTCGTACTCTGAATTGGTTCCAAAGGAGGCTGCCATCTCGTACAGTCAATCTGCACTTCACGGCCTTCGACGGGCAATCCAGACCCGGTTTCGTGACAACACCATATCAAGAGATATGGTCCTGGCAGCCTCACTGTATTTGGGAGTCTTTGAAGTATGTCTTTCTCCTTCCTGGGAGGCCGCCTAACTCCGAAGCAGGACTTCTATTCGGCACCATCAAGTCACAGCCTCGTGCATTACAAAGCGATTTCCCAGGTCTTGGAAGAGTGGATGGCAAATGTGCATCGTCTCCAGCTTGCCGAGATGTCGGTGTTCCACTTGACGTTACTCGACTCAGTCTTGTATCACTTCTCCACGAGACTCATATTCGAGCCCGAGATCGACGCGATTTGGACTTCCTTTCCCTGGAACGCCTTGGCGAAATACGTCGAAGCTTGGGACGATGAAAGCAGAGATCCCAGGACCACGCCTCGTGTGCTCCCGGTGGTGGGGAAGACGCCACCGACTCTTTTTTTCTTAATCTCTCAGATCACATGGCTCAGCCGACAACTGGCGTCATCTTCCCACACAACATCGGACCTGGCACGGCAGTGTCAGACAACGCTGGAAGAAATCGAGGAGGCGCATTTCAGACTTCACGGAAAGTGCTCCGCCGTGCTCCAGGATGGGGCCATCAAGCCGGTCATCAGCAACGGCGATATTGCTGCCGAGCTCTACTTTCTGGCTCTTCGAATATATATCGGCAAGGTTCTTGATCCGCAGAAGACACGGACTGACTCGGCAGCAATCCACCTGTCCCTCATCAATGGTTTTGCTCTCCTCAATGGGTATGACGCCAGCGAACCCTGCAGCCAGGTCATCTGTTGGCCTCTGATCATTCTGGGCTGTGCCGCCTGCCCCTTAAACCTGGCCGAGGCAAGAGGACAGGGAACCGACTCGATCTACACGCAAACACGCATGCAGATGCGGAGACTGATTCGGGAGAAGCTTTTGGAGATCTGGCAGCTCTCTTTGTCCGGATTTGTTCGCCGTACCGCAAATTGCCTCGATAAAGTCTGGAATCTCCATTCCAGTTTACACAGATTTCAGTCATCGACTGATGACCGCTTCCGGAGCAAGTACTCCAGTCTGTCTGAAAAATATGATGGTTTGAGCGCTCTCGTTTCCAAGAAGGGATTGGCTTCACTGCAGGACTAACCGGGATGATCGCGTTTCTCTCACATGCAGTCATTTCTGATGGCGGTTTAAAGATAATACTGGCGCAAGATCTTTAATCAAGATCACACTGTCTTTATAATCCGATCAACGATTCCAGCAATCTCCAAACATTCTTCGTCCCGCATTCGACTCGTGAAGATCTGGATCGAGCAAGGGGCTCCGTCGAGAACGTCCGGATCGTCTAACCATGGAGTCAGCGAGACCAGTGATGGTCAGGGAGGTCGCCAGCAGGAACTCACAATCTGGACCTCCTTGACCCTGCTCCATTTTCATAGCCTGAGGGTCACTTTCCTTTGACGCTTTCGCGAATGGGATAATACACGCTGGGTACTGCAGAAGTCAGTCCATACACTTTTCCTGGTGCTTGTTTGGGCCGGCACTCACGTCGAGGACATTGAGAAGAACAGTATACGGCGGCCAGCCAAATGTGTCATGTGGAACGGCGGTATTCTGTGCTGACGGGCCAATGACCGCATCAAGGTGCTTCTCTTGCCATATCTTCCTCCAGTCGTCGCAAATTTCCTGCCTCTTCACATTCAACGCCGCCATCTTGTGCAATCGGTCCAATTTGCTCAGGTCGGGAACGAATTTGTATTGTCCAGCATTGGCTGGTCCACAGTTCTTCGCCACCGAGGGAACCATCGGCTCTCCACTCGAGTTTATATAGCCCAGGGTGGTCTCGGGGGCCAGCGTAAACAGCTCCCACGAAACTTCGGTGGCGTCGGCAGTATGACAGTCATGCACACTCAACGGAATCACTTGATGGCCTTGAGCTTTGAGTCGTTCCACTGCCTGGGCGAGAGTCCTTCTGATGGGGGGATGCAGCGGGTAGAGAGGGTCTTCGGCCATAATGCCAATTCTCAACTTGCGATTACCGTCGACTTCAACGCTGCGCCAAGGTACGTCAATTGCTGTTGAATCCAGGTTTGCAGGAACCGAGTCAATGACCGCTTTGGTGAAAAGTTTCAAGGCGTCCCAGTCGTTCGCCAGGGGCCCTGCAGACGCCAGAATCGGTTTATGGCCGGGCAATCCCGGTGCCGCTTGGCCGCCGTAAGGAATGCGAGAAGAGGTCGGCTTGAAGCCATAGGTGCCGCAGCAAAGCGACGGGATCCGGATCGATCCTTGAAGTCATTCAGTGACTTTATGCAGAGATGCCACATGTCTCGCCGTGCTCACCTGCCACATCTGTTCCCACACCGAGCGGCGAGCCTCGATACGCGACCAGAGCGCCCTCTCCGCCACTGGACCCTCCGGCGTTGAGGGCCGTGTTGTGCGGATTGAGTGCTCGCCCGAAAATGTTATTATCTGAGTCCGCCGTCTTGGAAGGTCAGCCACCGGCCATCGCCCCACAGCACCTGATCATCCGCCTTACCATGAGCGTTTGGGGAATGTTGGTCTTCACATAGAGGACAGCGCCCAACTGAAGCAAGGTCTGCACCAGCGGAGAGTTGTGCTCGGATTTTCGGTCGAGAAAAGACACAAATCCAATGCTAGCCTCAGTGCCAGCGATTTGAAAGCCATCTTTGACGCTTACAGGCAATCCGTGCAGAGGCCCAAGAAGCTCTCCTTTGCTTCTGCACTCATCCAGATATTTCGCCCGAGCAAAACCTTCATCAAAAAAGATCTCGGTAAGGCATGATGTCTGAAGAAGACGGTCTTTTGTCAACTTCGCTGCGCACACTGCCCAAATGGTCCCTTACCAGTTGTTGCGCAATCGCCGCTCTCTTTGCAAACGCCACGGTGACCTCGAGTGAGGTCAACGCACCAGATGAGAGTTGGGCGAGCAGCTCGGCGACGGTGTATTGTTCAGTGATCTCCAGTTCCCGCTCGGATAAGAGCCCCGACCGTCGAGGAATGTCCAAATCTATCAGTTTGTTTGGCTGGGACTCCAGCGGCATATCCAGCATCTGCAAAATTGAATCCGGTAGCCGCCATGCCTTTGGGATGGCCTCGAGGCTCTGTTGTCTTTTTTTGGCGGCTCTGACTTGCCAACTGCCAAGGTTCTGTTCTCCCGATGGAGATCCAATCGAGCCCATGTTGCTTATTTTAACGTCTTCGGGCAGGCAGGCCTCTTGTTGGTCTCAGGATGCTCAGACTGGCACGAAGGCTGGCTGCTATATATATGCCTGGGATGACGCCCAAGCTAAAGAAGTCAGTTCTCATGGAGCCCTTTGCCGAAGACACTTGACGATGGGCCAACCTTGAACAATACCGCGTCCGTGGGGCGATGCTCAATTTTAGAATATGGTTCGAGGAAGGACCAGATTACCTCATGCTTGCGCTTCCTGATAATCGGGGTTCTCCGCAGATCCTTCTGTAAACCAGTTCCAATTGTGCATAGCCTCACGAGCCAATGAAATCACTTTCCGCCATTGAACCATAGTTCTTTCCACTCTCCACCAACGGTTCGCCGCGAGAAGTTGGTTGCTTCAACGATGTCTTGAGATTCTCGTGAATTGGCATATGAATGAATAGGACATGCCCTGTGGCCTGCCAAGGATCGTCGCCGCTTTGACCAACCTCCACGTCCACTCGTGTTTTGGCCCAAGTAAATCAAGTGAGCTGAGTGGGACTCCTAGGTCGATTGTAGGACCCTCTCTTGCGCGATGGGCTGGCAAATCTGGTGAATGGTTCAGAGCAGTCCCCAAATGACCAGCACTGATGTTGTCGGTTTGTAGCAGGACTGCAGAAACGTCCATGAATCCCTGTACCGGAACCGACCACAGTATTCTGGCAAGATCCTCCGCGTGTATCCTCTGGACACTTTTATTGAAAAATACAGCTGGCGATGCTGGTTGTGGAAGTCAACCCACTAGCAGGAACGAAGAAGTATGTGGCTCTGCTGGTCCTTGGAAATATTCTCTCGAATGTCTATGCAGATCACCTTACCCCAGGTTGAGGGGCAAGTGTGGTCTTTGAGAGGCCAGATGACGTTACAGTCGGTGCCACAAGACCGTGAGCACATTCTGGCAGTGAGGTATCACACCCTCGTCTGGAGGTAACGGTTCGCTAAACCTGTGCAGAAGACTCCTCCAGGAGTAATGGACAAGGCCGACGACTTTGGCAATGCTGCTGACAGCCAACATCTGTCAAATGTGTTGGCGTGAAGTTTCGCCAATCCGGCTCCCCGCAAGGTTGAGAGGGAATGGACTGGAATGACAGTGTTTACTGGAGACGGACTAGACGGATGCAAGAAGTCTCTGGACGAATGCCCGTCTGATGCCAACTCCGAAGCGAAATGGATCGCTGCGGGATGGGACAGCTATGACATGGGACACTGTTGGCTATCTGGCAAGGCGCTTTCCAAGATGCTGATAGGTCAGGGAGAGGTTTCCGGTCGATCAAGTTGCGTGTAGCAAAGCTCGGCAGGAGATGACCTCGAAGGCGTATGAAACTAAACCGTCACCCCCGCAAGAAGGACAACTTTTGACCCAGATTGACAGCGATCGGCAGCTCTGTCATCCCCAAGTACTGACGTCGGTATTTTACGCTATAGTGGCTGTCTACCGTTGGTAGATTTGGAAAGCCAGCGAGCGGAGATTGATAAGAGACCCCAGATCCACACTTGCGGCGCAAAGCGACCTCATTGGAGAAGGATCGTCGCACACTGCAGTCTTTCACATTCATACAACCTCATCTTCATTGAAGTTCAAACGTCCTGCATGGCGATAATGGCAGGCCCTTGTATATCTTGTGGCGACCGTCGCGAAAAGCATGATCTTGACAGTGGCGATCCTCACCCTAGGGATGCCCAAGTTTGTTATAAGAGCTCTACTCGGGGTACTCCTGTTGAGTCACCAACGTCGTTAGATCTCGCGATCCCCAAGCTTATGAGGATTGATATACCACGTCAACAGTGACAGGATGGACGGGCTCCCTCCCGGCACGCAGCGCATCGAGGATTCCGCTGGGCAACAAATTTTCCTCGCCCCTCCGCCCAACGCGGATCCTAACCAGCCTTTGGTCGGTCAATCGCTCTTCGATGTCGGGAAGCCTAAGTGCTGATGCCGAAGCAGAACTGGAGCACATGGCGGAAGACGTTGCACATGACAGTTCTCTGCTTCTACGCGTTGATGGTGTTTGCAATGTACGCATTCCTCTCCCGGTGACCGTTCAGAAGACTAAACCGCGACCACCTAGACTTTGCGTCTCAGTTCCTCTCTGGCAAGACTTCAATGAAGAGCTGGGCATGAGCTATGACGTTCTGAATGACGGCTATGCCACCAATATGGCAACCTTATCCGTCGGCTGTATCATCTTCGTTCCGATCGCGTTGCGAATTGGCCGACGCCCTATTTACATTGTCACGGCGTTGATCATGCTCGCTGCAGCAGTCTGGCAAGCCGAAATGATGACCGTCGGTGACATGATTGGGGCGAATGCAGTGTCCGGTCTTGCTGGTGCCGTCAATGAGGCCTTGTTCCAGGTGACTGTACGGTGTGCAAACGACGTTGTGTGGCACCAGAGCTGATCGTTCTAGGTCTCCGACTTGTTCTTCGTTCACCAACGTGGGACAATGAATGGGATCTATCTTATCATGGTCGTCATCGGGGTAGGTTTCTGTTCCCACCGGCCTCTCTGTCTGACTGCCTGCTTTAAGACGTCCGCCTGACCATCATATAGAACTATCTCGGGCCGGTCGCTGCAGGGTATGTGGCCGTCTCGCAAGGCTGGCGCTGGGTCTTTTGGTGGTGCACCATCTTCATGGGCGTCATCACATTAGTCATGATATTCTGCCTCGAAGAAACCAAATATACTCCCCCGCCGTTGATCGGCCACGCCGTCCCCGTTTCAAACGATGACGGCCAGCTCACAACAGTGAGCAGCACCAACAAAGACCAGATCGATTCCACCTCAATCGACGCCAGCGAGATTCCCCTGACTCAACACCGGCGACTGGTGGACATCGATACGACCATTCCGATAAAGTCTTACTGGAAACGTCACGCTTTTTGGAGCCTCGAGAAACAAGCCTCCACAGAGCATCGAAGTCTGTGGCAACACTTCTATCAGCCCTTCCAGATCCTTTTCACCTTCCCCGCCGTGATGTTTGCGGCGCTACAGTACGGCTTTGCTATCGCCATGCTCGCCATTCTGGCCGTCACCCAGGCCACATTGTATCCCTTTCCTCCATACAACTTTACCCCTGTCGGAGTTGGCAACATGAACTTGCCTCCGGCCATTGGTGCGATTCTTGGATCCTTGTTTGGGGGACCTTTGGTTGACTACTTCATCCTGTTCGTGGCCAAGAGGCGTGGAGGCATTTACGAGCCAGAAACTCGACTGTGGCTGTTCCTCGTCCCGGGGCTGGCCATGGTAGTCGGCGCGTTGATGTACGGACTTACTATTGCCAAGGTATAGTTTGGGTTCTTGTCCGTCCACGTCGGCACAATGGTCTGCGGCGGTCTTTTTAATCCTCCCCGTCGAGCCACATAAGTACATGCCGAGTACATGATGTGCTAACAATTCCGGGTGGGTCACAGGGTATGCCATGGATCATCAACGCTGTTGGCGCGGCCTTCATCGGCTTTTCGATCGGCGGCACCGGCGACATCGCTCTGACGTACGTCCAAGATTGTTACCAATATGCAAGTTCTTCCTCCATGACCTCCTTCCGTATTTTGCCTGTCCTTGACCGTCACCACTAACGGAATGCTTTCTTGCCTTTGGCAGATTCTCGGTGATGCCCTGACCTCTGTCGTTTTCATCCGCAACGTCATTTCCACAGGCCTGGTGTTCGCCATCTCCCCGTGGATGGCCAACATGGGTGTGTACAACATGTTCGTCCTGCTCGGTTGTATCGCGGCCGCGATCGCATTGACGTGCCTACCACTGATTGTTTGGGGCCGGACGTGTCGCGCCAAGTTGGCCGGCCGGTATGAGCACTTTGTGGCGAAACAATACTAGGTGGAGCTGCTCAGCGTTGCCAACTGCGGGTACGGCTCATCAGCTCCGGCTCCATGTAGGTGGTGCCGATAGGTACGATTGAGATGAGAAACGGCTGTCCAGGAGATGCCAAGCTCAAGCAGCCTTGTCTTGTGTGTTGGATGATTTAGGATTGACCGATTTGACAACGGTTCTGTGGTCACTCACCCATCGATAGCCCACGAGAGGAGAGCAAGGTCCATGTGTCTGAGAATGTGTGCATCTTCCTCCATGTCGAGGAGAAATACATCCAACGATGATCGAACTTGGCCACACGGAAGTCTGAAACAGAAGGCCGTGGTTTCGTCGTTTTGCTTTATATACATATCAGATCTGCCTCCGCAGGACATGTCAGAGCGCATTTTGAAAAGCAGCGTGATCGACTGCCGCTGCACGATTGATAGCTAGATGTTCTTATATTCTTCCCTTATTGCCTTGACTCTCTGCCTCGTGATAGATTGCTGTGAAGCTGGCGGCCGTCATTGGCTTTTCCCATAGTGACACTTGATATCTGCGCCTCGATTGCATCTGCTGCAAATGCTGGGGAACATCAAGGATAGGTGTCTTCATTCGAGGGGACACCGCGTACAAGACAAAAGTTGGCCTATCCAGGATAATGCAGAGAGATGTCTCCCTAGCAGCGAGTGACGAGGTCTAGAGAAAGGACCATGACCTTAGAGGCTACAGCCGTCACGAGCTCCGCGCACGGTAGCACATGTTCAGTCCGTGTCATGTTGCTGTGAGACAGTTATGCCGTGACCACTTCCATTGGATGTCTTGGGTTATTTATTCTTCTTGTATACTCTGTTGACGCCTCAATTCTGCCAAAATAAGGCTGGTACGACAATGAGGACACCGGCATGGGCAGGAATGCGGCGAGTGTGCGTCTGCATTGCGAGAAGAAGGGTTGTGTCAGTGCCATGCAATTAGCCGAGGGCATTTGCACTGCAGGCGGACTCCGGGATGACAATTTCGGGCGCGTCAGCCTCACTGGGCAACCATTCTACCATGCTGTCACGGTATACTCCGATCCCAGTATATATTTAGCCCGTCCTTGACCTACTCGACCCGGAAATAACCAGGTGAGTGGAAGGAATAATTGGCAACGGGTCGGAGCAATGCTCATGCTGCTTCAGAGATGCCGCAATGCGGTCGAGACTTCGTCTGATAAAAGCTATCATGCTCTGAGACTTGTCGTAAGGATGCTCACATTTCGGCGATAGTGGCTATGTCATGTTAGTTCGTATCAGTCTACATTATGCCTAGGAGGTCAGGACGACCACAGCTTTGAAATATGAGAAATCTCTCAACCGCTTGATTAGCTCATTGGATACTTCAGAGATAGACTCGGGCGTTGAGCGACGTTCTGCAATGTGTGTGGTACAAGGGAGTGCGAGGACAGAATTCGCATGTAACGCATCATGCTGCATGCCCTTCCTGGGCAAAGTCCTCCAGCATACAGCATTATATTCCAAATATAGTTTCAGTGGACATGGACAAATGAGTGAAAACATCCCTCCTGGATGGCAGCGGCGCAGGCAGCTTTCCTGGCAAATCGCGCCCGAGGTTGATGAGGAGCTGCCGTGAAACACCTAGGCCAGTAAAGTATACATCTGCTTAACCTTATAAATGGCCCCCATTCTGGTTGGTCAATTCATTGGGTAGTCAGTCAATCAAACAATACAGGTTCTCACACGCTATGTCTTGCACAGAGCCAACTTGGACAATTTAGCAGTCCTATTTTTGGCATTCGTTCTGTGGTGCAGTTTGGACAAGGTACCTACTTTTGCTAATCTTCTCTGATCAGTCCTAACTCACTGCATCAGTTGAGGGTCAGAATTTGGGCTTCTTGAAATGATTCGAGAGCAGAACGCGGAGGAGCTGAAATCTCTCAGGCTAGCCAGCGGTGGTAAGCTGCTTAGATCCGAGGACCGGACAAATCTTGCAACTAGGATTGGCCACCATTGGTCAGTCTGCCTCCCAGCCACTTTCCACCATCGCTGTTGTGGAGGGCGCTGATAGGCCGGCGTGTGTTACCACGCGTTGGCACTTGCAAGACGAGATGTTTCGGCCCCAAGCCTGTGAGAAGCGGCCCTGGATGCGTTATATACGTGTTGCCAACTCTTGGATGGTTTATGTATCGCGTGATCCGATTTGTTGGCTGGTGTCTGTCAGGTTGGAAATATATCATTCCGTGACAGGCAGATCTCCTGGTCGATTATGCTGGTGTTCGAGGCCGAGGTTGGAAGGGAGAAGGACATTCATCTTTTCATCCTATCCGGGAGAACAATGCCTAGGTGGAGTATCAAACTTGGCTTTCGTCCGCACGACACCGGGATAGGACAGATTCATCCACAGGTTGGCAGCAAACTGCAGGAGTGCCGGGCTGGGTGTTGCAGGGTGCCAACACACACCCCTGCTAATCTCTTCCTTCTGATAAGACATCCTTCCCCAGGAATAAACGCTGTGCTTGAGCGAACATGTACTTACCTCAGTCATGGGATCTGTGGTGGGCCTACGACGTGTCAATCCTCCAAAGGTCTTGCTTGATTCCTGTGGGATGATAAGGAGAGTAGTGACAGAATTTTCACCTGAGTACCGGATACTGAAGAGGTCCCGCACTTCATGGCCGTGTGCCGCCCTTAGATATCGTTATGATGCGTCTGGGAGTGCGAAAGCAAAGCACAGATAACTATACCAGTGTCGCCAGAATCGTCACGTGAATGGCGAAGTCTTGGCGAACCATGTTCGACGCCACCCCTAATAAAAGTGATGATGAGCATGCCTGTATTCTGCCAACAGGTGGATGAACAAATTCTAATCTGACATACTGATGTGTTCGCCCCATGTCGTGGCTAGAGGTCTGCCCCCTCCAAGGGTGAAAAACGGAAGGCTTTTGGCCGACGTCTCACAAATCTCGGAAAGATTGTTTCTCCTGAAGAACAGCAAACACGGCCTGCTGCGAAGACCCTGAAGGCCATGTATCGCGGTGTCTGCAAGGTATTAAAGGCTGTTACCCTATGTTTCTGATGTCGCCCTCAGATTGGTGCCCCATTCAAGTGTTCGATTGCTGTGATGACGCTGGCCGAGCCATGTGCAGGTGCTGGAATATCGCCAGCCCAGCCCCCAGGAGATGCGGTCAATGTCGGCTCTGGTAGACACTGCATCCTCTGTGAAAACAGCCAGAAGGGTGGGGTAGCGTGGTCAGTGCTTCCAGGCTATTGGTTGTGGCATGAGAATGGTCGACGGAGCAATCCACACTCCCAACGGACTGGTGCAGCATCGCCTCTATGCTTTTACGTTGCAAGCACGACCGCGTTTCGACGAGCGAAGATTACAGAGCTGAATGAGGAGACTGCGTGCAACGATATGCATGCATCGTGCAACACATGAGACGAGGAAATAAGATAGGGCGAAGGGGCCACAGACTAGGCTGGTGCGATCGGGATTGAGGGAAGAATGGAATGACCTGGCCTCACTGCATCCTCCTGCCGCACATGCGTCCTCTGCTCAGCCCTGCTGGTCTCCCTGGCCGCGCCCACATCTCAGCCTCTGGTTGATCTCGTTAAAGCTGCGACCCACAACAACGAAAGTCAACTTCGAGTGGAGACACGTCCTGTGTATGACCTCCTTGCAGTCGATCTGCTCATTAGTCCTCTTTCACCAGACGTCTTCCCCCGTCATCAGGCAGTGTGTGCTTCTACTCCCTCATTCAATCATAGGGATAAGAGCGCCGGCCGACCGACCAACCGCTTCTGTTGATCTCTCTCGATCACTTATGCCAACTCCTAAACATTGCCTTCCTGTTCGCATTCGGGCACTTTGTCGATTTGGAACTGGACACCGCACGGCGTTGCTTCTTCCCAGTCACAAAGGCGTCCTGTCAGATCGGTCCGCTGGTCGCAGCTGTGAACGCTTCACAACAGCAAGCGTTGAAGTTCTGATCGTCAGACTAGACGAGCTTGACGGAATCTGCATTGCTCGCCGTGTTTCCTTCCAAGAATGACTGACTATGCGCCACAAAACAGTCAAGATCAGAATCATATCTACACGAATCAGCGGCTCGCCATGTCGCATTATTCGCATGGGAACAACTTCAGCTATCTCTGCGGAAACGGTCAAGTTCAATATCAGCCTATCCAGACGTCCTATCCCGCGTATACTGCGCCGTACGTTCCTAGCCACCACACCGAGTCATCGTCCACATATTTGCCGTCCGTGCCTTCTGTCACAGTGCAGTATCAGCTCCCCACGAACGGAGCCGGCACTCTACCGTCTCAACCTCAATCACTACCTCGAACAACGTACTTCACACCAACCGCACCGACGCACCGCAGTTCATTCCACCAGCATCGCAATCCGCTAATGCCGAATTCGAATCCCCTAGCCGAGACAGAGAGTCAAGAGTCCGTCAACGAAGCCACAATGCTGTCAGAACCAGTGGTACCACCGCTGGAAGGATACCCTGATGTCAAAGATTTTGACGACTTGATGAATCGGTAAAACTCAGTGGCTTCGGTGTAGATAAAATATTGACGTGTTGTCAGATATATCGCCGATCTCTCCCCAAAAAAGCAAGACAAGGCTTTGATCCATGCTCGAAGGGCAGCGAATATAAAAATTGTCCTCATCGATAAAAAGACGACTTCCGTCGAATCAGCGCAGTTCCGGTAAGCTATGCTTCCGTTCCTCTCGATATCGCTGCGTTCTTCACTTCAGTCTTCTGTTGCTGACACTCATCACAGATTTTGGGTCAAGAAAATGTTCACCTTGCTGCCGAATGATCCCAAAGTGCCTGACGTGAGATCACGCTGCTCACCACGCCACAAAGAGCATTGCTAACTGCGGATAGAAGAAGAAAAAGATCTGTCATGAGGGGAAACCGGTCGCAGTTCGTGAAAAACTGTTCAAGATCCTTACGCGCGCACACAAACAATGCCAGCACGGCGGTCGAGACAAGACGTCGGCGCAAGTGAGAAAGGTGTATTCGTGGTCGGTGCCAATTCATCTCCTGCGCGGCATTAATAGATGCTGATAGCTTCGACCAGGGTTCCGAAAGAGCTTATATCCCGATTCGTCAAATTGTGCCCAACATGCCAAATTCGAAGAGGAACGAATCGCAATTCTCCGCCAGCCGACGACAAGGGTCCCGAGGCATATACGGATCCGCCATCGACGGACCGAATCTCCCCTGTGCTTTCCAGAAAAGACTCGCTGGCCCAGAAACGAAGCGCAGCCGCTTTGGACTCTGCACACTCGACAATGACCTTCAGCTCGGCTCTCCACCGGCAAAATCGATGGATGACTCCCATCAAACCTCCTCCACGCGCAATGAGCCTGACAAGTAGCGTGGAAGATTTCCCTTGCACAGCCAGCCAATACGCTACACACCGGTCTCTTGGTGCAGCAGGGCCAAACAGCTCAAATAGTAACCACACACACAACCTGCATGGCATGTCATATTCGCCGGTCAGTTCAATCTGTGATGTCTCTGCATCTTCTCGTGGATACATGGAAAATGGCCTGCCCGCAACCCATGGACACGAGTCCATATCTCATGTCTATGGCGGCATCAAACAGGAGCATCACTACATGTGACCTGATTTATGACAAGGGTCATGAATGAGCATTGCTGATTACCCAGGTTGCCAGTCAGCCTATGGCTTGGATGGTTCAGGGTGTCCTGCGGGCGGGGACTGGTCAATGGAATCATCGAGCAAGAACGGAAAGGTGCTGTTTTCTTTGGAACAGGCAGCGACCACTGCGGCCATTTTCTTTGGTGACGATCTGGTTGGCGCACCTTCGGTGAGAGATAGCAGACTATATGGAACAATGATCTGACAGAAACACAGTAGGAGAAAAAGATTCATGATCACCGGAGATTATCTTTATTGTTGATAAAAGTGGGTCTCGATATTTGTATTTATAAAGTCCTGGAATAAAATTGACATTTTCTTTCCCTATGAATATTGTTGACGTTCATTGAAGTCATCACTTTGCCTCTGGCAGAATGGTGAGCTTTGCTAACTTTACTTGGCCGTCCTGCGCACGTCAGACATTGATCTCCTTGACCGATGTACGGCGGCTACAGTATCAAGAGGATGGCCCTGATGTCTTTAATAGGAGAATTCCTGTATTGGCTTCTTCGCCGCACATGCTGGGATTCATCCACTCTCATTGGTCTGCGATATACCACGGCCATTCTCCGGCTTCGCACCTTGGATGCCACAATGAATTCATGGAAACACCTTCGGGAACTGCAGGGACTAGCATTGGCAACATCGGGATGCTGACAAATCCGGTTCTCTTTTTCATTGAGCCAAGAGGAAATGTCCAATACGAGGAAACGTTAATCACGCTCGTCTGGCTTGGAATGTGATTCTTTTACCGTCCACTTACAGAATTACGCGTATTGTCACTTTGCGGCAGGATATGGACCAACTTGGAGTCGATGACCATGTTAAGGAAGTGAGTCAGTGCGTGAAGATTTGCATTTGACCTTAGCTGTATTGTCTAACAGTTATCCCGAAGACGTTGAGCTCTGCCTGGATTTCAATCACATAACTGCCAATTTAATATTAACAATGTTCTCATGATTGGGCACTGACATTACGAAATCAATGAACAACGAGGGCCGGGTCATTAGCTATTCAATAGTCATCTCGACCACCGCTCTTGCAGATGGCGGAGTTGGATGAAGAGTCCAATTGAAACCAGGCTACATGTGATGAGTTGCACGAACGCTGAACATGAGTTTTTCAGATCTCCAAGCCATGTGGCGACCACTACAGGGTAGAATTGGACCCTGTTACCAGCTTCTCCCTGCTGAGTGCTTCGACGTAAATACCATGTCTCTCCATTACACCGAAATCCCAAGGAATAAGCCCTTCGATGTTGGCCATTGCTGTTAAACCCGAGCTGCAAAATCCGAGCTGCAGGACTCTCAGCAGCCAAAAGGAACCTCGAGCATAAATGATTAATGCCCTTATCTGCAGGAGGCGTCACGTGACCGTTAAAGGTATCCTGCACGCCTTCTTGCGGAGTACGTGCCACTCTAATTATAACGCTTGAGTGGCTCAGTTCCCGGGATTCCCGTCTTGGTGGAAGGAAAGGTACTTCGGTTGAATATGATTGGTGTGCTAGACTCTGGATTGAATTTCTTCTTCCAAGTTCTGACTCCTCATAGGGCCTCCGAATGGCGAGATTTAAGTGTAAATGACGATTCTTCCAATTGATCTCCCCTCGTAACCAAGACCTATTTTCTTTCGTCCGTACCATCCTTGGTTCGATACTAGACGACGGTCTCCGCTCTTACGGATGTCAGCCCACGCACTTCGTGTGCCGAAATGACTGCTGGCAAATCTGGGGAGGTGATGTAAGTTCATGCACCGTTGACGCAAGCCCTGGTTGACAAAGTTAAATCGCGTGCAGTTGAACAAAGGATGAAGTGGATTGATTGGATGACCGCCTTGCCCTGTACGAGTGACTGTTATCGTTCCAATAACGTTGGCAAGTGGTAACTTACGCGACGTGCGGAGCATCGCACCTCATCTATCCAGCCGATGTCTGGCTTACCTCCCCTGTTGCTGAGAACTAACGGCGGCACCGTTGCGATGGGTTCGGTAGGAAGTGATACGTCGGTATGTTCCCCACAAGGCGTTTGTCACTGGTATAAGAGTTGGACAACAACCGAGTTTCTGGCTTGAAGTAGCCTTCCATTTCGGGTTATCTTCGACCATAACGTGTCTCAAAACTGCGTCCTCGCAATAATGGCCCCCCCCGCAGCCGACATTGATTTGGTCAGCCGTACGACGACCTATGGATATGGGAGCAAGGAGTCCAACGGCACCCGCCTCACGGAGCCTCTCAAGTACTCTGGTTCACTCGACGAGTACGAGTCGTTCGATGTGACGGCTGTGATCGGGAAGGAGTTCCCCAAGCTCCAGATTAGCTCGATTTTGCATGACGACAGAAAAATCAGAGATTTGGCCATTACAGGTTGGTGGTGACTTTGGCGACGGGCTCTTAATTGCCTTCATCTCGTACTAACAATGACGGTCAGTTTCGCAACGGGGGGTGGTCTTCTTCCGCAACCAGGACCTCAATATCGAGGATCAGAAACTTCTCGGACAAAGACTCGGCGAACTGACTGGCAAACCGCAGACCTCCAAGGTTGGAAGGGTTCACGGCTTTCGAGACTGGCAGCTCACTTTTGATAGCTCCATCGACACGCTTTGAGCAATAGCAAACGAGGAATTGCGGTCGATGAAAACGGGAAGCTCGACGATGAGGTGTCCGTCATTTCCTCAGAGGTATGCCCCAGCTTGACATCCTCCAGGACGCGACAGCTCACGGAGAGACTAGCAAAACCGGAAGTTTTACAAAGATCGATACGTCCGCCCCTCGAAGCCTTTGGCGAGTGAAGGATGGCACGCTGAGTAAGACACTCCCGTGCAAGAAAGACTGTCGCAATTGCAGGCTCGTGCTCATGGTCCCAACTAGCATCACATTCGAACGTATTCCGTCCGATTATGCCATTCTCAAAATTGTCATCCCTCCCGAAGATGTTGGCGGAGATACTTTGTGGGCGTCAGGCTACGAAGCATACGATCGCCTGTCCCCGGTCTGGAAGAAATTTGCTGAGGGACTGACCGCCACCCACTATCAGCCCAACTTCAACAAAGTTTCGCAGGAATTTGGTGAAGAGCTCATCGACACAGACCGGGGTGCCCCCGATAACTCTGGCCTCGACTTTCAGGCTTCGCAGTAAGCACCTAGGCGGTCTTTTCCTGAGCAGGACGGGTGAACTAACTCTCGGTCAGTCCGGTGATCCGCACCAATCCGGTGACGGGGTAAGCTGAGATGGCGACGTCCTGGCCGTTCAATTTCTGATATGTCATAGTTGGAAGAGCCTGTTTGGCGCCGGCCATCAAGTTCACGCGGGCTGGATCGACGATGTGACGCCGCGAGAGAGTGAGATCATCAAGGCCTACTGTGGGTGATTCCTGAACATGTCCCTCTATTGATCGCAGAATTGACCATGCTCAGTCAACCAGCTGATTACCGAGAACCACGATCTCCAGGTCCGTTTCCGGTGGAACAAGAATGATCTCGCTATTTGGGACAAGTACGTCGTGTGCAACCTTGTGAGTTTGCATTTGGAGAACTGACCACATGTCCTCGTTGCAGCCGCTCGGTCTTCCACACAGCCACCTAGTGAGCATACCCATTGCACAACACCGGTCCAACCGAAGCTAATCGTAGGACAGTGACTACAGTGGTAAACGACAGGGAAACCGTGTCGTCTCCCTGGGCGAAAAGCCGTATTACGATCCGAAGTCTGTGTCCCGCAGTGAAGCGTTGGCAGCAGCTGCTTAGACGGGCGACAGCCGACAACGACTGCAGCGGGGCAAAGATGGGCCATCTGGGGTGGAACTTCACATACTCGAAGAATCTAGACTTCGACTAGATAGCACAAATGATGATCTGATCTTGAAGCATTTTAATCGCGGTCACCGAGATAGGCTGTGTCAGTGTCCCTCCTATACGCGTTGATACGCGTCGCCTCCTGGCCAGGTGCGATGCCAAGCCTGTCAATGCGGAACGTGTCGTTCTCCAGAAAAGTCATGAACAGGTGGCAGTTGTGCGCCCACCAACATCCCTATTCACATCGTTGTCGAAAGCTACATTCCAGCTGTTGTCAACTTCGAGCCGAAACCACAGGTGTCGCACATCTCGCCGGCCTCCGATTGACCACGACCATCCCCAGCGTGCAGCGCTTCGCTGCCGGAACCTGCCCAAGATGAACATCTTCAGATTACTAGGTGCACACACCGCGATCTCAATCGCCGGACCATGGCTAACCGCGTGCTTCATAGCTGACCTCTCCCACCTTCTGTCCATCTTCATCCTGTTACATAAAATGAGAATTTCCAATGTATGAGCCGGCCCGGCCCTCCTGCGAGATGCCAACTGACACTTGGTCAACAGTCGTGTTCCGGCATCTCGTTCAAGTCACAGGCGCTCTACTTTTTCGTCTACGCCACTCGCTACCTCGGTCAGGAAATGCACCGCCGTCAGGGGCAGTCCATGCTAATGACGCCCAGATCTCTTCTGGTCCTTTACGGACAGCGCCTGGAACACGATTTTCAAGATTATTTTTCTGTCCTCGTCCGCATATACCCTCTACGTGATGCTGAACGACTACAAACCGACACATGACCCGAACCTGGACACCTTCCGGGTCTCCTATCTGCTGGGCGGGTCGGCGATCCTGGCCATCCTCTTTCCCTACAAATACACACTCGCGGAGATTCTATGGGCCTTCTCGATCTGGCTGGAGAGTGTCGCCATATTACCACAGCTCTTCATGCTGCAAAGAACAGGCGAGGCCGAGACCATCACAACGCACTATCTTTTCGCACTGGGGATATACCGGGCGCTGTATATTCCCAACTGGATTTACCGGTACTTTGCCGAAGGACATTTTGATCCCATCGCCGTCGTGGCAGGGATTATACAGACCATTTTGTATTCGGATTTCTTCTGGGTGTATTATACCAAGTACGTGAGCGAGACAGACTGGTGTCGGTTGGTCACGAGACACGCTAACACCATCATAGGGTCCTCCAGGGCAAGAGCTTCAAGTTGCCCGTGTAACATTGAGGACATCAGATTCACCACGTCACCCGCCACTCGGGACACTACTGGGAACGGAAATGTATTACCATTGAATTGGTTGGCGCCGGCACTCTGGACCATCTTGGAGGTCGCCGAATGACGATTACTTTTAATCCCGCTGTCGCAGTCTCGCACTCTCCATTGAAGAATTCTGGCGTCTGCTGCAAGGAAAGGCAACGTGTGGTGGGGTATGGAAATATGGCGACTACAGTAACCAATGAATTCGTCCCGCTTCCAGGCCGGTCACGGTCTTCGTTCTCCGCCATTGCATGCGGAGACGCCATCTGGCTGATTCACATACGACGGCAGGCATGCTGCTTGGGCCTTGGAAGTGCGCGATGTTGTGCAGGGAAGCTTTGCACCGGTTGATATGGGTCACATGGTCAATTCTACCAGTCTTCTAGCTCGAAAGGACCATCTCGTCCTGGCACAGTACTCTGACTGAACACTCATGATTTATTTTCAAAGATGATCGCATGCGGCCACGAACTCTTGGAAAATAGGCTCAAACCTGGCAAAGTCCTCCCAGAAAGGCGCGTGCCCGAGGCCCGGGATCCTGACGCACTCGCTTTTCCATAGGTTGCTCCACTTGATATCGTGGTCCAGGTAGTCCAGCTTGACGAACGGCTCCTGGGCTCCGTTCACGACGGCGACAAGGACATCGGCGTTCCGCTGGTCCTCGACCACGGCTTTTTGGTCGACGCCCTCGCCGGCATGGAAGGCCTTCCACATATCCGAGCGTGCGAGGCCGTGGGTGCGGGCCATGGTCTCGAGAATCCAGGGAGGGAAGGCGCCGCCGAATGGGACGCCCGCAATGGCTTGGGCGAA